>Ga0207847_100010_pt1 | contig 445052 bp, 456 predicted proteins | sample TtaePargueraPR_8_FD_187736 | JGI IMG/M metagenome (GOLD analysis project Ga0207847, IMG submission 187736) | Aerobic enrichment media microbial communities from Bioluminiscent Bay, La Parguera, Puerto Rico - Tt and E1 (SPAdes) | ecosystem: Environmental > Aquatic > Marine > Unclassified ... | reverse complement strand
CCCCGCCATACCAGTTCACGTTCTGCATCGGGAAGGTCATCGGCGTGCCGGTCCAGCCATTATATTCGATCGGCTCGCCGCGTACCCAGCTGGTCGGCTTGATCGCCATCGGCCCGGCATTGCCCATCGCCTCTTCGAGGATCTTGTAGGCCGCCTTGTTGACGTCTTCGCGCCCGTAGAGCCGCAGCGACACACCCCCCCAGCCGATATTGAACTGCGCCCGGATGGCATCGATCACGCTGTCGGACAGCGCGCCGGGTTCATCGGTCCAGTCGGTCCGGCGGGTGAGGACTGCGGCTGCGCGCATCCAGTTGCCGATGGAGGGGCTTTGGGTCAGCACGCGCTCGCGCCGAAGCGGGGCAATTGTGTCGACCATTACCTTCAAATCTTCGGGGCGGTCGAATTCGACATCCATGCCCATCAGGCTTTCGGGCTCGGGCATCATCCACATGCCCATCTTGGTGACGATGCCGAAATTGGACTGGACGAACATCTGGTCCCAACCCGGACCAAAGCCGAAAGGATAGGCCTGCCAGGTCGGCGCATTGGAAAAGGCGCCCATGCCCGTGCGGACCAAGTCGCCATCGGGCAGCACGACCTCAAGGCCGCAGATATTCTTGGTATGCTCGCCATAGGGCGTGTAGCCGACACCGCGATCGAGCGCATTGCCCATGACCGAGCCCCAGCTATTGCCCGGGGTGGAAAGCCAGTAGGGCAGATTGTTCTTCTGCACGTAATCGTAGAGATCGTAGAAGCCGACGCCCGGCTCGACGATCACCGTGCCCAGCTCCTCGTCGAACTCGATCTTTTTCATGCGCGACAGGTCGAGCACCACGCTGCCCGCCAGCACCGGCGCGGTGCCGCCGTAACCCAGGTTCTTGCCGCGCGCGATGGGGAAGAGCGGCAGGCGATACTGGTTGGCGATGCGTACGACCGCCTGCACTTCCTCGACGCTTTCGCAGGCGACCGCACCCGAAGGATGGTGCGCGTCGTCATTGACCGCGAACTTGTCGAGATAGGTGGTGCGGTCGAGATCCTCGAAGAAGACCTTGCCGCTGCCCAGCACGCTTTCAAACGCACGCTGCGCCTGCACCATCTTCTGCGTGGTGAAACCGGGTGGAAGGGTGAGCTCTGTCATGTGTCCTTACCTTGTCAGCCGACCGACCATTCGGTGCGGGCGGGCGGGCGTGTCCCGGCATCGAGCCGGATCACGTCTCCATTGAGTAGCGGGTTTTCGAGGATCGTCATCACGATCTTGGCGAATTCGGTCGCGGTGCCGGCGCGCTTGGGGAATTCGGCATCCTTGAGCAATTCGGCGACGAAGGCTTCGGGCAGGAAGGCGACCATGGGCGTGGCCATGAAGCCCGGCGCAATGCCCATGCAGCGAATGCCGTGCTTGCCAAGGTCGCGGGTCCACACCAGCGTCAGGCCGGCCAGCCCCGCCTTGGCGGCGGTATAGGCGGTCATCCCCTCCTGCCCCTCGAAACTGGCGATGGAGCAGGCATTGACCACCACGCCGCGCTCGCCATCCTCGCCGACGGGATCATTGCCGATCATGCGATGGGCGACTTCGGCGGTGACATTGATTGCGCCGAGCAGGTTCACCTCAACCACCTTGCGGATGGCCGCGACATCGCCCGGACCTTCTGCCGTGGCGATCTGCCCCATGCCGCCGATCCCGGCCGAATTGACGAGAATGTGCACCGGTCCCTCGACCTGCGCCACGGCGGCCTTGACCGATGCAGGATCGGAAACGTCGCAGACAATATGCGTCGCGCCTTCGGGCGCCTCCCCGCCAATGTCGAGCGAATAGACATTCGCGCCCGCTGCCAGCAGGCTGCGCGCCGTCGCTTCGCCAAGTCCGGAATTGCCACCGGTAACGATGGCCGTCGCGCCTTTCGGATCCATTCCCTCTCCCCAATCGCGACCACTGATTCCGCCGCGACTTTAACGGACGTTACTTTTCAGGTAGCAGGCTGCCAAGTCAAGGAAAGGGAGAGGGTCTTGGCTACACGCGACCAATTGTATGACGTGCTCGATGCCTATCTGGCTGCGCTTGCATCGCGCACAGTCGGAGCCGCGCCATTGGCAGAGGACGTGTTCAACACGGAGAACAATGTCCAGCTCGATCCGGGCGATGGCTGCTGGAACACAGTCACTGCGCTCGACAATTACCGCATGTGCATTGCCGATCCCGAGATGGGGCAGGTCGCGATCTTCACCGCCATCGAGGAGACCGATGCGCTCAATCCCTGCTGTATCAGGCTGGAAGTCGGCAGCGATGGCCTGATTACTGGCATCGAGACCGTGGTCGCGCGCAACAAGGATGAGGGCTTTCCCTTCGGACCGCAGAAGTTCGAGACCAAGCCGGTGCTCGAAGCCACCATCCCCGAAGCCGAGCGCGCCAGCCGCTTCGACCTGATCCGCATTGCCAATGGCTATTTCGAGACGATCGAACGCAATGACGGGACCATCAACACAGTCTTCGCGCCCGGCTGCAACCGCGTCGAGAACGGCGTTCAGACCACCAACAATAAGGATTTCCCGCTCCCCGTCGCGCGTATGGGCTGCGAGGAGCAATTCGCGCTGGGCTGGTACCGCTATGACGACGAGCTGCGCGCCCGCCGCTTCCCGCTTGTCGATGTGGAACGCGGCATTGTGCTCGCCTATGGCTTCATCGATCATTCGGGCAGTCTCGGCGAATATGAGCTGACCAATGGCGAGACGGTATCGAGCCCGGTGCGCCGCCCGCATTCCTATTACCTTGCGGAAGCCTTCAAGATCGCAGACGGTGCCATCCAGCAGGTGGAGGCCGATTTCCTGACCGTGCCATACCGCATGCCGAGCCCATGGGACGGGCGGGGAGAGTAGAGCGTGAATTCTCGGACAATCATTGCCCTTGCCTTGATGGCGGGTGTCTTCGTGATGGAAGGCTATGACATTTTCGCCATGCCGCTGGCCCTGCCCCGGCTGGACGAAGGCCTGCCCGCACTGCCCGATAATGCAGGGCTGTTCTTCAGTATTGTAGGCGCACCCTTCGGCCTGTTCGGCCTGTGGCCACCGAGTTTCGGGCTGGTCATGACCGGCGTACTGCTCGGCATCGGCATTGGCGGCGCACTGGTCGCGCCTTTCGGTGACCGGTTCGGACGGCGCACGCTGATCGTGCTCGGCTGCCTGGCGACGGGCCTGTTTACTTTCATCACCACCACCTCCGGTTCGATTGCCGAGTTCTTCCTCTGGCGCATGATGACCGGCATCGCGCTGGGCGCAGCGCTGCCCAATGTCAGTGCGCTCTCGGCCGAACTTGCCCCGCCCAATTTGCGGGGGACGGTCATGGCCGTGGTGTCGGCAGGCATCCCGGTGGGCATCGGCCTTGCAGGAGTGCTGGCACCGGAAGTGGTTGGCATGTGGGGCTGGCAGGGCCTGTTCTACGTGCCTGGGGGCGCTGCCATCATCCTCGCGCTGGCGCTGTTTGCCGTGCTGGAAGGCGGCGCACCGCAATCCGCCGGATCACCCGCCGCCGCTGCCAAGCCCGTGCGTTTCCCGCAAGCCGCCCTGTTCAAACAGCCCTGGGTCATTCCGTTCGCGGTGGTCGCCGCCATGCTCGCGCTCAATGCGATGAACCTTTACCTGCTCAATTCCTGGCTACCGACGATCCTGCCCATGGCGGGCTTCGAGCAGGAGATGGCGGATCGCATTTCGGGCATCGTGCAATTCGCCGGAATCGGTATCGGCGTGGCCGCGAGCTTCGGCATCGACCGCTGGAAGCCGGCAACCACGCTCGTCCTGATGTTCGGTGCGATGGCGCTGTGCTTCTTCGGCGTCAGCGTGTCCGCACCCGATGCGCTTCGCTGGACGCTGCTGCTCTGCGTGGGCGTTGGCGGAGCAAGCGCGGGCGGCATGGCGCTGCCTGCCCTGTGCGCGCACATGTTCCCGCCGCAGCAATTGTCCACCGCCATCGGCATGGGCATTCTCGTGGCGCGCCTCGGCGCTTTTGCCGGACCGCTGGTGGGAGAAGCGATTGTCGAGGCAGAAATGGGCGCTCAGCCATTCTTCCTTGCCGCTGCGACGGCTCCGGCCCTGTGCGTGCTGGTGGCGCTGCTGGTGCCCATGGCGCTCAAGGTGAGGGTGCGGGAAGAAGCGCCGGTTACGGCCTGATGAGTGTTGAGACGATCACGCTCTGGCGGCCTGTCGGTCCCGAGGAGCTTGCCCTGATCGAGGAAGCGGGCATGAAGGCCTTTCCGCCACGCCTGCCCGAACAGCCGATTTTCTATCCGGTCACGACCGAAGACTATGCGATCAAGATTGCGCGCGACTGGAACGTGCGCGCCAGCGGCAGCGGTTTCGTGACGCGCTACGAAGTGCGCAAGGACTTCCTCGACACTTACGAAGTGCAGGAAGCGGGCGGCAAGGCGCACCGCGAATACTGGATCCCTGCGGAGGACCTGGACGATTTCAATGCTGCGATTGTCGGCACAATCGAGGTCGTGCGCGAATATCGTTAGGGCCTGAAGTCGAGCCCGCCCACGCGTTCCTTGAAGCGCCAGCCCTGCGGGGTCAACGCGCACAGGTCTGTGAATGTGCCGATCAGCGGACTTTTCGAGTCCTGCACGGGAAGGCCGCCTTCCTCGGGCACGTCGCCCATATAGAGCACGATGACCGACTTCGCCCGCGCTGTGGCCGGGCCTTCGACCTCGACCAATATATTGGCGATCGTGTGCCGCTGCGCGCGCGCCGGGCGGGCGAGGAAGCTGTCGAGGATCGCCTGACGCCCGATGATCGGATCGCCCCCGCTGGGACGCCGGAAGACCGCATCCTCGGTGTAGAGCGAAGCGCATTTCTGCCAGTCCTGCGCATCGTTCGCCCAGGTATATTCGTGGATCAGGCGCGCCACATCGGCTTCCACCGCGCGGCGATCGTCATCGCTCATGCCGTAAGGTTTGTGAGTCATGCTGCGAGCCTTAAGCGCCCTGCCCTTCGGCGTCCATCATCGCCTGCAACATGCGGCGGCCATAGACTGCATTGGTATCGCTCTTGAGCAGCAATTCATCCGGATCCTCGCCGACCACGGCAAGCATCTTCTCGATTTCTTCGGTGGCGAACTTGTCCTCGTCGATCACCGGGCGAAGATAGGCTTTCATCTTCTCCAGCGATTCCCCGACCGAAGCCGACATGGCGAAGAAATAGTGGCACGAGCTGCGCGTTGCAGGCGTCACCGCGTGATAGACGCGGTTGCGGCTCAGTACCTTGCCCGGACGATCCGGATCGCTGGCGGCAATCGACATATCGCCAATGCCCGCGTGAAATCCCGGCAAGTAGAAATCCATGCCCACCGTGCGATCGATCTTGGCGATCCCCTTGCCGTGGAACTGCTCGATCACAGGCGGCGGATCGGCGTCGACAATATAGCGCCGGCTGCGCAGCACGCCGTCCTCCTTGGTGATCTCCTCGGGCGTGGAGGCATTGTCCTCATTGCCGATGCTGCTCGCGTGCAAATAGCCGAGATGCGTCAGGTCGAGGAGGTTGTCATTGAGCAGCTGGTAGCGCCCTTCGACGAACTCGCTGAAGAAGGGCATGATGTGAATGCCGTCTCCCACGGCGCCGATCTCTGCGAGGTCGGGCAGCAGGGCGGGATCGGCTTTCTCCGGATCGCCCATCCAGATGAAAGCCCAGATCGAGTGTTCGACCAGCGGATAGGTCGGGATGGTATAGCTCTTGGGTACATGCACCTGTGATGGCACTTTCGTGCATTTGCCGTCCGGCCCGAAGGTGATGCCGTGATAGCCGCACTGGATGGCATCGCCCACACGGCAGCTTTCTGCGAGCGGGAAGTGGCGGTGCGGGCAGCGCCCGCCAACCGCGACCGCCTCGCCATCCTCCTTGCGGTAAAGCACGACCGGCTCGCCCAAGATTGTGCGGCCGAGCAGTTCCTGCCCGATTTCCTCGCAAAAGCCGGCCACGTACCAGCCATTTTTCGGCGCGAACTGTCCGGGCCTGAACGGGTACATGGCGGCTAGTCTTCGTCTTCAGGCCTTGTCGCCTCGAGGAAGACCGAACGGCCCTCCTCATCGCGCGCCTCGAGCTTGTCGATCAGGCGATGGACGATCACGTCCAGCTGGGCGAGCTCCTCATCGTCGAGTTCGGAAAAGAGATAGTCGGCGACCTTCTGGCTTTGCGGTCGCATCACTTCGTAAAGGTGCTGTCCTTCTTCGGTCAGGCTCAACCATTTGCGGCGGCGATTGGTCGTATCGCGCTCAACCCGCACACGTCCGGCACGCTGCAAGGTGGCGACTGCGCGGCTTACGCTCATCACGTTGACGCCGGTCATCTCCGCCACTTCATGGCTAGCCGTGCGCCCGGTTGCCCCGATCGCCATGAGCAAGCGGAATTCGTTGAGGCTGATGCGGTAGCGGTGTGAAAGATGCGTCGAAAAGGGAGCCATCAGGCGGTTGGTCAGCTTGAGCAAGTCATGCAGCAAGGCCGGCTTGCCACTCATCCCCGTATCGCGGTCTTCGCCCACCTTGCGTTGCGCCCCGGTCTGCACTCGTTCCCCCACCTTTCAACGATCAAAGCCTGTTTGCCTGAACCGTAACAGGTGTTAGCGTCCTTGACGAGGAATCACATTTTTATCGCGTTTTGGGAGATCACGGGCATGAGCGCCTTTCCGCAGACAATCCATTTCATCGGCACCAACACGCCCCGTCGCACCGAGATGTCGGTCCGCAACCTCGAAGTCGAAGGCGAGATCCCGGCAGAGGTCGAAGGCGCCTTTTTCCGCGCCGTACCCGACAATGCCCATGCGCCGATGTTCGAGGACGATATCGCGCTCAACCATGACGGCATGATCGCGCGCTTCAACATCACCGGCGGCGCGGTCGATTTCGACATCAAATATGTCGAGACCGAGCGTTATCTGGCCGAGAAGGATGCCCGCCGCGCGCTGTTCGGCCGCTATCGCAATCCCTTTACCGATGATCCCAGCGTAGAGGGCAAGGACCGCACCGTCGCCAATACCACGCCGGTCTGGCATGCCGGCCGCCTGTTCATGACCAAGGAAGACGGGCGCGGTTACGAGATCAATCCGCACACGCTCGATACGGTCGGCAAGTGGGACTATGAGGGCAAGCTCAAGTCCGAGACTTTCACCGCCCATCCGCGCATCGATCCCAAGACCGGCGAGATGTTCTTCTTCGGCTATGAAGCCGGCGGCCTGTGCGATCCCAACATCGCCTATTGCATTGCCGATGCAGACGGAAACCTGATCAAGGAAGAGTGGTTCGAGCAGAAATATCTCGCCACCATCCACGATTTCGTGATCACCGAGAACTACGCCATCTGGCCGATCTTCCCGACTACCGCAGATCTCGACCGCATCAAGGCCGGCGGCGCACATTGGGCGCACCAGCAGGACCTCGAAAGCTGGATCGCCATCATGCCGCGCTATGGCAGCGTGTCGGAAATGAAGTGGATCAAGGGCCCGGTCGGCGTGTCCTGCTTCCACGAGGTCAATGCCTATGAGGATGGCGACCTCGTCCATATCGATCTTTGCCTGACCAACACCAATGCCTTTGCCTTCATGCGCGAGGCAGGCGGCGTCGATATCGCGCAGCAGGACATCCAGGGCGCGCTGACGCGCTGGACGCTCGACATGAGCAAGGACGACCCTGAAATCCAGGAGCGCCCGCTCGGCCCTCCGGGCGATCTGTGCCGCGTCGCCGATGCCGACCAGGGCCAGCCCTATAACCGTGCCTGGTATCTCTCGATGAATCCCGAGGCCAAGGGGCCGCCCATGCTCGGCGGTCCGGTCGGCGCGAACTTCAACTGCCTGTTCCGCATCGAGGTGGGCAATGGCCGCCTGTCGGTCATGGAGGTGCCTCCGGGCGGCGCGATCAGCGAGCCTGCGCATATTCCGTCCAGCGATCCTGCCCATGGCGGCTGGCTGGTCACCGTGATCGACGTTCCCAACGGCCCTCCGGGCGGCAATCCGGCGGACTATTCCAGTGAGCTGTGGGTGGTGGAAGCGGACAATGTCGAGAAAGGCGCGATCGCCAAGGTGAAGACCAATATGGCTCTGCGCAGCCAAGTCCACGGCACATGGGTGAGCCGCGAAAAGCTCGATGCCAGCAAGGTGAAATAGCCGGCAATAGGCTGCATCGGGGAGAGGCCGATGAGATTTGCACTTTTTGCCGTAGCTGCTTCGATTGCAGGTCTCGCGGTCCTTCCCGCGACCGCGCAGGAGATGGACGAGGATGCCATGATGGAGGCGCGTTTCGATGCGCCTCCTCCCGGCTGGGAAATGCCGCGCACCGAATGGGGCGATCCGGATCTGCGCGGTAGCTGGCCGCTCGATTACCTCGCCGGAACACCGACCTCGCGCTCACCCCGTTTCGGGGAGCGCCGCTTCCTGACCGATCGCGAATATGAGGACGCCTTCTACGACGCCGAGGACGCCATCGGCCGTTACGAGGAGGAAGAAGACGCCAACATGATGGCGATGGGGCACTGGAACGAACGCGGCCATCCGCTGCGCCAGACCTCGCTGGTGATGGAGCCTGCCGACGGCCGCATCCCGGCCATGACCGAGGAAGGCCAGCGCCGCCGCGCCGCCAATGCCAATTCGAACACGCGCGACGTGTTCGACACGATGGAGGATTTCGGACCGTTCGACCGCTGCATGACGCGCGGCATGCCCTCCACCATGCTGACTGCGGCCTACAATATGGGCATCCGCGTCTGGCAATCGCCCGGCCTGGTGGCGATCCAGACCGAGCTGATCCACGAAACGCGGTTGGTCTATCTCGACGGGCGCGACCCGCCGCCTGCCAACATGGTCTATGACCTTGGCTATTCGGTCGGCCATTGGGAAGGCGATACGCTGGTGATCGAGACCAGCAATTTCCGTCCGCTGATGAACGGCACCAATTCAGGCGAGCTGCACATGGTCGAGCACCTCACGCTGATGAACCCGGACCAGGTCCGCTACGAAGCCTGGGTCGAGGATCCGGTGGTCTATACCGGCCCGTGGAAGTACGACTTCCCTTGGGCACGCAATGACGATTACGGCATGTACGAATATGCCTGCCACGAAGGGAACGTGCAGGTGCGCGGCTATATCACCGCCACCAGCCCGCGTTTCGAGGAATTCCGCCGGGCCGCATGGGCCGCACGCGGCGAGACTACCGAGGAATAGGCCGGGCCTGCATCTCAGGGTTCCTGGGTTGCGACCGTAATACCGGCGATTTCCACGAAATCGGGATCGGCGAAATCGGTCTGTGTCGAGATCGAAAAGGCCGCGCCCAGTTCCTGACCATTAGGCCCGTAAAGGATTGGCCTGATTTCGTTGGTACCGATAGCCGGGCTGCCGCTAAGCAGTTGGGCAGCGGCCAAACCGCCATTTTCCGTGCCCGCAAATGTCCAGGTGCCAAAGTCGATGGCCCCGCCCCCATCGACTACCCCGTCGAGGACAAGCTGCCCAGAATAGCTGTCGCTGGAGAAATCCACGTTGAAGACAGAGGTTCCGCTCACATCCGCACCGAACCCGTCCGATCCGGCAGCCCTCGCATAGACCACGCCATTATATGTCGCGGTGCCCGTCATCGCGAGAATGACATAGGGAGAAGTCTCGATGCCGAAATGGCTGAATGCATATCGGTCCTCGGTCGAGGTCACCGCACCATTGACCTCGCTTGCCTGCACCCGCGTTTCGAGGAAGGTGAGATAGGTCAGCTGTATCTCGCTATTGTCCTCACCCACCTTGTAGATGGCGTATTCGACATTGCCCTCGGCATTGGACGAATTGTAGCGCCCGAAATAAGCGTAGCGGTCGAAATTGCCCGTCGGATCGGCAATGCGATCGGCCTCGTCGGGCAGATATTGGTAATGGCCATCGCTAACTCTGACGATGCCATCTTGGTCGAGCAGAACATCGCCGCCGCTCCTGTTGCTCGTATAGATATTGAAGAATCCGGGATCGTCCGAAGTGCCTCTCACCGTGATGCTGGCGCCTTCGCCAAACAGGCGCTGGTCATCGGCAAGCAGGTTGGTGAGCGAGATGTTGGAAATTCCCGCACTGGTGGAGGCAAAGCTACTGCGCTGTCCGGTAAAGGCGCCGGACAAATATGCATCGCTATTCTCGGCAGCGAAGGTTGCCCCGATCTCGGCCGCTCCCGGCCCAAAGAAAGCACCTTCCAGATCGCCCGCGAGCGATACCGTCCCGTTATATGCGAACACCCCGCCAAAACTGCCATCCGCGCGCAATTCACCACCCGAGACGAAATATAGCGAACCGGTCGTGCCGCCCAGCGAGAGGAACTCGCTCTCATCGACGAAGGAATTGAGCTGGAAGGTTCCCGCCGCAAAATCCACTTCGAAATCGCCTGATCCCGATACGGTCAGAATCTCCTGGCCCTTGATCGCAAGTGCCCCGAAGATATCGACCAGCCAATGTGCCGCGCCGGTCATCGGGACATCTGCTGGCGAGGTACGCTGGCCGAAGACAAAGCTGGTAAAGCGCGTGTACTGGTTGTTGAGATTGTCGACCTGGTTGGTCTGCCAATAGCCCTGCGCGACATATTGGTTGTAGGTCAGGTCATTCGCGAAACTCGCCGAAATGAAGGGGAGCGAAAGGATCGTGAGGAACTGCGCCTCTCCCACATTACCGACCTTGAAATAGGCAGCCTCGCCCGGAAAACGCTCTTCCACCCGGTCACCCGCGGCAAAGCTCTCCCGGGAAGCCCCGAAATCGATCGTGTAGGTCCCCGTTGCGGCATCGTAACCGATGGCGAGTGTATCGCGCTCGCCAGCTGCATCGCGCACGGTCTGGGTCGAAGAAGCCAATTCGATATTCGCCCGAACTGCGCTACTTTCGAAATTCGCGTTCGCATCGAGAACATTGCGGTCGAACGCAACTTCGGTGAATGTCGGCGACGAGGGTGTCGGTGTCGGGGCGGGAGTAGGCGCCGGTGTGGCTGACGGAGCCGGTGTGGGCGTGCTCGCGACACCTCCACCACCACCACCACCGCCGCACGCCGACAATGCCGCGCAACTGGCCAAGAGCCAGGTTTTCCCAATTTCCGGCATACTATCCCCCTGATCCACCCATCAAATATTCTGTGACAAAGGTGATAAGGTCAAGACAAGCTTCGGTTGGGGAAGGATAGCACGGGCTGCGACAAAGCTGCATCTTGCAACGCGCCGCGTCTCGGGCATACTCGTCTGCATAGGGGAGAGTCTGATGAAATACGCAATTGTTGCATCCGCATTGTGCCTGGCGCTGGCAACCGGCCCGGCAGCGGCGCAATTCACCGAGGAAGAAGAAGAAGCCATGCTGGAAGCGCGTTTCGATGCGCCTCCGCCAGGCTGGGAAGTGCCGCGCACCGATTGGGGCGATCCCGACATTCGCGGCAAGTGGCCGATCGACTATCTCGCCGGCACACCACGCACGCGCTCCAGCCGATATGGCAATCGCAGATTCTACACCGATCGCGAATATCAAGAGATCTTCTACGACGCCGAAGATGCGATGGCCCGCTACGAGGAAGAGGAAGACGCCAACATGATGGCGATGGGCCACTGGAACGAACGCGGCCTTCCACTGCGCCAGACCTCGCTGACCTTGGAGCCGGCCAATGGCCAGATGCCGCCACTGACCGAGGAAGGCCGCCGTCGCGCTGCAGGCGTCAAGAACTCGTGGAACACCGAGGTTTTCGATTCGATGGACGATTTCGGTATCTGGGATCGTTGCCTGACGCGCGGCATGCCCGGCGTGATGCTGCCCGGCGCCTACAACATGGGTATCGAGATTTTCCAGGCGCCCGACCAGGTGGCGATCACCATCGAAATGGTCCACGAAACACGCATCGTCTATCTGGACGGGCGCGATCCGCCGCCGGCCAACATGCAGTTCGACCTCGGCTATTCGATCGGCCACTGGGAAGGCGATACGCTGGTGATCGAGACCACCAATTTCCGTCCATTCATGTCCGAAAGCCCGGCACCCAATAGCGACCAGCTGCACATTACCGAACGGATCACGCTGAAGAACCCCGACCAGATCCATTACGAGGCGTGGGTCGAGGACCCGGTAATCATGGAAGGTGCCTACAAGCTCGACTTCCCCTGGGTCCGAAACGAGGATTACGGCATGTATGAATATGCCTGCCACGAGGGGAACGTGCAGGTGCGCGGCTACATCATGTCGACCAGCCCACGCTTCGAAGCCGAACGCCAGGCGGCCTGGGCCGCGCGTGAAGGAACCTCTGCCGAGTGAGTGAGGGTGCAATAAACGGGGCCGAAGGCGAATTGCCCGAGGCCCTGCCGGGGCCGACGCTCAAGTGGATCTACCATCTCAGCCGGATCATTTTCGGCGGATGGTGGGTCTATTCCGGCGTCATGCCCTTCATCGATCCAGGCTGGCAACCACTAGGTCAGGAACAGGCCGCGATCGACTTCACTCAGGCCCTCATCGCCAGCGGACTGATGAGCTGGATCAAGGTGGCAGAGATCGTCCTCGGACTTCTGATCCTGTCCAACCGGGCCATGCCGTTGGCGGTGCTCGCTGTCGTGCCAATCAACATAGTCATCCTGTACTGGAATTTCGTGCTCGAGATCGGCACCGTCGAATACACGTTCGGGGCGTTGACGATCTTGTTCAACATCATCCTGATCTGGCCATGGAGGCGTTACTTCTGGCCACTCTTCGTTTGGCAGGGCCGACCGGACTTCTCGACGAGTCCGGGCATACAGGACTAGCCAGTCTGAACTTTGAACTGGGAGGTATAAGTTCGATGAAGTGGACCATATCAGGGCTCATGGCCGGGGCTGCCATGACTGTCGCGACACCGGTGCTGGCGCAGGGTTCAACATGCGATCGGGACTGCCTGATCGCACTTTCGGACGCATATGCCCAGGCGCTGATCGACGACGAACCGGCAGCACTGCAATGGGCGGCCGGCGCTGCGGTGATGGAAAACCTTTCACCGATTGCTCCCGGAGAAGGGGCATTCGATACGATCACGGGTGATGGCGATGACAATTATACTGTGCATGTGCCTGACGCGATCAGCCAGCAGGTCGGCATGCTCAAGATGCTGGTGGAGGGCGATTCCCCGGTGTTTGTCGGCATACGCCTCCAGCTGAATTCAGCCGGAGAGATCGAGGAAGCCGAACACCTGATTGTCCGCAACCTCAATGAGCGGCAACTTTCCAAATTGCAGGAAGCACGTCCCCAACTCGCCCTGCCGGTTCCGGAATCCTATACCGACCTGCGCGCTACCATGTTGCGGCTGGGCGAGTCCTATTACGATGCGCTCGACAACAACAATTCCAACCAGACGAACATGGCCGACGATTGCGTGCGCCATGAGAACGGCAACCAGACCGCCCGCAACAGCTTCAACCGTCCGGGCATGGACTTCGCTTCGGACATCTTTGCCTATCTGGGTGGGCTCGGCTGCGCAGCGCAGATGGACACCAATATGTGGGAATATATCGATACGATCGAGAACCGCAGGGTGGAGATCGCCGATCCGGTTACCGGACTGGTCTGGGGGATGAGCCATTTCCATAACGACATGGCGGAAGACTCCGTTCAGCTGATCGGCGTGCCATGGTTCACCGAACGCGATCTCAGCCGCTACGATGCCTTCGATATGCCGTCGATCCATGTCTACAAGGTTTGGGGTGGTGCGATCCACGAGATCGAGGCACTTGGCGTCGTCATGCCTTACCAGTCCCCGCACAGCTTCGAGGATTGAGGCTACTTCACTGCCGCAAAAAATAAGGGGCGGAAGGCCAGTGCCGTCCGCCCCTCTCTTGGCGACAGACCGCCGTGATTATTCAGCAGGCTCTGCTGCTGCTGCAGTTTCCTGCTTGGTCAGCACGCCCGCAAGCTTCTCCGAAACGATGCCAAAGACCGCACCGATAATGATCGAGGCGATGGTCGGAAGGATTGCCTCGGTCGCGCTCATCCCGGCGAGCAGGATCGGGCCGGCTACGGATGCGAAACCGTAGACGCTCGCCGGAATGGTCGCCAGAAACGGAACTGCGCTGGCAAGGCAAATCACGAAAGCACCGAGGCCAACTGCGACAGGTGCGGCGAAATCACCGAGACCTGCAAGAACGCCGCCAGCAAGTATCACGGCCACCATGCCTACGACAGCACCGAAGCTCATGCCGACAATGGCGGTGGTCATTCCCTTCACCCCGGCACCCGAATGGAAATGGCACCCCCAGGCAACGAACGAAATCCATACCAGCCCGGGCAGCATGGCTGCCAGTGGTACGACGAAGAGCCAGGTATCGAGGACGGCAAGCAGGCCGACCGAAACCGCAAGTGCAAGATATGCTGACATGTAGAAATTCCCCTCCGTAAACGCGATCTTTGCGATCTTTTTTTGTCGCGCTCCGATCCCAATCCGGAGCGAGGCGCGGAGACTACTTCAAGCTTCGGTAACCGTAAAGCGGCCTGTGGAGATGGCACAAAACGGCACGTTCAATCCCCCTTGCCAATGGCTCACGAGATGCGATGATCATGCACATATTGGGGAGGACAATGTCATGAATGCAAAATTGATCCTGGCCGCCGGTGCGGCCCTGAGCCTGGCTGGCTGCGGCAATGTCGAGGTAACGGCCGAGGTCGATGGCGACATGCAGGAACTGGCCGACCGGATCGCCATCGAAGATTTGCTGGTCGGCTATTACTCGCATTTCGGCGGGAGCGAGAACGAGGACTTCGCATCCTATTACACCGAGGACGCGGTGTTCGATGTCAATGGCATCGTCTCCACCGGGCACGAGGAAATCGTCGCGCTGTATGACGGTATGGGAGACGAGGACGCGCCAGAGGACGAAAACCTCGCCGCGCAGGGCGTGTTCCACATGCTCATCACCAACGTCCAGGTCGAGGTGGACGGGGATGATGCCACCGCCACCATGTACTGGACCGGCGTACTCAACACCGATCCCTTCGGCCCGCCCACTTTGCAGGAGCATGGCCGCGAATATGACAAGCTCGAAAAGCAGGAAGATGGCAGCTGGCTGATCAGCCACCGCGTCGTCGTAGCGGATTCGGCCATGCCCGAAATGTTCCGCGCCACCTGGGAACCGCGCCAGGATTTCAGCTTCGAGGACTGATCGTCAGGCCGGCTTCACCGGCTGCCTCAGCACGGTACGCAATTTCTCCGGCGCGGTACGGCGCGGATCGGACAGGTAAATCTCGTGGTGCTGGCCGTTAAAGGTCAGGCCGCGCGCGGGCATGATCTCGTCATGCAATTGGGCGAGCTTGGGCCCTTCTTCGGAGAAGGGTCCGATATGCAGGTGCTGCATGCTCAGCCCTTCCTCGAGCGTATCGAGCCGCACGCGGGTGAAATCGAGATCGGGCTTCTTCTTTGCCTGTGCCGCGATCGCGGCAGCAAAGTGCGCTTGCGTGATCCATGCGGGAACCATGGTCATCAGCGTCCAGCGCCACTCCTCGCGCCGGCCGTCCTCGACATAGGCGCTGAAATCATCCGCCCACCACAGTCCTTCCAGCGACGGCACACCATAGTCGCGGCCGAGCTCGAGCTTGGAATAGAATTTGAGGCCGTAGGCTGCGGGGTAAAGCACTTCCAGCGCGGAGACATATTCGTCGCCACCCGGCGCGCCCTGCCCGTCCACCATCAAATAGGTGTAGGCAGGATGGGTGACTTCCTCCCACTCTGCCTTCGAGGCGGAGAAGTAGCTTTGCAGCTCGCGTTTGAGGTCGAGCTTGTCCGCCATGTCAAACCAGCGCGTAATAGCGCAGGCGGTTGCCGTCGCTCTTGCGCTCGCCCACGCCGATGAAGACATGCTTGGTCAGCCAGTCATGCTTGCCTGCTGCGCATTCGAAGCTGGTCTGGCTGCGCAGATAGTAATCCTCGTGCGGCACCGGATCGCCATTCTTGAAGGCCCAGTCGCGCAGGCGCTGCATCGTGTCGGGCTTGCGCCCCCAGAGAAAACCACGGTTTTGCAGCATGATCGCCGTGCCGTCCTCCTCTTCCAGCAGGTAACGCGCATCGAGGCAGGCAACCTCGTCACCGCGCCAATAGGCATAGTCGCCGCCCGATCCAGGCACGGCACGGCCCTTGAGCAGCGGCCCCTCGAAAGTCCCGCCCTGCACCAGCACCGCCGTGCGCATGCCACCGCCGGGCAACGGCGCCATGGAATAGGCTTCGGGAAAGCTCAGCCGCACTTCCATCACCAGTTCGAGGCGCGGATTGTCGAGCGCGGAGAAGGGCGCGGTAAACGGCGTGGTGTCGGAAAAATCGGGTGTGCTCATCAGCTCAGCTCTATCAGGCCGCCATCGACGAGCAGGTCGGTGCCGGTAATGAAACTTGCCTCCTCGCTAGCAAGGAACAGGACGGCGCGAGCGACCTCGTCACTCTCGCCCATGCGATGCATCGGGATATTGTTGATCATCATTTCCTTCAGGCCCGCCACCTGCTCATCCGTCATACCGGGATTGCGATAGAGCAGCGGCGTGTCGATCGGGCCGGGGCTGACCATGTTGAGGCGGATCTTGCGCGGCAGCAGCTCGCGGGCGAAGACCTTCATCGCCATGGCAAGACCGGCCTTGGCTGCGGCATAGGTGCCATTGCCCTCGATCGGGCCATGTGCACCGATCGATCCGGTGACAACGATCGAGCCGCCCTCACCCATGATCCGTACGGCCTTTTGCAGCGCGAAGACGCAGCCTTTCAGATTGACGCCGTGGACGAAATCCCAGTCTTCCTCGGTGATACCTTCGAGCGGGGCGAAACCGCCCACCCCGGCATTGATGAACAGCACATCGATGCTTCCGTGTGCCTCCTCAACCGCCTTCACCACCTCTTCAGTCGCTTTAGGCTCCGCGATGTCCGAGGAATAGCCGACAGCGCCGGGCACACTCGCCACGGCCTCGTCGATGGTCTGCTGGTTGCGGCCCGTCAGGTGAACCTTCGCGCCTTCCGCAGCAAAAGCCTGGGCGGCAGCTAGCCCGATGCCGCTATTGCCACCCAGCACGAGGACCACCTTGTCCTTGAAACGCATGCTATTCTCTCCCTCAGAAAGGCGAATTGGGGTTGGGGCCGCCCTCGACCAGATCCTGCATCACGTCCCAATGCTCGGCGATCATCCCGTCCTCGATACGGAAGATGTCGATCACCGCCCATCCCAGATCGTCCGGCCAACGGCGCACATGGTAATGCACGGTGACATGGTCGCCATCGACGAAAGCGCGCTTCACATCGTGCACCGCCTCGGGCGTATCGGCCTTGATCATGTCGAGGAACTGCTTGAGCGCATCGCGTCCCGGCGGGGCGAGCTGGCTGTGCTGGATGTAGCCGGGCGCAATGAAGCGATCGACGGCCGATGAATCCATCGGATTTAGCACATGCTCGAACATGTCGAGCACCAGGCGGAGATTGGCCTCTTCCTGCTCGGTCCGGCTCATGCTGCAGCGAACCTTGCCGGGATTTCATCCGCCGGCAGCTTGACGCCCCGCATGGCATCGGCAGCCTTTTCCGCCACCATGATGACGGGCAAATTGGTATTGCCGCCGGGCACGGTGGGCATGACGCTGGCATCGACGACGCGCAAGCCCTCGACGCCGATCACCCGGCATTCCTCATCGACTACCGAACGCTCGCCCATGCCCATGGCGCAGGTGCTGGTGGGGTGCTGCGCGGTGTAGCAGGTGGCGCGGATCATCGCGTTGAGCTCGTCATCGCTTTCGGCCCCGGCGAAGGGCGGACGTTCCGCCCCGACCAGCTGCGACATCGGTTCGCTGGCATAGATCCGGCGCGCGGTGCGAATGGCGCGGCGCATCTGCTCCATATCCGCATCCTCGCTCATCAGGTTGAGAGTGATCGCGGCATTCTCCAGCGGATCGGCGCTTTTCAACTCCACCCAGCCGCGACTTTCGGGATGCAGCTGCACCACGCCGGCCCAAAAGACGTGATCCTGCTCGGGCTTGATCAGCGGGAACCAGGTCTGCGCATCGAAGCGGATCGGGTTGACCATGATCTGCATGTCGGGCCGGTCGAGATGGTCGGCGGTGCGCACCACGACATTGCAGCTGTTGAGCTGGCTCGCCATCGTGCCCGTGCCCGTCAGCGCCCAGCGAATGGCGTTGAAGGCCAGCCGGTCCCAGCGCAACTGGCGCAGGAAGGTAACGGGCTTCTTGGCAAACCATTCGAGGCTGGCAGTCGGGTGCTCCTGCAGGTTCCGGCCGACGCCGGCGCTGTCATGCAGCACGTCGATCCCGTGCGACTTGAGGTGCTCGGCCGGGCCGATCCCGCTCAGCATAAGAAGGTGGGGTGAGTTGTAGGTACCGCCAGAGAGGATGACCTCCTTGCCAGCACGAACCACTTGCGGACCATCGGGCGTGTGGACTTCGACGCCGACGGCGCGTTTGCCCTCGAACACCACGCGGTTGACCTGGCAGCCCGAGCGCACATCGAGGTTCCGCCGCCCGAGCGCCGGCTTGATATAAGCGCTCGCCGCACTGACCCGGCGGCCGCTCTCATCCACCGTCTGCTCGCCGCGGGCGAAACCTTCCGGCACCGCGCCGCCCAGGTCGTCCGTGGTGGCAAAGCCGGCATTTTCGGCGCTCGCCATCATCTCTTCATGCAGGACATGCGGGGAATCGATCGGCTGGATGCGCACCGGTCCGCCAGCGCCGTGATAGGGCCCTTCGCCGCGCCAGCTATCCTCCATCTTGCGGAAATAGGGCAGGCAATCGGCATAGGACCAGCCGCGCGCACCCATCTGCGCCCACTGATCGTAATCGGCCGGGTGGCCGCGCATGGCGAACATGCCATTGATGGAACCCGAACCACCCATCACGCGTCCGCGCGGCATGGGCATTTGCCGCCCGTCGAGATGCGGCTCCGGCTCGGTCATATAGTTCCAGTTGAACTGCGGCTGCACCATCGCGCGCAGGAAACCGAGCGGCATCTGGATATAGGGATGGTCGTCGCTGCCACCGGCCTCGAGCAGCAGGACGTTGTCCTTGCCATCCTCGCTCAGCCGCGCGGCCATCACGCAGCCCGCACTGCCGCCGCCCACGACGATGTAATCGAATTGCGCTTCGCTCATGCTTCCTCTTCCCGATGCCTGCAGGCCTCCGCCTTCACAGGCTTGCCGCCTTGCTAACGAGCGTTACTATTGTGCGCAAGGAGAGGAAGCAGGCCAATGACCCTCGAGGACTATGAACGCTATGCGGCCGCTTTCAATGCGCGCGACTATGACGCCGTGTTCGATTTCTATGCCGACAATCCGCGCCTCGCCTTTTTCGGGATCGAGATCCGCACGCGCGAGGAATTGCGCGCATTCTACAGCTTCCTCCATTCCTTCGTGCGCGAGACGATCGAGGTGGAACGGGTCGCCTGCAGCGATGAGCTTGTTGCTGTCGAAGGGATCGTCCGCATCGAGGCGTTCAAGGATTTGACCCGCGAGATCCTCGACGAAAACGGGATGGAGCAGTTCTTCCCCATCGCCAAAGGCGAGGTGCAGGAGATGCGGCAATATCTGCATTACCACCTCGAAAACGGGAAGTTCGCGAGCGTAGGTTGCGCCATCGTCCCCTGATACAAGCGCTTACAAGGCGCCGCTTGCCAAGCGCCCTGCCCCTCGTCACATTCCTGCCCGGGAAAAGGGAGGGATTCGATGACGTCACGTTTCGTCGCGGCAGCGCTTTGCGCAGGCGCCGCAATGCTCGCACCGCAAGCCGCGAACGCACAGATCGGGGCAGAGTGCGACGAAGCCTGCCTCACCGGCATGATGGATGCTTATTTCGATGCGCTGGTGGCGCATGATTCAGGCCCGCTCACGCTCAGCCATGACATCAAATATATGGAGAACGGTGTACGCTTGGCCCTCACCGACGGTTTGTGGAACACGGTCCGCGCCCAGCCTACATATCGCTTCGACATTGCCGATCCTGTGAACGGTGAAGTGGCCGCACTGGCAATCATCGACGAGAACGGCAACCAGAACAATATTGCGGTGCGCCTGCGCGTGGAGAACCGCCGCATCACCGAGATCGAGAATCTCGTCGTACGCAATATCTCCATGGGCGGAGGCGGCGATAGCGGGGCCTTTGTCAGCGAAGAACGCACCCAGGTTTTGCCGATCTTCCTGCGCACGGAGCCGGAAGCAAGCCGCGTGCCGCGCCACGAACTGCAGGAAGCGGCCGATCGCTATTTCCGCGGCATCGAATCCGAAGTGACAGCCGATGCCACGCCTTTCCATCCGGATTGCCAGCGCATGGAAAACAATAGCTGGACCTCCAATTCGCCCGATGGCGGATCGAATGAAATGGCCAAGCTCGATTGCGCCGCGCAGTTCGACACCGGCTTCCAGACCATTGTCACCAATATCCGCGCACGCCGCTTTCCGGTGATCGACGAGGAACGCCAGCTGGTCTTTGCGATGGGCTTTTTCGACCACTCGGGCACCGTCCCCGCCTATGCCGAGCCGAGCGGCGAACAGCAGGTAGCCAATGGCGCCTTCGCCCAGCCTTTCAGCTTCATCATCGCCGAAGTCTTCAAGCTCGAAGACGGGCAGATCCGCCAGGTCGAGGCGGTGCTGACGACCGTGCCCTATGGCATGCCGAGCGGCTGGTAAGGCCCGGCAGGAATACGATTTCAAGGAATGAGAGGGAGAGAGAAATGAAGAATGTTGCGAAACTGGGCAGCGCCTTGCTGCTGACCACGGCCCTGGCCGCTTGTGGCGATGCCGCAACCGAAGCCGAAGGGCCGGCTTGTGATCGTGCCTGCCTGATCGACCTGGCCGGAGCCTATGTCGCCGGCCTTGAAAGCAATTCTGCCGAGGGCGTGCCCTTTGCCGAAGGCGCGAAGGTGGTCGAGAACATCACCCCGATTGCGGTTGGCGAAGGCTTGTGGACCGACATCACCGGTCCGGGAACCGACTTCTCCGTCGTCGTGCCCGACGAAGTCCGCCAGTCGATCGGCTGGATCGGCATGGTCGAACGCCAGGGCGAAAACACGGTGGTCGCGCTTCGCCTGCAGCTTGATGGTGACGGCAATATTTCCGAAGCCGAGCACCTCTATGCCGGCGTGAGCGAGGAATCGCAGTTCGGCACCTCGCAGCTCGCGAACCTCCAGACGCCGCGCGAAGGCCTCGTCAGCGAAGTGCCCGAAGCCGACCGCAAGACCGAGGAAGAGCTGATCGCCATCGGCGCGACCTATTACGATGCGCTCGACGACAATGACGGATCACTGATGCCCTTTGCTCCCGACTGTCAGCGCCACGAAAATGGCATCGAGACCGCCGGACCGGGCGAAGCCTCGGGCACATTCGCCAATGCCGAACACCCGGTTGCGCGCGACTGTGCCGGCCAGCTGACCTCGAACACGATGGCCTACATCACCACCATAGAAAATCGCCGCGTCTTCGCCGCCGACCCGGTTACAGGCCTGGTCATGGGCCTCTCGCATTTCCGTCACCCGATGGATTTCGAGCCCTATCCGGTGACCGCTATCGACGGCACCGTGACCATGCGTTCGGCAGACGAAGGCATGTTCGGCGACCTCGGCCCGTTCGACCTGCCTGCGGCCCATATCTTCAAGGTCGGCGCGGACGGCCTCGTCCACGAGATCGAGGCCATGGGCTTCACCACCGATTATAACGCGCCGACCGGCTGGGAAGAGTAAGTCACAGCCGATCTGACGGCTCCTTGCCGGGGCCGCGTGACATGAATGTGCCGGGTGCTTTCCAAATGGGGCACCCGGCATTTTTCATACTTGCGTCGATTTCGCATATATGAAACTACTCCTCCTCCAAGAGGAGGGATTTCATAGTGATCGAAACCACCCATGTCGGCAGCCTGCCGCGCGGCCCGGAACTGGTGCCCCTGCTGCTCGCACGAGACAAGGGTGAGCCCTATGACGAGGCCGAGTTCGACCGCGTCGTACAAGCCGCCATCGACGAAGCCGTGAAGAAGCAGGTCGAAGCCGGGGTTTCGATCGTCAGCGATGGCGAACTCGGCAAGGTCGGCTACTCCACTTACATCATCGAACGTCTCTCAGGCTTTGGCGGACACACGCCGCGCAAGCCTGCACTCGACCTCGCCCAGGTGCCGGAACTGGCCAAGAAGCTGTCCGCGATCATGGGCAGCCAGGAATTCACCCGTGCCAGTGCGATCGACAAGGTCGAGCTGGTAAATCTCCAGCCATTGCATGACGATCTGCGCCGCTTCCAGGCAGCGCTCGACAAGCATGGAGGCGGCGTGAAGGCCTTCATGAACACGGCATCGCCCGGTCTTATCACCGCCTTTCAGCCGAACCAGTATTACCCGAGCCACGAGGCCTACCTGGCCGATCTCGTCACCGCGATGCGCCCCGAGTACGAAGCAATTGCCGCGGCCGGCTTCCAAGTCCAGTTCGACTGCCCCGATCTCGCCATGAGCCGCCATACGGGCTACCAGGACATGGACGAGGCCGAGTTTCTCGCGACCATCCAGGCCAATGTCGATGCGCTGAACGAGGCGACTGCCAATATCGCGCCAGAACAGATGCGCATGCATGTCTGCTGGGGCAATTACGAAGGTCCGCATGATTACGACATTCCGCTCGAAACGATCATCGACGTGGTGCTCTCGGCGCGCCCGGCAACGATCCTTTTCGAGCATGCGAATCCGCGGCACGAGCATGAATGGAAAGTCTGGCGCGATGCCGACCTGACCGGCAAGATCCTCGCGCCCGGCTTCATCGACAGCTGTTCCAACTATATCGAAACGCCCGAGCTGATCGCCCAGCGGATAGAGCGCTTTGCCGATTTCGTGGGCAAGCACCGCGTTATCGCCAGCAGTGATTGCGGTTTCGGCACCTTCGCCGGATACGGCAAGATCGATCCTGCCGTGGCGTGGAAGAAGCTGGCGAATTTGCGCGCCGGCGCGGACATTGCCGATGAGCGGATAGGCTGACATGGCAGAGATCCCCGCCCAGTCCAGCCAGGTAAAGTCTGCCACGCGGACGCTCGATATCATCGAGTATGTGGTCGCCCATAACCGGCCGCTGGTGGCGCAGGAGATCGCCACGGCGCTGGGCATTCCGGTCTCGAGCCTGTCTTACCTGCTCTCGACGCTGGTCGACCGGCAATATCTCGCACGCGACGGGCGACGCTATTCTGCAGGCCCGGGCCTTGCCCGGCTGCAGGCGCACAGTTCCAGCTTCAGCCTGGCCGACCGCGCTGCGCCGCTGGTCCGCACCTTGCGCGTCCAGCTGGACGAGACCTCCAGCTTCTTCGTTCGCCACGATTGGGAGATTGAAGCGATCGTGACCGAAAGCAGTGAACAGGCGCTGCGCTATTCGGTGCCACAGGGCAGGCGACTTCCCATGCATGCGCTGGCGGCTGGCAAGGTCATGCTTGCCGCCCTGCCCGAGGAAGATCTCGACCTATACTTCGCGCAGGCGGAGCGGCAACGCTTCACCAATGCAACTGTGACCGACGAGGAAGTGCTGCGTTCCCAGCTCGATGAAGCCCGCAAGACCGGCTTTGCCATGACCGATGAGGAATATTCGCTCGGCATTGTCGGTATCGGCAGGCTGGTGACGATGGCCGGCGCTCCGGTGGGATCGCTATCCGTTGCCGTGCCCAAGGTACGCTTCGACGACGATTTGCATGCCAGGGTGGCAGACCTGCTGGAACGGACCGCCTCGCTGCTTGAGGACAATTAGGGCCTGATCCACTAACGTGGAATCGGCACCGGCCCACGCCCCCACCCGGCCTCCCAAGACATGATGCTGATTGGGAGGTCGGGTGGGGCGTGGGCTGGCGCCGCAATCGGTTCAGCGCAGCTGAGTCAATCCCTACAGCCCTTCAAGGAAATCGTCGCCGATCAGCGGAGCGGGCTCTTCCTCTACAGACAATTCGGGCATATCCCCTGCATCTGACCCAGATTCGGGACCGGCATCTCCTTCCGGAACCGTCGCTGTTTCGTCGACACTATCTTCGAGATCGAGGTCCTGGGGGATTATCCGCAATGCCGCGGGCTCTTCCACTTCCTCCGCAGCGGGCGGGGCAATCCGTACCCGAATATCGCCATCGGCGGCGGCTTCGGGCAGGGCACGGCGGTAGATTGCTGCCTCGTCCCAGTCGCCAATGGGGTCATCCTCCCCCGCGCGAACGAGGTCGTAAGGCTCCAACTCGGTTCCGACATAGGTCATGCTGACATTGTCGGCATCCACCATCCTGAAACGGAAGATGTCGGGCACGGCACCGGGGCGATTGTCCGCAAAGCTCAGCTCGACATCGCCAAGGAACTCGTAGCCGGCCATTGAATCCACGCGCTCGACCGGCCCCTTGAGGCGAGCAAAGAGGTTGCCGTCGCTGGCGAAGCTGTCCGGGCGCGACCATGTCCCTTCCCATGCACCGTCATCGTCCTCGACGATCTCGAAACGGAAGATGGTGGTGTCCGCAACGCGGAAATCCCACGTTCCCTCCAGGTCCTGCGCCGCAGCGCTAGCAGGGATGAGGAAGGCAAGGACGACGATCAGGAAACGCTTCACCATGACAGCGATTGTTTGCGGCAAATCACCTGAATGCAAGCAAAAGGACCGGAGCGCGGACAAAGAAAAGGGGCGGCAGCTCGCGCTACCGCCCCCTTGTCTTGCGATCGCTGGTCCGATCAGGCGTTGGCGCCAACGCCCGACTGACGCCAGCTGTCCGCATAGGCTGTACGAGCGACGTTCGAATACGGAACCGGGCTGATGACAGCCTTGATTTCCGTCTGCACGTGCGGTTCGACCGTCGGCTTGGTGGTGCCGCCATTCGGCTCACCCCAGACCAGCAGGACTTCCTTGCCCATCTCAACCTCTGCCGGGTCGAGCATGGCGAGGGTCAGCATCTTGCCTTCGTTCGAGCTGTAGCCAACCCAGGTCGACACGCCGATCGACTTGCCGTCGGTCGTCTTCACTTCGTCGAACGGGTGCATCGCGTACACGGCGCTCGGGAATTCGAAGTACTTGGCACGGTCGCCCTCGGCATAAAGCGAGGACAGGACGCGCATCATGTCTTCATTGTCGAGAGCCAGCGTGACCTTCTGCTTGTGGGTTTCGCCAGCCATCTTCTCAAGGGCTTCGCGACCGACGAAGTCGTGGTCGAACTTCACGATGTGGCCATAACCGATGTCCCACGGCGTGAGGTAGTAGCCCTCGATGCTGTCGGGAACGTAGGAACCGCCGATCGAGCACATGCCGGCATAGCTCTTGCCGTCGGCCCAGGCGCGGAAGTCCTTCATCATCTGCGAATCGCCGGTGTAGAATGCGGGCAGCGGCGAAGGCAGCCAGCCCGATTCCAGCGTGTTCGACGAATAGGCACGGCCACCGACCAGCGTCAGGCCGAAATCCTTGCCGGCTTCGACCAGCGCGGCGTGCACACCGGCATAGTCTTCCCACGGGCCGAACAGTTCGTAGCCGGGCTGGCCGGCCATGCCGTGACGCAGAGCGATGACATCGTAACCGCTGATGTCCACGTGAGCCATGTTGAAGAACTTCAGGTCCGGCGGAGTCTGGCCCATGGCCTTCTCGAGCACGGCCATCGCGTTCGGGCCCTGCAGCTGGAAGCGGTAGTTCTTGCGAACGCCGTCGCTACGCATGGCGGTACGCTCGTCACGCTCGACGGTCACGTCCCACTTGCTGCCGTCCGGCTTCGGATACTGGGCGTGGAATTCGACCCATTCGATGGCGGGCGCACGGCCGACCAGCGAGAATTCGTTCTCGTCGAGGTAGAACAGGATCACGTCGCCGATGACGTAGCCGTCCGGGGTAACCGGGACGTACTGCTTGGCCTTGTTGACCTTGAAGTTCTTGAAGGAGTTGATGGCGGTGTATTCGAGCAGCGCCATGGCTTCCGGGCCGCGAACGTAAAGTTCGACCATGTGGTAGCTCTGGTTGAACAGCACGGCGGCGTCAGCCCATGCCTTCTGCTCATTGCGCCAGTTGGAATATTCGGCCGGCACACCCGGATAAACGTTCGGGCCAACCTGCTGGTTGCGCAGGAAATCGACTACGTCGGCCTGTGCGTCCAGCTTCTGCTGCAGATTTTCACTCATGCTTCGTCCCCTCCTTAGAGGCTCTTAGGGTTGATCAAGATGCCGGCGTTTCGAGCCAGCGGGTTATTGCCTCGTTGACGGCGTGCGGTGCCTCCATCTGGATCATATGTCCAGCACCGGGAACGACAACGAGATGCGAATTCGGAATGCGAGAGGCGATATCCTCATGCTGCTCAGGCGGCGCCCATGCATCGAGTTCGCCCGTCATGACGAGTGTCGGACAGGCAATCTGCGGCAGGAGCGATCCGACTTCGGGACGATTGACCAGCGCATTGATCTGCGCATCGAAGACCTGTTGTCCCATGGACAGGCTCATCTCGCGCATGGGCCCGTAAATCTCGGGAATCGCACGATTCGCCTCGGCAACCATGGGCGGCAACCACTGGTCGACCAACGCCTCGAAACCGTTGTCATGGCCCACTGCCTTTAGCGCCTCGCGCTTCTCGGGCTCGTTTGCGCCGAGCGGGTGGATACCGGTCGATACTAGCGCCAGGCGGCGCACGCGCTCGGGCGCCTGGCGCACAACTTCGAGCGCCACGCGGCCGCCCATGGAATGGCCGAACAGGTCGAACCGTTCGGCGCCAATCCGGTCGGCATCCGCCAAAGCGATTCGCGCCATTTCAACGAGCGAATCGGCAAGTCCGTAGGAATCCACCGCATGCGAATCCGCAAAAGCCGCGGTTTGCGGCGCATAGATGCGCGCATCGCAGATCAGCCCTGGCAGAAAAATCAGCATGGAAGTGGAGAGACTCTCGCCGTTATTCGCTCTTATGAAATTTTCATCTATACGAATAAATCGCCTTGCGCTAGGGGCTTTGTGACTGCATTTCAACGGCGCTATGGCGCTTGGCAATTGAGGCGGTTAACGACCGCTACGCAAGGTCCTGAGAGGAGAAGAATCGATGTCCTACGCCGCTATCCACCCCAATTGGGAAAAGTCGCGCGAAAACATGGTCGACGGCTATTCGCTGGAGATGACTGCCAAGGAAATCGAAGGTATCAAGGAAGCCGCGCCGCATATCCGCCCGGGTACGCAGGTCGCCGTCACCTTCCTTCCCGGCGAGGAACTGGACCAGCGCGTTGCCGCCGCCGTGCTGGTGCGCGAGCTCGGCTTCGAGCCTATCGTCCACCTTTCTGCACGCCGCATCGAGAGCGAGGAGCAGCTCGACTGGTACCTTGGCGAGATCACCCAGAAGGCCGGCGTGAAGCGCGTCTTCATCATCGCCGGTGACCCGCCCGAAGCCGAAGGCCCCTATTCCGACTCGCTGCAAATCATCGAAACCGGCCTGCTCGAAAAGCACGGCATCGAGATTGTCGGCGTCGGCGGCCACCCGGAAGGGCACCCCAACAACACCGCCGAAGAACTGTGGGACTGGATGGAGCGCAAGATCGCTGCCGTTCGCGCCCACGGCATGACTCCGCTGGTGGTCACCCAGTTCGCCTTCGATGACGATGCGATCGTCGAATGGCTGGCCGAAATGCGCAAGCGCAACATCGATGTGCCCGTGCGCCTCGGCGTCCCCGGACCGGCCGGCATCAAGCGCCTGCTCGGCTTTGCCAAGCGTTGCGGCGTAGGTGCATCTGCCTCGGTCATGAAGAAGTATGGCATTTCGCTGACCAACCTTATCGGCAGCGCTGGTCCTGACCGCCTGGTCAACAGCCTCGACGAGAAGCTGAACGAGAGCCACGGCCGCGTCCGCCTGCACTTCTATCCCTTCGGCGCGCTGACCGCTTCGGCCGAATGGATCAACGCATACAACGCCAAGCATAGCTGAGCGCGCTTCGGCGCCGCTCGCAGGGAGTAATCATGGCTGAGATTATCGATGGCCGCGCAATCGCGCGCGAGCTGGACGAAAAGAGCAAAGCACAGGTCGACGAGATGCTGGCGGCGGGCATGACCCGCCCTGGCCTGACCGTGATCCTGGTGGGCGACGACGGCGCAAGCGAAGTCTATGTCCGCCGCAAGATCAAGGCTTGCGAAAAGGTCGGCATCAAGAGCACCGAGCACCGCCTTCCGGCCGATACCAGCCAGGACGATCTGCTGGCCCTGATCGACCGGCTCAACAAGGATCCGGAAGTTCACGGCATATTGTGCCAGGTGCCGCTGCCCGAGCATATCGATACGCGGCTCGTCCTGCGCTCGATCTCGCCGGACAAGGATGTGGACGGCTTCCACCCAGTCAATGTCGGTCGCCTGTCGACCGGCACTGGCGGCATCGTGCCCTGCACACCGCTGGGCGTGATGATCCTGCTGCAAAGTGTGGTCGACGATTTCGTCGGCAAGGATGCAGTGGTGATCGGCAAGTCCAACATCGTTGGCAAGCCGGTGGCGAACCTGTTGCTCGATGCGGAATGTACGGTGACGGTGACCCACATCTACACGCATAACCTGCCGCAGATCGCCAAGAAGGCCGACATCATCGTCGCCGCTGCCGGTGCGCCCGAGCTGGTCAAGGGCAGTTGGGTCAAGGACGGCGCGGTCATCATCGATGTCGGCATCACCCGCATCAAGGATGAAGCCACCGGCAAGGAGAAGCTGGTTGGCGACGTCGCCTTCGACGAATGCCAGCACGCCAAGGCGATCACCCCCGTCCCCGGCGGCGTGGGTCCGATGACGATTGCCTGCCTCATGGCCAATACGGTACAGGCCGCAAAGGCGCTCCAGGGAAACGGAGCAGCCTCGAGTGACTATGCCGATGCGCCTTCGCGCAGCATGTTCACCGAGGCGACCAACGGATAACAGCTAGAGGAACATGACCGGGCCCGACCATGACATATTGATCGTCGGGGCCGGCATTTCCGGTATCTCCATGGCGGCGCATCTGCAGATGATGTGCCCCGGGCGCAGCTATTGCATTGTCGAACGACGCGAACAGCTGGGCGGGACCTGGGACCTGTTCCGCTATCCGGGCATCCGCTCGGATTCGGACATGCACAGCTTCGGCTTTTCCTTCGAACCCTGGCGCGACGAGAAGTCGATTGCACCGGGCGAGGACATCCTGGCTTACCTCAATCGCGTGGTAAGCAGCCGCGGGATCGACAGGCACATCCGCTTTGGTTGCCGGGTCGCATCCGCAGACTGGAGGGGCAAGGAGGCGCTCTGGCACGTCACGCTGGAGGATGAGCAGGGCTGGCGCACCGTCACTGCGCGCTTCCTCTATCTCGGCTCGGGCTATTACGATTACGAGAATCCGCACGATGCGCAGCTGCCCGGACTCTCCGACTTCGCCGGCACGGTCGTCCATCCGCAATTCTGGCCGGAAGATCTGGACTGGAGCGGCAAGCGCGTTGTGGTCGTCGGCTCGGGCGCGACGGCGGTCACCATCGTTCCCGCCATGGCGGAGAGCGCAGCGCATGTGACCATGCTCCAGCGCACGCCGACCTGGATGGCGGCACGCCCCTCCAAGGACAAATGGGCCAGGCGCCTGCGCCGCATCCTGCCCGAGAAATGGGCCTACGCCATCACCCGCCGCATCAATACCCGGCTGCATTCGTTTGTGTTCAAGCGCGCGCGTGCCAAGCCGGAAAAGGTCGGCGCTTTCCTGACCGCGGCCATGCAGGAACAGCTGGGCGACAAATATGAGGAGCGGCATTTCAAGCCGCCCTACAATCCGTGGGAGCAGCGCCTCTGCCTCGTGCCCGATGGCGATCTGTTCGCTGCCATTCGCGAAGGAAAGGCTTCGGTCGCCACCGGCCATATCGAGCGGATCGAGGCGGACGGGATTGTGCTCAAGGACGGCACGACAATCCCCGCCGACATTATCGTCACCGCAACCGGATTGCGCATGACCCTGGGCGGCAAGATTGACGTCAGCGTGGATGGCGAGAAGGTCGATTGGCCGCAGCGCTGGTTCTACCGCAACTGCATGTTCTCCGACGTGCCCAATTTCGCCGTGGTCTTCGGCTATCTCAATGCCGCCTGGACGCTGCGCGCGGACATGACCGCGAAACATGTCTGCCGCGTGCTGGCGGAGATGAAGCAGCGCGACAAACTTGTGGTCGTGCCGCGCCCTCCGGGGGATCGCGAGCTGGTGGAAGGGCCACCCTTCGCCTTCTCCTCCGGCTATATCCAGCGCGCCCTCCCTCTAATGCCCAAGAGCGAGGTCAAGCTGCCATGGAAACTCAACATGGACTATCTCGAGGATGTGGAGGACATGCGCGTGCGCCCCGTCAATGACGGCGTGCTCTCTTTCGAGGACCCGGTCGAATGCGCGGTGGCCGCAGCAAGCGAATTGGCCTAGTCGAGTTAGCATGACGACGCCCGACCGCATCTGGACAGCCGCTATGGTCGTGATCGGTGACGAGATCCTCTCGGGCCGGACGCATGACAAAAATATCGCGCAGGTTGCCAGCTGGCTCCAGGTGCAGGGCATTCGCCTGCATGAAGTGCGCGTCGTCTCGGACGATATGGACGCCATCGTCGAGGCAGTGAACGCGCTGCGGGTGAAGCATGACTATCTCTTCACAACCGGCGGGATCGGCCCGACGCATGACGACATCACCGTCGATGCGGTGGCGCAGGCGCTGGGCGTGCCGGTCGTCATCCATCCCGAAGCACGCGCGATCCTGGAGGACTATTACAAGGACCGGGATGGCGGGCTGACTGAGGCGCGGCTGCGCATGGCGCGTGTTCCAGAAGGCGCCGACCTGATCCCCAATCGCATGTCCGCGGCGCCTGGCATCAAGGCCGGCAATGTCCATTTGATGGCGGGCGTACCGAGCATTACAGCGCAAATGCTCGATGCACTGACCGGCACGCTTGAAGGCGGCGCCCCGCTTCTATCCGAAACGATTGGCGGGTGGATCAAGGAGAGCGAAGTCGCCGATGTGCTGCGCGAAGTGGAGAAGGCCCACGAAGGCGCGCAGATCGGCTCCTATCCTTTCTTCCGCGAAGGCAAGACCGGCGCCAATTTCGTGATCCGCTCGACCGACCGCGAAACGCTGGACAGCTGCGTCGACACGCTGTGCGAGGCGCTGGGCGAGCTCGGGCTGGACTTCACGCCCGGCGGGATTTGAATCACATTGCGGGCAGCAAAAGGGCCGGAGGATCGCTCCCCCGGCCCTACGTTCATCCAGACCAAGCAAGGATGGATGACTGGTTCTATTCGGCCAACCGTCGATCAGCGCGACGCCGCTTACACCTGCCGCCACCTGACGCAATCCCGCATGCCGGGCGCGGCGAGCGCACAACTCTAGAGGCAAGGTACTAAAATAGAGTGTTTGACTGAAAGCACACGGTGCGCGCAGCGTTATCCCCGCTTTTTCGAGCAATCGTGCCAGCAATACGCCGATGAATCGGCGCCTGGATACGAAACGGGGCCCCGAATGGAGCCCCGTCTGCGTTTTTCGGTTTGCCTGGATTAGGAAGGCTTACGCGCCTTCGACTTCCGCCAGGTCGAGCTTGAGACCCGGACCCATGGTCGAGGTCAGCGAGACCTTTTTGACGAACTTGCCCTTGGCGCCCGACGGCTTGGCCTTGACCACTGCCTGGGTCAGTGCCTCGAAGTTCTTCTTCAGGTCTTCGTCCTTGAAGGACAGCTTGCCGATACCCGAGTGGATGATGCCCATCTTCTCGACGCGGAATTCGACCTGGCCGCCCTTGGCGTCCTTCACGGCCTGTTCCACGTTCGGGGTAACGGTGCCCAGCTTCGGGTTCGGCATCAGGCCCTTGGGGCCCAGCACCTTGCCGAGGCGGCCGACGACGCCCATCATGTCCGGCGTGGCGATCACGCGGTCATAATCGAGATTGCCGGCCTGCATGTCTTCCATCAGGTCTTCCGCGCCGACCTTGTCGGCGCCAGCAGCGATAGCCTTCTCGGCATTGTCCCCCTTGGCGAAAACGGCGACCTTGACGTCCTTGCCCGTACCCGAAGGCAGCGACACCATGCCGCGAACCATCTGGTCAGCATGGCGCGGGTCGACACCCAGGTTCATGGCGACTTCGACGGTCTCGTCGAACTTCGCCTTGTGCTCGCGCAGCAGGGCGATGGCTTCATCCACCGTGTACAGCTTCTCTGCATCGAGAGCGGCGACGGTCTTCTGCTTCTTGGTCAGCTTTGCCATGTGCTTAGCCCTCCACCACTTCGAGGCCCATCGAACGCGCGGAGCCTTCGATGATCTTCATGGCCTGGTCGATATCGTTCGCGTTCAGGTCCGCCATCTTGGTTTCGGCGATTTCCTTCACCTGAGACTTGGTCACCTTGCCGGCCACGACCTTGCCCGGTTCCTTGGAAGCGGACTTCAGCTTGGCGGCCTTCTTCAGCAGGAAGCTGGCAGGCGGCGTCTTGGTGACGAAGGTGAACGAACGGTCGGCATAGACCGTGATCTTGGTCGGGATCGGCGCACCCTTCTCCATGCTGTCGGTCGCAGCATTGAAGGCCTTGCAGAATTCCATGATGTTGACACCGCGCTGGCCCAGTGCGGGGCCGATGGGCGGCGACGGGTTTGCGGCACCGGCAGGAACCTGCAGGTTGATATAGCCGTCGATCTTCTTGGCCATGAGGCCACTCCTTTCTCACTGTCGCTGCCTCTTCCGAGCCAGCTCATGGTAAGCGGTACAAACGGCCTTTCGATGGGCCTCCCGCATGGATTCGCATTCGCGAAGGCACGCGCCTAGTCGAATGGCGTGTAAAAGGCAAGCAATTCACGGGGAGGCGACTGGCCAAAACAGTGATGCAGTCCCTAAGCTGGATCTCATGACCGAAGAGATCGATCAACCATCCCCCGCAAGACCCCTGACTTGGTGGCGTTTCCTGCTGCAGTCCTTCACCGTCCTGCTGGTCTTCCTGGGCGCTTCTGTCATCCCGATCCTCGATTTTGGCAACATGGACGGCAACTTGCCCGGTGTCCGGCAAACCTCCGTTTCACTGGCGCTTTCCGCCCTTTTCAGCATGGTCGGCGCGCTGTTCGTCGCATGGCTATGGCTGCGACGAGATCGCGCCGTAGCGCAAGCGTTCAATTTCGCGCGCCCCGAAAGCTGGGCTCGCACATTCACTTGGGGCGTGGCCGGGACCGCCATTATCCTTCTGATCTTCGCTGGCGGGGCGCAGGTAGTCGAATTTCTGGGCCTCCCAAGCCCGGAAGTTGAAAGCGTAATCCAATACGCCACCGAAAGCCCCGCCGCTTTTGCCATGTGGATCGTGCTGGTCGCCTGGTGCAGCGCCGCTTTCGGCGAAGAAATGCTCTGGCGCGGCTTCCTGATGGATCGCCTGTCACGCCTTTCGGGCCTACGCGGAAGGACATTGCTCATCCTGTTCGTACAGGCATTCGTCTTCGGCCTGCCCCATGCCTATCAGGGCTGGGGCGGTGTGCTCATAACGGGTAGCGTTGGCCTGTTCCTGGGTTGGTTGCGCATGCATATGGGCGGCAGGCTATGGGCAGCGATCATTGCCCACGGCCTGGTCGATACGATTATGCTGAGCCTTGGCTATGCCGAGGTGTTGGGCTGGTATTCGGGATAGGTTCGGGAGGCAGTGCTCCCGGACCTTACTTGACCAGTTCGACCTGTTCGAATTCGAGCTCGACCGGGGTTGCGCGACCGAAGATCGAGACCGAAACCTTGACCTTCTGCTTGTCGAAATCGAGTTCCTCGACAACGCCGTTGAAGCTGGCGAAGGGGCCTTCGAGCACCTTGACCTGGTCGCCGATCTCGTAATCGACGCTGATCTGCTTCTTGGGAGCGGACTTGGCCTCTTCCACGCCGCCGAAATAGCGCGCCGCTTCCTTCTCGGAGATCGGCTGCGGCTTGTTGTTGGCGCCGAGGAAGCCGGTCACCTTGGGCGTGTTCTTGACCAGGTGGTAGATATCGTCGGTCATGTTCAGCTTGGCCAGCACGTAGCCGGGCATGAACTTGCGTTCGACCTGGACCTTCTTGCCGCGCTTCACTTCGGTCACCGTCTCGGTCGGAACCTCGACCTCTTCGACGCCTTCGGACAGGCCAAGACGCTCCGCCTCGGCGAGGATCGAATCGCGCACCTTGTTCTCGAAGCCGGAATAAGCGTGAATGATGTACCAGCGGGCCATCTCAGAATCTCTTTCGTATCAAATCGGTTGGGCGAAGATCAGGCCAGCGAAAGCAGCCAGCGCACTGCAGCGCCGAACAGCGAATCGACGCCGAGGAAGAACAGCGAAAGGATCAGCATCATGATGAAGACGAAGATCGCCGTGCGGATCGTCTCCTCGCGCGTCGGCCAAACCACTTTCGAGGTTTCCGAACGCACCTGGCGGATGAACTCACCCGGGCTTGTCTTGCCGTCCTTGGCCATTGTTTTGCCTCAGTTCCGTTTCGCAAAAAATCGCATTTGCCTTTCGCCATAGGCCCATCGCCGCCCCGATCTAGTTATCGGGAGGGGCTGCGATGCTCCGATGTCGGAAGTCCGACCGTATTTAGGAGCGTCCCGCGCGGTTGGCAAGACTGCCTCTTTCGAGCAAGAATACCGGTTACTTCTGCAACATTAGGGCTGGCGCGTGGCGCGCCTTGCCGATAGCCTCCGGTGCTTCAAGGGATCAGTAGAGGGGGTCGCCACCTTGGCACAAACGCAGCAGTCGCTCACATTCCTCGACCACGTCACCAATGTCTCGGACTTCATCTGGGCGGGTTTGTGGAACGGACAGGAAGTTCTGCCCTTCCCGCCAATGGTGATCATCCTGTTCGGCATCGGCATCTGGACCATGGTGGGCCTGCGCTTCTACCCCATCGTCAAGCTGGGCAGCGCCTTTGCCGGCCTGTTCAAGAGCCGCAAGGGCACCGGCGCTGGCGAGATCAGCCCCTTTGCCGCCCTTTCGACCGCGCTTTCCGGCCAGGTCGGCACAGGCAACCTGGCAGGTGTCGCCACCGCCATCGCGCTGGGCGGGCCTGGCGCGATCTTCTGGATGTGGATCACCGCGCTGATCGGCATGGCGCTGGCTTTTGCCGAAGGCTCGCTGGCGATCCGCTATCGCGAAAAGACCAGTGACGGCGTCTATCGCGGCGGCCCGATGAGCTACATCATGATCGGCCTCGGCCCGAAATGGACCTGGCTGGCCATCGTTTTCTGCATCGGCACGCTATTCTCCGCCCTCGTTACCGGCAATGCGATCCAGTCCAACGCCGTGGCTGACGGCCTCAACGAATTGTTCGGCATCGAGGAATGGATCGGCGGGATTGTCGTCGCCGTCGCCGTGTTCGTCGTCATTATTGGCGGCATCAAGTCGATCGGCAATGTGGCCGAGAAGGTCGTCCCCTTCATGGCCGGCGCCTATATCGTCATGGCGGTGATCGCGATCCTGCTCGACATCCAGGATATCCCGGAAACCTTCGCGCGCATCTTCCACGGTGCCTTCAACCCCCAAGCCGCGACCGGCGGATTCGTAGGCGCTGCGATCATCATCGCAATCCGTGCGGGCGTGGCGCGCGGCCTGTTCTCGAACGAGGCGGGGCAGGGTTCGACTCCGATCGCCCATGCCGTGGCGCAGACCGACGATCCCGAACAGCAGGGCCGTATGGCCATGCTCGGCACCTTCATCGATACCATCGTGATCTGCACCATGACCGCGCTGGTGATCCTGACCGTGGAAGGCGATTTCACAGGCGCTGGCGAACCGGTGCTTCATGCCTGGCAATCGGACCTGACCGGATTCGCCATGACCAGCGGCGCCTTTGCCGCGGCCTTCCCGTTCGACGTCGGCACCATCCCGATCGGCACGCTGATCGCCTCGCTGGCGCTGATCCTGTTCGTCTTCACCACGCTGCTGACCTGGTCCTATTACGGAGAGAGGGCGATCACCTTTCTCTACGACCGCGTACCGGGATCAACTCGTGGCGGTGAAAAGAAGCTTCACTTCGGCTGGCGCATAATCTGGTGCCTGGGGATATTCATTGGTGCCTCACGTCCGTCGGAAGAGGTCTGGCGGCTGGGCGATATTTCTAACGCCGCTATGGCGCTGCCCAATTTGCTGGCGCTGGCCCTGCTCTCGGGCGTGGTATTCAAGCTGGCAAAGGGCGACCGGAAGGCCGGGCCTGACCATCATGCCGAGACGCCGGAAGAACCGGAGGAATACTGATACTCCGGCCCCTTCGACGATCGCTGTGATCCTTTGGGGTGGCGCCAGGCTCCGCTCAGTTGCGGCGGAAAAGCCGCGCAAGGAAACCCGGTTCCTCCATCGGCAGGATGCGGCCATGCGAATTGTGCGGAAATGCCATGTCGACCTGCGGCTTGGTGCGCCGTGAAGGTCCCGACCGGACCGAACCCAAGAGATTTGCCATCTGACTGCTCCTTTTGCCCTTCACCGCGCTTTGCGGTTCCCAGCCGAAACAAGCTCCGACGCTATTCGGCTATTCCGCCTCCCGCTGATTCTCAAAGCAGGCGAAGCGCATGTTCCACAAGAATCTGCGCAAATGCCGTCGGGCGCAGTTTGCCGTTCACAGCGCGGCCAAGCATGCTAAGAGCGGCGCTCCGATCAGATCAGGAAAGACATAGATGCTGGGTACGGCACGTAAAATTCTGAAAACGGGGTATAATCTTGCTGCCGCGCCGATGCGCAACAAGCGCCGCGCGATGCGGGCCGCCATGCCGCAAGCAAACCTCGAAGCCAAGCATACCGCCGGCAGCAAACTGCTCCCGCATCGCGAAGCACTGCTGGAAACGCTTCCCAAGAACTCGGTCGCGGCGGAAATTGGCGTGGCGCAAGGCGATTATTCGCAGAAGATCCTCGACATCGTAAAGCCGAAGAAACTGCACCTGGTCGATGCCTGGGAGCAGGAGCAATATATCGCTTCGCGAAAAAGGGTCGAAAGTCGCTTTGCAAGTCAGATCGAGGAAGGGCTGGTCGAGATAAACCTCGGCTATTCGACCGATGTCCTCGCCACCTTCCCGGACGAACATTTCGACTGGGTCTATATCGACACCAACCATTCCTACGAGACCACGCGCGACGAATTGCTTCTGGCCGAACGCAAGGTCAAATCGGGCGGTCGCATTCTCGGCGACGACTATTGCCTCGGCAATATCTACACGCCGGTCGTCTTCGGCGTGATCGCAGCGGTCAACGAGTTCTGCATCAAGCGGAACTGGAAGTTCGACTATCTGACACTCGACAGCAATGGATATGTCTCCTTCTCGCTGAGCAAGATCGCGGACTAAGCGCGACCCATTCGTTCAGAGCGGGAAGGAAATGGCAGGGGTGACAGGATTCGAACCCGTGGCCCTCGGTTTTGGAGACCGATGCTCTACCAACTGAGCTACACCCCTGCAGGCGGAGTGCGCCTCTATAGCGGGTGGAGAAGAATGGCAAGCGACGAGAAAGCTTGCCTCTGATAAAGCTCCCGCAATGCACGCGCCACTGCCCTATGTCCTGCCGGTCGAGATGCTGCTGCTGGCCTATCGCAGCGGTGTGTTTCCGATGGCTGATGCGCGCGACGACGAGGAGTTATTCTGGGTCGAGCCGCGCGAACGCGCAATCATTCCGCTGGACGGCCTACATGTCTCGCGCTCGCTGGCCAAGGTGATCAAGCAGGACCGCTTCGCCATGACGGTGAACCGGGATTTCGCAGCCGTCATCCGGGCTTGTGCCGCCCCGCGGCCCGACCACCCCGACACCTGGATCAGCGATCGAATCGAAAAGAGCTACATCGCGCTGCATGAGACGGGCCACGCCCATTCGGTGGAATGCTGGCTCGATGGGGAACTGGTCGGTGGACTCTACGGCGTCAGCTTCGATCGCGCCTTCTGCGGAGAGAGCATGTTCAGCCGCGCGGACAATGCCTCGAAAGTGGCTTTGGCCTGGCTTGTCGCGCTGATGCGCAGGGCGGGATTTCGCCTGCTCGATTGCCAGTTCCTTACAGGGCATCTCTCGTCGATGGGCGCGAGGACCGTCAGCAGGGATGAATATCTGCAATTGCTGGCAGCAGCTGCGCGGGAAGGCGGTGAAGCCGACCTGCCCGGCGCCTATCAGGCCCTATTGGCAGAAGTGGATGCGAACCAGGCCCTGTTGGAGGAAGCCCGTTCCGATCAGCCTTCTTCGCCCGGAAAGCTCATCGCGCAATCCTTGACCCAGACATCGTAGACCGGATGTTCGACCACATTGATGCTGGGCGTTTCCTTGAACAGCCAGCCGGAGAAGACCTGATTCCATTCCGGATCAGACCCGGCGGATTCGCGTTCCTGTACCAGCACCTGGACGAATGCGCCTGTTTGCGGTGGGTCCTCCCACGGCGCGGTCCGCTCGCAGCTCGCTAGGCGGACAATGACATCGTCGATACGTTGGGATTCGCCGGGCTTGAGCTCGATATCGCGTGAAGAGTTGTTGCGCTTGTTCATCAGGCCGAGCGTGGCCACGCGCTCTTCCAACGGCGTACCAAGCCCTTCCTCGACCTCGATTGCAGGCAGCACATCGCCGGCCAGCTCGTCAGGAATCTCGGTAGCTTCGGCAGCAGGCGGCGGCGCATCGCTATCGCAAGCCGCCACGACCAGCAGCAAAGGGCAGGCAGCGGCGAACCGCAGCGACTTCACGCGTCGGGCGTCCAGGCTTCGTAGTCGCCGGTAGCGCGGGCACGGTGCCCGCCACGCTCCAGCGCACCGGCAGGACGATAGGCCGCTGCAGTTCCTGTGGCGTTGGGCGTGTAATCCACTTCCCAGATCTTGGCAGGCTGCAGATGGCTCTCGGGCAGCTCGTCATAAGAATGATGCAGCCAGCCATGCCACTCTGCAGGAACGCGACTTGCATCGTTGGCACCATTATAGATGACCCAGCGCCGCTCGGGCGCGCCATCCCTGGCGCTCTTGCTGCGGTAATACTTGTTGCCCTGCGCATCGATGCCGACATGCTCGCCCTTGCGCGCCGTCCACAACGAGGTGCCGATGGTGGCGCCTTCCCACCAGGTGAAGATCTTCATGAGGATTCCCATGGAGGCGCGGTTAGCCTCTTTCGGGGGTGGCGTGCAAGCAGATGTGCATCTCTACCACTCCACCGCATCGCCGGGGCCGATCCCCAATTCCGCTGATAGCCCGCCATTGATTTCGAGCACGGCGGAGACGGGACCGGCCGAAGGCAGGCTCTGTTCCGAATAAGGCACTGCATTTTCGGCAATATTGAGGATTTTCCTGTCGGTGCCGATATAGATGATGTCGAGCGAGATCAGCGTATTGCGCATCCAGAAGCTCACCTGGCGCGGATCGTGTTCGTAGGGGAAGATCATGCCCTCATCGTCTGCCATCTCGGTACGGAACATCAATCCGCGCTGCTGCTGTGCGGCGGTAGCGGCAACTTCGGATCGAAACAGGTGCCGTCCCGTGTCGGAAATCACGGTGACGGGGATGATCTCCAGCCCGGATTCGGGATGAACCGAAACCTCCGCTGCTGCGGGCGGCGGCGGAGCATCGGTGGCGGCCTGAGTGGAACAGGCAGCAAGGGCAATTGCGCCGCTTGCCAGGAGCAGTCGCAGCTTTTCAGCCAGCTTCATCGAGAAAATCCTCATCCAGTTCATGCGCCCAATCGAGTGCAGCATCTACGCTCGGTGCATCGACCATTTGCCGGGCGCTGTCGAGATCATGTCCCGCCCGCATCATTGCGGCGAGCTGTTTCTCCCGTCGATCCCGATCAGGCAAATCCGCGCCAAAAGGGCCGAAGCGGCGCTTTTGCGCCATGGCCAGCACAGCATGGCGCAGCTCGGCCTCGCTGGCGGCAATTTCTTCGCGAATGTCTGAGGAAATACCGTCCTTGCCCAGTGCCTGACTGACCCGTCTGGCCCCATAGCCGCGCCGCAACAGGCTGCCACTCTTGGTCCGGGCATAGGTCTCGTCATCGACATAGCCGAGCTCGGCATAGCGCGCCACGAGACCTTCCAAATCTGCTGCGGGTTCGTTCTCTGCCCAGCCGCGTTCATCGATCTTGCGGCGCAGATAGCGCTCCAGCTTGGCGGTGGAAGTGGCGTATCGGGCCATGTAGGACAGCGCCAAATCGCGCAATAAGGCATTGTCGAGAGGCATTTTCCCCTTCGATTTACGCTTACAGGCTTGTTTATAGTGCGCCATTGGCCTTATTCGTGCCACAGTTCCTATCAAATGGGAAAGTTTGCAGTGGCGTCGGTTAACCAATCGGCGCCTGTTTTTGGATTTGGGAAGCGCCGGGAGAGCGCGTTAGACGAGGTTGCCTCTACTACCAATGACCGAACTGACACCCACGCCAAACGATTGCGCCCTGCCCCGCGTACGCGCGGACTTCGCCACTTTCAACGAGGCGGTGGATTATGCCGCGCGCAGCGAAAAGGGCCTCAATTTCCACGACATGCGTGGCGAGCTCGAACGCGTTTATCCCTATGCGGAAATGCGCGAAGACGCGATCGCCATGGCCCACCGGCTCATCGATGCGGGGATCGGCAAGGCCGACCGCGTAGCCCTGATCGCCGAGACCGGTCCCGAATTCGCCGCGCTGTTCTGCGCCTGCATCTATGCCGGGGCATGGCCGGTACCGCTGCCGCTACCGACGACCTTCGGCGGCAAGGAGAGCTATATCGACCAGCATTCCGTCCAGTTGCAGAGTTCTGACCCCAAGATCCTGCTCTATCCGCCCGAGATTGCCGACATGGCCAGCGCAGCGGCAGAACGACAGGGTTGTGAAGGCATTAGCTGGGACGTTTTCGCCCAGCGCCCGGCGCCCGAGGTGGAACTGCCCGAAGCCGACCCGGAAGACATTTGCTATTTGCAATATTCCTCGGGTTCGACGCGCTTCCCGCAGGGCGTGGCAGTGACGCACAAGGCCTTGTTGCACAACCTTTTCGGCCATGCCGACAGCATGGATATCGGCTACAACGACCGGGTCGCCAGCTGGCTGCCCTGGTATCACGACATGGGTCTGGTCGGCTGTTTCCTCTCGCTCGTCGCCAACCAGGTCAGCGTCGACTATCTCAAGACCGAGCATTTCGCGAGGCGGCCCCTGGCCTGGCTCGACCTGATCAGCCGCAACAAGGGCACCACGCTCAGCTATTCGCCGACTTTCGGCTACGATATCTGCGCGCGCCGCATCTCCAGCCAGTCCAACGTCGCCGAACGTTTCGACCTGTCGCGCTGGCGCCTCGCCGGCAATGGCGCGGACATGATTCGCCCTGACGTGATGCAGAACTTCGTCAACGCCTTTGCACCCGCCGGCTTCAAGGCCTCCGCCTTCACACCGAGCTATGGCCTGGCCGAGGCGACGCTGGCCGTCACCGTCATGCCGCCGGGCGAAGGCATCCGCGTGGAACTGGTGGAAGAAGAGCGCCTGAGCGGCACCAAGCGTGATCTCAGCCGCCCCGCCCGCTATCGCGCGATCGTCAATTGCGGCAAGCCGCTGCCCGACATGGATGTCGAAATCCGTGGCGAAGATGGCGAAGCCAAGGGCGACCACCAGATCGGCAAGGTCTGGTGCCGTGGCCCAAGTGTCATGCATTCCTATTTCCGCAACCATGAAGCGACTGACGAATGCCTGGTCGATGGTTGGCTCGATACCGGCGACATGGGCTATCTCGGCGATGGATATCTGTTCATCGTCGGCCGCGCCAAGGACATGATCATCATCAACGGCAAGAACCATTGGCCGCAGGATATCGAATGGGCCGTGGAGCAATTGCCGGGATTCAACCATGGCGACATTGCTGCCTTTGCGGTCGAAACCGAGAATGGCGAGGAAGCGCCGGCCGTGCTTGTTCACTGCCGCGTGTCGGATCCCGAGGAACGGCTCAAGCTGCGTGACGAAATCCGCGACCGCGTACGGGCCATTACCGGCATGAACTGCGTCGTAGAGCTTGTCCCGCCACGCACCCTGCCGCGCACGAGTTCGGGCAAGCTCAGCCGCGCCAAGGCCAAGAAGCTCTACCTGTCGGGCGAGATCGAGCCGCTGGAACTGGCGGCCTGATAGCTATTCGTCGGGCATCGCCCAGCTCACCGAGACATCGCTGAAACCCTCGCGTCCCGGCGCCGTCTGCGCCTGGATGCCCCGTTCCTGCAAGGCGATACGGGCCAGAGCCACGGCATTGGCCCGACCTTCGAGCACGATCGGCAGGTTCACGCGTTTGACGGTCCACTCAATGAGGCCGATGGCCTCCTGCCCCGAGGATGAAACCCCTTCCCCCTCGAAACCGATGTCGGGCAGTGACAGGATCGGGGGAACAAGGCGGATATCCCACTCCTCTTCTTCAAGCGCGACGATACGCCGTTCGAGGTCTGCATAGGCCCTGAGTGTCGCTCCTTCGAGCGGACGCGCATTGACCGTAGCCCGATGACGCTCGCGATCGACCGTGACGTCGTCGGTTCCCACGCCGGCCACGAGCGCCAACCGCTCGGCCAGCCTTTCGGCTTCGGCTGCATCGGCACGCTCCGCTGCCAAGGCGGCAGACAGTTGCGCTTCCTCTGCTGCCTGCGCGTTTGTACCGACGCGATATTGCGTGATGACCAGTTCGACCGGTTCGTTCAGGGCACGCTCCATCGCCCGCTTGGCGATTTGCTCGGCATCGTCCTTCAGTTCGGGTGTGAGGACAGTCGCGTTGATGCGGATCGGCTCCGCCTCGAAATCGGTTTCGACCTGCGAGAGACGCGCACGGCTGTCGAAAGGCTCCATTACCAGAGAGTTGATCTGGCGCGCATCATTCGCCTCATCGGCAATGTCGAGCAGCGAAAGCAGCAGAGGAATACCAATTGCAACGAAGGTGCCGGCGATGACCACGCTCTGGAACCACGTCTGTTTCTCGGAAAGATCGGTGCGGAAGCCGTAGAGCCGCGCCATTATCGTGGCGGTCAGCGCGATGGTCATGAGGTTGGTGAAGAACAGGCCGACCGCACCCGAAAACACCGTCCAGTTGAAGGTGGCGAGGCCAAAGCCGACGACCGCCAGCGGCGGCATCAAGGCGGTGGCGATAGCCACGCCGACAATCGTGCCTTCGCGCCCGCGGATCACCGCATAGGCGCCGGCAATGGCCGAAAACACCGCTACGCCCAGGTCGAACAGATTGGGCTTGGTTCGCGCGGCAATCTCCGAAGTGACAGTCTGCAAAGGCGAGAAAAAAACGATCAACGCGCAAAATATGATTGCGATCAACGTGCCGATAGCCAGCGACTTGGCCGATTTCTTGATCCAGTGAAAATCGCCAATGGCGAGCGCAAAGCCGAGGCCCATGATCGGATCCATCAGGGGCGAAAGCAGCATCGCGCCGATGACCACGGCGGGCGAGGACAGCAGCAGGCCGAGGATGGCGATGCCCGCCGACATGCACAGCATCAGCAGGTAACGAGAGCTTATTTCACCTTCGGTACGACGCTTGGCGATCACTTCCGCCTGGTTGACGGTTCCGCGCACCGATATGCGCCACCAGCGCCGCCAGGACTCCAATACGTGTCCAAATCCGTCCGAACTTGCAGATGGCACTTCGCTGGCCATTATCATCGCCTCCCCTGGGAAAGGGAGGTATACGAGGCAACAGGGCGAAGGGGAACGCTTGAAAAGCGTGTCTTGCCTCCCTAATACAGTAGCAGGAATTCGGAGGGATATTCACGCCATGGCGACCAGCAACGAAACTGCGACCAAAGTCGAAACCGATCTCGATCTCACGCCGCCCGATCCGGTGCCCGCTGTTTCGGCCGAAAAGGCAAGCGGTCTTGTCCCCGTGGACGAGGAGAAGAAGAGCGCGCTAGCCAAGAAGGTGGACGGCTTCGTCGAAGAGCTGGTTACGCTCGATGCCAAGTCGCCCGAATTCGGCAAGAAGGTTGACCAGATCACCAATATGGGCCGCAAGGAAATCATGTCCGCGGCGGGCATGTCCAACCGTTTCCTCGATCGCCCGGTGCGCGCCATGGACCAGGAAACCGGCGTAGGTGCCGACCTCTCCGAACTGCGCCGCACGGTCGAAGACCTCGATCCGGGCCGCAAAGGCAAGCTGACCGGTCGCAAGCTGTTCGGCATCATCCCCTTCGGCAACAAGCTGAAGAACTATTTCGACAGCTACACCTCCGCACAGGGCCATATCCAGGCGATCCTTGCCCGCCTATCCAGCGGCAAGGACGAGCTGCTGATGGACAATGCCGCGATCGATGTCGAACGCCAGAAGCTGTGGGAAGCGATGGGCAATCTCGAACAGATGATCCATATCGCCCGCACGCTCGACGAACGCCTCGAGCAGGAAGCGGCCGACCTCGATGCAACCGATCCGGAAAAGGCCAAGGCGATCCGCGAGACCGCGTTGTTCTATGTCCGCCAGCGCACGCAGGACCTGCTCACGCAGATGGCCGTATCCGTACAGGGCTATCTTGCGCTCGACCTGGTCAAGAAGAACAATGTCGAGCTGGTCAAGGGCGTGGACCGCGCCAGTACCACCACTGTCGGCGCATTGCGCACTGCCGTGACGGTGGCGCAGGCCATGACCAACCAGCGCCTGGTATTGGGCCAGATCACCGCGCTCAACCAGACCACCAGCGACATCATCGATTCCACCAGTGCGCTGCTGCGCGAAAATACCGGCAAGATTCACGAGCAGGCTGCTTCGTCCACTATCCCGCTGGAAACGCTGCAACGCGCCTTCCAGAACATCTACGACACGATGGACGAGGTGGACAACTTCAAGGTCAAGGCTCTGTCCAGCATGAAACAGACGGTCGAGGTGCTCTCGGACGAGGTCGAGAAGTCCAAGGGCTATATTGCCCGCGCCGAAGGGCAGGCGCAGGCCGCCGCCACCGTAAGCGAAACCAGTCTGCTGAGTCTCGACAGCTGATGGGGCAAGACCTGACCGACCAGAGCGACCGCCTGATCGAGGAAGGCCGATCGCTGGTGCGCGACAATCGCGCCGGCGGGCGGCACCGTCAGGTTTCCTCGATCGGCAAGGGTTCGGCCAATATCAAGCTCAAGACCTGGGCAAAGCGCGCCAGTTTCTTCGGAGCCGCCCTTTTCGCCATCATGGTCGCGGCATCCATCGCGGGCCTGATACTCGACGGCATCGGCTTTGTCGGAATTGTCATCACCTTCCTCGCAATGGTGGCTGCGGGCGTGATCTTCGCCAATTTCCCCAAGGTGAAGATACCCCAGCGGGCAGACCTCAATCGCGGCGATGTGAAGCAGATGGTCGCGCGCACCGAATTGTGGCTTGAGCACCAGCGCCCGGCCCTGCCACCGCCGGCCGTCAAGCTGGTCGAGGATATTGGCGTACAGCTCGATGCGCTGGGCCTGCAGCTCGAACATGTCGATTCGGCGCATCCGGCGGCGCAGGAAACGCGCAAGCTGGTGGGCGAAGTGCTGCCCGAAATGATCGATTCCTATCGCAAGATCCCCGCGAATCTCAGGCGCGAGGAGCGCGCGGGCTCAACGCCGGACCGGCAGCTGGTCGAAAGCCTGGGCAAGATCAGCAAGGAAATCGACCACGTTACGAGGCAGATGGCCGAGGGCTCGCTCGACGATCTCGCAATCAAGAACCGCTACCTCGATTACCGCTACGGCGATGCGGAGGGACTGCCCTCGCCGGATGTCACTCCGGAGAAGAATTGATGCAAGTTGCTATCCCCCACCAGCTCGGGCGCGAAGAAGTGCGCCGCCGCCTCAAGGGTTCGAGCCACCAGATTGCCGATGCCATTCCCGGCGGCATGGCCGATGTGCAGACCAACTGGCCGAGCGAGGACAGCATGCACATGGCGATTCTTGCCCTTGGGCAAAGCCTCAATGGACGCATCGATATCATGGACGATCAGGTCGTGTTTTTCATGGACCTGCCGCCTGCGCTGGGCTTCATCCAGCCGATCGTCGAAAGCGCGATCCAGCAGCAGGGGCAAAAGCTGCTGGCACCGCCAACCGCAGAGTAGGCTAAAGCTTGCGGTCCTTTTCCAGGTACATGTCGGGAATCCGCAAGGCGGCAGTCGCTTCGCGCGTTTCCTGAAGGAAGAGCATCAGCGCCCCCATTAACAGGGCAACGGCAAAGATGAAGATCGTGGCCGCATAAGGCTGGAGATCGGCGCCCGAAAACTCGGTGACGAACAGCAGGACCACGGTCAGCCCCACGCAAAGGCCCGACAGCACCAGCAGGAGGATCGCCCGGTTGATGAGCAGGATACGCCTGTCGACCATGCGGATTTCGCGTACGATATCGTCATGCTCCATGCCCTCGGTCCCGCCATGCAGTTCCTGCAGGCGGCGCGAGCGATCGACCACGCGGCCAAGCCGCGTCGACAGCAGGTTCATGATATTGCCGATCGCCACCAGCACGAAGACCGGCGCGAGCGCGAGCTGGATGGTCTGGGCGATCATGCGAAGTTCCCGTTGGTTCCTATTGCTTTGCGGCGCCAGTCAGCTTGCCGACCTTTTGCGCCCCTTCCATCGTGGTGACCAGCACCTCGTCCCCGTCGACGACGATCGCCACGTCCGAGAGCCCGATCACCGAAATACGCGGACCGTCGGTTTCCGCCAGCACATTGCTGCAATCGACCAGTTCGACATTGCCGCGCGCGCGGTTGCCGTCCTCGTCGCCCACCCGCGCATCGCGTAGCGCCTGCCAATTGCCGATATCCGACCAGCCCATCGCCACGGGCACCATCGCCGCGCGCGCAGTCTTTTCCATTATTGCATAATCGACCGATTCCGCGTCGACTGCGGCAAAGGACGCGGCATCGGGATGGAATAGCGCACCATCTTCCCTTCCCGCAGCAACCGATGCCAGGACCTTCTCGGCGATGTCGGGGCGATGGATCTTCAGCTCGTCGAGAAATGCCCCGGCGCGAAAGGCGAAGATGCCACCGTTCCAGCTATAGTTACCATCGGCAAGGAACTGCTCGGCCCGCTCAAGATCGGGCTTCTCCACGAATTGCTCGACCCGATAACCCTCGCCCAAACTCGCGCCCCGCTTGATATAGCCGAACCCCGTTTCCGGCCCTGTCGGGGCGATGCCGAAGGAAACCATCCAGTCATCGGCCGCAAGCGCAGCAGCCTGCTTTGCTGCTGTACGGAAGGAAGAGACATCCGCGATATGGTGATCGCTCGGACAGACGAGCATTACCGCATCTTTCGGCAGCAGTGCAGCTGCAAGGGCAATCGCGGCAGCAGTATTCTTGGCTTCAGGTTCAACCACGATCCGGGCACCGGGCGAACCGGCAGCCTGCTCCTTTACCAGCAGCAAATGCGCGGTCCCGGCTACTACGATTGGCGCGGCAAAATGACGCGCATCGGAGCACCGTTCCAGCGTCGCCTCGAACAATGTTCTCTCACCGACCAGCGGCAGGAAGGGCTTGGGTTGCGCCTTCCTGCTTCGCGGCCAGAGCCGGGTTCCGCTTCCGCCGCAGAGCACGACCGGATGGATTAAGCTCATGAAAGAAATTCTCCCGCAGGCATGCTCATTTGCGCCTCCTATCGCGCATTATTGCCGGCGAAAGAAGTCCTGTCGCCAGCCATAGCGCGCCGGCACCGCATTGCCCAAGGCGTCGCGTGCCGGATTGAACCTGATGCGCTCGATGACCAGCGGGCAAACCAGCGCATTGGTCGCCGGATCGGGGCCGGGATCGCGAATGCTGCAATCGGATGCCCGGCCATCCACGCCCACGGTGAATACCACCGTCACTGACGTACCGTCGCGGATTTGTCGGCCACCTTCGGGGATCGGGAAGTCGCGCGCGGAATCGATCACCCCCGACCGAACAGAAGGCCCAGTGACCGGAACCCCGCCCTGCCCCCGGCCCGCCCTGCCACTGCCCGTGCCAAGCCCTTCGCCGGCAGCACCGGTGCCGTCTCCTGAATCGCTCGCCCCTGCCGCGTTGGATTCGCCCGTGGAGGCCGCTTCGGGGATGGGCGTGGGGCTGGGCAGCGGGTTTTCCGGTGCGGCCTGTTCGCGCGCCTCGGCCTCGCGCCCCGCTGCCGCCGCCGCGCCTTCCTCCGGTTCCTCGTTAATAACCGGCTCGGGCTCGTTTTCGGGTTCTTCATAGGTCGTCACGATCACCGTGAGCTGTGAGGTCGCCTTGTCGATCATGTCAGCCGTGAAATCGGGAGCAAGCAACCGAACCAGCAGGGCTCCTGCCAGGAGATGTCCGACCACGATCAGCAGCACGAGCCACCAGCGCGGCCTGCGCCGGGGGTTATATCCACGCGTCATCGCGGGTGTTTCAGAGCGAAACCGCACCATCTTCAGCCAGTTCTAACAGCATTCGTCATGAGTCCAACGGACGGTTTCCTGCAACCCATTGTCCCCATCCCCTATGAGATTCTCGGGCATTCCGTTTGCGGCGCTTTTGGCGACAGGCGCTGCGAGATATAGGTTCGTCCGGTGACGCGTTCGGGGGACCAGTCTTGAAGCTGCTCTATATCGAGGACAATGCCGATGCTGCGGCCGACCTGACTTCGCTGCTTGCGCGCGAGGGGCATCAGGTCGTGTGGGAGATACAGGGCGCCGACGGACTGCGCCGCGCTGCGCTCGAACCTTTCGACACCATCATCCTCGATCGCATGCTGCCCGACATGGACGGTTTGCAGATCGTCGAGCGCCTGCGCGAGAGCGGGGTCGATGCCCCCGTGCTTATGCTCTCCGCGCTGGGCCGGTCCTCCAACCGGGTGGAGGGACTGGAGGCCGGGGTCGACGACTATCTCGGCAAGCCATACGAGCCCGACGAACTGCTCGCCCGCTTGAAAGCGCTGGTGCGCCGCGCAGAAGGGCGAACCCATTCCGCGATTATCATCTATGGCCAGTTCGAATGCCATGTGAAGGCGCGTACCGCCTTCCGCCGCAACGTCCACATCCCGCTCAGCCCCAAGGAGTTCGAGCTTTTTCGCTACTTCATGGAAAATGCCGGCGAAGTGGTGACGCGCGATATGCTTCTGCGCGACGTGTGGAAGATGAACTTCGATCCCCAGACCAATGTCGTGGACGTCAATATCGGCCGCCTGCGGCGTAAGCTCGAGAACGGTTTCGACAGGCCCGCGCTAGAGACGATCTGGGGGTCCGGCTACCGGCTGACGCGCGGTGAGTGAACCAGAAACCTATGTTGACCCGGAGCACGGCGCTTATGCACCGGGCAGTGAAGTGGCGCGTGCTGGAAGCTCGATCTTCAACAAGCTGGTGCGCGGTGCGATCGTCTTCGCCCTTGTCGCATTGGCCGTGCTTGCTTCGGTGCTGCTGTGGGAGAACTGGCGCTCGGCCGAGCGCTCGCTTTCGGCAACTGTCGACACGGACATTGCCGGTCTCGTCGACATATATGCCAGCGGCGGCGAAGAAGAACTGCTCGAACGGCTCGAGGATCGATCGATCCTGGTCAGCCTGGAAGGACGCCAGTCGCGCTACATGCTTGTGCGACCCGGTGGCGAATTCGTCGCCGGAAATATCGACGCCTGGCCGGAACTGGGAGCCAGCCTGTCCGAAGAGGGTTTCCTGCAACTGGCGGACGGCACGCCGGTCTTTGCCCGCGCGACGCGCATTTCACCCGATCTCGACCTGCTGGTGGCCCGCACCTACGAACGCGACATCCAGGCCTATTACCGGCTGGTCCTGACTTTCCTGGGCGCCGCCATCGCCATCGTCGTGGCACTGTGGCTGATCGGCAGGACTGCGGCACATCGCCTGCGCGACCGGATCGAAGTGATTGCCGAGGGTTTTCGCGCAGCTGAAAGCGGTAAAGACGTATCGCCGTTGGTCGACACTCATGACGACGAAATCGGCGAATTGTCAGAACTCAGCACAAGGGCAATCGGACGCGCCGCCAGCCTTGCGCGCACGCACCGCCACATGTCCGATCACATCGCGCATGAAATCCGTACGCCTTTGACCCATCTCGATCATCGCCTGGTCGATGCCCTTCGCAGCCTGCCGCCCGATGCGGACATGAGCGCGATCGACAAGGGCCGGCAGGAGATCCGCTCGGTAGTCGCCATGCTCGATTCGCTGCTCGATATCGCCGCCAGCGAGGGCCGCGTCGGCGACCTGACCGGGCTTGAGGATGTCGACCTTTCCGATCTCGCCGCAGATCTCGTGGAACTCTACTCGGGCAGTGCCGAGGAAGCAGGAATTGCACTGGAAAGTTTCATTACCCCCGATGTGCATATTATGGGTGAGCGCATGCAATTGGTGCGGCTCATCTCCAACCTGCTCGACAATGCGCTGAAATACGTGCCCGAGGGCGGCACCATCAAGCTCTCGGTCGCCAAAGGGCCGGTGATCCAGGTCAGCGACAATGGACCCGGCATCGAACCTGCCCTGCGGCCTCTCGTTTTTGATCGTTTCCGGACAGGGCGCGCCGTCAAGGGAAAGACCAGCCATGGTCTCGGCCTGGCACTTGCTCGCGCCATAGCGCTACGACACGGATTGCGCATCGGCCTGGCCGATACGGACAAGGGGGCACGCTTCGTGATCAAGCCGCATGCCATGTGGGGCACGACGGAGGCAGCATCATGAAAAACACGCGCACCACCCTTGTGCCCTCGCTGCTGGCAAGCCTTGCCGCCTGCACCACTGCCGGACCTGCAAGCATCGCCATGCCCGAGCCGAGCGGAGACCTGCTGGCAGATGCAGCGGCCTTGCTGGTCGCTGCCGAACAGGCCGATAGCGACGAGGCGCGCATGCCGCTGGTCGAACGGCTCGATGCCATGCAGGTTGCCGTGTTCGAAGACAGCGATGACGATCCGCTGGCCGAATGGCGCAGTGCGCTGCCAAAGGGCTCGACACAGGTCTATCGCGGACGCACGCTCGGCCCCGCCTATCGCCGCGCCCAGCTGCCTCCTGGCGAGAGCATGCGCATCGAACAGATCTTCTATGCCGGAGAGCGTGCCGAACTGGTCGCCCAGACGAATGGCGGCGAGGTAGCACTGAAAGTCGCCAATCCTCGCGCCGAAGCGGTCTGCGACAAACAGCTTGCCCCGCGCGCCGATTGCCGCTGGCTGCCCATCTTCACCGAGCGTTTCTCGATCGAGCTGGAAAACCGAAGCAGCGACCAAGCGAGCGTCTATCTCGTCTTCCGCTGAGGCGGCAGTCAACCAGTATTGCAGGCGAGGAAAAGCCGGCCCGGCATCAATGCCGGACCGGCTCTCTTCCGGGTCGCGTTCCCCAAGTGAGGCCCGGAGCGCTCCCGGACGGCCCTATTGGACCGACCGGGAGGCGTGATATGTTTCGAGCATCTGCAACTGTTCGGGCGAGAATTCGATGCCCATCGCTGCCGCGGCCTCGAGTCCCGGGGCGATTGCAGCAATGCCGTTATCGGCAGTTATTCCTTCGCTCGGCACCTGCCAGCGATCCCAATCGGGCTGGCGTGCCAGCGAGACAGCAGAACCGTCGCCTTGGGACGACGAGCTATTGCCGCCCGGCATTGTGCCCAGCCCGTCAACCTGCGTGCCATTCGTGCCAAAGATTGCCGTTCCGGTGATATAGGCTTGGTTGGTCTGGGCGTCGTTCACATAGTAGGTGAAGCCGGCATAGGCCGCACCACTGCCATACAAGCTACCGAAGACCTGCGAGGAACAACTGCTTGCGCAGGCAATGCCAGCAGTTCCTGTAACCTGCAGACTGCCATTGAAGTCCATTCCGGCATTGACGGCCAGGCCGCCACTTGTTGGATCGGCAGAACCTCCAGCAGTCTGCGCATGGTAGCCGCGCGTGCCGGACCAGACATCCATGCTTATCCCGACCATGGGATTTGCACCGAAACTGACGGCCAGTGACCCTTCGAACCTTCCTCGCTCTCCATTGGCGGCGAGCGCATTGGCGGGCGCGGCACCGTCTAGCAGCAGGTAATTCACGGTCCCGCTTGCGGGAAGGCCGCTGGCCGGCAATCCGACCAGGTAGTCATTGGTGCCGTTGGTGTAGAAATTCGAAGGCTCGATTGTCTGGTTGTAGCGCGTGAAGGCCACATCATCGCCAAAACGCCCCGCCACATCGACCGTGGCATCATTGCCCGGCGTGTAGACGAATGTTCCGGTCGACTTGAAGCTGGAGATCACGCCTTGCGTCGAGACCTCGGCCGGTCCGCCCAGGCCAAAGCCCAGCGAGTTGGGGGTCTGGGCGATGTAATAGACCGTCCCCAGCGAAATGCTGCCGCCACCAAGCGAAATGGGATCGCCCTTCGCAAATGCGACCGAGCCATCGATAAAGGTCTGGCCCGGCGCATTATCGCGAATTGAGTAGGCTAAGCCCATGTGGCTGGCACCGTCACCGGCGAGGAAACCTTCGACGAAGCCCGTGCAATCGGGATCGCAGAAGCTGGATGCGGATTCCACGAAGATCGCGTTCTTGCTCGAAGATACGCCGTACTGGTCGAAACCAAGCGTGTGGAACATGCCATCCTGATTGATTGCCAGTCCGCTTTGCGCCGGATCGGTCAGCCGGCCTGCGGTGAACAGGTCGAAGACATCGATACCGCTGGTAATCTCGAGATCGAGCGCGACCACCGGGTTTACCCCGAAGACCACGGCCGCGCCGCCAGCGACCGAACCGGTCGAGGTGCTCTCGTCATGCCGCGTGGGGGTGGTGAAACCGACAATGTCATATTCCACAGCGCCGCTCGCAGGCATGTTGCTCAGATCGTCACCAGCGATGACATGATAACCGCCATCGACGCCCACCGAACGATCGGGCGTGCCATACCAGGTTCCGCCGGGTGTCCCGTCATTCCATCGCGCCCAGCCGAGCACGCCATCGGCCGTGCCCGTATCGGCCAGTGTCATGTCACCGAACGTCAGGGCTTCATTCACGTCATCCGAGACGTAGCCCACGGGGATGCCTGCCGAATTGTAGGTCACCTCGATATCGGTGTGGATGTCATCGCCGATCAGCGGATTGGCGAAGGCAAAGCTCTGGTTCTGCTTGGTGACATCGGGGCCTGCAACAGGCCCGGTCGCACCGAAGATCACCGAACCCTGAACGAAGGGCTGGCCGAGGTTGAACAGGTCGCGCGAATGGTAGGAGAAGCCGGCCGTTTCGCCGGCATTGCCGCCAATGGCACCGAACATGTTGAGGTAGCAATCGCTCGACTGGCAGGCGGATCCCGTCTGCGACAAGTCCGGCCGGATCACGAAAAAGCCCGGATCGGCCACTTGCGGCGCAACGAGGTCCCCATTTGCGCGGCCTGGCGATGCAAAGGTGTAGGTCGCATCGGGCATAGTGATCGTGCCATCGATGCCATAGGTCAGCGACGTGCCAAAGCCGATGGTCAGGTTTGCATCGAATGTACCCGGTGCCGTGGCTCCGTCAGAATAGGTGGGAGCCGTTGCTGCCACGACCTCGTAATCGATCGCACCCGATGCCGGCAGGCTGCCGATGATCGGGTTGATGATCACGTAATGCAAATTGTTGCTGGCAAAACGGCCGAGCACGCCATCGTCATTTCCACCGACATCGAGCGCCATTTCTCCGACAGGCTGGAAGCTGAAGCCCGTAGGCTGGCCCTGGGCATTGATGCTGCCGCCCGCAGTATTGACGCTGCCCTGCAGGCCTTGGGAAATGACATAGCCCTTGGCATCTTGCGCAAGCGCGAAACCGTTGAATGTCCCGCTATTGACCGGCAGGTCGCCGAACTGATCGGGAATACCGCCCCCGCCCAAATAGGCGAGGTAGTTGACGTAGAAGTCGAGCTCGTCGCCCCCGAAGCTGCCGCTCAGCAGTCCGAGATTGGCCAGCGAGGCGAGATAGGCCTCGATCTGTTCCTGCGTGTAGAGCGTATAGGCACTCGGCAACCCGCCAGCCGCGATGAAGGCATAGAAGTCGGCAATCGCAGCCAGATAGTCAGAATAAACCGGCAAACCGGTGAACAGGTCAGCATTGCCGCCGCTGGCAAGGAAGTCGAAATAGGCCTGCAACAGGCCCGCATTGGCGCCTAACAGCGCGTCGAGCTGGCCGTTATTGGAGATCGCCCTCAGATAATTGGCCAATAAGGTGAGGTCCGCGCCGGTGAAATCGCTGGGCAGGCCACCCGCAGCAAGGAACTGCGCATAGGCATTGAGCGCATCGGCATAGGCCGGCAGGTCGACCGTCGGCAGGCCGGTATAGTCGTCGGGATTTCCGCCGCCCTGCAAATAGGCGAGGTAATCGGCGAAGAATTGCGCCTGCGCTCCCAGGATTTGGTCAAACAGGCCGGATGCCTGCAGCGTTTCGAGATAGGCCCGGACGACCTCGGGATCGAGCCCATCGTACTGGCTCGGCAAATTGCCCTGCTGCAGGAAGTCCAGATAGGCTTGGAGCGCTGCGCCATACTGGTTGGCAAAGTCGAAACCGCCGCCCGCCAGATAGGCCAGCAGGATCTGCTGGTATTGTGAGGAAAGCTGCTCGATCAAGCCGCTATCGTTGAGGAATGCAATGTAGGCATCGAGCACATCCTGCGACGCGCCGGTGAACTGTGCCGGGTCGCCGCCGCCCTGCACGAAAGAGAAATAGGCTTCGATCAAATCGGTAAACTGACCCGAGAAATCGGCCCCGTTCCCGCCGCCGAGAAGGAAATCGAGATAGGCCTGCGCCAGTGCCGCATCCTGTGCGCCGAGATTGCTCAGCGCCCCGACCCGGCCCTGATACGCAAGGAAGGCGTTGATGTCGGCCAGGCTGGCCGCGTCGAAACCAGCCGGAAGACCACCTGCGCGGATCAGGTCCAGATATTGGGACAGGAAACCCGAATAGGCTGCGAGAAAGTTGTTCCCTGCACCGCCATCGGCCAAGTGTCCAAGATAGGCGCGGATGATATCCGCTTGCGCTTGGGGGAACGGCGTCCCCCCGTAGAGATTCTCCAGCCGTGCCGCCAATGCGACCAGCTGCGCGAGGTCGCCAGTGGGAAAGGCTTCGAGTTGAGGATTGGTCGCGGCGGCCTCAACGCGGCGCGCGGCGCCCACGATATCCGAGGACGCACCGGCACCTGCCAGGGCATCGCCCAGCGATACGGGCTGGCCATTTTGCGCGGCGCCGACAGGGCCTTCATCCCGCGTGCGGGCAATTCGTGCCGTGCTCGGCGGAGCTTGGCGCGATCCACGCGCCATGACCTGGCGGAAGGCATTGCGACCTGACGATGCCCACATCTCGCCAGCACTGAATTCACGTTCGCGTCCACCGCGGCTGACCCATGCCGAACCGGTCAGGGTATGTCCGTTTGCCTGACCGCGCTCGTCGATAGCGAAGCTTGCCGAACTACCGCCCCCGACAACGCGTGCGCTGGTGCCATCGGGCATGATGACACGCGTGTCGCTCGATCCCGAACCGGCAACCGTTATCTCACCGCTCAGCAATTCCACCGAACCGTCCGCGTTCAGGCGGAACTGCGATCCTTCGGAGAAGGACAGGGTGGCACCGTCGTCGGTCTTGACCTGCATGATGCCGCCCGTTGCGGTCACCGTCGCGCCGGATGCGATCTGCGTCTGCCCATTGGCAGCAAACAGGACTTCAGCAGCCTGCGTCGGTACGCTCGCAAGCGCGAGAGTCGAGGCTGAGATGAGCAAGGCCGCTGCGGAACGGATGGCGGCGGGGCGGCGATTGGCTTGACGCGTCATGGCATGGGCTCCCGAATTCGCAAACAGCATCAGAACTCGAACCGAACACCGGCAGAAACGGTGTAGCGGTCGTAGTCATAGAGGGGGATATTGCTCCAGTTGCGCGTGTAGGTGGCGCGTGGCTGGAAGAAGAGATTATCAGTCAGGGCGACCTTGATGCCGATCTGGGCATCGATCCTTTCGTCCGACCGTTTCGTCAGGAACAGCGCATCGGCGGCATCGTAGCGGCGCATGTCGAAGGCCACGCCGCCAACCAGCGCAACACGCTGGGCAATTGGCACTTCGGCACCGATATTGGCCCCGGCAAACCAGTGCGAATAGGCATCTCCCGCAGTCCGCCGGGTCTCTTCCTTGCCACCCTGCAGCGTGGCAGAAAGATTGCTCGTCACAAAGCCAACCGCCACCGCGTAGCGATCGGCATCGAGCAGCGGCTGCCCGTCATAGTCGAGGCGGCTGTACTGGCCGGAAAAGGTCAGTGCGCGGCCATCGGAAAGCAGCTTGGTGTACTGCCCGACCGCACCCAGGCTGGTGCGATATCCATCGCCATCGAGCAGGAAGTGGTTGGCCTGCAGCGAAAAGGACAGCGTGTCGCGATTGGCAAAACTGTGGGCATAGCCGACCGTACCGGTAATGCCCGACTGATCGAAACCAGATACGTCGAAATTGTCGCGGTGATTGGCCAGCAGCGAGGCGAACAGCCGATCCTGGCGACCGACGGCCGTGACGCCCGAAAAGCCGCCGGTGATTTCCCAGAACTCGTCGTCCTGCGCACGCGCGCCGGGACCGAGATTGCCCGGACCCAGGAAGGCAAAGAGCGGGATGGTGACCTGTGTCAGGTCGGTCGCGGCGTTTACATTGCTGTCATGGCCGACCCTGGCATCGACAAAGCCGGAAAAGTCGCTGCCGCCGCCCGAGATCTGGCGGTCGAACTGGCGAACGAAACCAGTGAAGCGCTGGCGCACCGGATCGGGTAGCGTGGGATCGTCGACCACGGTGGCGAACTGGTCCCGCGCAGTGTCGATATCGCCTGCCATGGCATAGGCCCGAGCCAGCTCGGCACGCGCCGCCGAATTGGCCGGCTGCACGGCCAGCACACGCTGCAAGGCGATGATCGCCTCGCCATAGCGACCGCTATCGATCGCTGCGATGGCCAACGCATAATCGTATTCCGGATCGCCCGCACGATCACCTTCCAGTGGGGCAAGCGCCTGGTATTCGGCTTCTGCCGTCGCGCTATCTCCCTGCTGTGCGAGGACAGGCGCGGGGGCCTGCATCAAAGCGGTTGCACCCAGCGCCAACACCAGTCGACGTCGCCATTCCCCAAGCATCATTTAATCAGAACCCTTCTGCGCTGGAACCTGCGCAAGGGTGTAGTCGGGAGTGCCGCCGGTCGCCGCTGACAAGCCGTGTTCGGGAGATGACAGTGGCCGTTAGGCTTGTGTAAATTCAGTCACAAATGTCGCCAGGCCGGGCAAAGTCGTAACATTTGCAATGTGTTGCCGCGAGCGCTCGCAAGAGCCGCAAAGATCGCTTCTGCCGGCCGGCATTCGTTCGGGCAGCCGGCTTCTGGCCATATCCTGACGGCCGGAATTCCTCGCCCGCCGACATTCGAATGTCGTCAGGCAGATGGATATTGGCTGATCTGCAAGGGTAAAGGAGTGGTGAGCCCGACAGGATTCGAACCTGTGACCCGCTGATTAAAAGTCAGCTGCTCTACCTACTGAGCTACGGGCCCACATCTGCAGTGAGGGCGCTCACCTAGGGACGGGCCGATGGTGGGTCAAGCGCGCATATAGCTGGCGCAGCGTCAGGCCAATAAGAGGGTCGCGCCAATCGGGCGCAATCGCCGTGGCCGGACCAAGCACAAAGTCGCGCCCACGAAACAGTGGATGGGGGATGGCAAGCTGCGGCTCTGCCACCACTCCGCCGGACCATAAAACGATATCGAGGTCGATCACCCGAGAACGCCAGCGCTGGCCGCGCCGTACCCGCCCGAGCGCAGCTTCGGCTTCCTGCAGGCAATCGAGCAGGCCGAGGGGATCGAGCTCGCTCTCCAGTACCAGCGCCGCATTGGCATAGCGGCGCAAGGATGGCCCAATCGGGGCAGTGTCGATGATCGGCGAAAAGGCTAGCACCTTGCCCAGCGTCTCGTCGAGAATCTCCGCCACTTCGAGCAACACGTCACGCGGCCGCCCCAGCACCGGATGGCGCTGGTTGGAGCCGAGCGCGACGAGGTAGAGCGATGTGCTCAAATGTCCTCGGCAATCCGGCCGTAGAGTTGCGGACGGCGATCGCGGAAGAAACCCCAGCTGGCGCGATGCTCGCGGGTGGCGTCGAGATCGAGGGTCGAAACCAGTACGCCCGTCTCCTCCGCCCTGAACTCGGCAAGGTAATCGCCCCATTCGTCGCAAATGAAGGAATGGCCGTAGAAGCTGGTACCCGTTTCCTTCGAGCCCTCATGACCGATACGGTTGGCCGCGACCACCGGCATGCAGTTCGACACCGCATGACCGATCATGGCGCGGCGCCACATGCGGCTGGTGTCCATTTCGGCATCCTTGGGCTCGGAACCGATGGCGGTGGGGAAGAACAGCACCTGCGCGCCCTGCAGGGCAAGGCAGCGGGCGGTTTCCGGATACCACTGGTCCCAGCAGATGCCGATCCCGATGCGTGCAGTGCCCCCCGTCGCTTGGACATCCCAGGTCTTGAACCCGTCATTGCCCGGGCGAAAATAGAACTTCTCCTCATATCCCGGCCCGTCGGGGATATGGCTCTTGCGATAGGTCCCCATGATCTCGCCATCCACCCCGATCATGGCGAGCGTGTTGTAATAGTGATGCCCGTCGCGCTCGAAGAAGCTGGTCGGGATCGCCACGCCAAGGCCCTTGGCCAGCGCGCTCATGGCGATGACGGAGGGATGCTCAAGCGTCGGCCGAGCCAGTGTAAAGAAGGCATCCTTCTCCTCGCGGCAGAAATAGGGGCCGGAAAACAGCTCGGGCGGCAGGATCACCTGCGCTCCCTTGCCCGCCGCCTCTTCCACCAGGGAGGAAACGGCAGCGATATTCTCGCCTTCGTCCTCGGAACCGAGGGGCAATTGCAATGCGGCGACAGTGAGCGTGGTCATGCCAGCGCCTCTATTGTGCCGGGGCCCCGCTGTAAATCAGCTCCGCTTGCGGAACAGCAGTGTCATGCGATCGCTCTCGCCGATCGCCTGCAATTCGGCATGGCGCTGCGCATCGTCCGCATCCACGCCGACGAAATTGGGCGGAAGCGTCCAGACACCGATGGGAAAGTCCGACGGATCGCGCGGATTGTCGTTGATCGGGCTACGCGCGACCAGTTCGAAACCGTGCAGTTCGAACAGGGCGATAACGTCGGCCTCATGCTGGTAGCCCTTGTCGCCGAACGTATCCTCCAGCGGTGCATCGGCGCGGGCGCGATGCTGCACCACACCGAGAAGGCCGTCATCCTTGAGCAGGGCACGCGCTGCCATCAGCGATTCGTGCAGCCACCCATAGCGACGCATATTGTGCACTTCGCGGAAGATCAGGAAGCGATCGACCGTGCCATGCAGGTCTTCGGGCACTTCGTCCGTGTTGAGGCCAATCACTCGCGCACCCGATAGTCCGACCCATTGGCGCGCCTCGCGCGGCAGTCGTGTCGAAGTATTGCGATACATATCCCAATAGCTGCCAAAGCGATCGTCGAGACGGGGATCGACGCCGATATAAGTACCCTGTTCGCCGAGGTAGGGAATCAGCACACGCGAATACCAGCCGGTCGCCGGCATGTAGTCGGCGACAACCATACCTGGCCGGACACGAAAGAAATCGAGCGTTTCGGCCGGATGACGATATTGGTCGCGTGGGCGATCCTCGTCGCGCCGGGGGCCGGCAAGCACCTGCGCCATGCGCTGCGCATCGGTCAGAACCTGCTGCTGTGGCTGCTCGACTTGCTGTTGCGGCTGTTGCTCTTCCTCCGGTGTCGGGCCGAGCAGTCCCTGCAGCACACCGCGCAAGACGCGTTCACCCGTGGATTCCTGCGCCGCTGCCGGTGTCGCAAGGCCCAGTGCCAGGATGACTGAACAGATGGTTGCGAAACGCATGAAACTCTCTCCCTTCGATTCCCGAATAGCACGGTAGAGTGACGGGGAAGGATGACAAGGCAGTCTTTTGTCCCCATCTCGCCCGACAAGGAGAACAGCAATGGCAATGGAAGAGGCGATCATCGCTGGCGGATGCTTCTGGTGTACCGAAGCGGTATTCCGCGACGTGATCGGCGTGACCGAAGTGGAAAGCGGCTATATCGGCGGGCAGGTTGATAATCCGACCTACAAGCAGGTCTGTTCGGGCAGCACCGGCCATGCCGAGGCGATCCGCGTGACATTCGACCCTGAAGTGGTCAGCCTCGCCGAGATATACGACATGTTCATGGGAACGCATGACCCGACGCAATTGAACCGCCAGGGCAATGATGTCGGCTCGCAATATCGCAGCGCGATCTTCCCGCTCGACGATAGACAGCGCGCGGAGGCCGAAGCGGCGATTGCCCGATGGAACGAGAGCCATAAGGGAAGCGCAGCAGTCACCACTATCGAAGGCCCGGCAACCTGGTATCCTGCGGAGGACTACCATCAGGAGTATTGGCAGGGCGAAGGACAGCGCAATCCCTATTGCCTGGCGGTAATCCCGCCCAAGCTCATGAAATTGCGCAAGAGCTTTGCCTCAAGAGTGAAGGCCTAAGCAGGCTTATCCAAACAGGCCGCTCAACCAGTTCCAGAACTTGGCAAACAGGCTTTCGCCGCGCGGCTCTTCGAGCGCTTCTTGCGACTTGAGCAGGCGTGCACGCAGCTTGCTTTGCTCAGTCACGGCCGGAGCATAGTCGTAATCGGGCATATTGGCCGCTTCTTCTTCCTCATAGTCATATTCGCGCATGACATGAGAGTGACCAGCGTCGTCTTCCTCGGATGAGAATTCGGGCGCGGCCTCCGCTGGCTGCGACCACTCATCCCCTTCATCAAAGGCGGAAAAGCCCGGAGTGGCGACGTCTTCGATTGGGGTGGGCAAGCCCTCTGGTTCCGCATCGAGAATCGGCTCCGGCTCAGCGGGCGGAATGGCATCGGGATGCTCTTCGCTTTCAGCTCCCGGCCGATCTACCGGCATCGCCTCCGGCTCGGGCTCCGAAGCGATTGCTGGGGCAGGTTCCGGCTCGGGTTCGGCCTTGGGTTCAGGCACCAGCTCCACAGGGGGGACCGGCACGGCAGACGGCTCGGCCTGTTCCTCCGCACCAGCTTCCCTGACCGAACCGAACAGGCGCGCAGCGATCTCCGCCAGTTCGTCCTTGCCCGGCAATTGCGGGCCGGGGAGGTCGCTGTCGATAAGCGGCGGCGGTACGAAACCGTCCTGCACCCTGTTGAACCAGGCATTGTCTGCGGCCTCGCCGGCTTCGGTTTCCGCCTCGTCCGACGATTCCTCGGGAGACTGCGTTTCTTCCGCAGCTACGGGCACTTCTTCAGCTTCGGAAAGGTCTTGCGGTTCGTCCGAATTCTCGATCGACTCTTCGATAACAGGTGCTTGCTCTTCCTCCGCCTCCTTGGCGGCATCGAGAGCGGCCTGCGCTTCGGCCAAGTCCTCGGGCGCGAGCGGTTCGAGCGCCATCTTCTTCTTGCCTGGCTTCGCGACGTGCTCCGGATTATCTTCGGGACGCAGCAGGGAATCGGGATCGGAGAATCCGGGCAGATCGCCTTGATCCGCTTCCTCGCCTTCCTCTTCGAGCAGGCCGTCTTCGTCCATCGGATTGAGGCCAAGGAAGCTGGAAGCGGCACGCGGATGCTCTTCCTCTTCCTCCATCAGCTGGACCGTGCCGGCCATCAGCTGCTCATGCTCCTTGGCGAGCTCTTCCTCGTCGACCACCAGGACGGGCTTCTTCTTGGTGGTGCGCGGACGGAAGCAGGACAGGCTGGAAAAGGAGAACTCGCCTTCCTCTTCGGTGTCATCCTCTGCCTCGGCTTGCGCGCGCAGCAGGGCGCCGACCTCCTGTGCGGAAGTCTCGAAATCGTCATCATCCCAGGGGGCTTCTAATCCCATGGAAGCCCTTAAACACCGCAGATGGTCGATATGGTCTTGGCATTTATGGTTTCCACGCGCTTAACCTTTCGCGGAAGCCAATGTGTTTCACTTGTGCCAGCGGGCGATAAAGAAGCCGTCCAGACCGCCATGCTCTGCCAACATGCCGGGATGCGTACGAATCCAGCCATTTGCGGATGGCTGCAAACCGGCAGGCAATTCCTCGCTGCCAACCGGTTCGGGGGTGAGCGTCGCCGAAGCGGCAATGTCCTCGCCTTCCTCGCGTTCGAGCGAGCAGGTTGCGTAAACCAGCCGTCCTCCCGGTTTTAACCAGCCTTGCGCGCGCTCAAGCAATTTCGCCTGCAATGGGGCCATCTGCGCGATCTGCGCAGCTCCAATTCGGTGCAGCACGTCCGGATGTCGTCGGCAGGTGCCTGTTGCCGTACAAGGCGCATCGAGCAGCACCGCGTCGAACTGCTCTTCCGGCTCCCATTCGAGCGCATCGGCAACCACAACCTCCGCGGCAATACCGGTGCGCGCAAGGTTCTCCCGCAAACGGTCGAGCCGCTTGTCGCTGATGTCCACCGCGGTCACCTTCCATCCGGCAGCCGCCAATTGCAGCGTCTTGCCGCCCGGCGCGGCACAAAGGTCGAGCACGTGCCCGCCCGCACCATGACCAAGCAGCCGCGCGGGGAGGGTCGCAGCGAGGTCCTGCACCCACCATGCACCCTCCTCGAAGCCGGGCAGATTCTCGACGGCAGTCCCACGCTGGAGGCGAACATGCCCGGAAGCAAGCGACACGCCGCCGAGCTTCTCCACCCATTCTCCGGTGGCAGCCATATCGCGCAAGGCAAGGTCGAGCGGCGGCGGCACAGCAAGGCCTGGTGCCACTTCTCCAGCCATTTCGCCCCAGCGCATATGCACCGCATCCGGAAGGGTCGGCACCTCGGGCAGCGCAGCCTTGCGCTTCGAAAGCGTAGAGAACACACCATGGGCCAGCCGCCTCGGCCCGCCATCGAGCAGCGGAAGGCAGGTGGCGATTACGGCATGCGGAGGGGTTTCCAGCCGCAGCAATTGCGCCAGCATCATGCGAAGCACGACGCGCGGCTTGGCATCGTCGGGCAATCGTTTGCGCGTAGCGGAATCGATCAGTTCGTCGAGGTCCTGCATCCAGCGCAGCACTTCACCCGCTATTGCTCGGGCCAGCGCGCGATCGGCTGTGTTGGCGACCCCCTTCATGGCGGCGCCTGCCGCCTGTTCGAGCGTCTCGCCCCGGCGCAAAACCGCATCCAATAGCTTCAGGGCGGCGCGGCGGGCGGGGACGCCTGCGGGATCGGAGGAGAGGAATTGCGGTCGTTGTGCCATGGCGCAAGCCCTTAGGCCCCATTGCATCCGCGCGCCAGTCGGCCCATCTTGCTTGCATGACCAAGCGCGCCACAAAGCGACCTGACGGGTTTGTAAAACCGGCACACTGGAGCAATGAACCCCCGCCCAAGCCCCGAGCGGCAAAGGAGGAAGAGGAGCTCAGCCCAACCCGCTATGGCGATTGGGTGAAGGACGGCATCGCCATCGATTTCTGATGCCTTATTCTTCGGGCGGCCTCTCGGCCGGACCGAAAACCTTTACCCAGTTCACCTTCGCCAGGGCGACCAGTGCCGCCAGCATTGCCAGCTGGATGACGATCCCGATCGGGCTGGTGATCGCATCGCGGAAGATATCGCCCAGCGAAGTGTGCTCGCTGACGAAACGCGCCGAACCGCCGTAGAAACTGTAGGAAACCAATCGTCCCGCAAAGAAAGCCAGCGTGAATGGCAGGATTCTCACGCCTGCCAGTCCGACGGCGCCGAATTGCTGTGCGGAAGGCAGCGGCGAAACGGCGAAGAAGACCAGTGCCATCAGCCCGTGATAACGCTGTCTCTCGAATGCGGCACGCGCTGCAGCGAGATTGGCCCTTGTCTTCTGCGAGAGCTTGCTCGCAAAGATGCGGAAACCGTGCGCCAGCAGGAACCTTCCCGAGGATGAGGCAAGCGCCGCCGTAACCACGAGGCCCGGCAGCGGCAGGTTGGTAGAAAGGCCGAACAGCACGATGACCGACCAGGTCGGCGGCCCGAATGCCGGCATCAGGTTCACGGCGAAGACCACCGCAAAGAGGATCAAATAGGTTTCAAACACCGGCCAACCTACCCGAAAAGGCTCAGATCCAGCCCGCAAGCTCGCGGCGGATCAGGGTTTCGAGCATGGCCATGCCCGCCTCCCCGGCATTGAGGCAGGTGAGCGCGGCGAACTCCTCCCCACCGGCCTCAAGGAATTGCTCGCGTCCGCGAATGGCGAGTTCCTCCAGCGTCTCGAGGCAATCGGCGGAAAAGCCCGGAGCGGCAATGGCGAGTTTTGTCGTGCCTTTGGCTGCCTCTTTGGCGAGAACCGTATCGGTCGCCGGCTCTAGCCATTTCGCGCGGCCGAATCGGCTCTGGAACGTCGTCACGAACCGCAATGAAGGTCGAGCCAGCGCCTGTTCGAGCAGGCGGGCGGTCTTCATGCAGTGGCAGTGATAGGGATCGCCCAGCTCGAGCGTCCGCGCGGGCATGCCATGGAAGCTCAGCAGCAGCACTTCCGGCACGAAGGACAGGTCTTCGAGCTGCCGGTCCAGATCCCGCGCGAGTGCGTGGATATGCACCGGATCGTCATGATAGGGTGGAAGCACACGCAAGCTCGGTTGCCAGCGCATGTCCGCCAAAGTCTCGCTTGCCTTGTCGACCACGGTCGCGGTCGTGGCGCCGCAATATTGCGGATAGAGCGGCGCGAGCAGGATTCGCTCGCAACCGGCATCCTTCATTGCTGCAAGCTTGTCCGGGATCGAGGGATTGCCGTAGCGCATCGCCCAATCGACCTGCACGCCCTCGCCGAGCATAGCCTGCAACTTCTCCACCTGCTCAGCCGTGATCGCGGCGAGCGGAGAGCCCTTTTCGGTCCATACCTGCTGGTAGGCATGGGCGCTCTTCTTCGGTCGCGTATTGAGGATGACGCCGCGCAGGATGGGCTGCCAGGCAATTGCCGGAATTTCCACGACGCGCGGGTCCGACAGGAATTCCGCCAGGTAACGCTTCACCGCTGCGGGCGTCGGCGCATCGGGTGTGCCGAGGTTGACCAGCAGGACGCCCACCCCGCCGCTTCGCACAGGGGGATGGTCTGCCGGTAGCTGTTGGTCCTGCCATGTCATGCAATGCCCTTAGCGCGATTGCGCCCCTTTGCACTACGTCTCAAAGCCCGCCCGATAGCAGCGGCAGGCGCCGCAAGCGCAGCCCGGTCGCCGAATAAAGGGCATTGGCGATAGCGGGCGCGACGGGCGGAACGCCAATCTCGCCCGGATCGAAGGGCTCCTCATCGCTCTCGACAAATTCAACGGAGATGCGCGGTGAGTCGGCCAAACCCGGCACTTGCAGGCCGGAGAGCCTGCTCTCCACCGGACGGCCTTCGTCGTAATCGCTGGCGCACCCCAGGGCGAGGCCAAGACCGAAGAGCAACCCGCCTTCAATCTGCTGCAAGGCAATGTCGCGGTTGACGATGCGTCCGATATCGACCGCGGCGGAAAGACGCGTCACGCGTACACCGCCCTCGCCTGCCGTAGCAGTAGCAACCAGCGCGATGCGGCCCGTGCGGCCCATCCGATCGATCCGGTGGCAGGCAATGCCCTGTCCCGTGCCCGGTGCGCCGCCGTCCCAGTCTCCGAGCCGCGCGGCGCGTTGCAGGCAATCGGCCAGACCGGGATCGCCGCCGAGCATGGAGATGCGGTAGGACATGGGTTCCAGCCCATGGCGCTGCGCCACCTCGTCCACGAAGCTTTCCATCATGAAGCAGGTATAGCCATGGGCATTGGCGCGCATGCGCCCGGTCGGCAGCGGCAATTCGACGGGCACGTGGTAAAGCGAGAAATCGGGAATGGCATAGGGCGGCAAAGCGCCTTCCCCCGCCATGGTGTCCATCTCGCCAGCCGTCTCCTCAATGGCCGACCAGCTCGTACGATTGTCGAACAGGCGTCGGCCGAATTCGAGCGTCGAAGGCGGCGCGGCTATGCGCGCGCGCATGGCGGTTATGCGGCCATCCGGCGTCACTTCGGCGCCCAGCAAAGCGGCGACCGGCGTGCGCGGCTGGAGGGCCAGCTGTTCCTCGTAACGTGACCAGATGAGCTGCACCGGGCGCTCGATCTCGCGCGCGATGAGCGCCGCCTCGATCGCCTGGTCGTGTTCCAACCGCCGGTCGAAACTGCCACCCGCGGGCATGGGGTAGAGCACCACGTCGCCCTGCGAGATGCCAATGGCCTTGGCCGCCGCAGCGCGTGCTGCCTCGGGTGCCTGGCTCGCCATCCACAATTCGAGCTTGCCGCCGGAAATCCGCGCGGTGACGGTAGCAGTCTCAAGCGTCGCATGAACCGCAGGTGCAACGTCATAGCGCAGGGCGAAGGTGGGTTCGTAGCCCTCGTCGCCCGCGCCGCGCGATGCCACCAGATGCGCCGCACCGCGCCGCACGCCGGTATCGAGTGCGGTTTCGATCCGTTCGCTACGTACAATGTTCTCTGCGGCAAAGCGTGGGTTCATGGCAGTAAGCGCCTGCTCGGCGGCCCACCAGTTCTCCGCCGCGGCAGCAAGCCAGCGCTTTCCGCGCACCACACCCACCAGACCGCGAATACCCGAGGCATTCTCGAGGTCGTAGCCGACCAACTCGGCACGGTCGCGCGGGCCGTGGCGGATCGCGGCATAGACCATGTCGGGCAGGCGGACATCGCCGGCGAACAGGAATGTCCCGTCCACCTTGCTCGGCAGGTCGAGGCGGGGGTAGGCGATCTCGCCGCCGTCCTCGCCGATACTGCTGGACATGCCAGGATCGCGCGGTTTCTGGATCCGCAAAGGTGGCGGATCGGGTGGGTCCAGTTCCGCCGCTTCCTGAGCAAGTTCGCCGAAGGATAGCCTGTTCTCGCCGTGGATTACGAAACCATTGGCAGTCTCGCACTCCTCGGGCGCGACGTCCCAGCGCGCCGCTGCGGCGGCAACCAGCATGGCCCGCGCAGAAGCTGCAGCCTCACGGCAAGGTATCTCATAGGCATCGAGCGAGAGGCCCTCTGCCGTAGCGGTGAAGCGTTCTCGCTCGGCCCAGCGGCGCAGGAAATAGTCGTCCGGCTCTGTCGACAACAAGGGAACCGAGGGGCGCCACAACTCCCTCCAGCGGGAGGCAAGCGCATAGTTCGCATAGGCTCCGCTGATCGGTGCAGGCTCGACCGCAATTTGCCGCCAGTCGGCCCCCAATTCCATCGCCACGATTTGCGGCAGCAGCGTGGTGATGCCTTGTCCCATTTCGAGCTGCGGCACCGCCACTACCACGACGCCGTCACTGCCGATCTTGAGCCAGGCATCGAACGCCGCCTCACCCGGCCCGGGTTCGAGTGGGCTGGAATAATCGCGCGGCATTAGCGACCAGGCGACGATCAGGCCGCCGCCGATTGCCGTTCCGGCAAGGACGGTGCGCCGCGTCAGCTTCACTTCAGGTCGCTCTCCACGCGCGCAGTCTTGCCGTTAAGCGGGCTGCGCGTCCAGCCATGCCACGAGCCGGTCCGCGATTTCGGCAAATGGCTTGCCCTGCTCCGTATCATTGGCCGCAGGCGGCTGGCCGGTATCGCTGGCCACACGGATGGCCATGTGCAGCGGGATACGGCCGAGGAAATCCAGCCCCAGCGATTGCGCGGCGACTTCCATCCCGCCTGCACCGAAGGGATCGGACAGTTCGCCGCAATGCGGGCAGATATAGCCGGCCATGTTCTCGACCATCCCCACGATCGGGATCTCCGCCTGGCGGAACAGATCGATCGCGCGCGTGGCATCGATCAGCGCAAGGTCCTGCGGCGTCGAAACCACGATCGCGCCGGCAGGCTTGAACTTCTGCAGCATGGTCAGCTGCACATCGCCCGTGCCCGGCGGCAAATCGACCAGCAGCAATTCGGCATCGCCCCAATCGGCTTCCATCATCTGCGTGAGCGCCTGGCCGACCATCGGCCCGCGCCAGGCAATCGCCTTCCCGCCTTCGACCAGCTGCGCCATGGAGACAAGCCTGACGCCGAATTCGCTTTCCGCCGGGATCAGCGTGTTGCCCTCGGCCTTCAATCGCTGGCTCGTCGGATCGAGCAGCATCATCTGGCTGGGGCCGTAAATATCGGCATCGACCACGCCGACCTTCTTGCCCGCGCGCGCAAGCGCCACAGCGAGGTTGGCGGCGAGCGTGGATTTGCCGACGCCGCCCTTGCCCGAACCCACGGCGATGATGCGGCGCTTTACCTTGTCCGCCATCAGCGCCACGCGAACCTCGTTCACGCCTTCGGCCGCGCCGACTGCCTGCTCCAGCTCGCGCTGTAATTGTGCCGCGGCGGACCGGCCAAGGCCGCTGGCATCGGCTATGATCGTCGCCACGCCATCGGCGAATTTCACCGAACGGACCATGCCAGAGATTTCTGCGGGGATGTGCTGTTTGATTGTTTCGCTATCGCTCATGGCGCCCTGCTAGCGGCTTGCAGCAGGTCGTGCAGCGAAAAATCGCGGTTTCTTCCCCTGTTTTTTGCAGATTTGCTACCTATACAGGTGAGCAATGGAAAAATCGGGCGGGATAATCGAAAGGATCGCACTGGCTATGGCCGGAAAGCGCAACCCCTGGGGCAAGCCATCTGGCAATGGCGGCAGCGACGGAGGTGACGGCGGAGACAATGGCGGAAACGGGGACGGCAATGGGCCGACCGGTTCCGACGACAATCCGCGCGGACCACGCAATCCCTGGCTGCCGGGCGGCGGAGGAGATTCCCCTGATCGCCCGAGACGTTCCGCCTCGATAGAAGATATCTTCAAGAACCGCGGCCCCGAAGGACCGCGCCGTTCCGGCGGCGGTGGAGGCGGTTCGAATTTCCGCATCCCGCAGCGTCCCGGCGGCAAGAGCTGGTTCCCACTCGCCATGGCAGTGATCGTCATTCTCTGGCTTGCCGTAACCAGCGTGCATTTCATCCAGCCGCGCGAGCAGGGCCTCGTGACCTGGTTCGGTAGCAAGTTCGAAACGACGCTGCCGCCCGGCACCGGCTTCACCCTGCCATGGCCGATCCAGTCGGTCGAAGTGGAGAATGTCAGCGAAATCCGCCGCGAAACGATCGGTGACGGAAACGAAAACCTGATCCTGACCGGCGACCAGAACCTGGTCGACCTGTCCTATCTCATCCGCTGGAACATCAAGGATCTGGTGCAGTTCCGGTTCGAACTGGCCGAACCGCAGGAGACGCTGCGCGAAGTAGCCGAGGCCGCCATGCGCGCGGCGGTGGCCGAAACCGATCTCGATACGGTGCTCTCGGGCGCCGGCCGCGAGCAGGTGGAGACGCGCGTCCGCACCCGCATGCAGGCCGTGCTCGATGCCTATGGCGCCGGCATCAATGTGCAGGGTGTCGAAATTGCGAGGACGGAAGCCCCGCAGCAGGTGATCGAGGCCTTCAACGACGTGCTGGCTGCGCGCCAGGACGCCGAGCGCAACCTCAACGACGCCCGCCGCTACGAGCAGCAGATGCTGGCCCAGGCACAGGGCGGCGCGGCCGAGTTCAACGAGATTTACGAGCAATATCGCCTCGCGCCCGAAGTGACCCGGCGCAGGCTCTATTACGAGACAATGGAAAGCGTGCTGGCCAATACCGACAAGACCATCGTCGAAGCGGACGGCGTGACGCCGTACCTGCCTTTGCCCGAATTGCGTCGCCGTGCAGAGCAGAGCGCTGCGGCGGGAGGTGAGTGAGATGGAAAACATCTGGCAGACCTACAAGCTCCCGCTGATTGCGCTGATCCTGCTGATTGTTGCGGCGACCAGTTCGATCGTGATCGTTCCCGAGACGCACCAGGCGGTGAAGATCCGCACCGGTGAACCGGTGAGCGTGATCAACCAGTTCAATCCCGACCAACCCTATGGTGAGACCGGCGCGGGCCTATGGTACCGAATTCCGTTGCTGGAACGCATTCAATATGTGGATCGGCGTATCCTCGATCTCGACATGGAAGGCGAAACCGTCCTTTCCAACGACCAGCAGCGCCTTGAGGTCAACGCCTATGCGCGCTTCCGGATTTTCGATCCCGTGCTGTTCGTGGAACGTGCCGGGTCGGAGGACCTGCTGCGTAACCAGCTGGAACCGATCCTCACCTCGGTGCTGCGTCAGGAATTGGGCCGGAGGACATTCGCCAGCTTGCTGACGCCCGAGCGCGGCGATGCGATGAGCAATATTCGCGAGGCACTCGACCGGCAGGCACGCCAATATGGTGCGCAGGTCATCGACGTTCGGATCAAGCGCGCCGACCTGCCACAGGGCACTCCGCTCGATGCAGCCTTCAACCGTATGCGCTCCGACAGGGTCGAAGAGGCCGAAACGATCCGCGCCGGCGGCCGTCGCGATGCACAGATCATCCGTGCCGAAGCGGAGGCCGAAGCCGCCCGTATCTATGCCGATGCCTTCAACAAGGACCCGAACTTCTACGATTTCTACCGGGCCATGCAGTCCTATCGCCGGACGTTCGAGACCGGGAATGGGCAGAGCTCGATCATCATGGATGACAGCAATGAGTACCTGCGCCAGTTCCGCGGAGGCCGCTGATACAAACGATTACAGCTGTCGTTCAATGAGCGTTAAGGCCGGATTTGGCTGGAATGATTCGGTAGGACAGAATCAACGACCGGGACTCAGACAAGTCCCGGCCCAGAGATGAAAGAGGATCAAAAGGACGTGAAGCCAGTGCGATATTCATACGGCATCACCGCAGCCCTGCTTGCCGGCGGGGCAGCCGTTTCCCTCATGACCGGTTACCCGGCCGGGGCCCAGGTAGCGCAGAATGAGCGCCTGCAGATATCCGACGCCGTTCCGGTGCCGGGTGCTCCGGCGAGTTTTGCCGACCTGACCGAGGCGCTGATGCCAGCGGTGGTCAACATCTCGACGCGCCAGCGAGTCACCGTCGAGCAGAACAACCCCTTCCAGGGCACGCCTTTCAGTGACCTGTTCGGCAATCCCAATGGGAACGGTGCGCCGACCACGCGGGAGGCACAGTCGCTCGGTTCGGGCTTCATCGTCAGCGCGGACGGCTATGTCGTCACCAACAACCACGTCATTAGCCCGCCAGGCGCCAATGCCCAGCTGGAAGAAGTGACGGTGACCCTGCCCGACGGCACCGAATACGAAGCGGAGGTTGTCGGCACCGATGTGCAGAGCGATCTTGCCGTGCTCAAGGTCTCGCGGGCGCAGCCATTCCCCTTCGTTCGTTTCGGTGATTCCGCCAATACCCGCGTGGGTGAATGGGTCATCGCCATCGGCAATCCCTTTGGCCTCGACGGTACGGTGACCAGCGGCATCGTTTCGGCCGTGCAGCGTTCGACCGGCAGCCGCGGCGCCTTCGACCGCTACATCCAGACCGATGCCAGCATCAATCGCGGCAATTCGGGCGGCCCGCTGTTCGACATGCGCGGCAACGTGATCGGCATCAACAACGCCATCCTTTCGCCCTCAGGCGGCAGTGTAGGCATCGGCCTCGCCATCCCCGCCGAAAGCGCGGCCCCCGTGGTCGAAGCGCTGATGAATGGCCAGGAAATCCTGCGCGGCTATCTTGGCGTGCAGATCGTCCCCGTCTCCGAAGACTTTGCCGATGCACTGGGCATCCCGGTCAATAGCGGCGAATTCATTCAGGCCGTGCAGCCGGGCGAACCTGCCGCAGAAGCCGGCCTCCAGGCTGGCGACGTCGTGATCAAGGTCGGCGGCGACGATGTGAGCCGCGACCAGTCGCTTTCCTATCTGGTCGCCAATATCCAGCCGGGTACGGTCGTGCCGATCGAATTCATCCGCGATGGCGATCGCCGTACCGTCAACGTGACCGTCGGCCGCCGTCCGAGCGAAGAAGAGCTGCAGGCACAGCAATTCGATCCGGACGATGAATCCTCCAGCACGCTCGACCCAGAAACGGGTAATGGCATGATCGAGGAAGTCCTCGGACTGCAGGTGATCCCGATCACACCGCAGATCGCTCGCCAGCTCGGCGTGGACAGCGATACTACCGGCCTCGTGATTACAGCGGTCGATCCCAACTCGGATGCTGCTCGCAAGGGCTTGGGTCGCGGGACGATGATCTTCACGGCCAATTATGCCGACGTCGCCAAGGCATCCGACCTTGAAGCGCAGCTGAGCGAAGTGCAGGCGGAAGGCCGCGAAGCCATCTTGTTGCGCGTTGCCGCACGTGGCGGACCAGAACGTTCCATCCCGGTCCGCTTGCGCAGCAACTGATGCGGACGCCCATCCGGGCGATCGCCAAGAAGAAAGGCCGCCTCCCCTGCCCGGGAAGCGGCCTTTTCTATTTCCGCAATTGATACCAGCCCTGCCTACGGAGCATCGCCACCGCGCTGCACCGTGACGCCATTGGGGCCTCGACGGCTTCCCGACGGCAGCGCCCCTCCGGTTGCCTGTTCGAGGAAATCGTCGCTGGCAGCCTGCGGCGCGTCTGGCGGCAGGCCCATCGTGTCGACCGAATTACCTTCTAGCGGGTAGTAGGGTGTCCCGCTTTCTCCTTCGATACCGAAATACTCCTGGTCGCGGCCGCCGGGGCTCGAACCGGGTTCGATCAGATTCCCCTGCTCGTCGATATAGAAGTAGTTGCCGGGCTCTCCGTAATAGAACTCGTCATCGGGTTCGAGCTGCCAGTCCGGCAGTTGCAGGTCGGTGTCGAATTCCTCCACCGGCCGGTCACGCACGGCATAGCGCATATAGGCAGCAAAGGCGCGCGCCGGGGCAGCGCCACCGCTGAGCCCTGGAACACGCGAATTGTCATCTCGTCCCATCCACACGCCGGTGGTGATACCGCTGGAGAAACCGAGGAACCAGCCATCCTTGTTGTCGCTGGTGGTGCCGGTCTTGCCGGCTACCGGCCTGCCGATCTGCGCAGCACGACCCGTACCGGTATTGACCGTCGTCTGCAGCAGGTCGGTGATCCCCGCCGCGACGTAGTCGGGCACCAGCGTATAGGCGCGCGACTGTTCGTGACGATAGATTTCCTCGCCATCGGGTGTCGTCACCCGAAGGATGCCGTAGGGCTCGACCGACTGCCCGCGCGCGGAAACGGCGGCGAAAGCGCGCGTCATGTCGATCACGCGCACTTCGGAGGAGCCCAGCACCATGGCAGGATAGGTAGAGATCGGCGTGGTGATGCCGAAACGCCTTGCCATGGAAGCGACATTGGAGAAGCCGACCTCGTTGCCGAGCTGCGCGGCAACCGTGTTGACCGAATAGGCGAAGGCGGTGCGGACATCTATCTCGCCCGAAAAGCTGCCATTTGAATTGCGTGGACTCCAGCCATCGATGGTCACCGGAATATCGCGTACGCCCGAACTGGGCGTGTAACCGGCCTCAAGCGCGCTCAGATAGACGAACAGCTTCCACGCTGATCCTGGCTGGCGCACCGAAGTGGTGGCGCGGTTGTAATTGCTGGAAATGTAATCAGTGCCCCCGACCATGGCGAGGATCGCCCCGTCGCGGTCGAGGCTGACCAAAGCGCCCTGTGCGCCGTCAGGTACATTGCTCTGGATCGCGGTGGTTGCCGCGGCCTGCATGCCGACATCGATCGTGGTCCACACCTCGATCGGTTCGAACGTGTCGTTGGGCAAGAGCAAGTCGAGCTGCGGCAGCACCCAATCGGTGAAATAGCGGATGGAGTTTTGGCCGAGTTCCTGGCGCAGGTTCACGGCGGAGACGTCGACCGTGGAGGCGCGCGCCGGGTCCAGCCCGCCATAGCGAACCATCTGCCCGATCACCACATTGGCGCGGCCAACCGCGGCATCGATGTCGGCGGTCGGGGAATAACGGCTCGGTGCCTTCACCAGCCCGGCGATGATCGCGGCTTCCTCCAGCGAGAGCTCGCGCGCGGAGTGGCTGAAGAACTTGCGACTGGCGGAATCCACGCCATAGGCGCCGCCCCCGAAATAGACCTTGTTGAGATATAGCTCGAGGATCTGCTCCTTGGAGAAGTTCCATTCGAGCGCCATCGCCAGCACCGCCTCGCGCAGTTTGCGATCCATCGTGCGGTTGGAATTCAGGAATACGTTGCGCGCCAGCTGCTGGGTGATGGTGGATGTCGCGCGCGGACCGGTATCGTCTCGGACCGATACGAAGATCGCCCGCGCTATGCCCAGCACGTCGATGCCGAAATGCGAATAGAAGCGCCGGTCTTCCACCGAGACCATCGCGTCCTTCATCACTTGCGGAATCTCGTCCGCGGTCAGCCATTGCCCGTAGGACGGACCGAGCGAGACGATCTCGGAACCATCGCGAGCGCGGACCAGGATAGTCTGCCCGTTCTCGCTGCTCATCAGGGCGGAATAGCTCGGCATTGCACGCGCGGCGAAGTAAACCGAGGTGCCAACACCGATCGCACCGAGCAGGGCCAGCGCGCCACCCCAGATCGTCAGCCGGCGCAGCCACAGCCAAGCAAGCGACTTCTTGCTGCGTGGGACATCCGCGCTGCGAACCGCTGCCTTGTGCGTTCTTGTCCTGGAGCGAGGGGCCCGCCGTCTTGCCATAAGGCGTTATCTAACCTGTCTTTGGGCGCGAACGACCCGCCAAATTCATTCAGTCAGGCTTGCATAAGGCAAATGTAACGCAGCGTGAACGCGCATGGTGAGCGAAATGGCTACTTTCCCTCAGGATCGAAATCGAGCGAGACGGAATTGATGCAATAGCGCAGGCCTTCCGGGCCTGGACCGTCGGGAAAGACATGGCCGAGATGGCCCGCGCAGCGCGCGCAAGTGACCTCGGTGCGGATCATGCCGTGGCTGACGTCGCGATGCTCGTCCACCGCATCGGCTGCCGCCGGACTGGTGAAGCTCGGCCAACCCGAACCGCTGTCATACTTGGTGTCGCTAACGAAGAGCGGCAGGCCGCATCCGGCGCATTTGTACATGCCCGCCTGCTTGTTCTTCTCATACTTGCCGGTGAAGGCGCGTTCGGTGCCCCCCTGCCGCAGGATCGCGTATTGCTCGGGCGAGAGGCGTTCGCGCCATTCCTCTTCGGTGAGGTCCATCTTCTCGGTCATAGGTTCTCCTTTCGCTTGAGCCTCCGCGCAAGCGTCTCCGGGGCCATTTGCTACCCCCGGATCAAGTCCGGGGTGCGCGGCACCTGCGGGCGGGCAATCGCCCTTGCGAACCCTTTCGGGTTCGGACCAATGCGGGTTACTCCGTTCGCGCGCAATATCGGTTCGCGCCCGGCGAACCGCAAGGTCAGGCATTCACGTCGGCGTAGTGACGGGGGGGCGGCAGGCCGTCCATCTTCTCCGTCAATAGCGGGCGGAAACTGGGCCGACTTTTCATGACCCGGTACCAGCCATGTGCGCCGTCATGCCCACCCCAGTCGATCCCGCCAAGGTAATCGGCGACCGAGATCTGCGCTGCGGCGGCAAAGTCCGCGAGGCTGAGCTGCGAGCCGGCCAGCCAGCGGCGATTATCCACCAGCCAGTCGATATAATCGAGATGTTCATGCGCCAGCCGCATGGCATTGCGCAGCGTTCCGGAATCGGGCGCAATGCGCAGCACCAACCGCTTCTTCATCTTCTCATGCAGCAGTGGGTGCGTGACATCGGCGAAGAAGGCCTGGTCGAAAAAAGCCGTCAGGCGGCGAATCTCGGCGCGCTGCGTGGCACTGCCGAGGATCAGCGGAGTCTTGTCGGTGGTCTCCTCGAAATACTCGCAGATCGCCTGGCTATCGATCAGCGCCAGCCGCTTGGCCGGATCGTGCAGCACGGGCGTGCGCCCCGCCGGATTGAGCGAAAAGAACAGATCGCTCCCATCCCAGGGGTATTCGCGCTTGAGGTCATAGCCGACGCCCTTCTCGCTCAACGCCAGGCGCGTCTTGCGGCTGAACGGGCAAAGGGGGAATTGATAGAGTTGCCACATGGGAGACGCGTTCTTGCAGCAATGCGCGATTCGTCACAATCCCGATTGGTCGAGCAATTGCAGGCAAACAGGCATTATCGCGTCCAGCTCGTCATCTTCCAGCATCTGCAGACCTTCGCGCTCGAGCGCCTGGGCAAGCTGGTCGATATCCATTCCCGTACCATCCATCACCTGCGCGCTCGACTGTACGAAGAACTCCATCCCGCGCTCTGCCAGCGGAGGATATTGCTGTGCCTCCTCGTCGCCATGGTCCTGCCGACCTGCAATTATTGAAAAGGCCGCCGAACAGCGCAGGAGCATGCGCTGTTCGAGGCTGACCGGCGGCAAGGGATCGGCCTCCTGCGCTAGGGCGGGGCCGGGAACAAGCAGGGCGAGGAGCGACAAACATCGCATGCGATTGCGCCTAATCATGCTTTCCTGAACCTGTGCTTCACGCGAGGGGACAAGCGATCATCTCTTGGCATCCATTGCCAGGACGGGATTTTCCGGCCCGCTTTCGCGCCCGGCGAGGAATTCGTTCTTGATGTTGCGATAGGCGAATTTCCATTCTCCATCCACGCGCACGAGCTCGTCCTCATAGACACCGAATGTGCCTAACGTCGGAGTGAACCGTCCGCCCTCCGCGATGCGCGGGCCATCATTGGCGGTCTCGAACCAGAAGCCGGTATGCCATGCCTTGTCGCCTTCCACCCGGATGACCGACTGGCAAAGCACGTGACGCAGCACTGCCGGGTTGCCGTCGACGTCCGTGTAGATGCCGGCCACTGCCTCCTTGAAACCCTTGGCCGCGGCGCGGATATTCTCGCGCCCCGTCACTGCGCCGCGAGCAAACTCCAATGTGCCATCCTCGATGAAGGTATCGGCGTAGGTATCGAAGTCGTTATAGTCCATGGCGAACAGGTAGCGAGCCATCAGGTCCTCGATCTCTGCCCGATCCTTGGCGTAGTTCTCGTCATATAGCGGCATTGTTCTCTCCCGGCTGCGCGACAATTGGCGACAGGAATTTGACGCGCGTCATTCCTTTAGGGGTGCTATCTGACGAAAGCCAAGAGCGATAATCAGGCCGCAACGGGAGAGAGCGGATCATGGCGATTGCAAGCACACCGGGCACGCCATCCGGTCAGAAAGCGACGCTGGACATGCCCTGGCCTTCGGAGCGCGCGGGCTCCTGGGCGCTGTTCGTCATCATCTTTGCGACCTTCCTCAACTTCTTCGACGTTACCGTCTTCGCCATGCTGGCGGAACGCATCAAACACAGCTTCGAACTGTCCGACAGCGCACTCGGCTTCGTGCTCGGACCGGCCAGCGTGGTCGCCTTCGTCTTTGTCGGCATTCCCCTTTCGCGCCTGGTCGACCTCTATCCGCGCAAATACGTGCTTTCGGGTTCGATCGCGGTTCTTGGTGCCATCACCGCACTGGGTGGTATCGCGCAAAGCTTTACCCAGCTGGTCGGCAGCCGCTTGTTCGTAGGCGCCGGCGGTGCAGCCAATGGTCCGGGCAGCTATTCCATGATGGCCGACTATTTCCGGCCCATGCGCATCCCGCTGGTCTTTGCGCTGATGCAGCTCTCCTACATTGCTGCCAATGCTGCGGGAACGTGGGGCGGCGGCTTCCTGCTCGGCTTTACCGACAGCCTGCCCGAGCGAACGCAATTCCTCAGCCTGACGATCTTCAACTGGCAGTGGATCCTGATCGGGATCGGCGTGCCTTGCCTGATCGCTGCGCTGCTGTTCCTGACGGTCAAGGAGCCCAAACGGCGCAATCCGCCCGACGCCGCCCCGCTGATTCCCGACGATGCGACCTTTGGCCAGAAATTGCTGGGCTTCACCGGGCTTGATGCCTTGAAGGCGATCAACGTGCGCGGCGCCGTTTACTGGCCGCTATTCGCGGCACTGGCCATGTCCGCCATCGAGAGTCAGGGCCTGCCCGCGTGGCGCGTACCGTTCCTCTCGCGCACCTTTGGCTGGAACGAGGCGGAGATCGGCAATTTCCTTGCGCCTGTCCTGTTGGTGGCCAGCCTTTCCGGCTTGGTGCTTGGCAACATCTTCGTCACCTGGATGAACAAGCGCCACAAGGACGGCAATATCCGCGCCACCGCCTATATTTTCACAGGCACCACCATCTTCGCCATTGGCGCACCGCTCATGCCCTCGGCCGAGCTGGCAATCGCCTGCATGGCCATGACCAGCCTGTTCGGCCTAGCCGGCGCGCCGGCGCAGAATGCAGCCATCCAGCGCATCGCGCCAAACGAGATGCGCGGCCAGGTCACCGCGCTCTACCTGTTCATGTATACCTTCTTCGGGGCCATGGGCAGCTGGGTGATCGGCACGGTCAGCGATGTCATCGTGGGTGATCCAGCCAAGCTGTGGGAAGCGCTGCTGATCGTTGCAGCGGTGTTCATGCCCATCGCCACCTTCTTCATGTATCGCGCGATCAAGCCCTATGGCGAGGAGGTTGCGCGGCTGGAAGCATTGGGTCGCTAGAAGCCATTGCGATCCGGCGTTGACAGGTCCAAGGCGCTTTCGCAATTGTAAGCAGAACATACAAATTGGGAGAGTCGCGTATGTCAGACGATCGCATTGCTGCGCTCGAGGCCAAGCTGGCCGACATGGAAAAACGCCTGACCGTCCGCGAGGACGAGCTGGACGTGAAGAAACTGCAATATCTCTACGGCTATTTGATCGACAAATGCATGTACGACCAGGTCGTGGACCTGTTCAGCGACGATTGCGAGGTGCGTTTCTTCGGTGGCGTCTTCAAGGGCAAGGCCGGCGTAAAGCGCCTCTATATCGAGCGATTCCGCAAGCGCTTCACCCATAACAATAACGGCCCGATCGACGGCTTTCTGCTCGACCATCCGCAGATCCAGACGATTATCGACATCGACCCTGACGGCAAGACGGCGCGGCTGCGCGGTCGCAGCACGATGCAGGCCGGCCGGCACAGGGACTATGCCGATCCCGAAGCCGGACTTCCCGTGCGCCAGTGGTGGGAAGGCGGCATTTACGAGAACATCTACACGAAGGGTGAAGACGGCAAGTGGCGCATCAAGCTGCTGAACTATTTCCCGCACTGGCATGCCGATTTCGACAAGGGCTGGGCTTATACCGAGGCAGAATATGTGCCCTTCCTGAAAACGCTCTATCCGGAGGATCCGGCGGGCCCGGACGAGCTGTATGACAACTTCTTCCTGTGGCCGACGCACAAGCTCCTGCCCTTCCACATGAAGCACCCGATCACGGGTGAGGAAATGGTGGCCGAGCGCTGGGAAGAAGATGCCAAGCGAGATGCGGAACGGGAGGCTGCGAAGGGCTGAGGCCCTTTGCACCGACTCACCTGACGCCCTAGAGAACTGCCAGCCGCGGAACCCCCATCCGCGACCAGGGAGAGATTCATGACCGATTATCCTTCGCTCCACATGATCATCGATGGCGAAAAAGTATCCGGCGGCGGCCGCCGGACCTTCGACGTCGTCAACCCGGTGACGGGTGAGGCCTTGGCCGCACTGCCGCTTGCCGAAGCCGCCGATCTCGATCGCGCGCTGGAAGTGGCGGACAAGGGCTTCAAGATCTGGCGCAAGTCGACCCCGCAGGAACGCGCCGCTGTGCTGCAGGGCGCCGCGCGCCTGATGGTCGAGCGGCAAGAGGATCTCGCCCGCATCGCCACGATGGAAGAAGGCAAGCCGCTGGCCGAAAGCCGCATCGAAGTGATGATGAATGTCGGCCTGTTCAATTTCTATGCCGGCGAATGCTTCCGCAATTACGGGCGCGAACTGACCCGCCCCGAAGGCATGCGCTCGACCGTGCGGCACGAGCCGGTCGGTCCTGTCGCTGCTTTCGCGCCGTGGAACTTCCCGCTCGGCAATCCGGGCCGCAAGCTCGGCGCGCCGATCGCGGCGGGCTGCTCGGTCATCCTCAAGTCTGCCGAGGAAGCGCCTGCATCCGCGCTGGGCGTGCTGCAATGCCTGCTCGATGCCGGCCTGCCAAAGGAAGTGGCGCAGGCCGTGTTCGGCGTTCCCGACGAGGTGAGCCGCCACCTGCTCGCCAGCCCGATCATCCGCAAGCTAAGCTTCACCGGCTCTACCGTGGTCGGCAAGCATCTCGCCAAGCTGGCAGCGGACAACATGATCCGCACAACGATGGAACTCGGCGGCCACGGCCCCGTGCTGGTGTTCAACGATGCCGATGTCGACAAGGCGCTGCAGACGAGCGTTTTCGGCAAGTATCGCAATTGTGGCCAGGTCTGCGTCAGCCCGACGCGCTTCATCGTGCAGGAAGACGTGTTCGAGAAGTTCCGCGACGGCTTCATCGAAGGTGCCAAGGCACAGGTCGTCGGCGATGGCCTGGCAGACGGCACGACGATGGGCCCGATGGCCAATCCACGCCGCCCCGAAGCAATGGAACGCTTCATCGCCAACGCCAAGGACAAGGGTGCCAAGCTCGGCGCGGGCGGCAAGCGCATCGGCAACCAGGGCTATTTCTACGCCCCTTCGGTCCTGTCCGAAGTCCCGCTCGATGCCGAGATCATGAATGAGGAGCCCTTCGGCCCAGTCGCGCTGGTCAATCCCTACCGCACGGAAGAAGAGATGATCGCCGAGGCCAACCGCCTGCCCTATGGCCTTGCCGCCTATAGCTGGACCAACGACGTGCAGCGCCAGCGCCGCCTCGCCGCGCAGCTCGAAGCCGGCATGGTCGGCGTCAACACTCATATGATCGGCGGCGCAGACGCGCCGTTCGGCGGGGTGAAGTGGTCCGGCCATGGCAGTGAGGACGGCATGGAAGGCGTACTCGCCTGCATGGTGACAAAGGCCGTGCATGAAGCGTAGGCTCCGCTCCAGAACATAAGAGCGGGAGAGCAGATATGGATGCCGCGATTCGCGACATGCAGGCGGCACTTGGTGCCGAAAACGTCATCCTTGATGCGGATGGGATGCGCGATCACGGTGACCCTTTCGGCCCGCCGGGAGACTGGTACGCTCCTGGCGCGGTGCTGATGCCCGGATCGGTCGAGGAAGTGCAGGCGGTGCTGCGCATCGCCAATGCGCACAAGACGCCGATCTGGACCAGCAGCCAGGGCCGCAATAAGGGCTATGGCGGCGGCGCTCCGCGCGTCACGGGCACGTTCACCATGTCGTTGCGGCGCATGAACCGGGTGCTCGAGGTGGACGAACAAAACTGCATGGCCCTGGTGGAGCCGGGCGTGCGCTTCTTCGACCTCTACGACCATTTGCGGAGCATCGGCTCCAAGCTGTGGATGTCCTGCCCCGACCTTGGCGGCGGCAGCGTGATCGGTAACGCGCTCGAACATGGCGTCGGCTACACGCCGCTGGGCGATCATTTCGGCCAGCATTGCGGGATGGAAGTGGTCCTGCCCAATGGCGAGATCCTGCGCACCGGGATGGGCGGGATGGGCAATCCGCATAACTGGCTGGTCTATCCGCATAGCGCCGGCCCCAGCTGGGACGGCATCTTCACCCAGTCGAATTACGGCGTGGTCACCAAGATGGGAGTGGCGCTGATGCACCCGCCGGAAGTCTATGCGCCCGGCTGGTTCATGCTCGACAATGAAGAGCATTACGGCGCCTTCCTCGAAGTGCTGCGCCCGCTTATGATCGACGGCACGATCTCCAACCAGCCGATGATCATCAACGCGGTGTGTGCCGCCAGCGCCTTTGGCGAGCGCAAGGAATGGTACACGGGCGAGGATTCGATCCCCGAGGAAGTCCTCGACAAGATCGCCGCCACTCCCGGCTTCGGCCGCTGGGTGATGCGCTTTGCGGTGCAAGGGGATGCGCCTGTGGTGGCGCATAACCGCGCCAAGATCGAAAAGGCCTTCGCAACCATTCCCGGCGCGAGCGTGATGTTCGATGAATATGACGGCCACAACCTGCCAGAGATGACCAATCCGCACCATGTGGTGCAGGCGGGCATTCCTTCCATGGCGCTCGACCAGATGACCCGCTGGTATGGCGGAGAGGAAGGCGGCCATATCGGCTTTTCCTGCGCCATGCCGATCGCGGGCAAGGATGGCTGTGCGATCCGCGACCTCACCCGCAAGGTGCTGAACGAACGCAATCTCGACTATTCAGCGGCGATCATCGTCGGCAAGAGGTCGATGATCCATGTCGCGCTGATCGTGTTCGACACCAAGAACGAGGCGCAGACGCGCGAAGCCTATGCCGCGACCAAGGCCATGCTCGAACCTGCCGCCAAGCTCGGTTACGGCGAATATCGCAGCCATCTCGACTTCATGGATGAGGTCGCATCGCTCTACGATTTCAACGACAACATCCAGCGCCGCTTTGCCGAGCAGATCAAGGACTGCCTCGACCCGAACGGCATCCTTTCGCCGGGCAAGCAGGGCATCTGGCCAAGGAATTTCAGGGAGAACGCATGAGCCACGAACTGAAGACAGGCGGAGATCGCGGATACCTCCGCATCGCCACCGAGGAAGCTTTCGCCACGGCCGAGCAACTCGATGCGATCCTGCGCCTCGTGAAGGAAGGCCGCGCCGACAAGGGCACGGTTTCTCTGTGGGGGTTCTACGGCACGTCGCCTTCGGAACGCACCACCTTCATCCGCGAGCGCCTGCTCGATTTGGGTGAGCTGCGCATCAAGGCGATGGACGATGCCGGGATCGACAAGGCGGTGCTGGCTTTGACCAGCCCGGGCGTACAGTCGATCCACGATGTTGAGGAAGCCAAAGGCATTGCCAGCCGCGCCAACGACCATCTCAAGGCAGCTTGCGAGAAATATCCGGACCGCTTTTACGGCATGACGGCGATCTGCCCACAGGACCCCGAGTGGTCCGCTGCGGAGCTGAAGCGCGGCAAGGAAGAGCTCGGTTTCCACGGCGTGCAGGCCAACAGCCATACGCACGGCCATTATCTCGACGAGGAGCAGTTCGACCCGATCCTGCGAACCTGTGCGGAAGAGGGCATCCCGCTTTACATCCACCCGCAGGGGCCGCCCGACAACATGATCGGCGGCATGGTCGAGGCCGGGCTGGAAGGCGCGGTGTTCGGCTTTGCGATCGAGACGAGCTATCACGCGCTGCGCCTGCTCACGACGGGCGTGTTCGACCGATACCCGGACCTGCAGCTGGTGCTGGGCCATGGCGCAGAAGGCCTGCCTTTCTGGATCGACCGGCTGAACTACATGTTCAATGCCGGGGTCCGTTCGCAGCGTTACGAGCGCCTCAAGCCGCTCAAGCATCCGCTGCACCACTACCTGCGCAACAATGTCTGGGGAACCACCAGCGGCCTGCCTTCTCCCGCTTCGATCAAACTAATGATGGAGGTGATGGGCGAAGACCGGGTGATGTATGCGATGGACTATCCCTACCAGTACGTGCCCGCCGAGGTCGAACTGCTCGATGACATGGACCTGCCCGCAGCGACCATGAAAAAATTCTACCAGAGCAATGCCGAAACCATCTTCGGACTCTGAGCGGCGACATATTACGATAGCCAAGTCTCTTGGCTAAAGGCCCGTAACCCGCCAGAAGCGCGGGATAGGGGAGAGGAAGGATCGCAATGGCGAGCACGAATGCCGAGGCGCTGAAACAGGGCGCGAAGATTTCCAGCTATGGCTGGTACGCGCTGACACTGGTTTCCGCCGCACAGGCGATGAGCCTGCTCGACCGCCAGATCCTCTCCATCCTCGCGACCAATATCCGCGAAGATCTCGGCATCAGCGATGGCGTGCTCGGCCTGCTTTACGGCACGGTCTTTGCGTTGTTTTACGCGTTGTTCTCGCTGCCGCTAGGCCGCCTGGTCGATGGCTGGACTCGCACCAAACTGCTGGGCATCTGCCTTGCCATCTGGTCGTTCTTCGCGGGCCTTGCCGCATTCGCCAGCAGTTTCACTCTTCTGGCCATCTCGCGCCTGGGCGTGGGCATTGGCGAGGGCGCGACGCAGCCGGCCGCGAATTCGATCATCTTCGACGCCCTGCCGAAGAGCAGGCGCGGGCTCGGCATGGCCGGCCTTGGCATCGGCCTCGCCCTCGGCCTCGGTCTCTCCATGGCACTGGGCGGCGTGGTCGCGGAGTGGTGGGATACACGCTATGCCGATGGCGGAGCACCGATGGGCTTTGCCGGCTGGCAATTCGCCTTTATCGTCGCTTCGCTGCCGGGCTTCCCGCTCGCCTATCTGATCTACAAGTTGAAGGAACCGGTACGCGGCGGAATGGACGGCATCACCGCGCCCGAGGATCCGCAGCCCTTCAAGGCCAGCCGCGATGTGCTCGGCTCGGTCGTGCCCGGCACAAACTGGTATTACCTCTGGCGCCGCAATGCCGGAGCCGCGCAATGGCGTACCAATTTGGTCGGCCTTGTCCTGATCCTGCTGGTGGCCGCCGGGCTGATCTTCGTGACGCGCAGCTTCTCGCCCGACGAACCGCTCGATATCTACGGACTGATGGTCGATCCGCATGTCTTGCAGTGGTCGGTGATCGCCTTCGGCGCCTTCGTGGTGCTCAACCTGTTCCAGAGCTTCAAGCTCACCGACATGCCGACCTTTAACGTCATCGTCCGTTCGCCGACTCTGATCATTCTGATGGCGGTGGGCGGATTGCAGACCGCCATCAATTACGGCGTGATGGGCTTTACACCATCGCTGCTGATCCGCGATTTCGGCCTTACGCCGGCGCAGGCTGGCGTGCAGTTCGGTCTGCTTGCTGCAGGCCTTGGCATGGTCGGCCCGATCGTCGCGGGTCCGCTATCGGATTACCTTGCGGGAAAGATGGGCGGCAAAGGCATGGCGTGGCTGATGTTCCTGTCGCTGTCGATTTCACCACTTTTCGGTATCTGGACCTACAGCGCCGAGACCACGGGCGATTTCTACCTGCGCTTCATCATCTATTCGCTGATCCTGACCCTGTGGCTTCCACCAGCCTATGCGCTGATGCTGGGCCTTGTGCTGCCGCGCATGCGCGGGATCACCTTTTCCACCTACATGATCATCCAAACGCTGCTCGGCCTCGGCCTTGGCCCCTATTTCGTGGGCATCATCAGTGACCGGAACGGCGGCGATCTGGCGCAGGCGATCATCTCGATCAACATCGTCTGTCCGGCCATTATCCTACTGATGGTGATCGTGCTGGTCCGCTATCGGCGCGATGAGGCGAGCATGCTCGAACGTGCGCGCGCCGGCGGGGAGGCCGTCTGACATGACCAATGTGCGCGAAGCTGCCTTCGCGGTTTTCGAGCATTTCGGAGTGGATCGCCTGTTCGGCAATCCGGGCAGCACCGAACTGCCAATGCTCAAGGCCATGCCCTTCCCCTATGTGATGGGCCTGAACGAGGCGGTCGTGATGGGCATGGCCGATGGCTATGCGCGCTCCAGCGGCAAGCCTGCACTGGTAAACCTGCACAGCTCTGCCGGAACCGGCCATTCGCTGGGCAATCTCTTCACCGCCTACAAGAACAATGCCCCGGTCGTGGTGACCGCGGGCCAACAGGCTCGATCGATACTGCCCTACGACCCCTTCCTTGGCGCGGAACGACCGACGGAGTTTCCGCGGCCCTATGTGAAGTTCGCGCTCGAACCCGCGCGCGCCGAGGATGTGCCGCTGGCGCTGGCGCGCGCCTTTGCAATGGCGCTGACCCCGCCCATGGGTCCGGTATTCGTCAGCATTCCAGTCGATGACTGGGAGCAGGAATGCGAAATGCCCGCCCTTCCCGATCTGAGCTTGCGAACATTTCCCGACCCGGCAGGAATCGAGCGCATCGCCGCCATGCTTGAAGGTGCAAGCAATCCTGCCTTGGTAATCGGTACAGGAGCGGCCAATGCCGGCGCATGGGATGCCGCGATTGCGTTGGCCGAGAAGGCTGGCTTATCAGTCTGGGCAGCACCCTACGCAGCGCGCGAAACCTTCCCCGAGGACCATGTGCAGTTTGCCGGCTTCCTCAATGCCTGGCGCGACCAGATCCGCGACGCGCTTGCATCGCATGACGCGATCCTCGTCGCGGGCGCCCCGGTCTTCACCTACCATGTCGAAGGCAGCGGCCCGCATTGGCCCGAAGGCGCTCTATTGATGGCGCTGAGCGACGATCCCAAGCACCTGGCCAATTTGCCGGGCGGCGGCGGCGTGCTGGGCGATGTGGAAGCGGGCCTGTCCGCAGTAACCGGGCAACTCTCCGCACGCGCATTTAACGGCAAGACCCACCAATTCATCAATCCGCCAGCCGAGATGACATCGGCCTATGTGCTCAAGCGCATCGCGGCGCTGCGCCCGAAAGAGGCGGTGGTTGTCGAGGAAGCACCGACATCGCGCGGACCTGAGCATGTCACCCTGCCCATCACCCGCGAGGGCGGCTTCTATAGCTGTGCCAGCGGCGGGCTTGGCTATTCGCTGCCCGGCGCGGTCGGCGTTGCCATGGGGCAGGATGACAAGGTCATCGCCATCCTGGGCGACGGCGCGGCCATGTACACGATCCAGGGCCTGTTCACCGCACGCGATGAACAGGCCAATGTCAGCTTCTGCATCATGAACAACTCGGCCTATGCCGCGCTGACCGGTTTCTCGGGAGAGTTCGGCATGAACCACGTCCCGGGATGCGACCTAACCGGTCTCGATTTCGTCAAGCTGGCCGAGGCCCAGGGCCTTGCCGCAAGACTGGTCGATAGCGTGGACAAGTTGGACGATGCGCTGACCTGGAGTTTCGAAGAGGCACGCCCGACGCTGCTCGATATCCGCATCGCCTGAGCGCCGGGCGCCAATCCTTACAATCCCAGTTCGGTAAGGCTTGGATAGTCGGCCGGACGCGCGGCTCCATCCCAGCGCAACAGCCGATCTTCCTCGGCAATCGGCAGGTCGTTGATGCTGGCAATGCGGCGACGCATCAGCCCTCGCTCGTCGAATTCCCAGTTCTCGTTGCCATAGGAGCGGAACCAGTTGCCGCTATTGCTCCATTCATAGGCGAAGCGCACGGCTATGCGGTTGTCGTGGAAAGCCCAGAGTTCCTTGACCAGCCTGTAATCCTGCTCGCGCTGCCACTTGGCGGTCAGGAAATCGACGATGGCCTGGCGCCCGATGAAAAATTCGGACCGGTTCCGCCAGACGCTGTCGGGCGTATAGGCGAGCGAGACGCGGCCCGGATCGCGGCTATTCCAGCCATCTTCGGCCATGCGCACCTTCTGCGCGGCACTTTCCTCGGTGAAAGGCGGAAGCGGGGGACGTGGCATTTCCATTATCGGTCTCCTGTTGCATTGAGCCGGCCCCAGAGCGCGGCATTTTCCTGTTCCAATTGCTTGATGCGCTGGCCTGTCGTCTCGAGCATTTCGGCGATTTCGGCCTCGCTGAAGCGGCGGACGATATGCTGCGGGCAATTCCAGTCGAACGCCTTGAGCTTCAGGCGGAAGATCCGCTCTACCTGCGCGCGGTAGCCGGGTTGTTCGAGCTGCCATGCCAGCTCGGGCACCTCGTCGAGGTCGAGCAGTTCGGCATGGGCGTAGATCTTGAGGCGGCGGCGGTTCACCTGGTCGATCAGGAACAGGCATACGCGGTCATCGTCCATGGCATTGCCCGCGCTGATATATTGCCGGTTGCCGCGATAGTCGGGAAAGGCAAGCGTGGTATCGTCCACCACCTTGAGGAAGCCCGGCGGGCCTCCGCGGTGCTGCACATAAGGCCAGCCGCCGGGCGAGGCGCTGGCCATGAAGAAGGTATCGCGCTCGGCGATGAATTCACGCTCCTGCACAGTGAAGCGGTCGAACTCGCGATTGCCGGAAAAGCCGTCATAGGTCTTGAGGCTGCCAGCCTTGGCCTGCAGCGCCCGGATGGTCGGCGTGTAGGCGGTATCCAGAAATCCGTAAGCCATTGCGCGTCTCCGCGGGAAAAGGGGTGGTGGGCCGGGGTTTGGGGGTCGGGATGGGGGCCGTCCCCGGCCCACCTTTCGTCATGCAGCGAGTTGGGACTGCACGACGGGGAAATCGATGTCGGTCTTGGCGACTTCGTTGAGGTAATTGGTGAAGGTGTTTTCTGCGACGAGGGAAACGATCTCCACCACCTGCGCTTCGCTGAAACCGGCATTGCGCACGTCGGCGACATCGGCTTCGCTCACATGGCCGCGCTCTTCTGCAACCTTACGGGCAAAGCGGACTGCGGCATGCGCCTGCGGGTCGTGCGAAGCGCCCTTGCGCGCCAGCTCGATTTCCTCGGGTGCGATCTTGGCGAGGTTGGTAGCGAGGTAGCTATGCGCCGAAAGGCAGTAACCGCAGCCATTGACCTGCGCCACCGCCAGCGCAATCCGCTCACGCGTCTTGAGGTCGAGCGTCTTGGAAAGGGCGGCATTGGCACCGGCATAGGCCGTCAGCGCAGCGGGGCTGCTGGCAATGAGGCGGAACATGTTCGGCACGCTGCCGAGCTGGCCCTTGACCGCTTCGAGGATCGGCTTCGAAGCTTCGGGTGCATCATCCAGCGTGGGAATGGTGAGGCGGGACATTCATCGTTCTCCTGACTTGAATTCGAGCCTTGATCGGCCCGGCAAGCGAGGAAATAGGTCTTCCCAATTCTGATGATAATCTGGTATTCTTGCAAATCATCTTTGCAATTTATGGGAATATCATGGATCGGCTCGAAGCGATGGAATTGCTGCTACAGGCAGTCGAACTGGGCAGCTTTTCGGCAGTAGCGCGCAAGCAAGGCGTGCCCGTTTCAACCGTCAGCAGACGCATTGCCGAACTGGAAGACAGGCTCGGCACAAAGCTGCTTCTGCGGACCACAAGACAGCTTTCGCTTACCGATGCCGGGCAGGCCTATGTCGAGGCGGCGCGCAAGATCCTCGAACAGGTCGAGCAGGCGGAGCGCGAAGCCGCGGGCGAGTACACAATTCCCAAGGGCGAGCTGGCAATCACCGCGCCGCTCTGCTTCGGACGGCTGCACCTTTTGCCGGTGGTGAGCGACTTCCTCGCCCAGTTTCCGCAGATCAGCATCCGTATGCTGCTCAACGACCGGAACATCCATTTGGTAGAGGATCACATCGATATGGCGACGCGGATCGGCCGCCTGCCCGACAGCACCCTGGTCGCCACGCGCATCGGGTCCATGCGCACCGTCGTGTGCGCCAGTCCCTCGCTGATCGCCCGTCATGGAGAGCCTGATCACCCCGAAGCGCTGGGCGAGCTACCCTGCGTCGCCTTCGATACGCCACTGCCCTTCCCCGCCTGGCAATTCCGCGATCCCGAGAGCGGCAAGAATTTCGACGTCCCCGTCATGCCGCGCCTGTCGTTGACCACCGCGGACGCCTCGGTCATGGCAGCCTGTGCGGGCACCGGCTTTACCCGTTTGCTACATTATCAGGCCGAGGCGGCACTCGAGGCGGGTGACCTGCAGATCGTGCTGGAAGATTTCGAGCCGGAACCCTCGCCCGTCCACATCCTCCATGTCGCGCGCGGACAAATGCCGCTCAAACTCAGGCGCTTCATCGATTTCGCTGCACCTCGCCTGCGCGAGCGGTTGGAGATTTTTGCCTGATCAGAGAACACGCCAGACCCACATCTTGATCGAACTGGCATAGCGCGCACCGGCACAAATGAAGATCGAGCGGTTGAGCCAGTCATATTGGCCATCGGGCGCGATGAATTCGGGAACGGTTCGGAAGTAATATTCGGACGGATCGACTTCCTCTCCCATCACCAGCCGCTGCATCACTTCGGGTGGGCCATGGCGCAGGCCCCTATTGCGGATCTGGATGATCTCATCGTCATCGGTCTCGATCGCATAGATCGCGTCGGCCACGGTCACGCCATCATGACGGGTCAGCTGCCAGTCGGCCGAATTGCCCATCAGTCTGCCGGAAATCTTCGGCCCCTTCACATAGCCCCCAGCAATGATCGGGATGATCCGCCTTGTACCATCATAGGTCTGTCCGATCTGGCGTGGCTCATCCAGCTCACCCCGTGCTTCATAAACGAATTCCAGTTCCGGTTTGATCATGGACAAGGCTCTCCCAGCAATTGTCAGTGACCAGACAGGGTAAGGCCCCTAGCCTTGCGCGCAAGCGAATCGCGCCGAATCCGGCGCGGGAATCGCAGGTTGAGAGGAGTATGAAATGTCGGTCGACCTTTATGCAGATTATGTCGTCATCGGAGCCGGCAGCGCCGGCTGTGTGCTGGCAGCCCGACTGACCGAAAGCGGTGCACACAAAGTCGTACTGCTTGAGGCAGGAGGCGATGACCGTCCGCTCAAGGAGCCTTCGCAATTCTTCTCGAACATCATGATCCATACGCCGATCGGCTTCGGCAAAACCCTCAACGATCCCAAGGTCAACTGGCTCTACGAAACCGAGATTGACGAAGGTTCGGGCGGCCGCAGCCACAAATGGCCGAAGGGCAAGGTCCTGGGCGGCTCGTCCTCCATCAACGGCCTGCTCTACGTCCGCGGACAGAGCGCGGATTACGACGGCTGGGCTCAGATGGGCGCGCGTGGCTGGGGCTGGGACGACGTGCTGCCCTATTTCAAGAAGTCGCAGAACCAGGAGCGTGGCACCAGCGATACCGACGGTGTCGGCGGCCCACTCAATGTTGCTGACTTCCCCGAGCAGCATCCGGTATCTGGCGCCCTGATCAAGGCCTGCGAAGAGGCAGGCATTCCCTATCGCGAAGATATCAACACTGGCGACCAGGAAGGCGTGACCTGGTTCCAGCTGACCATGAAGGACGGGCGTCGCAATTCTGCCGCCGTGGCCTATCTCCACCCGGCGATGAAGCGTCCCAACCTGCAGGTGGAAACGCGCGCCATGACCACGCGCATCCTGTTCGATGGCAAGAAGGCGATCGGCGTCGAGTTCCGCCAGAATGGCGAGACACGCCGCGTCATGGTCGGGCGCGAAGTCATCCTGGCTGCTGGTTCTGTGGAAAGCCCCAAACTGCTCGAAATCTCGGGCGTGGGACAGGGCGCGTTGTTGCAGGAGTTGGGGGTCAAGCTGGTGCATGAGTCACCCCTGGTCGGCGAAAACATGCAGGACCACTACATGATCGGCTGCCAGGCTCCCCTGAAGGAAAAGAAGCACTCGATCAATTACCTCTCCCGCGGGCTCAACCTTGTCGGGCAGGTCGCCAAATACGGACTGACTCGAAAGGGCCTGCTCTCCTACGCAGTGGCGCATGGCACGGCCTTCGCCAAAACCCGCAAGGAGCTCGATTTTCCCGATGTGCAGATCCACGTGATGGCGGCCAGCATGGACCTGCAATATCTCGCGGAACAGCAGGGCCTGCGCCTCGATGCGGAACCCGGCCTTGCCTCCAACCCCTGCCAGCTCCGCCCGGAATCGCGCGGCAGCATTCATGCGAAGTCGCCCGATGGGACTGTCTCACCCAGGATCGTGCCTAAGTACCTGTCGGACCCGGCGGACCGGCAGAGCGTGGTCGACCAGCTCAAGCTGATCCGCAAGATCTGGCAGCAGCCGGCGCTGCAGCCTTACCTCAAGAACCCCGGCGACCCATTCGGTGAAACGGACGAGGAAATGCTGCAATATGCGATCGTCGCCGGCGGCACGCTTTACCACCCGGTGGGGACTGTCGCGATGGGCGACGAACGTTTCCCGCTCGACCCTGAATGCCGCGTCCGCGGGGTGGAGGGACTGCGTGTGATCGATGCCAGTATCTTCCCGCGGATACCAAGCGGCAATACCAATGCCCCGACCATCATGGCTGCGGAGAAGGCGGCAGACATGGTTCTGGCCGAAGCGCGGGAGCTGGCATCGGCCTGAACCGCCCCTCAGATTAGGTCGACCACATCGGCGATTGAGGAACAGATGCGGCTGGGCCGCCATGGGAATCGCTCGACCTGTTCGCGCTTGGTCGAACCGGTAAGGACGAGGATCGTCTCCAGCCCGGCCTCGATCCCGGCGACGATATCGGTATCCATGCGGTCCCCGATCATTACCGTGCTGGCCGCATGGGCATCGATGCGGTTCATGGCCGAGCGAAACATCATCGGGTTCGGCTTGCCCACGAAATAGGGGTCCGCCCCGGTTGCCTTGGTGATCATGGCTGCTGCCGCGCCGGTCGCTGGCAAGGGGCCTTCGGGCGAAGGCGAAGTCACGTCGGGATTGGTGGCGATAAAGCGCGCGCCGCCCTTTACGAGCCGGATCGCTTTGGTGATCGCTTCGAAGGAGTAGCTCCGCAATTCGCCGATCACGACGTAATCGGGATTGCTGTCGGTCATGGTGTAGCCGACTTCGTGCAGCGCCGTCGTCAACCCCGCCTCGCCGATGACGTAAGCGGACCCGCCAGGATGCTGGGTGTCGAGAAAGCGCGCCGTAGCCAATGCACTGGTCCAGATCGCTTCTTCGGGAACGTCCAACCCCCCGCGCGCAAGCCGTGCGGCAAGGTCTCGCGGCGTCCAGATGGAATTGTTGGTGAGGACGAGGAAACGCCGCCCCTTTTCCTGCAGTCGCGCAATGAAATCAGCTGCCCCGGGAATCGCCTCGCCTTCGGAGACGAGGACGCCGTCCATGTCGGTCAGCCAGAATTCCGGCGGGTTACGATCGGTAGTCATGACCGACTGGTGCCCCCCGCCGGAGATTAAAGCAATGCCTCAAGCCGGTTCTGGGACCTTGAGGCCGATATCTTCGCTGCGGGCGAAATTGCCGTGCAGGCCGAAGCGCAGGCGGATCGGGATATGCACCGTGGCAACTGGGCCTTTCTCGATATCGAGCGCATCGAAGATTAGCAGGTCGGTGTTTTTGTTCTCGAGTCGGTTGCACAGCATCACGATCCAGCCATCGCCTTCGGGCGCATCCTTGCTGCGCGGTATGAAGCAAGGCTCCTGCAGGCTCGAGACCGGGCCGCACCACCAATGCTGCTCGCTGCCATCTTCGAGGTTCTTGAGGAACAGGCAGTTCATCAGGAAACCGCCAGCACTGCCGCCCTTCAATTCGCACGGACGCGAATGGTCCATCTCCAGGCCCCAGGTGTACTGGTTCTTGAGGCCGGTGAAGCGATCGTCGATCCGCGGAAACTCGCTGGCCGTTTCTGTCAGCTGCGTGATCTCTTCGAAATCGTCAGTGTTGCTCGACAGGTCCACCGTCCAGCGGGTGAGCTTGCTCATCGCCTCCGCCCCATTGAAAGGCGCGCCGTGCACATCGGGGAAGAAGGGGAACATGTTGTTCTTCGCTTCAGGCACCACGAAATGGATCTTGCTGCCATCCTGCCAGGCATTGACCACGTGGCTGGCAAAGCAGTTGTCGCGCTTGAACCAGCGGATGTCTTCCTGCTTCAGATCGTCGCGACGCGGGATAATGCCGAGATAGACAGGCATGGTGGTGTCGAAGCCGAAATGCGGTTTGCCTTCCTTGAGGCGATCCCAACTGCCGATCGACGGCACGACATGCAGGACGAGATAATCCGGCGTGACCGCGAAGTCGTGCATCATGCAGTAATAGGGCGTCTTGAACCACACCTCGCGCACCAGCTCGTTTTCCGGGCTAATCTCGACCAGCGCGCAGTCATCGCTACAAATGCCCGATGCGGCATAGCACAGCGAGATCATGTTTCCGGTTGCAGGATCGATCTTGGGGTGGGCGGTGAAGGTTTCGCTCTTCATCTTGCCGCCCCAGGTTTCGACCTCCTCGCGCTCCATGGTGATCGGGTCCATCTTCAGCGCGGGGCTGTCTTCCTTCATCGCCCAGAGCTTTCCGGCGAAGACCCAGGCATTGGTGTTGCCGGTCGCACGGTAAGTACCCTTGGTCACGGGATCGTCGGTCAACGGGTTGCGATAATGGCCCCACAGCGCCTTGCCGGCATCATGCTCCATCTGCCAGCGATCGGTCTTGGCCCATCGCTGCCGGAAGTCGACCTGGCCATCATGGATGTGGAAGCGAGTGATCATGCCGTCGCCATCGAAGGCAATCGAATCGCCCAGCATCGGCGGGAATTGCGGATCGGGCTGCACACGGAAGAATGCGCCGTCGATTTCCTTGGGAATTTCGCCTTCATACGCCAGGTCTTCAATATCGGCCTCGACGCGGCTGGGCGTGTTGAATCCGGTGAAATTGGGGGTGTCGGGGAAATGCGCCATCTTCGAGTCCTCTCCGTTCCTCTCCTTGCGCCAAATTGTATGCTTTACTAACAAATAGGCAAGACGGGTGGATGAGGACAATAGCTTGGCCAGCGGCGCATTGATCGAGGACAATCCGGGAGAGATCGGGGAGCTTGACGGCGTCCTCGGCTTCCATATCCGCTTGGCGCATGGCGCGGTTTACCGCCATTTCTCCGAGACATTCGCCGGGCTTGGCCTGACGCAAAAGCAGGTCAGCGTGCTGTGGCTGGTCGCCGACCTCCCGGGAATCGCGCAGATCGAGCTGGGCAGCCGGTTGCAGATGGACCGGGCGACAACCATGACCATCGTCAATCGCCTGCAGGAGCGCGGCTACTTGCGTCGCGAGCGCTCGGAGAGCGACGGGCGCAAGCAATCGCTCTACCTGACAGAAGCCGGAGAGGGCGCGCTGGTCGAGGCTAAGGGATGCATCAGCCAGCACGAAGCATGGCTGAAAAGCCGCTTCAGCGAAGAAGAAATCGAAAAATTGGTGGAAATGCTGGCCCGAATCCACGAATGAGGGCGCGGACCAAGGGAGAGGAAAACCAAAATGGCCGGAGCTGCCGGGGGCACGAACCCCATTTCCGTAATCAACGATACGCCGATGGGCATCCGCCAAGTGCTGGTTGTGATCCTTATGGTGTTCCTGAACGCGCTTGACGGATTCGACGTGTTGTCGAGCGCCTTCGCCGGGCCGGGCATGATGGCCGAATGGTCGATCGACCGGACCCAGCTGGGCCTCGTCCTGTCGGCCGAACTGGTCGGCATGGGCTTCGGCTCGGTGCTGCTGGGCGGCATGGCCGACAAGTATGGCCGCAAGCTGACCATGCTCGCCTGCCTTACCGTGATGGCCGTGGGCATGTATCTCGCCGGAACGGCAGTCTATGCGCATCCCTTGGGCTCGGTACCCGGGCTGGGTTGGGTTTCGGATATCCTGATCTGGCGCTTCATCACCGGACTCGGCATTGGCGGCATGTTGGCCTCGACCAATGCCGTGGTTGCCGAAACCTCGAGTTCCTCGGGCCGCGCAGTGTCGATGGCCTTCTACGTGATCGGCTATCCGGTCGGTGGCGTGATCGGCGGTTTCGCCGCGCAGGAATGGTTGCTGGTTACCGGCACATGGCACGATGTCTTCATCTTCGGTGCCGTCGTGACCGCTGCGATGATCCCGCTGGTGATGGTGATCGTGCCCGAAACGCCCGCCTATTATGCCTCACGGCGACCGAACGGAGCGCTCGAGAAGATCAACAAGTCGCTCGCAGCCTTTGGCAAGGCAGCAATCGAGGCCTTGCCCGACCTCAAGGATTCCGGCCCCAAGCCCAAGGCAACCGACATCCTTGCCAACCCGAAACTGCGGCCGGCCACGCTTTACCTGGCCTTCGGCTACATGTTCCACACCTTCACCTTCTACTACATCCTCAAGAACGCTCCGACGATCGTGGCGCTGGCAGGATTCACGCAGGCAGAAGGTGCCAGCAGCCTGACCTACGCCAATATCGGCGGGGCCATCGGCGGCGCGATCTTCGGCTTCTTCCTGAAGAAGTTCGGCATCAAGACGCCGACGATTATCGGCCTGCTGCTGGGCGTTGCGGCAGTCATCTATTTCGGCCTTGGGCATGAGAGCCTGTGGGATTGGCGCATCGCAGCGCTGTTCACCATGTTCTTCTCCAACGCCGCGATCGTTGGCTATTATGCCGCCTTCGCACTGAGCTTCCCGGCCTATGCCCGCGCCAGCGGCACGGGCTTCGTGCTCGGTGTTGGACGCCTGGGTGCAGCCGGCTCGCCGATCGTCGCGGGCTATCTGTTCGACCATATCAACGGCGGCAACGACAACTTGCTGACCGTATCGATCATTATGAGCATGGGTTCGGTCCTCGGTGCGATCCTGATGTTCATGATGCCGATCCGCGATGCCGACGAGGAAGCAATGAAGGACGCAGAGCTTCCCGCCGGTTCGCCGATCGACTGACAACCCCTTAGGAGAATACCCGGATGAAAACCCGTGCAGCCGTAGCCTTCGAAGCCAAGAAGCCGCTTGAGATCGTGGAAGTCGATCTGGAGGGGCCGAAGGAAGGCGAAGTGCTGGTGGAGATCATGGCCACCGGCATCTGCCATACCGACGCCTACACACTGGACGGGTTCGATTCCGAAGGCATTTTCCCGTCGATCCTCGGCCATGAAGGTGCCGGGATCGTGCGCGAGGTCGGCCCGGGTGTGACTTCGGTCAAGCCGGACGATCACGTGATCCCGCTCTACACGCCGGAATGCCGCCAGTGTAAGTCCTGCCTCAGTGGCAAGACGAACCTGTGCACCGCGATCCGTGCAACGCAGGGCCAGGGCCTGATGCCCGACGGGACGAGCCGCTTCTCCTACAAGGGCGAGACGATCTTCCACTACATGGGCTGTTCGACCTTCTCGAACTTCACAGTCCTGCCGGAAATCGCCGTCGCCAAGATCCGCGAGGACGCTCCGTTCCAGACCAGCTGCTATATCGGCTGCGGCGTCACCACGGGTGTTGGCGCGGTGACCAATACCGCCAAGGTCCAGGTGGGCGACAATGTCGTGGTCTTCGGCCTCGGCGGCATCGGCCTCAACGTGATCCAGGGCGCGCGGCTCGCCGGTGCCAACAACATCATCGGCGTCGACATCAATCCCGATCGCGAGGAATGGGGCCGCAAGTTCGGCATGACCGAATTCCTCAACACCAAGGGCATGAGCCGCGAGGATACCGTGGCGAAGATCGTCGCCATGACCGATGGCGGCGCGGACTACACTTTCGATGCCACCGGCAATACCGAAGTGATGCGCACGGCGCTGGAAGCCTGCCATCGCGGCTGGGGTACTTCGATCATCATCGGCGTGGCTGAGGCCGGCAAGGAAATCGCCACCCGTCCGTTCCAGCTCGTCACCGGGCGCAACTGGCGCGGTACGGCATTCGGCGGAGCCAAGGGCCGCACGGACGTGCCCAAGATCGTCGACATGTACATGACCGGCAAGATCGAGATCGACCCGATGATCACCCATGTGATGGGCCTGGAGGAAATCAACACAGCCTTCGACCTGATGCATGAAGGCAAGAGCATTCGCAGCGTCGTCGTCTTTTGATCACGGGCTGAGGTCCAGCTTGTAAAAAGCCCGGTCCGGCCTATTCATTCTTTCACAAACCCGAATTTTTCGGCTATGTGATAAATCGTAGAGAATCGCGATTGGCGAGCCGGTCGCGTTTGCTCAAAAAGGGAGAGCCCTCAATGTTCAATCATGTCTTCGTCGGCACCAACGATATCGAGAAATCACGCGCCTTCTATGACGCCACCATGGGCGTCCTTGGTTTCGAAGGCCATCCGCTGCCTCATGGCACGGTCTACCCCAGCGCCGACGGATCGTTCATCGTCGCCAAGCCCGCCAATGGCGAGGCGGCAACCTGCATGAACGGCTTCACCTTCGGCTTCAAGGCGGCCGATTACGCGACTGTCGACGCCTGGCATGCTGCCGGTCTTGCAGCGGGCGGCACGGACGAAGGCGCGCCCGGTTTCCGCGAAGCTTCGCCGGGTAACATGTACGGTGCCTACCTGCGCGATCCCGACGGTCACAAGATTTGCGTTTTCACGGCGAATGTAGGCCCCAAGGAGTAAGCCCGGACATGTTCACCCATGTCATGATCGGCTGCAACGATCCGGAGAGCGGTCGCAAGTTTTACGATGCGACCTTCTCCGCGCTCGGCATTTCCGGCCAGCACCACGAGAAGGGCGCATTCTACGGATCGCCCGAAACCGGCATGTTCGGCGTCGGAACCCCGCGCGATGGCGAAGCGGCAACGCATGCCAATGGCGGGACGATCGGCTTCCAGGCTCCGAACCCGGAAGCCGTCGATGCATGGCATGCCGCCGGTCTTGCCAATGGCGGAACCTGCGAGGGCGAACCTGGCCGCCGCGACTATGGTCCGCAGCCCATGTATGGCGCTTACCTGCGCGATCCGGTGGGCAACAAGTTGTGCGCCTTCACCATCAATGTTGGGGAGTAGGCTGTATGTATAGCCACAACATGGTCGGCACGAACGACCTCGCCGAAAGCAAGACCTTCTACGATGCGGTCTTCACTGCTGTTGGCGGCCCCGAAGGGGTGGTCGACGAAGCGGGCACGCGCGTGACCTATCGGCACAAGGATGGTGCCTTTATCGCCATCAGGCCGATCAATGGCGAACCGGCGACGGTCGCCAATGGCAATACGATCGGCTTCGTGATGGACAATCCCGAACAATGCAATGCATGGCATGCTGCAGGCTTGGCCGCCGGTGGAACCGCCATCGAGGATCCGCCCGGACCGCGCGATTTTGCCGGCATGAAGCTCTATCTCGCTTATCTGCGCGACCCTACCGGCCACAAATTGTGCGCCCTGCACATGATGGATTGAGGCACGCGCGATGAACCTCGAAACCGTCAGCGAAAACCGGTCATTCGGCGGAACGCAGGGCGTCTATTCGCATGATAGCGAGACGACCGGAACGCCGATGACCTTCGCCGTCTTCGTGCCCGAGCACGAAGCGGGCGCGAAGCTGCCGGTACTGTTTTATCTCTCCGGCCTTACCTGCACCCATGCCAATGTCATGGAGAAGGGCGAGTACCGCCGCGCCTGTGCCGAGCACGGCATCATCTTCGTCTGCCCCGACACGAGCCCGCGCGGCGACAATGTGCCGGACGACGAAGGCTATGACTTCGGCAAGGGCGCAGGCTTCTACGTCAATGCGACGCAGGAGCCCTGGGCCAAGAACTTCCATATGCGCGACTATATCGAGCAGGAACTGCCCGCCCTCATCGCCGCGAAATTCCCCGCCGACATGGATCGGCAGGGCATTACCGGCCACTCCATGGGCGGCCATGGCGCGCTGACCATTTCGCTGCGCAATCCCGGTCGGTTCAAGTCGACCAGCGCCTTCTCACCGATTGTCAGCCCGCTCAATTGCCCCTGGGGCGAAAAGGCGCTGACCGGCTATATCGGTGCCGACAAGGCGGCATGGCGCGAATACGATGCCTGCGCCCTGATCGAGGATGGCGCCCGCCTGCCCGAACTGCTGGTCGACCAAGGCCGAGCCGACAATTTCCTCGACGAGCAGCTCAAGACCCACCTGCTCGATGAAGCCGTGACCAAGGCCGGCATGGAGGCGACGATTCGCCTGCATGACGGATACGACCATTCCTATTTCTTCATATCCACCTTTATGGGCGACCATGTCGCCTGGCATGCCGAGAGGCTCAAAGCCTGAGAAAGACCATGAGTAGCAAGCAAGAGAAGATCGGCGAGATCATTGCCGAACACATCCATCGCGAAGGGCCGCTCCTGCCCATCCTCAACGACATCCAGGCCGAGCTTGGCTGTGTCGATGCGGAAACCGAAGCGCAGATCGCCGAGGCGCTCAACCTTACGCGCGCGGACGTGCACGGCGTGGTCAGCTTCTATCACGACTATAAGAGCGAAGCCGATCCGCGCCCCGTCGTGCAGATCTGCCGCGCCGAAGCCTGCAAGGCACGCGGTGTCGAAAAGCTGATCGGCGATGCCAATGCAGCGGCTGGCGAGCGGGTGAAGATCCAGACCGTCTATTGCCTCGGCCTTTGCAGCGCCGGCCCCGCCGCGCGCACCGGCGACGACCTCCACATCCGACTGGACAGCCAGTCGGTCACCAAGCTGATCGAAAACGCATGACCATCATCAAGATCTCCGACGACGCCCTCGCCCGTGCGGCAGGTGCCGACGCGCTCGCCGCCGCCTTCGAGAAGAAGGGGCATGAGGTCCACCGCACCTCCTCCTGGGGCATGCAGTGGCTCGAACCGCTGGTCGAGGTAGACGGCAAGGGCTTCGGCCCGGCCACGCTCGACGATGTCGATGCGATCCTTGACGGCTCGTCCGACAAGGCTATCGGCATCATCGAGGAACACCCCTGGATTTCCTCGCAGACCCGCCTGACCTTTGCCCGCGCAGGCAAGACCCGCCCGCTCAGCCTCGAGGATTACGAAGCCTCGGGCGGCTGGAGCGGCCTCAAGCGCGCGCGCACTCTCGGCGGCGAAGCAATCTGCAAGGAAGTGCTCGATTCCGGCCTGCGCGGCCGTGGCGGCGCTGGCTTCCCGACCGGCATCAAGTGGGAAACGGTGCGCAAGGCCGCCGGTCCGCAGAAATACATCGTCTGCAATGCCGACGAAGGCGATAGCGGCACCTTTGCCGACCGCATGGCGATGGAAGGCGATCCCTTCGCACTGATCGAAGGCATGGCGATTGCCGGCGAGGCCGTTGGCGCATCGCAGGGTTATATCTACCTGCGCAGCGAATATCCCGACGCGCATCGCAAGCTCAATGCAGCGCTCAAGCTGTGCGAAGACATCATCGCGCCGTTCAAGTGCGAAGTGCGCCTGGGTGCAGGGGCCTATGTCTGCGGCGAGGAAACTTCGCTGCTGAACTCGCTCGAAGGCAAGCGCGGCGAAGTGCGCGCCAAGCCGCCGCTTCCGGCGCTCGAGGGCTTCCTCGGCAAGCCGACCGTGGTCAACAATGTGCTCAGCTTGGCTGCCGTGCCGCATATCCTGCAGGAAGGCGGCGCTGCTGCCTATGCCGAGCGCGGCATGGATCGCTCCAAGGGCACCATGCCGATCCAGCTGGCCGGCAACATCAAATATGGCGGTCTTTACGAGGTCCCCTTCGGCATCACGCTGGGCGAGCTGGTCAACGAGATCGGCGGCGGCACAGCCACCGGTCGTCCGGTCAAGGCGGTGCAGGTAGGCGGCCCGCTCGGCGCCTATATCCACCCCGACCAGTTTGACATTCCCTTCGATTACGAGGCCTTCACCGCCGCCGACGCGCTGATCGGCCATGCCGGCGTGACCGTTTTCGACGACACCGCCGACATGGGTGCCATGGCTCATTTCGCGATGGAATTCTGCGCCGAGGAAAGCTGCGGCAAGTGCACGCCCTGCCGTATCGGTGCAGTGCGCGGGCAGGAAATCATCGAGCGCATCCGCAAGGGCGGCCGCCAGCGTGACACGCTGGAACTGGCTCCGCAGATGCACAATACCAAGAAGGATGAAGGCCGCAGCGCCGGCGAGGAAATTGGCCTGCTGACCGATCTGTGCGAGACAATGAAGTTCGGCTCGCTTTGCGCCTTGGGCGGCTTCACCCCTTATCCGGTGATGTCCGCGCTCAAGCACTGGCCGGAGGATTTCGTGAGCAATCCCGAAGTCGTCGAGCAGGCGCTGGACGCAGCGGAATAATGATCCTGGGCGTTGTCCTGGCTGGCGGACTCAGTTCCCGCTTCGGCAGCGACAAGGCCCTGGCTGAACTGGACGGGCGTACACTGATTTCGCGTGCAGTGGATGCCTTGTCCGGATGGTGTGAGATGGTTGTGATAGCAGGAAGAGAGACCGGTCCCGCCCCGTGCATCCCCGACTGGCCGCATGCCGGTATGGGGCCACTGGGCGGTATTGCTGCCGGGCTGCGCCACGCGCGGGATCTGGACTACGCAACTATCTTAACCTGCGGGGTCGATTCTGTCGCGCTGCCGCAGGATTTGTTGTCGGATCTTTCGCCTCCGCCAGCATATCTTGAAAGTCAGCCGGTAATCGGCCATTGGAATGTGGAAACTGCAGGCGCAGTCGAGGCTATCCTCCAGAGTGAAGGACGCCATTCGATGCTGGCTTTTGCGAAGTCCGTGGATGCGCGGGCCGTGAAGAGTGCATCCACACCGGCAAACATAAACACCCCGGCCGATTTGGCCGCGATGGAGCAGAGCAATGGGATTTGAACGCCAGAAGGATTTCGGGACGCCCGAAGTCGAGTCCGAGGAAAAGGTCACCCTGACGATCGACGGGCGCGAGGTCACCGTGCCGGCCGGCACGTCGGTGATGCGCGCCGCTGCCGAAATCGGCGGCGACATTCCCAAACTGTGCGCCACGGACAATGTGAAAGCCTTCGGCTCCTGCCGCTTGTGCCTGGTCGAGATCGAAGGTGCGCGCGGTACGCCCGCCAGCTGCACCACGCCGGTCGGACCGGGCATGGTCGTCAAGACGCAGACCCCGCGCCTCGAAAAGCTGCGCAAGGGCGTGATGGAGCTCTATATCTCCGATCACCCGCTCGATTGCCTGACCTGCTCTGCCAACAACGATTGCGAATTGCAGGACCAGGCGGCCAATGTCGGTCTGCGCGATGTGCGCTATGGTTATGAGGGCGCCAACCACCTCGGCACCACGCCCGACAAGTCCAACCCCTATTTCTCCTTCGCTGCCGACAAGTGCATCGTCTGCTCGCGCTGCGTTCGCGCCTGCGGCGAAGTGCAGGGTACGTTTGCGCTGACCGTGGACGGACGCGGCTTTGCCAGCGTCATTTCCGCCGGCCAGAGCGAAGACAATTTCCTGTCTTCCGAATGCGTCAGCTGCGGCGCCTGCGTGCAGGCCTGCCCGACCAGCGCGCTGATGGAGAAGAGTGTCACCGAGATCGGCAAGCCCGAGCGCGCAGTGGTCACCACCTGCGCCTATTGCGGCGTCGGCTGTGCCTTCCGCGCCGAAATGCGCGGCGAGCAGCTGGTGCGCATGGTGCCGTGGAAGGACGGCAAGGCCAATCACGGCCATAGCTGCGTCAAGGGCCGCTTCGCCTGGGGCTATGCCAACCACAAGGACCGCATCACCAAGCCGATGGTGCGCGAGAGCATCGACCAGCCCTGGCGCGAAGTCAGCTGGGAAGAGGCGATCGGCTTTGCCGCGGATCGCATCAAGAAGATCAAGGCCGAGCATGGCCCGCAGGCACTGGGCGGCATCACCTCCAGCCGTTGCACCAATGAAGAAACCTTCCTGGTACAGAAGCTGATCCGCGCCGGCTTCGGTTCGAACAACACCGATACCTGCGCCCGCGTCTGCCACAGCCCGACCGGCTACGGCCTGTCGACCACCTTCGGCACCAGCGCCGGCACGCAGAATTTCGATTCGGCGGAGAAGACCGACGTCTTCCTGCTGATCGGCGCCAACCCCACCGATGCCCACCCGGTCTTCGGCAGCCGCATCAAGAAGCGCCTGCGTGAAGGCGGCAAGATGATCGTCGTCGATCCGCGCCGTATCGACCTGGTGAAGAGCCCGCACATCAATGCCGCGCATCACCTGCCGCTGCAGCCGGGCACCAATGTCGCCGTGCTGACCAGCCTCGCCCATGTCATCGTGACCGAGGGCCTGGCGGACGAAGCCTTCATCAAGGAACGCTGCGACTGGGACGAATATTCGGAATGGGCGCGCTTCGTTTCCGACGAGAAGCACAGCCCCGAATTCCTCGAAGCCGTGACCCGCGTTCCGGCCGAAACCGTGCGCGAGGCGGCCCGCCTCTTCGCCACCGGCGGCAATGGCGCGATCTATTACGGCCTCGGCGTGACCGAGCACTCGCAGGGTAGCTCGACCGTTATGGCGATCGCCAACCTTGCCATGGTGACCGGCAATATCGGCCGCGAAGGCGTGGGCGTGAACCCGCTGCGTGGCCAGAACAACGTGCAGGGCGCCTGCGACATGGGCTCCTTCCCGCACGAACTGCCGGGCTATCGCCACATCTCCGACGCCAGCGTGCGCGAGCTGTTCGAGAAGGATTGGGGCGTAAAGCTGGACCCGGAACCGGGCCTGCGCATTCCCAACATGCTCGATGCCGCCGTAGATGGCAGCTTCAAGGCAATCTACATCCAGGGCGAGGACATCCTCCAGTCCGACCCTGACACACATCACGTCGCCGCCGGCCTTGCCGCGATGGACTGCGTGATCGTGCACGACCTGTTCCTCAACGAGACCGCGCATTATGCGCATGTCTTCCTGCCGGGTTCGACCTTCCTCGAGAAGTTCGGCACCTTCACCAATGCCGAACGCCGCGTGCAGCCCGTGCGCAAGGTGATGGAACCGGCCAATGGCTATGAGGACTGGGAAGTCACCCAGCTGCTCGCCAATGCGATCGGCTGCGAGTGGAACTACAGTCATGCGAGCGAGATCCTCGACGAGATCGCCCGCCTGACGCCGGGCTTTGCCGGTCTCAACTGGGACCGCGTCGACGCCAACGAACAGCTCCAGTGGCCGGTCAACGACAAGGCGCCAATGGGCTCGCCGATCATGCATGTTGACGGCTTCGTGCGCGGCAAGGGCAAGTTCGTGATGACCGAATATGTGCCGACCGACGAAAAGACCGGTCCGCGCTTCCCGCTGCTGCTGACCACGGGCCGTATCCTCAGCCAGTACAATGTCGGCGCACAGACCCGCCGTACGGAAAACAATGCCTGGCACCATGAGGACGTGCTCGAAATGCACCCGACCGATGCCGAGAACCGCGGCATGAAGACGGGCGATTTCGCGCGCCTCGCCAGCCGTGCGGGCGAAACCACCCTGCGCGTGGAAGTGACCGACCGCGTGGCCCCGGGCGTGGTCTACACCACCTTCCACCACCCGGACACGCAGGCAAACGTGGTGACCACCGACAATTCCGACTGGGCAACCAACTGCCCCGAATACAAGGTCACCGCCGTGCAGGTGACGCCGTCCAACGGCCCGAGCGAATGGCAGCAGGAATATGCCGACCTCGCCGCCATGGCGCGCCGGATCGAGACGGACGAAATGGAGCCCGCCGAGTAATGGACCTCAACAAGCTGAACCGCATGGCCAACCAGATTGCGGCCAATTTCGAAGCCAATGGCCATGACGCCGCCGTTGACGCGACCGCGGAGCATATCTGGAAGTTCTGGGATCCGCGCATGAAAGCGCAGGTCTTTGCCAGTGATATGGCGGACCTCTCGCCAATCGCCCGTGACGCGATTCAAAAGCTGGTGGCGGACGCCAAGGCGGCCTAAAGCCTTCGGCCATGGCCGATTCAATCGAATATGCACGGGACGGGGCCTCGCGCCCCGTCTCTCGCAATTGGGTCCCGGAAGTCCCGGTCGCGCTCGAATATAACGGGCTCTCCTATGCGGTAATGATGGCCACGCCATCGAACCTCGAGGATTTCGCACTGGGCTTTGCCCTGACCGAAGGGCTTGCCGCATCGCCATCCGACGTAACCGATCTCGATGTGGTCGAGGTCGAAAAGGGCTGGATCTGCCGCGCGCAGCTGTCGGGCCTCGGGATCGACAAGCTGACCGAGCGCGTACGCACGCGCGTGGCGGAAAGTTCCTGCGGGCTTTGCGGGATCGAGAATCTCGATGCCGTATCCAAGCCGCTGCCCAAGGTCGGCGTACACCAGGCCATCAATCCCGAAGCGATCTTCTCTGCGCTTGGCCAATTGCGCGACCACCAGCCACTGACCAAAGCAACCGGGGCAGCCCATGCCGCCGCCTTTGCCGATAGTGGTGGCCGTATCATCTGCGCGCGCGAGGATGTCGGACGTCACAATGCGATGGACAAGCTGGTCGGCGCCATGGCGCGCAAGAAACAGCCCATGACCGGCGGCTTTATCCTCTCCTCCGCGCGCTGTTCTTACGAGATCGTCGAGAAGGCGGTGCGCGCCGGGGCAACCACGCTGGTCACCATCTCGCTGCCCACCAGCATGGCGGTAGAGCGCGCGACAGCTGCTGGCCTTAGCCTCTGGTGCCTCGCCCGCAATGACAGCGTGATCTGCGTGAATGCAGGCCAGCCATGAGCCAGCTTGCTATCAGGCAGATGACGCGCCCCGAAGTGGATGTGCTCGTCTCCTGGGCAAAAGCCGAAGGCTGGAATCCGGGCCTAAACGATGCGGGGATTTTCTGGAACAACGATCCCGAGGCCTTCATTGCGGCCGAGCTCAATGGCAAGCTTGTCGGCGGAGGCACGATCACCTCCTATGCCGGGGAATATGGCTTCATGGGCTTCTTCATCGTCCGCCCCGAATTCCGCGGGCGCGGGCTCGGTAATGAAATCTGGTACGCCAGGCGGGACCGGCTGATCGAGCGGCTCAATCCCGGCGCGACCATCGGAATGGACGGCGTGTTCAACATGCAGTCCTATTATGCGAAAGGCGGCTTCGCCTTTTCGCACCGGAACCTGCGTTACCGCACAGAAGTCGCGTTGGGCATGGCCCCGGATGACAAGCGGATCGTGCCGCTTGCACTCGTCCCCTTCGAGGACCTGCTGGCCTATGATCGCACCTGCTTTCCGGCCCCGCGCGAGACTTTCCTGCGGCAATGGATCGCCCAGCCCCATGACCAATCCCTGGCGCTCGGCTTCCAGCGCAATGGCGAGCTGGCAGGCTATGGCGTGGTCCGCAAATGCGGTGAGGGCTGCAAGATCGGTCCTCTCTTCGCCAATGATGCCGAAGCGGCGGAGGCGCTTTACCAGCGCCTGTCCGCCTTTGCCGCTGGCGGCCCACTCTTCCTCGATGCGCCAGAAAACAATCCGGACGCCATGGCGCTGGTCGAACGGCACGGCATGGAAGAGGTGTTCGGCTGCGCGCGCATGTATCTCGGCCCGGCACCCGACATACGGCACGAGCGCATTTACGGCGTCACCACTTTCGAGCTGGGTTAGCGGCTCAACTGGAAAACCGCATGCTCGGCGCGCCAATTGGGGCGCGATTTGCTAATCTCCATGCCCCCGGCGAAGAACCAGCAGCCCTCCACCGTCACGCCCTTGTCGGCGATCAGCTCGCGAAAATCCTTCACCGTGACATGGTGAATGTTCTGCGTCTCGTACCAGCTGACCGGCAAATGCCGCGTCACCGGCATACGGCCATTGGTGAGCAGCGAGAAGCGCATCTTCCAATAGGCGAAATTGGGAAATGAGACGAAGGCCGTACGCCCGATCCGCAGCAACTGGTCGAGCATGTAGTCGGGCCGTTCGGCAGTTTGCAGCGTCTGGCTGAGGATCGCGACGTCGAAGGCGGCATCGGGATATTCGGTCAGATCGCGATCGGCATCGCCCTGCACCACTGAGAGCCCGCGGCTGACGCATTTCTCGACCAGTTCGGGATCGATCTCCAGCCCGCGAGCATCGATCCTCTTTTCGCGACGCAGGACGTCCATCAAATCGCCCTCGCCGCAACCGACATCGAGCACGCGCGATCCTGTCGGGACCAATTCGGCAATCTTGGCAAGGTCAGGACGCAAGCTCATCCGATGAAACCCTTGATCACGCGGTCCAGCGCCGGGCATTCGAGCAGGAAGCTGTCATGGCCGTATGGCGCGGACAGTTCGACGAAACTGACCGGCGCGGCCACGGCATTGAGCGCATGGACGATATTGCGGCTTTCCGCCGTGGGATAAAGCCAGTCCGTGTCGAAGCTGACGACGCAGAAGCGCGTATCGCCGGCATTGGCAAAGGCATCGGCCAGCCGCCCGCCATGTTCTTCGGCGAGATCAAAATAGTCCATCGCGCGCGTGATATAGAGGTAGGAATTCGCATCGAAACGGTCAGTGAAGGCGATGCCCTGGTAGCGCAGATAGCTTTCCACCTGGAAATCGGCATCGAAGCCGAAACTCTTCGCTTCTCGGTCCTGCAGCCGGCGACCGAACTTCTCGGTCAGCCCTTCCTCCGACAAATAGGTAATATGCGCGGCCATGCGGGCAACGGAGAGGCCTTTCTCCGGTCCCTTGCCATTGCCGCCGTAATAGTCGCCGCCCTTCCAGTCGGGATCGGCCATGATCGCCTGCCGCCCAACCTCGTGAAAGGCGATGTTCTGCGCCGAGTGGCGGGCCGTGGTCGCAATCGCCAGCACACGGTCGGTCCGACCCGGGAAGTTCGCCGCAAAGCTCAGCGCCTGCATCCCGCCCATCGATCCGCCGACAACCGCATGCAGCGTCTCGATTCCCAGCGCATCGAGCAGCGCGACCTGCGCGCGCACCATGTCGCGAATGGTGATGACGGGGAAGCGCATGGCGTATGGCTGGCCGTCTGCAGCCTCCGAGGCCGGCCCCGTCGAGCCAAGGCAGGAGCCGATCACATTGGCACAAATCACATGATAGCGCGCCGTGTCGATCGGCTTGCCCTTGCCGACCATGCGATCCCACCAGCCAGGCTTGCCCGTGATCGGATGCGTCTTGGCGACGAACTGGTCGCCGGTAAGTGCATGAAAGATAAGGATGGCATTGGACTTGTCCTCGTCCAGCTCGCCATAGGTTTCGTAAGCGATCTCCACGCCTTCGAGGCTCTTGCCGCTATCGAGCGGAAGAGGCTGTTCCAGGGTCAGCCTGGTCAGGTCAGAGGCGAGGATCGTGGCCATGGGAAGCGGGACTTGGGGCCTCATTCGCGGGCTGTCAATTGCCCTCGCAAGCGGCTAATGGCGCAGGTGTGACACAGGACGCGACCCGAGACAGCGATATGCAGGCGCCACGCATGAAGCCGTGGATCGAGAAGATCCATGCCTATGTGCCGGGCAAGTCGCGCGCTGCGGACGGGCGAAAGCTCATCAAGCTATCGGCAAACGAGAACCCGCTGGGCACCAGCCCCAAGGCATTGGAGGCGCGCGCAAAGGCGGGTGCACCACGCGATTATCCCGATCCGGATTCGACCAGCCTGCGCCAGGCGCTAGGCGAACTGCACGGTGTCGATCCCCAGCGCATCGTGTGCGGCACGGGATCGGACGAATTGCTCAATTTGGCCGCACAGGCCTTCGCCGGACCGGGAGACGAAGTCGCCTATGTTCGCTACGGCTTCTCGGTCTATGACATAGCCGCAAGACGCTGCGGCGCGGAGCCGGTGGTCGCACCGGACAAGGACTTCGGCACCGATGTCGATGCGCTGCTCGCCTGCGTTAGCGACAGGACGCGGGTGGTCTTCCTTGCCAATCCGAACAATCCCACGGGCACTTTCCTGCCGCGCGACGAGCTTGCCCGGCTGCATGCAGGCCTGCCCTCCGACGTGCTGCTTGTCGTCGATCGCGCCTATGCCGAATATGTAGATCCGGTGGACGATGACGGTGCCCTGGAGCTCGCCGCGAATACAGGCAACGTGTTGGTAACGCACACCTTTTCGAAGATTTACGGCCTTGCCGGCGAACGCGTGGGCTGGGGAACCGGAGCGCCAGGCATTATAGACGCCCTGAACCGTATCAGAGGGCCCTTCAACCTGACCACAACGGCACAGGCCGCGGCCGAGGCGGCGCTGGAAGACCAGGATTTCGTGCGCGCCAGCCGGGAGCACAATTTGGCCGAGCGCGCACGCTTCGTTGCGGCGATGGAAGCGCTCGGGAATCACGGCCTGCGCATTGTTCCAAGCCAGGCCAATTTCGTGCTGTTACTCTTCGAGGGCGCTCTCACGGCTGAGGCGGCGCAGGAAGGCCTTTCGCAAAGGGGCTATGCAGTTCGCTGGCTGCCCGGACAGGGCTTGCGTCAGGCGCTGCGTATCACCATTGGGACGAGCCAACAGATGGACGAGGTCTCTGCCGCCCTGCGGGAGATGGCGGAGGAAGCTCAATGAGTTTTGCGCGTGTGGCAATTATCGGCCTTGGCCTGATCGGTGGTTCGATCGGCCTTGCCGTGCGCGATGAACTCTCCGGCGTGACGACCAGTGGCTTCGATGCCGATCCCGCCGTCCGCGAGAGGGCACGCGAACGCAAGCTGGCGGACGAGATCCATGACGATGCCGCCGAGGCTGTGACAGGTGCCGACCTCGTCATCCTGTGCGTGCCCGTTGGCGCCATGGGTGCAGCTGCCAAGGCGATCCTGCCGGGTCTCTCGCCCGATGCCGTGATCAGCGATGTCGGCTCTTCCAAGCGCAGCATCCTGCAGACCTTGCAGGCAGCCTTGCCCGAGCACACGATAATCCCCGCACACCCTGTTGCCGGAACCGAGCATTCCGGCCCAGATGCCGGCTTTTCAACCCTGTTCCATCAGCGTTGGTGCATCGTCACCCCGCCCGAAGGCGCGCCGGAGGACAAGATCGCGGCGCTGGTCGATTTCTGGGAAGGCCTTGGCGCCATGGTCGAGACCATGGATCCCGAGCACCACGACAAGGTCCTCGCCGTCACCAGCCACATCCCCCACCTCATCGCTTACACCATCGTCGGCACGGCCAGCGATCTCGAGACGGTGACCCGCAGCGAGGTGATCAAATATTCGGCAGGCGGCTTCCGCGATTTCACGCGCATAGCCGCCAGCGACCCGACCATGTGGCGCGACGTCTTCCTCAACAACAAGGATGCGGTGCTGGAAATGCTCGATTCCTTCCTCACCGACCTGGCGCTGATGCGCGAGGCGATCCGCGCGGGCGATGGCGAGATGATGCACGATACGTTCAGCCGCACGCGCGCCATACGCCGCTCAATCGTGGCGCTGGGGCAGGACGATCCGCGGCCCGATTTCGGGCGTGAACACGAATAGGGATGAAAAGAGACCGTTCGGGCGGCTGGCTCAGGCCGCGAGGTTGACCGGCGATTTCTTCTGTCGATCGGCATAAAGCCCTTCAAGCCTGGCTGCCAGGTCATTGCGGACAATGCTCGCACTGTCGAAAGTGTGCACGCGCGCCAGCTCGGTCCCCTCGACAAGGTCGAGCAGATCGAGCAATCCCGAAGGTTCATCTCCCAAGACCTCGCAATGCGAAGGATCGCCCGTCAGCACCATCTGTGTTCTCTTGCCAATACGGGTCACCGCCATGCGCATCTTGGCTATCGTGGCGTTCTGCGCCTCGTCGAGAACCACGAAGGTGTCATCAAGGACGCGCGAACGCAGCCGCCCGAAGGGCAGGATTTCCAGCTTGCGGCTTCGCTTCAGCTCGGTCGTCTTGTCCTGGCCGATAAGTTCGAACAGGATATCGTCGAAGTAGTCGAGCTGGCTGTCCGGATCCATTTCCTTGCGCGAAGCAGGAGTAACGACCTCTCCTGGCTCGTAAACATGCGGGTGCGTCAGAATCACACGATTGACCCTGCCTTCGGCCAGAAAGTTGAGCCCGGCGGCGATAGCAAGATAGGTCTTGCCCGTCCCCGTCGGCCCCAAGGCGAATAGAAGCTGCCCCGGATCGACCAGCAGCATTTGCAGGAAGGCTACCTGCGATATGGATTCGAGGGTGAAGACCTTTGACAGGCCGTTGAGCGCAAGAGCCAGATCGAGTTTGAGCGCATCCATGACAGCATCGACCATTACCGGTTCGAGGCTCCTGCTCATCTCGCCAGGCTGCCACTTCTCTGCACACAGCCTGTCGAAAAAGCGTGTGGCGATGACGATAGCGACGGCATCGCCTTCAACCTGCAATCCATTGGCTGTCGTCTGAACAGAAAGCTCGAACGGGTTGGCCGCTTGCCGCATTGCGCGTTCGATATCTGCCCGATGCCCGGCCAGCCAGTTGCGCAGGATCTCGGCCTGCTCGGACGCCCCCGGCAGATTCAGTTCTTTTGCGTAAGGTGCGGCGTGCAGCCAGTGACCGATAGTCATCTTACTCCCTCACAATGCCTTTGCAGGTGACACGGTAGGATTGACTAAGACACAACAGGATTAATATCTCCCTGATCACGCCGAGTGACCAGACTCCGGGCGGGAACCGAAGATCAGGAATTTCAGCATTACCCCGGTGGCGAAATTCCTCGCCTATTCCTCGAGGTAGCGCCGCGTCAGGTGCTGCTTGAAGGCCTCGGTCGAAAGCGGCCGCCCGGTCGCAGCCTCGACCACTTCATTGCTGCTGACAAAGCGGCTGGCCTGCGAATGGACATTGGCCCGCGTCCAGCCGACCAGTGCGCTGAAATCGCCACGCGCAAGGCTCGCATCGATAGCCGGATCCTGCTCACGCGCCGCTGCGTAAAGCTGCGCGGCGGTGACCGCGCCGATCGAATAGGTCGGGAAGTAACCGAGCAACCCGGCTGCCCAGTGGACGTCCTGCAGGCAGCCCTCGCTATCATTGGGCGGAGCGACGCCTACAAGCTCGACCATCAGATCCCGCCAGACAGCAGGCAGGTCATTGGCCTTGATCTCGCCTTCCACGACCATGCGCTCGATCCGGTAGCGCAGGATCACATGCAACGGATAGGTGACCTCGTCGGCATAGACGCGGATGAAGCTGGGGCCGACCTTGCGGTAGATCGCCAGCAGGTTGGTGTCGCTCCACGCCTCGCTGCCATCGCCGAATTCGTCACGCATCATGCCGAAAAGTACCGGCAGGAACTCGGCGCTGCGGCTTGCCTGCATTTCCATCAGCAGGGACTGGCTTTCATGCAGGGCCATGCCGCGCGCTTCGCCTACCGGCTGGAAGGCCCAATCCGCCGGCAGCCCGGCCTCGTACATGGCGTGGCCGGTTTCATGGATCGTCGCCATGATGCCGGCGGTCAGATCGTCCGGTTCGAAGCGTGTGGTGATGCGCACATCGCCGGGAACGCCCGAAGCAAAGGGATGGACAGTCGAGTCGATGCGTCCATGGTGGAAATCGAAGCCGATCATGGCGGCGAGCTTGCGGCTGAGCGCCAGCTGCCTTTCTTCGGGAAACGGTCCCTTGAGCGGCAGGATCTCCGGCCCCTGTGCCTGCTTGGCCAGGATTTGCTGGAGTATGTCGGGAAGGAAACTGGCCAGATCGTCGAAAATCGGATCGACGGCGGCGGTTGTCAGTCCCGGCTCGAACTCGTCGAGCATGGCATCGTAGGGCGCGACACCGAATGCGTCGGACTTGATCGCGGCAACTTTGCAGGCATTGTCCCAGCTTTGCTGCAAGGTCGGGGCAAAGGCGGCAAAGTCATTCTCGGCACGCGCCTTGTCCCACACCGATTGCGCCACCGAATTGTGCTCGGCAATGCGGCTGGCGAGCGCCACGGGGATGGCGGTCTCGTGTTGCCAGCGGCGGCGCATTTCGCGCAGATTGGCCGCTTCCCAATCCTCGAGGCTTCCCGCCTCCTCGTCTTCGGCCCGGCTGAGCAAATCGCCCATGCGCGGATCGGCCATCGCCTCCGCCGCAACTCCGGTGAGCGTCGAGAGCACCTTGCCGCGTGTGGGTGCACCGCCCTGCGGCATGTAGGTGCGCGATTCCCAGAACAGCGTGGCCTGGGCGGCATTGATATGGCCGACCTTCTCGAAATTCTGCAGCAGTTCGGAATAGGCGGAATTGGGCTTGGTCATATGCTGTTCCTCGTCTGGTTACCGGAGTAACCGCAAGGCACAGCTTTGTGGAGCCTGTTTCGGACTAGAGTTTGATTCAGCTTAGCTGAATCGATTTCGGCACCGGCCCGCGCCCCCACCCGGCCTCCCAATCAGGATAATGTCTTGGGAGGCCGGGTGGGGGCGCGGGCCGGTGCCGCTTCCACGATAGTGGATCAGACGCTAGCGATAATAAATGAGGCCAGGCATTCCATTGCACAGCGCCTGGAACCATTCCGACCCGGCTACGGGATAGAGGAATGCCTGCGGCACCAGGATGATCGCCGCGGAAATCCATGAAAACTGGCTGATCGAACCTGTCGCCCTGCGCTCCTGCCACAGGATCAGCGCCAGCATAGCGTTCATGGTCATGTAGGTGGAGTAGAAGGGCACGCCGTCGAGCGCGAAACCGACCATATACAGCCGGTTGATGCCGGGCATGAGGATGCTGAGCGTCGCCAGAAGGATCAGGTTGCGGTGCACGGCGGGCTTGCGCACCGCACGGATCGCCATGGCAAAGATCGCAGCAAAGCTGATGGGCGCGATCAGCGACAAATACATCAGACCGTAATTGACGGGTTCACCCCTGCTGTCCGCCATGCTGATGATGGTGATCAGCAGGCCGAGGAAGACGATGATCCCGGCCAGCGCGACCCCGAACTGGCCGAGCGAGCGGTGCAGTTTGACGTTCTTCACGTTCACCAGCGCCGATTGCAGCACCAGCAGCAGCATCCAGGCGAAGAAGACCACGCCGTGCAGGTGGACGACGGGCGGGTCGGGCGGACGCGTACCCGCCGCCATGGGCGCGAGATAGGTCAGCCCGAAGCCGCCAAAAATGAAGAAGCACATGGCCAGCGCCATCCACAGATGGAAGCTGGGCCGGAATCCGGCGCGCGGCGCGCCCTTCGATGCAACACTTGCCATACAAATCTCCCCCAAGACCTGCGCGACCTTTTCGGGGAGACTACGCCTCTATCGGGCGAGCGGCAATATGCTCACTCCGCAGCGACAGCCTCGCGGCGGGAATCCTCCAACTCGGCAAGGAAGCGTTCGGCATCGAGCGCTGCCATGCAGCCCGTTCCGGCCGCCGTCACCGCCTGGCGATAGGTGTGGTCCATCACGTCGCCAGCGGCAAATACGCCGGGGATCTCGGTCTTGGGCGTGCCCGGCTCGACAAGCAGGTAACCGGTTTCGTCCATCGGCAGCTTGCCCTTGAACAGCTCGGTCGAGGGCGCGTGACCGATGGCGACAAAGGCGCCGTCCACTTCGAGCGTGCTTTCCTCGCCCGTCACCGTGTCGACCAGTTCGAGATGGTGCAGCGCGCCGTCCTCACCCGCCACGAAGCTCTTGACCGTCTTGTTCCACAAGGGAGTGATCTTCTCGTTCGCCAGCAAACGATCCTGCAGGATCTTCTCGCTGCGCAGCTCGTCACGCCGGTGGATCAGCGTCACATCGTCCGAGTGGTTGGTGAGGTAAAGCGCTTCCTCGACCGCGGTGTTACCGCCGCCGATCACTGCCACCTTCTTGCCGCGGAAGAAAAAGCCGTCACAGGTCGCGCAGGCGGAAACGCCCTTGCCGCCCAGTTCCTGTTCGCCCGGAACCCCAAGCCATTTGGCCTGCGCGCCGGTCGCGATCACCAGCACGTCACCGACATATTCGTCGCCGCTATCGCCGATAGCCTTGAAGGGCGAACCGTTCTCGAGGTCCACTTCGACGATCGTGTCCCAAATGATGCGCGTGCCGACATGCTCGGCCTGCTTTTGCATCTGCTCCATCAGCCATGGGCCCTGGATGACATCGGCAAAGCCGGGATAGTTCTCGACATCGGTGGTGATGGTCAGCTGTCCGCCGGGCTGCAGGCCCTGCACAACGATCGGCTCCATCCCGGCGCGCGCGCCATAGATGGCGGCCGAAAAGCCGGCCGGGCCGGAACCGATAATGAGCATGCGGGTGGTATGCGTGGTCATGGAATCGCTCGATCTGTTGGGATAGGTAGCGACCTAAGCGCCGGGGTCCGCCTTTTCAACTCTGCGGCACCAGGAGGACCGGGCACAAGCTGTGGAAAGCAGAACCGCACCATGGGCCAAGGCTTATGTGGCCAATTGTATCGTTCGTTAGAATCCCCTTGCAACCTCGGGGATGACGGGCAAGCATAGGGCCAACGAAAGCCGCAGGTTTTCGAGGGAGAGGGACAATATGACGGACAAGGCGAAAGGGCCGCAGCTGGATCGGCGCGGCTTCATGGGGGCATCGACTCTCGGCACGGGCGTTGCGCTGATGGGACTTGGCGCAGCAGGCTGCGCGATGGCGCAGGAGAATACCGCCGATCCCGCCGCAGGCGCACCGCAAGTGGACTTCCCCGAAGACCCGCGCCTGTTCGGTGGTAGCGGCACCAACCGGACCGAAATGGATCTGCGCGATTGCGAGGTCGAAGGCGACTGGCCCAAGGACCTCAATGGCGCTTTCTACCGCGTCGGGCCCGATCCTCAATATCCCAAGCCCGAGGAATGGGAGAACGACATACCCTTCGACGGGGAAGGCCATGTGTCCATGTTCCGCATCAAGGACGGGCATGTCGACTACAAGACGCGCTATGCGAGGAATGCCCGCTGGAACGCGCAGGCCGAAGCGCGCCGGAGCCTGTTCGGCATGTATCGCAATCCCGCCACGGACGATCCCAGCGTCGAGGGGCTGACGCGCGGCACGGCCAATACGCAGCTTTTCACCCATCACGGCAAGCTGCTGGTGTTCAAGGAGGACAGCCCGCCTGTCGCCATGGACCCGCTGACGCTCGAGACCATCGATCCCGAATATACGTTCGGCGGCAAGCTGGAGAGCCAGACGCACACCGCCCATCCGAAGATCGACCCGCTGACAGGCGAATTTGTCAGCTTCGGCTATGAGGCCAACGGCTTCCTGTCGAAGGACGTCAATGTCTTCAGTGCCGACAAGGATGGTAACATCACCTGGTCGGTAACGGTCGAGGCGCCCTATGCCGGCATGATGCACGATTTCTGCGTCACGCAGGATTACGTCGTTCTCTACCTCCCCAATATGCCGGCGGATGAAGAGCTGATCGCCGAGGGTGGCCCGCATTTCCGCTACAATTCGCAGCTCCCCTGCTACATGGGCGTGTTGCGCCGGGGCGGGGATGGCAGCGATATCAAGTGGTTCACCGGCCCCAACCTCTTCTGCACCCACGTCATGGGCGGCTGGAACGATGGCACGAAGATCACCGTCGACATGGATGGCGGCGAAGGGCTCCAATTCCCCTTCTTCCCCAGCCTGCACGAGCCCTTCGATCCGGCCAAAAGCGTGGGCTATCTGCGCCGTTTCACGGTCGACCTGGCCGATGGCGGCGACAGCTACGAAGCGGTGACCATCTTCCCCGAGATCACCGGCGTGCTGGCGCGGCAGGATGATCGTTATCACACATTGCCCTATCGCTGGGGTTTCCTGCAGGCCAATGGCGGCTGGGCAATCATCGATCACGAGGCGGGCACGAGCAAGGTGTTCACCATCGAGGGCACTTCGCTGTCCGAGATGTGCTTCGTGCCGCGCACGCCCGATGCACCCGAGGGCGATGGCTACCTGATCGGCCTCGGCTCCGTGCAGGCCGAAGGCGGACGTAGCGATTTGATCCTGCTCGACCTGGCAGACATCGACAACGGCCCGCGCGCCCGCGTGAAGATGCCCTATCGCTGTGTCGGACAGGTGCATGGCTGGTGGGCGGATGCCAGCGCAATCGGCGAGGCCTGAACGGAATGATCGCGTCATGGCGCCCCGCAGTGCTTGCAGGGCTGGTACTTGTTGCAGCGGGATGTTCCGGCGCTCCGGAGAATGTCGACTGGGCCAGCACCGGCCTTGAGTGGGACGAGCAGCATTACAGCCCGCTCGACCAGATCAATGCCGACAATGCAGGCCAGCTGGGCCTTGCCTGGTATGCCGACCTCAACACCGATCGCGGGCAGGAAGCGACCCCGCTGGTAGTGGATGGCGTGCTCTTCAATACAGAGCCGTGGAACATCACCACCGCCTATGACGCGGCGACGGGCGAGCAGCTGTGGCGCTACGATCCGCAAGTACCGCTGCGCTTCGGGCGGCTGGCCTGCTGCGACATCGTCACGCGCGGGCTTGGCTATCATGACGGCAAGGTGATCATCGGTGCGCTGGATGGGCGGCTGATCGCATTGGATGCGGCGAGCGGCGAGGAAGTGTGGTCGGTGCAGACAACCGCCCCAGCCGACAACTACACCATTACCGGCGCGCCGCGCGTCTATGGCGACAAGGTGTTGATCGGCAATGGCGGCGCCGAAATGGGCGTGCGCGGCTATGTTTCCGCATACGATGCCAATTCCGGCGAACTGCTGTGGCGCTGGCACACCGTGCCGGGCAATCCGGCGGAAGGCTTCGAGAATGCGGCGATGGAAATGGCCGCCGAGACCTGGTCCGGCGAGTACTGGCTTTCGGGCGGCGGCGGCACGGTGTGGGATGCGATCTCCTACGATCCCGAGCTTAGCCTGGTCTATATCGGCACCGGCAATGGTTCGCCCTGGTCGCAGAAATGGCGCGATCCCGAAGGCGGCGACAACCTCTTCCTTGCCAGTATCGTCGCGCTCGACGCGGAGACCGGGGAGTATCGCTGGCACTACCAGACCGTGCCGGGCGAGGAATGGGACTACACCGCCACGCAGCAGATGGTGCTCGCCGATATCGCGCTGGACGGGGAGAGCATGCCGGTCCTGATGCAGGCGCCCAAGAACGGCTTCTTCTATGTGCTCGACCGGCGCGACGGGACGCTGCTGAGCGCCGAGACCATCGCCCCGATCAACTGGGCCACCGGGATCGACATGGAGACGGGCCGTCCGATCGAGAACCCGGAAGCACGCTATGGCGAAGTGCCGGTCATGGTCAGCCCGGGCGCGGGCGGGGTGCATAACTGGAACCCCATGGCCTATTCGCCCGACACGGGGCTCGTCTACATCCCGGTGACCGAGACCTATATGGCCTATGCCGATGCGCCGACATACGAGCCCGGCCAGGGTCTTGGCACGGCCTTTGGCGGCCATGACGACATCCGTCGCGAGATTGCCGAATATGCCGACGAGCATTCCAAGGGATGGCTCGCTGCATGGGATCCGGTGACGCAGACCGAGGTCTGGCGCGTAGCCTATCCGCAGAAGGGGTCTGGCGGGGTTTTGGCGACGGGAGGGAACCTCGTTTTCCAAGGCACTATCGGCACAACTTTCGCAGCCTATCGCGCCGACAATGGCGAGAAGGTCTGGGAAATGCCGGTGCAGAATGTGCCGATCGCCGCGCCGATCACCTACATGGTCGATGGCGAGCAATATATCGCCGTCAATGCAGGCTGGGGCGGCGGGTTAGCCCATGTCGAGCGCGCACAATTTTCCGAACTCTTCCTCGGCCCGCCGCGCCTGCTGGTGTTCAAGCTTGGCGGCACGGCGCAGCTTCCGCCCATGCCCGAAGAGAGCTTTGTCGTCCCCGAGCTTTCGCCGCCGCCGCCGCTCGAGGCTTCACCCGAGCAGGTCGCCGCGGGCGAAGCGCTTTACGGACAGCATTGCGCCGTCTGCCACGGAAATGGAGCACGCGGCGGGGTCAAGGATTTGCGCCACATGTCGCCCGAAACGCATGCGGCCTTCGCCGATATCGTGCTGGGAGGATCGCGCGCCGCCAACGGCATGGCGAGCTTTGCCGATTTGATCGGCGATGACGAGGCAGCGGCCATTCATGACTATCTGATCGCCCGCGCCAATGAGGATTGGGTCGGCGAGTGACAAGCGAACAAGGGAGAGGGAAATGAGGATCATCAAGGGCAGCAAGATTGCCATTGCGGCGGCAACATTGGCGCTGGTGTCAGCCTGTGCGCCGCAGGCGCAGGACGAGGTGGCCAGCTATGCCGATGATCGCGCCGCGATCGAAGACCTCATGGCGCGCTATCTCTTCGCCATCGATTTCCACGACTGGGACGCCTACGTCGCCACTTTCGCAGAAGATGGCACGATCGAATTTGCCAGCGGCACCTATACCGGACGCGAGGAAATCCGCGAGGCGGTGACCCGCTTTGCCGAAGGGATCGGCAATTTCTACCAGACCGAGGATGGCAATCCGGCCAAGCTGCGCCATGTCATCCTGCAATCGACCGTGCGCGTCGAAGGCGAGCGCGCCTGGGCAACCTCGCTGTGGGTCGAAATGGCCAATGACGGGCCGGATGACAGCCTCAAGATGGGCACCTATGGTGTCTATGAGGACCAGCTGGTGAAGATCGACGGAGAGTGGTTCCTGTCCTATCGCAACGTGCTCAACGATTTCATCGACGGACGCAGCCCGGGACCGGGCAATCCGGTGCGCGACATGGATGCAGCCGCAGAAGCATACCTCGCGAGCCTGACCGAATGAGCCGAACCCTCGTCTTGATCCTGTTGGCGGCAAGCCTTGCCGCCTGCGGCGAAGTCGAGTCCGCAGAGGAGGCGGCGACGCCGCTCTCGCCCACCTTGGCGAGCGATTTCGCGAGTGAGGCAACCTGCCCAGCCCCGCCCGATGCGCCGGTGCGGATCGAGGGCGGCAGCTTCATGATGGGGCAGGACAATATCTACCCGGAAGAAGGCCCGGTCCACGAGGTCAGCGTAGACGGGTTCTGGATCGACCCGCATGAAGTGACCAATGGCCAGTTCGCAGCATTCGTTGCCGCCACAGGCTATGTCACGCTGGCGGAAAAGCCGGTCGATCCGGCGCTCTATGGCGTTCCGGAAGACCAGATCCCCGAAGTGTTGTTGCAACCCGGATCGGCAGTCTTCACCCCGCCATCGCAACCCTCAACGCGCTTTGCAGACTGGTGGCAATATGTGCCGGGCGCCTACTGGAAGAAGCCCTATGGTCCGACCGGACCCGATGCGGAGGCGAGCCAGCCCGTGGTCCATCTCTCCTATGAGGACATGCAGGCCTATGCCGATTGGGCCGGCGGTCGCATTCCGACAGAGGCCGAGTGGGAATATGCCGCAAGCGCGGGTGCCGCGCCTTATAGCGAGCAGCCCGATGGCGAGAGCGCCAATAGCTGGCAGGGCGTCTTTCCCATGGTCAATGAGGCCGAGGACGGCTTCAAGGGCGTCGCCCCGGTGGGCTGCTTCGCGCCCAATGCCAACGGGCTTTACGACATGGTCGGCAATGTCTGGGAAGTGACTTCTGACTTCTACCGCCCCGGCCATGACCCGGCAGACAACACCAATCCGCGCGGGCCGAGCGAGAATTCGGCCTACGATCCGCTCAATCCGACCTATGCCAGCCGCGTGATGAAGGGCGGGTCCTATCTCTGCGCGCCCAATTACTGCCAGCGCTACCGTCCGGCAGCCCGGCAGGGCCGCGACCCCGGCCTAGGGGCCAGCAATGTCGGCTTCCGCCTCGCCTATGATGATGTTCCTGAAGGGTGATGGTGCGGTCGAGAAGACTCGAACTTCCACGGGATATTATCCCACAACGACCTCAACGTTGCGCGTCTACCAGTTCCGCCACGACCGCACATCGCAAGGGCAGCTGAAGCAGCGACCCGGCAGGTAGGAGCGCGCCATTAGCAAAGGCCCCCTGCCCCTGCAAGCATTCAAACCGGCTCTTTTTTGCCGAGCGTCGAAAGCGCTTATCCGGCCTTCCAGCCGATCTGAGCGACATGGGCCGACCGCGGCACATCGGTGACCGCTTCGGTGACCGTTACGCTCTCACCCGGACCGAGGTTGCGCTGCGGCGGAACGATCTCCCAACTATAGACGATCCGGTCGCGTGCATCGCGCAGCACGATCAGGATCGGCGGGACATCGCGAGCAGAACCGCCCGTATTGGTGATTGTGCCATTGACGGCGAAGTACTCGATCCCGCCGGGCATTTCGCGCTTCTGCTGCTGTTCGACGGGGAAATCGAGCTCGAGGTCGGGCTGCGCAGGCGCGAAGATGGGGCGTGATACCGGCACCCATTCGGGAAGTCCCCAATAGCTGACAGCAAGGATTGTCCCGCCGGCAAACACGGCGAAGAACAGGGCCGCCCAGGTCCAAACCTTGATCCAGTTGCGCCGGGGCCGGAAGGGCGGCTCCGCATCGAAGCGGGAGACCTCATCCGCATTGCGCTCGTCATCGCTGAAAGTGGCGACAGGCGGCGGCGTGATCGGTTCGTCAGCCAGCGGAGGCTCGCTTTCGACTGGCTCCGGTTCGGGCGAGGGCACAGGTTGAGGCGGTGGAACCGATGCCGGAGGCGTGCTTTCGGACTCTGGTTCCGCTTCCGGAGCGGGCGCAGGCGTGGGAGCCGGGGCTGGAGCCGGCCGCGCTTCGAGTTCGGGGCCATCCTGGTACCAGCTGTGGCGGCACTTGGCGCAGCGCACAGTGCGCCCTTCGACGCCGACCGCGCTGTCGGGCACCACATATCGTGTTGAACAGGCGGGGCACTGGATAATCATCGTGCCGGCGAATCTAGGCTCACGCGCGCTAGGCAACAAGCTGTGGAGCAATTTTGTTGCGGTCGTCCGTGGCTTTTTTCCACATCGAACACCCGCTATAGCCCGGATCATGAACGCGCAGTCCCGCCTATTGCCCATCAGCGGGTGCTCCGGTGTCCGGTTTGCAGGCGCAGCATTCCGGGCATGAGCGAGGCGACAACGAGCATTGTCCAGTTCGACAATGTCGGGCTGCGATACGGCACCGATCGCGAGGTGCTGAGCGATATCTCCTTCACGCTCTACCCGGGGAGCTTCTACTTTCTCACCGGCGCCAGCGGCGCAGGCAAGACCAGCATGCTGCGCCTGCTCTACCTTGCCCAGCGCCCCTCGCGCGGAATGATCCGCATGTTCGGGACCGATGTGATCACCTTGCCGCGCAAGAACCTGCCCGCCTTTCGGCGCAGGATCGGCACGGTGTTCCAGGACTTCCGCCTCGTCCCGCATTTGTCGGCTTTCGACAATGTCGCCCTGCCCTTGCGCATTTCCGGCATGAGCGAGAGCGAGATCCGCAAGCCCGTGTCCGACATGCTCGAATGGGTAGGTCTGGACCATCGTTCCGATGCAAGACCGGCAACATTGTCGGGCGGCGAACAGCAGCGCGTCGCCATAGCCCGCGCGGTCATCGCCCGGCCCGAAGTGCTGGTAGCCGACGAACCGACGGGTAACGTCGATCCGGACATGGCGGTGAAGCTGCTGCGCCTGTTCGAAGCGCTCAACCGGCTCGGCACCACCGTGGTGGTGGCCACCCACGATGTCCATCTGCTGCGCAAGGTACCGGATTCGCTGATCATGCGCCTCGACAAGGGACGACTCTCCGATCCCACCGGGGCGTTGCGCTATCCGCCACGCCGGGAGCCCGCCCGGACATGAGCGAGCCCAGCTTCACGCCGCGCCGCTCGACGCGCCTGTCCGGCCGCTCTTCGCGCATCCTGCCGCAGGCACGCATGTCCGGCCCGATGCCCTGGGTGATCGCCATCATGGTCGCGCTTTCGGTGATCGCTGTGGCAGCGGGCCTCGCGCTCAACAACCTCGCCGCCAATGCACAGGCAGAGATAGAAGGCGGCGCGACGGTACAGATCGTGGAAGCGGCCCCGGCACGACGCGACAGGCAGGCGGAGCTGGCCGTATCGGTCCTGTCGAATCGCGAAGATGTGGAGGAGGTGCGACGCGTTCCGGATGACGAGCTGGCAGACCTTCTGGCTCCTTGGCTGGGCGCTGATGCGCTTGGCGAAGACGGCATTCCCACCCCCGCCCTTATCGACGTGAGGCTGCGCGGGGCGATGACACCCGAACGTCTTGAAGGCCTGGACCGGGCAGTACGGGCCAGTGTGCCCAGTGCCCGTGTCGATGCACAGGCCAGCTGGCTCGCACCCGTCTTCGAGGCAATTCGATCGCTGCAATATCTTGCGCTCGGACTGGTCCTGCTGCTGGCGCTGACCAGTTCTGCCGCAGTGTGGCTTGCAGCCCGCAGCGCGCTTGGCGCAAACCGCGACACGATCGGCGTTATCCACCACCTCGGCGGGACGGATGGGCAGATTGCCGGTATCTTCCAGCGCTCTATCGGCCTCGATGCCTTTCTCGGCGGGCTGGCCGGATTGCTGCTCGGCTTCACTGCTATTATGCTGCTGGGCCGCCAGTTCGCCGGGCTCGATTCAGGGCTGGTCGCCGGCGGAGGACTGGGCCTGGGCGACTGGATCGTGCTGGGCTGCATCCCGCTGCTCGGCGTCTTGCTGGCGGTTGTTACGGCGCGCATCACCGTCATGTCGGCCTTGAGGCGCAGCCTGTGATCCGCCGTATCGTCGCCTCCGTCCTGGTTGTCTGGTTCCTCGGATTCGTCTGGTTCGCCATGGCCTTGCCGCAACCTGCGGGAATCGAGCGGTCCGATGCGATCGTCGTGCCGACCGGCAGTGGCGGGAGGATCCAGCGCGGGCTCGAATTGCTGCGGCTCGGCGCGGCGCAAAAGATGCTGGTGACCGGCGTCGATGGCGATGTGCGGCCTGCGGAGTTCGCCGCGGAATACGAGGTCGAGGACCGGCTGATGGATTGCTGCATCAGCCTCGGCTTCAGCGCGCTCGATACGCGCGGCAATGCGCGCGAGGCGGCGGCCTGGATCGAAGGGGAAGGCTATCAATCGCTGCGACTGGTCACATCGGACTGGCACATGCGCCGCGCCGCGCTGGAGCTCGCGGCACGCCTGCCCGAAAATGTCCGCGTGTTGCGTGACGCGGTGCCGACAGAGCCATCGCTGACCATCCTCGTCCTCGAATATCACAAGCTGATCGCCGCCTGGGCGATCTCCTGGGGCTGAAGCGGTGCATGTCCTGCGCAGCCTCGTCTTTTACATCGCCTTCTATGGCGGCTCCGTCTTCTATGTGATTACCGCCCTGCTCGCCCTGACCGTGGCAATCGCTCGATTCCGCGCGATCTGCGATAGCTGGTCGACCTGGCATCACTGGTGTGTCGAGAACCTGCTGGGCATCCAGGTCCGCATCACCGGCAATCCGCCGCAGGGCGCGGCGCTCTGTGCTATCAAGCACGAGGCGTTCTTCGAAGCGATCGAAGTGCCTCACCTGTTCGATAACCCGACCGGCTTCGCCAAGAAGGAGCTGTTCGACATTCCCGGCTGGGGCCGCGCCGCGCGCGCCTACGGGGCGATACCCGTCGCCCGCAATGAAGGCGCAAAGGCGCTGCGGACCATGCTCAAGGAAGCCAGGCCCTATATCGACCAGGACCGTCCGATCATCATCTTCCCGGAAGGAACGCGCGTCCCGCATGGGCAGCGACCGCCGCTGCAATCGGGCTTTGCCGCGCTCTACAAGCTGCTGGGCCTGCCCGTAGTGCCGGTCGCAGTCGATAGCGGCCCGACCTATCACCGGTTGTGGAAGAAGCCTGGCGTGATCCGCGTGCATTTCGGCGACCCGGTTCCGCCCGGCCTGCCGCGCGCCGAGGCGGAAGACCGCGTGCACGAAGCGATCAACCGCTTCAACAGCTAGAGGCTGGTCCACTGAGGTGGATGCGGCTCCGGCCCTCGCCGATTCAGCGGAGCTGGAGCGGACAATCAGGCCTAGCTCATCAGGGCAAGCACGCGGTGCGCCCATTCATGGGCCTCGTCATCATCCCCCGTATCCGCGACGAATTCCTGCCCCCGAGCGACGCTTTGCAGCACACCATCGCCGCGCCAGCGATCCTCCCGCGCGTGATATGATAACCCGGCCCGCTCAATCCACGAGGGCACACGCCACAGGCTCGGCCGGGTGCCTGGCAAGGTCAGCCGTAATTCCGGGTGAACCGAGCGCGCCTTCCTGCCCGAACCGACATAGATCGCATCATTGCTGCCATGCGGCTCCAACGCATGCGGATGGCCGAGTTCGCGCAGCTCCTCCATTGCCGGATCGCCATGATGGACCACCTCCTCGACCCAGAGCCAGCCGAAGATGCGATGATGTAGTGGCTCATCCAAGCCCTGGAAAAGACCGAAGAAGAGGAACAGGTCACCTTTCCCCACGCCCTGGTTCTCAAGGTGGCTCTGCGCCGCGCCGCACTGGCCGAACAGGCAGGTCCCGTCCTCGAGAAACTGCGGATCGTGATGCGCGAGGTCAGCGGAACCTAAGCGGCCCCTAGAGGCACCGAGCACATGTTCAGCGAGGCCGAGCGCACCGTAAGAGGTGCCGGGCCGCCCCTCGCCGGCCGGGATCGGCAGGCTCACCGGCACGCCGTCCACGATGGGCGAAGGTCCGCCTCCCGAGCTGGAATCGAATCCCTTGCGGCTGAGCACGATCTTCATGGGCATTGTGCCTAGCCTGCCCACTCGCTGCGCACTAGGATGCCGTCCAAGGGAGAGAAAAATGCAGCCGATCACAATCGGGCGGATGAAGATCCACAAGGTCTTCGAAATGGAATCGCCCACGCCGATGAACATGCAATTGCCCGGCGTGACGCCTGCGGACCTAAAGCGCCTCAAGCAATGGTACGATCCCGGCGATGACGAGATCACGCTCGATCCCGACACCTCGGGCATGACCTTCTCGGTGCACAGCTTCGTGATCGAGGTCGATGGGCAGACGATCCTGGTCGACACTTGCGACGGCAATCACAAGAACCGCCTGGTCGAGGCGGTTCACCAGCTCGATACCGATTATCTCGGCAATCTGCGCCGCGCCGGGTTCGAGCCCGGCGACATCGACCTCGTCATGTGCACACACCTGCATTTCGACCATGTCGGCTGGAACACCATGCTGCAGAACGGCAAATGGGTGCCAACCTTCCCCAACGCCAAATACCTCTTCGGCAAGACCGATTACGAGTATTTCAAGGCCAATCCCGAAGGCGAGGAGCTGCATCACGAAAGTTTCGCGGATTCGATCATCCCGGTGATGGAGGCGGGCCAGGGCATTGTCGTGGACGAGAACCATGTCGCGCATAAGGAAATCGGCGATGGAGTCTGGCTCGAACCCGCCTTCGGACATTCGCCCGGCTGCTGCACCGTGCACGGACAGGCCGGGGCGGAAGAAGCGATCTTCTGGGGGGACGTGATCCACCACCCGGTGCAGCTGATCCGCTACGATTTGCCCTTCGCCTTCGATGCCGACCCGGCGACGGCCAGCGCCACCCGCCAGCGCGTGATGAAGCGTGCCGCTGAAGAAGAACTGCTCTGCTTCCCCGCCCATTTCCGCAAGACCAGCGCCGGGCGAGTACTGCGTGACGGCGATGCCTATCGCTACCGCTGGGAACAGGACTGAGCCCGCTCCAATCGGGCTACACATGGCGGGGATAAGTGCCGCGCCGCCTTGTGCATCGCCCGCACATCGGGAATCCATCGCGCATGGCGATTCTTTCCGACAAGTGGATCCGCGACAAGGCATTGAACGAAGGCATGATTGAGCCTTTCGTGGAGGCGCAGCGTCGCGATGGCTGCATTTCCTACGGGCTCAGCTCCTTCGGCTATGACGCGCGCGTCGCGCCCGAATTCAAGATCTTCACCAATGTGAATTCTGCCATCGTCGATCCGAAGAATTTCGACGGCGATAGCTTGGTCGATCGCGAGACCGATGTCTGCGTGATCCCGCCCAACAGCTTCGCGCTGGCGCGCACGGTTGAATATTTCCGCATTCCCGAAGATGTGCTGGTGATCTGCCTCGGCAAGAGCACCTATGCCCGCTGCGGCATTATCGTGAACGTCACCCCGCTCGAACCGGGCTGGGAAGGCCATGTGACGCTGGAATTCTCCAACACCACGCCGCTGCCCGCGCGCATTTACGCCAATGAGGGCGCCTGCCAGTTCCTGTTCCTGCAGGGCAATGAGCGGCCCGAAGTGACCTATGCTGACCGGGCGGGCAAATATATGGGCCAGCGCGGCGTGACCCTGCCGAGGCTCTAGCCAAATCTCCCAGCCGCGTTAGGGTCGCGCGAAAAGGCAGGGGAGCAGCATGACCACCACCAAGGAACTGGCCGAACGGCTCGACGAGCTGGAAGCACGCGCGCGCAAGGCGGAGGACTGGACCGAGATCGCCAACCTCCAGGCGGCCTATGGCTATTATGTCGACAAGGGCATGTGGGACAAGGCGGCGGACTTGTTCGCCAAGGATGGCACGCTCGAGATTGCCGGGCGCGGTGTCTATGTCGGGCGAGACCGCGTGCGACAGTATTTGCACCAGCTTCCCGAATACCAGGACGGCGCGATCTTCAACCACATGCAGTTGCAGCCGGTGATCCATGTGGACAGCGCCAGGGGCACCGCCAAGGGCCGCTGGCGCACGCTGATGATGGTGGGCTGGCTGGGCAAGGAAGGCCGCTGGGGCGAAGCGACCTACGAAAACAGCTACAAGCGCGAAGGCGGCAAATGGCGCATTGCGAGCTTGCACGGCATCATCAATTTCTACTGCGAATATGACGAGGGCTGGCATCGCGGCGGGGTGCCGCTGCTGCGCTCGACCAAGGGGATCGAGCCCGACCGGCCGCAGACCTTCGAATATGAGGCGCACCCCAAGGCGGTAATCGCGCCTTTCCATTACGACGAGGTTTAGGTACAGGTTTTTCGTTCTTTTTCCGCTTGTTAATGCGTCATCGAAGGCTCTGATGCGGATTTAGGCGGGAACCGCAGGCTCCGTGCAATGGTTGTTGGCCTCATACGAAGGAGGTTACAATGACCGAACAGCGTATCGTTGAAACGCGCGATCCAGCGGGCAATACCCACACTCATACCACCGTGGTACATGAAGAGGGCCAGGGCTCCGGCGGCGTCATCAAATGGCTTGTGCTGCTACTGATCGTGGTGGCAGCCGTGGTGGGAATCTACCTCGTCTCGCAGAGCAGTGCCTCCGAGGTCAGCAGGGACAATGCCATCGCCGAAGCGGCCGGACAGGTCGGCGATGCCGCCGAGCAGGCTGGCGACGCTGTCGAGGATGTTGCCGACAGCGTCACGTCGGAGGAATAGCCGCCGATAGCGAGGGTGGGCCCTAGAGGCTCACCCGCGCCGTCAGCTTGAAATTGCGTCCCGGCAGGGGAACGAATTCCTTGGTGAAACTGGAATGGCGGCGCCCTTCGACATCGAAGATATTATCCACCTGCGCGATCACGGTGAAGTTCTCGCGCCCCTCATAGGGATGCCAGGCCAGCGAGGCATTGACCATGGTGAAGCCATCGGTCAGCGTTTCATGCAGCGAAACACGGTCCTGCCCGTCGAACCACTGCACCTCGGCACGCGCATCGAAATGGTCGAACTGGCCCTCCAGAGCGCCAAGCAGGCTGAGCGGCGGGATGCGCGGAACGGGTGAGCCATCCGCCAACGTCGCGCGAACATAATCGCCGCGCAGATCCGCCAGCAGGCTGAAATCGCCTGTCTCATAGACGGGGAAGGTGATCTCGCCCTCGATACCGAACTGGTCGGCATCCTGCTGGAGGAACTGGAAGACCTCCAGCCCATCTTCTTCCATTCCCGTGTCGGACAGGAAGATGAAGCCGTCGAACCAGTTGCGATAAACGCTGGCGCTGACCTGCACCGGGCCGACCGTTCCGCGCAGATAGGCTTCGACACCCCATGACCCTTCGGTATCGAGCGCGGAATTGCCGATCTCGAATTGCTGGGTCGCGACATGCGGTCCGTCGGCAAACAGTTCCTGCGCCGAAGGGGCGCGTTCTGCGCGCGAGAGGTTGAGCCCGGCGCGCAATTCATCGATCCCGTCGATCAGGGCGTAGTTAATGCCAATGGCCCCCGAGAATGTATCGAAGTCGCGCTTCACGCCCACGGAGTCCGTGGCATCGACCGACGTATTCTCGTAGCGGCCGCCAAATTCGAGTTCGAAGGGTTCGAAGTCCACTTCCTGCAGGGCAAAGATGGCCACGCTGTCGGTGCTGTTGGTCGGCACGAAAGCCTCTTCGCCAATGGCGGCGAAATTGCTGTGCGAATATTGGACGCCGGTTGAACCCTGCCAGTTACCGCGGCGCGACTGGATCAGTTCGACCCGGCCTTCCACGCCTTCGACATCGAAGACGGTGCCGATCTCGTCGCCCTCGAATTCGGTGTGGGTGTAATCGCTATAACCCCAGCGCGTTTGCACGCTGTCGAACAGGCCATCGCCCAGGTCGAATCCGGCCTGCAGATCGACGCGGTAGCGCTTCATGCCGATGGAGACACTCTCCTCGCCATGGCCTTCTTCGTCCTCATGATCATCGTGATCTTCGTCCTCGTGGTCCTCATCGTCGTGATCCTCGTCCTCATGCTCATGGACGTGGCCGACGCCGGGCAGGCCGGGAATGCCGTAATTGGTATCGTAATAGTCGAGGGAAAGGCCGAAGTGGTTCTCGCCCGAGATCCAGGCGAAGCCGGTGCCGAGCGTATAGGTTTCGGTCCAGCTATTGGGCAGGACATCGCGTGTATTGGCGCCCTCGCGCAGCTCCTCCGCTTCCTCGAGATGGCCCTCTTCTACTTCCTCCTCCGCGGCTTCCAGCAATTCGTCGCGCAAATGGTCGGAGGCGACGAAGCCCGGAATTTCGACATTGTCGGTGTTGCGGTAGGAACCATCGACATGGAAGGCGAACTCGCTGCCCAGCGGGACATCGACCGAGAGGCCGCCCTCATAGCGATTGCTCGCCGTGTCGAATGCGAGCAGCCCGTCCACGTGGATCGGCTCATCGGGAATGGCCGGAGGGATGCGCTTTGTGATGACATTGACCGCACCGCCAATTGCCTGGCTGCCATAAAGCAGGACAGCGGGACCGCGCAGAACTTCGATCCGGCTGGCGATCAGCGGATCGACCGTCACGGCATGGTCGTCCGACGTCGAGGAGGCATCGATCGCGCCCACGCCATCGGTCAGCACGCGCACACGCTCGCCGCCAAAGCCGCGCAGGACCGGGCGCGAGACACCGGGTGCAAAGCCGCTGGCGGTGACACCGGGCAGCTTGGCCAGCACTTCGCCGACCTGCCCGTTGAGATTGCGCTGCAATTCGGTTCCCTCGACCACCGAGGTTCCGGCCACGACGTCGAGCCGTTCAAGCCCGGCTGCGGTTACCACGATCGTGTCGTGCAAATCATCGGAGGTCGGCTCTGACTCAACTGAATCGGCCTGCGCATCCTGTGCAAGGGCGGGAGTGGCAGCGAAAATGGACGCGGTAATGAAGAGCGAAACCCGGAAGGCTTTCATGCGGGAGAATCCAATCTGAGCAATGGGGGATGTTATGTTGTTACGTAATGTCATATCATCGCAAGACAAAGGGCATGCAAGCCCCAATTGCTGCATTGCGATGGAATGCCCTGTTGCTGCGTTGGCTTGAAAAGGGGCTAGCCCGCCGCCCGGGCGAGCCGCGTTCCTGCCGCATCGGCACCGATGAGAGGCAGCAAGCTTGCCATGTCGGGCCCGTGATCCATGCCGGTTAGCGCCTGCCGCAGCGGAAGGAACAGCGATTTCCCTTTACGCCCAGTCCGCTCCTTGAGGCGCGCGGTCAGCGCCTTCCAGTCCGCGCCTGTCTCGCTGAGGGCCTGTGCGGCGGTACGCAGGTAATCGCGATCTTCGTCGGCAAAGGCAGGCTGATCGACGGGGCCCGTCACGATGCTCCACCAGTCGGCGACATCGCCGAGCACTTCGATATTTGGACGGATGGCGAGCCAGCCCTCCTCATCCATGCCGGCAGGCAGGCGATCAGCCACCTGGTCGAATGCAAGGCCATGCACGATTGCCGTATTGACGCGTGCCAGCTCCTCATCGTCGAAGCGCGCAGGAGCCCGACCGAATGTGCCGAGGTCGAAAGTCTCGACCAGCAGCGATGCATCGGCAATCGGCTCCACCGGCTGCGACGTGCCTAGCCTTGCCAGCAGGGCGACCAGCGCTTGCGGCTCGATCCCCCTCTCGCGAAAGGCATCGCATCCGAGCGAACCGAGGCGCTTGGAAAGCTTGCCCTCGCTGCCCACCAGGAGCGCCTCATGGGCGAATCTTGGGTGCGCAGCATTAAGTGCGGTAAACATCTGAATTTGAACGGCAGTGTTCGAAACATGATCCTCGCCGCGGAGCACGTCGGTCACGCCCATTTCGACGTCGTCTATGACGCTCGGCAGCATGTACAGCCACGAGCCGTCGGCGCGCCGGATCACCGGGTCGGAAAGCTGGGCGGCATCGAACTTCTGCTGCCCGCGAATGCCGTCTTCCCACATGATCGGCTCGTCATGATCCAGCTTGAAGCGCCAATGCGGAGCAATGCCTTCCGCCTCTTTCGCGGCGCGCTCGGCATCGCTCATCGCGAGCGCTGCGCGATCGTAGATCGGCGGCAAGCCGCGGCCGAGCTGGATCTTGCGCTTGAGGTCGAGTTCCTGCGCGGTCTCGTAGCAGGGATAGACGCGCCCCTCTTCCTGCAGCTTTGCAAATGCGGCTTCGTAATGCTCGAGCCTTGCCGACTGCCGCTCCTCGCCATCGGGATGGATTCCCAGCCAGGCGAGGTCCGCCCGGATCGCCTCGACATACTCCTCACGGCTGCGCTCCACATCGGTATCGTCGATCCGCAGCAGGAAGCGCCCGCCCGCTTGCTCCTTAGCTTTTTGGGCAAGCAACCAGTTATGCAGCGCAGTGCGGATATTGCCGACATGCAGGCGGCCCGTAGGGGACGGGGCAAAGCGGGTAACGGTCATCATCCCGCCCCCATAGGCGATTTCAGGCGATGAGAAACTGCCTGATTGCTATTGGCGCGTCGCAGTGAAGGTTTCGCCACCCTGCCCGGCCACGTCGCGCGTGAACTCGATCTCGTCGGCGGACTTGATCGTGCCGGTATAGGTGATCGCCAAATCCATGCCCTGGTAGTTCAGGTTCTCGACGAAACTCACGCTGTCGCCTTCGACCGTACCGGTGAGGTCGGATTCGCCGATATTGGATTCGCTGTGGCCGGTAAGTGTGCCGCCCTCGACGCTGAACGTGTAGGTGTAGCTCTGCTCGCCCACCTGGCTATCGAAGGTCGCGGTCCAGGTGCCGCTGATATCCGTACCCGCCTGGGCGATGGCGACGGTCGGTGCGATGGCAAGACTGCTGGCGGCAAGGCCGGTAGCGGCAAAAAGCAATGCAAGTGTTTTCATGACAGGTTCCCTCCCAGTGGTCCCGCAGGCATCCTAACGCAGAATCGGCCCAGCGTCAGCCCGACTCTCCACCTTCAGCCAGGCGCCTGACGCGCGCCCTTGCCCGAAGACCGCGAAGCCACATCCACAGGCCCGTCACCGCAAGCATGGCCGGGACCAGCGCCAGCACCGACCACAGCGCTTTCAGCCCCTCGCTACAGGCCGAATCCCATTCGCAGCCCGGCAGGCGTCCGCCGAAACGGCCGAAATGCACATAAGCGAGCCAGTAGGAGATTTGATCGCCAACTCGCTCGACCGGGTTCATCTCGTCGAACGGATCGAAATACTCGTTGATGGAGTCGAAGATCCACGGATAAGCGAGGTGCACGCCAGTCACCGCCCACATCAGCACGAAGACTGCCGCCCATATTCCCGTGGTCTTGTGCAGGCGCCGCATGGTCCAGTTCCCGATCGTGTGCGGGGTCTTTTCCGGCTTGGGTCGACGCCGCTTATGTGGGCGCCATGCCAGTACACCGGTCAGCGCCAGGAAAACGAAGAACAGCCCGAGCGCACCATTGACCGCGCGGCCGGAATCCCCGCCCAGCAATTGGGCATGCAGCTTGAGCAGGAAATCGGTGGCGCGATATCCAAGGTTGAGCGCGGGCCCCAGTGCCTCGCCTGTATAGGGATCGAACAATTCCCCTTGTCGGCTACCGTCGCGCAGGAGTTCGATCTCGACCGCATTGTCCTCCTCGCGCCCACGCCAGAGCTGGTTCGGCTCGTAGCCCGGAAACGCCTCGCCGGCCGCGGCAAGCAGTTGCTCATCGGTGAGCAAGCGCTCGCCCCGCTCGACCACGACAGGCTTCGGCTCGAAATGGCTGAACAGTTCGGGGCGGTAGACGAGCACGCTGCCTGTGAGGCAGATCATCACGACGTAAATTGCCAGCACGATGCCGATCCAGCGGTGCAGTTTGACGATTATCCGGCGCAATATGCGTCCTCCCCCGCGCAAGCTATGCCCGGCCCGGCGACGCACGCAAAGGCAATATTATTGCGTGAAAAGCAGCACGCTGCGACCACTGCCGCTCAGCTCAATGCCGTTTTCTTCCGTCCGCGTCACGCGGTCCACCTGGTCTAGTGCACTTGCCAGTTCACCGAATTCCGGCGTTACACTTGGCTGGCAGGAGACGAGCGAACCGCCAGGCGTCCGTTGCGAGCCGTAGGTGGGATCGCGCTCGACTTGCAGAAGGCCCGGCAGCGGCACGCCCGCCCGCCAGACGAAACCGAGGCATTCGGGTTCGAAGGAAATGCGGCTCTCCGAGATCGACAACGCGATCCCCATGTTTCCGTCAAGCGGCATGCCGTCGATCCCTGCCACGCGATATTCGCCGACCAGATCTTCCATCGAGAAGACGGCGTTGTCTTCTTCCTGCGAGAGCGGGCGCAGAACCAGCGTGTCTCGCGGCCCATGGATGGCGATGCCGTCATATACGCCCACCGTCCAGTCGCGCACTGAATCGAACACGCCCTCCGCGGCCAGCTCGTCATCGGACAGGGCACGCGCGCACATGGCGGCACCGGGCTCTGCGTAGCGATCAGTGTAGATGACCCCGCGCTCCACACGCCATTCCCAGTCAGCATAAATACATTCCGACCGATAGTGGATACGGTCTGCACTGATGGTGACCAGCATCCCCTCCTCATGGCCGGGCTGCGGGATATGATCGCCGATGCGGATGATGCGATATTCGCCGGAAAGCCGGTCCGCGACCATCTCTGCCCCGGTTGCAGGGTTATCTTCCGGCAAGAGGTCATCCACGGGCGCGGGTTCAGCAGTACACGCCGCCAGAACCACTGCAGGGGACAAGCCTAAGATACGGATCCGCGACATCTTCAACACCTTAGCAAAAAGGCCCCGAAGGCAAATACCTTCGGGGCCTTTTCAAATGCATGCAATGACCGCAGGCTTACTCCTCGGTCGCAGCCTCGCCACCGCCCATGGCAGCCTTCATCGCTTCCTCGCTGGGAACCGCATCGGCTTCGGGCTCTTCCTCGACCACGGCGGTTGCAGCAGCGCTGGCTTCTTCAAGCGCTTCCTGCTGCTTCTTCCACTGTGCTCGAAGCGCAGCATCGCGGCTCGAAGCGGTAACGCGAATGCGGTTCATGCCCGCACCGGTACCGGCGGGGATGAGGCGGCCGACGATCACGTTTTCCTTCAGGCCGATCAGCGTGTCCTTCTTGCCTTCGACCGCGGCCTGCGTGAGCACGCGCGTGGTTTCCTGGAAGGAAGCAGCCGAGATAAAGCTGCGGGTCTGCAGCGAAGCCTTGGTGATGCCGAGCAGGATCGGAGTGCCTTCGGCCGGCTTCTTGCCGCGGCCGAGCTTGGCATTGTACTCGTCCATTTCGGCACGATCGACCTGCTCGCCCGGCAGCAGAGTGGTGTCTCCGCCATCGGTGATCTCGACCTTCTGCAGCATCTGGCGAACGATCACCTCGATGTGCTTGTCGTTGATCTTCACGCCCTGCAGTCGATAGACTTCCTGGATCTCGGTGCAGAGATATTCCGCCAGGGCTTCCACGCCGAGGACATCGAGGATGTCGTGCGGGTTGGGCGAGCCCGAGATGAGCGTATCGCCCTTCTTCACGAAGTCGCCTTCCTGCACGTCGATCACCTTGGTCTTGGGGATCAGGTACTCGACGGGATCGCCCTCTTCCGGAACGATCGCAATCTTGCGCTTGGCCTTGTAGTCGCGGACGAATTCGATCTTGCCCGAAATCTTGGCAATGACCGCATTGTCCTTCGGAATGCGCGCTTCGAACAGCTCGGCAACACGCGGCAGACCGCCGGTGATGTCGCGCGTCTTGGCGGCTTCACGCGATGCACGCGCCAGGATGTCACCCGCGGCGACTTCCTGCCCGTCCTCGACCGAAAGCGTGGTACCCGGAGCCAGCATGTAACGTGCAGCTTCGGTTTCCTCGCCCTTCTTGCCACCTTCTTCGCCAAGCAGGGTCATGCGCGGACGCAGGTCTTCCTTCTTGGAGCGGCCAGTGGCGCGATATTCGGTGACAACGCGCTGGGCGATGCCGGTGGCTTCGTCCACGCGCTCTTCCATCGTCTTGCCTTCGACAAGATCCTGGTAGCGGACCACGCCCGACTGCTCGGTGATGATCGGCAGGGTGAACGGATCCCATTCGGCCAGGCGATCGCCTTCCTTCACCTTGGCGCCGTCCTTGAACATCAGGACGGTACCGTAAGGAACGCGGTGGATCGCGCGTTCGCGACCCTCGGCATCGACCACGACCATTTCGCCGTTGCGGGCAAGCGAGAGGATGCGCTTCTTCTTGTCGACGATAGTCGGCATGTCGCGATAGACGACTTTACCGTCAGAGATCGATTCAAGATGGCTCGTCTCGTTCAGCTGCGCCGCACCACCGATATGGAAGGTACGCATGGTCAGCTGGGTGCCCGGCTCACCGATCGACTGCGCGGCAATAACACCGACAGCCTCACCGATATTCACCGGCGTACCGCGAGCAAGGTCACGACCGTAGCAGGTCGCGCAAACGCCCTGTTCGGCTTCGCAGACCAGCGGCGAACGGATCTTGGCAACCTGCGCTTCGGCTTCCTCGATGGCGACCATCATCGGTTCGTCCACCAGCTCGCCGGCCTTGACGATCACTTCGCCGGTGGCGGCGTTGATGATGTCTTCGGCCACGGTGCGGCCCAGGATACGCTCACCAAGCGAGGCGATGACCGAACCGCCCTGGATGATGGCACGCATCTCCAGCGCATTCTCGGTCTTGCAGTCGTCCTCGACGATGACGCAGTCCTGCGACACGTCGACAAGGCGACGGGTCAAATAGCCCGAGTTCGCCGTCTTGAGCGCGGTGTCGGCCAGGCCCTTACGAGCGCCGTGGGTCGAGTTGAAGTATTCAAGGACGGTCAGGCCTTCCTTGAAGTTCGAGATGATCGGGGTTTCGATGATCTCGCCCGACGGCTTGGCCATGAGGCCACGCATACCGGCAAGCTGCTTCATCTGAGCGGGGCTGCCACGCGCACCGGAGTGGCTCATCATGTAGATCGAGTTGATCGGCTTTTCACGGCCGTCATCATCCTTCGGCGTCGCCCGGATCTTGTCCATCATGGCGTTCGCAACCTGGTCACCGCAACGGCTCCAGGCGTCGATCACCTTGTTGTACTTTTCCTGCTGGGTGATGAAGCCGTCCTGGTACTGCTGCTCGTAATCGGCAACCAGCGCCTTGGTTTCCTCGATCATGCCTTCCTTCTCTTCGGGGATGATCATGTCATCCTTGCCGAAGGAAATGCCGGCCTTGCAGGCGTGGCGGAAGCCCAGCGCCATGATCGCGTCGGCGAACAGCACCGTGTCCTTCTGGCCGGTGTGGCGATAGACCTGGTCGATAACGTCGCCGATTTCCTTCTTGGTGAGAAGGCGGTTGATGACTTCGAAGGGCACGGTGTGCTTCTTCGGCAGGCATTCGCCGATCAGCATGCGGCCCGGCGTGGTCTCGACGCGCTTCATGTATTCATTGCCGTCCTCGTCCGTCTGCGGGACGCGGCTGATGATCTTCGAGTGCAGCGTGACCGCGCCGACATGCAGCGCCTGGTGCACCTCGTCGATATCGGCCAGCACCTTGCCCTCGCCCGGCTCGCCTTCGCGGTCCATGGAGAGGTAATAGATGCCCAGCACCATGTCCTGCGAAGGAACGATGATCGGCTTGCCGTTGGCGGGCGAGAGGATGTTGTTGGTCGACATCATCAGCACGCGCGCTTCGAGCTGGGCTTCCAGCGAAAGCGGTACGTGGACGGCCATCTGGTCACCGTCGAAGTCGGCGTTGAAGGCCGAGCAGACGAGCGGGTGCAGCTGGATCGCCTTGCCCTCGATCAGCACGGGCTCGAAAGCCTGGATGCCGAGGCGGTGGAGCGTCGGTGCGCGGTTCAGGAGGACGGGGTGCTCGCGAATGACTTCGTCGAGGATGTCCCAGACTTCCTTGCGCTCCTTCTCGACCCACTTCTTCGCCTGCTTGAGGGTCATGGACAGACCCTTGGCATCGAGGCGGGCATAGATGAACGGCTTGAACAGCTCGAGCGCCATCTTCTTGGGCAGGCCGCACTGGTGCAGCTTGAGCTCCGGACCGGTCACGATGACCGAACGGCCCGAATAGTCGACGCGCTTACCCAGAAGGTTCTGGCGGAAGCGGCCCTGCTTGCCCTTGAGCATGTCGGACAGCGACTTGAGCGGACGCTTGTTGGCACCGGTGATGACACGGCCGCGGCGGCCATTGTCGAACAGTGCGTCAACGGCTTCCTGAAGCATGCGCTTTTCGTTGCGGACGATGATGTCCGGCGCGCGCAGCTCCATCAGGCGCTTGAGGCGGTTGTTACGGTTGATCACGCGGCGATAGAGATCGTTGAGATCCGAAGTCGCGAAACGACCACCATCGAGCGGGACCAGCGGACGCAGCTCGGGCGGGATGACCGGGATCACTTCGAGGATCATCCATTCGGGACGGTTGCCCGAATCGATGAAGCTTTCGACGACCTTGAGGCGCTTGATGATCTTCTTCGGCTTGAGCGCGGACTTGGTGGTCGCCAGCTCTTCCATCAGATCGTCGCGTTCCTGCTCGAGGTCGAGATCCATCAGCATCTGCTTGACGGCCTCGGCGCCGATGCCGGCAGTGAAGGCGTCTTCGCCATATTCGTCCTGCGCATCGAGCAGCTCGTCTTCGGTGAGCAGCTGGTACTTCTCGAGCGCGGTCAGGCCCGGCTCGGTGACGATGTAGCTTTCGAAGTAGAGCACGCGCTCAAGCTGCTTGAGCTGCATGTCGAGCAGCAGGCCGATGCGCGACGGCAGCGACTTGAGGAACCAGATATGCGCGACCGGCGCGGCCAGTTCGATATGGCCCATGCGCTCGCGGCGGACCTTGGTCACGGTCACTTCGACGCCGCACTTTTCGCAGACGACGCCCTTGTACTTCATGCGCTTGTACTTGCCGCACAGGCACTCGTAATCCTTCACCGGACCGAAGATGCGCGCACAGAACAGGCCGTCACGCTCGGGCTTGAACGTGCGGTAGTTGATCGTCTCGGGCTTCTTGATCTCGCCAAACGACCACGAACGGATGCGCTCGGGCGAGGCAAGGCCGATCTGGATCTGGTCGAAGGTCTCCGGCTTGGAGAGCTGGTTGGTGAATTTGGTCAGTTCGTTCATGTCTCAATTCCCATGAGTGGGGTTAACAGGGGTGGCGGGGGTGGACGGCCTCAGGCCGCCCCTTACCCCTGTCATTCAGCCGCGATCTGCGTGGCGTCTCCGTCTTCGTCTTCCTCGCCATCGGTCAGCGAGGTCAGTTCGACATTGAGGCCCAGCGAACGCATTTCCTTGACGAGCACGTTGAAGCTCTCCGGAATGCCGGCCTCGAAGGTGTCGTCGCCCTTGACGATCGCTTCGTAGACCTTGGTGCGGCCGATCACGTCGTCCGACTTCACCGTCAGCATCTCCTGCAAGGTATAGGCGGCGCCGTATGCCTGCAGTGCCCAGACCTCCATTTCGCCGAAGCGCTGGCCGCCGAACTGGGCCTTGCCGCCCAGCGGCTGCTGGGTGACGAGCGAGTAGGGACCGATCGAACGGGCGTGGATCTTGTCGTCCACCAGGTGGTGCAGCTTGAGCATGTAGATGATGCCCACGGTCACCTTGCGGTCGAATGCCTCGCCGGTACGGCCGTCATACAGCGTCGACTGGCCCGAGCTGTCGATGCCTGCCTTGACCAGCATGTCGGACACGTCCTGCTCGCGCGCTCCGTCGAACACCGGCGTGCCCATGGGGACGCCTGCGGTCAGGTTGGAGGCGAGTTCGATCACTTCCTCGGTCGAGCGGCTTTCGAGGTCGTCGTAATAGTTCTCACCATAGACGTCCTTGAGCTTGCTCAGCAGCGCCTCGGGCGGCTTGCCCGCGGTCGCATCGGGATTGGCGGCCCGCCATTCCTCGAGCTGCTCCCCGATCTGCATGCCCAGCCCGCGTGCGGCGAAGCCGAGATGCGTCTCGAAGATCTGCCCGACATTCATGCGCGAGGGCACGCCCAGCGGGTTCAGCACGATATCGACCGGGGTGCCGTCCTCGAGGAACGGCATGTCCTCGGCCGGCAGGATGCGCGAAATGACACCCTTGTTACCGTGACGTCCGGCCATCTTGTCGCCCGGCTGCAGCTTGCGCTTCACCGCGACGAAGACCTTGACCATCTTGAGCACGCCCGGAGCGAGTTCATCACCGCGCTCGAGCTTCTCCTTGCGATCCTCGAACTTGTCCTGGATCGCCTTGACGGCCTCGTCATACTGGCCCTTCACAGCTTCGAGCTGGGCCTGCATCTTGTCGTCGGCCACCGCGAACTTGAACCATTCGTGGCGTTCGACGCTGTCGAGCAGTTCCTCGTCGATCTTGCTGCCCTTCTTCACGCCCTTGGGCGCTGCCGAAGCGGTCTGGCCCACCAGCATGTCGCGCAGGCGGTTGTAGGTCGCACGGTTGAGGATGTTGCGCTCGTCCTCGCTATCCTTCTTGAGGCGTTCGATTTCCTCGTTCTGGATGGCGCGGGTACGGTCGTCGATCTCGATGCCGTGGCGGTTGAAGACGCGCACTTCGACGATCGTGCCGGCAACGCCCGGCGGCAGGCGGAGCGAGGTGTCGCGCACGTCGCTGGCCTTTTCGCCGAAGATGGCGCGCAGCAGCTTTTCTTCCGGCGTCATCGGGCTTTCGCCCTTCGGCGTGATCTTGCCGACCAGGATATCGCCCGGATGCACTTCGGCGCCGATATAGACGATCCCCGCCTCGTCGAGGTTGCGCAGCGCTTCCTCGCCGACATTCGGAATGTCGCGGGTGATGTCTTCCGGGCCCAGCTTGGTATCGCGAGCCATGACTTCGAATTCCTCGATATGGATCGAGGTGAAGACGTCATCCTTCACGATGCGTTCGGAGATGAGGATGGAGTCCTCATAGTTGTAACCGTTCCAGGGCATGAAGGCGACGAGGCTGTTCTTGCCCAGTGCCAGCTCGCCGAGATCGGTCGAGGGACCGTCGGCCAGGATATCGCCCTGCTCGACCACATCACCCACCTTCACCAGCGGACGCTGGTTGACGCAGGTGTTCTGGTTCGAACGCTGGAACTTCTGGAGGTTGTAAATGTCGACGCCCGGATTGCCGGCATCGACCTCGCCCGAAGCGCGGATGACGATACGCGTGGCGTCGACCTGGTCGACGATGCCCGCACGCGTGGCGGAGATCGCGGCGCCGGAGTCGCGCGCCACGGTCTCTTCCATGCCGGTACCGACCCAGGGAGCCTCGGCCTTCACCAGCGGCACGGCCTGGCGCTGCATGTTCGAGCCCATCAGTGCGCGGTTGGCGTCATCGTTTTCCAGGAACGGAATGAGCGATGCGGCGACCGAGACGAGCTGCTTGGGCGAAACGTCCATCAGGGTGACCTGGTCCGACGGGCTCATCACGAATTCGCCGTTCTGGCGAGCCGAGATCAGCTCCTCGACGAACTTGCCGTCCTTGTCGGTATCGGCCGATGCCTGCGCCACGGTGTGCTTCTGCTCTTCCATGGCGGAAAGGTAGTTCACATCGCCGGTCACCTTGCCTTCGATCACCTTGCGGTACGGCGTTTCGATGAAACCGTACTTGTTGACGCGGGCGAAGGTCGAAAGCGAGTTGATCAGGCCGATATTCGGGCCTTCAGGCGTTTCGATTGGGCAGATACGGCCATAATGCGTCGGGTGAACGTCGCGCACTTCGAAGCCGGCGCGCTCACGGGTCAGGCCGCCCGGGCCAAGTGCCGAAACGCGGCGCTTGTGGGTGACTTCCGACAGCGGATTGGTCTGGTCCATGAACTGCGAAAGCTGGCTCGAGCCGAAGAACTCACGCACGGCAGCCACGGCAGGCTTCGCGTTGATCAGGTCGTTCGGCATGACGGTCGACACGTCGACCGAGCTCATGCGTTCCTTCACTGCGCGTTCCATGCGCAGCAGGCCGACGCGGTACTGGTTTTCGAGCAGTTCGCCGACCGAGCGCACGCGGCGATTGCCGAGATTGTCTATGTCATCGACTTCGCCCTTGCCGTCCTTCAGGTCGACCAGTTCCTTGACCACGGCGAGGATGTCTTCCTTGCGCAGCGTAGTGACGGTGTCTTCGGCATCGAGGCCGAGGCGCATATTGAGCTTCACGCGGCCCACGGCAGAGAGGTCGTAGCGCTCGCCATCGAAGAACAGGCCTTCGAACAGCGCTTCGGCAGTTTCCTTCGTCGGCGGTTCGCCCGGCCGCATGACCTTGTAGATCGCTTCGAGGCCTTCTTCGCGATTTTCGGCCTTGTCGGCCTGCATGGTGTTGCGGATCCACGGGCCGGTGGTGACGTGATCGATATCGAGCAAGTCGATCTGGTCGATCCCGGCAGCGTCGAGCTTCTCTAGGTTCTCCGGCGACACTTCGTCACCGGCCTCGATGTAGATGCGGCCGGTCTTCTCGTCGATCAGGTCTTCGCTGGCATAGCGGCCGAAGATTTCCTCGGTCGGGATCAACAGCTTTTCGAGGCCGTCCTTGGCCGCCTTGTTGGCAGCGCGCGGAGAGACCTTCTGGCCGGCGGGGAAGACTTCCTCGCCGGTCTTGGCGTCGACCAGCGCGAAAGCCGGCTTCTGGCCGCGCCATGCTTCGGCTGTGAAGGGAATTTCCCAGCCGTCCTTGCCGCGCTTCCAGGTGACCTTGTCGTAGAAGAAATCGAGGATGTCCTCGCTGTCGAGACCCAGCGCGTAAAGCAGCGCAGTGACCGGCAGCTTGCGCTTGCGGTCGATACGGACATTGACGATGTCCTTGGCGTCGAATTCGAAATCGAGCCAGGAACCGCGATAGGGGATGACACGGGCAGCGAAGAGGAACTTGCCCGAGGAGTGCGTCTTGCCGCGGTCATGGTCGAACAGCACACCCGGCGAACGGTGCATCTGCGAGACGATAACGCGCTCGGTACCATTGATGATGAAGGTGCCGTTCTCGGTCATGAGCGGCATGTCGCCCATATAGACGTCCTGCTCCTTGATATCGAGGACGGAGCGGGTTTCGGTCTCTTGATCGACTTCGAAGACGATCAGGCGAAGCGTGACCTTCATCGGGGCGGCATAGGTGATGCCGCGCTGGCGACACTCGGTGGTGTCGTATTTCGGGTCTTCGAGTTCGTAATGGACGAAGTCCAGCTCGGCCGTACCGGCGAAGTCGCGGATCGGGAACACGCTGCGGAGCGTCTTTTCGAGACCGGAGACGTAATCGATCTCCTTGTTCGAACGCAGGAACTGTTCGTAGCTTTCGCGCTGCACCTCGATCAGGTTCGGCATCTGCACCACTTCGTGGATGTCGCCGAAAATCTTGCGGATGCGCTTCTTCTTGGTGCCGGTGCTTGCCGGAGCCTTGGACTTGGTCGCCATTGGAGCAATTCGCCTCTTGCCTTGGCCGGTCCCGTTCCTCGTGGAACCGGCGGAAATTCATAGTGGGCGGGAGGTGTCGCGAGACGCAAAAAGCGCCGCCTCACGCGCACCATTGCGGTGCCGCAAAGCAGCCTTCTCAACATGTCTCACGGAAACCGGGCTTCCATCCTGTGGCGCACCCCCGCGAAAGGTGCCCTTGCTCGAAGCTGTCCGGTCGGGAGGCGATATAGTTATCCCTCCCTACCAAGTCAACGCAGCGGCACCCGCTTGGCGAGAATCTCTTGCATATCGTTTTTCAATATTATTGTTTGACAATAAGCTGAATTTCGTTCATATCGTTTTTCGATAAAATCTGAAAATCGGGAGATTGCTCATGTCTGTCTTCGCGCTCGCCATGTTGATGATCCTTGCTGCCGCGGCCACAACCATCCTGCTGCTCAGGTCCGCACGCCACCCTTCCGGGAAGGAATGATTTCATGGCTGGTATTCTGAAAGACCCGCTGCTCGATATCGCAGGCTTCCTGCTTTGGGTAATGATGGCGTTGACAGCCTTCTTCGGTTCCCTGTTCCTCTTCGGCATCCTGGCCGCCATATTCTTCTATGGTCAGGCCATTGCCCAGACCGGCAGCGCAACGGTTTTCTGGACGATGGAGTTAGGCCTGCTGCTCGTTGCGGGGATATTGGCCATGTGCTTCCTCTTCCTGCGGCACATGAAGCGCATCGTGGACAGCGTGGGAGAGGGCGATCCGTTCATCCCTGAGAATGCCGACCGGCTAACCGCCATGGCGTGGCTCATGCTGGCGATACAGGTCGTCGGCATCGTGTTGGGTCCCGTCGCCGAATATGTGGTCAACGCTTTCGGCGAGGGTCATACCGCCAGCGAGTATGATTTCGGCGGCGGGCTTGTGCTGATCCTGACCCTGTTCATCCTCGCCCGCGTATTCCGCAAGGGCACCGAAATGCGCGAAGACCTGGAAGGAACCGTTTAATGCCGATTGCGGTGAAGCTCGACGCCCAACTCGAGGCGAAGGGCATGACGCTGACCGAGCTGGCCGACCGGGTTGGACTGACGCTGGCAAACATGTCGATCCTCAAGACCGGCAAGGCCAAGGCAATCCGCTTTTCGACGCTCGAGGCAATCTGCCGCGAGCTCGAATGCCAGCCGGGCGATTTGCTGGGCTACGAGTCGGAATAACTTGACCTGAGGCAGGAAATCCGTATTGGCCCGCCCGACCTCTTAAGGGAGGTCATCCGTCCGAGACAGCTGCTGACCGGAATATGCCGGTCTTAATTTGCGGCCTAGACGGGGAAATGAGATTTCCGGCAGGGCCCTTGCGGCATTGCCACTCGCGCTATTTGCGCTCCTCCTTCCCCATCAACGGACTCGCCCGTGTCGAACGGCCCCTTGCGGCTGTGCGCCATGGACAAATGTGAGCCGGTCGTTTCTGCCTCCGGGCAGGTGCGGCCATAGTGAAGGAGTACGGCATGGATCGTTCGCAGAAAACCGAAGCGGTCGCCGAGCTTAACAAGGTCTTCAACGAGGTCGGCGTGGTGGTTGTCACCCGCAATCTCGGCCTGACGGTGGATCAGTCCACCGATCTGCGCGGAAAGATGCGTGAAGCTGGGGCGTCCTACAAGGTTGCGAAGAACCGCCTCGCCAAGCTCGCCCTGAAGGACACCGACTATACCGGTATCGAGGAATACCTCTCCGGTCCGGTCGGACTCGCCTGGTCGGAAGACCCGGTTGCCGCGGCCAAGGCTGCCGTCGACTTTGCCAAGTCGAACGACAAGCTGGAAATCGTCGGTGGTTCGATGGGCGCCACGGTGCTCGACGAAGCAGGGATCAAAGCACTCGCCTCGATGCCGAGCCTCGACGAACTGCGTGGCAAGATCGTGGGTCTCATCAACGCCCCGGCAACCAAGGTTGCCCAGGTCGTCAATGCTCCCGCGGCGAAGCTGGCCCGTGTCTTCGGTGCCTATGGCGCCAAGGACGCTGCGTAAGCGGAACCTAGCAAAGCACGATTTCAATGGGGCCAAACCCGATCATCGGACGCCCCGCCTAATTTTTGGAGTGAAGCACAATGGCCGATATTGCCAAGCTTGTTGAAGAACTGTCGCAGCTGACCGTCATGGAAGCTGCCGAACTCGCCAAGGCTCTTGAAGAAGAGTGGGGCGTTTCCGCCGCTGCAGCCGTTGCGGTTGCCGGTCCGGCTGGTGGCGGTGACGCTGCTGCACCCGCCGAGGAAAAGGACGAATTCGACGTCATCCTCACCGGCGACGGCGGCAAGAAGATCCAGGTCATCAAGGAAGTCCGCGCCATCACCGGCCTGGGCCTGACCGAAGCCAAGGGTCTGGTCGAAGGCGCGCCGAAGCCGCTCAAGGAAGGCGTGAACAAGGCCGAAGCCGAAGAAATCAAGGGCAAGATCGAGGCTGCCGGCGGTACCGTCGAACTCAAGTAAGAGTTTGGCTCGCTGAAGCTATCTTCGCTCTGCTTTCTGGCAGACGAGACAGAAGGGCGGCACCTCATTGCGAGGCGCCGCCCTTTTTCTTGCACGGAGTAAGCGCGCGGCTCATTGAAGCCACATGACGATCAAGTCTGAGTTCGCGGGAACGATAGCCGGCCTGGCGCTGGATGCAGAGCACCGCTTTTCCAAGCTTGCGGTGGGCGAGCTGGAGATCATCGCCGGACTGGGCGTTGCCGGGGATGCCCATGCGGGCGAGAAAGTGCAGCACCGCTCTCGCGTGGCGGTGAACCCGGACCAGCCGAATTTGCGCCAGGTCCATCTGATCCATACCGAGCTGTTCGACGCTTTGGGCGAGGCTGGCTTCGAGCTCGCTCCCGGTCAGTTGGGCGAGAATATCGCGACCGCCGGGATCGACCTGCTCGCCCTGCCGCGAGCAACTATCCTGCATATCGGTGAGAGCGCGATGCTTGAAGTGACCGGCCTGCGTAATCCTTGCGCGCAGATCGAGGCTTTCCGGCCTGGCCTGTTGAATCAGGTCGCGCGGCGCGGCGAAGATGGTTCGATCGAACGACTCGCCGGGATCATGTGCATCGTGCTCGCAAGCGGCACGGTTCGTCAGGGCGACCCTGTCCGGGCTACCCTGCCGAAACCACCTCATCAAAGATTGCAGCCGGTCTGAACCGGCTCAACCCCGGATCAGAGCGTCTTCAGGTAAGCGATAATCGCTTGGCGATCAGCTTCGGGCAGGCCCGGGATCGCCATGGTCGTACCCGGCACAATCCCCGACGGATCGGCCAGGTAGGCATCGAGCGTTGCATCGTCCCAGGTCAGGTTTGCGCCGCGCATTGCGGGGCTGTAGCTGAAATTCGCAACCGCGCCGGCAGGACGCCCGGCGACACCGGCCAGCGAAGGCCCGATGCCGTTCTGGCCTGGTTCGATCGCATGGCAGACCTTGCAGGTAGCGAAACTGTCCGGCTCGGCGACGGCTACAACGGGTGCGCTGCGCGCCGCAGCGGGCTCGGCCTCGACAGCAGCATCGTCGGTAGCCGCCATATCTTCGCCCGCTACGTCCCCGTCCGTCGAGACAGGTGCATCAGCTACGCCATCTTCGACTGCAGCCTCTTCCATCGCGGCAGGCGCATCGGCGTCATCTCCCGAAGATCCGCAGGCGGCAAGCGTAAGGGCAAGTGCCGAAACGGCAGCAAAACGTTCAATCTGGCTCATTATGCAATCCCGAATTCTGGCCATTTGTATCTAGTTGTAACTGGCAGTCGCTATTTGTCGCAGTCCCTATCCTCACTTTTCCGGAAACGGAAGAGTCTGTGTAGCTGGTCTTAGGGCCGCCTGTGTCCATCCGGCCTCACCTCCCAAGTAAATTGCATGTGAAACCGGTTTCAGCTTTCGCCGCCATGGCCACTTCCCTAACCGGGCCGGCTCGCCTGCGTGCGGGTGGACCGAACCATGCGAATGATTGCGCATCCTCGACCGCTCGGCTGGAAAGCCGAAAGCATTGCCACCCTGCGTCTCGCGGGGCCGTTGGCGCTCGCCAATTTGCTGCAGATGCTGACCTATGCGGTGGACGTCATGTTCATCGCCCGGCTCGGCACGAACGAGCTTGCGGCTTCCTCGCTCGCCATCTCCATTTTCGCGATCATGCTGTCTGCCCTGAGCGGGTTGATGAGCGCGGTTTCCCCTATCGCCGCGGCCGAGCTTGGCGCGCGGGCACCTGCCCTTCGTCCGATCCGGCGTACGGTACGAATGGCGCTATGGCTCGGCCTGGGCTTTTCGGTGCTTGGCATCCTGCTGTGCACGCAGGCCGAAGCAATCATGTTGCTGACCGGGCAGCAGCCCGAGATCGCCGCGCTTGGCGGGACCTACATAACAATCCTGATGTGGTCGATCCTGCCCATGGTCCTGTCCATGGTGCTGCGCAATTTCGTGTCTGCGCTGGGCAAGCCCTTCTTCGCCACCGCCATTACCGGCCTTGCCGTGGTGGTGAACACGATCGCCAATTACGCGCTCATATTCGGCAATCTCGGCGCCCCGGCGCTGGGCCTCGAAGGTGCGGCCATCGCTACCGGCATTTCAACGACGACGGTCTTCTTCGCCTACGTCCTGGCGATCAGGCTGGATGCCGGCCTGCATCGCTACCATGTCTTCGGCTTCTTCTGGCGGCCCGACTGGCAGCGCCTGCGGGAGCTGGTGCGCATCGGCCTGCCGATATCTTTCACCGTGCTGGCCGAAGTGGGCGTTTTCAGCGCGGCCGCCTTCCTGATGGGCCTGTTCGGCGCGGCGCAGCTGGCCGCACATACGCTGGCCATCCAGCTCGTCGCGCTGGCCTTCATGGTTCCGGCCGGTGTCGGCCAGGCGGCGACGATCCGCGTCGGCTATTTCCTTGGCGCGCGCGAGCCCGAGGGGATTCGCCAGGCAGGCTGGTCTTCCATATTCATCGGCACGGGTTTCATGGCGTTGTCCGCCACCACGCTGCTTCTGGCGCCCGACCTGCTGTTCCGGCTCTATCTCGATCCGGACGATCCGGCGAATGCCGCGGTGATCGGCTTCGCGCTCAGCTACACGCTGGTCTGCGCTGCGTTCCAGCTCTTCGACGGGTTGCAGGTGGTGTGCGTCGGCGTGCTGCGGGGCCTGCAGGATACGCGCGTGCCGATGTGGATTGCGATCTTCTCCTACTGGGTGCCGGGCTTCGGCCTGGCCGTGGGCCTCGGCTTCTTTACGCCGCTGGAAGATCTCGGGATCTGGATCGGCCTCGCCGCCGGCCTGGTCAGCGCCGCGCTCATGCTGCTCTATCGCTGGCATGGGCGCGAGCGCTTCGGCCTGCTGCAAAGCGTCTGATCGGAATCGAAAAAATCCTGTCGGGAGTGGTTGACTCGCAAGCGGCACGCCCCCATCTGCCCCGCCGTTGGCACTCTTGAGAGGAGAGTGCCAAGTCAACTGAACACTCATTCACAGGAAGAGGTCATCATCATGGCATTCCGTCCGCTGCACGACCGCGTTCTGGTCCGTCGCATTGAAGCCGAGGAAAAGACCGCCGGCGGCATCATCATTCCCGACAGCGCCAAGGAAAAGCCCAGCGAAGGCGAAATCGTCGCCGTTGGCGAGGGCGCCCGTGACGACGACGGCGACCGTATCGCTCTCGACGTCAAGGTCGGCGATCGCGTGCTTTTCGGCAAGTGGTCCGGCACCGAAGTCAAGATCGACGGTGAAGACCTGATCATCATGAAGGAAAGCGACATCATGGGCGTGATGGGCTGATCGCCCGCCGCTCCTGACACGCTTCCCGTCACCTAGAATTCGCAAAGAGGAAAAGAACAATGGCTGCCAAGGACGTTAAGTTCGGCCGCGATGCGCGCGAGCGCATCCTCAAGGGCGTCGATACGCTCGCCAATGCCGTCAAGGTCACGCTCGGCCCCAAGGGTCGCAACGTCGTGATCGACAAGAGCTTCGGCGCACCCCGTATCACCAAGGACGGCGTTTCCGTCGCCAAGGAAATCGAACTGAAGGACAAGTTCGAGAACATGGGCGCGCAGATGCTGCGCGAAGTCGCCTCCAAGACCAACGACATCGCCGGTGACGGCACCACCACCGCCACGGTGCTGGGCCAGGCCATCGTGCGCGAAGGCATGAAGTCGGTTGCTGCCGGCATGAACCCGATGGACCTCAAGCGCGGTATCGACCTCGCCGTGTCCAAGGTCGTTGCCGACCTGCAGGGCCGTTCCAAGGACGTCGCCGGTTCGGACGAGATTGCCCAGGTCGGCATCATCTCCGCCAATGGCGACCGTGAAGTCGGCGAGAAGATCGCCGAAGCCATGGACAAGGTCGGCAAGGAAGGCGTGATCACCGTGGAAGAGGCCAAGGGCCTCGAATTCGAACTCGATGTCGTCGAAGGCATGCAGTTCGACCGCGGCTATCTCTCGCCCTATTTCGTCACCAACCCGGAAAAGATGACGGTCGAACTCGAAAACCCGTACATCCTGATCCACGAAAAGAAGCTGACCAACCTGCAGCCCATGCTGCCGGTTCTCGAAGCCGTGGTGCAGGCCGGTCGTCCGCTGCTCATCATCGCAGAGGACATCGAAGGCGAAGCGCTGGCCACCCTCGTGGTCAACAAGCTGCGCGGCGGCCTCAAGGTTGCTGCGGTCAAGGCTCCGGGCTTCGGCGATCGCCGCAAGGCCATGCTCCAGGATATCTCCATCCTGACGTCGGGTGAGATGATTTCCGAAGACCTCGGCATCAAGCTCGAAAGCGTCACGCTGGGCATGCTCGGTGAAGCCAAGACCGTCACCATCGACAAGGACAACACGACCATCGTCGACGGTGCCGGCAATGCCGAAGACATCAAGGCGCGCGTCGAGCAGATCCGTTCGCAGATCGAAACCACGACCAGCGACTATGACCGCGAGAAGCTGCAGGAACGCCTGGCCAAGCTGGCCGGCGGTGTTGCCGTGATCAAGGTTGGCGGCGCTTCGGAAGTCGAGGTGAAGGAACGCAAGGACCGCGTCGACGACGCTCTCCACGCTACCCGCGCTGCGGTCGAAGAAGGCATCGTGCCGGGCGGCGGTACCGCCCTGCTCTACGCCACCAAGGCCCTGGCCGGTGTCGAAGGCGAAAATGACGACCAGACCCGCGGTGTCGACATCGTGCGCCGTGCCCTGCAGGCTCCGATCCGCCAGATCGCAGAGAATGCTGGCCATGACGGTGCGGTTGTCGCCGGCAAGCTGATCGACGGCGACGACGCCACGATGGGCTTCAACGCTGCGACCGATGTCTATGAAAACCTGGTGGCTGCCGGCGTTATCGACCCGACCAAGGTCGTGCGCGCCGCGCTGCAGGACGCTGCTTCGGTAGCCGGCCTGCTGATCACCACCGAGGCCGCTATCAGCGAGATCCCGGAAGACAAGCCGGCCCCGGCCATGCCCGATATGGGCGGCATGGGCGGCATGGGTGGCATGGGCTTCTAAGCCTCGCTGCCAACCGACGCAGAAAACGGGCCGGGGGAGCAATCTCCCGGCCCTTTTTCGTGCCCGTTTGCACAATCGCGTCATTGCGTTAGTCTCCGCCCAAACAAATAGACGTGGGGGAGATTCTTACATGCGCATGATTATTGCCGCGGCACTTGCCGCAACCATGCTGGCGGGGTGCAGCGGAGCGGAAGAAGCTGTCGTCGAGGAACCGGCTTACTCGGCAAGCCAGTATAGCGCGGCCATCGTCGATATTGCCCGCCCGGCGGAGGACAAGGCGCGCGATGAAACGAGGCTGCCCGGGGAACTGCTGGCCTTCGCGGAGATCGATCGTGGCGATGTGGTGGGCGATTACATCATGGGCGGCGGCTATGTGACGCGCCTGCTTGCCATGGCGGTAGGCACAGATGGCAAGGTCTATGCCTTCCAGCCCGAGGAGTTCATTGCCTTCCGGCCCGACTATGCGACCGAACAGGACGCAGCCGTGGCGCCCTATGCCGACGAGAATGGCGATCCGGTGCAGGTCGTCCCGCTGCGCGGCCCGATCGCGGAGCCCGGTTTCCCCGAACCGCTCGACACGATCATTACCGTGATGAACCTGCACGACCTTTTCATCGGAGCCATGCCGGAAGGCACGGCCGAAGCAGCGATCGCTTCGCTTTACGACTCGCTCAAGCCCGGCGGCTCGCTGGTGGTGGTCGACCACAAGGCTGCAGAAGGCGGCGGCGCGGAAGCGGCCGATGCGCTGCATCGCATGGATGAAGCGCTGGCGCTGGAGATGCTGACGGCGGCCGGTTTCGTGCTGGAAGAGGAAAGCGACATGTATTCGCGGCCCGACGATCCGCGCGATGCCAATGTCTTCGACGAATCAATCCGCGGCCAGACCGACCAGTTCGCCTGGCGCCTGCGCAAGCCCGAATAGGCGCGGTGACGCGCAAAACAGGCCTTTGTCCGGCCGGAATGCACGCCTGACCGGACAAAGGACTCGTTTCGTCGCGTCGGCAATTGCTGGACTTCAAGCCAGCGTTAGGATTTTCCTTACCTTAAAGGGGTCTATTTCGTCCGCATGAAACTGGGATCGATCGGGAAACTTCTTGCCATTGCAGCGCTGGCCGCCGCGCCGTTTGCGAGCGCCCAGGCAAATGAGCTGGAATTCGAGAGCGAATTCGACAACTTCTTCGGCACGGAGCTGCGCGCGCCGCGCGATTACAGTCCGCAATATTCCAGCCAGCTCGAACGGCACATCGCCACGCTGGCAGATGGAAGCCGGGGCCGCATCGGCGTTGCCGCAGTCGATCTTTCGACCGGCGAACAGATTTCCGTGCTGGGGGACCAGGCGTTTCCGATGGCGAGCACCAGCAAGATCGCCATTGCCGCGACCTTCCTCGAAATGGTCGATCAAGGGCGCCTCAGCCTGACCAGCGAATTCCCGCTCATGCTGCCGGTCCGCTCGCGGAAGTTCTCGACCGCCGTCGCACCGGTGCGCGAAGGCGAGTACATGCCCGCGCACGAACTGATCGACCTGATGATAACGCGCAGTTCCAATCCGGCGACCGACGCGTTGATCGCGGCTGTTGGCGGTGTGGAAGTCGTCAATGACTGGGCGCAGCGTGCAGGGATCGAGGAATTCCAGCTGACCCGCGACATTGCCACGCTTGTTCGCGACGATGGCGAGTTCGACCCCGCCGTGCATATCGACCTGCGCGACAGCTCGACCCCGCAAGCCATGGTCGAATTGCTGAGCGGCATTTACCAGGGTCAGTGGCTGACGCCGGAAAGCCGCATGGTCATCATCGATGCGATGGAGCGCTGCCGCACGGGAACGCGCCGTATTCCGGCCCTCATGCCCGATGACGTCACAGTGGCCCACAAGACCGGTTCGTTGAACAATACTTCAAGCGATATCGGCATCCTGACGGCGCCCGATGGTCGCTCGATCGCGCTGGCGATCTACGTCACCGGCCAGGGTTCGCGCGGCAACCGCGAAGCACGTATCGCCGCTATCGCCCGCGCCATCTATGACGGCTATGCCGAGCCGCGCCGGCAATATGCCAGCGCCAGCTACGACCAGGCCGGCTCCTGAGGCACCGAAACTAAGCCGCGCAAAAAGAAAGGGCGCGGCCTGATGGCCACGCCCCTCCAAATGCGAATTCTCGCGAAGGCTTATTCAGCAGCTTCTTCCATCGAGTCAGCAGCATCTTCCATGGCTTCGCCAGCATCGTCCATCGCACCTTCGACGGCGTCAGCAGCGTCATCCATGGCTGCGCCAGCTTCTTCCATGGCACCTTCGGCGGCATCGCCCATGGCTTCCATGTTGGCTTCGGCATCGGCCATTGCGCCTTCGGCAGCTTCATCAGCGGAATCAGCGGTTTCCGACGAGCAAGCGGAAAGAGTCAGGGCAGCACCGGCAACGGCAGCTGCGAGAACGATCTTGCGCATGAATAAAATCCTTAAACAGCGTTAGACTGGATCGGGCGAGAGCTCACGATCCAAAGCCGGCCAAAAGGGCCAACCTTCCGCCTCAATACTGCCACAATTATGACGACGCAAGACAAATGAGGCAGAATTGGGGCACTTGCGCCTGGGTGCGAGATGCGCAGCACAGCCAAAAACATCTTGGCTGACCCTCGCCGAACATGCTGCTAGCTAACTCCCATGAGCGACAAGCAGCATCTCTATCTGGTCGATGGTTCGTCCTATATTTTCCGCGCCTATCACCGGCTTCCTCCGCTGACCGATCCGCAGGGTACGCCGGTGGGCGCAGTCTATGGCTATACCACCATGTTGTGGAAGCTGGCGGAGGATCTCGATCAGGCCGAAGGTCCGACGCATCTTGCCGTGATCCTCGATGCCGCAAGCCGCTCCTTCCGCAACGACATCTATCCCGAATACAAGGCCAACCGCCCGCCCGCGCCGGAAGACCTCGTGCCGCAATTCCCGCTGATCCGCGATGCCACGCGCGCTTTCAGCCTGCCCTGTATCGAGGAGCAAGGGCTGGAGGCGGACGACCTGATTGCCTCCTATGCCCGCGCCGCGGCGAAGCAGGGATGGGATGTCACCATCGTCTCCTCCGACAAGGACCTGATGCAGCTAGTGAGCAAGGGCGGCGACGGTTTGGGCGAGATCGACATGCTCGACACGATGAAGAACCAGCGCATCTCGATCCCCGAGGTCGAGGAGAAGTTCGGCGTGACGCCCGAGCTGGTGGGCGATGTGCTCGCGCTGATGGGGGACTCGGTCGACAACATCCCGGGCATATTCGGGGTCGGGCCAAAGACCGCGACCAAGTTGATCCAGGAGCACGGCTCGCTTACCGCCGCGCTCGATGCCGCACCCGAAATGAAAAAGAGCAAGCTCAAGGAGCGCCTGCTCGAACATCGCGAGGATGCCGAACTCAGCCGTATTTTGGTGGCACTGAAAGAGGATGCCGCACTTCCCCAGCCGCTCGAGGAGTTCAAGCTCGACGGCGTGCCCAAGGAACCGCTCGCTGCCTTTCTCGAAAAGCACGGCTTCACTTCGCTGCTGCGCCGCCTCGATGGCGGACAAGGCAGCCCGTCGCGCGCGACCGATCTCAACCCGCCCAAGCAGCAGGTCTCTGGCGCAGAAGCTTCGGCCGAGGGCAACAGGCAGGAATTGCCCGAATGGCCGGCGGTCGACCGCGAGGCCTATGAATGCGTACAGACCGTCGAGCGGCTGCGACACTGGGTCGAGCGAGCCAGGGCCGCGCGCGTGGTTGCGGTCGATACCGAGACCAATTCGCTCGATGCCATTGCCGCGGACCTTGTCGGCGTGAGCCTCGGCCTTGGGCCGAACGACGCCTGCTACATCCCGCTTGGCCATGGCGGGTCGGATATGTTCGCCGAAAAGCCCGAGCAAGTGCCTCTCGGCGACGCTCTCGCCCTGTTGAAACCTCTTCTGGAGGACGATGCAGTCCTCAAGATCGGGCAGAACATCAAATACGATCTCAACGTGCTGGCGCGCCACGATATCGCGGTGTCGCCGATCGATGACACGATGGTGATCAGCTTCGACCTCGATGCCGGACGTGGCACTGACGGGATCGGCGGCGGGCACGGCATGGACGAGCTGGCCCTCCGCCACCTTGGCCATACATGCATGGCCTTCAAGGATGTATGCGGCACCGGCAAGAAGGCGATCCCTTTCGGCGAAGTGCCGCTCGACAAGGCAACGCAATATGCCGCCGAGGATGCCGATGTGACTTGGCGGCTATGGAAGACATTGAAGCCGCGCCTCGCCACCGAAGGCGGCACGAAGATCTATGAACGCGTCGACCGCCCGCTGATATCAGTCGTCGCCGGGATGGAGCGCGAGGGCATCAAGGTGGACCGCGCCGCGCTGTCGCGCCTGTCGGAAGAATTCGCCAATCGCAATGCCGCGATCGAGGCCGAAATCCACGAGATCGCCGGTGAGGAGTTCACCATTGGCAGCCCCAAGCAGCTGGGGGACATATTGTTCGACAAGCTCGGCTACAAAGGCGGGCGCAAGGGCAAGAGCGGGCAATATTCAACCGACCAGGCGGTGCTGGAAAGGCTTGCCGCCGAAGGCGCACCCATCGCCAACAAGGTGCTCGAATATCGCCAGCTGGCCAAACTCAAGAGCACCTATACCGATGCCTTGCAAACCGCGATCAACCCGGAAACGGGCCGCGTCCATACCTCCTATTCGCTGGTCGGCGCACAGACCGGACGCCTGTCCTCGACCGATCCGAACCTGCAGAACATCCCCATCCGCACCGAGATCGGTCGTGAAATCCGCAAGGCCTTCGTCCCCGAGACAGGCAATGTCCTGCTCGCCGCCGACTATTCGCAGATCGAATTGCGCCTCGCCGCGCATATGGCCGATGTCCCGCAATTGAAGGAGGCCTTCGCCAATGGCGAGGACATCCATGCGCGCACCGCGCAGGAGATGTTCGGCACGGTCGATCGCGACACGCGAGCCCGGGCCAAGACGGTCAATTTCGCTATCCTCTACGGCATTTCGCGCTGGGGCCTCGCAGGGCGGCTCGGGATCGAGCCGGATGAGGCGCAGGCCATCATCGACACCTATTTCCAGCGTTTCCCCGGCATCCAGAATTACATTCACGAGACGTTGGAGAGCGTGCGCGAGCGCGGCTATTCGGAGACGCTGTTCGGGCGCAAGACCTGGTTCCCGCGCATCAAGTCACAGAACCAGGCCGAGCGGCAGGGTAGCGAGCGTGCGGCGATCAATGCACCGATCCAGGGCACCAGCGCCGATATCATCAAGCGGGCCATGGCGCGCATGCTGCCCGCGCTGGAAGATGCCGGACTGCCCCAAGTGCGCATGCTGCTGCAGGTGCATGACGAGCTGGTCTTCGAACTGCCTGAAAGCGATGTCGCCGCCGCATCTCCTGTCATCGAGCAGGTCATGGCAGAGGCTGCGCTGCCCTCGGTCACGCTCGACGTGCCGCTGGGCATCGAGATCGGTACGGGCGAGAGCTGGGACGCCGCGCACTGATCCTCGCGCGCCGCGCCTTGATGTTGCAGCGCACAATGCCTAGGTTCGGAGCATGCCGGACCTGACTTTCCTTCCGGACGGCGCGGAAGCCTTCATCGCCGGGCTGCCACAATGGCTCGCCGCAGCGCTTGTGGGCGGAGCGGCCATCGTCCTGGCGATCATAGCCGCGCTGTCGCTGCATTTCCTGCTGTTCAAGACACTCAAGCGCATAGCCCGTGCCAGCGAAAGCGAGGCCGACAATATCGTCGTCTCCCGCATTGCGAAGCCCACGCGTTTTGCCCTGATCGCGATCTCGCTGGTGCTGGTGGCAGACCTGTTTCCGGCCTTCGAAACCTTGTGGGACCGGATCGGCGGGCTCGTCATCCCGCTGCTGGTGGGGTGGATGGCGATTGCCGTACTGCATGCCTTGGTCGAAGCCGCGATCCTCAAGAACGACATAACCGTGCCCGACAATCGCGAGGCGCGGCGCAAGCGCACAAGGCTGGCGATCTTCAACCGCATCGCCACCTTCATCATCGTCTTCGTCACCGTCGGGCTGATGCTGCTCGCCATCCCCGGCGTGCGCGATATCGGCGTGACTTTGATGGCTTCCGCCGGTCTTGCCGCACTGGCGGTAGGTGCTGCGGCACAACCTGCCCTGCGTGCGCTGATCGGCGGCTTCCAGTTGGCGCTGACCGAACCGGTGATCGTCGGCGATGCGGTGATCATCGGCGGCGAATGGGGATGGATCGAGGAGATCCGCACCACCTATGTCGTGGTCAAGGTGTGGGACGAGCGCCGACTGGTGGTGCCGACGCACAAATTCCTCGACGAGATCTTCCAGAACTGGACCAAGACCACCGCGCAGCTGATGGGCACGGTCTTTCTCTATGTCGATCCGGCGACGAAACTCGATCCGATCCGCGACAAGTTCATGGAGATCGTCGAGGACAACGAGCGCTGGGACGGGCGCGTCAAGCACATGCAGGTGACCGAGCTGACCCGCGATGCGATCGAAGTGCGCTTCCTCGTCACCGCAAAGGATTCGCCCACGCTCTACGACCTGCGCTGCGATGTGCGCGAGGCGCTGATCCAGTGGCTGGCGGCAGAAATGCCCGAGGCTATCGTCCGCAGCCGCCTCGCCCCCGTCGCTCCGGTCGAAGTGCTCGGGCCGCCATCGGGCGAAGCACTGGGACAGATGGGCAAGTCGTAGTATTGCCGCCGGACTGACGACAGCCGAAAGCGGGGTCCATGATCTGGCGCGAAATCTTCATCTTCATTGCCGCCTTCGCGGCTTTCGCCTCTGCCATTGCGGCCTATCTCGCGGGTTTCCACGGCGAGGCTCCGCTCAAGGACATTCTCTCCAATGCCTTTGCAGCCGTGATCGGCCTTTATGTTGGCCGCTGGCTGGAGCGCCGCCTCCGGAGAAGCAACAGCTAGCGGATGCCTGCACGCTCAGTCGTGTTTGCTCTCTCGCGTGGACTCGACCATGCCTTCATGGATGAAGCCGATCGGCTTCACTTCGAGCGCCTTGCGCTTCAACTCGCCCTTCATCCGCGCATATTCCATCTCCATCCGCTCGGTGACCGTCGGACGGCTATCCTCCAGCGCTTCGGCAAAGTCGGAGGCCTGCACGTTCTCGGGATTCTCCGTGCGGCGAATGGCGACAAGGCCCGCACGCCGCACCAGGTCCTCCAAATCGGCACCGGTGTAGCGATTGGTCACCTTCGCCAGCCCGGCCAGATCGACATCCTCGGCCAGCGGCATGTTCGCGGTGTGGATCTTGAGGATATGCTCGCGACCGGCCTCATCCGGCGCGCCGACATAGATCAGCTCGTCGAAACGGCCCGGGCGCAGGATTGCGGGATCGACCAGTGCCGGGCGGTTGGTAGCGCCGATCACAACGATCGAACTCAGCTCCTCCATCCCGTCCATCTCGGCAAGGATAGTGTTGACCACGCGCGCCGTAACCTGCGGCTCGTTCCCGCCCGTGCCGCGTGCCGGAACAAGTGAATCGATCTCGTCGATGAAGATCACGCAGGGCGCGACCGAACGCGCACGAGCGAACATCCTGGCGATCTGCTGCTCGCTCTCGCCATACCATTTGCTCAGCAGGTCGGAGCTCTTCATCGAGATGAAATTGGCTTCGGCTTCCTTGGCCACGGCCTTGGCGAGCAGGGTCTTGCCGGTGCCGGGAGGGCCGTAGAGCAGGAAGCCCTTGGCCGGGCGGATGCCCAGCCGTTCGAAGGCCTGCGGGTTCTTGAGCGGCAGTTCCACCCCTTCGCGCAGACGATCCTCCGCCTCGTCCACACCACCGATGTCGTCCCAGCCCACGGTCGGGGCCTGAACCATGACTTCGCGCATGGCGGAAGGCTGGACGCGCTTCAAAGCTTCCCGGAAATCCTGCTTCTCGACGCAGAGCTCCTCGAGCACTTCGGCCGGAATCTCGCGTGCCTCGAGGTCGATCCTGGGCATGATCCGCCGCACCGCCTCGATTGCCGCCTCGCGCGCCAAAGCGGCAAGGTCGGCGCCAACAAAGCCATGCGTCGAACGGGCGAATTCCTTCAGGTCCACCCCTTCGCCCAGAGGCATGCCGCGCGTATGGATAGCGAGGATCTCGCGACGGCCATTCTCGTCCGGTACGCCGATCACAATCTCGCGGTCGAAGCGGCCCGGACGGCGCAGGGCCTCGTCTATGGCATCAGGCCTGTTGGTCGCCGCGATGACAACGATATTGGACTTGGTGAGGCCGTCCATCAGCGTCAGCAACTGGGCGACCAGCCGCTTCTCCGCTTCGCCCGAGACGCGCTCGCGCTTGGGAGCGATGGAATCGATCTCGTCGATGAAGACGATGGCGGGCGCCGTGCGCTCGGCCTCCTCGAACACCTCGCGCAGCCGCTTCTCGCTCTCGCCATAGGCGCTGCCCATGATTTCGGGGCCGTTGATCGTGTAGAACTCGGCATCGCTTTCATTGGCGACGGCCTGCGCCAGCCGCGTCTTGCCGGTGCCGGGCGGACCGTGCAGCAGCACGCCCTTGGGCGGATCGACACCAAGTCGGGTGAACAATTCGGGATAGCGCAGCGGCAGCTCGACCATTTCGCGCAGCGCCTTGATCGTCTCGTCCATGCCACCGACATCGTCATAATTGACCATGCCGCGGCCATCGCGCGGTTCCTCGAACTCGGCGCGCAGTTCGACAACCGTATCCTCGTCGATACGGACAATGCCCTTGGGCACGGTCGAGATCACCTGCAGGCGAATCTGGGTGAGTGCATAGGCAGGCGCATTGAACATGCGGCGCACTTCGGGCGGCATGTTCTGCACCGGCTGCTGGCCATGCGTGGCGACAAGGTCGCCTGCGGAAAGCGGATGGCCGAAAAAGACCTTTTTCAGCGCCTCGGTCGGGCCCTGAAGCCGCATTTCGCGGCGCGCAGGTGCAAAGACGACGCGCGTAGCGAGTTTGGGTTCGGCACGGCGCACGACGACATGCTCACCCGACGATGTCTCGGCATTGCCGCGCTGCAAGCCATCGAGACGGATCACTTCAAGTGTCTCGTCTTCCTCATAGGCGGGCATGGCAATAGCAGCCGTGACGCGCTTGCCTTCGATCTCGACGGGGTCGCCTTCGGTAATGCCAAGCGCCTGGAAAGCGGAGCGCGGCATACGCGCGACACCTCGTCCGGATTCTTCCTGCCGGGCGGCGGCAACCTGCAGCCTGACCGTGCCTGCCTTGACCTCTTCGACTGCGGCGTCTGCGTCTGCCATGAAACCTGCCTCTCCTTGCGCGTTTGCGTCCTCACCAGAGCTAGGTAGCTCGGAAGTGGATTGCAAACAGGAGGAGCAAGATTAGGCCGCCTGGATGAACGCGCGATGGAGCATCCGCGAGCCAGGCAGAAAAAAGGCCCGGTTGTCGCCAACCGGGCCTGGGAAGTTTTGGGAGAGGATGCCTGAAAGGCAGGTTCGATATGCTCGCAGGCCCGTTCTTTCGCAAGTGCGAAATGCGCAACTGGTGTTGCAAAATATGCAATTAATATTAATACTCTGATATATCGAACTAATTTCTACCTCATTCCGGTGTTGTTTGCAGATCGCTATTTACACTTGATTCAGCAGTTCGGCCTGTTGCGGTGCAAAAAAGTGCGTTGCAGCGGGGTGACATCTCCTTGCGCAAGACGTATTCCTGCAAGTCGCTCAACGAGCAGGAGAAGCCGGTCCTATGCAGAAACTCTATCCCGATGCAACTGCCGCTCTCGAAGGCCTGTTGCATGATGGAATGCTGATTGCCTCGGGCGGCTTCGGACTTTGCGGTATCCCGGAAAGACTGCTCGACGCGATCCAGGCGAGCGGCGTGAAGGACCTGACCTTCGCCAGCAACAATGCCGGAATCGACAATGAAGGCATCGGCAAACTTCTTCGCACCAAGCAGGTCAAGAAGATGATCTCCTCCTATGTCGGGGAAAACAAGGAATTCGAGCGGCAATATCTCGCCGGCGAGCTGGAAGTGGAGTTCTGTCCGCAAGGGACGCTGGCGGAGCGCATGCGCGCCGGCGGCGCGGGCATTCCCGGCTTCTACACCAAGACCGGCGTCGGCACCCAGGTGGCCGAAGGCAAGGAAGTGAAGAGCTTCGACGGGGAAGACTATATTCTCGAGCGCGGGATCTTTGCCGACTTGTCCATCGTCAAGGCGTGGAAGGCGGACGAGACGGGCAACCTCGTCTTCCGCAAGACCGCGCGCAATTTCAACCTTCCCGCTGCCACTTGCGGCAAGGCCTGCGTGGTCGAAGTCGAAGAAGTCGTCCCTGCCGGAAGTCTCGATCCCGACTGCATTCACTTGCCCGGCGTCTATGTCCAGCGCATGGTGGTGGGTGCCCCCTATAACAAGAAAATAGAGTTTACGACGACGCGGGAGAGGGAGAGCGCATAATGCGCCAAGGAAACATGCGGCTCAAATTGGCCGCCGCCCTGCTGGCAGCCACGGCGCTGCAGGGGTGCCAGTCCGTCAACGTATTGGCGGCGATCGACGGACCCTATGTCAGTCCGTCCGAACGAGAAGCCATTGCGATGGACGCCCAGGTGGCGCCAGCGGCCACGGCGCAGCCGGTTGCGGAATACACTGTCGATCCGGCACCGGTCGCGGCCGAGCCTGCAGCAATGGCGGACGCTCCTCAGGAGGAGATGCCGCAGCTGGCCATGCCCGAGCCTGTTGCCGAGGAGCCGCCTGCAGCGGCGATCGAGATCGAGGCGGAGGAAAATGAAAGCCGTTTCGTCGGTCCGATCCTGCCGCCCGAGGAAATGGCGCAACTTGCCCGTTCGGACGATGCCGATCCCGCCGAGGATGACGAGCCGATTGCCCTGATCGACCCCAATCTCGATAGCGATATACCGGCACTGGCCACCCCCACCTTGCCCGAAGACGAGGCCGAGGAGGTGGCGTTCGTCCCCGAAACCATCGAAGAGGAACGGGAAACGGTCGAGCAAGCATTCGCACCCGTGCAGGCGCTCCTGCCCGCCGAGGCCACGCCCGATGAAGCACCCGCCACGGAAGAACTCGCACTGGCAGTGCCGGTGGAAGAGCCTGAGGCAGAGGAGCTTGCGCTCGCCCTGCCCGCAGAAGAAGCAGAGGCGCCTGCAATCGGTTCCGATTTCCTTCCGCCCGAACCTGTCGCCGCAGAACCGGCAAGGCCCGCCCTCGCCGCGGTCGATGTGGCAGAGGGGCCGGCCATAGTCGGCCCGATGGACGTAGAGGACGAACCCGTAGCGCTGCGCACGCGACTGCCTTCGGCCTTCGATGTCCCGGAAGAAGAGGAACCGGCCGAGCAGGCCGAGGAGAGAGTCGAGCTCGCACAACTCGGCCCAAGGCCTTCTGCATCGTCATCGTCGGCCATTGCCGTCCCCAATTCTGTCCTGCAGGAATTCCCTGCCGGGGCGCCAGATGCGGCCGAGGCCGAACTCACATTGCCCGAGGTGGAAGCGGACGAAGCTCCCGCCGCTGCAGCAACCGATGAGGCATCGCGTGTGGCTGCGGTCACACCGCTGGCGCGCCAGGGCGGATCGGAACTGACCGTTCTCGGCGCGACGGGCAGCGCGACATATTCGCCGTTCTTCAACCACGCCATGGCACGACTCAATGCCGCCTCCGGTTCGGGCAACCGCAGCTCCATGCTGCTGGCCGATCCGCCCAGCCTGCGGCCCGACCTCAAGCCCTGCGGGAACCTGCCGCCGGCCGTGCTGATCGATCTCGATCCGGCGGGCGGCCTGCTGCCGCTGGCGGGCGACAACCGCCCGATCCCCTCGCTCGCCGGCTATTTGCAGCGATTGCGCGAAGCGGGCGTGACGGTGAACTGGATCAGCGGCCACGGCCCCGAAGGCGCCAGCGCCATCCGTACAATCCTGCGCGAAACGGGGCTCGATCCGCTCGGTTTCGACCCGCTGATCGTCAGCCGTTTCGCCGGCGAAAGCAAGCAGGAGCGGCGCATGGAATTGGGCGAGAGCTACTGCCTGCTCGCCATTGCCGGGGATCGACGCGCCGATTTCGACGAGCTTTACGATTTTGTCCGCGATCCCGTCATGGCCGCACCGCTCGAAAGGCTGGTGGGCGATGGCTGGTTCCTGGCCCCTCCACCGATAGACTGAAGGACACGCCCATGCCTTGGACCCGTGATGAAATGGCCGCCCGCGCAGCAAAGGAATTGCAGGACGGCTTCTACGTCAACCTCGGCATTGGCATCCCGACCCTCGTCGCCAATCACATCCCCGAAGGGATGCAGGTCACGCTGCAGAGCGAGAACGGCATGCTCGGGATCGGCCCCTTCCCCTATCCGGACGAGGTCGATGCCGACCTGATCAATGCCGGCAAGCAGACGATCAGCGAGCTGGCCCATTCGGCCTATTTCGACAGCGCGGCCAGCTTCGCCATGATCCGCGGCGGGCATATCGACCTGACCGTGCTCGGCGCGATGGAAGTGTCCGAGGACGGCGACATCGCCAACTGGATGATCCCGGGCAAGATGGTCAAAGGCATGGGCGGGGCGATGGACCTCGTCGCCGGGGTCAAGAAGATCATCGTGGTGATGGAGCATGTCTCCAAGCACGGCGATCCCAAGTTCATCCCCGAATGCACCCTGCCGCTGACGGGCAAGAACGTGGTCGACATGATCATTACCGACCTTGCCGTGTTCCAGCGGCCCAATCACGGCCTGCCCTTCCATCTGGTCGAACTCGCCCCCGGCGTGACGGCAGAGGAGGTCGCGGAGAAGACCACCGCACATTATGTGAGCTGAAAGGCGTCCACTAACGACGATTTGCGGACATTGAGCCGAAAGGGCCGGATTCGCGGCGAATAATACAAACCGATACAAATTCGGCATGGTTTCGCCGTACGGATTGCTTGGCAAGCAATCTCATTAGCTGCATGATTGTTCCCAAACAAAGCATAACCGGGACTCATTGTCCGGAGAGGGAAAATCTAGTCATGCGTAAACAGTCTCGTCTGCTTCTTGCTTCTTCACTTCTGCCTGCCTCGCTGCTTCTGGGTGCTGGCGGTGTCCATGCACAGGACCATGCCGGAATGGACATGCCGGCTGACGAGGCTGCGTCAGCGATGCGCACGCTGCGCTGGTCCGATGCATCGTCCTGGCCCGATGGCCGCGTGCCCGCTGCCGGCGCCGAAGTGACGATTCCCCGCGATGTCGAAATGGTTCTGGACGTCAGCCCGCCGGAACTGCGGAGCATCACCGTTCAGGGCAAGCTGACCTTCGCGGACGAGAGCGACCTGTCGCTGACCACCGAGTGGATCTATGTCCCCGGCGGTGAAGTGGAGATCGGCACCGCGGCCTCTCCCTTCCAGCACAATGCCACGATCACACTGACCGACAATGTGACGGGCGAAGACATCAACACCATGGGCGATCGCGGCATCATGTTGCTGCGCGGCTCGCTCAGCATGCATGGCTCCACCAATCACACCTGGAGCAAGCTGTCCGCCACGGCAGAGGCCGGCGCAACCAGCATTGATGTACTTGATGCCTGGGGCTGGAACGTGGGGGACGAAATCGTCCTTGCCTCCACCGACTTCAATCCGCGTCAGGCCGAGCGTCGCACCATCACCGAGATTGATGGCAACACGGTCTCCTTTGCCGAGCCGCTGGAATACATGCATTTCGGCGAGGTCACCTTCGGGGTGGATCAGCGTGGCGAAGTCGCGAACCTGACCCGCAACATCAAGGTGCAGGCTTCCGAGGATGCCGCGGAAACCTATTTCGGCGGTCACATCATGGCGATGAGCGGATCCGAGCTCTATGTCGACAGCGTGGAATTCAACCGCATGGGCCAGCATCTGACGCTGGCACGCTATCCCATTCACTTCCACGTGCTGGGTGAAGGTCAGGGCATGTATGTCCGCAACAATGCCATCCATGACACGTTCAATCGCTGCGTGACGGTGCATGGCACCAACAACCTTCTGGTCGAGAACAACGTCACCTACAATACTGTGGGTCACTGCTTCTTCCTTGAGGACGGGATCGAGCAGGGCAACCGCTTCGAGCGGAACGTGGCCATCCAGACCAAGTGCCATCCGACGCTCGATTGCGTGCCGATGAACATCGGGCCCAATGGCGAGGCCCTGGAGTTCGAAAATCGCGCGGCGCACATCCAGGCCACCTTCGAAAGCGAAAACGTCCTGCTGCCTTCGGACAATACGGTGGCGAGCTTCTGGATCACCAATCCGAACAACTACTTCGTCGACAATGTGGCCGCCGGTTCCGATCAGGCCGGTTTCTGGCTGTCTTTGCCCGAGCATCCCAATGGTGCCTTCCTTGGCACCGAAGAGAGCGCCAACACCTGGCCGCGCCGGACACTACTGGGCGAGTTCCGGGGTAACACCGCGCACTCGAACTACGACGGCTACATGTTCGATCGCAACATTGCCGAAAACAACACTTTTGCGTTGGCCGGCGCCACCTACCTCCCGCTGGTCGATCCTTTCGACCCGATGAGCGAAGCGCTGGTAACGCACATCGAGGACCTGACCGCCTACAAGAACCGCAACCAGGGTTTCTGGGGCCGCGGTGAGCTTCTCGTCCTCGACAATTTCAGGTTTGCCGACAATGCCATCGGCGTGACGCAATCCTCGGGGTCTTTCGGCACAGAGAAGTTCACCTCAATCGTGACCAATTCACTGTTCGTGGGCGAATCCGACAATATCGGCAATCCGACGACGGCGGAGGAAGTCGCCTATGGCCGCAGCCTGCCCAAGCCCATGATCCCGGACTATCCCATTCGTGCTTACGAATATTACGATTACCGCAATGAGGTGGAGGACACGACCTTCGTCAACTACGCGGACAATGATCTGCGCAAGACGGGTGCCCTGTCGTGGCTGATGTTCAACAGCTCGGGCGTTACCACCGCAAGCACGATCAGAAGCGCGACATATATCAACGCCAAACCGGTCTATTTCCCGGACTACGATACAAGGTTCGACAACGACAACCGCGGCGGCGGCTCGTACCGAACCCTGTCGATCCTCGATCTTGACGGCACGACAACGGGCATCCCCAATTCCCACATTCTCCTCCATGACGGGGTGAGCAACTCCGTCGCCACCGATGAAAGCTGCACGATCCACCCCGACTGGAACGCCTCTGTCTGCGCTGGCGATGTCGGGCGCTTGAACTTTTCGCCGCCTCGCCAGGGCTTTGCATTCGGGCGTCCCGGTGCGCCGCGCCCCGAAGGCGTTACGTTCAACTTTGGCAATCTCGGCCCGCCGTCCGCGCCCCCTGCGCCCATCTTCCTGCGTCGCGGAGACATCGAATTCGGAAATGGCAATGGAGCCACCGTGCGCGCCGGCACCGAAGTGCAGGTGATTACCGAAAGGGAAGAAGTCCCTCTCAGCATTAGCGAAATGGACCAGGGTTCGTGGATCATCTTCGAACTGCCGGGCTTTGCTACTGCGGACTCCGGAACGGAACTGAACAGCCTCGATGCACTGCGCGCAGCGAATGAGACGTCCTGGTTCAGCGAAGGTGATAGCCTCTGGGTCAAACTCTATGTGGCCGATCCTCCGGAAATGCCCATTCGTCCCTTGAACATGCAGGCGGGCATTATCGCCAGCAGAGAAGGGCGCGGCGGCTAATGCACAAACCTCCGACGCTACGGCGTCGGAGGTAGTCGCCGAAAAGACCATTGCGCATTATGTGAGCTAAGTGGAACGTCCGCTAACGACCCAATTGCGGACTGTTGACTTCTTCGCGATAGAAAGCGCCGCTATTCGGATCGCTGTTTCTCCGCTCAGTGGTCATTGACTTGTGTATTTTGAGCTGCGAGCAATCGCGGCCAGCCTTTTACCTTACGTAGACAAATCCAAATGCGCGAAGAACTTAGGATTGCCGCAGCTCACTGGTCTGCACCACGTGAACCTGGTAAACGCCGCTGGTGGCAATCTCCCACCATATTGCAGCACATAAACGAGGTCACATGTGGTAAGCCGCTAGTTGGAGCTTGGGCCGGCCTTATCGATCGGATGCGACTGGAAAGGCCTGAAGGGTGGGGGCGCGGCATCTCGGTTGGTTGCGGAGAAGGTGCCAAAGAAATCAGTCTCGCGCGAATCGGACTAGTAGATCACTTCGACCTTTACGAGATCTCGGAAGTTCGGGCGGAAAAGGGACGCGCTCTCGCGGAAGCGCAAGGAGTGTCCGATAAGGTTGCCTTCCATACGCGCGACGCATTTCAAGAGGATCTTGGGCAATACGACCTAGTCTATTGGAACAATGCACTGCATCATATGCTCGACACGAACGATGCTGTGCGTTGGAGTCGAGACAGGCTCAAAAAAGGTGGCTCGTTTGTCATGGATGACTATGTCGGTCGCAACCGCCTGCAGTGGAGTAGCGCTGAGATGGATGTTGCTGAAAAGGTTCGCAGGCTGCTCCCGGAACGGTTTCTGAGAGACCCGCTCAATCTTGATCGCGAGCTACCTTTGCGCCCACTTCCACTTTCAGTTGAAGAGTGGATACGCCGCGATCCAACTGAGTGTGCCGACAGCGAGAACATCATTCCCGCAATAACTTCCTACTTTCCTGAGGCTGAGATAACCTACACCGGTGGGGTGATCTATCACTTAGCATTGAACGACGTTATTGCGCACTTTGATGAAGACGAGGATCGACACCTGCTCAGCGCGCTTTTGATGGCCGACCTAGCTTATGCGCGTGCTGGCCTCACGCACTATGCGGTTGTTATCGCGCGCCGATAGCATTTCGAAACGAACACAATCGAAGGCTTGAAGCGAAAAGTACCTTGGCTAACGTTAAGGTCTTCAGTGAACGCCACCAACTGCTTTGCTTACGCCAAGTTCAATTCTGCATCCGCCGAAATCGATCCCCAATTACTTTTCAGTCCGCTCCCCACCCAAAGCCGGTCGTTGACTGTTTGACCAATCGTATATCCGCGCCTTGACATTCGCACTCTATCTTCTATTTCTGAAATTACAGAAATACAGGAAGGGCAGTGCGAGTCGTGCGAGTCACCGATATCCCCGAGGCCGAAGCCTTCATCCTCCATTGGGGGGAAATGGGGACGCATTGGGGTGTGAACCGCTCGGTCAGCCAGGTCCATGCGCTGCTCTATTTGTCGGATCGCCCGCTTCATGCCGAGGAGATTTGCGAGACGCTCGGCCTTGCCCGCTCCAATGTCTCGACCGCCCTCAAGGAATTGCAGGGCTATGGCATCATCCGCCGCCAGCATGTCGTGGGCGACCGGCGCGACCATTTCGTTGCCGATACCGATCTGTGGGACATGCTGATGAAGATCAGTGCCGAGCGCAAGAAGCGCGAGATCGACCCGACCATTGCGGTGCTGGGCGAGCTCGCCGCACAGCTGGAAGGGCGCAAGGATGTGCCCGCCCATATTCGCGAGCGCATCGGCAATATGCACGGCTTCATCGCCCGGCTTACCAATTGGTATGACGAAGTCCGGCGCCTGCCCAAATCCACCCTGGTCACGCTGATGAAGCTGGGCGGCAAGGTTGCCCGCCTGCTTCCGGGCAAGAAATCCAACCCCTGACAATGGCCTGAAGAAAGGAGGCGGAACGCCAAGCGCATATTCACAAACACTGATTTCTGTTTTTACCGAAATAACAGGAGGAAACGATGATCGTCGAACTCAGCTATGCCGCCTATCTTGCCGCCAGCATCGGGATGACCATGTGGGTCGCCCGCACGCTGAGCTATAATGGCGAGATCTTCCTGATCGACTGCTTCGGTCATGACGAGAAGCTGGCCCGCAGCACCAACCATCTGCTGGTGGTCGGTTTCTACCTGCTCAATATCGGCTTCATCCTGCTGGCGCTGCAATTCGGGCGCGAACCGACCAATGGCCCCGAAGCGATCCGCTTCATCGCCACCAAGGTCGGTCTCGCCGTCATGGTGCTCGGCGCCTGGCACTTCTTCAACATGCACGCGATCGCGAAATATGGCCGCAAGGTCGGCCGCTGGATCCGCGAGGCCGCCATCACCAATGGCAATGCGTGAACAGGTCAGGGCGAGCTGCGGCTTGCCCGCACCCACTGCAAAGGAGGCAGTCATGGAAGACCACATTCGCCATTTCGCCCGCGCGGTGATGTTCGGCACGCTTGCCGGGAGCGGGTTCTTCCTGCTTTTCAGCGTGCCGATTGGCGTGACCGGAATCTTGGTCGACCCGCTGGGGGCGCTCTTCATCGCGCTCTTCCCAATACTCGTGTGCGGAGCATTCGTCCTGCCGAGCATGATCCTTGTCGGCCTGCCCACAACTGCCATCCTCCACCATATCGGAGATGAAGATTGCAAGACCTATGCGCTTGCCGGTGGGGTAACGGGTTTGATCATACCGATCATCGTTGATGGGGTGTGGGGCATGCTCGGTGGCACTTCCATCGTGCTCGCCATTTTTGGAATAATCTCCGGTACGACTGCCGGCTATGTCTGGGGAGGCTGGCGCGAGAAGCTGGCCGACACGCGGCAGGCCTGGCTGGAATTCGAGGACGAGCCCGCCCCCGCGCCGCGCCCCAAGCGGGAGAAGTGGCTGTCCTGAGCAGGGTGCTGGAGGCGCCCCCTTTCCTACACGTTCCCAACATAGCTAGGCCAGGCACATGCTCCGCCTTCGCCGCCTGTCTGCCCCAAGCATCTGTTCTGCAAGGATTCCTGGGCATTTGGGCGGCGAAGCATTCTTCCGCACAGGACAGTGTGTCAGGTGTGAGGGGTTAGGTGGGAATCGGCCGCAAATCGCACGGCACCTCCCCCGCCCACATTTCCTCTTCCGCTTTCGGCGCGCCCCTCTATCCTCCCCGCCGGGACAGGAGAGGAATTCGCACATCATGCGTTTGCGCAGCAATTCGCCATGGCTGGCACTGATCGTGCTGACGGCGATCAGCACGGTCGGTTTTATCGACCGGATCGTGGTCAATGTACTGGTCGAGCCGATCAGGACCGAATTCGGCCTGACCGATTTCCAGGTCTCGCTCATGGCGACGGCCTTTACCGTGCTCAACATCGCGCTCGGCCTCGTCATCGCGCGCTATGCCGAACGCGTGCGGCGCCTGACGCTGATCTCCATCGGCACCTTCCTGTGGTCCGGCGCGACGGCATTGTGCGGTGTCGCCACGGGCTGGATACAATTGCTTGCCAGTCGCATGGGCGTGGGGCTGGGCGAGGCGATCGGCCTGCCGAGCCTGCAATCCGTCATCTCCGACTATTTCCCCGCCAACAAACGCGGCATGGCCATTTCCGTGCTGATGCTGGCCCCGCCCATCGGGGCTTTCGTCGGCTTTGTCGGCGGCGGCTATATCGCGCAGGAATTCGATTGGCGCTTCACCTTCCTGATCGCCGCCATTCCCGGCTTCATCCTCGCAGCACTCGCCTGGTTCCTGGTGAAAGAGCCCAAGCGCGGCGCGCATGACATAGGCGCGGGCGACGACGTCCCACCGATCACCGATGTGCTCAAGCGCCTCTTCGCCCTGCCCAGCGCGCGCAACCTCGTGATCGGATCGGCCTTTGCCGCCATGCTCGGCTTCGGGCTCAATTACTTCTTCACCTCGCTGATGATCCGCGAATTCGAAGTCGGACTGGCCGAAGCGGGCCTTTATTCGGGCCTGATCGCAAGCCTGCCCGCCGCGGTTTCCGTCGTGCTGAGCGGCATGCTGGGAGACCGGCTGGGAGAGAAGAACCCTGCCGCCTATGCGCTGGTCCCTGCCGTGTGCCTGATCCTTGGCGGGCCGATCTATGCGCTGGCCATCACGCGCGAGGAGCTGGGCCTGCTGCTCGGCCTGGTGAGCGTCGCCACCTTCCTCAATTTCGGCTATCTCGGCATCACCTACGCAGCGCTGCAGAACCTGATGCATCCGCGCATGCGCGCCACCTGCTCCGCCGTGCTCAACGTGGTCTACGGCATTGCCAGCGCACTCGGCCCCATGCTGCTCGGCCAGCTGAGCGATACATTGGCGGTGACCCATGGCGAGACCAAGGGACTGACAATAGCCATGGCGATTACCGGCGGGCTCTATGTCTGGGCGGGGCTGCATTATTTGCTCGCCTCGCGCCGTTATCGGGCGGACCTCGCCTCGACCAAATCCGCTATCGTCGCAACGGGAGAAGCCTGAGCTGGGCAATGCACCGCCAGGCCCATTCGGTGGGGCCCTGCCTGAACAGTGTGAGCCATAGCTGCGAGAGAAAGAGCATCACGGCAATGGGTAGCAGGCACAGGAGATAGGCCTCGATACGCCCCACCGCGCCGAACAGGCCGAGCCCCCAGCTGGCAAAGAGCGCCGCAAAGATCAGGCTGGTAAGCAGGTAATTGGTCAGCGCCATACGGCCAGCCGCAGCCCATAGTCGCGTCAATGCGCCTTCATGGTGAAACAGCGCCATGAACAGCGCCGCCCATCCGATTGCGAGCAGCAGGTCAAATGGTGCAGACCAGATGAGCGAGATGGAGAAGCTCACCAGCGCATCGAAGCCGCCGACCCAGACCAGCAGCGCCATGGCCGCCAGGACGATCAAGGCAGGAATGGAGGTAAGGTAAAAGAGCCGTATGGCGCGTTCGCGCTTCCAGTCACCGCGCAGCAGGCCGGTTCGCCACAAGGCAATGCCGATCAGCATCGCTGCGAGCGAACTCGGCAGGCCTGCCATGACACGCATGGTCAGGTCGGGCTCGCCAGCCACGCGGCGCTGGATCCGTTCGCCAAGTCCTTCCTGCCCGCGCTGCAAAGCTGCAGCAATGGTGTCGGCATCCATGCCAAGCACCCGGTCGAGCCCAAGCACGGGAATGTCGGTTGCTGCAAGCCAGAAGGATATCGCTTCTCGATAGTACCAGGCGGCCACTGCCATCTGCGCGGCAATCAGTCCCGCAGCCGCCCAAAGCAACAGGCGCGGACGCCAATGCACGAGCATCGGCAGCACCAGCCCGCCTACCGCATAGACGCGCAGGATATCGTTATTGGCCAGCAGAAGCGCGTGGAGCCAGCCGATCAGGAACAGCACAGCCATGCGCGCGTAGTGCCCTCCCAGACGGTTCGGACCGGTCTTGTCGAGAAGGATGGTGACCCCCGCACCGAACAGCATGGCAAAAAGCGCACGGAACTTGTCTTCCACCAGGACGAAGACCGCCGCCCAGGAGGCGATGTCGAGCGATTCCAGCCCGCCATAGGCCCGCGGATCGACATAAGCGGCGGCCGGCATGGAGAACGCGATCACGTTCATCCACACAATGCCGGCGACGGCAACGCCGCGCAGCGCATCGAGCGCGACTATCCGTCCGCCAAGGCGGCCCTCGGAAACGGTCAGCGAGGTGTCGGCTGCGCCGTCCATCTCGAACGGCGCGCCGTCGGATCAGGCCAGGGCGGCCTTGAGATCGTCCACCAGGTCGGTCTTCTCCCAAGGGAAGAATTCGTCCTCGGGCTTGCGACCGAAATGGCCGTATGCCGCGCTCTTGCGGTAGATCGGCTTGTTGAGGCCCAGATGCGTGCGAATACCGCGCGGGGTCAGGCCGCCGAGCTTTTCCATCGAGCGGATCGCATCTTCGATCTTGTCGTCATCCACCTTGCCCGTGCCGTGCGTATCGACATAGAGCGAAAGCGGCTTGGAGACGCCGATGGCATAGGCCAGCTGGATCGTGCAGCGCTGGGCGAGGCCTGCGGCAACGATGTTCTTGGCCAAGTAGCGGGTGATGTAGGCTGCCGAACGGTCGACCTTGGTCGGGTCCTTCCCCGAAAAGGCACCGCCACCATGCGGGCTGGCACCGCCATAGGTGTCGACGATGATCTTGCGCCCGGTCAGGCCGGCATCGCCATCGGGACCACCGATCTCGAAGGAACCGGTCGGATTGATGTGGTATTCGGTCTCGTCGGAGAGCAGTTCAGCCGGGATCACCTCGGCGATAACGCCCTTCACATATTCTTCGAGCTTGGCCTTCTTCTCGCCCTGGTCATAGCCTGGCGCGTGCTGGGTCGAAACGACCACGGCAGTGCAAGCCACTGGCTTGTCGCCCTCATAGCGCAGCGTCACCTGGCTCTTGCTGTCCGGCTCGAGGAAAGGTGCCGCGCCCGAATGGCGATCCGCCGCCATCTTGGCGAGGATCTTGTGGCTGTAATCGAGTGTAGCCGGCATCAAATCGGGCGTGTCGTCGGCGGCATAGCCAAACATGATGCCCTGGTCGCCCGCGCCTTCATCCTTGTTGCCACTGGCATCGACGCCCTGCGCAATATGCGCGCTCTGTCCATGCAGATGGTTTTCGAAGGTCAGCGTTTCCCAGTGGAAGCCGTCTTGCTCATAGCCGATATCCTTGACCACGCCACGCACGGTCTTCTCGATCTCGTCCAGAGCGCCGGGGGCCCATGCGCCATTCTCATACACGCCCTTGCATCGGATCTCGCCCGCCAGCACCACCAGCTGCGTCGTCGTTAGAGTCTCGCACGCAACGCGCGCTTCCGGATCCTTGGACAGGAACAGGTCGACAATGGCGTCGGAAATCTGGTCCGAGACCTTGTCCGGATGACCTTCGGAAACGCTTTCGGAGGTAAAGAGGTAGGATTGACGCATAGAATGGTGAGTCCTCTGATCTTGTGTTTTCGTTGGATTGCGGCGGAGGTCTAACGGGGTCGCTGGCGTATTACAACAGCAGCCATTGCAAGGAAAAACAGGGCCCAGATAAGCGGCAGGCTATTTCCCAACCGGGCAAAAAGTGTCGGCGGAAGGGCCGGCGGGACAAAGCCGTCGATGCGCTGCCGGACTTGTTTGCCGGCGCGGGCGCGCACCACCCCGTGCGCATCCACGATCCCGCTAATGCCGGTGGTTGTTGCGCGCAGGACGGGCAGCCCCTCCTCTATTGCGCGCAGCCGAGCCTGCGCAAAATGCTGCGGCGGGCCGAAAGCCCCAAACCAGCCATCATTGGACGGGTTGAAGATATAGTCGGGGCGGTTCTTCGGATCGACGACCTGTCCGGAGAAAACGATCTCGTAGCAGATCTGTATGCCCGCCCTTCCGTGATCGCCGAGCTCGAAGGATTGCGGGCCCGGACCGGGAAGGAAATCGATCGAGCCGGGCACCAGCCGGCTCAGCCCGATCGGTTCGAGCAGCCAGCGCATGGGCAGATATTCACCGTAGGGGACCAGGTGTGCCTTGGCATAGGAGCCGACAATACCTCCTCCGGCATCGATGGCCGTGACCGAGTTGTAGGCTCCAAGAGCACGGACATAACCCGTCTCGTCCGGACCGATCTCCAAATCGACCGCACCCGTCAGCAGCACGCTGCCTTCTCCGACCACGCGGCCCAACCGCGCGCGGGCGAATTCCGGGCTGCCGAGCGCGGTGGTGCTGTTGTAATAACGCTGCGGATATCCGTCCTGCAGATAGTCGACCATGCCCGATTCGGGCCACAGGACCAGACGCGTCTGCCCGGGCTCGCGCGGCAGGGACAGCTCCGCCAGGCGCTGGAAATTCTCTTCGTAATGGAGCGGGTCGGAGAGGACTTCCTGCCGGATGTCGGGCTGGGCAATGGTCACAGCCAGGCTACCTTCCTCGCCCTCGCCCGCAGGCCAGTACATCCCAGCCGCCAGCAGGAACGCGGCGAGGGAGGCTGCAACAAAGGCGCGCGTGGTCAGCAGATGCACCACCATCACCCCCAGCAGGACGGCAAGTCCTGAAAGGGCATAGGTGCCCATGAAGGGAGCGAGCGCGGCAAGGCCCGGCCGGTCGTCCGGGCCCAACAGGACGGCACCGAACGGGTTCCATGCATAGCCGGTGAAGACCCAGCTTCTCAGCCATTCGGCGATTATCCAGCAAGCCGCAAAGCCCAGCGCGAGGACGGCACCCTTGCGCTTGCCCGCGATCGCGCGGGCGGCGCCGGCAGCAATCGCCGGAAACACTGCGAGGTAGAGGGAAAGGAGCGGTACAGCCGCCCAGCCGAGCACGGCAGGCATGTTGGACTGGTAGGTAAAGGCAGTGGCGATCCAGCTATTGCCGAGCGTGAAATGCCCCATCCCGAACAACCAGCCAAGCCAGGCGGCCTGGCGCCAACCCGTGGCGATCGGCAGAAGCAGGGCGAAGGCACCTATCGCCAACAAGGCAAGGGGCCACAGCCCCATCGGCGCGAAGCCGCTTGCCGAGACCACGCCGAGCACAAGCGCCAAAAGCGCCGCGTGTCGGCTCACTTTGGTCGGAAAGGCTGGCACGCGGATCATGGCTAGCGGCACTGGCCTGTGAAGGCCCGGCTTTCAAGCCCGATGCGCCGGTCTCAGCCTACGGCCTGCAACGTCTCGTCATCGCCATCATCGGCCGGCTGCGAGCGACGCTTGGACGAACGGCGGGGCTTGCGGGCCTTTTCGGCCTGTTCTTCCACATCGCCGTCGCTGTCATCGTCATCATCGTCACCACGCGAAATCGACGGGGGCAGGCGCGCGGCATCGAGCCCCGCTTCCTCGTCATCGGATTTCTTGCGGCTGCGGCGCTTGCGATTGTCGCGGGTGAAGGGATTTGCGCCGTCGTCGTCATCGCCTTCGGCGCCGCGCCGACCCTCTTCGGAGTCGCCCTGATCCTCGTCATCGCGATTACGACGCGAACGCGAACGCGGCTTGCGGCTGCGCTCTTCCTCGCGATTGTCCTCATCGTCGCTGTCGTCATCGTCCTGCTGACCGCGCTCGGCCTCGCGCTTGGCGCGCTGTTCGTCCTTCTGCGCCTTGTTGTCGGCGATCACGCGGAAATAGTGGTCGGCGAACTGCAGGTAATATTCGGTCTGCACCCGGTCGTCATTGAGCGAAGCCTCATGGGCCAGCTTCTTGTACTTCTCGAGCAGCTGCGGAGCATTGCCGCGCGCCCGATTGTCGATCCGGTTGGACTGGTTTCCACCACCACCGCCACGATTGCTTCCGCGGCCGCGCCGGCGATTATTGTTACGTTGGCTATTCAAAGGAAATCCGTTTCCTCTTTGGGACCGGCTGTTTCACATTGTGTCCGGTCGCTTTGCCCCTCGTGACAGTGCCTCATGGCATCTGCCTGTTCTCCAATCCTGCACACGCAAAAGGCGATTTAACGCCGCCTACCGAGCAATTTAGGAGTTGGCCCCGGGTGCAGGCTGAACCTTTCGCACCACTGGCCTGACCTAGAGGTAGCTACTCGAAAATCATTTGCCAAGCCCTAATGTCAGGACAAGCGCAGTGTAATTGCCCTGTCCCTGCCCGCCAGATCCTTGCCGACCAACGCAGTAAAACCATATTTTGCGGCAATTTCCGCGACAGTCAGGGCCTGCGACGCTCCAATTTCGAGTACGGCGACACCGCCTTCAGACAGCAATGCGGGCAATTGCGGGATCAGTACGCGGTAATCGTCTAGGCCTTCAGGACCGGCAAACAGCGCCTCTGCCGGCTCGAAATCGCGCACGCCGGGATCGAGGTCGGCGTCCTGTTCGACATAGGGAGGATTGGCGATGACAAGGTCGAACGCACCCAAATCGTCGGCCCATCCTTCCTGCGTCCAGTCCCGACGCAGGAATTGCACGCGGCCCGTGAGGCCCAACGGTGCGGTATTGGCGGCCGCGACCATGGCCGCCTCGGCAGAAGCGTCGATACCGATACCGCTGGCATCGGGCCGCTCGGCCAGGAATGTCAGGAGCAGCGCGCCCGAACCCGTCCCGCAATCGAGCACACGGGCATTAACGGGTGCGGCATCGAGCGCGGCCTGCACGGTCGTCTCACTATCGGCGCGCGGGATCAGCACGCCAGGCATGACTGCGAAGGTGCGCCCGAAGAATTCCTGCTGACCCAGAATATATGCAATCGGCTCGTGGCCGAGGCGCCGGGCAACGAAATGCTCGAAGTTGGCGAGATGCGGCAGGGCATCGTCCTGCATGTGCTTGAGCAAAAGGTCCGATCGCGAGACCCGCAGCTGGTGCGCCATCAGCAGCTCCGCATCGAGTCGGGCGGTGTCGGAGACAGGTTCCAGCCGCCGGGCCGCGTCGCGCAAGGCCTCGGCAATCGTCACGGTCTCATTCCGTCATGGCCGCGAGGCGCTTGGCCTCGTCTTCGGCGGTCAGGGCATCGACGATCTCGCCCAGCGCAGTACCCGCCAGCACCTCGTCGAGCTTGTGCAGGGTCAGGCCGATGCGGTGGTCGGTCACGCGCCCTTGCGGAAAATTATAGGTGCGGATGCGTTCGCTGCGATCACCCGAGCCGACCATGGCCTTGCGCGCCGCAGCCTCTTCCCCCTGCGCCTCCTCGCGCATCTTCTCGTAGAGGCGCGCGCGCAGCACCTGCATCGCCTTTGCGCGGTTCTTGTGCTGGCTGCGCTCGTCCTGCTGGATCACCACGATGCCGCTCGGCAGGTGGGTGATGCGCACCGCGGAATCGGTCGTATTAACGTGCTGGCCGCCCGCGCCCGAAGCACGGTAAATATCTATTTTCAGATCATTATCGTTAATCTGGACATCCACCTCGGTCGGCTCGGGCAACACCGCCACCGTCGCAGCAGAAGTATGGATGCGCCCACCGCTTTCGGTCACGGGAACGCGCTGCACGCGGTGCACGCCGCTTTCCCATTTGAGCTTGGCGAAGACACCCTGCCCGGTGACGTTTGCTACGATTTCCTTGAAGCCGCCTGCATCCGAGACATTCATGCTGACCGGCTCGACCCGCCAACCCTGTTCGGCCGCGAACCGCTCATACATGCGGTAGAGATCGCCCGCGAAAAGCGCTGCCTCGTCGCCGCCCGTCCCCGCGCGGATTTCGAGCATCGCGGAACGGGCATCGGCCTCGTCCTTGGGCAGCATGGCAATGGCCAGCTCGTGCTCGGCTTCGGGCAGGCGCTGCTTCAGTTCGGCCAGTTCTTCTTCCGCCATGGCCTTCATCTCGGGATCGGAGAGCATCTCGGTAAGGCCGGAAATCTCCTCGCGAATGGAGGTCACCTCGGCGGCGACCTTGGCCACAGGCTCGAGTTCGGCATAATCGCGGCTCGCCTGCACGAAAGCCTCGCCTTCGAGCTGGCCCGAGGCCATGCGCGCTTCGAGTTCGGCAAAGCGATTGGCGATCTGCGCCAGGCGTTCGGCAGGAATGGACATCAGTCGCGGCGGATCGCCCAGCGCGCCTGGTCGCCCCGGCCCTGGCGCGACAGCAGGCCGAAGACATGATCGACAAGGTCGCCCAGCGGCACTTCATGCTGGTCGCCTTCGATAAGGTCCTTGAGATTGGCGACACCCTTGGCAAGCTCGTCATCGCCAAGGATCACCGCCACGCTGGCACCGGCATTATTGGCGCGCTGCATGCGCTTCTTCATATTGCCGCGATAATCCATCTCGGCACAGACGCCGTGGCGACGCAATTCGGCCAGCAGGCCCTCTCCGCGCGCCGAAGCGGCATCGCCCAGCGGAATAACTGCCACATCGAGAGGAGCCGCATCGCGCTCACCCACCAGCATGGCGAGGCGTTCGATACCCGCAGCCCAGCCGACCGCCGGCGTGGGATTGCCGCCAAGCGATTCCATCAGCCCGTCATAGCGTCCGCCGGCAAGCACCGTACCCTGTGCGCCCAAGCGGTCGGTGACGAATTCAAAGGCGGTGTGGCGGTAATAGTCGAGCCCGCGCACCAGCGCCGGATTGCGCGTCCACGCCACGCCCGCGGCATCGAGGCCTGCGGTAACCGCGCCGAAGAAATCCTGCGCTTCACCGGAAAGGAAATCGTCGATCAGCGGCGCATCCGCGACGAAGACCTTGTCGCGCGGATCCTTGCTGTCGAGAATCCGTAGCGGGTTCTTTTCGAGCCGTTCCTGCGAATCCTCTGAAAGTTCTCCGCGCACGGCGGAAAAATACTCGATCAGGGCGGCGCGCCATGCCTCGCGGCTGTCGCCATCACCCAAGGTGTTGAGCTGCAGCGTCACGCCATCGGCAATGCCCAGTTCGCGCAAGAGCTGGTCGGCCATGGCGAGCAGTTCGACATCGGCTTGCGGCTCGCCCGCGCCGATGATCTCGGCATCGATCTGGTGGAACTGGCGGTAGCGGCCCTTTTGCGGACGCTCGTAACGGAAGACCGGACCATGCGTCGCCACCTTGAGCGGCACATATTGCTGCCAGCCATCGGTCAGGAAGGCGCGGCAGATGCCGGCGGTGAATTCGGGCCGTAGCGTGAGGCTTTCTTCGCCGCGATCGAGGAAGGAATACATTTCCTTGGAAACGATATCGGTGGTCTCACCGATCGAACGGGCGAAAACCTCGGTCTTTTCGAAGACCGGCATTTCCGCGCGGCGGAAGCGGTACAGCTTCCTCACGCGCTCGAACGTCTCCACCACGAAGGCGAAGGCCTCTGCTTCGGGTCCGAATATATCCTGCGTGCCGCGAATGGGACGCGGCGTTTCAACCTTGCTCATGGGGTGCAGCCCTTAAGCCGCACCCGCAAAAGCCGCAACTATTCAGCCGCCTCGAGGAAACGATCGTCAATCGAGGTATCGGCTTCCCAGCTCTTGAGTTCGGGCAAGACCGTTTCGGCGAACATGTACATGGAACGGCGCGCATCCTCCTGCGGCATGCCGCCATAATAGACATGCGGGAAGAAGCCCTGCGGGTTGTAGATGCCTTTCAGCTCCCACAGCCGGTCGAGGATCTGCTGCGGCGTTCCGGTGATCGCGCCCTTGGAGAAGTTCTCGCAATAGGCGTCGATCTCCTCCGGGCTATGCAGCATCATCTTCTCGTAATGCTCATAGCCCTTCACATTGGCGAAGGTGCCCGGCTTGGCGAGCGAGTAGTTCTTGATCGCCGCGCGCATGGTGTTGGCAAGGTACATCTGCCCCTGCTGCTCGGCGAAATCGCCATCCTCATGGATGTAGAAATTGCCGCTGAGCATGGGTGGGGGCGGCGAGGAGCCGTCGCCATGCACCTCGTCCCAGATCGCCTTGTACTGGTCGGGCGGGGTTTCCTTACCGCGCTGCGGGATCATCAGCACCATGTTGCCGAAGCCATGACGGGCAGCGGCATACATGGAATTGCCTGACAGCGAGCCGCAGAACTTGCGCCCTTCGAAGCTCTTGATCGGACGCGGGCGCAATTCGGTGCGCGGGATCTTGCCGAACGCGCCCTCGCCCTCGATCACGCCGGTTTCCAGCGCCGGGATGAGCACGTCGAGGACATCGTTATAGAGATCGCGGCTCTTGTTCTGGTCGATGCCCAGGCCGGCAAATTCCTGCGGGGCAAGCCCGCCGCCAAAGCCCAGCAGCGCCCGGCCACCCGAAAGGATATCGAGGTTGATGATGTTCTCGGCCAGCCGCACCGGATTGTGCCAGGGCACGATGATGCACTGCGTGCCCAGCTTCACCCGCTTGGTGCGCCCGGCAATATGCGTGAGCAGGAAGAGCGGATCGTTCGACACCGAATAGTCGGAGAAATGATGCTCGGTAATCCACACCGAATCGAAGCCCAGCTCTTCGGCCAGGACGAGGTTCTCGATCTCTTCGCGCAGCAATTGCGCATCGTCGTAATTGTCTCCGCGCTGGTGCGCGAACCCACTGGCCAGGCCTACATGCATCCTCTCAACTCCTCTCCGCACACGGTGGGAGCCTGTAAAACGACTCTTCTCACCGCCATATTCACGAACGTTACAATGACTCGAAAGCGGCGGCGGCGCAATTGACCTGTGGCAATCCGGCGCAAGCTGTTCTAACGGCACGGCCAGTTGCGGGAGGGGATGCCGCCAGAGACTCGGGAAGAGCAGGGAGCATCCATGCGTATCGAACACATTCCTACGGGGGACAATCCGCCCGAAAGCCTCAATGTCATCATCGAGGTGCCGACCGGCGGAGAACCGGTGAAGTACGAGTTCGACAAGAAGAGCGGCGCGCTGTTCGTCGACCGCATCCTGCACACGCCTATGCGCTATCCGGCAAATTACGGCTTCGTGCCGCACACGTTGTCACCCGATGGCGACCCGCTCGATGCGCTGGTGATCGCCCGCTCGCCCTTCATGGCCGGCTGCGTGGTGCGGGCACGGCCAATCGGCGTGCTCAACCTCGAAGACGAACATGGCGGCGACGAGAAGCTGATTTGCGTGCCGATCGATTCGACCTTCCCCTATTATTCGGATGTCGGCGAAACCAAGGACCTGCCCTCGATCATCTTCCAGCAGATCGAGCACTTCTTCACCCACTACAAGGACCTCGAAAAGGAAAAGTGGGTCCGTGTCGGTGCCTGGGGCGATGCCGCGGAAGCGCGCAAGGTCACGCTCGAAGCGATCGAACGCTACGAGGCGAACAAGGCCGAGGGGTAGGCAATACCCGGCCTTGCGCATTGGATTGATGCGCCGGCCTTTTTGCGAATTTCTTGCGCAGGCAAGAATAGCTGCGCTCCGCAGGTGGACTTGGCAGTTCAATACTGCAATCTGTCGCCATGTCCGACGTGTTCCTTTCCTACGCGCGCGCAGACCAGGCCAGGATCGAGAGTCTTGCCAAGGCTCTCGAAGAGCTTGGGCATAGCGTCTGGTGGGATCGCAATATCGAAGGCGGAAGCCATTTCGCCAAGGATATCGAGCGCGAAATACGGGCCGCAAGGGCGGTAGTCGTCGCCTGGTCCGCCCATTCGATCGAAAGCCACTGGGTCCTCGATGAGGCCGGATATGCGCGAGACGAAGGCAAGATCGTGCCGATCACGCTCGACGGGACCCAGCAACCATTCGGCTTTCGCCAGGTGCAGGCACTCGATTTTTCCGAATGGCCCGCATCGCGGTCCGGCCTGGCCGGGCTGGAGAGGGCAGTCGCGCGGCTGATCGGCGAAGCGCCGCACGAACTGGTCGAGGCGCCCGCCGCTGCGCCGGGCAAGCGGTCGAACAAGCGCGCGCTGGTGCTTGGCGGGACAGTCGCGGCCGCGCTGCTGGTGGCAGGCGGCACCTATGTCGCAATGAACGGCACGACCGCCGAAACAGTGGAGGTGGCCAGCGAACCGGTGGCTTTGGCCATACTGCCTTTCAGCGTTTCAGGCGATGCGGGAGACGGCGACAACGCCCTCACAAACGGTTTCTCCGGCGCCCTCAATACCAATCTCTCCGGCCTTGCCGGCCTCGCTTTGGTCTCCAACACCTCCACCACCCAGCTTGCCGAGGAGGGGCTGTCGATTGCTGCAATCGGCGAGCGTCTCGGCGTGGACTATCTCGTCGAAGGCTCGATGCAATTCAGCGGAAGCGAGGTGGTCCTCGATATTGCGCTGATCGAGGCAAGATCGTCGCGGCAGCTATGGAACGAGCGCTTCCGGGAAGATCGCGGCTTTCTCGATGTGCTTATGCTTCGTACCAGCAATGCGCTGGCATCCATGCTGCAATCGCGCTTCGGGGTCGGCCAGGGCAGCACGATTGCGCATGTCGATGCGAATCCCCGGGCTTACGAGGCCTATCTGCGCGGAATGGAGCTGCTCCTGTCGCGGCAGTTCGGCGACAACCGGCGTAGCGCCTTTGCCCAGTTCCAGCGCGCCGTCCAGATCGATCCAGATTTTGCGGCGGCACAAGCCGCTTTGGGATTGACCCTTGCACTTGGCGATCCTGCCGCTTTTTCGCTGTCACCGTCCGAAGGCGAGGCGTTGGCGACTGCTTCTATCGATAACGCGCTGGAACGCGACCCGGGCAATCTCATGGCGCAGGTGGCGCGCGAATTGATGCCCACGACCTTTGGCGGAGATGTCGGCGCAGCGATTGTCAATTTGCAAGAGCTCACCCAAGACCATCCCGACTATGCGCTCGGGCAATACGCACTCGGCCTGAACCTTACTGCCGTAGGTGAAAGTGAAGCTGCCTTGCAGCATTACCGGGAGGCACTGCGCATCGATCCCGTCGATACAAGCTACAACAATTTCTACACATTATCGCTCGTCCTGGCGGGCAATTATGACGAGGTACGAAGCGCGGCGATGGAATGCACCGATTGCTTCCTCGTCAACGACGTATGGTATGGCGGGTTGATGTGGCTCGCGGACGACGAGCAATATCGATCCGATGCTTCCCTGTGGCGCGAACGGTGGACCACCATTTTGCCCGAGGAAGAGCGGTTCCTGCCTTCTCTGGTTCTCCCAGCCTATCGGGAGAACAGGCCCCTTCCTGTGACGGCTGCGGAACTGGGTGTGAATGACGTAGCACCAGTGATCCTGGCCGCTTTCGGCCAGTATGAGGACGCGTTATCCGTGCTGGGCCAACAGGGAGAGGAGTATCGCGGGCTGGACCAAACCGCGCGATTACTCGATTCGCCCAGTCCGGATTGGCCCGAAGAAGTGCGCGCCGATCCGCGCTATCACGCCGTGTTCGACGACCCCGTTTCGCAGAGCATTCTCGAGGAACGACGCAAACGCGGCAATTTACACAGTTTTCCGGTCTTTCCGGTGAGGCCGTACGAAGGCCCCTGAGAAAGTGAGGCCACTCCCGCCTGATCGGCGTGCTCACGCTCGATGACGAGCATGGAGGCGAGACCAAGGACCTGCCTCCTATCATCTTCCAGCAGATCGAACGCTACGAGGCGGAGAGGGCGTAAGCCCAGGCACACCCGGACCCGGGCGTAGTCCTGCGAGAGGGAGTGCCCACACCCCCGTCTCGCATGACCCACACCTCTGCCCATTGCATACGCGCTACATTTGTGGCACGCTACAAATGTAGCAGCCAAGTGTGGGGTGCCGATGTTGAAGAAATTGCCACCGCGGGAACGGGAGATTGTCGACCTTCTATACGAGAGGGGAGACCTGACTGTCACCGAGATATCAGAGGCCTTGTCCGGACAGCCTAGCGGCTCTGCCGTTCGGACCATGCTCAGCAGGCTCGAGCAGAAGGGCTTTGTCCGTCGCACCGATGGCCCCAAAGGCCACCTCTACCATCCGGCCGTACCCGACAACCAGGCACGCAAGACTGCCCTCAAGGAACTCGTACGCGTGTTCTTCCGTGGCTCTCCGGTTGGCGCTGCGACGGCGTTACTCGGCATGTCCGAACAGCTAGACGATGAGCAGCTTGACGAGCTTGAAGCGATGATTGCCCAGGCCCGAGCCGACAGGGCCAGGGAATCCGGGGAATGATCGTTCTCCTCGCCGCGAAGTCCTTCGTGATTGCGGGCGCAACCCTGCTGATCCTGCGGCTTATGAGTGACCGCTCCGCCTCGGATCGAAGCTGGATCGCCCACCTCGGCCTGGCTGCAATCGCTGCGCTGCCGCTTGTATCAGCGCTGTTTCCGCCGCTGGAGGTTGCGAGTTCCTACGCATCGGCCCTGGCGCCGGCTGTTTCTGTTTCCTCCACCCAACTTGCCTCGTCAGTCTGGCCACAGACAGCGACAGACTGGCTGCTCCTTGCTTACCTATTGCCGGCACTGCTTCTCATCGCGCATTTAATGTTGGCATTGCTCCGACTGGCGTTGCTGACAGAGCGTGCCCGCCCTGTGACCGACGATCGGTGGCTTGCGATTTTGTCCAGCGCGCAGCATCGGATCGGACTTTCGAAGAGTACTGCGTTGCTGGCCAGCGAAGGGATTGCATCGCCGGTGAGCTGGGGCGCTTTGCGGCCAAAGATCCTGCTCAATGCGGATGCCGTGGCGAGCCAAGAATGCGCGGAAGCCGTCGTGGCGCACGAACTGGCGCATATCGCGCGGGCTGACTGGCTGAAGCTCATCCTGGTCCGGCTGAGCGTGGCTCTGTTCTGGTTCAATCCATTGGCATGGATGTTGGCGCGAGAAGCGCACCAGCTGCGCGAGGAAGCGGCCGACGATGCCGTGCTGGCCGCGAATATCGAGGATACGGCCTACGCGAGCCTTCTGGTCAACACAGCCCGTAACCACGGCATCGGAATCGTTTTCGGAACACATGGCGTCGCGCCAACACGCAACGCGCTTGCCCAACGCGTCAAAAAGGTTCTCGATCGCGACCTGAACCGCTCACCCGGAAGAGCATCCTGGGCAACGGCTGTCGCCCTGTTTGCGGTTGCCCTGTCCACGCCGCTGATGACCCTGCAATTGACTGACACGACGCCCTCGCACCCGAATTCCGTGCTGTTTGCAAAGGGCGAGAATGCAGAAATCATCGTCTTCGAACTTCGCGCACCACACGCCAATCCCGGCTTCACACCGGCATCCTCGCAAGAGGACCGAGCAGGGGAAGAGGAGTAATCGCAGAATGACCAGTTTCAGAATCACGGGCGCGAGCGGGATGTTGTATCGCGCGCTTGCCGCAGCCGTTCTTCTCCTCACTCCCATCGCTGCCGCCGCACAGGATGTGGAGCAGCGCGCGAGGGAAATTGTGGAAGTGCTGCATGGAGAGGCGGTCTACACTGACGTGTTCGACGACGTCTTTACCGCACGGACTTCGCAAGAGCGGTTCTCTGCCATGTTTGACCCGGTAGCCGCCCAATACGGCCCTTTGGTCGGGCTGGAAGAAGTTGAAGCGACATCGCCAACCGCCGCCCGATTCGCCTTCCGTTTCGAGCGCGGGTTCGCTTGGGGCGCATTCAATCTTTCCGGCGAAGCGCCGTTCCGCGTGGCAGGGATCATTGTGAACAACACCGGCCCGGCCGATGACACAGCCGAAAAACTGTTGGCCGATTTCCAGGCATTACCGGGAGAGTCATCAATCCTGATTGCACCGCTAAATGGTGGTGCGCCTGTGCTGTCATACAATGCCGACCGGCAGCTGGGCATCGGGTCCGCCTTCAAGCTGTACATACTTTCCGCGCTCGCCCGCCAGGTTGCAGCAGGAGAGCGCAGCTGGAGCGATGTCGTGCCGCTCGACAGCAGCGGACCTTCGGGCATCACAAGCACGTGGCCTGAAGGCGGGCCGACCACGCTTCACACGCTCGCCACACAGATGATCTCGGTCAGCGACAATAACGCCACCGACCAGCTTCTGTCATTGCTCGGGCGTAGCGCAGTGGAGGCAGAGGTTGCCGCATCGGGTCATTCCGATCCGGCACTGCTGGTTCCCTTCATGGCGGCGCGCGAGATGATCGCGCTGAAGATCGACGGCGATATCGACGCCTATCGCGCCGCAGATGCGGCCGGCCGCCTCGCCGCGCTTGAAGCCACGGCCGACAGTGAAATTGACATGTTCGAATTCATGATGACCTTTACCGGCAACCCCACGGCGCTCGATATCGAATGGCTGGTGTCGGGTGAGGACATGGCCAATCTCATGCGCCGGATCAGTGAGCTCGAAGACCCCACGGCACGCAGTATCATGGCAGTGAACACCAATGTTCCTGACCATTTGGCTGGGGATTGGCAATATTTCGGTTACAAAGGTGGTTCGGAACCCGGGGTGATCAACTTGAGCTGGCTGCTGCAGGATCATCACGGCGGATGGCATGTGGTGACCATGAGCTGGAACAACCCGGAGGCGGAAATCATCCTCCCGCAGTTCAGAGATCTCTCAGCGCGCGCCATCGCGCTGGCCCGGCCACAATAACCCAAGTCTCACTTTCAGGAGCGACGCTCGGGCGGAAATCGCCCACTTCCAGGGAATTCACTCCACCGGCCGGTCCGGATCAAGCAGGTCGGCCTCGGCGGCCTTCGTGTCGGCCCGTTCCTCCTCGACCATGCGCGCGATCTCGTCGGCGGGCGCTACATCAGCTTCGGTGCTGTCGGGTGCAGGTGGGGGCGGTGCAGGGACGGGAGCAGCTGGCGATGCAGCGGTGGTCAGTTCGGCCGACCCCGTCGGCAAGGGCGCGCTGCGCGGATCGAAACGGAGGCGGTAGATCGGTTCGGGTATTGCGAATCCGGCCTGCTCAAGCGCATCCTTGACCGCAGGGATGGCGCGGCTCTTGGCCTTGTACCAGTCAGTCTTTTCCTGATCGATCCAGCCGAGAAAACTGAGCACGATGTTGGAATCGCCGACCGCGACCACGCGGCCCTGCGGTTCGGGATCGTCGAGCACGAAGTCGAGCGAACGCAGCACGTCCACACCGAGGTGGCGCGCAGCGGTGGGATCGTCATCCGCATCGATCCCGATCTCGAAGTCGAAGCGGCGCTGCGGATTGCGCGTGTAATTGAGGATCACCGCCTTGAAGACTTGCGCGTTGGGAATACGCAAATGATTGCCGTCGAGCGTCATCAGGATCGTCGCGCGGCTGGTCAGGCGGATGACGCGGCCTTCATGCTGGTCGATCACCACCCAGTCATTGGCGCGGAAGGGCTGGCGCACGCTGAGCATCAAGGAGGCGACATAGTTCTCCACCGTGTCGCGCATGGCAAAGCCGAGCGCGATGCCGATCACGCCCGCACCACCAAGCACCGCGCCAAGCAGCGTTCCGGCGCCAACCATGTCGAGCGCAATCACAATGCCGAAGATCACGAAGATGAACCGGATCGCGCTGGCGATCAGTTCAGCCAGGAAGACATTGGGAGTGATCCGGCGCCACAGGCCGGTAAGCGCGGCCAGCGCGTAGCCGAAGGCAGAAATAAGCAGCGCGGCTAGCAGTGCCGCGCCGAACAGCGGCAGGTTTCGGGTGAAGGTGGCGATCTTGTCGCCCAATGGCCCGAGGCCGAAGCCGCTATCGACCGAAACGTCCCGCTCGATATTGTTCTCGATCGTCACCACGCCACTGACGCGCTCGGCGATGGCGACAGCCCTGTCCGCCGCATCGGCATCTTCCACGGTCCCGGCAAGAGTGACAACGCCTTCCTCGACGCCGACCGTGACGCCGGTGAGGCTGGGCACCTCGGCAAAGATGCCCGCGATGCGATCCGAAATACGTTCATCCTGCCCGCTTTCGGGCTCAGCCTCGATCTCGCTCGGAGCCATGGTCGGCTGCGGCTCCGGCGCTTCGACCGGTAGGAGTGCGGCATGGGCCGCGCCCGCCCAGAAGAGCAGGAATGCAGCAAGCAGGTGGCGCAGGTAAATGCACATGCAGTCAGCCTAGCGCCTCGCGCGCGGCAGGCAAACCAATGTGGAGAACATGGCCCGCTTCAGGCGAAAAGGAACGAAAGGCCCTTGATGAGTGCGGTGATGCCGAGCGGAAGGCCAATGGCCGCGCACCAGATGATCGCCCGGTCGCGCGCAAAGGCACCGGCCAGATCGGGATTTCGTGTTTCCTCCTCTGGCAGGTCGGTCCAGCGTTTCTCGATCATCCAGCATGCCGGGATAATCGCCACCACCAGCAGCACCAGCGCGAAATAGGGCAATATGCTGTTATTGTTCGCCTTGAGTGCCACCGAGGTAACAAAAATCTGCAGGCCCGTGTAGACCAGCAGGCCGAACGCCACGTGGTCGCTCATCTTGCGACCCCATCCATTTGCCCCAGCCGTGCGCTTCTGCGTCTGTTCGGCGGAGCCTTCCAGCGCGTGTCCCATGCGCCTCTCTCCTCTCCATTCCCTGACTGTCCTTATCGCGCTTCCCCGTCATGGTGGCAAGGGCAGTAACCATATGTTCAAAATGCTGCTGCAATCAGCCTGCCGATGAATGTCATGCATGAATCTTGCCAAACGGCCTTCAAAGCGCAGCATTCCGTGCTATCTGGACGCCCATGACCACGCTCGAGAACGACGCGATCGACACCAACGCTCTGGCCGAGGCCATGGAGCATGCCTCTGCAAATGCCGCTCCGCCGCTGAGTGGAGAGGGTCTGGAAGTCATCTCCATCGCCAAGAGCTATGACAAGCGCGCCGTACTCAGCGATATTTCGCTGACCGTTGCCAAGGGCGAAGTGCTCGGCCTGCTCGGCCCCAATGGCGCGGGCAAGACCACCTGCTTCTATTCGATCATGGGCCTCGTCCGGCCGGATTCGGGCCGCATCCTGATGGACGGGGAGGACGTGACTGCCCTGCCCATGTATCGCCGCGCCATCCTCGGCCTCGGCTACCTCCCGCAGGAGACCAGCATTTTCCGCGGTATGACCGTGGAACAGAACATCAAATGCGTGCTGGAAATGGTCGAACCCGACCCCAAGGTGCGCGAGGAAGAGCTCGAAAAACTACTCGAGGAATTCCACATCACCCGCCTGCGCGACAGCCCGGCCATGGCGCTGTCGGGCGGTGAACGCCGCCGCTGCGAGATCGCCCGCGCGCTGGCGGCAAAACCGTCCATCATGTTGCTGGACGAACCTTTCGCGGGCATCGACCCGCTCTCGATCGCCGATATCCGCAGCCTTGTGATCGACCTCAAGAATCGCGGCATCGGCGTGCTGATCACCGATCACAATGTCCGCGAGACGCTCGATATCGTGGACCGCGCCTGCATCATTTACGGCGGGCAGGTCCTGTTTGCCGGCAGCCCGCAGGAACTGGTCGCGGACGAGAATGTGCGGCGTCTCTATCTCGGCGAATCCTTTACGCTGTGATGCCTTCGCGGGAGGTCTGACCAATGGCGCTGGGACCGAGGTTAGACCTCCGGCAGACCCAATCGCTGGTGATGACGCCTCAGCTGCAGCAGGCGATCAAGCTGCTGGCGCTGTCCAATCTCGAGATCGAGGCCTTTATCGGAGATGCGCTGGACAACAACCCGCTGCTGGAAGCGGGCGAAACCAGCCGCGAGGCGGGCGAGTCTCCCGAAAGCGATGCAGCGGACGATGCTTCCACATCGGACGAACTGATGATGGCAGGCGCGGGCGAGGCCGATGCCCCGCTCGATATCGATCCGGATGCTCTCGACCGTGACCGCGACACTGGCGACTGGTCGGCAGCACATGGATCGGGCCCGGGTGAAGACAGTTACGATTTCGCCGAACAGGGCGAGAGCGAACCAAGCTTGGCCGAACATCTGGAAGCGCAGATCGGTCCCGTGGCTCCGGACGAACGGACTGCCTTTGTCGCGCGCCATATCATCAACCTGCTCGACGAAGCGGGATACCTCACCGTGCCCCTGCGGGAGATCGCCGGCGACCTCGGCGTAACCCTTGTCGATGTCGAGGCCGCGCTCGAAGTGGTGCAATCGCTCGAACCCACGGGAGTTGGCGCGCGCAGTCTGTCCGAATGCTTGACGCTGCAGGCGAAGGAGGCCGACCGCTACGACCCCTGCATGCAGGTGATGCTCGCCAACCTCGAACTGCTCGGCAAGGGCAGCTTCGCGCAGTTGAGACGCATCTGCGATGTCGATGACGAGGACCTTGCCGAGATGCTGGCCGAACTGCGCGGCTACGATCCGCGACCGGGCCTCAAATTCGGCGGAGGAGGCCAGGCGCCGGTCGTCCCCGATATCCTGATCACCGCGGCGAAAGATGGCGGCTGGGACATTGCGCTCAACCAGGCGACCTTGCCGCGCCTCGTGGTCAATCGCGACTATTATGTCGAGCTGCGCGGCGGCTGCACCGACAAGCAATCGAAGAGCTGGCTGTCGGAAAAGCTCGCCGATGCCAATTGGCTGATCAAGGCGCTCGACCAAAGGCAGAAGACGATCCTCAAGGTCGCCGCCGAGATCGTGAAGCAGCAGGACGGCTTCTTCCGCAAGGGCGTGTCCGAGCTGAAACCGCTCACCCTCGCCAAGGTGGCCGAGGCGATCGAGATGCATGAAAGCACGGTCAGCCGCGTGACCAGCAACAAGTACCTCCACTGCGATCGCGGGACATTCGAGCTGAAGTATTTCTTCACCAGCGGTGTCGGCGGCGGCACCGATGGTGAAGGCGCGAGCGCGGAGGCGGTCAAGGCGCGGATCAAGGCGCTGACCGATGCCGAGGATCCGAAGAAGATCCTGTCGGACGACAAGCTGGTGGAACTGCTCAAGGGCGAAGGCTTCGACCTCGCGCGGCGCACCGTCGCCAAATATCGCGAGGCGATCGGGATCGGCTCATCGGTTCAGAGACGGCGACAGAAGAAGCTGGAGAGCATTTGATGTTCCGCCCGCCCATCCGGGCGGGCATCCTCGGTGCTGTCCCTCCGCCGGGACATTCGTTCCGGCTGCAGGGCACCTGCGGGCGGCCCGTCGGCCTTGCGGTCACTGGCGTGACCGTTTCCTTGCGCAATCCGTATGGCTTGGAGAGCTTCGCGAGGCGAAGCCGAGTGCAAGCGCGACTGCGCGTCGGCCGGTCAGGCCGGAAGCCAAGCTAGCCGGATGGCTCGCGCCCGGCGTTTGAGGGACCCCAAAAACACTGTGACTCGAAAGACTCACATGGAAATCGTTAACGCGTTAAACTTCTTATTAACCTTTTTTGGTGAGAAGTTGCGTGGTTAATTCAAGGCAACCTCTCCTACCGGGTCGTTAATCGGGACGAGAGATTACCGCAGGGGATAAAGGGGACACCCAAATGCGCGTTCTGCTGATCGAAGACGAGCCGACAACCGCCAAGGCCATCGAGCTGATGCTCACGACCGAAGGCTTCAATGTCTATTCCACCGATCTGGGCGAGGAAGGCCTCGATCTGGGCAAGCTGTATGATTACGATATCATCCTGCTCGACCTCAACCTGCCCGACATGCATGGTTACGATGTGCTCAAGAAATTGCGCGTCGCCAAGGTGCAGACCCCGGTCCTGATCCTTTCCGGAATTTCGGAAATGGACAGCAAGATTCGCTCGTTCGGCTTCGGCGCGGACGATTATGTGACCAAGCCGTTCCACCGTGACGAGCTGGTCGCCCGCATCCACGCCGTTGTGCGTCGCTCCAAGGGCCACAGCCAGTCGGTCATCCGCACCGGCAAGCTGGCGGTGAACCTCGACGCCAAGACCGTGGAAGTCGATGGCGCCCGCGTCCACCTGACCGGCAAGGAATATGCGATGCTCGAGCTGCTTTCGCTCCGCAAGGGCACCACGCTGACCAAGGAAATGTTCCTCAACCATTTGTATGGCGGCATGGACGAACCCGAACTCAAGATCATCGACGTGTTCATCTGCAAGCTGCGCAAGAAGCTCTCGAGCGCGTGTGGCGGCGAGAACTACATCGAAACCGTCTGGGGCCGCGGCTATGTGCTGCGCGATCCGGACGAGGCTGTCGAAGCCGCGTAACGCCTTTCGGCACCCGCCGAATAGGGGGGACAGGGACGGCTCGCTTCCGGGATCGGAAGCGGGCCGTTTTTGTGTCAGGCGTCGCGACCGGAGAGCGACTTGAGGTCCAGCCCGCTCGGCTCCTGGAATAGGCGCAGGTCGAATTCGGGCAGGATGGCAATGAGGTGGTCGAACAGGTCCGACTGGATCCCTTCGTAATCCGCCCACTGCGTGGTCCCCGTGAAGCAATAGACTTGGAGCGGCAGGCCCTGCGGCGTGGGCTCGAGCTGGCGCACCAGCGTGGTCATCTTGCCGGTTAGGCGTTTATGCGCCTTGAGATAGGCAACGATATAGGCGCGCAGCATGCCGATATTGGTGAAGCGCCGCGCATTGACCGGATTGGTGTCGCCCGCCAATTCGCGCTCGTTCCACGCCTTGAGCTCGGCATCCTTCTCATCGAGATAGTCACTCAGCAGACGGAAGCGTCGCAGGCTATTCACTTCCTCATCGGTCAAGAAGCGAATCGAGTTCTGGTCGATCGGCAAGGACCGCTTGATCCGCCGTCCGCCTGCCTCGCGCATGCCCCGCCAGTTCTTGTAGCTCTCGGCGATCAGCTTGTAGGTCGGGATGGTGGTGATGGTCTTGTCGAAATTCTGCACCTTCACCGTGTGGAGCGCGATGTCGACAACATCGCCGTCGGCATTCATGCTCGGCATCTCGATCCAGTCGCCCACGCGCAGCATGTCATTGGAAGAAAGCTGCACGCTCGCCACCAGCGAGAGGATCGTGTCCTTGAAGACCAGCAGCAGCACCGCGGCCATGGCGCCGAGGCCGGAGAGCAGCAGAAGCGGGCTCTCTTCGATCAGGACGGCGATGCCAAGGATCGTGGCCGCGCAATAGACCCCGATCTTGAGAACCTGGACATAGCCCTTGATCGGCTTGTTTTTCGCCTGCGGCTGGCGATTGTAGAGCTCGTTGACGTAATCGAGGCCCTTGCTCACTGCCATGGCGACCGACAGCACGATGCAGGCCCGCGCCACGTTGACGATGGCAAAGACCACCTCGTCGGGCAGGTTGGGAACGTAGGGAACGCCGCGCGAGATGATCAGCAACGGCAAAACGGTAGACAAGCGTGCGGCAGCCTTGTCGGCAGTCATCGTGCGCGTGTCGAGGAAGGGCGCGGCCAACCGCAGGATGACCTTCTTGAGAAGCCAGTTGACCGCCAGCGCAGCCAGCGCGAGCAGCACCAGGCCGATAAGCGACTGGACCCACAAGGGCTGTCCGGTGAAGAATGTATTGAACTGTTCGATCATGGCAGCGCGGACTAGCCGCATTCGACAGATGACCTCAAGCCCACCGCTCTGGACAATTTGCCCAGAACCCGCTTAGCGCGGCCATCATGAGTGCACACAAGGAAGGTGATCCGACGACCCTCAAGCGGCTCTATGGCCGCAGCCAGGGCAAGCCGCTGCGCGCCGCGCAGCAGGAGCTGGTCGACAATCTCTTGCCCAGTATCGCCGTGCCCGAGGAAGGTCCCGTCACCGCAGAGCGACTGTTCAATGAGGACTGCCCGCTGCATTTCGAAATCGGCTTCGGCGGCGGCGAGCACATGGCCTATCGCGCCGACCTGCTGCCCAATCACGGTTTCATCGGCGCCGAGCCGTTCCTCAACGGCGTGGCCAGCGCGTTGACCCATGTGAAGGAAGGCAACCTTGCCAATGTCCGCATCCAGCATGGCGATGCACTGCAGGTTCTCGAACGCGTGCCCGATGGCGCGCTGACTATGCTCTACCTGCTGCATCCCGATCCCTGGCCCAAGGCCCGCCATGCCAAGCGACGGATGATGAATGACGGGCCGGTGCGCATGTTCGCCGACAAGCTCAAGCCCGGCGGCGAGTTCCGCTTCGGCACCGACCATCCGATCTATCTGCGCCACGCGCTGATGGTGATGCGCCGCTTCACCACTGAGTTCGAATGGGTCGTCGAGGGGCCGCAAAGCTGGCAGGTCCGCCCCTCCGGTTGGCCCAAGACGCGTTACGAGACCAAGGCGCGCAACGTCTTCGGCCATGAAGTCTGGTATTTCCGCTTCCGCAGGAAATAGGTGATATTGCGAACCGATGAAGCGGTTCAACATCTGGTTCGGCGGGATCTTCGCAGCCTTCGGGCTGGTGTTCGCCGGTGTCGGCTCCTGGTTCTGGTTTAGCGACCTCGATCTTGCCGCGAACGGCGAGCGAGCGCAGGGCCGCGTCGTCGGTTTCGAGGAGAGCTATTCCTCTGACAATGGCACGACCTATCGCCCGCGCGTCAGCTTCACCGACGCAAACGGTCAACTGCACACTTTCACAGGATCGATCGGATCGAGCCCGCCCAGCTTCGACCGGGGCGAGGAGGTGGAGGTCATTTACGATCCCTGGACGCCCGAACAGGCGCTGATCGACAGCTTTGGCCAGCGCTACCTCTTCCCGCTGGCCTTTGGTGGCTTCGGGCTGGTCTTCGCCGGAATAGGCTTCGGCATGATGGGCTGGGGCATCAGGCGCCGCATGATCATCGATCGACTGAAACTGAGCGGCGTGCCGATCGAGGCCGATTTCGGACAAGCCTATCTCGACACCAGCGTGAAGGTGAACGGTCGCAGCCCGTGGCGGGTCACCGCACAGGCAACGCATCCTTTCACTGGCAAGCTGGAGACGTTCAAGAGCGAGCGTATCTGGGCCAATCCGTCCGGCCTGCTAAGCGGCAAGAAGGTCCGCGTGCTGGTCGATCCCAATAATCCCAAGCGCCACTATATCGATCTCGACGAATATCTCGGCGAGAGCGCCAGCGGATAGGAACATTCGCCAACCCAATGCCGTTGGCAGGGGAAGAAGTATGAAAATCGGGAGCTTTTCATGAGCGACAAGACAGCCTGCATTGTCGGCGCATCGCGCGGGATCGGCCTCGGTCTCGCCAAACATCTGGCCGCGCGCGGATATCGCGTCTTTGCCACCGAGCGCTCGCATAGTGAGGCGCTGGCCGAAGCGGCAGCCGAAAGCGCTGGCGCGATCGAAGTGCACACAGCCGATGTGACGGACCCCTCCAGCATCGCCTTTCTGGGCGAAGCCATCGGCAGGGATGCGCTCGATATCCTCGTGCTCAATGCCGGGGTCTATGGCGGCAGTGCGCAAGCGCTGGAGGACCTGACCCGCGAGAACGTGGCGGACATCATGATGACCAATGCCGTCTGCCCTGCCCAGGCTGCCGTGGCGCTGATGCCCTGCATGAAAGACGGCGGTTGTATCGGCATGATGACCAGCAAGATGGGCTCGATTGAAGACTCTTCTGGCGGCACCAATCTCTACCGCCTGTCCAAGACCGGGCAGAACGTGCTCGCCCGCTCCCTGTTCGAAAAGCATGCAAGGGCGCGCGGCATTTCGGTGCTTTCGCTCCATCCCGGCTGGGTGCAGACCGATATGGGCGGGCCCAACGCCTTGATCGATGTCGATACGAGCGTGCGCGGCATGATCGACCTGCTCGAAGCCGAGCGCGAGCCGTGCCACGTCTTCCTCGCCTATGACGGGCAGGAAGTGGGCTGGTAGAGAGCTAGGCTTGCTCGCGGCGGCGTATAGCCCAGGGGAACAGGCCGAATGCGACCTGCCCGGCAAGCCCGATAGCCCCGGCGGGCGTGCCGATACCGGCAATCCATTCTCCCACCGAGTCTCCGAACACGATTAGCGTAAGCAACACTTCGCTGCCCATCAGCAGCGCGAAGGCAATCGCACCCATTGCCAGGGCGTGCTTCGGTTCAGCGATGCCAAAACGCCCCAGCAGCCAGCGCGCAACCATCCAGCTGGCCCCGAGCATGATGGGAAGCTCGATCAGGGTTGCCGGGAGCATGCCCAGCGCCGGCTCGAGCACGAGCACACGGATGCTGCCGAGAAGAAAGCCCAGCGCGAAAACCAGCGCCCAATAGGCGATTGCGGCCTTGGGGACAGCCCCGGAGGCAACCTCGCCAACCGGGCGCACGGGATCAGCCGACGACGCCAGCCGCTGCCAGCACGCTGAGCGTCAGCACGTCTGGCGCGATCGCAGTCATGGGGGCAATTTGCACCGGCTTCTCCATGCCGATCAGCATCGGGCCGATCGTGGCATTTCCGCCCAGCTCGCGCAGCAGCTTTGCCGAAAGATTGGCCGATTGCAGGCCAGGCATGACCAGCACATTGGCCGGGCCCGACAGGCGGCTGAAGGGATAAAGCTTCATCACCGTCGGATTGAGCGCGGCATCGGGCGCCATTTCGCCTTCATATTCAAAGCCGGGATCTTCCGAGTCGAGGATGTGTACCGCGTCACGGATGTTCTCGAGCCACTTGCCCGACGGATTGCCGAAGGTCGAGTAGGACAGGAAGGCGACGCGCGGTTCGTGGCCCAGCCGCCGTGCGACCGCGGCGGTTTCCTTGGCGATATGGGCCAGCTGCTCGGCGCTCGGTCGCTCGTTGATCGTGGTATCGGCAAGGAAGGTGGTCTGCGTCTTGCCGATCATCATGTGCACGCCGAACGGGACCTGGCCCTCCTTGGGATCGAGCACCTGGCTGACTTCGCGCATGGTTTGCGCAAAGGTACGCGTAAGGCCCGATATCATCGCATCGCCATGGTCGAGCTCGAGCAGCAGGGCAGCGAAAATGTTGCGTTCCTGGTTGACCATGCGGCGCACGTCGCGCTCGGTGAAGCCCTTGCGCTGCAATTTGTCGTAGAGATGTTCGACCATCTGCGGCACGAGGTCGCTATCGGCCGAATTCTGGATGTCGAAGGTTTGGGGATTGTCGACGCCGAGTTCGGTCAGCTTGTCGAGCACGGCCTGCGTCCGGCCGACCAGCACGGGCTTGCCATAGCCGAAGTCGCGGAACTGGATCGCTGCCCGCAGCACGACTTCCTCTTCCGCCTCCGCAAAGATCATCCGCTTTGGATTGTTCTTCGCCTCGGCATAGACCGTGGTCAGCACCGAAGTCGTCGGGTTGAGGCGGCTCTTGAGCTGGTGGCGATAGACGTCGAAATCCTCGATCTGCACCTTCGCCACGCCGCTATCCATCGCAGCCTTGGCAACGGCGGCGGAAACGGTTTCCATCAGGCGCGGATCGAACGGGACGGGGATGATGTAGTCGCGCCCGAACTGGTGGTTCTTGCCATAGGCGGCGGCCACTTCCTCCGGCACGGGCATACGCGCCAGCTCGGCAATGGCGGTGGCGGCAGCGATCTTCATCTCCTCGTTGATAGCGGTCGCCTGCACGTCGAGCGCACCGCGGAAGATGAAGGGGAAACCCAGCACGTTATTGACCTGGTTGGGATAGTCGCTGCGCCCGGTGGCGACGATCGCATCGGGGCGCACTGCCTGCGCTGCATCGGGCGTGATTTCCGGATCGGGATTGGCCATGGCGAAAATGATCGGCTGTTCGGCCATCTCGGCAACCCATTCGGGCTTGAGCGCACCAGCGACCGACAGGCCTAGGAAGATGTCTGCCCCTTTAAGCGCCTCCTCGAGTGTACGGCATTCGGTGTCGACTGCATGCGCGCTCTTCCACTGGTCGACGCGTTCGCGGCCATTGTAGATCACGCCCGAACGGTCACACATGATGACGTTCTCGTGCTTTACGCCCATCGCCTTGATCAGCGAGGTACAGGCAATGGCAGCAGCGCCCGCGCCGTTCACCACCACCTTGACTTCGTCCATCTTGCGACCGGTGATGTGGCAGGCATTGAGCAGGCCGGCAGCCGAGATGATCGCCGTGCCATGCTGGTCGTCATGCATGACCGGGATGTTGAGCCGCTCGCGCAAGGCCTGCTCGATGATGAAGCATTCGGGGGCCTTGATATCCTCGAGGTTGATGCCGCCGAAGCTCGGCTCCATCAACGCTACGGCCTCGATAAAGGCATTGGGGTCCTCCGTCGCCAGTTCGAGGTCGATCGAGTCCACATCGGCGAAGCGCTTGAACAGCACCGCCTTGCCTTCCATCACCGGCTTTGATGCCAGAGCGCCGAGATTGCCGAGGCCGAGGATGGCGGTTCCGTTGGAAATCACCGCCACGAGATTGGCCTTTGCCGTGTAGTTGGCAGCGAGCGAGGGATCCTCGGCAATCGCCTTTACCGGCACCGCAACACCGGGTGAGTAGGCAAGGCTCAAGTCGCGCTGCGTCGCCATCGGCTTGGAGGCGACGATCTCGATCTTACCCGGCCGGATCGTCTCGTGGTAGAACAGCGCCTCGCGCGCGGTGAAATCATTGGTATCGTCGGCCAAGCCTGTACTCCCTCTTGCACGCCCACGCATATAGCCCTTGGCAATCTCGCGATAGGGGAAAGAGTAGCCGGCACCCTTCCCGAATCGGCCAAGGGGCAGTTACCTCCCGGGTCCGATGGCCGGTTCCGCAACTCCCATGATGGCCCAGTATCACGACCTCAAGCGCGAGGCCGGGGACTGCCTGCTGTTCTATCGCATGGGCGACTTCTTCGAACTGTTCTTTGACGATGCCAAGACAGCCGCCGGCATACTCGACATCGCCCTGACCAGCCGCGGCGAACATGGCGGGGAGCCTGTGCCGATGTGCGGCGTCCCCGTGCATGCCGCGGAGAGCTACCTCGCGCGGTTGATCCGAGCAGGCTGCCGTGTGGCGATTGCGGAGCAGGTGGAAACGCCCGACGAGGCGAAGGAGCGTGCCAAGCGCGAAGGGTCGCCGGTTTCCAAGGCGCTGGTGAAACGCGACATCGTCCGCTTCGTCACCGCCGGAACGCTGACCGAGGAAGCACTGCTCGAGCCCCGCCGGGCCAACATGCTCGCCGCGATCTGCGAAGTACGCGGGACAATCGGCGTGGCCAGCTGTGACATCTCGACCGGGCGGATGGAGCTGGAAGAGTGCAATGCCGGCCAGCTCGGCGCCGTTCTCGCACGCATCGGTGCGAGCGAACTGGTGGCCCCCGACGATCTCGAGGATAGCTGGCCCGACGCCATTGCCCGGCCGCGCAGCGACTTCGGAAGCGATGCCGGGGAGGCCCGCCTTAAAGCCATCCATGGCGTCGCCACGCTCGACGCGTTCGGGGACTTTACCCGTGCCATGCTGGCAGCGGCTGGCGGGCTCATTGCCTATCTCGACCATGCCGGACGCGGCACCCTGCCCTTCCTGCTACCACCTGTCGCCAGCTCGAGCGCGGACAGACTGGCCATGGACGAAGCAACCCGGGCGAGCCTCGAGATCACCTCCTCGCAAGGCGGATCGCGCGCCGGCAGCCTGCTGGCCGAGGTAGATCGCTGCGTCACCGGAGCCGGGGCGCGTCAGCTGGCGACGGACCTGTCCGCACCGCTCACGCGAAGCGAGGCGATCGAAAACCGCCTCGCCCTCGTGCAGTTCGTGCACGATGATCCGCTGCTGCGTGCCGATTTGCGCGAGGTGATGCGCGCCATTCCCGATATCGGGCGCGCGCTGGGCCGCATTGTGGCCGGACGCGGCAGCCCGCGCGACCTTGGCCAGGTGCGCGACGGCTTGAACGAAGCGCGGCGCATCCACGACTTCCTCAAGGGCCGCAAAGATCGGCCTTCCCTGCTCGATGCGCTGCTGCCGGAAATGACTGGCCATGGCGCGCTGACGGATTTGCTCATGCGCGCTTTGGTGCCCTCCCCGCCGACCGAGCGCAGCCAGGGCGGCTTCATTGCAGAAGGCTATGACGCCTCGCTTGACGAACTGCGCGCCATGTCGGGCAGCGCGCGGCGTGCCATCGCGGCGATGGAAGCACGCTATCGTGAAGAGACCGGAATCTCCTCGCTCAAGATCAAGCATAATGGCGTACTCGGCTATTTCATCGAAGTGCCGAGCAAGCATGGCGATGCTCTGATGGGGCCCGATAGTGGCTTCATCCACCGCCAGACCATGGCCAATGCGGTGCGCTTCAACTCGCTCACCTTGCATGAAGAGGCAAATCGCATCGCCGAAGCCGGCGGCCGGGCGCTTGCTGCGGAGGAGGCGCATTTCGAGGAACTGGTCGATGCCGTTGCGAATGACAGGGAACGCATCGCCGCAACGGCAGCGGCACTGGCGCGCCTCGACGTCTCCGCCGGGCAGGCCGAGCGCGCCGCCGAGGGCGGGTGGTGCAGGCCCGACATCCTCGAAGACAAGACGCTGGATATCGTCGGGGGCCGCCACCCTGTGGTCGAAGCCGCGCTGAAGAAACAGGGCGAACGTTTCATCGCCAATGATTGTTCGCTTTCGCCGGCGGACAGGCTGTGGCTGGTCGGCGGGCCGAATATGGGCGGCAAGTCCACCTTCCTGCGGCAAAATGCGCTGATCGTGCTGCTGGCACAGGCGGGCGGCTACGTGCCTGCGGAGAGTGCCCGGATCGGTCTGGTCGATCGCTTGTTCAGCCGCGTCGGCGCTTCGGACAATCTCGCGCGCGGGCGCTCCACCTTCATGGTCGAAATGGTCGAGACTGCGGCGATCCTCAGTCAGGCCAGTGATCGCAGCTTCGTCATCCTCGACGAGGTCGGGCGTGGCACCTCGACCTATGACGGGCTGGCACTGGCCTGGGCCGTGGCCGAGGCGATCCATGAGCGAAACCAGAGCCGCTGCCTATTCGCCACCCACTACCACGAGCTGGCGCGGCTGGCGGAAACCTGCCCCGCCCTCTCGCTGCACCATGTCCGGGCCAAGGAATGGAAAGGCGATCTCGTCCTGCTGCACGAAGTTTCGGAAGGGGCTGCGGACCGCAGCTACGGCCTTGCCGTCGCACGGCTGGCAGGCGTTCCCGCAGAAGTCGTCAAACGCGCCAAGTCGGTGCTCGACAAGCTCGAAAAGGGCCGCGCGGAAACCGGCGGGCTCGCTGCTGGCCTTGGCGAATTACCGCTTTTCGCCGCGATGGACGAGGAAGAAGACGAAGCGCAGGACAGCCTGCGTGAACAACTCGAAACGCTCGATGTCGACGCGCTCAGCCCGCGCGAGGCGCTCGACATCCTCTATCGCCTCAAACGCGAAGCGGGAACGGAGGGCGGCTGACCGCCGTTCCTCAAGGCATGAGCGACAAGAGCGGCTACGACAATGGCGACACGCCCGACGAGCAGGAGGAGGATCGCGAGGAATTGGCACGCGAGCGGACCGACATGGCCGAGGATCGCACGATCATGGCGGTCGAGCGAACCTTTGCAGGCTGGATCCGTACCGCTTTTGCCGCCATCGGTATTGGTCTCGCTTTTCGCGTGCTTTTCGGCGAACTCGATCCACCCTGGTTGGCCAAGGGGCTAGCGAGCCTTTTCATCGCCTTTGCCGTGTTCCTGTCCCTGAGCGCGTACAAGCGCGCGGTGGCATCGCTCGAACGAATGCATCCGCACGTGCTTGAACGGCCCGACATACCCAGCTTCAAATGGCTTTCCTATGGCGTGGCGCTCGGTGCCGCACTGTTAATCGCCGGCCTTTGGGTTCTCAATGACGGATCGCTGGCGAGCTGACCCTCAGCGCGTCGGCACGGGTTCATCGCCGGAATAGTCGTAGAACCCCTTGCCACTCTTGCGGCCGAGCCAGCCGGCCTCGACATATTTCACCAGCAAGGGTGCGGCGCGATATTTGGAATCGCCAGTGCTGGCGAAGATCACCCGCATGATCTCGAGACAGGTATCGAGCCCGATGAAGTCCGCCAGTTCGAGCGGACCCATCGGATGGGCGAGGCCGAGGCGGCAACCCTTGTCGATATCGGCAATGCCCGCCGTCCCGCTACCCAGCACGAAGACAGCTTCATTGATCATCGGCAGAAGGATGCGGTTGACCACGAAGCCGGGCTCATCCTCGCTAAGCACCACTTCCTTGCCGAGGCTTTCGGCAAAAGCCTTGGTGGACGCGCGTGTGGCTTCGGAGGTCGCAAGGCCGGGAATGACCTCGACCAGCTTCATCACCGGCACGGGATTGAAGAAGTGCAGGCCGACAAAGCGTGCCGGATCGGGCACGCCCGCAGCCATGCGGGTGATCGGGATCGAACTGGTATTGCTGGCGAGGATCGCCTCGGGACTCAGCACCTTGGCGGCAGCCTCGAAAATCTTCGCCTTGATGGACTCATTTTCCGTTGCGGCTTCGATGATGAAGGTTGCATCGCCCATCGGCGCATAGTCGATGCCGGGAGAAATCCGCGCCACGGCCGCATCGGCATCGGCCTGCGTCATCTTCTCCTTCTCGACCAGACGCCCAAGCCGCTTGGCGATACCGGCGACGGCCTTCTCGGCGATCGCGGGGTCGCGATCGACAAGCACTACCTCATGCCCGCTCGCAGCAACGACCTGCGCGATCCCCGCGCCCATCTGGCCTGCACCGATAATGCCGATTACCTGGCTCATTCCTCAGCTCCTTCGCACTTGCAGCATGCCTTACAGGAGCAATGTCCGCCTTGCTAGCGGTTAGCGCCGGGCTTCCAGAGCACATCGCCCTTGCCGCCATCATTGGCATGGCGAGCGAGCACGAACAGATAGTCCGACAGGCGATTGATATAGGCAAGCGCGGCGGGATTGACCGGCTCGGCGTCTGCCAGCGCGGTCATCGCGCGCTCTGCCCGTCGCGCGGCGGTGCGTGCAAGGTGCAGGCGTGCTGCCGCCTCGCTGCCGCCCGGAAGCACGAAACTTGTCAGCGGTTCGAGCTTTTCGGTGAGCGCATCGATCCTGCCCTCGATCCATTCGACCTGCACCGGAACGATCCGCAGGACCATTTCCGACGGCGTGAAATCCTCCCCCGGCGTGGCGAGGTCTGCGCCAAGGTCGAACATATCGTTCTGGATACGGTTCAGATATTCGGCTGCATCACCCGAAAGGTTGAGAACAGCCAGACCGAGCGTGGCATTGGCCTCATCCACCGCGCCAACTGCCTCGATTCGCAGCGCATGCTTGGGCAGGCGCGAGCCGTCGACCATGCCGGTCGTCCCGTCATCGCCAGTGCGCGTGTAGATGCGGTTAAGCTTGACCAGATGCGCCTCCCGCAATCCGGCACGGTTACTGGTTGATGATCAGCAACAAGGCGACGATGACCACGGCCAGCGCCTGGAACTTGATGCGGTTCATCATCATCCTGTTCTGCTTGGCCTGCATTTCACCGACCCGCGCATCGTCATCGGGATTTTCGAGGTCGAGCTTGGTCGATTGCATGAAGGCAACGATTCCGCGCACCAGCATGACCACGGTACCGATCACGGCAGCGATCAGGAGAAGGGTAAGAACGACATTCATGGTTCACCATGTAGGACCGGCGAGAGGGTAATTCCACCCGGCATTTGTCCGGTACGCAATTGCGCCGCAAGCGCGCGCCCGTCCGTACCCGCCAACCTCCGGTCCGCGAGGGAGGGAGAACCGCGCCGCTTGGCCAGCTTGCGCCCCTCTCTATCGAGCACCAGGGCATGATGGTGCCAGGTCGGAACGGGAAGGCCGAGCAGCTCCTGCAGAAGGCGGTGGACATGCGTTGCCGCGAACAGATCCGCGCCGCGGGTCACCAGCGTCACGCCATCCGCAGCATCGTCAAGAGTTGCCGCCAGATGGTAAGAGGCCGGGGTCTCCGTATCCTTGCGCACCAGCACGACGTCGCCCGCCAGATCGGGCCGCGCCAGCTGTTCGCCCGCCAGTTCGTCCACCCAGGTGAGCGGGCCCGTGCGCGACATGGCTTCCGACACGTCGAGCCGCCAGGCTACCGCCTGATCGGGTGTAGGCGGATCGAACTTGCAAGTGCCGGGATAGACCGGCCCGTCCGGACCCATTTCGCTTGCCGCTTCTGCAATTTCCGCTCGGGTGCATTTGCAGGGATAGAGCACGCCCATCGCCGCCAGGGTCGCGGCCGCCACCTCGTATTCATCCAGCCGCGCACTCTGCGCGGGAACTTCCTCCCAGGCGAGGCCGAGCCAGGAGAGATCGTCACGGAAGGTTGCGGCCAGTTCGGGACGTGAGCGGCCGCCATCGATATCCTCGATCCTGAGCAAGAAACGTCCCCCCCGTTCCTTTGCGAGATCATGCGCGACGATCGCCGAGTACGCGTGGCCGAGATGCAACGGACCATTGGGGCTGGGTGCAAATCTGGTCACAACCATGACTTAACTCGATCCCCGAATGCCTTGCGACTCGTGAAAAATCCTGTGGATTTGCATTTTGTAACAGGCTTGACGCTTTTTGGCGCAAATGCTCCACCTGTACGTATCAGGGAGGACACAAATCGTGTTCAAGGCCGAACTGATCGAACGCGCCGCGCAATTCCGGAGTGCGGAGGATGATCCCTCCCGGAAGCTTGAGAGCTGCCCGGCTTTGGTCCTCAATGCGGACTACACCCCGCTATCCTATTATCCGTTGAGTCTCTGGCCCTGGCAGACGGCGATCAAGGCCGTGTTCCTTGAACGCGTGGACATTGTCGCCAGCTATGACCGGCAGGTCCACTCGCCTTCGCTCGACATGCAGATCCCGAGCGTGATCGCGCTGCGGCAATATGTGAAGCCGAGCGAGTTCCCGGCCTTCACGCGCTTCAACCTGTTCCTGCGCGATCGCTTCCAGTGCCAATATTGCGGCAGCGGGCAGCATTTGACCTTCGACCACGTGATCCCACGCCGCCTGGGCGGCAAGACCACGTGGGAAAACATCGCCACAGCCTGCGCGCCCTGCAACATGAAGAAGGGCGGACGTACGCCGAAGCAGGCCAATATGCGCATGATTTGCGAGCCGATCCGCCCAACCAGCTGGCAGTTGCAACAGCACGGCAAGGGCTTCCCGCCGAACTACTTGCACGAAACCTGGCGCGATTGGCTCTACTGGGACATCGAACTGGAAGAATAGGCGCGGCTGCGCCGGGAATTCAGCCTTCGATCACCCGGCTTTGCGGATGGTGCTTGTCGAGGTGGCGCTTGACGATGCGCAGGTTGCGCGTGTTCGAGCGGAAGAAGAAATCGAAGAAATCGCCGGCGACGGGCACTGCGCCGATAGCACTGTCGAACAACACGTTGCCCGCCATGCGTGCGAGCTTCCATTTCGGCAGTCCGAGATTGCGCGCTTCCCACACGATGTACATGCCCAGCCCTGCGGTAATGATGTCGCCCAATACCGGTACCAGACCGGCAACGGCATCGAGGCCGACAGGTCGGTTGATCCCGGGGACGACCAGGCTGCGCTCCAGCAGCTGTTCCATCGCTTCGATCCGACGACGCACCGAAGCCGGGTCCTGACCCAGCGGCACGTCGATCTTCATCGGTCGCGGACTAGTGGTCTCAGCCATACGGAAAGCCTCCTTAGGTGACTTATTTGGGTATGACAGCAAGGTCTGACAAGGGATGGAAGGCCCAGAGGTTGCCCGAGAAGCCATCGACATTGCCGCGCACCAGCGACCAGCGGATCGGCGGACCGAAGGGAATGTAGATATTGGAGAGCGTCAAATCCGCCTCGGCCTCGGCCAGCAGGTAAGTGCGTCGCTCGACATTGTCCTCGTCCAGCGCCTGACCGACGAGGAAATCCACATCATCGTCGCACAATCCGCGCTCAAGCCCGCAATTGAACTGGTTGAGGAACCAGCGTGGCGCGGCATAGCGGGCGATGCGGTCGACGATGAGAAGGTCCGCCTCGGCGCGGGATTCCGCCCGCACAAGCTCGACGCCAATCAGGCGCCATTGGGCCGCCAACTCGCGGAAAAGGATATCATTGCCGGGTTCATCGCCGATCAGCATGGCAATCCTTGGCATCGCCTCGATATCCTCCTGCCCCGCCCGCCATTCGGCGATGCGTGCCGCAGCCGCTTCGCGCAGCTCGTCGATCGAGCGGTCCGCCCAGCGCTCCGGAACGAGGCCGGGATCGCCCGGCAGGCCCGGCGTGACGACCCGTGTAGAGGCTTGCCAGCCGCCGATATTGAACGGCTCCAGCAGGGCAGCGCGATCAAGCGCCATGGCCAGGGCCTCGCGCAATTCGCTCGTTTCCAGCACGCCATTGGCACGGCGAACGTGCACACCGAACAGTCCAATCGCCGGATCCAGGCGCACGGTCCCGCGCGACAGCGGCCCGGTATTGACCAGCGGCATGGCGCCGATCCGGCCTCCTAGGACCACTTCGATCCCGCCATCCTCGAACCCCTCAATGGCCTCTGTCGCAGTGAGCGCATGGATCTGCACAGGCCGCACGTAATCCTGCCAGTCCTCGGACAGGGGAAGGCCGCGCTGTTCAGGCGGCTTCATTTCGAGGACGGAGGAATCATTAGCGAGGCGCAGCACCATCGGGCCCGTTTCGCCTTCTCCCCGGTGCAGGCCCAGTTCGGGCTGGGCGAGCAATTGCAGGAGGTTGGGAACCGCGCTGGACAGGCGAATTTCGATCACCCGTCCGGCCATGGCCCTGACGTCCGTCACTGGGGCCAGATCGAGCCCCAGCGAGGTGCCGCGCAGATCGCGAATCGCGCGATTGAGGGCGATGCGCACGCTATCTGCCGAAAGCGCCTCTCCATCGGGCCAGTTGCCGTCGCGGAGCCTGAACACGAAAATCCGGCCATTCTCCGTGACGTTCCAGCGATCCGCAAGCGCGGGTACGACCTCTCCGTCCTGGTCCAGCGCGACAAGGCCGGACCGTATCGCAGCGCGCACATGCTGGCCACCTGCGGAAAGCCGCACACCATCTTCGAAGAGGTTCACATCGCTATCGATGAAGGCGACATCGAAGGCGCCATCGTCCGAACTGCCGCAACCGGCAAGCGCCAGGGCCAAGCCCGAAACCAACAATGTCGAGGAGCGAGAAGCCATGCCTTGGATTAGGCTGGCTGCGGGCGGCCTTCAACCGCCCATTCGCGTCAGAGCTTGCGCAGACGTTCGTTCGCTGCGCGTTCCTCCGAAACCGTCGGGCGCGAGTAAAGCGAATCGTCTTTCTTCTTGGCGGCAACCGGCGCGCGGGCTCTCTTCGGATCGATCTCGTCGGCAAAGGCAATGCCGAAGCGCGTCTCCTGGCGCCACGCCACGGTACCCTCAATCCAGCCGAGATTGCGCAATTCGACGGAAACCGTTTCTCCGCGCGCGACCTTGACCTCACCCTCGGCCATCATGCCACCGGCGGAAAGATTGCGAACCTTGACGCGATGCATCTCGTCGCTGCCCGCCACACGCAATTGGGCAAGCAGGAACAAGCTGTCGCGTTCGACCTGGCGTGTATCTACATTGCTCATCGAGCGCTCGAGACCTCTTGTCCGGGCCCGATCCGCGTGGATGGCAGAGACGGGCGCTACAGTTGAATTCCTGCGCGCGGATATGTGGCAATCACGGCTAATCGAGCGTTAACGGCCCGCCGCGTGGAACATGCATGTCCCAAATTGGGTCAGTTATCGCGCGAAACCTTTTCACGCCGTTCATGCGCCTGCTGCGCCTCGACCGTCATCGTGGCGATCGGGCGAGCGATCAGGCGGTTGATGCCGATCGGATCACCGGTCACCTCACACCAGCCATATTCACCCTCGTCGATACGGCGAAGCGCGGCATCGATCTTGGCGATCAGCTTGCGCTGCCTGTCGCGCGTACGCAGCTCGATCCCCCAATCGGTTTCCGAGGAGGCGCGATCATTGAGGTCGGGTTCGCGAATGGGGCCGTCCTGCAGGTTCTGCAGCGTGCCTTCCGCCGCGACGAGGATCGACTTTTTCCATTCGAGCAGCAGCACACGAAAATAGTTCAGCTGCGCTTCGCACATATACTCTTCGTCTTCGGACGGAGCGTAGTCGCTGGGCAGCGCACGCTTCGCCTTCGCAAGAATATCGATGTCGTCCCTTGGAATAGACGCCATTAACGCACTCCGCATCCTGATCCTGCCAGCCTGTCCTGCATCGCATTCGGCGCTTGCCCTTTTGGGTCTGTCAGCTGCCTTGCCCAGGCCGGATTTGAGGCGGCGCTATAGTGGGCGCGCCAAAGACTCACAAGCGACAATTCTGGATAAGTTGTTGAGCCAGGCAATGGCGGCGGCAAAGCCTCCGACACGAATTCGCAGCACGTGTTAACCATTTCTTGACCATGATCGTCAAAACCTTGGTCCATCGAAGGTTCGGCGATTTGGGGGTCCGGGCCAAATATGGGGGTAAACGATCATGGAACTCGCCAAGATCGAGACTTTTGCGAAGATCCAGCCGGCCGAGATTTCTGGTGCCGATATGCTGATTGCCCATTGCCTGGCCGCTGCAGCCGATGGGGACATCACCGCCTATTACGACCTCGGCGTCGCCTTCTCTACCGGTAGCCACGGTGTCGCATGCGACCTTGTCGAGGCGCACAAGTGGTTCAACCTTGCCGCGTCGCGCGGTCACGAGGAAGCTGCCTGGTGCCGTGCCGACATTTCCGACGAAATGACCGCTCGCGAAATTGCCGAGGCCCAGCGCCGCGCTCGTGAATGGCTTTCCACCGGAACGCGCTACGCTGCCTGAAGCCTGTGCCGTTCAGCCCTTCCTGAAGGGCGTGCGGTCGCCCAGCTGCAGGCGATCCATCGCAACCCCGCGGCGCTCCTGTTCGAGGTATTCGGCGACGGCCCTGCGGAAGCCCGGATCGGCAATGTAATGCATCGAGGTGGTAGCCACCGGTTCATAGCCCCTTGCGAGCTTGTGTCCGCCCTGCGCGCCCGCCTCCACCCTTTTCAGCCCCCGCTCGATGGCGGCATCAATCGCCTGATAGTAGCATAGCTCGAAATGCAGGAAGGGCTTGTCCACCAGGCAGCCCCAATACCTGCCATAGAGCGCATCCGACCCGATGAAATTGAGCGCCCCGGCGATCGGGCGATCATCCTCGAAGGCCAGCAGCAGCAGGATCTGCTCACCCATCCTCTCCCCGAACAGGTCGAATGCGGCACGCGTCAGGTAGGGCGCTCCCCATTTGCGCGCGCCCGTGTCCTGATAGAACAGCCAGAAGGCGTCCCAATGCTCGGGCCGGATGTCGTCTCCGCTCAGGGCCGCGATTCGCACCCCTTCCTGTGCCGCCTTGCGCTCCTTGCGGATGGCCTTGCGTTTGCGGGATGCCAGCACGCCAAGAAAATCATCGAAGCTGGCAAAATCGCGATTGGTCCAGTGGAACTGGATGTCCTCGCGCCGTAACCATCCCGCATCCTCGAAGAATGGGTGCTGAGATGTCTCAACAAAGGTTGCATGGGCGGAGGACAGCTCGCTCTGCAGGCAAAGCTGCTCCGCCGCCCGCAATAGCGGTACGCCGAATTGGGGGCCGGAAAGGAGCAGGCGCGGCCCGGTGGCCGGGGTGAAGGGAGCGGCGATCTGCAGCTTGGGATAATAGTCCCCGCCCGCCCGGTGCCAGGCATCGGCCCAAGCATGATCGAACACATATTCGCCCTGGCTGTGGCTCTTGGCGTAGGATGGCATCGCTGCCAGCAGCTGGCCCTGTGCGTCCTCGATCACCAAAGGAAGGGGCTGCCAGCCAGTCCCTTCGCCGACGCTGCCCGAATCTTCCAGCGCGGAGAGGAAGGCATGCGACATGAAGGGATTGCCGTGGCCCTCCAGCGCATCCCACTGCGCCTGTGGAAGCGAGGCAATGCCGGGAGCAATACGGGCTGTGAACTCGCCTTCGGCCATTGCCGCCTATCTAGGGTAGCCTATGCGATTCTGCGAGCCCCTGCCCTTCCGCGATCGGCGCATCCGCAAATTCCTGTGCACTTGCGCGCAGGGCGGGCGAAGCGACAGTCCAGGTGAGAAGCGGCAATCCTCTTGCCCGCTGGCTGGCAGCAAAAGGGCTCGGCAAGTCGCGAACGTCGTAGGCAAGGAAATGGGGCTTCGCCCTCCAAAGGAAGCGATGGCGGGTCAGGCGCGCACCGCTTGTCCGCCGATCCCGCTCCGTCACGACGAGCCCGCGTACGACCTGGGGCGCATTTCCTGCGAACCAGGATCCGACACGCGGATCGAAGGACATGACTGCTACCTGGCCCTGATAGCCTTCCAGGTCGCGCCGTACGGCCTTGCACAGGCCCGAAACGGAACGCGGCGGATCGGTCTTCAGCTCGAGCAGCAGCGGAACCTTGCCATCCACCTGCTCCAGCAGGTCGCGAAGCGTGGGAATGCGCTCTCCGCCAACCGACAGCCTGGTGCTTGTCAGCTCGGCAATTCCCAGCCGCGCGACCGCGCCCTGTAGACCCGCGAGGCGCTCCAGCGTCGCATCATGGAACACCACCGCCCGGCCGTCACCGCTCAAGCGGATGTCGCACTCGATCCCCATGCCAAGTGACATCGCACTGGCAAAGGCAGAAGGGGAATTTTCGGCCACTGTCGGAGAATGCAGCCCGCGATGGGCATATTCCCATTCGCGCAGCCAGCCGACCATGGCGGCATCGGGCGCCGGAACGAGTGCGGCGTCAATCCACCGCAAGGGCAATGACGGCATCCACTTCGACAGCAGCGGCAAGCGGCAGGACGGGCACGCCCACGGCGCTGCGCGCATGGCGACCGATCTCTCCGAACACTTCGAACATCAGCTCGGACGCACCATTGGCAACCTTGGGCTGGTCGGTGAATTCAGGAGTCGAATTGACGAAGGCGCCGAGCTTGACCACCCGCTCCACCTTGTCGAGCAGGCCAGCCGCCTTGAGCTGTGCAAGGATCATCAGTCCGCAGGCGCGCGCGGCCGCGTAGCCATCCTCGAGTGCAACATCTTCGCCCAGCCGGCCGGTCACCAGCTTTCCATCGACGAAGGGCAATTGCCCGGAAACATGCGCCATTCCCTTGGTCACGACCACGGGCTGGTAAGCCGCGACGGGTGCGGCGGCTTCTGGCAGGGTGATGCCGAGTTCGGCAAGTCGGGCTTCAACGCTCATCTTCGCTCTCCATGCAATGTTTCGAGAAGCCAGGGCAGGGCCTCGGCCCAATTGTCTATCCGCGCATGGGCATGCCCCGCCTCATGCGCGCAGGGAATATGCGGCGCGATGGCCGGTTCGCCACAGAAATGCAGGCGATGCACAAGCGGCGTGAGCTCGGCAGCGGATTCGTGATGCTTGGCGATATCATCGATGAAGACGGCCCGCTCGGGCTGGAATTCGTCGATGATGCGGCCGAGCGCCCCGCCTTTTGGGCCCTGGTTGGTAAATACCCGCGCTGTTATTCCAAATTCGCGCAATTGCCGCGTGCGATCCTCGTTTCTCTTGTCCTGCAGATTGGTGAGCACGACCACGTCGGCCTCGCGCTGCAATTCGGCGATCGCCTCGACTGCGCCGGCAATCGGCGTCTGCCGGTGCATTTCCGTATCGAAAAAGCTGCCGAGCAGGTCCCATACCTCTTCCTCGGACATCTCGCTTTCGGAATTCCTGCGCCGCATGCTCTGGACGAAGACATTACCTTCCAGCGCAAAGTCGACATCATGCGCCGTATCCAGCCAGTCCCGGAAATGGCGCACCATGTGCAGCAATACCTCGTCGCAATCGGTGACGACCAGCGGACGTTTCATCGAGCGAACTCCTGTGCGGCAGCGGCCAGTGTTTCGGGCGCAATGCCAAGCGCTTCGGCAGCCCCGACAAGGTCGGGCTCATGCGCCATGAGGAATTCGAACACTGCACGGTGCGTTGAGTCCTCTCCCGCAGCAGCGCGAAGCCCGTCAGGCGTAAGGCCGGTCAGGTCGAGAAATCGGTGGGCGCGCCGCTCATCCTGCATGATCCAGCCGAGCGCACCCAGTGCCAGTACCGCTACGTCCTTAACCTGATTTTCAATCCTGTTGAGAATTGTCAGTCTCCCGAGACGGGTCTAGGGTCGGGTGAAAGCCGTCGGTAATTTCTGCGGCATTCGGGGGCGCAATGACGAAACGTATCCTCGTTGTCGAGGACAACGATCTCAACAGGAAGCTTTTCTGCGACGTATTGCAGGCAGGCGGCTTTGCGGTCGAGCCCGTGGCGGACGGCAATGAGGCGCTTCAGCGCGCGCGCGACTTCTTTCCCAATCTCGTGGTCATGGACATCCAGCTGCAGGATGTGTCGGGCCTCGACCTTATCGCCTCCATGAAGGGCGATGCGCAATTGGCCGAAGTGCCCGTCCTCGCCGTTACCGCCTATGCCGGCAAGGGCGATGAAGAGCGCATTCGTGAAATCGGCGCCGAAGGCTATCTCGCCAAGCCGGTTTCGATCGGACCGTTCATGGCTGCGGTAAAGGGCCTTGTCGGCGCCTGATCACATGGAGTGATTACATGCTGGGCGAGACTTCGTAGCCGAAGACAATCAGCGTCAGGATCAGACCGGCGATGAACAGCCTGTATGCATAGGCGAGGAACTTGTACTTGCGCCGCTGCAGCACCTGCCCGTTCTGGTAGATGTCGCGCAGCATCATACGGTACATGGCCTCTTCGGTTTCCATCCGCTCCAGAACCTCGTCGGCCCACTCGTTCTCGTCTCGGCCGGTGTAATGTCCAAAGAAAAGGCGGTTGGGCGGGAAAGTTTTCTTCGCGTCGGGCTTGGGCTTGGAGATCGACGGGAGGATGGCGATCACCGCGCACATCGAACTGAGGAAGGAGAAGGTCGCAAGCACGGTCAACGACCAGGGCAGGCTTCCCGTCAGGGCCCGGCTGACCGACAGCGAAAACACCACGAAGGTCGCGCCCATCAGGATCGAAGCCTTCTGGTCGGCCATCTGCGACAACGCCATCGTATTGGCCTGGACCGTGCGCAGCATCTGCACGGCATTGGTCGCAAACTTCCTCGGTTCTGACATCATTTGCCCCCGTATTTGTGCGAATCCTTGCACAGGCGCTACGATTGTCAATCACGCTCTCGCTTGACAAGCAGTAGCAAGAGCCGCTTTTCCGCCGCAATGTCTTGGCAGCAAGCCGCTGCCAGCAATTTGAGATTGGAACATTCCGCATGGACCGCGCAGAAGTCGACAGCAAGATCCGCTCAATCATCGAGCCCTTCAACAAGAAGGGCGTGCCGATCGAGGACGGGACCACCTTCGCAGGCGACCTTGAGTTCGACAGCCTGACGGTGATGGATTTCGTCGCCGCGATCGAGGACGAATTCGACATCATCATCTCGATGAACCAGCAGGCCGAAATCGAGAAATACGGCCAGCTTGTCGATGCTGTCGCCAAGCAGCAGGGCGAGTGAACCGGATGAGCGAGGGTGTTTCCCAGGCCGACCAGCCGGTTTTGCGCGAAGGCGAGAAGCCCGATCTCTTTGACAAGTTCGAAGAGACCATCAAGATTCGCGAAAGCCTGCTGGCCAGCGGTGTGGAGGATCCCTTTTCGCTGGTGATGGAGAAGGTACTCTCGCCCACGCGGGCGATCTGCAACGGGCGCGACACCATCCTGCTCGGCACCTACAATTACATGGGCATGACCTTCGACCCCGATGTTATCCAGGCGGGCAAGGATGCGCTCGACAATTTCGGTTCGGGAACCACGGGCAGCCGCGTGCTCAACGGCACGTATCAAGGCCACAAGGAGTGCGAGGAAGCCCTGAAGGAATTCTACGGGATGGACCATGCCATGGTCTTCTCGACCGGCTATCAGGCAAACCTTGGCATCATCTCGACCATCGCCGGGAAGGGCGATTACGTCGTCCTCGACATCGATAGCCATGCCAGCATCTGGGATGGCTGCTCACTGGGCAATGCCGAGATCGTGCCGTTCAAGCACAATGATATCGAGGCAATGGAAAAGCGCCTACGCCGAATCCCCGAAGGCGCGGGCATCCTGGTCGTGCTTGAAGGCGTCTATTCGATGCTCGGCGACATTGCCCCGCTCAAGGAAATGGTCACCGTCGCCAAGAAGTATGGCGCCATGGTGCTGGTCGACGAAGCGCATTCCATGGGCTTCATCGGCAACCATGGCCGCGGCGTATGCGAACAGGCTGGCGTGATCGATGATGTCGACTTCGTGATCGGCACCTTCTCCAAGAGCGTCGGCACGGTCGGCGGCTTCTGCGTCTCCAACCATCCCAAGTTCGAGATCATGCGCCTGGTCTGCCGGCCCTATGTCTTCACCGCATCGCTGCCGCCCAGCGTGGTGGCAACCGCAGCGACATCTATCCGCAAGCTCATGCACGGTTCGAACAAGCGCGCGCATCTGTGGGAGAATTCCAAGCGATTGCATGGCGGCCTGACCGCAATGGGCTTCAAGCTTGGCACGGACGAGCCGCAAAGCGCCATCGTCGCAGTGATCATGCCCGATCTGAACAAGGGCGCGGCGATGTGGGAAGCACTGCTGAAGGAAGGGCTCTATGTGAACCTCGCCCGCCCGCCGGCAACGCCCGCCAACATGACCCTGTTGCGCTGCTCGCTCTGCGCCGAACACTCGGCCGAAGAGGTCGAGACCATTCTCGGCATGTTCGAACGCGCCGGCAAGGCCGTGGGGATTATCTAGAGCTCTCGACGGGAAATTTGCCACGCGTCCTGTTGGCGAGCGCTACCAGCGAAAGCATCACCGGTACTTCCACCAGCACGCCGACCACGGTGGCCAGGGCCGCGCCGCTTGTCAGGCCGAACAGGCCGATCGCCACGGCGACTGCCAGTTCGAAGAAGTTCGATGTTCCGATGAGCGCGCAAGGCGCGGCAATATTGTGCGGGACCTTCCAGGCCCATGCTGCGGCATAGGCGACCGCGAAGATGCTGTAGGACTGGATGATAATGGGTATGGCGATCAGGAGGATCAGCACTGGCTGCGTGACGATCGTCTCTGCCTGGAAGGCGAAGAGCAGCACCACGGTTGCCAGCAATCCAATGATCGAGAAGGGCTTGAGACGCGCGGTGAATGCATCGACCGCAGATTCGTCATCGCCTGCGCGCGCAATGATGGTGCGGCGTGTAAGCCAGCCGAGCACCAAGGGTATCACCACGTAAAGCACGACCGAGAGCAGCAGCGTCGTCCACGGCACTTCGATATCGGTAACGCCCAGCAGCAGCGCGACGATCGGCGCGAAGGCGACAATCATGATCAAATCGTTCGCCGAAACCTGCACCAGCGTATAGGCCGGGTCACCCTTGGTCAGCTGCGACCAAACGAACACCATCGCCGTGCATGGCGCGGCGCCGAGCAGGATCAGGCCGGCGATGTACTGGTCGGCCTCGGCCCCGGTTATCAGGCCCGAATAAAGGTAGTCGAAGAACAACACGGCCAGCGCCGCCATGGTGAAGGGTTTTATCAACCAGTTCACTGCCAGCGTGATGATCAGGCCCTTCGGCTTGGTCCCGATCTGCCTGATGCTGGCAAAGTCGACGCCCACCATCATCGGATAGATCATCGCCCAGATGAGCACGGCCACCACGAGATTGACCGAGGCGTATTCAAGTCCGGCAAGCGAGGCTGCAATACCCGGCGCGACAAGGCCGAGTATGACCCCGGCGACAATCGCCAGGCCGACCCAGATCGACAGGAAACGTTCGAATATCGCCATCAGGTCGCTCCCTCGGCTTCACGTCCGATAGCAATCAGCGCGTCGCGCCATTCGCGGTCGGACAAGGCTTCCTCGTCGAGCGCCAGCATGGCATCGACACGTTCGGTCAGCCTGCGATAGGCGGTTTCGAAGCCCGCCATATCGCCATCCACGTGATTCCCTGCTGCATCCACGCTGGCAGGATCGGGAATGCCCCAATGCGCTTGTAGCGGATGACCGGGAAAGATCGGGCAGGTCTCGCCCTTGGCATTGTCGCACACGGTAATCACCGCATGGATCTTCGGTGCTCCCGGCGCGGTGAACTCGTCCCAGCTTTTCGAGCGCATGGCGGAAACATCGTGCCCCTTGGCCGCAAGCAATTGCAGCGCCACCGGATTGGGCACGCCCCGCGGTTTGCTGCCTGCGGAATAGGCCATGAAGCGCCCCTGCCCGCGCGCATTGAGGATCGCCTCGGCAAGGATCGAACGGGCCGAATTGGCCGTGCACAGGAACAGGACGTTGCGCATGATCAGTCCTCGCAAAGGGCCTCGGCAGCCGGGACATCGCATCCAGCTCCACCGCAACAGTTTTCGGTCAGGTAATCAACGAGGTTGCCCATGGCAGTGAAATCGGCCGTGTAGATCAGCGAGCGGCCTTCACGGCGCTGGTGCACCAAACCTGACTCGGCCAGCTGGGCGAGATGGAAGGAAAGCGAGCTGTTGGGAACGCCGAGCGCCTCCGCGATCTGCCCTGCTGCCATGCCTTCGGTTCCGGCTTGCACGAGCAGGCGGAAGGCGGCGAGGCGATGGTCCTGCGCCAGCGCGGAAAGTGCGTCTACGGCCTGATTCGCTTTCATTTCGATATTTATCGAAATGTTGGTCGGGAGACGCAAGCCTTATTTCGAGAAAACTCGAATTATAACTGGTCGAGGCTTGTCACCTGCGCGCAGCGGTCGGTCGGGTCGCTCTCATCCCCGCCATCGAGCTGGGTGATCAGCACGAAGCCGCCGATCAGCAGGACCACGAACAAGGCCGTGAGCATGCCGAGATACTTGTCGATGAAGCGCTTGATTGGCGCGCCGAAGACGCGGAACAGGATTCCGACCGTCATGAAGATCAGCCCGCGCCCGACAATGCTGGCAAGCAGGAAGCTGACGATCGACATCTCGATAAAGCCGGCGGTGATGGTCAGCAGCTTGAATGGCACCGGCGTCGTCCCGGCAATGACGATCACTTCCCAGTCATATTCGCGCAGGTAACAGGCCGCCTTGGGAAAGCTTTCGGTCAGGCCCAGAAGGCCGATCAGCCATTCGCCCAGCGCCTCGTAAAGAAAGAAGCCGATGGCATAGCCGAATAGCGCACCCAGCACCGATGCACCGGTACAGATCAGCGCGAAGCGGATCGCCTTCTTTGGTTCGGCTAGGCACATGAGGCCCAGCAGCGGGTGCGGCGGGATCGGGAAGAAGCTGGATTCGATGAAGCTGACCAGCGCCAGCCAGCCTTGCGCATGCGGATGCGCCGCCTTGTCGATAGTCCATTCATACAAAGCGCGCAGCCAGCCCATAAGTGCTCCGATCCCCTAGAGTTTCTGCGGGTTAGGCGAGCGGCAATAACCGTGCAAGCGCGAATAGATAACCCATTTGGCACTTTTTTTGACATCGTCACGCTATTTAGGTACATAAGAGGAACATCGCGATAGAGCGAGTCGAAAGGGCGGTCCCGCAAGGGCCGCCCTTTCTCGTGCCCGCCACGCAATATCGGGACCAGGCAGGATTCATGGGATCGCAGACCAAGATCAAACCGCAATTGAAGGCAGGAGAGAAAGACGGGCTCAATCGCCACTGGCGCGGCCTGTTCCTCGACGTACTAGCAGAGACGTCCAACGTCTCTGCCGCAGCGCGCATGGCGGGGATCAATCCCAGCCGCGCCTACAAGGTCCGCCGCGCCGAGCCTCGCTTCCGCACCGATTGGCAGGAAGCACTGCTTGAAGGCTACGAACACCTGGAAATGGAAACGCTCCACCGGCTGCGCTTCGGGACGGGCAAGGAGGACAACAAGTTCGATGTCGCCAATGCGCTGCGCCTGCTGAGCCTGCACAAGGAAACCGCAGCGCGCGCCAAGGCGCTGCGCGACGAAGAGGACGAGGAAAGCGTACTCGCCTCCTTAAATGCCAAGATCGATGCCATGCGCGCCCGCGAGGCCGAAGTGAAGCGCATGCTCGCCGATGACGAACAGGATGGGCATGGAAGCGATTGAGCGGCTGCGCTTCCTCATCGGACTGGAGCCGCAATCGCGCGAGGGCTTCCTGGCGGATCTCGACGAAAGCGAGCGTCGCCAGCTCAAGGCCTACTGGCCATTCTGGGCGCGCGAGGAACAGCTGCCACCCGATGGCGACTGGCGAATCTGGCTGATCTGTGCCGGGCGCGGCTTCGGCAAGACCCGCGCGGGGGCCGAATGGGTTTGCGAGATTGCCCGCAACCACCCGCAAGCCCGTATCGCACTGGTCGGCTCCTCCATCGGGGAGGCGCGCAGCGTGATGGTCGAAGGCGAAAGCGGGATCCTCGCCTGTTCGCACGGCTCCTCGCGACCGAACTTCGAAGCGAGCCTCAGGCGGCTGACCTGGCCCAATGGCGCGCAGGCTTTTCTCTACTCTGCAGCCGAGCCGGAAAGCCTGCGCGGTCCGCAGCACAGCCACGCCTGGTGCGACGAGATTGCCAAATGGGACAATGCCTCTGCCCGCGCGACAAGTGCGTGGGACAACCTCCTGCTCGGCATGCGGCTGGGCGAGACCCCGCGCCTTCTGGCAACGACCACGCCGCGCGCCGTGCCGCTGCTCCGCCGCTTGTTCGATGAAGAGAAGCTGGGTGCCGTATCGGTCACGCGTGGCAGCACATATGACAATGGCGCACACCTGCCTGCGAGCGTCTCTACGATGGAGGATGGCAGATACCGCCAAGCGCGGCAGAACCGACGGGCGGCAGTGTAATCGATGTCGAGGCCCGCAATGCCATTACCGGCCTGATCACCGCGCTGGTTGCCGCGGGGGTCATCCAGCAGTCCTGAGAAAGCTCAGTCAGGTGACGCTGCATATGGGGTCGGATCGACAAGCCCTGAGTCGGCAAATCCCTGCCTGCGCAGACGGCAACTGTCGCACAAACCGCAAGCCAGGCCGTTGGGCGTGGGATCATAGCAGGACCAACTCATGGCCGGGTCTAGGCCGAGCCTGACACACTCCCTGGCGATCTCTGCCTTTCCGAGATGCTGCAACGGAGCATGGATCACGAAAGGCTGCCCCTCGACCCCCGCTTTGGTGCCCAGCCGGGCGGTCTCTGCAAAGCTGGAAATAAACTCCGGTCGACAGTCGGGATAGCCGGAATAGTCCAGGGCATTGACCCCGATGAAGATGTCGCTTGCTCCGCTCGCTTCGGCGAAGGCAGCGGTAAGGGCGAGAAAAACGAGATTGCGAGCCGGAACGTAGGTGACAGGGATATCGTTTCCGACACCGATCTTGGGCACTTCGATATCGTCGGTAAGCGCCGAGCCGCCAAAGCGCGATAAATCCAGCGGCAGGATCACATGGCGCTCAACGCCGAGGTGCTCGGCTATCGCATTAGCCGAGGCGATCTCGCGCCGATGCCGCTGGTTATAATCGATGGTGAGGGCATGGAGCGCAAACCCCTGCTCCTGCGCCATTCCGGCAGTGACCATTGAATCAAGCCCACCTGAAAGCAGGATCACGGCAGTGGCGTTGTTGCTCATCACACCCGGCTAAGCGGCCTTGAACGACAGGGCAAGCCTGTCAGCCCTAGCAGGGACCGGTATGGCGCGCCTCGCCATCCATTGAGAATGGCGTGCCGCCCTGTATCCCCTGGCTATGGATCTGCACCAAGCCATTGCCTTCGCGGCGGATCGTGGTCCGACCATAGCCATCGCCGCGGCATGTGTATTGGACAGTCACTTCGTTAGGATCGTCCTGCACGACAAAGCTCGAGCAGCCCGATTGCCTGTGACGAATCTGGATCAGTTCTCGACCGGTGCGAACACAGATCCTGCGATCGGGTCCGCCGCTCCGCAATTGCAGCTCCCAGCCTCCGCGATTGAGGCGATCGAGCATTGCCAGTTCGGGGGCCTGGGCAGACGCGGGCAAGCCAACAGCAAGAAGCGCTGCGGCGAATGCTGCGATGCGAATTCCCTTCTTGCTGTTCATAAATTACCCCAAAGACAAATCCGGCTGAGGATTGGCTACCACAAACCAGATGAACGGTGAATTGACCTCCACGAGCGACGAGCTGTTAATCCTCGATTGCAAATTGCTTCGAGCAGAACGCGCAATCGACCAGTATTATCCCGTTTTCATTTGCCATTTCGCGACGGTCTTCCTTTGGAAAGCGCGCGAGCACTTCTTCAAAATGAACATGGGTGCATCGGCAGCCGCGTGAGAGTGCGTTGCCTTGCTCGACTCGCACCTCACGTTCTTGATGATACAGGCGCCAGATCAAAGCTTCCAATGACAATGTCTGTTCGATGAGTTCATCCTTGGCCAAACTACGGGCCATGGTGGCGACATGCTCCCATTCAGGATGATCTAGTCTCGCATGCAGCCTTTCACGCCCCTCCTCGCCTTCGGGCAGGTGTTGCACCAGCATGCCAGCTGCGACACAATTCGCGACATTCGAATGGATAGCCGCCGTGACGATCGTGGGAACCTGCTCGCTTCGGGCAAAATAGGCCTCAACTGCTTCTGCCAGCGAGCCGCCTTCGAGTGGAACCACCCCCTGATAGCGTTGGCCCGTTTTTGCGATATCGAAGGTGATTGCTAGGAAGCCCTTTCCAAACAGGCTTTCCAACGAAGTGTCAGCGCCGAGCGCGTCGAACCGTTCGCGATCGTGCTGGACGTATCCGCGAAGCTCTCCATTGCGATAATCGCAGACCAGCAATTCGATCACGCCGCCTTCGGTCTGGGCCTGCATGGTAAGCTGGTCGTCCTCCTCCTTCAGCAAGCCGCCCATCAGCGTCGTGACTAGGAGAGCTTCCGCGAGGACGTGCTTGATCGCCGGCGGATAGTCGTGCGCTCCGAGAATCTCATCGAGAACCGGGCCAAGGCGTACGGCCCGTCCGCGGCAGTCGCGGTCGGGGATGGAGAAACTCAGCAGGCGGTCGAAGCCTGTTTCCGGCTGTGCAGGCGAATCGTCGGTCATCCGCGCCATATGGGTGCGGCAATGCGATTAGTTAACCCGATTCCGTTCCCAGCTTGCCGAGGGACCAAAGCAAGATGCTCTTTTGCGCGTGAATGCGGTTCTCGGCTTCATCGAAAACAACCGATTGCGGGCCTTCAAACACATCCTCGCTGACTTCTTCCCCGACATGGGCGGGCAGACAATGCAGGAAGACGGCATCCCGGCTGGCGGCCGACATAAGATCGGCATTGACCTGGTAAGGCGTGAGCTCGGCAATCTTGGCCGCCGCATGCTCCTGCCCCATCGAAACCCAGGTGTCGGTGACGACGACGTCCGCTCCCCGAGCCGCTTCCAATGCATCCTGCGTCACCGTGATCGTGGATCCGGCGCGCCTTGCCTCATCGACATATTGCGCATCGGGGACGTAACCGGCAGGCGTGCCGATACGCATGTCGAACTTCATCAGTCCGGCCGCTTCGACAAGCGAATTCATCACGTTGTTGCAGTCGCCGAGCCAGGCAAGCTGCAGACCGGGCAAGGGCTTGCCATGCTCGACAATTGTCAGCAGGTCGGCAACAATCTGGCATGGATGCGATTGATCGGTCAGTCCGTTGATGACCGGTACGCCTGCATGGCGGGCCATCTCCTCCACCTTGGAATGATCGTCGGTACGCACCATGATAGCGTCCACCATCCTGCCGAGTACCCGAGCGGTGTCGGCGATCGTTTCGCCGCGACCAAGTTGCGATGTTCCCGAATCGAGTATGAGCGCGGTTCCCCCCAGCTGGCGCACCGCGATGTCGAAACTGACGCGTGTGCGCGTCGAGTTCTTCTCAAAGATCATCGCCAGCACGTGACCGGCAAGAGGTGCGTCGTAATCCGCCTGACCTTTCGGCAAGGCACGTCGAGCCGCCTTGCGATCGATCGCGTCATGGATCATCGCGGCAAGCGCATTGCCTCCGGCATCTGCCAGATCGAGGAATGACCTATTCCCGGTCACGACGATTGCCCGGGATCATAATCGGCAGCACCGGCCGAAAGCTTCTCGAAAAACTCGTCAATTTCTGCATCGCCAATGACCAGCGGCGGCAAGAGCCGCAAGGTGTTGTCACCAGCCGCAACGGTCAGCAATTGGTGGTCGTCACGCAGGTGAACCATAAAGGGGCGCGCTTCCACCTTCATTTTCAACCCTAGCATCAGGCCCAGGCCACGGACTTCTTCGAACAATTCGGGATAGTTACCGATGAACTGCTCGAGGCGGGTGCGAATGCGTTCACCCTTCTCCCTGACATCGGCCAGGAATTCATCGTTCGTCACCTCTTCCATCACCGCAGAGCCGGCGGCCATGGCGAGCGGATTGCCACCATAGGTCGAACCATGCGTGCCGAAGGTCATGCCGCGCGCAGCCTTTTCCATGGCAAGGCAGGCACCGAGCGGGAAACCACCACCAATGCCCTTGGCGGTTGCCATGATGTCCGGTTCGATCCCGTATTGCTCATAGGCATAGAGCGTGCCGGTACGCGCAACGCCCGTCTGCACCTCGTCGAAAACCAGCATGAGGTCATGCTCGTCGGCAAGTTCCCGCAGGCCCTTGATGAATTCCGGCGTCCCAACACGGATTCCTCCTTCGCCCTGCACAGGTTCCACGAGGAAGCCAGCAGTGTGCGGACCGATCGCAGCCTTTGCGCCCTCGAGGTCGTTGAATTCGACATATTTGAAGCCAGGCAGGAGGGGAGAGAAACCCTTGTGCATCTTCTCCTGATTCGATGCACTGATGGTCGCCATAGTCCGCCCATGAAAGGCGTTGTTGAAGGTAATCAATTCGAACCGATTCGGGTCACCACCCTCTGACTGGTGATAAGCGCGCGCCGTCTTGATCGCCGCTTCCACCGCTTCGGCGCCAGAATTTGTGAAGAACACCGTGTCGGCGAATGTTGCATCGACGAGTTGCTGCGCCAGCCTCTCACCCTGCGGGCTGCCATATAGGTTCGAGACATGCATCAGGGTCTCGGCCTGACGCTGAATCGCGCTGATAAGCCCCGCATGGGAATGCCCAAGAAGATTTACCGCGATGCCCGCAGCGAAATCGAGATAACGCGTCCCGTCTTCGGAAATCAGGTGGCAATGCTCGCCTTTGACAGGCCGAACGCCGCATCTGGGATAGACCGGCATGAGTGGTGTGATGGACATTGGAAAAACCTCGAATCGAATTCTGAAACGACAAATGGCGGCCGATTGGCCGCCGCGTGATAAGTCCATCTATGACGGGTGCGGCGGCCGGTCAAACGCGGCCGCCGACTGACGGTGCCTTGCGGGACTAACCCTGCAAAGGCACCAGGTTGACGGCCGAGTACTTGCCTCGTCGATCCACTTCGAGATCGAACTCGAAACGATCACCTTCTTCGATTCCGGAAAGACCGGAACGTTCAACCGCACTTATATGCACAAAGGCGTCTTCCTTGCCGTCATCGCGGGTAATGAAGCCGAAGCCCTTCATTGAATTGAAGAACTTGACGGTCCCAACAGCCTTTTCACCGGTGAGCTCACGCTGCGGTCCCTTGGACTGTACCTCGATAACGTCTCCAACCACCTGCAGGTCGGCAGCGGAAATCTTCCCACCCCGATCCACCAGGTTGAATTGCAGCTCCTGGCCTTCCGCGAGGCCTTCCAGCCCAGCTCGCTCGACCTGGCTGATATGGACGAAGACATCGTCTCCTCCCTCATCGCGCTGGATGAAACCGAATCCCTTCTGGGCGTTGAAGAACTTGACCTTGCCTTGGCCGGTACCGACTACCTGAGCAGGCATGCCGCCGCCGCGCGGGGCACCGCCGCCGCCGCCGCGACCACCAAAACCGCCACCGCCACGCGGTCCGCCGCCACGATCGTCGTTAAAGCGGCCACCGCCGCCTCCGAAGCGGTCGCCTCCGCCGAAGCGATCTCCGCCTCCGCGCCAGTCATCTCCACCGCCACCGCTGTAAGGCGGCGGGCCACCGTCACCAAACGGGTCGAAACTATCTTCGCCGAAACCGTCCCGCTTGTCGCGCCCCCGGCCGCGACGCCCTCTATCGTAACCCATGAATTCGAAAAACCTTCAATCCCGCCCTGTTAAATCACCATGCGACGCGGACGAACTCCCGCACGGTGGAAGCGGATGACCTGCCCATCACTTCAAGACGCACTATATAGACCAGAATTGCTCTGAGCGCGAACGATTTAACATTTCCGATGGGTTACAACCTTCAGGACTTGCCTGAGAGCGCCGCCTGAGCAAGACACTGCATATGGAAATACTTGCCTTGCTGACCGATCCTGCGGCCTGGGCAGCGCTCCTGACGCTGATTGTGCTCGAAGTCGTGCTCGGGATCGACAACCTCGTTTTCATCGCAATCATTTCCAACAAGCTGCCACGTGAACAGCAGCAGAAAGCCAGGCGCCTCGGCCTCTCCTTGGCGTTGGTCATGCGTATCGCATTCCTGTTCCTGATCGGCTGGCTGGTCACCCTGCAAACTCCCCTGTTCGACCTCGGCCTGGAAGGCACCCCAAATGCATACGGCGAACCCAGTTTCGAAACCTCCTTTTCAGGACGTGACCTGATCCTCCTTGCCGGGGGCATCTTCCTGCTTTGGAAGGCGACCAAGGAGATCCATCACCTGATGGAGCCCGAAGACAATTCGGGAGACCTGCTCGACAAGACCCCCGGGATCACGGAGATCTCCTTCTCAGCTGCGATTGCCCAGATCATCGCGCTCGATGTCGTCTTCTCGATCGATTCGATTCTGACGGCAGTCGGCATGACCGACGAAATCGCGATCATGGTCGTTGCCGTCATCGTCACCGTATCGATCATGCTGGTTGCAGCGGATCCGCTGTCTCGTTTCATCGAGCGCAACCCGACACTTGTCATGCTAGCCCTGGCATTCCTCGTGATGATCGGCCTGGTCCTGATCGCTGACGGCTTCGGCTTCCATGTGCCGAAGGGCTATATCTACACTGCGATGGGTTTCTCGATTGGGGTCGAGCTCCTAAATATGGTCCAACGTGATCGGGCGCGCCGGCGAAGAGCGCAGGAAGCCCAGACGACAGAGGAAATGCAATGAGCGACTTCAAGAAACTGTCCGAGCATATCTGGGCCAGCCCGCAACTTACCCTCGACGATGTCACCGAGGCCAAGTCTCGCGGTTTCGCCATGATCGTGAACAACCGCCCCGAAGGCGAAGCGGACGACCAGACGCCGGGCGCCGCCATTGCCGATGCTGCTGCAGCCAATGGCATGGCCTATCGGGCGATTCCGATCACTCCGGGACAGTTCGGCGAGGATCAGATCGCGCAGTTGATCGATGCGCTGGAAAGTGCCGAGGGACCCGTGCTCGCCTATTGCCGCACCGGCACTCGCTCTACACTGCTCTGGTCCCTTGCCCAGGCAAAGAGCGGAATGGCGGTAGATGACATAGCTGAGGCTGCCGCAAGTGCAGGCTACGATGTCGGCCCTGTACGCCCCGTGCTCGACATGCTGGCTGCACAGGCCGGAGCCTAGACTTGCAGACGCTCTGGCTTCTGGCCGGGGTGGCATTGGCGGTCGCACTCCTGATATGGCTTTCAATGCGCCTCGGTTTTCGAGGGGTTCCCGTCCTTGTCGACAGGGATGAGGCCATAGCCATTGCCGCGGAAGCGATCAGTGGTGGCTTCGGCGCAGTCGAAGCCGCCATCGACCGCCAAGGGCATGGCGCCCTCCTGCGGGACAAGGATGGCCGGCTTGCAGTGATCTTGCCCCACGGAGCCCATTTCATCGCCCGGCTGGTCGACGTCGATTCGATAGATGTCGGCGATGGCTCCAAGGTCACGGTCAGAATTCCTGGCAGGACCTCAAGCCTTGACCTCGGCAAAGAGGCACAAGCCTGGCGCAGCGCGCTGGCAAGACCGCTTTGACCGCATGGACTATTTCGATCCGGTCCCACTGGCTGTGCCATTCTTCGTCTTGCTGATCGTTGCCGAGCTGATTTGGGCGCGCCGAAACGGCAAGCTGCGTACTTACGAATCCCGCGATACCGCCGTTTCGCTTGCACTTGGGCTAGGGAGCCTCTTTGCCGGAGCGCTCTTTGCCGGAGCCACTCTGGGCATGCTGGCCTGGGCACATGAAATCGGCCCCCAGGCATTTGGCTGGGCCTGGTGGACATGGCCGCTCTGTTTCCTGCTCGATGACCTTGCCTATTACTGGTTCCATCGCTGCGCGCACCGGGTCCGCTGGTTCTGGGCCGCGCATGTGAACCACCACTCGAGCCAGCACTACAACCTCTCCACCGCGCTGCGCCAGAGCTGGACAAACTTCATAGCCTTGTCCTTCCTCTTCCGCCTACCGCTAGCCCTGATCGGGTTCGAGCCGGGCATGATCCTGACATGCGCAGCCTTCAACCTGATCTACCAGTTCTGGATCCATACGGAGGCTATAGGGCGTCTTCCTGCATGGTTCGAAGCGATCATGAACACACCCTCTCACCACCGGGTGCATCACGCTACGAATGCCCGATACCTGGATCGCAATTATTCCGGGACCTTCATCATCTGGGACAGGCTGTTCGGCACTTTCGAACCCGAGAAAAGCGGGGTGGCCATGCGCTACGGCCTTGTCAGCCAGCTTGGCTCCTTCAACGTGCTCAAGGCTGCTTTCCACGAATGGCTGGCCATCGGGCGGGATATGATCCGGGCACCGTGGCGATACAAACTGTCCTATCTCCTGCGCGAGCCGGGATGGAGCCATGATGGCAGCCGCGAGACGAGCGACATGATTCGCGAGCGTACGAAATAGCAAGGAGCCGCATAGCGATTAGCGCGGCAAAGGGCGGAGGAGGGCCACGCCCTCTTTGTCATTTCGTTCGCTGAAAGAAAAAAGGGCCGGGAGTTTCCTCCCGGCCCCTTTTGTCTGACCAAGTGGTCTTCGCTTACATGCCCGAACCCGGCCCGTAAGTGATTTCCACGCGGCGGTTCTGCAACTCGCGGACACCGTCGGCGGTCGGCACGCGGGGCATGCTTTCGCCAAAGGCTTCGCTCGAGATGCGGCCACCGGGGATACCGCGCTGCGTCAGGTAGCCCTGGACGCTTTCGTTGCGGCGGGCAGCAAGGCCCATATTGTACTCGACCGTACCCGAGCGGTCGGTGTGACCGGCGAGCATGATCGCAGCCGTGCCGCAATCGCCATAGGCCGTGATCGCGCTGTCCAGAACGGTGGCAGCTTCGGGCGTGATGTCCGACTGATCCCATTCGAAGAACACGATGTAGGGTCCCTCGTTACACACAGCCTGCGGCGGCGGAGGCGGCGGAGGCGGCGGGGGCGGAGGAGGCGGAGGCGGAGGCGGAGGAGGCGGCGGAGGCGGAGGCGGAGGAGGCGGCGGAGCCGGCTCTTCACCACCGAAGTTGTAGATCAGGCTCAGCAACGCAGAGTGCGTAACCAGATCAAACTCGATATCGCGTCCCCAGACATCCTGGACTTCGAAATCTCCGGTCTTGAGGTAACGATACTTCAAGCCAACATCGAAGTGCTTGCTTGCCGGGATGCGGATAGCCGCAATGCCCTGCCAGGCCCATTCGTGGTCATGCACACCCTCGGTCGGCGAGCGAACGGTCGCGAGGAAGCCCGGACCAGTCGAAGCGATCGAAACGTTGGTATCCATCCAGGCGTGGCCGAAACCACCACCGATGGAGAACCCGACACCATCGTCACCACCGAAATCGAGCAGCGCGTTAGCCATCACCGTGGTGAGTCGCGTTTCGCCGCCAGCAGCAAAGCCCGTTCCGGTGCGCGGGGTCTGCGGACGTGCGTATTCGGGACCACCCGGAACGCCAACAACGAAGGAGTCGAGAGTTTCAGGATAGAACTCACGATAGGCGGCTTCGATTTCCGTCCGAACCGGACCGAAGTCGTAACCCAGCTGTCCGCCGAGCTCCCAACCCATGTCGTTTTCGATCAGAACGCCTTCTTCGAAGCCGTTGACCGACAGGTCGTAATCGTCGGCAAGAACGATACCGGTGTCGGCACCAAAATACATCTGGCCGTCCCGGGCCATTGCCGGAGCCGCAATCGCGGTTGCCGCAACGCCGAGGCCGAGCGCTATCTTTCTCATAGTTACTTCCCCTTTGAACCTACGCTGCCATTCATAATTGCAGCTGTAATCTCTGGCAACAGCATCTCGCACCAAACCAAGCTCTTGAGGTTGCCTGTTGCCGCTGCCGTTCTTGCAACCCCAAGCCACAAACTCGCTACCGGTTCCCTAAAAACGGCTGTTTACGGTCTGTTTGGCCCCGTTTATCGGTATATTCGCCAGCCTTGTTGTAAAAATGTAACAGGCTGAAGGGCTTAGGCAGTTCGTGCCTTTTCGGCGCCGAAGCGGACACGAGAGTTGCTCCGAATCCGCCGGGATCGCCCTAAACCGACGGAAATCCGCGCTAGAGCGCCAGTTCTCCGGTTTCGTTCGTGCGGATTCGAACCGCCTCTCCAAGAGGGAGCACAAAGATCTTGCCGTCGCCGATCGTATCGGTCCTGGCAGCCTGGCAAATGGTCTCCAAGATCTTCGGCGCCATCTCATCGGATGCGGCAATTTCGATGCGCACCTTGGGCAGCATGTTCACGGCATATTCGGCGCCGCGATATATTTCCGTCTGGCCTTTCTGGCGACCGAAGCCCTTGGCTTCCGAAACCGTCAATCCGGCTATCCCGATTTCGGCAAGTGCCTCTCGCACGTCTTCCAGTTTGTGCGGTTTGATTATGGCGATAACCAGCTTCATCGCGTCCCCCTTCAGATTCGACCGGCGAGACCTGCCCCGCCATTGTCTAAGCTATAATGGACTGCGCTGCCCGTGTGGCAACAAAAAAGGGCCAGAGCGCTTGGCTCTGGCCCTGAGTTTGTACGTTCGCAGGAGGAACGTGGTGAGGCGGGGTCGGGGGGAGAGGAGGAGAAGGCCCGACCCCGCCAATTCGTAGAGACGATCAGCCGTTGACGAATTCGGGGTAGGCTTCGACACCCACTTCCGCCTTGTCGAGGCCGGACATTTCGTCTTCTTCCGAAGGACGAAGGCCCATGACCATCTTGAGAATGAACCAGACAATGCCGGCTGCCACGAAGGTGAAGACACCGTAGGCGGCAATACCGATCAGCTGGGTGCCGTAGCTGGCGCCGTCATTGCTGAGGGGAACGATGAAGGTACCCCAGATGCCGGCCAGAAGGTGGACCGGGATGGCGCCGACAACGTCGTCGATCTTCAGCTTGTCGAGCAGCGGAACCGCGAAGACCACGATCGCACCACCAATGGCACCGATCACGATCGACAGGCCGACCGAAGGAGCGAGCGGTTCTGCCGTGATCGAAACGAGGCCAGCGAGGGCGCCGTTAAGAGCCATCGTAACGTCGATCTTCTTGTAGAGCAGCTGGGTCAGGATGACGACAGCCACAACACCACCGGCAGCAGCCATGTTGGTGTTCACGAAGATCTTCGAGACATCGGAAACGTCGCCAACAGTGCCCATCGCAAGCTGCGATGCGCCGTTGAATCCGAACCAGCCGAGCCACAGGATAAAGGTACCCAGGGTTGCCAGCGGGATGTTCGAGCCCGGGAAGACGTTGACCTTGCCATCGGCATAGCGGCCGAGGCGCGGGCCGATGATCAGCGCACCGGCGAGAGCGGCCCAGCCACCCACGGAGTGCACGATGGTCGAACCGGCGAAGTCGGAGAAGCCCATTTCGGACAGCCAGCCGCCACCCCACTGCCAGCTACCTGTGATCGGGTAGAAGATACCCGTCAGGACGGCAGTGAAGATAAGGAACGGCCACAGCTTCACGCGCTCGGCAACGGTACCAGACACGATCGAGGCGGTAGCTGCGCAGAAGACCATCTGGAAGAACCAGTCGGAAGCGGTCGAGTAACCGGTTTCGAGGTCAGCGCCGCCAACTTCCTGCATCGAGTAAGGGCCGAAGGTGCCGATGAAGCCGGAAACGTCGACATACATCAGGCTGTAACCGGTGACCCAGAACATGATGCCAGCGATCGAATAGAGGGCGATGTTCTTGAGGCACTGCATGGATACGTTCTTCGAACGCACCAGGCCGGCTTCGAGCATGGCGAAGCCTGCGGCCATGAACATGACCAGGAAGCCGCCGATCAGGAACAGCAGCGTATTGAAGATGTAAGCCGTGCCGCCGCTGACTGCGTCAGCAGCAGCCTCCTGGGCGAAAGCCGGCTCGGCGATTGCGAGCGCCGCGAGAGCGGGCACACCGAGTTTCATGATATTCTTCATCTCAGAGAGTCCCCTGCTTACAGCGCGGTTTCGTCGGTTTCGCCGGTGCGGATCCGCGTGGTCGACGCGAGGTCGAGCACAAAGATCTTGCCGTCGCCGATGCTTTCCGTGCTGGCGGTTTGCTGGATGGATTCGACGACCTTGGGCATAAGTTCGTCGCTAACGGCGATTTCGAGCTTCACCTTCGGGAGCATGTTCACGGAGTACTCTGCTCCGCGATAAATCTCGGTCTGCCCCTTCTGGCGGCCGAAGCCCTTGACTTCGGACACTGTCATGCCCGCCACGCCGAGCCCGCTCAGTGCTTCGCGCACCTCGTCGAGCTTGAATGGTTTGATAATGGCGATGATGAACTTCATCACTGACCCCTATAGCTTACCGGAGGAGATCCCGGCCGGGACTCGATTACGCAAGGGGTGTGCCAGTTTCGGAATCCGTAGGAGTTTACCTTTCGTTAACCCCTACCTCGCCCGCAGTGTTCGCAGTTGCAGCACAATATTTGACCAGCGTGCCGATTTTTTGTGCACCGCAAGGTAAGCGCATCCCGACAAAAAAGGGCCAGAGCGCTTGGCTCTGGCCCTGAGTTTGTACGTTCGCAGGAGGAACGTGGTGAGGCGGGGTCGGGGGGAGAGGAGGAGAAGGCCCGACCCCGCCAGTTCGTTGATCAGTTGTAGGCGCGTTCGCCGTGCTCGCTGATATCGAGACCGGCTTCTTCGTCTTCGGTGGAGACCCGCAGGCCAACCAGCATCTTGACGATAGTCAGCGCGATCGCGGTGCCGATACCGGCCCACAGGATCGAGACGACAACCGACTTGATCTGGATCCACACCTGGGTGGACATCACGAAGTCGTCGCCACCCGGACCGCCAAGCAGCGGCGAGTAGACGATGCCGGTGCCGATAGCGCCGACCATGCCGCCGATGCCGTGGATGCCGAAGGCGTCCAGCGAATCGTCGAAGCCCATTGCCGGCTTCACCTTCGAGACGACGATGAAGCAGAGGATCGAGGCAACCGCGCCAAGCACGATGGCGCCGAACGGACCGGAGTTACCGGCAGCAGGCGTCACCGCAACCAGGCCGGCAATGATGCCCGAAGCCAGGCCAAGGGCCGACGGCTTGTGGCCGACTGCACGCTCGGCGAGCATCCAGAACAGCGCACCCGAAGCGGTAGCAACGAAGGTGTTGATCATGGCGAGGCCGGCAGTGCCGTCGGCTTCCAGCTCGGAACCGACATTGAAGCCGAACCAGCCGACCCACAGAAGGCCTGCACCGACCAGCGTCAGCGTCAGCGAGTGCGGAGGCATCGGCTCGGTCGGATAGCCCTTGCGCTTGCCGAGCATGTAGGCAGCAACCAGCGCCGAGACACCGGCATTGATATGCACCACGGTACCGCCGGCGAAGTCGAGGGCACCCCAGTCGAGGATGAGGCCGCCGCCGCCCCACACCATGTGGGCGATCGGGTAGTAGACGATGGTCGACCAGATCACGATGAAGATCATCGCGGCGGTGAACTTCATGCGTTCGACCGTCGCACCGAAGACCAGCGCGCCGGTAATGGCGGCGAAGGTCATCTGGAAGGCGACGAAGACATATTCGCTGATCACCTCGTCCGAGAAGGTCGCTGCAGTCGAATCCACAGTGACCGAGGAAAGGAAGTAGCTGCCACCGCTGATGAACTTGCCGAGGAAGCCTTCATAGCTGGTGGCGCCGAATGCGAGCGAATAGCCCCACATCACCCAGATCAACATGCCGAGGCAGGCTGCCGCGGTGACCTGGGTCATGGTGGAAAGCATGTTCTTCGAGCGGGTCAGGCCGCCATAGAACAGCGCCAGGCCCGGGAGGATCATCATCATCACCAGGACGGTGGAGGTCATCATCCAGGCATTGTTGCCGGGATTGGGAACCGGGGCCGCATCCTGAGCGAAAGCGGCGGTTGCGGTCAATGCGATGGTCCCGAAGGCCAGCAAGCCGCTTGTGAGTTTGCGCATCATGTTGATTCTCTCCCTGATCACAAAGCCGTGTCGCCGGATTCGCCGGTGCGGATCCGTGTGGCCGACGCGAGGTCGAGCACGAAGATCTTGCCGTCACCGATGCTTTCCGTGCTGGCGGATTGCTGGATCGTCTCGACGACCTTCGCGGCGAGCTCGTTGCCCACGGCGATTTCGAGCTTCACCTTCGGCAGCATGTTCACCGAATATTCGGCTCCGCGGTAGATCTCGGTCTGGCCTTTCTGGCGACCGTAGCCCTTGACCTCGGAAATGGTCATGCCCGCGACGCCGACGGCGCTAAGTGCCTCGCGCACCTCGTCGAGCTTGAACGGTTTGATTATGGCAATGATGAATTTCATCACTCTCCCCTTTTGCTTCACCGGGGCGGTTCCCGGCCTTTTCGGTGCTTAGCAAGGGGCGTGCCAATTCCTGTTTCGGGCGCGTTTACGTCTCGTTTACTTTCTGCCGATCGGGCATGTGCCGCGCGCTTGTTCAATCGAACGATTGTGCTGCCCATTTTTTGGGCAATTATATACTTGACAAAGCAGACCCTACAGCTAGGGTATCTGCATGAACATTTTCGAGCCTCGCTTCACCGACGAAAACGCAGCCCGCGAGCACCTTGAAGCGCTCCACTGGCCGAACGGTCCTGTCTGTCCGCATTGCGAAAGCACCGATGCGAAGCGCCTGCCTGCACAGCGTGGCCGCAAGACCAAGGCTCACCCCGAAGGCAAGCTTCGTCACGGCGTCGTCCAGTGCAACAACTGCCGCAAGCAATACACTGTGACGGTCGGCACCGTATTCGAGTCCTCCAAGGTGCCTTTGAACAAGTGGCTCTACGTGAACCACGTCCTTTGCTCGTCAAAGAAGGGCACCAGCGCCCACCAGATCGCCCGCAACATCGGCGTCACCTACAAGACCGCATGGTTCATGATGCACCGCATCCGTGAGGCCATGAAGGACGTTGACGACAGCCCTATGGGCGGGTTCGGCAAGTTCGTTGAAGCCGATGAAACCTACGTTGGCGGCAAGACCAAGAACCGTAATGCCAAGCAGCAGCGCCGTTTTGCCGAGAAGCGCCGCGACCCGCACGGCAACAAGCAGCCTGTCGTTACTCTTGTCGAGCGCGACGGTAAGGCCCGCTCGTTCCACGTTGCCAAGGTGACTGGCGAGACACTGCGCCACGCGCTCGTCACCAATGTCGATCGCTATTCCTACCTCATGACCGACGAACACAAGGGCTACCAGAAGGTAGGCCAGGAGTTCGGCAAGCACGGCGTGACGAACCACGCCAAGCGCGAATATGCGCGCGGCCTAGTCCACACCAATACGGTCGAAGGCTTCTTCTCTATCCTCAAGCGCGGCATTGTCGGTGTCTATCACCATGTGAGCGAAGCCCACCTGCACCGCTACACCAGCGAGTTCGATTTCCGCTACAACACCCGCAAGATGGACGACTTTGACCGCTCAAACGCCAGCCTGCTTGGCGCTATCGGTAAGCGCCTCACCTATCGGCGGACTTCTTCGCTCCAAGCCTAAGAAGCTGGTGCCTCCCACGCGAAGGGGAGAGAGACGTAAGCGCTGGACAAAATAAACCCCGAGGACCGTAGTCCCCGGGGGGGCCGCTGGGCGCACCATGCGGCGTTGCGTGTTGCGAACTAGGAACTTAAACCCAACAAGTCAACAAGGGGTTTAATGTGCGCGGGGCTGTCTATATTGACGCCTTCAATCTCTATCATGCGATAGATGACTTGGGGCTGAACTACTTAAAGTGGTGCAATCTTTGGAAGCTTGGCGAGACCATTATGAAGGGTCACGCCAAGCCGACTGTAAAGGTTGTTTGGTGCACCGCATTTCGTCGGGGAGACCAAGGCGCGAAGACTAGGCATAGGGCGGTGGCTGACGCCCTTCGACTGTATGGCGTAACCCCAATGTTTGGTCATGAAACGTTAGAGCCGCAGGAATGTTACCGTTGCAGGCACAAATGGGATGTGCCCCGAGAAAAGGCGACAGACATTAACCTTGCACTGTGCGCCTACCAAGATGCGGTAGACAATGTCTACGACGCAGCATTCTTCGTTACAGCCGACACAGATCAGGCAGCGACCCTTTGGTTCCTGAAGAACCGCTTCCCGGAGAAAAAGCTCTATTCGGTAACACCGCCCGGTAGAGTTCTGTCGAAGCACCTACTGTCATTGTCAGAGGGGGCCAAACTGAAAATCACGGAGCGGATGTTAGATGATTGCGTGATGCCACAAACGGTCGGAGCGGGTGCAGCTACTGTTTGGAGGCCTCGCGAGTATGATCCCCCCGTTGGCTGGGTTCACCCCGACGACCGGCCTTAGGCTTGTGCGGCTTTGGCGGTGTCTTCAGCATCCGCTTGAGCACTTCGTCTTCTTTCTTTTGATCGGTGTCTGTCATGTTTAAGAACTACCACCTCTACCGTGAGAAACAAATTGCGCTGGCCATTGAAATCGGTGCGGCAGTCACGTTCTGGGTGAACCTGGAGGGAAACATAGTCCGCCTGTGCTCCGTCGCTCTTGGGTCAAACATGAAGACGACGGCGCACTTGCTATCCAACTTTAAGACCTTCAGCCTAATTCTCGATTTCACCAACTCCGCTGTGAAGCTGAAGATTGAGAAGACACCTGCCCTGAAACACTGGAACACTCTCGTCGAATATGTTCGAGAACTCTCAGGAGACAGAAACTTCATTGTCCACGCTGGAATGGTCGCACATGGTGCCGGAGACCCCGATACCATCGACTGGGCGGATGTTACGCCAAAGGTGGGGCCAACTCAGTTCCAGACTTTCGTGCAACTTGATCGAAGGGAGCCAATGGATGCAGCAGAAGTGTCCCAACTTGCCCACGATTTCCAGCACGCGACCGAATGCCTTTCCGCGTTCACCGGCGCGCTGGTGAAAGGCGAGCCATGGCCAGAAAGATTTCACGGAGCGGTTGCTCGTCGCCGAGAAGGTATTGGGGAGCGTCGGGCCAAAAATCATAAAGGCGGTTCTGCCCCGCCTCGATCATAGCGGGCGTAATCTCAATCTCTTCGATTCGTTGCTTTGTCATGTATATAATGCCCATTTTTTGGGCAGAAGCGCCTTCGTGCTCAGCCGACAAGCTCCAGCTGGGCGACGACCGGAAGGTGATCCGATGCACCCGAGGCCAGCGCGCTGTGATGGACCTCAACCTCCCGGCAAACCCAGTGCGGCGAGTGCACGATCCGGTCGAGCGGGGCGAGCGGCCGGCCGGCGGGAAAGCTCTTTCCCGGTGCCAACACGTTCCACATTTCCCCGAAGGCGCGCAGCGCCCCGCCGGCAGGCGACCACTCGTTCAGGTCCCCCAGGATCACGCTCGGCTCGTCGCCCAGCGCCAGCGTCTTGCAGACCATTTCTATCTGCTTGCGCCGCAACAGGCCCGACAGGTCCAGATGGGTTCCGACCACATCGAAACTGCGCCCGTCGAGGGAGAGGCGCGCATGGACTGCCCCGCGCGGTTCGAGCGAGGGCAGATGGATCGGCGCAGCGTCCACGATGTCGATACCGCGCCGCGCCAATATGGCATTGCCGTGCCAGCCCATGCTGGCCGGACGGCGGGCCACCGGCACGACCTGCCAATGCGCCTCGTCCAGCAGGCTGCGCGGCAGGACCGAGGCGCGCGAGCCGAAGCGCCGGTCCGCTTCCTGCAAGGCAACGACATCGGCATCCACTTCATGCAGCACGCGAAGGATCCTGTCGGCATCGCGCTTGCCGTCCACCCCTACCGCCTTGTGGATGTTGTAGCTGGCCAGCTTGAGCCGCATCATTCCCCGCTATCGGGCATTACCCCTGCAATGTAGCGATCGGTCGGCCGTGCCGGCAGGCCGTCAATGCTTTCGCGGCGACGTTTGTACTTGCCCGCCCATTCGACCGGATCGGACTGGGCATGATGCTTGACGAGCGTGAGCCGCTCCTTCTCGAGGCTCATCAGGGGTACGCCATAGCCGCAGGAAGTCTGCACGCTTTCGACCGCGATGTCGAAGATCTGCCGTGTTCCGGGCAGGAGCGTGAAATGCGCGGCCAATTCGTCCCAGTCCCTCTCCCATGGCAGGACCGGCCTGCCGCGCCCGTAAATGCGCAAAATCTGGGCAGGCTGCTGGAAATTGCAGAACATCAGCGTGATCCGGCCCCCGTGGCCCTCATCGTCCGCCAGCAGGTGGGCATTGGTCTCGTTACCCGAGCCGCCAAGGTCGAGATAGGCAACCCGCGTGGGAGAGAGCACGCGAAAGGCATCATAGCCCTTGGGCGAAAGATTGATCCGTGCGTCTTCTGCCGCGGTCGCGACAAAGAATACCGACTGCGCGGCGATCATCGCCACGTGCCTTTCGGTCAATGCATCGAAAAATTCGGCCATGGCGCAATCCTAGCCGCGCAGGCCGCCAGCGTCACCGTTCTTTCGTGGCCGAGAAGGTGAGGTCGGGGTTCTTTTCCTGCTGGTAGTTCACGTCCCACGGGCTCTTGGCCATGAAGACCAAGTCGCCGTCGCGATCCTTCGCCAGATTGGCGCGGTTGAACTCCTCGAAACTCTTGAGGGCCGCATCGCTGCCCTTGAGCCAGCGGGCGGTAGAAAAGGGCGAAGGCTCTAACCCGGCCTCGACCTTGTATTCCGCCTCGAGACGCGAAATCAGCACTTCGAGCTGCAACTGGCCGACAACGCCGATGATCCATTGCGCGCCGATCTCCGGATAGAACACCTGGATCACGCCCTCTTCGGACAGGTCGTCAAGCGCCTTGCGGAGCTGCTTGGTCTTGGTGGGATCCTTTAGCTGGATGCGGCGCAGGATCTCCGGCGCGAAATTGGGCAGGCCGGTGAAGCGGATCACATTCTTCTCGGAAAGCGTATCGCCCACGCGCAAAGTGCCGTGATTGGGAATGCCGATAATGTCGCCCGCCTCGGCGGTGTCGGCGATCTCGCGGTCCTGCGCGAAGAACAGGATCGGCGAATGGATCGCGATCGGTTTGCCAAGTCCCGAAGGGGTCAGCTTCATGCCGCGTTTGAACGTGCCCGAGACCTGCCGCATGAAGGCGATGCGGTCGCGGTGGTTGGGGTCCATGTTCGCCTGCACCTTGAAGATGAAGCCGGTCACCTCGTCGAGGTCGGGGCTGATCTCACCCTGTTCGCTGGGCTGCGGGCGCGGCGTCGGCGCGTATTTGGCAATGGCATCGACAATCTGCTCGACGCCGAAATTCTTGAGGGCAGAGCCGAAATAGACCGGGGTGAGGTCGCCCGCGCGATAGGCTTCGAAATCGAAAGGGGCATAGCCCTCGCGGCCCAACAGGCCCTCTTCAGCAACGCGCGCGACGCCATCCGCAGTGAGATACTCGGCCAGCAGCGGATCTTCCGCGCCACTCGTCTGGACCGTCTTCCCGCGGAATTCCTTCCCATCGCCTTCGGGCAGGTGCAGCTCGCCGGTCTCGAAATCGAACACGCCTTCGAAAAGGCCGCCCATGCCGACAGGCCAGCTCATCGGCGAAACGTCGAGCGCGAGCTTGTCGGCGATCTCGTCGAGGAGCTCGAAGGGATCGCGGCCTTCGCGGTCGATCTTGTTGATCAGCGTGATGATCGGCACCGAACGCAGGCGGCAGACTTCGAACAGCTTCAGCGTCTGCGGCTCGATACCGGCGGCGGCATCGAGCACCATGATCGCCGAGTCCACCGCAGTCAGCGTGCGATAGGTATCTTCGGAGAAGTCTTCGTGGCCCGGCGTATCGAGGAGGTTGAAGGTGATGCCGTCCTTCTCGAAAGTCATCACGCTCGAAGTGACCGAGATTCCGCGCTGCTGCTCGATCTTCATCCAGTCCGAGCGCGCACGCCGCGCCGCGCCGCGTGCCTTGACCTCGCCGGCAAGATGGATCGCACCGCCTTGCAGCAGGAGCTTTTCGGTCAGCGTGGTCTTACCTGCGTCGGGATGCGAGATAATGGCAAAGGTACGGCGATTGGAATTGGCTTCGGTCATGGGGTTGCGCCCCTAGCGGGGGCGGACGGTCACGTCCATGCGGAAGCTGCGTTCTGCGCCCGGCTGCAGCGGCATCACGCCCGGCTTGTCGCGGAAATCGCCATCGAAGTCCGCCGGATCGGCATGTCCTGCCCATGGCTCAATGCAGATGAAATTGGCGCCCGGCTTCTGCCAGATGCCCAGGTAGGGCATTTCCGGGAAAGCGATGTCCAGCGAGGGACCGTCCGGCGAACGGTAGCTAAGCCTGCGGCTGGCAAGCTCGTCCCAGATCATCGCATCGGCTTCATAGTCTTCGTGGCGCAGCGCCATCTGCCCGCCCTTGACCGGGCTATCCTCGCTGAAGGCAATCAGGCCCTTCTCATCGAGCCTGCGGATCGGAGCCGGCTCAAGCGCTTCAAAGACCAGCTCATGCGCCAGCTTTTCGCCGCCACCGGGCAAGGGCCAGGCAAAGGCAGGATGGTAGCCGAAGCTGAAATGCAGCTCGTCCTCACCCGGATTGACCACGCTTGCCGTCATCGAAAGCGTCGAACCTGAAAGGGCAAATTCCATGTGCAGCGCGAAGGGAAAGGGAAAGACTTCGCGCGTTTCCTCGCTGTCGGTCAGGCGAAAGATAGCCAGCTCGCGCTCATGCTCCACCAGCTCGAACGTGCTGCGGCGGGCAAAGCCGTGACGCGGCAAGTGATAGGTGAAGCCATCGAAGTGATAGGTGTCGCGCCGCAGCCCTCCGACAATCGGAAAAAGCAGAGGTGCCCGTCCGGTCCAGTAGGCCGGATCGGCATCGCTCATGTATTCGCGGCCGTCGGAATCGATCAGCGATTGCAGCTCTGCCCCGAAAGGATCGATGCGCGCCGTCAGCCCCTCGCTGGAGATGGAGACGGCTTCGCTCACCCGCGCAGCTGCGCCTCCAGCTTGGCGGCCGCTGCCACCACCTTGTCGGAAATGGCCTTGAGGTCGGCATCCTTGTAGCTCGCCTCGCCCGGCTGGAGCGTCACCTCCACGGCGATGGACTTCTGACCTTCGGGCACGCCCTGGCCTTCGAACAGGTCGAAGATGCGGGCATCAACGATATTGGCTTTGTCCGCCCCCCTGATTGCACGCAGCAGGTCACCCGCTGGCAATCCCTTGGGGACGAGGAAGGCGAAGTCGCGCATCACCGATTGGAGTGCCGGCGGGGCGTAGTGCGGACGCGCAAAAACATCCTTGCCCTTCTTTGCCGGGATCGCATCGAGGTAGATCTCGACCGCGACTACCGGGCCATCGACATCGAAGGCTTGCAGCGTGCGCGGATGCAGGGCGCCGAAACGCGCCAGCACGTTCTTGGGGCCGAGCCGCAATGTGCCCGACTGGCCGGGGTGGAATTGCTCACCTGCCTCGCCCATGACCATAAGATTGGCGACGGGTGCGCCTGCCTCTTCCAGCAGGGCAAGCGCCTCTGCCTTTGCATCGAAAGCGTCGAAACCCGTTGCCTTGCCGGATGCCCAGCCACGCGAAACCTTCTCGCCCGCCAGCACCACACCAAGCGCCTGCCGCTCATCGCTGGTGCCGCCATCACCGCGCAGATAGCGGCGGCCGATCTCGAACAGGCGCAGGCTCGAGGCTCCGCGATCGAGATTGCGCTTGGCGGCCGAGAGCAGGCCGGGAATGAGCGAGGGGCGCATGGCCTTCATGTCCTCGCTGATCGGATTGTCGAGCACCCATAGTCCGCCATTGCCTTCGGGCGCGAAATGCTCTGCCTCGGCTGGCGGGAGGAAGGACCAGGTGACCGCCTCGTTGAGGCCCCGCCCGGCTGCGGCACGGCGCAAGCGGCGTTCGAGAACCTGGGCCGGCGTCGCGGTGGGCGACGCCACGCCGACATTGCCGGTGAGCGCCACGCTCTCGACATGGTCGAGCCCGTGGATGCGCACCACTTCCTCGACGATATCGGCCGCACCTTCGACATCGTGGCGGCGCAGCGGAACGGTGACCATCCAGTCATCGGAAACGGCGAAATCGAGCGCTGCAAGAATGCGGCGCTGTTCGGCCTCGTCGACCGACACTCCACCTAGCTTCTGGGTGAGTTCGGGGGCGTACTGCACCTTCTTGGCTTCGCTAGGTGCCTTTCCGGCGCGCGCTATTTCGGAGGCTTCGCCGCCGCAGATCCGCTGGATCAGCGCGGTCAGCCCGTCGAGCCCCTCGTCGAGCCAGGCCGGGTCGACGCCGCGCTCGAAACGGGTGCGTGCATCCGTTGCGATACCGAGCTTACGGCCCGTGACGCCGATGCTTTCGGGATTGAAATAGGCGATTTCGAGCAGGACGTCGGTCGTCCCCGGCTGCACCGAGCTATGCTCCCCGCCCATGATGCCGGCAATGTCATGCACGCCATTGTCGTCGGCGATGACCGTCATGCTTTCGTCTAGCGTATAGGTCTTCTCGTTCAGCGCGAGGACCTGCTCGCCAGCCTTGGCGCGGCGCGCAACCACGGGTCCGGACAGCTTGGCGAGGTCGTAGACATGCGCCGGGCGCCCGAAGGCGAGCATCATGTAATTGGTGATGTCGACCAGCGCGGAAATCGGGCGCTGGCCCGCCGCGATCAGGCGTTGCTGCATCCATTCGGGCGATGCGCCATTGCTAACCCCGCGCACCACGCGGCCATAGAATGCCGGACAGCCTTCGGGATCGTCGGTGCGGATCTCGACCGGGCAGGCAAAACCCTCCTCGATCACATGCTCGCGCAACGGCTTCAGCGCGCCCAGGCCGGCGGCGGCAAGGTCGCGCGCAATACCGTAAACGCCCATGCAATCGGGGCGGTTGGGCGTGATCGCCACATCGAAGACCGGCGAAGCTCCATTATAGAGCGCAAAGGCCTCGCCCACCGGCGCATCGCCCGGCAGCTCGATAATGCCCTCGTGATCGTCGCCCAGCTCGAGCTCGCGCGTCGAGCACATCATGCCATTGCTCTCAACGCCACGGATCTCGGACTTGCGCAACTTCATGCCGTTGGCGGGGACCTCCGCACCGGCAGTGCCGAGCACACCCTTCATGCCGGCACGCGCATTGGGCGCGCCGCAGACCACTTGCAGCGGATCGCCCTTACCCGTGTCAACGGTGAGTACCTGCAGCTTGTCGGCATTGGGATGCGGCGCGGCAGTCAGCACTTCGGCGACGAAGAAGCCTTCCAGCTTCTCGGCCGGATCCTCGATATCCTCGACCTCGATGCCGATCGCGTTGAGCTTCTCGGAGATCTCCTCGACCGTGGCTTCGGTCTCAAGGAAGTATTTCAGCCATTCGAGCGAGAACTTCATGCGCGTGCTCCCACTCCGCCCGAAAGCGTCGGCTGGTCGTATGCGGAGAAGCCGTAATGCTGCAGCCAGCGGACATCGCCGTCGAAGAAGGCGCGCAGATCATCCATTCCGTATTTGAGCATGGCAAGGCGATCGACGCCCACGCCGAAGGCAAAGCCCTGCCATTCATCGGGGTCGAGCCCCGACATTTCGATCACGCGGCGATTGACCATTCCGGAACCGAGCAACTCCATCCAGCCATGGCCCGGCGCATCGCCCGAACCGCCGAGCACGCGCTTGCCCTTCACAATGGCGAAGCCGACATCGACCTCTACCGAAGGCTCGGTGAAGGGGAAGTAGGACGGGCGCAGGCGCAGCACGATATCGTCTGTCTCGAAGAAGGCCTTGAGGAAGGTCTCCAGCGTCCATTTGAGATGGCCGAGATGGATATCGCGGTCGATCACCAGCCCTTCGATCTGGTGGAACATGGGCGTATGCGTGGCATCGCTGTCGCTGCGATAGACGCGGCCCGGGGCGATGATGCGTACCGGCGCACCTTCAGCCATCATGGTGCGCACCTGCACAGGCGAGGTATGTGTGCGCAGCAGCATGCGGCCGCCCTTGGGCGCCGTGTCGGGGAAATAGAAAGTATCGTGCATGGCCCGCGCCGGATGGCTTTCAGGCATGTTGAGCGCGGTGAAATTGTACCAGTCGTCCTCGATCTCCGGACCCGTGGCAACCGCGAAACCGAGATCGGCGAATATCTCCGCCAGCTCGTCCATCACCTGGCTGACCGGGTGGACCGTGCCACGCGCACCTTCCGGTGCCGGCAGCGTCAAGTCGAGAGTCTCCGTGGCAAGGCGCGCTTCGAGCTCTGCCGCTTCGAGCACGTCCTTCTTCGCCGCCAGCGCATCGGCAACCGCCTGGCGCAGCGCCTGGATCGCCGGTGCCTTCTCCTGCCGCTCCTCGGGATTCATTTTCCCCAGCGTCTTGAGCAGGCCGGACACGCTGCCCTGCTTGCCGAGGAATTCGACCCTCAGCGCCTCTAGCGCATTGAGGTCGGCGGCGGCGGCGATGCGGCTTTCGGCATCGCTCTGGATGGTTTCGAGTTCGCTCATCGTATCGACTGTTGTTCAGGCATTGGCGCGCCTGTTAGCCGCCCCTTTGCCCGCACCCAAGCCCTAATCGCCGCTTTTGCCAACTGCCCCGCTAAGCGAGGGGTCGGAGAGCGTGCTTGGCGGGAAGACTCCATGGTCGAACAATTGCCGTAAATTGGACGGGTCGAGATGGACAGCCCGGCTTTCCGCAAACTCGCTAGGCGTGACGCCCATGAAGCTGCGAAAGTCGCGCACGAAATGCGCCTGATCGACATATTGGCCATCGAGCACTTTGGTCCAGTGCTGATGGGGAGCAATCACGAAACGGGCAAGGCTACGCAGGAAGCGCTGGCGCCGCAGCAACGTCTTGGGCGAAAAGCCGAAATTGCGTGCGCACAATCGTTCGAGCGTGCGCCTTTGCACACCGACCCTTTCCGCCAGAGTTACGACATCGGACACTTCGGGATCCAGTAACACCTCGTGGCAAGCAAGGACCTGCTCCTCCGAGTTCGGTCTCTGTGGCTCGAGCCGCTGGAGGTGATCGATGATCTGCTCGGCCAGCTCGGATTCGCTGCCTCCGCGCTGGACCACTTCGAGGATCGGCACGAAACCTTCGAAACCGTCTTCGGCGGTTCCGTCGACGATGCGGTCCGCCAGCTTGTTGGCGGGCGCTGAAATATACCGGGACCAGCCCGCAGGCTTGATGCCGATGCCCCAGACGCGCCCCGGCCGAATGTCCGCCATGATCGCCCGACTGGTAGGGCCGGTGACAAAGAATGGCTGCACCTCGCGTGTAGAATCCGGATAGATTCCGGCAGAGGAATGCCTGCCCGTTTGCCTGAAACGCAGCGCCGCCCATTGCGGGTGAACGCGATCGCTGAGCAGGGCATCCGGCCCGCCTTCCATGCAGAAGCAGTGGAGCGGTGTGAAATAGGGCTGCAAGTGCTCTGCCAATTGGTAGAAGCGCACTTCGAGTACAAAGTCGTCAGCCATAAATGCGATCCGGCCCCAATCCGAATTCCCGAACAGCCCGTTGCGCCGCCAAGCAATTCAATTGCCCAATGACGTAACGGATTTTTCATAGAAGTCCAAAATTCCGGCGAGCAGTTATGACAATAGCGGCGAGAAGATGACAAGCACCGTTAGGTCGCGGGCACCACATTGATTTCACCGATTCCGTAGAGCCAAAATCATTGCGAGCGGTCGACTTGGCCGCAAGCCTTGGGGGAATTCAATGTTCAGGAAGATTTCGAAACATGCCCTGCTGGCAGCGAGCCTGGTAGCGTTTTCTGCAGTACCGGCAGCTGCCGATGACGACGATGTCGAGCTGGTGAATTGCGATTCCAGCATCGGCACCATCGCGCTGGTCGACAGCCCGGGCGCTGGCTGGAGCCAGTGGGACCTCGGCAGCCCGCGCATGCTGATTTCACGCCTTGCAGCGGAGTCCGGTTGCTTCACACCGCTTGCTGCCGGTTCGGGCGAGCCCGCCAACTTCCTGGTGACCGCGATCGCAGGCACTCAGGAAGAGGTCGATCAAGGCATCAACGTGGCGACAGGCGTAGCCACGGAGGCCCTGCTGCGCAGCGGCGCAGCCTCTGGCCTGCTCGGCAGCGTTCCCTTTGGCGGGGCAGCGCTCGGCATGCTGGGTGGCCTGGGCGGCCGCCGCACCACGGTCGCCGCCGGCCTCACCGTGGTTAGCCCGGCCAACGGCCAACCGCTTGCCGCTGGCACGGGATCGGTCCGCAGCACTTCTCTCAGCTTCCGGGGTTCGCGCGGCGAATGGGCTCGCGGAGTAGCCGATACGACCGGCTATGCAGACAGCAGCGAAGGACGCAAGCTGACCGAGGCCTTCATCATCGCCTTCAACCAGTTGGTGGCGCAGCGCGCGGCGCTCGAGGCGGCGCCCGCACCCAGCGCGGCGCCCGCCCCTGCGGCAGAACCGGGCGCTGTCGTCGCCATTGACACGACCATGCGCGCCGCTGCTTCGGCCGACGCGGAAGAAGTGCGTTCACTGCGTGCGGGAACCGATCTCATTCCCACCGGCAATCGCGACGGGTTGTGGCTCGAAGTCGAAGACAATTACGGAACCAGGGGCTGGGTCTCGGTCGAGGACCTGGGGTAAGAGTCCTCCCGCGGGACCGAAGGAGTTCACGACCTCTCTCCCAGGCCTTGCGGGAAAAAGGAAGGGCGCGGTTGGACAAAGCCAGCCGCGCCCTTTTCCATTGGCCAATTACTGCGCCCGATCGATCAGGCGGGAATGGCTTCCTTTGCCTGCTTGATGATCAGGGCAAAGGCTTCGGCTTCGTTCATCGCCAGATCCGCCATGACCTTACGGTCGAGCTCGATACCGGCGAGCTTGGCGCCGTGCATGAACTGCGAATAGGTCAGGCCTTCGGCGCGGACGGCCGCGTTGATGCGCTGGATCCACAGGGCGCGGAAATTGCGCTTCTTAACCTTGCGGTCGCGATAGGCGTACTGGCCGGCCTTTTCGACGGCCTGGCGCGCGACGCGGATGGTGTTCTTGCGGCGACCGCGATAGCCCTTGGCCTGGTCGAGGATCCGCTTGTGCTTCTGGCGCGTGGTGACGCCGCGTTTGATGCGAGGCATATCTCTATCTCCTTAGCTGCGGCTCAATCGAGGCCGTAGGGGGCCCATTTCTTCACCGCGGCCTGGTCGGCCTTGGCGAGAACCTTGGTCCCGCGCTGCTGGCGGATATACTTCGCATTGTGGCTGATCAGGCGGTGGCGCTTGCCGGCCACACCGTGCTTGACCTTGCCGTTTGCGGTGAGCTTGAAGCGCTTCTTCACACCGCTCTTGGTCTTCAGCTTGGGCATTTTCGTCTCCTTTGTCAGAAACACGTCCAACCAGCCCTGGCAGCCCTTTCAGCCAGACCGGAAGATGATCACGTGTCAGTGAAGGGCGCGCAAATAGCGCTTTCGGACCGAAATGCAAGGCGAAATCCGCCTAACCCCTCACACCTGACACACTGTCCTGAAGGGAAAACCCTTCCTCCCGAATAGGAGCAAATGGCGAGCGATCCCGACAATGTGAAAGAGCCGGGACTGCCCTGCCCACCCGGCTCCCATGTAGGAAAGCTCAGTCCGAAAATGGCGGCGTTCCAGTCTCGCGCAACCAGCGCGCGAAATCACCATGCGCGATGGGCACGAATTCGGGCCGGGGCGCTAACTGGTAGATATAGGCATCGGCCATGCGCGATCCGCCGCTCACCGGCTCCACCGCGACGGGCTGGCGGTCATAATCCGACCCCTCGAAGGCATCGAGCGCAGCAAGGTCCACGCTGCCCGCCTCGTGCAGCATGCCCATTACCCTACCTTCGCCCGGAACAAGCACCGGATAGGCCCCGCGCGGATCGGGTACGGCGTAGAGCAGGCCCCGAGTGCTTGCCGGCACGCCGGGAGCGATACCCGCAAGGATGCCCTGGATGGCCGGGGAGGCCACCTTGCCCATCAGCACGCCGTAGAAGAACAGGCGCTCCGGCCTCTCGCTCAATGCGAATGTCCGCCCATGGCCTCGAGCACGTCCTCCAGTCGCGCCGGATCGCCCAGCGCCAGCACGCGGCCGTCCGATGCCGCATGCAGGGGCTCGCCATGCCAGTCGCACATCAGGCCCCCGGCCCCTTCGACCACCGGCACCAAAGCCGCGAAATCATAGAGCTTGAGGCCCGCCTCGCAGACCAGGTCGAGATGACCTGAAGCGAGCAGGGCGTAATTGTAGCAATCCCCGCCCATCACCATGCGCTTGTGCGCGGTCTGGCCGGCGAGCGCCATGAAGACATCGCCCTCTTCCCGGCTGAAATATTGCGGCCCGGTGGTGCCAATCGCGGCACTGGCGAGTTCGCGGCAATGGCGCGTGGAAACGGGCTTGCCGTTCAGGGTCGTGCCCTCACCCGCTACCCCCAGCCAGCGCTCCTGCTGTATGGGCTGGTCGATCAGACCGAGCACGGGAAAGCCGTCCACCAGGAGCGCGATCAGCGTCCCGAAGATCGCCCGCCCGGCGATGAAGCTGGTCGTGCCATCGATCGGATCGAGCACCCATTGGCGACCGGAGCGCCCTTGCTCCGCGCCGAACTCCTCACCCACGACGCCGTCCTGCGGCACCTCGGCCTTGAGGATACGGCGCATGGCCTCTTCGGCATTGCGATCGGCAATGGTGACGGGCGTTTCATCGCCCTTCGCCTCTGGATCGAGCGGTGTGCGGAAATGCGGGAGAATCTCAGCGCGCGCTGCATCCGCCAGCCGATGCGCCAGCGCGATTTCAGCGGCGAGGTTCATTCGGCGGGGACCTCGACCGGCACAGAGACCGGGTCACCTTCATTATGCACACGCATGATCATTGCGCGGATGCCATCGGGGCCCGCGCGCGGCGTATGCACGACTTCTGCCGGGATGACATAGGTCTCGCCCGCGACCAGTTCGCGCGGCTCCATGCCTTCTATGTCCAGCACGGCGCTGCCGCCGATGACATAGAGATATTCCTGCCATGGATGGTAATGCGCCTCACCCACCGCGTTGGGCGGCAGGCGCAAATCCGCCACGATCAGTTCATGCCCCTCGGCAGCACCGGTCTCCTCGCGGAAAACCTGGTTCGAACCCATAGGCGGAAGATAGACTTGGTCTGCGGCGATCAAATCGGGATCGGCCGGGTCCTGGATCTTGACACTGAGCATGAGGAAGAGAGCCAGGGCCAGGACCCCGCTCACCACCATCCAGAATGTCCTGCCCTGCATCCTAGTCGAACAGGCTCGAGACCGAGCTTTCATCGGCGATGCGGCGCACCGCCTCACCCACCAGCGGGGCGATGGTCAGGACACGAATCTTGGCCGAATCCTTGGCCGCATCGGTCGGCAGGATAGTGTCGGTAATGACCAGCTCGGTCATGCAGCTCTTGTCGATCCGCGCCACCGCGCCGCCCGAGAGCACGCCGTGGGTAATATAGGCGGCCACGCTCTTGGCCCCGGCATCGAGCAGCGCCTGCGCGGCGTTGCACAGCGTTCCCCCCGAATCGATGATGTCGTCGATGAGGATGCAGTTGCGCCCCTTCACCTCGCCGATGATGTTCATGACCTCGCTCTCGCCCGGCCTTTCGCGACGCTTGTCGACGATGGCCAGCGGAGCGTTGTCGAGCCGTTTGGCCAGCGCGCGCGCGCGCACCACGCCGCCGACGTCGGGGGAGACGACCATCAGGTCTTCGCCGCCATAGCGGGCCTGGATGTCGGCAGCCATGACCGGCGCGGCATAGAGATTGTCGGTCGGGATATCGAAGAAGCCCTGGATCTGCCCGGCATGGAGATCGACCGAAAGCACGCGGTCGGCACCTGCCTCGGTAATGAGGTTGGCAACCAGCTTGGCCGAGATCGGCGTACGCGGGCCGGGCTTCCGGTCCTGCCGGCCATAGCCGAAATAGGGCACCACGGCGGTAATGCGGCTGGCCGATGCACGCTTGAGCGCATCGATGCAGATCAGCAGCTCCATCAGATTGTCATTGGCCGGGAAGCTGGTCGACTGGAGGAGGAAGACATCCTCGCCGCGGACATTCTCATGAATCTCGACGAAGATTTCCTCGTCGGCGAAACGGCGCACGCTGGCATCGGTAAGCGGCACTTCGAGATAGCCGGCAATTGCGCGCGCGAGCGGCAGGTTGGCATTGCCGGACATGATCTTCATGGGCTGGCCTCTCCAGTTATTCGCCGTGGATTCGCTGTTCGCCCGGCTCTAGCCCAGCGTCACATGATTGCAACCGGTACGATTGGCCGCGCTGGGGAAATGCTTGTCAGGAATGGCGATAGTCGCTGCGAATCCAGCGCACCGTCCTGGTGCTGGCCCGCATGACCACGCTGTGCGTCGTCACCACATTGCTGCCATCGGGGCTGCGGCGGCGCGAAACCCCACCCAGCATGGAGCCCGAAGTTACCCCGGTGGCGGTGAAGATGCAGTCGCCGCGCGCCAGCTCGTCGATCTTGTAGATGCGGTCGAGGTCCTCGATCTCGCAGGACCGCGCCTTCCGCCGGTCATCCTCGTTGCGGTAGATCAGCCGACCTTCGAACTGGCCGCCAATGCAGCGCAGGGCCGCTGCTGCGAGGACGCCTTCGGGCGCTCCGCCCGATCCCATATACATGTCGATCCCGGTATCGGGCTGGGTGGTGGCAATGACACCCGCAATATCGCCATCGGAAATGAGATGAATGCCGCAACCCAGCGCGCGCAGCCGACTTACCAGATCTCCGTGACGCGGCCTGTCGAGCACGCAGATCATCAATTCCGAGGGCTTGACGCCCTTGGCCTCTGCCAACGCACGGACATTGTCCTCCGGCTCACGGCCAAGGCCGACGATTCCCGCCGGATAGCCCGGTCCGACGGCGATCTTCTCCATATAGATATCTGGCGCATTGAGCAGGCAATCACGCCCGGCGGCCGCGAGCACGGACAGCGCATTGGAGCCGCCCTTGGCGGTCAGCGTAGTGCCCTCCAGCGGATCGACGGCGATATCGATGTCTGGTCCCGCTTCCCGCGCACAGCCGACTTCTTCACCGAGATAGAGCATGGGAGCATTGTCGCGCTCGCCCTCGCCGATGACCACGCGGCCATGGATGGACATTTCGTCCAGCGCCGAGCGCATCGCCTCTACCGCAGCGGCATCGGCGGCATTCTCATCGCCCCGGCCGATCTGCCGCGAGGCCGCGATCGCCGCCGCTTCGGTAACCCGCACGAATTCAAGTACAAGCGCGCGGTCGATCGTGTATTCGGCTGATTCTGCCACTGCGTTCATGGGCGATTCACTCCCCAATTCGATGTTGCGGCACCGCTTAGGGTGGGGAGATTGCGATGTCGAGAAAGGTGGGGCGAAGCGTCGCATTTTGTGCTGCAACGCTCTTCGCCTGCCCGGCAGGAGCACAGGAAACCGGGCGGATCGACGCTGTGGAAGCGCTGTCCAATGCCGAGGATTTCTGGCGGCTGGAGCTCGAGGAAGATGTCGATCCCTGCGACGATATCGAGGCCGATCCCGACACGATCGTGGTGTGCGAGGAGAAGCAGGATTCATCGCGCTATTTGTTCGAACGGCCTACACGCGCCGACACCGAAGTGACGGGTAGCGGTGCGCCGCGTGCGCCCAATGTCGACGGTATTCCGCCTTGCGAGGCCAGTGCCTTCTGCGCCTCCGGCCTTGGCAGCGTTCCGCCTCCCGCCTTCATGATGGATTTCGACGCCATCCCCGAAACGCCCGAAGGATCGGACGCGGCGCGGCTTTACGGCGGACCGACCGATTCGGATGCCATTGCCGAGCGCGAAGCCGAGGAACAGGAAGAACGGCGGGCCAGCTATGGCGAGGACGTTTCCGCCGGTCTCGAGGACGGGGTCTACGGGCCCTGATGTGTGTGTTCAGGCATCCGCCTGAACTCCTCGGCGCTGTCCCTCCGCTTCGCTGCGGAGCGCCTGCGGACGGCCGGTCGGCCTCGCGGTGTGCTGGTCGCACACCGATCCCAGTACTTCGAAGCCTATCCTAGCAAGCGCATGACCAGCGGGGCCTCGGACAGGCTGGGCGATCCATCGAGCAGGTCGAGTGCGGCAGACACGCCGCTTTCCGGACCTTCATGGCTGACAATGGCCACCAGCACGTCTCCGCCCTCTTCGGGGTGGCCATGCTGGATCATGCTTTCGATCGAAACGCCCGCATCGCGCATCGCTGCCGTGATTTCCGCCAGCACGCCCAGGCGGTCGGCCACCACGAAGCGCATGTAGAAGCGGCTCAGGCGATTGCCCGGATCGGCTGGCGCTGCGGGTTGCAGGGCACCGGCCGGGAGCGAGAAGGGCGCCCCGAAATTGCCGCGTGCGATATCGACGATATCGGCGACGACTGCGCTGGCGGTCGGCCCATCGCCCGCACCCGCACCTTCGAACAGCAGGCGCCCGGCGAAATTGCATTCGAGCACCACGGCATTGGTCGGCCCGTCGACCGCGGCGAGCGGATGCTCCTTGGATACGAGATAGGGCTGCACGCGCTGGAGCAGCCTCTTCTCGCCCGAGCCGGTATCGACGTCGGCCGTACCGAGCAGGCGGATGACATAGCCCAGCGCATCGGCTTGGGCGATGTCTGCCGCACGGATCTTGGTGATGCCGGAAATGTCCACCGCACCGAAATCGAGCTTCGTGCCGAAGGCGATCGAAGCAAGGATGGCGAGCTTGTGCGCAGCATCGACGCCTTCGATATCGAAGGTCGGGTCTGCCTCGGCGTAACCCAGTTCCTGGGCGTCCTTGAGAACGTCGCCGAAATCCGCGCCGGTGCTTTCCATCTGGCTGAGGATGTAATTGCAGGTGCCGTTGAGGATGCCATAGAGGCGGTCGATGGCATTGGCTGCGGCGCCTTCGCCCAGCCCCTTGATCACCGGGATGCCCCCGGCAACCGCCGCCTCGAACTTGAGCGCAGCATTGCCGGCCTCGGCGACGCTGGCCAATTCCATGCCGTGATGCGCGATCATCGCCTTGTTCGCGGTGACGAGGTGCTTGCCGCCATTCAGGGCATTGCGCGCAAGGGCGAGCGCAGGTCCGTCCGATCCGCCGACCAATTCCACCACCACATCGACATCGTCGCGCGCAGCAAGCGCCGTCATGTCATCTTCCCAGGCATAGGGAGAAAGGTCGATGCCCCGGTCCTTGCTGCGATCGCGCGCGCAAACGGCCGTGACCTGGATCTCGCGGCCCGCGCGCTGGGCAATCAGCTCGCCATTCGTCTCGAGCAGGCGGATTACCCCGGCCCCGACCGTGCCGAGGCCTGCCAATGCGATACGAAGCGGTGCGCTCATCAATTCCCCCGAAGGTCCTGCAATGTGTCTTACGGCGCGCCGCGTTAGTGCCCCTGCTCGCGCTTGGCTAGGGGCTAGATGGCTGGCGCGGTCAGCGACTGCGGGCGCAGGGTCCGAGCTGGTCCTGGATCAGGCCGTAATCTTCCCGCGCCCGTGCCTGGGAATCGCGGTCGGCCTGCAGAAAGCTCTCATCCGGAAGCCGCTCAGGCAGGAAGCAGGCCAGCGAATACCATTGCAGCGTCTCTGGCTCGGGCGGCCTCGCAGCCTGGTCGACGATCTCGGTCCATGAAACGCCCCATTGCGGGCGCATGCCAGGCCGGCGCAGGACATTGAGCGAAACCGGGGCGCCACCCTGCGTTTCAAGGAAGATCTGCGTTTCCGATTCACCGGCAAGATTGCCCGGTACCGATATGACCTCGCGAACGCCGGTGACCTGTGGCGGCATGGTCTCCGTGGCCAGCTGCGTCAGCACCATGCGGATGCGTTGTTCGATCCGGGGCGTGTCGGGCAGGAAGGAATTGCCGCCCACCAGCTGGATCTCGCCCGGTCGGCCGGGCACGGCGCGGGCGAAGACGAGGAAGCTCATTTCTTCAATGTCGGGAGCGTCACCTTCGAAATCGAGCGGCTGGTCGACAAGGAAGACAAGCGATTCGCCAACCGGCACGCTGCCGCCCAAGAGGGCCTGCGTGAGCGCTTCGATGTAAAGCCTGACCTGCCCGGGAGCGACGTCCGGCGCGCGTTCGGGCGGAACCGTGATCTGCTCTTCGATAGCGATGCGGGCAACGATATTGGCGGCACGCGACATCTCGATCAGGTCGACATAGGTGGGTGAGGCAGGGAGCTGTTGGGCCTTGGCAGGAAAGGCAAAAACACTCGCCAGTGCAGCGGTTGCAGCCGCCATCTGTGCCATTCGAGAGAATCGGCCCTGGACTTTCATTGCTTGCTCCTGCCTCCTGCAATCCTGTGCGGAACTGCCCTATATCGGGCTGCACGTCGTCTATAAAGCGGCGGAGACAAGTGAATCGCTCCTTAACCGATAAAGCGATTGCCCCTGCCGTTCTTCGCCGTTAAGACCCGCCCGGAACGGACCTTGTGGATAAGATAATACCGAAGGTCTGCTTTTTGGGGATTGGCATCAGCCAAACCTCATCCGCTCTCCGTCGACAGAGTGGAACTTTCGATGCAGCAGGGGGCCAGTGCCCACTAAATGTTGCGAAGGCCGGACATGGTCCGGCGGATGGAAATGGAGTTATGGGACTGGATGGCTTACGCTGACCAAGAGATGAGCGGCAGTCGAATTACGTCGATTGTCATCGTTGCCCTGATCCACGTTGCGGTCGGTTATTTGCTGATCAGCGGCCTCGCCATTTCGGCGGTTAAAGAGGTCGTACAGCGCGTGACCACGGTGGATATTGAAGAGCCTGAACCGGAGCCGGAGGAGCCGCCGCCCCCGCCTCCCGAACCTGAAACGGTGCCGCCGCCGCCTGTCGCGCCGCCGCCGCCGATCAACATCGCACCGGCACCGCCGCCGATCCGCACGCAGCAGAATATTCCGCCGCCTGCGCCTCCGGTCCTTATCGTGCCGCCGCCGGCACCACCGGCACCACCGCCACCGCCTTCCCTGGCGCGCGCAGCCGAACGCGATAACTTCAATCGCTGGGCCGCCCGTATCCAGGAAGCCTATCCGAGCCGCGCGGTTCGCCGCGAGATCGAAGGCAATGTTGGCGTGAGCGTGGTCATCAATGCTGAGGGACGCGTGCAATCGTGCACCGTGACCGGTTCGAGTGGCGAGCCCATTCTCGATGACGCAGCATGCGAAGGGATGGAGCGTTACGCGCGCTACGACCCGGCGCTTGACGCTGCCGGCAACCCGACCACCGGCCGGGATTCGCTCACAATCGTTTACAGACTCAACTAGGCGCTAGTTTTTACCCAATTCTCAAGAGAGGACTTTTCGCATGTTTATTGAACTCTTGGCCGCTGGCGCGGCGGAAGCCCCCCAGAACAACTTCGGCTTCATGGAAGCCATGGAGCAGGGCGGCCCGGTCGCATGGTCCATTCTCGCCGTGCTGGTGATCCAGTCGGTCGGTTCGTTCTACATCCTGTTCACCAAGCTGTTCGAACAGAACAAAATCATGAAGCAGTTCCGTGCCGGCCGTGCCGCCTTCTGGCGCGCGGGTTCGATTTCGGAAGGTGCTAACAAGTTCGAGAAGAACAGCGCATGGCGTCAGCTGATCGACGATGCGCTGGCCGCAAAGTCGGAAAGCGACAAGATGTCCGACAGCCTCGAAACGCATGACTGGCTGCACGGCTCGCTGGCCCGTTCGGAATCGGCCATCACCGCAAAGCTCAATGGCGGCCTGCCCTTCCTGGCAACGACCGGCGCTACCGCACCGTTCGTCGGCCTGCTCGGCACCGTGATCGGTATCTACCGCGCCCTGATCAACATCGGCATCGCCGGTTCGGCATCGATCGACAAGGTCGCCGGCCCGGTTGGTGAAGCACTGATCATGACCGCCATCGGTCTGCTCGTGGCCGTCCCGGCCGTGTTTGCCTACAACTACCTGCAGGGCCGCAACAAGAAGATCCAGGCCATGCTGTCTGGCTTCTCGACCGAGCTGCTGGCCAACATCGCCTCGAACGGCACCGTGAAGCCGAACGTGGCTCCTGCGGCTGCCAAGACCGCTCCGGCTGCTGCGCCGAAGAAGGCCTAAGCCGAAGTTGAACGAAGGCCGGCGGAACGCTGCACAAGCATCCGCCGGCCCGTTCCAGGTCACTAGAGAGATAGGAAGAAAACCATGGCCATAGCGACAGGTGGAGACGGCGGCGAAAGCCCGATGTCTGACATCAACACCACGCCGCTGGTGGACGTGATGCTGGTGCTGCTGATCATCTTCCTGATCGCAGTCCCGGTTGCCATCCAAACGGTCGAAGAACTTGAGATCCCGATCATCGTTTCGCGCGAATCGGACGACAAGGTCGAAAACCTTTTGATCACCGTCACCACGACAGATGAAGCCGGCCGCACGCCGAGCACGATCAACACCGAATATTCCGGTGCAACCCGTAACGGGGAATGCCGAGTATTCATCAACAACACCACGCTGGTTGATTCGAGCGAACTCTATGATCGCGCCTTCGAGCGCCTGGACGCCATCGTCCAGCGCGCCGGCGGCCCCGAAGCGATCATGGCTGAACCCGAGCTTATCCCGCAGGTTCACATTCGCGGCGACGTGAATGCACCCTGGCGCTGCGTGGCAGGTACGATCTTCAACGTGCAGGCAGCCGGCTATCCGACTGTCGGCTTCATTTCCAACCCGGTCGATCCGAACGGCTAAGCCGTTTTCGACCCGGTTAGAAAAAACGAGGAGTAACAACTCATGGCAATGTCAGGCGGCAAGGACGATGGCGAGCCAATGATGGAGATGAACACGACGCCGTTGATCGACGTCATGCTCGTTCTTCTCATCATGTTCATCATCACCATTCCGGTCGCGACGCACGCGATCAATATCGACCTGCCCTCGCCGAACCCGAACCCGCCACCCGAGGACCAGATCGATCCGATCGTGAACAAGATCGTTCTGACCCCGAATGGCGAGATTCTCTGGAACGCCCAGCCGATCAATGCGGGCGAACTGGTTCGCAACCTCGAGGTCACCCTGCAGTTCGAAGTCGAACCCGAACTACAGTTCGAACCTGAGGCAAATGCGAGCTACGAACTTTCGGCACGCGTGCTCAACATCATCAAGAGCTCGGGCGTGTCCAAGTTCGGATTTGTCGGCAACGACAAGTACCGGAGCTTCGGCAAGGAATAAGCACTCGAACAGTGCGAAACGGATCAAGGGGCGGGCTTTCCCGCCCCTTTTTCTTTGCCTGCAAACCTTGCTCGCATGGATGAAGCAAGCTCACCGCCACCACGCACGACAGGCATTCTCACTTGACCTGCAGACCTAGATGTGATGTTATGTTGTTACATTATTGGAGAGGAGCGAGACATGCCTGCATTCGCATATAGTCGTTATCCATCCTATCGGGCCAATCCGATGCGGCCCTATACCGATCCGCCGTTCAAGGACATGAACACCACACCGCTGATAGACGTCCTGCTGGTGCTGTTGATCATGATCATCATGTCGATCCCGCTGGCAACGCATTCGATCGAAGTCGACCTGCCGGGTCCGGGCGACGGCGCAAGCAATGCCCCGCAAGTCGCCCTGACGCTCGATGCCAATGGCCAGGCCTTCTGGAATGGCGAAGCGGTGAACCGTGATGCGCTGCTCGCCCGGCTCACCTCCGCCGCAAGCCAAGAGAATGAACCGGTGATCCTGTTCCAGCCGCACTCTCTGACCAGCTATGACGATGCGGTGCAGGTGATCAATCTGGCAGACGATGCCGGGACGGGCCGCTTCGCCTTCCGTGGCAATGAACAATATCGGGACTTCGGCAAGGGCGACTAACCCTCGATCGGCTCGACCTGCATGGCCGCTGCGGCAAGGCTTTCCGCCTCGAGCAGGAGTTCGTCATCCGCCTGCCCCTGCGGCACGGCTTCGCGCCCTATCATCACCATGACGGGGACGGCGAGCGGGCTGACGTAATCGAGCTCGACATGGGTAATCCGTTCAGCCGCATGGTCGAGCAAATCGCCCAGCCTGCCGATATCGGTCAGGCGCGCGCGAGCATCGGCCCACGCCGCCTCCATCAGCACATGGTCGGGCTCGTATTTGCGCAGCACGTCATAGATGAGGTCAGTCGAGAAGGTGACCTGACGCCCTGACTTGCGCTTACCGGGATGCTGGCGCTCGACCAGCCCGCCTATCACCGCCACTTCACGGAAGGCGCGGCGCAGCAGGAAGCTCTCCTGCACCCAGTCGATAAACTCGTCCTGCAGGATGTTGGGCGATAGCAGCGATGCCGGGTCCTCGACCGGCTTGAGGCCCCAGACCGCCAGCGAATAATCATTGGCAACGAAGCCGCCGGGCATAAGTCCCATATCCTCCATCCGCTTGGTGATGAGCATGCCGAGCGACTGGTTCGCGTTCCATCCGGTGAAGGTGTAATAGACGGTGTAGTGGCGCCCGCCATGCGGGAAGCTTTCGACCAGCAAATTGTCCGGCCCCGGCAACTGGCTGCGCCAGTCCTGCACCTCCAGCCATTCGCGCACATCGTCCGGGAAGCGTGCCCAACCCGTACGATCGACCAGCAGCGCACGCACCCGGTCGGCCAGATGCGTGGTGAGCGGAAGGCGCAGCCCGCTATAGGATGGTATCATTGCCGCCCTGGTGCTTGCGCGGACCTGCAATTCGGTGTCCTGCATGCGCTCGACCTCGAGCGTCATGCCGGCAAAACGGAAAGTGTCGCCTACGCGCAAGGAGGCGGCAAAGCGCTCCTCCACACGCCCAAGCGAGCGCCCGTTGCGGAAGCGCACGTCGATCATCTCGGAATCAACAATGATGCCGGCATTCATGCGGTGGCGATGCGCCTGGTCGGGATGGGTCAACCGCCAGCGCCCATCGGCCTCGCGCGTGATGCGCTGGAATTTGTCATAGGCCTTGAGCGCGTAGCCGCCTGTTGCCACGAAATTGAGCACCCGGCTCCACGCTTCCTGGTCCACCCAGGCATAGGGCCAGCAGGAACGCACTTCGCGCAGCAATTCCTGCTCATCGAAACCTGCCGCGCAGACGCAAGCCATGACATGCTGCGCCAGCACGTCGAGCCCGCCGGGTCGGAAGTCCTCGCCATCGCGCTTGCCTTCATCGACAGCCTGCTTGGCCGCCATGGCCTCGAGAAATTCGAAGCGATTGCCCGGGACGAGCAGCGCGCGGCTGGGACTGTCGAGCCGGTGGTTGGCACGACCGATCCGCTGCAACAGCCGCGAGCTACCCTTGGGCGCCCCCATCTGCACCACCAGGTCGATATCGCCCCAGTCCACGCCAAGGTCGAGGCTGGCAGTGCACACAAGTGCGCGCAATTCGCCGCGCGCCATGGCACCTTCAACCTTGCGCCGCGCCTCCTTGGCGAGCGATCCGTGATGGATGCCGATGGGGAGGTTGTCCTCATTTTCGTCCCACAGGCACTGGAAGATATATTCGGCGAGGAAGCGCGTATTGGTAAAGACCAGCGTGGTGCGGTTGTCCCTGATCCGCTGATAAAGCTGCGGGATCGCCCAGGTCGCCGCATGGCCGCCCCAGGGCACGCGCTCTTTCTCGGGCAGGAGGATTTCGACCTCGGGCGCGGCCCCTTCCTCGCCCGATACCAATGACACCGAATCCATGTCTCCCCAAGGAGCGAGCCAGGCCCGGAAGCCCTCGGGATCGGCCACCGTTGCTGACAGGCCGACGCGCTGCATCTCGGGCGCAATCGCCTGCAAGCGCGACAGGGCGAGCGCCAGAAGGTCCCCGCGTTTCTGCGTGGCGAAGGCATGGATCTCGTCCACCACCACGCGCTTCAATCCCTTGAACAGCTCGAAACTGTCCGGGAAGCTGAGCAGGAGCGAGAGGCTTTCGGGCGTGGTCAGCAGCACATGTGGCGGGCGGCTGCGCTGGCGCCTCTTGCGGTCCGAGGGCGTGTCGCCGCTCCTCGTCTCGATCCTGATATCGAGGCCCATCTCCTCGACCGGAGTGAGCAGGTTCCGCTGCACGTCATGCGCCAGCGCCTTCAAGGGCGAGACGTAAAGCGTGTGCAGGCCTTCGGGCGGCGGCTCGCCATCCAGCTGCGAGGGGCAGAATGCCGCCAATGTTGGCAGGAAGCCGGCCAACGTCTTGCCAGCGCCGGTATCGGCCACCAGCAGCGCGTGTTGCCCTGCTGCGGCCCCCTCCAGCATCTCCGCCTGATGGCGCCTTGCGCGCCAGCCGCGGCCGGCAAACCATTCGGCAATCTCGGGGGGAAGCTGCGCCATCATCCTACAATGGCAGCAGCTTCGCGCTTTTCCAGCCTGCTAGTCCTGGGCGGCTGGAATACCCTCGCCCTGCGGCAAGCCCTCCGCCGCTTCCTCGAAGGCACGGTCATCCGCCGGAAAGCGGACCAGATAGAGCAGTATGGCGGCGACACCGACCAGCGCAGCCAGCGCCCAATAGAGAGAAGTCGGCGAGCCTTCCATGTCGAGCGCCGCAGTGATCGAGGCCCCCAGCGGACGACCGAAATTGCCCGCCGCCATGAAGATCGTGAATTGCGTCGCCGCGACAGAAGGCGTGCAGGCGCGCATGCAGATCGGGACAACGGCGATGGTCAGCATCGTGCCGAGCACCTCGCCCGAGATGAAGAACGGCGCCAACGGCCAACCTTCGCTCCAGCTCTCGCGCAGCAAGGCCATGGTAATCAGGGCTGCCACCGTCAGTGCACAGATGCCAAGTGCGGAGCGCTGGGCGCCGACAAAGTCGACCATCCAGCCGCCAATAATCAGGCCAATCAGCCCCGCGGCCAGCGTCGCCGTACCCATCGTGCTGGTGTAGTCGCTGATATCCCATCCGGCGAACTGCGTGGAAAGAACGGGATGAAAGCTCTCATAACCGCCATAGGGCACCATGGAGAAGACATTCACCACCAGCAGGATCAGGGTAACCGGCACGATCAGCGCCTTGAAGGTTTCGCGCAGCAGTGGAACCCAGGCCTCGACCTGGATGGCCTTGTTGCGCGGATGCGCCTCGCCGCTGGTCCAGGGCAGGAGCTTCTCGCCTTCCCGCTCGCGCACAGTCATGAGGAACAGCGCAACGGCAAGCGGGGCAAGGCTGGCGACGATCAGTGCGGAAGCGAAACCTGCGGACTCAAGAAGCCAGCCGGTGACCGCAGACGTCGCAGAGATGCCCAGCATTTGCGATCCAAACATCACGCCACTGGCCTTGGCGCGCTCGTCTTCCGGCATGATATCCACCGCGAGGCTGTCGATCCCGACATCCTGGAAGGTCACCGCCGTGTTGGAAGCAAAACCGATCGCCGACAGCAGGAAGACATCCTGCGCAGGCGGGGAGATGACCGCCCCCACAAGCAGGCTGATCACGATCATCAGCTGCGCCCCGACGATCCATGCCCGACGGCGTCCCATGGGCAAGTAAGTATAGCGATCAAGGATGAAGCCGTTGACCAGCTTGAGCGACCACGGCAGCAAGCTGATCCCGACTACGCCTGCAACCTGCCCGGCGCTCATACCGTTGGCGGCCATCCAAGCCGGAATGGCAACGGAAAAGACCCCGACGGGCACGCCCTGTGTGAAGTAGAGGAGGAATAGCGAGAGCAGCCGCAACGGCTTGCTCTGCGTAAGCACAAGACCGGAACTGCGCGCCGCCGCTACTGCCATAAAGCAATATCCCCCTGCGATGAGGCGAGTATGACCGCTTTGTGGCCAATGTCTAGTGAGCGAACAGCTCCATGGCAGCCACTTCATCGCGGGTGAACGCGAGACCGAAGACCTGCTGCATCGTCGCGCGCCAATCCTCCACATCGGCAATTTCGCGGCGCTGCGCAATTCCGGCTTCCGAAACAGACAGTTGGCTGCCGGACAGGGATGCAAACCCGTCCGGCCGGGCGATAGTTGCCAGCGGCGCCGCGACGAAACGCGAAGAAGGATGGGTCGCCGTCCAGTGATTGGCCTGTTCGAGATCGCTTTGCGCGACAGGTGCCAGGTCGAATGTGTATTGCGCCTGCCATTCTCCATGTGGAAGCGCCCTGCCATCCGTTGAGGCACGGGGCCCGGCGCGTTCGAGCAGCCATTCGCCGTCAGGCAGGCCGACATGCCGCAATCGGTGGCGCGCGCCATCCGGCGTTGCCAATTCCTCGCCATCGACCAGCCGCATGGGCGGGACGTAGCTGCCGCCGAAGCCGGCATCGGCAATCCAGTTGTCTGCCTCCAGCCGTGCCAGCAACAACACATGGCTGCGCGCAGGTATCACCCCTTCGGCCTGGCCGAGACGCACACGGGCCAGGAGTGGACGATTGGAGATGCCCAAGGCCTCGAGCACGTCGGAATAGAGCCGGTTCTGCTCGAAGCAGTAACCGCCGCGGCGGGAGCCGACGAGCTTGGCAAACACTTCCTCGCTGCCGATCCGGATCGGACGGCCGAGGATGATGTCGCAATTCTCGAAGGCGATCGCCTGACGATGCGCGTGCTGGAGCAAGGCCAGCCCGGCGGCATCCGCCGCAGGCGCCTGCTCCAGCCCGAGCCGCTCAAAATAGGCCCCAAGCCGGGCTTGCATGATACTTGTGCCTAGTGCCCGGCTTGCGGGCCGCGTTCGAGGCCCGACAGGCCAAGCTGCTCGTCGATCTGCGCCAGCAAGCGCTTGAGCCCGTCCTCACTATCGCTTTCCGCTCGTGCAACCAGCACGTCCTGCGTATTCGAGGCGCGCAGCAGCCACCAGCCATCAGGCGTGTTCACGCGCACACCGTCGGTGGCATTGACCTCGACACCGCTGGCAGTGCTGAGCCGTTCCTTGACCTCGTCCACCGCGGCGAACTTGCGGCTCTCATCGACCTGGAAGCGCATCTCAGGTGTATTCAGCATTTGCGGCATGTCGCCGCGAAGCTGCGTGACCGATTTGCCCAGCCGCACCGATGCCGCGATCAGCCGCACGCCGGCATAGAGCGCATCGTCGAAGCCGTAATAGGTATCGGCAAAAAAGACGTGCCCGCTCATCTCGCCGGCCAGGGGCGAGGAAGTCTCCTTCATTTTGGACTTTATCAGCGAGTGACCCGTCTTCCACATCAGCGGCTCGCCACCGCAAGCTGCGATATGGTCGTACAGGGCACGGCTGGCCTTCACATCGGCGATAATCGTGACGCCGGGCTGCCTCTTGAGCAAATCCTCGGCATAAATCATCAGCAACTGGTCGCCCCAGATCACCCGGCCTTCGCCGTCGATCGCGCCGATCCGGTCCCCGTCGCCGTCGAAAGCAATTCCGAAATCGAGGGACTTTGCGGAGACAAGTTCCCGCAAATCTTCAAGGTTTTCCTCGACAGTGGGGTCGGGATGATGATTGGGAAACTCGCCATCGACTTCGGTATAGAGCAGATGATGTTCGCCGGGCAGGCGCGCGGCCAGCCTCTCCAGCGCCGGACCGGCAGCGCCATTGCCCGCATCCCAGCCAACCTTGATCCCGGCGAGGACATCGGCATCGAGGCCTTCAAGCGGTTCGAGCAGCCGGTCGATATAGGTATCGAGGATGTCTACGTCCTCGGTCCCGCCGACTCCGCTTTCCCAGTCGCCCGCCGCCGACATCTGGCCGAGCAGCTGGATGTCCGACCCGAAGAACGGCCGCCCCTGAAATACCATCTTGAAGCCGTTATAATTGGCGGGATTGTGGCTGCCGGTTATCTGAATGCCGCCATCTATCTCTTCGGCTGAAGCCTCGGCGAAATAGAGCATGGGCGTGGGGCCCATGCCGATCCGGCGCACATCGCATCCCGCGGAAGTCAGGCCTTCCACCAGCGCGCTTTCGAGCATGGGCGAACTGACGCGGCCATCGTAACCGACTGCCACCTTCTTGCCGCCCGCGCGGCGCAGCAACGTTCCGAAGGTGCGGCCGATCGCCCGCGCATCCTCCGCACCGAGGGTTTCGCCGATGATTCCGCGAATGTCATATTCGCGCAGGACGGTGGAATGGAAGGTATGGCTCATGGATACTCCTGGCTGTCTGCCCCATCCGGCAATTCGTCGAACAGGAGGTCGCGGGCGGCATTCGCCTCGTGAACCTGCTGGTTGGTGCCGCCCTTGTCCGGATGGACCATGGCGACGAGCCGCTTATGCGCGGCGACTATCTCATCCCTGCTGGCGCCGGCTTCCACGCCAAGCAGGCGGCGCGCGCGGAATATGGCCTGGTGACGCGTCGAGAGCTTCTTCTGCCACGGCCAGCGCCCGGTAATCATCTTGAACAGCACGCATCCTGCGGCGGCAAGGACAAGAAGACGCAGGAACATGGCTCAGGCGGCCTCGCTGGCTTGCAGGTCAAGCTCCTCGCGTCTTTCGGGAACGGGAAGCTTGAGGTTGGCGACAAGACTACGCAATTCCTGCCGCGCGACAAGATGACTGGTACCCAGTTCGCCAAGATGCCCCTTGTCGAGCAGTGTCAGGCCCGAGGGAAAGAGCTCGCGATAGATCACGCGCTCGGAAAGGCCGTGCGAAACGCGAAAACCCACGCGCTTGGACAGTTCGGTCAATGCTTCGTCGATGCGCCGCTGGTTGCGCGCATCGGTATAGCCGGTGCGGTTGCGCACTACGACCCAGTCCATTTCGCGCCGCTGATCCTCGATCGTTGCGCGGCTGCGCTTGATCCGCGCTTCCCAGATCAACTCCGCATAGAAGCTGAGACGCCGGACCTTGAAGCTTTCGGCATCGACCTGCCCGATCAGGTCGAAATCGACGAAGCTGTCATTCATCGGCGTGACCAGCGTATCGGCCTCCGTCGCGACATGGCGGGCGAAGGGATCGTCGCGTCCCGGCGTGTCATACATGATGAAATCCATGCCCTCGCCCAGGCGTGCGGCCTGTTCCTCGAGCTCCTCGAGGCTTTCGCCCCGAAAGACCTCGCAAACGGGGCCGGGAAGCGAAATGCCCCGGCGCTGCGCGGTCTCGGCGCGATTCTCGCAATAGCGATGCGTGGTGCGCTGGCGCGTATCGAGGTCGATCGCCGCCACCCGCGCGCCCTGGTAAGCCAGTGCGACCGCGACATGCACGGCCGTGGTGGACTTTCCCGTGCCACCCTTCTCATTGGCGAAGACGATGCGATGCGGGCTGGATGCGGTCACGATTCGGCAGGCTTTCTCTGACGGTTGGACGAGGCTAGGAATCTGCAAACACCTGTATCGGAGGGGACGCCACGTGCAAACCGTCAAGCACCTGCCAGACTTGCGCGAAGCTGTGGATGAACTGCGTTCATCCGGCCCCATCGCTTTCGTACCGACCATGGGTGCATTGCATGACGGGCACCTCACTTTGCTGCGCGAGGCCCGCGAATTTGCCCCCAACGTCGTCGCCTCCATCTTCGTGAACCCGACCCAGTTCGGCCCGAACGAGGATCTCGACGCCTATCCGCGGCAATTGGCCGAAGACCAGGCCAAGCTGGAGGGCGAAGGCGTGGCCCTGCTCTGGGCACCCGGCGTGGAGGACATGTATCCCGACGGTTTTGCCACCAGCATCTCGGTCGCAGGCGTGAGCGAAGGGCTGTGCGGTGCCTCGCGCCCCGGCCATTTCGACGGCGTGGCAACAGTGGTGTGCAAACTGTTCAACCAGGTGCGGCCCGATTTCGCTATCTTCGGGGAAAAGGACTGGCAGCAGCTGGCGGTGATCCGCCGCATGGCGCGCGACCTCGACCTCACCCAACCGCATGCCGACCGCATCATCGGGATCCCGACCGTGCGCGAAGCGGACGGCTTGGCGATGTCGAGTCGCAATGCATATCTCTCGCCCGAACAGCGCGCCGCCGCCGCAACGCTCAACGTGGCGATGCACAAGGCCATCGAGGGAATCGAGGCTGGCGGCACGGTTGCGCCAATACTCGCCGATCTCGAAGCTGCTCTGCTGCAGGCCGGTTTCGCCAGCGTGGATTATGCCAGCCTTGCCGATGCCGAGAGCCTCGAGCTGCTGGACGAGGCGCCAAAACGACCCGCGAGACTGCTGGTCGCTGCGCGGATCGGCACGACCCGTTTGATCGACAATATGCATGTGGAAGGAAGAGACGCATGACCGAGGACGATTTCCGATCCTATGTCGCGGCCTTCAACGGCAATGACTTTGAAGGTTTCGGGCACTTCTATGCCGACGACGTGGTGTTCGAACTGGGCTCGATGAAGCGGATCGAAGGACGCGAAAACATCCTCTCTTTCTATCGGCAGGTGAAGGCGCACATCACCGAGGTTGTGACCCCGCTACAGGTCATCGTCACCCCGGCCAGCGTGGCCATGTATTGCCGTACGACCTTCGAGTGCTTTGCCGACTGGCCCGAATTCGACATTCGCCCGGTCAAGGCGGGAGACAGCTGGGAAGTCGAAACCATCGCCATGTACGAAGTGGTGGGCGATCGCTTCACCCATATACGCGGGGCGCGCTTCAAGCCCTGAGTGCTGGCAGCAAGTCGATTGCCTTGCCGCACAGATTGGCTAGTTTGGCCCTACTGGGAGGGAAATGATGATCGCTAATCTGCTTCGCGGGCTCGGGGCCCTGTTTCTGGCTGGCCTGGTCGCCTCATGTACGACGGCGGACGAACCTGCCACTTCAGCCGAGGGCGAAATGTCCCGGCCAAATATCCTCCTGATCATCTCCGACGATGTCGGCCTCGACATGTCGACGGGCATGTATCCCGGCATGATCGAACAGCTGGTGTCGCAATATGGCCCCGAGGGCTTCAACCATCCCGAATGGCAGAAGATCGACGGCCATCCGGCCTCGACACCCAATCTCGATGCCTTTGCGCAGCAGGGCATGCGCTTTACCGCGAACTGGGCCAATCCCTTCTGTTCGCCAACCCGCGCTTCCTTGCTGACCGGCCTCAATGCCAGCCAGACCAATGTCGCGACCTATGCCGATGCGCTCGACCAGGGGCATGACAGCTTCGTGCGCTGGCTCAGCGATGCGGGATACGCCACTGCGGTCTTCGGCAAGTGGCACATGGCTGGGCTTCCCGGCCAGGGCGATGCGCCCGACTATCCCGGGATGAAGCCGGCCGAGGCCGGATTCGACTGGTTCCAAGGCAATATGCATGCGGCCCTGCCCACCTTCTGGGAATGGGAAGAGCACCAGCAGGACGGGTCCATGCCGGCAAACCAGTGGCGTACCGAACAACCTGTCCCCCGTTCGCTGCCGGGGATTGCGGAGACGCGGAACGCGTCGGTGGTCAAGGTGGCCGAGACGATCGACTGGATCCGCGAGCGCGAAAGGGTGGAGCCCGACCGTCCGTGGTTCGGCTGGCTCGCTTTCAATCTCAGCCATGCCACCGCCAACCAGCAACCCTCGGCCATGATGATCCCCGAGCTGGACCTGCTGAACGAGGAAACGCAAGCGGAAGTCCGCGCCTGCGGCGGCGAATTCGGCAGCCGCAATACGGGCGATTGTTCGGGCGAGACGCAGTTCCGCGCCATGACCAATGCGCTCGATACGCTGATGGGGCATTTGCTGGGCACGCTGGACGAGGTCGATCCGAACACGATCGTGATCTTCGTCGGCGACAATGGCACGCCCATGTATGGCCGCCCACAGCTCGACCATATCGACAATATGTACATCACGCGCACCGCGCGCGGCAAAGGCACGGCCTATGAAGGCGGCGCGCTGGTGCCGCTCGTCGTGCGCGGACCGGGCATTGCGCCTGGATCGGTCAGCGACGAGTTCACCCATGTGGTGGACCTGTTCCCGACCATCCTCGAAATGGCCGGGCTGGACGTTCCGGAGCAGGTATCAAGCGGTGCTGACGGGGGCCAGACGGATCTCTTCGGGGTCTCGCTGATGCCGATCCTGTACGGAGATTCGAGTGCGGTACGCGATCCCGATCGCGGCTTTGTCATCACCGAAAGCACCAATCTGATGACCGGGGGGACCAAGGTCGTCGGCATTCGCAACGCGCATTACAAGCTCGTCTGCACGGACGATGCCGGCAATTGCGAGTTCTACGACATCGCTGCCGACCGGCTTGAGCAATATCCGCTCGAACAGCCGGCGAGCTGCGATACATCGGCACAGCTCACCACCTCGGATCCGGCATGGCATTTCTGCTTCCTGCAGGATGCAGTGGCGAACCGTTCCTTGCTGTGAAGCGCTGTGTCGGGAAGTTGGAGCGGGTAGCGGGAATCGAACCCGCATAACTAGCTTGGAAGGCTAGGGCTTTACCACTAAGCTATACCCGCCCGCTGCGAAGGCCGCTTGCCATTGCCCGGGGGCTCTCGTCAAGCGATCTCGGCAATAGCACCCCGTCAGGGCGCGATCTCGATATCGACGCGGCGATTGCGCGCCCGCCCTTCCTCGTCGGGCGATCCGTCGGGCAGCGCATTGGGCGCGATCGGGTTCTGCTCGCCGAATGCGATCACCTCGATCCGCTCGTCATCCACGCCGCGTTCGACCAGCCATGCTGCGACCGCCTCCGCCCTTGCGCGCGAGGCACGCAGGTTCGCGCTGTCATTACCCGAACTGTCCGTATGGCCGCGAAGGGTGACGGTCCATCCCTCGCGCAGGGCCGGTGATTCGAGGATTTCTGCCAGCAGGCGTTCGGCTTCCTCGCCGATATCATTGCCGCCATCGCCGAAGGGAATGGTCGCCGCGACCGGCTCAATCACCGGTTCCTCCACTTCGAGCACTTCCTCGCGAATGATCGAAATCGGCTGCGTCTCTTCGGGTGCCGGTTCGGCAAGGGGCTCTTCCGTCGGCCCAGCCAGCGGATCGGATGCACCCGGCTCGGGAGGGAGTGCCTCGCCCTCTTCCTCCCATGCGGTTCCTTCTTCCTCCTGCGCGGCATCGGTCTGACGGAATTCGCAGGCGCCAAGCGACAACCCCAGGGCCATCACCAGGGACAGGTCCAGAATGCGCTTTCTCATGGCTTCATCCTCCAATCTTACATCTGGGCCGCGGCCTTTGCGGCCTGCTTGCCCGGCTTTGTTTTCGCGTTCTCGATCTGCTTCTTTCCCGGCGGGGAGAAGCTGACGATCGTGTCGCCCGCTTGCGGTTCGGGCGCCGATGCATGGGTAAAGAAGCGCATCTTTCCGCCCGGCTTGAGCAGCAAGAGCATGTTCGCGGCTTCGGGCAGTACTTCCTTGGCATCGTCGATGTTGAACTGGTCGGACAGCTTGGTACGGCGGAAGATCCAGCCATCCATCTGCCGCTGGTGGACATCTGCGGCCCCGAGCCCCGAGGCGAAGAGCGCACGGCCCATCAGCGATGCGGGCAGCGAACGATGGTCCTCATTGTCCCCACCTTCGCCCAGCTGGTAGACTGAATCGGTGCCGATCTCCGGCGCGAATTCCGAACAGACCAGCGTATTGTAGGCCTCGTTCTCGCTCGCCGCGATCAGCACCTGGAAGGGGTTGAGGTCGAGATTGTGCTCGGTCGCTTCGTTGAGGATTTCGCCGTGATAGGTCGGCAGGCCGGCAGCGCGGGCAGGCTTAAGCCTGCCCCAGCTCGCATCGACCACCATGACCGGCGTCTTGAGTTCGTGCATCTGCCTGGCGAGCGCGATCGTCCACGGCGTGGCGCCGACGATCAGCAGGCCGGGACGCGTTTCGCCCCTGACCCCGAGCCAGCGGGCCACGAGATTTGCAGTAAAGCCATGCGCGACGATGGTGGTCACTACGACCGCGAAGCTCAGCCCTATCAGGATCGAACCGTCGCCATAGCCAAGGTCCGACAGGCGCAGCGCGAACAGGCCGCTAATGGCGACCAGCACGATGCCGCGCGGGGCGATCCAGGCAAGGAACAGCCGTTCGCGCCAGGGGATGTCGCTGAATAGCAGGCTGATCAGCACGGTTGCCGGCCGTACCACGAAGAGCAGCGCACCGAGGAACAGGCCGAACTGCCATTCGAATTGACGGAACTGCGCCCAGTCGAGACTGGCCGAAAGGATAATGAAAATGCCCGAGACCAGCAGCACGGCGATGTTCTGCTTGAACGGGTGGATGCTGCGCAGGCTGGTGACGTGCATGTTGGCGAGCGCAATGCCCATGACGGTGACCGCGACCAGCCCGGCTTCATGCTCGATCGCGTTGCACAGCACGAAGGTGCCGACCACGGCGACGAGCAGCACAGGGACTTTGAGAAATTCGGGCACCAGCCCGCGCGGGAAGGCCCAGGCGATCACCCAGGCGGCCGCGTATCCGATCGCCGCGGCGACGAGCGCGGCGATGATCAGCGGCGGCACTACGTCGATCATGCCCTGCCCCTGTGCGGCATAGCGGAAGTACTCGTAGGTAACGACGGCGCAAAGCGCACCGAGCGGGTCGTTGACGATGGACTCCCATTTGAGCAGGGCAGCAGGGCGTTGCTGGACATTGGACTGGCGCAAAAGCGGGATCACCACGGTCGGCCCCGTCACCACCAGGATACCAGCGAAGAGGATCGCCACCGGCCAGACCAGTCCGGCAATGTGGTATCCAGCCAGTGATCCGAGCAGCCAGCCAAGCGGGACGCCGATCAGGACCAGTCGCCAGACGCCCCCGCCATATTTGCGCAATTCGCGGAAATCGAGGCTCAGCCCCCCTTCGAACAGGATCAGGGCCACGCCGATGGAAACCATCGGCAGCAACAAGTCGCCAAAGGCCGCCTCGGGATCGATCAGGCCGAGCACCGGCCCCGAAATGACGCCAGCAGCGAGCATGAGGACGATGGCGGGCCAACCCGTGCGCCAGGCGACCCATTGCGCACCGATGCCGAGAATGCCGATCAGGGCAATGACAAGTGCCTGTTGTTCCATGAATCTCCGAACGCGACCGCTTCAAACCCAACGCATCATAGCGCGAGTTTATCCCGCGTGGAGCCTAATGCCCGGAAAATGCGATCAGCGAACGACTTTCGACGCCGGCATCGCCAAGGATCTTGGCACCGCCCAATTCGGGCAGGTCGATCACAAACAGGGCCGTCTCGCAGACAGCCCCGGCGCGGCGAAGCAATTGCGCGGCGGCGATGGCGGTTCCTCCCGTGGCGATCAGGTCGTCCACCAGCAGGACCCGCTCTCCATCCTGAAGCAGGCTCGGGTCGATCTCGATCCGAGCCTCGCCATATTCGAGCGCATAGTCCTGCCCGATCGTCTCGACCGGCAGCTTGCCAGCCTTGCGCACGGGGATGAAGCCGAGGCCGAGTTTCGTCGCAAGCGCTGTGCCGAAAATGAAACCGCGCGCCTCGATCCCGGCAATCGCGCTGGTGCCTGCGGGCACAAGGTCGGCAAGATGGTCGATGGTCGCGCCAAGGCCGGGGCCATGCGCGATCAGTGTGGTGATGTCACGGAACATGATACCCGTAGCCGGAAAATCCGGCACGGTGCGAACAAGCGCCTTCAGCTCATCGAGCGAAAGGCGCCTGTCGCTTGGCAATTGACTGCCTTCAGTCCTTGCGCGGCTTGAGGCCCGCCCAGATCTGCTTCTTGGCCAGCCATGCGAGAATGGTGGCGAAGAGCAGGAAGCCCATGACCGGCCAGCCGGTACGCTTGCGGTCGACCAGTGAGGGTTCGGCAGTCCAGGTCAGGAATGCGGCCACGTCCTGCGCCATCTGGTCGATGCTGGCATCGGTGCCGTCGGCATAGGTCACCTGGCCATCAGCCGTCAGCGGCGGAGCCATCGCCAGGTTGAGATTGGCGAAATACGGGTTGTGGTAGAGGCCCGGGCCCGGCAGCGAGTCCGGGAATTCCTCTGCCAGTTCGGCCGACGGTTCCTGATAGCCGGTCAGCAGCGAATAGACATAGGCAGGGCCGTGATGGCGAGCCTTGGTCATCAGCGAGAGATCCGGCGGGATCGCATTGTTGTTGGCAGCCGCGGCGGCCACATCGTTGGGATAGGGCGACGGGAAGTAATCGGTCGGCAGGCCCGGACGCGTGCTGTTCTCGCCGGTGTCGGGATCGATGCCCGGAACCACCCAGCTGGCAGCTTCGGCCTTCACCTCTTCCTCGGTATAGCCAAGCTCTTCGAGGTTGCGGAAGGCAACGTGGTTCATCGAGTGGCAGGCCGAGCAGACTTCCTTGTAGACCTGGTAGCCGCGCTGCAGCTGCTGCAGGTCCCAGCTCGGGAACAGGCCATCATGCGCAAATTCGACATGCTCGGGGTCGAGGTGGAAGGCGTGTTCGGCGGTTTCTTCGCCCATGCCTTCGGTCGCAGCCGTGTAGGCGCCGACAACGAAGGCCAGCAGCACCACGAAGGTGAAGACCAGGCCAATCAGAATTCCAGCAAGGCGGATCATCTTATCGTCTTTCCCTTGAAGCCTGTGCCTATGCCGCCGACCCGGCGCCGTCCTTCAGCGCCGCCTTGTCGTCCGAACCCAATACCGCCTCGGTAATCGAGAAAGGCAGCGGGTCAGGTCGCTCGAAGGAGGACAGGAGAGGCAGGATCACGAGGAAGTGCAGGAAGTAATATGCCGTCGCGATCTGGCTGATCATCACATAGGGCTCTTCGGCCGGGGCACCGCCCAGGTAGAACAGCAGCGCCATGTCGGCGACGAGCACCCAGAAGAACTTGCGGAACAGCGGGCGATAATTGCCGCTGCGTACCGGCGACTTGTCCAGCCAGGGCAGGAAGAACCACACCAGGATGGCGGCGAACATCGCAAGCACGCCCCACAGCTTGGCCGGCAGGATGAAGTCGAAGGTGAAGGCGCGCAGGATCGCGTAGAACGGCCAGTAGTACCATTCGGGCACGATGTGCGCCGGGGTCGAAAGCGGGTTGGCCGGGATGTAATTGTCCGGGTGGCCAAGCGCGTTCGGCATGAAGAACAGGAAGGCGCAATAGATCAGCAGGAAGACGCCAAGGCCGAAACCGTCCTTTGCCGTGTAATAGGGGTGGAAGGGCACGGTGTCGCTTTCGCTCTTCACTTCGACGCCCGTCGGGTTGCTCGATCCCGGGATGTGCAGCGCCCAGATGTGCAGGATCACCACGCCGGCGATCACGAAGGGCAGCATGAAGTGCAGGCTGAAGAAGCGGTTGAGCGCGGCATTATCCGGTGCATAGCCGCCCAGCAGCCAGACCTGCAGCGGTTCGCCGACCACAGGGATCGCGCCGAACAGGCCGGTGATGACCTTGGCGCCCCAGAAGCTCATCTGGCCCCAGGGAAGCACATAGCCCATGAAGCCGGTCGCCATCATCAGCAGGTAGATGACCACGCCGAGCAGCCAGATCATCTCGCGCGGGGCCTTGTACGAGCTGTAATAGAAGCCGCGGAAGATATGCAGGTAGATCACGGCGAAGAAGGCCGAGGCACCGTTGGCATGCGCATAGCGGATAGCCCAGCCCCAGTTCACGTCGCGCATGATGTGCTCGATCGAGTCGAAGGCGACACCCGAATTGGCGGCATAATGCATTGCGAGCACCACGCCGGTGACGATTTGCAGGACGAGGCAGAAGCCCGCCAGAACACCGAAATTCCACATGTAGGAAAGGTTGCGCGGAACGGGGTAGCCGGCACCCACGGCATTATAGACAAGGCGCGGAAGCGGCAGCTTCTCGTCCATGAACTTCATCACCGGGTTGGTGGGTTCATACTGCTTGGCCCAGGGAAAACTCATCGTCTCTGTCTCTCGCCTCAGCCGATCACAATGGTGGTGTCGGAGGTGAAGGAATAGTCCGGAACTTCCAGATTGCTAGGAGCCGGGCCCTTACGGATACGCGCTGCGGTATCGTAGTGCGAACCGTGGCAAGGGCAGAAATAGCCGCCGAATTCGCCCTTGTTCTCGCCCTCGGCAGCGCCCAGCGGCACACAGCCAAGGTGCGTACACACGCCCATCACCACCAGGATATTCTCGTGACCTTCGATCGTACGGTCGGCCAGCGACTGGGAATCGCGCAGGTCGCCCGGATCGACGGCGTTTGCCGCGTCGATCTCGGCCGGCGTCAAATTGCGCACGAAAACCGGCTGCTTGCGGAAGACCGCCTTGATCGACTGGCCGGGTTCGAGCGCCGAAATGTCCAGCTCGGTCGTGCTCTCGGCGAGAACGTCCTTGGACGGTGCCATCTGGCTGACCAGCGGCAGGATCGTGATGAGCCCGCCAGTAGCCGCCACCGAGACGGCAGCAATTTCGATGAAGTCGCGACGGCGCACGCCGTCTTCGGCCACTACTTCCGAATTCGCGGTATCAGTGGTGGTTGCCATTACCTTGCCTTGCCTGCCGGGTGGCTGCCGGTACGAAACCGGACCGGCACCCGAATAGAAACATGACAGCCGCGCACCAAAAGATGCCCCCGGAACGCCGACTTGGCGCGGCTGATAGACGAGCAAATCGCCCCTGCCAACCCGCCTTTTGGCGCTAATATGACATCAATGTCGATTAGGACCCTTGCGCCAGCGCAATCATGGAGAATTGTCGGCCATAGCTCGGTTCGTTGCGGTGCACACTCCGGCGGTGTGAAAAGAAGCGCTCATCTGCCGGATATGTGTCGAGTCCCAGCTTCTCGACCTGCGCGATACCGCAGGATTGGAGACGGGAGGCAGCATAGGCCTCCAGGTCGAACTGCCACTTGCCGGGCCGGCCAACGTAAAAGAAGCGCGCATCGGATTCGCGATCGAACTTCTCGCGCAAGTCATAGCCGACTTCATAGCTGTCCTGCGCGATACAAGGGCCGATAGCCGCAAGGATCCGTTCGCGCTGTGCGCCAAGCCCCTCCATACGGCGGATTGTCGACTCCAATATGCCGGTATAGGCACCGCGCCATCCGGCATGGGCAGCGCCGACCACGCCCGCATCCCTGTCTGCCAGCAGGACCGGCGCGCAATCCGCGGTAACGATGGCAAGAGCAAGCCCCGGCACACTGGTCGCCATGCCGTCTGCCTCGGGCCGTTCGTCCTCGCTCCACGGTGCTTCGACGGTGACGGCCTTTGCCGAATGGACCTGCTTCAGTGTCACAAGATTCGCGCCCGGGCAGGCCGCCTCAAGCGCCATCCGGCGATTTTCCGTGACGGTCGCATCGTCATCGCCTGCATTGAGGCCGACCTGCAATCCGGCCACGATGCCGGTGCTGACGCCTCCCCGGCGTCCAAGGAATCCGTGCGGCAGTGCATCGAGCACCGACGAGCGAATCACCTCGACCGGTTCGGAGGCCTGGCTAACCAAGGCTTCTCGCCACCTGTTCATGGACATCGCGCGAGAGCTTGTCCGCTCTGGCGATCCGCTCCAGTTCGGCACGCATCAGCGCGGCACGACCGGCTTCGATTCGGCGCCACTTGCCAAGCGGGGGCACGAAGCGGGCTGCGGTTTGCGGATTGAGCGGGTCGAGTTCGACGATCAGGTCCGCGATCATGCGGTAGCCCTCGCCATCCTCTGCATGGAAGGCATGAGGATTATAGGCGAAAGCCATGAACAGCGAACGGACCCGATTGGGATTGTTCAGCGTGAACTGCGGATGGTCCGCCAGCGCCTTCACATGGGCCAGCACCTGCGGATGGAGCGAGCTCGCCTGGATGGCGAACCACTTGTCCATCACCAGCTCGTTCGCCTTGTAGCGATTGTAGAAGTCGAGCAGCTTGTGCGTGCGTTCCGGACTGGCAAGGCCGGACAGCACCATCAGCGCGCCCTGCCTGTCGGTCATGTTGTCGGCGCCTTCATATTGTCCGGCCGCCATTTGCGCGGCCATGTCCGGATTGCTGGAAGCGAGGTAGACCAGCGCCTGCGTCTTCACCTTGCGCGCGCCGCGTGCGGCAGAATCGAGGCTGTAGCCGATAGCGGCGGCGCGCGCGTGAAGATCGGCAAACTCGCTTTCCAGCTTCTTGCCCAGCCAACCGCGCAGCGCCTGCCTTTCGTGATGGATGGCACCCGGATCAGCCACCAGCATCTGCTCGGCGAGGTAGGTCTCGCTCGGCAGGACGAGCAATTCGCCGCGCATCAAATCATCGAGCGAATCGTCGGCGAGGATCGCCGCCAGCGCATTGCCGATGGCGGCGCGGCCTTCCTCGCGCTCGGTATCGGACAGCTTGCCATCGACTGCATCCTTGAGATGGGCAACGACCAGGTCCTGCATCGCTTCGTAGCGGGCGAAGGGATCGTCATCATGCGCGGCAAGGAATACAAGGTCGTCATGGCCAGCCGGGTTCTCGATTGACACCGGTGCGGTGAAGCCGCGATTGATCGACAGGATCGGTTTCTGCGCAAAGCCTTCGAAACGGAAGCTGGCCTCGTCCTTGTCGAGCACGAGCAGCTCCTCTTCCTGACGTTCGCCACTTTCGCGATCGAACAGGGCGATCTTCAGCGGAATGGGCATGGGCTTCTTGTCGGGCTGGCCGGGCGTAGGCGGCACGTCCTGCGCCAGGTGGAGCACAACCGCATCACCATCCTGCTCCAGCTGCACGCTCACCTTCGGCGTGCCAGCCTGCGAATACCAAAGGCGGAACTGGGAAAGGTCGAGCCCGGCACCATCCTCGATCGCCTTGACGAAATCCTCGCAGGTCGCCGCTTCGCCATCGTGGCGGTCGAAATAGAGATCGCAGCCCTTCCGGAATGCCTCCTCACCCGCCATGGTCCGCATCATGCGGATGACCTCTGCGCCCTTATTGTAGACGGTGGCGGTATAGAAGTTGTTGATCTCCTTGTAAGAATCGGGGCGGATCGGATGCGCAAGCGGCCCTGAATCCTCAGGGAACTGGGCACCGCGCAGCACGCGCACATCCTCGATCCGCTTGACCGGCTCAGAGCCCATGTCCTGGCTGAACAGCTGGTCCCGCAGCACGGTGAAGCCTTCCTTCAGCGAAAGCTGGAACCAGTCGCGGCAGGTCACGCGATTGCCCGACCAGTTGTGAAAGTATTCGTGGCCGATCACGCTTTCGATGCCGTCGAAATCGCCATCGGTCGCGGTCTCGGGGTCGGCCAGCACGTATTTCGTGTTGAAGACGTTGAGGCCCTTATTCTCCATCGCCCCCATGTTGAAATCGCTCACCGCAACGATGTTGAACACGTCGAGATCGTATTCGCGGCCGAACGTGTCTTCGTCCCACTTCATCGAAGCTTTCAGCGAATCCATGGCGTGCTGCGTGCGGTCGAGGTCGCCCGCGCGCACATAGATGGCGAGTTCCACCTTGCGCCCGCTCATGGTGGTGAAGCTGTCACGATTGGCGACGAGGTCGCCCGCCACCAGCGCAAAGAGGTAGGATGGCTTGGGCCAGGGATCGTGCCATTCGGCCCAATGCGTGCCATCCTCATTCACGCCGCTCGCTTCGAGATTGCCATTGGCCAGCAAGACCGGGAATTTCTCCTGTGAACCCGACATGCGGACGCGATAGGTCGAGAGCACGTCTGGCCGATCCGGGTGGAAGGTGATGCGGCGGAAGCCTTCTGCCTCGCATTGCGTGCAGAGCATCCCGTTCGAGGCATAGAGGCCTTCGAGCCGGGTATTGGCCGAGGGATCGATCTCGGTCGTCACCTCGATCGCATGGCTCTCGCCCGGAAGGGTGATGACGAGATCGCCCTCTTCCATAACCCAGCTGTTCACCGCCTCGCCATCGACTTTCACCTCCAGCGGGGTGAGCCCGTCGCCCTGCAGACGAATCGTCGGGCTGTTCTCGGAAGCCGGATTGCGCTCCACCGTGAGCACAGCACGAATACGCGTCTTTTCAAGGCCAAGCGTAAAATCGAGATCGACCTGCGGAACGAGCCAGGGAAAGGGCTTGTAGTCCTCACGGTGGATCGTGGGCGGGTCCTTGGACTCATGCGCGGCATCGGCCATTTCGGGATTGCCATCAGGGCTCGAAGGTGTGCTGGGAATATCCATGGCAGGAGATTTAGGTGCTTTCTTGCCCGCGTCCAACGGGTAGAAAGCTAGCAATGGCAAAACTGTTCATTTTCGGCCTTGGATATACGGCGACGCGCATCGATCGGGCTCTGGGCAAGCGGGGCTGGACTATCGAGGGAACAAGTCGTGGGGCAACCACCACGGGCGGCATTCTGGACTTCTGCAATGGAGCCATGGTGCGCGACGGGTTGCGCGATGCGACGCATGTTCTGTCAACTGTTCCGCCAAATGCAGATGGCGATCCGGTCCTCGCGCGATACGCAATGGAGGTGCGGGGCGGCTGGATCGGTTACCTCTCCTCAACCGGGGTTTACGGGGACGCAAAGGGCGCCTGGGTCGACGAGAGCGCACCCATTGTGGGTTCGGGCGGCACGGGGCGGCGCTCTGCGCGCGCCGAAGCCGAGGCGCGCTGGCTTGAACTGGGCGCGCGCGTCTTCCGCCTGCCGGGGATTTACGGACCGGGGCGCAATGCCTTTGGTCGCATTGCAGAGGGCAAGGCCCACCGCATCGACTTACCCGGCCAGGTGTTCAGCCGCGTGCATGTGGAGGATATCGCCAGCGGCGTGATTGCAGCGATCGAGAATGATGCCCCTCCCGGCGCCTACAATCTTGCCGACGATTTGCCCTGCAGCCAGAACCAGGTGATCGAACATGCCTGCGCGCTGATGGGTGTGGAGCCGCCACCCTTGCAGGCGCTCGACGAGGCAGGCCTCTCCGACATGGCGCGCGGATTCTACCTGGAGAACCGCCGGGTCGCGAACGGCAAGGCGAAGCGGCTGCTCGGCTGGGAACCAGCATATCCGACCTATCGCGAAGGCCTGGCGACCCTGCTCGAAGACCTTGCCTAGTCGATCTCGTGCCGCAGGGCGGTCGCCTGCCCGACCTTGACGCTCTTGATCATGCGCGAGCGCAGCGCGATCACCATCCCCAGCAGCGCCAGCGCCATCCCGCCAGCGGCAAGCGCGGTCCACTGATAATCCTCGAACAGGGTCGAAAGCAGCATCGCCACCGCCACGGTGACGATGGCGTTATAGGCCGTCCTGCCCGCGCCGATCTCACGCACGAGGTTGTAATGCAGCGGGAAGGTGACGATCGAACCGATCACGGCGAGGTAGATGGTCCCGCCCCAGAATGCCGCGGTGCTGGGCAGGGGCGAGGGGCCGACGGAGACCATGGCATAGACCAGATCAACGCCGAGACCGTAGAGCATGGACCATGCCAGCAGGCTGACCATGGCGATCCTGCGCCCCACATCATTGGCCTGTACGACATTGGCGATGGCTGCGCACATGATACCGCCAATCGTCAGCCAGATGCCCAGCCCGACATCGCCGCCGAGCGGCGAGAGGCGCGCTTCATGCACCAGCAGCATGGTGACGCCCATGATTGCCACTGCGCTGCCGACCATAAAGCCGGTCTCGATTTTCTCGCCGATGATAAACTTCGCCAGCACGGCATTGGGGACCATGAGCAGGGCGAACATCACCGCGACGATGCCCGAGGTGAGATGCAGTTCCGAATGATAGACGAACATGAAATTGCCGCAGAACTGGAGCGCCCCGACCGCCATGGCCAGTCTATGGCCCGCGCGATCGAGCCTGAGCGAGCGCTTCATGGCCCATGCCAGCAGGAACATGGCAGGCGTGGCGATGAGGAAGCGATAGAAGACCGACCAGGCCGCAGGCACATCGCCGATCTGGCCGGTGATGACGAACCAGGTCGAGCCCCAGATTGTCCCCGTGACCATGAAGGGAATGAGGACCCGGGGCCGCAACATTCCGGACGTCTCGCTGCTCATAAGGCGGCAATCGCCTTGCCGAGCGCGTCGGCTTCTTCGGGCTTCGTGTCCCAGGAAGTGACCATGCGAACCAGTTCCGCATCCCAATCGTAGAAGGCGAAACCCTGCGCGCGTAGTGCTGCCCGTTCATCGGGGGAGAGCCTGACGAAAAGCTCGTTCGATTGTGCCGGGAATAACAACCGTTCGCCCGCACCTTCTGCCACCAGGGCCGCCGCCGCGTTCGCCGCTTTGGCATTGTCTAGCCACAGCCCGCTCTCGACCAATGCGAGGATCTGCGCTGCCAAGAAGCGGCCTTTGCTCTGCAGGTGCCCTGCGCGCTTGCGCCGCCAGCGGGCGAGGTCCGCCTTTTCGCCATCGAAGAAGACGATGGCATCGGCGTCCATGCCGCCATTCTTGGTACAGCCGAAGCTCAGCGCATCGACCGGTCCGGCAGCTTCCATCGGCGAACAACCCAGATGGGCGACAGCATTGGCGAAGCGCGCGCCGTCGCTATGCAGGCCAAGCCCATGCTCCTTCGCCAAGGCACCGATCCGCTGCAATTCGAGCGGGAAATATGCCAGGCCATATTCGCTGACCTGCGAGATCGAGATGGCATGCGCCTGTACCTGGTGGATGCCGCGCGTGATCCCTTCCAACACCCCGGCGATGGTCTCTGGCGACAGCTTCGCGCCCTCGCCCTCGGCCAGCAACAGCTTGGCGCCATGCAGGTAGAAGCCGGGCGCGCCGCATTCATCGCTCTCGATATGCGCCTCACGATGGCAGATCACCCCGCCATGAGGTTCGACGAGCGTGGTCAGCGCAAGACAATTCGCCGCCGTGCCGGTGCTCGCCCAGAGCACCGCGCATTCGCGTCCGAACAGCTCGGAGAAGACCGCGTCGAGCCGCTGGCTCCAGACATCCCCGTCATAGGGCTTGTCGGGCGCGTCGGCGGCTTGCATCGCCTCCCACACCTTGGGATGCACGCGCGCGGCATTGTCGGACAGGAACTGCATCGAAACGCAATGGCCCTGCGATCCGTTCGACGCAAGCAGCAGACATGCCGATCTCCGGAACATCCGGCCTCGGCCGTAGCAATGCACCGGCACATGCGCGGCCATGGCCGGATGACGGGGCGAACCGTTGCCATGGCACGATAGAATCTCGGGTTTTTCGGATCGCAAACCCCGTCTCGCCCGTTGGTAGGGTGAAAGCGCCGATGACGCAGTAGATGCCGGCGACGGAAATTGGCCCTTGGCCACACTCCCTTCGTCTCAACAAGAATCCATTCGGGATCGCGTCCGCCATTGGCACGGAAGGAGAGACCTCCATGAACCAGACAGCAATTGCAGAACCGACATTTTCCGATGCCGAACTCGAACGGCGCCGGGACTTCGAACGCTCGCGTCCGCTTGAGCGCGACGAGAGCGACAATCTCATCAGCTCGGACAAGGTCGAAGGCACCAAAGTCTTCGCCACCGATGGCGAGGAAATCGGCCACATCAAGAAGTTGATGATCGGCAAACGCTCTGGACGAGTCGAATATGCCGTGATGAGCTTCGGTGGATTCCTGGGGCTGGGCGAGAGCTATCACCCGCTGCCATGGGACACGCTCGACTACCACACCGGCAAGGGCGGTTATGTCGTCAACATCGACAAGGAGCGCCTCAAGGAGGCCCCGCGCTTCGATGGCGAAAACGAGCCGCCATACGATCGCAAGTTCGGCGAGGGCATCTATGCCTATTACGGCGTGATGTACTGATCCATCAGACCACTGAGAGATGAAGAGGGCTCCGGCTGCTGCCGGGGCCCTTTTTCTTGCAGTTCAGCGCGGAAGGCGCGAAAAATCCACCGAAGCGATGCTGGAGAGGACAGCCGCGCGCATTTCCTGTGCTTCGGCCAGCGGCAATCCCCCGAAGGACAGCGTTCCCCCGGCAAGACCGAATTTGAGATCGGCATAGCCGCACCATTTGGCCAGAGGCCCTTGGCTGATCTCGACCGAATGCAGCTTTACCCGGTCGGCCAGTTTGAGCTTGGGCGAGAGCCAGCCGCGCCGCGACATGATCTGTCGCGCATCCACTGCGTGCCGCTCATACCGCCAGAGATAATGCGCACGCAGCGCGATGAATCCCGCCACGCCAATCAGGCCGAATCCGATCCACACGCTCGGCGCAAAGACCAGCGCAACCATGCCACCAATGGTGAAAGGCACCGCACCAAAGAGCGCGCGGACGAGGTAATAGTCGGCGCTTGCCCGGTGCCATTTCGTGTCGGCGGCGGGCAAGTCGAACTTCGCGACCTCCAGGATCGGCGCGATCTCATCCATCTGCGCGAATGGCGCAACCGAATGATTGGCCGATTTGGCATCCTGCGCCAGGCTGATGAAGGACAGGCCGTGCCAGCCGAAGATCCGTCGCAATATCCCTGTATCGACCACCGTTGCCTGCACACGGTGCACGGGCATGACGACATCGGTCTTGGTCAGCAGGCCGCGGCGACGGCGAAAGCCCTTGAGCGTGCGGTCGAGCCGGAAATCCCAATCGCGCAGGAAGGTCCGGGCAATCCCCGTGACAAAGCCAATGCCCACCAATGCGATGAAGGCGATTATCGCCCCGACAATGCGCGAGGCCCAGCCAAGACCGGCGAGCCAGTCCCCCGGACCTGCCAGCCTTTCTTCCCAGCCTTCCGGGTCCCACAGGTCGAAGGGCAGGAGGAAGTCGAATTGCTGCGCCGCGCCGCCGATCACCGCAATGGCGACCAGCGAAAATTCGAACATGCCGAATTTCAGCAGGCGCTCGGGCCCCATATGGAACAGCAGCTCGCCCTGTTCCTCGCGCTGCTTCTTTTCGGCAAGTTCGAGGCCCTGCGCCTCATCGCGCAAATCGCGCACCACTTCGCGCAGGCGCTCACCCTCTTCGAGCGTGACATAGGCGAGCCTGAGCTCGTCCTTGCCCCCCGCTCCGGTCTCGAAACGGACTTCGGTCAGGCCAAGCAAGCGAGGGATCGGCTTCTGTTCGAGGCTGACATCCTGGATCCGCTCATAGGGAACCGAGCGCGCCGAGCGACTGACCAGCCCCTTCTCCACGCGGATATCGTCAGCCCCCACCCGGTAGCGCAACCTCAGCCAGCCGAGCCACGCAGCGAGCAGGTTTATCCCGATAATGGCCAGGACGATGAGGAAGAGGAAGCCACTACCCCGGTCCATTGCTTGCGAACCGAACATGACGGCGATGATCGGGAAGATGGCGTTCTTCAGCGCGGCAATCGCGCCTGCAACCATGGCCAGCGGATGGGTGCGCTGCCAGCCCTGTTCGATTTCTGCCTGCGCCTCGCTCACCGGAGCCGCCTCACATCGTCTCGCGCTTCACATGCGCGCGAATCTCCTCGCGCATGGCGACGGCATCCTCATGCTTGAGGCCCGGCAGTGTGACCGATGCATTATGCGTACCGGCCGTGTGCAGGATGAGGCGGGAAATGCCGAAAGCGCGTTCGAGCGGACCTTGCTCCACGTCGATATGCTGGACGCGGCTGAACGGAACCACCGTGTCGGCGCGGAACATCAGGCCGCGCACCACGCGCAACCTGTCCTCGCCCATGTCGTAGCCGCGCGCATTGAAGCGGCGCAGCGGGACCATGATCGCCAACAGGGCGAAGACCAGCACAACCGGAACGAGGAATGCGCCCGTGAACAGCAAATTGCCAACCTCCCCAGCAAGCGCGCCCGCCACAAAAGGCAGCGAAAACAGCAAGGTCTGGATGCGCATGACCGTGACATAGGCCGGATCGAGCTTGGTAAGGGGTTTGTCCTCCATGGGTGATTTATATGGGCGATACACCTAGAAGTAGCAAGCAAATGCGGGCTAGATCGCGGCTTTCGGCTCCAGAGGAGCCGCAAGGCCGACCGGCCGTCCGCAGCGCCCCCGCAGCCGGAACGAAGTCCCGGCGGAGGGAGTGGCGCGAGGATGTGAGAAATGGTGCTGCTGGAGAGAATTGAACTCTCGACCTCACCCTTACCAAGGGTGCGCTCTACCACTGAGCTACAGCAGCGCTGCCAGCCTCGATTTCTGCGAGGGGGCGGATCAGGCGCGCGCTATTGTCGCGGGGGAGGGGAAAGTCAAGCCAAGCTTGTGCCGCGGGGCCAGATTCGGCATTTGGGCAGGCATGAGCACTGCGGACGACAAGGCATCGCGCGAAGAACGGCTGGCAGCCAAGCTGCGCGAAAACCTGCGCCGCCGGAAATCGCAAGCCCGGGCGATGGAAGCGAAAGACCACGCGCCCCTTCCCAAGGACGAGCCGAAAAGCTAACGGCTGGCGCTCACTATTCGGTCGCTTTCGCGGCAAGGCGGCTCCAGCACGCTCCCCCGGCCAACCTCCCGATAGTCTGTCGGGGCTCAATCGAAAGGTTGGACGTCGGAAACGGTCAGGGGCCAAGATAATGGAGACAAAATGCCCACGCTGATCCTCGTCCGCCACGGCCAGAGCCAGTGGAACCTGGAAAACCGTTTCACCGGATGGTGGGATGTCGACCTGACCGACAAGGGCGTTGCCGAAGCGGAAGCCGCCGGCCTGCTGCTCGAGGAAAAGGGCCTGTTGCCGACACGCGCCTTCTGCTCGGTCCAGCTGCGCGCGATCAAGACGCTGCACCTGGCGCTGGAAGCCTGCGGGCGGCTTTGGATCCCCGAGACCAAGGACTGGCGCCTCAATGAGCGGCACTATGGCGGGCTGACCGGGCTCAACAAGGCCGAGACGGCGGAGAAGCACGGTGATGAACAGGTGAAGATCTGGCGCCGCAGCTTCGACGTGCCGCCGCCGCCGATGGACCGCGACGGGCCTTATGACCTGTCCAAGGATCCGCGCTATGCCGGCATTCCCATTCCCGACACCGAAAGCCTCAAGCTGACGATCGAGCGCGTACTGCCCTATTGGGAAAGCGACATCCTGCCCGTGCTTTCGAGCGGCGAGACGGTGATGATTTCCGCCCATGGCAATTCGCTGCGCGCGCTTGTGAAGCACCTCTCGGGCATTTCGGATGACGATATCACCGGGCTGGAGATTCCCACCGGCCAGCCGATCGTCTACGACTTCGACGACAACATGCAGCCGGGTGAACGGCATTACCTGAAGGATCGCTGAGAGAGATGTCCGCGCCAGTAGCAATCATCATGGGCAGCCAGTCCGACTGGTCGACCATGAAATGCGCCGCCAAGGTGCTCGACCAGCTTGGCGTCGCGCATGACGACCGCATCGTTTCCGCCCATCGCACGCCAGACAGGCTGCACGCTTTCGGAAAGGGCGCGGAGGCTGAAGGCTTCAAGGTCATCATTGCCGGCGCCGGCGGCGCCGCGCACCTCCCGGGCATGGTCGCGGCGCTGACGCACCTGCCCGTGCTCGGCGTACCGGTGAAGAGCCGCGCACTTTCGGGCCAGGACAGCCTGCTTTCCATCGTGCAGATGCCCGCCGGCGTGCCGGTCGGGACGCTGGCCATTGGCGAGGCAGGGGCGACCAATGCCGGCCTGATGGCCGCATCGATCCTCGCGCTCTCGGATCCTGACTTGTCGGTGAGGCTCCAGGAGTGGCGCGCTGCGCAAACCGACGCCGTGGCCCAGACGCCTTCTGACGAATAGGACTGGACGGGCAATGAGCTTCAAGGCCCTCCCTGCAGGCGCGACGATCGGGATTCTCGGCGGCGGGCAGCTCGGTCGGATGATCGCCATGGCAGCCGCGCAGCTTGGCTATAAGTGCCATATCTTCGCGCCGGAGGCGGAAAGCGTGGCGGCGGAGGTCTCAGCGCATTTCACCAGCGCGGCGTGGGACGATGCCGAGGCTATGCGCGCCTTCACTGCTTCCTGCGATGTCGTCACCTATGAGTTCGAGAATGTGCCCGTCCACGCGCTCGATCCGATTCCCGACCACAAGCTCGCCCCCGGACCGCGCGCCCTCGAAGTCGCGCAGGACCGGCTGAGCGAAAAGCGCTTCATTGCCGAGCTTGGCGGCACGCCCGCGCCCTTTTGCGGGATCGACCGCGCGGCGGAGATCGGCGAAGCGATTGCCCAGATCGGCAAGCCCGGCATCCTCAAGACGCGGCGCGACGGCTATGACGGCAAGGGCCAGTGGAAAGTCGATGATGCCGTGCCGGATGACGTCTCCGTGCCCGCCAGCGGCCTCGTCTATGAAGGCTTTGTCGACTTCGAATGCGAGTTCTCGGTGATCCTCGTGCGCGCCCGCAATGGCGAGGTGCGTTTCTGGGATTCGACGCATAACACGCATGAAGGCGGCATCCTTGCACATAGCGTACTGCCGGCACCGGCCATTATCGGCCAGCAGGTCGAGGCAGCGCGCGCACTGGCCAAGCAGGCTGCAGATGCGCTGGGCTATATTGGCGTGCTGACGCTCGAATTCTTCGCCACGAAGGACGGGCCGGTGTTCAACGAGATGGCGCCGCGCGTCCACAATTCGGGCCATTGGAGCATTGAGGGCGCGGTCACGAGCCAGTTCGAGAACCATGTCCGCGCCATTGTTGGCCAGCCCCTGGGCGATACGTCCAGCGTCGCCGGGACGATCGTAATGGACAACCTCATCGGTGAAGTTGCGCTCGACGTGAAGGCCCACCTCTCCGATCCAAAGGCGCATCTCCATCTCTACGGCAAGGCCGAGGCGCGCGAAGGGCGCAAGATGGGCCACATCACGCGCGTGGGCTGAGGCATGGGAGAGCCCGAAATCTTCCTCATCTATGCCCGCGCCCTCAATGGCACGATCGGCAAGGACGGCACCATGCCGTGGCACCTTTCGGAAGACCTCAAGCGCTTCAAGGCGCTGACCATGGGTCATCCGATGGTGATGGGCCGCAAAACCTATGAAAGCTTCGGCAGGCCGCTGCCCGGCAGGCGCCATATCGTCATGACGCGCGATCCGGGCTGGAGCGGCCCGCAGGCCGAAGTGGTGCGCTCGGTCGGCGAAGCGCTCGATCTTGCCATGCATGGCAATGACAGCGGCCAGATTGCCATTGTCGGCGGGGCGGAGACCTATGCGCAATTCCTGCCGCTGGCACACCGCGTCGAAGTCACCGAGATCCAGCAGGACTATCACGGCGACACGCATGTCCCGCATCTGGGCGAGGAATGGGTCGAATCCGTGCGCGAACGGCACCATGCAGAAGGCGACCAGCCCGCCTATCACTTCGTGACCTATCTGCGGCAAGGCGCCGCATGAGGCTGAGCCATCGCGATCCCCTGCCCGAACGTCTGCGCGGCGCGGTCATCGCCCTGGGCAATTTTGACGGGTTCCATCTCGGCCACCAGAAAGTCGTCGCCGAAGCGGTGGAGTGGGCAAAGTCCGCAAGCCGTCCCGTGCTGGTGGCGACCTTCGACCCCCATCCGGTGCGCCATTTCGCGCCGCACGTGCCGCCCTTCCGCCTGACCAGCCTCGACCAGCGCGAAGAATTGTTCACCGAAGCCGGGGCAGACGCCATGCTGGTCTTCGACTTCGATGACGAGCTCGCGGCCATGACGGCCGAGGACTTCATCCGCATCCTGCTGGGCGAGCACCTTGGTGCATGCGGCGTGGTGACGGGCGAGGACTTCACCTTCGGCAAGGATCGCGGCGGCAATACGCAAGTCCTGCGCGATGTCGGTGCAAGCTGCGGAATAGAGGCAAGGCAGGTCGGCCCGGTCAAGGCAGGCGGGCAGGTCGTCTCCTCCAGCCGCATCCGCGATGCGCTGAAGGCGGGCGAATGCGATGTCGCCGCAGCCCTGCTCACCCGCCCCTTCGCCATGCGCGGCACCGTCATCCACGGCGACAAGCGCGGCCGCCAGATCGGTTTTCCCACGGCAAACATGGAGCTCGGCTCCTACCTGCGCCCGCGTTTCGGCATCTACGCGGTCACCGGCCGCGTGCTCGCGACCGGGCGGGAGCTCATGGGCGCAGCCAATCTCGGCGTGCGGCCCAGCTTCGATCCGCCAATCGAATTGCTCGAGCCCTATTTCTTCGATTTCGAGGGCGATCTCTACGGCCAGGAAGTGGAGGTGGAATTGCGCCATTTCCTTCGTCCCGAAGCCCGCTTCGAGAACATGGACCAGCTGGTGGCGCAGATGACGCGCGATTGCGAGGAGGCAAGGCGCTTGCTGGGATAGGCCGACAGGCGCCTTCGCCTGTTGCCGCAATGCCCGTTCTCGCCTAAGCGCGCGCGATCATGAGCGAGACTGAAAGCAAGCGCGATTACCGGGACACCGTCTTCCTGCCGAAGACCGATTTCCCCATGAAGGCCGGCCTTCCGCAGAAGGAGCCGGGCATTCTTGCGCGCTGGCAGGAAGAGCAGGTCTACCGGCAGCTGCGCGAGGCACGCGCGGGCCGTGAGAAATTCATCCTCCATGACGGTCCGCCCTATGCCAATGGCGATATCCATATCGGCCATGCGCTGAACAAGGTGCTGAAGGACGCCGTCGTCCGCACGCAGACGCTGCTGGGCAAGGATGCGCCCTACGTTCCCGGCTGGGACTGCCACGGCCTGCCGATCGAATGGAAGGTCGAAGAGAAATACCGCAAGCGCAAGATCAACAAGGATGAGGTTCCGGCCGAACAATTCCGCCAGGAATGCCGCGACTATGCCGCGCATTGGGTCGAAGTGCAGAAGGAACAGTTCCAGCGCCTCGGCGTGACCGGGAACTGGGACAAGCCCTATCTCACCATGGCGCCAGAGGCCGAGGCGACCATCGTTGCCGAGCTGCTGAAGTTTGCCGAAAGCGGCCAGCTCTATCGCGGCGCCAAGCCGGTCATGTGGAGCCCGGTCGAGAAGACTGCTTTGGCAGAGGCCGAAGTCGAATACGAAGATATCGTCTCGACCCAGATCGACGTGGCGTTCGAGATCACCGAAAGCCCAATCAAGGAACTGGTCGGTGCGCATGCGGTGATCTGGACCACCACGCCCTGGACCATCCCGGTCAACCAAGCCTTGGCCTATGGGCCGGATGTTGAGTATGCGATCGTCGAATGGGGCGGCACGAACCGGAATTTCCTCGTTGCCAAGACTTTGGTTGAGGCGTTCATAGAGCGCTTTCACGCAGCCCATCCCAGCGAACACCTTGAGCATTTCGGAAAGACGTTCAAAGGCTCGGAACTCGCCGGCACAGTGGCTCGCCACCCGATGCACCATCTCGGCGGTTTCTATGCCGAGCCGCGTCCTTTGCTGCCCGGTGACTTCGTCACCACCGAAAGCGGCACCGGCCTCGTGCACATGGCGCCCGACCACGGCGAAGACGACTTCGAACTGTGCAAGGCGCATGGCATCAACCCCAAATTCGTCGTTGATGCGGGCGGCGTCTACAAGGATGACTGGCTCTGGCTCGGCGGGGATGACGAGCGCCGCCGTTCGGTCATCAATCCGAATTTCAATGCGCCCGACGGGCCGATCTGCAGCGACCTCAAGGAAGCAGGAGCCTTGCTCAGCGCATCCGCAGATTATCAACACTCTTATCCACATAGCTGGCGCTCGAAGGCCAAGGTCATTTTCCGCTGCACGCCGCAATGGTTCGTGCCGATGGACAAGCCGATGGCGCCTTTCGATTACCCTGTAGCCGTGCCCGATGGCATTGGCGGCGCGGTGGCGATGAGTGTGGATGCCAGCGATACCGCGACCTTGCGCGAGACAGCTCTCAATGCCCTGAAGGACACGCGGTTCGTTCCCGAAAAGGGCCGCAACCGGATCGGCTCCATGGTAGAAGGGCGGCCCGACTGGGTACTCTCGCGCCAGCGTGCCTGGGGCGTGCCGATCACGCTCTTCGTCCACCGCGAGACGGGCGAATACCTCGTCGATGCCAAGGTCAACCAGCGCATTGTCGAGGCAGTTCGTGAAAAGGGCGTCGATGCCTGGTCCGACGCGAGTGCACAGGAACTGCTTGGCAACGAATATGCGGCCGAGGATTACGAGCGCATCACCGACATCCTCGACGTGTGGTTCGATTCCGGTTCAACCCACGCCTTCGTGCTCGAAAGCGACAACTGGCCCGAACTGAGCAGCCCGGCGGACCTCTACCTCGAAGGATCGGACCAGCATCGCGGCTGGTTCCAGTCCTCGCTGCTCGAAAGCTGCGCGACGCGCGGCCATGCGCCCTACAAGGCGGTGCTGACCCACGGCTTCACCATGGCGGCAGACGGGCGCAAGATGTCCAAGTCGATCGGCAATACGGTCGATCCGCTCAAGGTGATGGAGGAATATGGCGCCGACATCATCCGGTTGTGGGCGCTATCGGTCGATTTCACCGAGGACCACCGCATCGGTCCCGAAATCCTCAAGGGCGTGGCCGACCAGTATCGCCGCCTGCGCAACACCTTCCGCTACATGTTGGGTGCGCTGGGCGAATTCGACGAGGCAGAGAAGCTCCCGGTCGAGGACATGCCCGAGCTCGAGCGCTATATGCTGGCACTGCTCGGCGAGCTCGACGCCAAGCTGAAGCAGGCCGTCAATGATTTCGACTTCAACGCCTACACGAGAGCGCTGGTCGATTTCTGCAATGAGGACCTGTCGGCCTTCTTCTTCGATATCCGCAAGGACTCGCTCTATTGCGATCATCCGGGCGACCCGAAGCGCCGCGCCTATCGCACCGTCCTCGACACGCTGTTCCACGCGCTGGTGCGCTATGCCGCACCGGTACTGGTGTTCACTTCGGAAGAGGTCTGGAGCACGCGCTACCCCGACGCGGGCAGCGTGCACCTGCTTGAATGGCCCGAAATTCCCCCAGCCAGCGTGGATCAGTCCCGCTGGAATGCCCTGCGGGAACTGCGCGAGGAAGTGACCGAGGCGATCGAGCCCCTGCGCCGCGAAAAGACAATCCGATCCAGCCTGGAAGCCAAGGTTGCCGTGCCCGCCGGCCCGGTTCCGGACAGCTTCTCCAACGTGGAAATGGCCGAACTGTTCATCAGCGGACCCGTCACCATTGTCGAGAGCGACGGCGTGAGCGTGACCAAGAGCGATGACCACAAATGCGGCCGTTGCTGGCGCTTGCTCCCCGAAGTCGAGGAAGACGGCGCGCTGTGTGGCCGTTGCGACGAAGTCGTGGCGCGGCTGGACGCCGCCTCGTGAGATTCCTCACCCGCAATCGCCTGATCGGCCTCGGAATTGCCGCGATCCTGTTCGCGGTCGACCAGGCGGTAAAGCATTTCGTGGTCGAAGTGCTCGAATTGCGAACGCCGGGTGATCACTATCCGCTGCTGCCCTTCTTCGATTTCACCCGCACCAACAATTACGGCGTCTCGCTCGGCATGTTCGAGGCAACCAGCATGGAAATGCGCTGGGGACTCGTGGCGGTCACCGCGGCGATCGCCCTGGTCGTGCTGGTGTGGATGATGCGCGAGAAGCAGCTGGGCGACATCCTTGCCCTGTCCCTGATTCTCGGTGGGGCGCTCGGCAATATCCGCGATCGCTTCCTCTATGGCTATGTAATCGACTTTGCCGATTTCCATATTGGCAGCTTCAGGCCTTTCCTGATTTTCAACGTGGCAGATGCCGCGATCACCATCGGTGTGGTGATTCTCCTTGCCCGCGCCTTGTTCATGCGCGAGAAACCAGCCACAGAGCAGGACGAAACCTGAGCGGTCCAGACCCGCGGAGATTTATCGAATGCGCAATTTCACCCGGATTACCCTTGTTGTCGGCACTGCGGCACTGTTGTCGGCCTGTGGCGGCGGCGGCCTGATCTCGAGCCGCGAGCGACCCGACGAGTTTGCCGTGCAGCGCCAGGCACCCCTGGTGATCCCGCCCGATTTCGAACTCGTTCCCCCTGCTCCCGGCGCCCCGCGCCCGGCTGAAGGCACTGCCGCGCAGCAGGCGCTTGAAGCCCTGTTCGGCGGCCCGGCAGCTCGCAGCGCGGTGGAAACCTCGGCGCTCGACCAGGCGGGTGACCCCGAGATCGGGATCCGCTCAACCGTGGGCGACGTCTACACCTATACGGTGGACAAGGGCACCACGACGCAGGCGATCATTGCCGCGCCCGAAGGCGACGGACAGGCCGCAAGGGCCGTAATACCGGGCTGATTTTCATTTCGAACGCGCATCCGCGCGTTCGTCCTCGCTAGATGCGCAGGCAAGCTGCGGGCGGCCAGTCGGCCTGGCGGCCCCTACGGAGCCGATGTCCGCTCTGAAATTTCTGAATCGGAGCAGTCCGGGCCGCGACCGCCCGCCCGCAGGTGCCCCGCAGTCCGAAAGACGGAGGGAACAGCACCGTGGAAAGCGCCCCCGGATGGGGGTGCGCACTCAAACGCTACTCACCAACAACTTGTCGATTCGCCGGCCATCGAGATCGACGACTTCGAAACGCCAGCCCTGTTCCTCGAAATGCTCGCCTTCGAGCGGCAGCTTCTTGAGAACCCACAACACATAGCCGGCGGCGGTTGCGAATTCGCGGGCTTCGGGAAGCTCTATGCCGAGATGTTCGGCGAGGGCATCGGCCGGCATGGCGCCCGAGACGAGAAAGGAGCCGTCCGCCCGCTCGACCAGCATGGGCGCATCGCCTTCGTCATGATGGCTGGCAAAGCTCCCGGCGATGGCTTCGAGCAGGTCCGCCGGGGTCACGATCCCGTCCAGATGACCATATTCGTCATGCACCATGGCCATGCCCACGCCCGATTGCTGCAACACGCGCAGCGCATCCATCGCGTCGAGCTGGTCCGGCACGACCTCGGCCTTGCGCAACAGAGACTGCAGGTCGATCTGCCTGCCTGCCAGTTGCAGCGCCAGCACTTCGCGCACCTTGATTACGCCCAGCACCTTGTCGGGCGAGCCTTCGGCCACCGGCAGGAGCGAATGGCGTGTTTCAACGATGGTCTCCCAGATCTCGTTCCAGGCAGCGCTGGCATCGATCCAGTCGATCTCCGTGCGGGGCGTCATGAGCTCGCGCACGGGCTTGTCGTTGAGCCGCATGATGCCGGAAAGGATGGCGCGTTCCTGTTCCTCGAGCACGCCGGTGCGCGTGGCATCGGCAAAGATCATATGGATCTCCTCCGCGGTGAGCCCGTGCTCGCCGCGATGGCGCACGCCGATCAGGCGCATGACAAGGCTCGAGGAGGAATCGAGCAGCCAGACGAATGGCGCCGCGATTCGCGCCAGCAGCGCCATCGGCCGCGCCATAACCATGGCGATGGGGTTGGCTGCGCGCAGGGCCAGTTGCTTGGGAACCAGTTCACCGACCACGAGGCTGAAATAGGTGGTCAGCACGATCACCAGCACGAAGCCTGCATCTTCGGCATAGGCGGGATTCAGGCCGAGGAAGGTCAGCCGCTCACCCATGGGCTCACCCAGCGTGGCACCCGAATAGGCACCCGCGACGATACCGATCAACGTGATCCCGATCTGCACGGTTGAGAGGAATTTGCCGGGTTCCGCTGCCAGCTGCAGCGCAATGCGGGCGCTCGACGACCCGGCTTCAGCGGCCATGCGCAAGCGCGCCGTACGGGCAGAGACAATCGCCAGTTCGGACATGGCGAAAACGCCATTGAGCATTATCAGCCCGGCCAGGATGGCAAGATCAAACCAGGGAAAAGGCGACATGGGAGTGTTGGCGCTAGCAGATTCGGCGAACTTGTCTAAGCCTATTGCTTGCGCCGGCTTCGGAACAGGCGCGCCATTCGTTCGTTTGAGCAGCCATCAAGCGTTCATTAAACGTGCCATAGCAAGGCCGCAGGAAGGACAAGCCCACATGACAAAATCCCGCATTTTCGTCTCCAGCATCGCCGCACTTTCGCTGGTAAGCCTCAGCGCCTGCGTGACCGATCCCAATACCGGAGAACGCTATGTCTCGCGCACCGCCATTGGCGGCGTCGGCGGCGCTGGTCTCGGCTACCTGCTGGGCGGCCTGATCGGCGGAAAGACCGCCCGTATCGTCGGTGCGGGCATCGGCGCCGCAGCTGGCGGCTATGTCGGTTACCGCATGGACGAGCAGATCCGCGAGCTGGAGGAAGTGACCGCCGGCACCGGCGTCGACGTGACCGAAACGCCGGAAGGTGACGGCATCCTCGTCAACCTGCCCGACGTGACCTTCGCGGTGGATTCGGCCACCGTCAGTCCAGCCATGCGCGCAGTGCTCGACGATGTTGCACAGAGCATGATCACCTATCCCAACTCGCTGATCGACGTGATGGGCCACACCGATTCCACCGGCAGCGCACAGTATAATCTGGACCTGTCGCGCCGCCGCGCCGAATCGGTAGCCAACTACCTCGTTTCGCGCGGCGTTTCGCGCGCCCGTATCGAGACGATCGGCTATGGCGAGGATTATCCGATCGCCGACAATGCGACCGAGGCGGGCCGCGCGCAGAACCGCCGCGTGGAAATCCGCATCACGCCGATCACCGAGCAGGATGTGAACGCAGCATATTGACGGGTTGTCGCCTGTCGAGAGGAGAGGGGCGCCCCGCTGGGGCGCCCTTTTTCATTGGACGCTATACTTCTTGGCCCGGTCCGCCAGCCGTTCGACTGCAGCGGCATGGATCCGGGGAGCGGTGACGAGGAGTCCGAAAGCACGCGGGTCACGCTTGTTGTAGGCCAGCGGCTTGCCGAAGGCATCGGTCACGGCGGCGCCGGCCTCGCGCGCAATCAGACCGGCCGCGGCGATATCCCACTCGTATCCCCAGCGCAGCGTCGCCACCAGGTCGGCGCGGGCATCGGCGACCATGGCGATCCTCAGCGCGATCGAGTTGGGCTTTTCGACCATGGTCAGGTCCTGGTCTTCCTTCATCAGCGAATCCGCAGGAACGCGGGCGCCGACAAACTTCTCGCATCGACTGGCCTTCAGATCGACGCCGTTGAGCCTTGCGCCCGTTCCCGCCGTCGCGGTCCAGACCTCGCCGCGTGCCGGTGCCACGAGCAGGCCGATCAGCGGTCGCCCGGCGCTGACCAGCGCGACAGAGATGGCCCAGCCGGTGCGACCACGCAGGAAGTCGCGCGTGCCGTCGATCGGATCAACCAGCCAGATCAAATCCTTGCCGAGGCGCGAGGGATCGTCCGCGGTCTCTTCCGAAAGCCAGCCGGCAGCGGGCAGTAGCCTGCCTAGCTCCTGCTTGAGGAAGCCATCCACCTCGATATCGGCAGCACAGACGGGGCTTCCTCCGACTCGCGTCGGATCCTTGTCCCAGCTTTCAACCTCATGCCCGGCCCCCGGCCATTGGCACATGGCGATTTCACCTGCTTCCACGCAAATATCTCGAAGGCGAATCCGGTCGATCATGAAGCTATCCAGTTGGATGTGCCGCGAAGGGTTTGCAAGCGCTGCGCGATGATGCTTTAGGCTATTTCGCAACGCACCATTTCGAGTCTTCGAGGTCCTCCCAATGAATATTCACGAATACCAGGCCAAGGAATTGCTCGCCAAGTTCGGCATCGGCGTGCCGACCGGCTACCCCGCGCTGAGCGTGGAAGAGGCCGTCGAAGGCGCCAAACAGCTTCCCGGTCCGCTCTATGTCGTGAAGGCGCAGATCCATGCGGGCGGACGCGGCAAGGGCAAGTTTGCCGAGCTCGGCCCCGACGCCAAGGGCGGCGTGCGGTTGGCCAAAAGCGTGGAAGACGTCGAAGCGGATGCCAAGGAAATGCTCGGCAATACGCTGGTGACGGTTCAGACCGGCGCAGCAGGCAAGCAGGTCAACCGCCTCTACGTTACCGATGGCGTCGATATCGCAAAGGAATACTACCTTTCCATGCTGGTCGATCGCGCATCGGGACGCATCGCCATGATAGTTTCGACCGAAGGCGGCATGGATATCGAAACCGTGGCCCATGAGACGCCCGAAAAGATCGTCACCATCACGATCGACCCGGCCACGGGCTTCATGCCGCATCATGGCCGCTCGGTGGCTTTCGGCCTCAAGCTTTCGGGCGATCTCGCCAAGCAGGCGCAGAAGCTCGCCAAGCAACTCTACACTGCCTTCACTTCGCTCGATTGCGATATGCTGGAAATCAACCCGCTAGTCGAAACCAAGGACGGCAATCTTCTTGTCCTCGACACCAAGATGAGCTTCGATTCGAATGCGCTTTATCGCCACCCCGACGTGGAGGCGATGCGCGACGAGACCGAGGAAGACCCGATGGAGGTCGAAGCGAGCAAATACGATCTCGCCTATATCAAACTCGACGGCGATATCGGCTGCATGGTCAATGGCGCAGGCCTCGCCATGGCGACAATGGATATCATCAAGCTCAATGGCTCTTTCCCGGCCAACTTCCTCGACGTGGGCGGCGGCGCGACGACCGAAAAGGTGACGGCGGCCTTCAAGATCATCCTGTCCGACCCGGCAGTGAAGGGCATCCTCGTCAACATCTTCGGCGGCATCATGCGCTGCGACACGATTGCGGAAGGCATCGTCGCAGCGGCCAAGGAAGTCGACCTGTCGGTGCCGCTGGTTGTCCGCCTCGAAGGGACGAACGTGCAGCTGGGCAAGGACATCCTTGCCAATTCGGGCCTGCCGATCGTTCCGGCAGACGATCTGGGCGATGCGGCCAAGAAGATCGTTGCCGAGGTGAAGCAGGCGGCCTGAGGCCCCTGTCCAGGCCTAGGCCAATGCGCTGAAGGCCAGCATGAAGCTGGCTCCGGTACCGAGGAAGGCGGCGAGCATCAGCACGCCGTCCTTCACCATCAGCGCCATGCCCACGGCAGCCACAACGCCCATTGGCAGGAAGACCGCGAAAGGCAGGAACTCCAGCGGCGGGATGAGCAGGCACATCAGCAGGACGATGGCCGCGGCAATGCGCGGAACTGGCGGCATGACCAGCCATTTGATCCTTCCGTGGAACCACTTGTCCATCCATGCGCCGACACCGCCCAGCCTTTCTGCGGATTGTACCAGCCTCTTGCCCGCGACCTTCCTGCGTCCGAGCATGCCGGGAAGCCAGAGATGGCTGCGACCAAAGAGGATCTGGACGGCGAACAGCGCGAGGATTGCCGCAAGCACGGCAGGAATTCCGGGAATTGCACCAAGCGGAGAAATGCCGATCAGCGAAGGAACGAGCAGGAAGGGGCCATAACTGCGCTGGCCGAAGCGCGCGACGACGTCGGCCACCGCGACATCTTCTTGCGACGTGCCCAATTCAGCCAGCGAATCGAGAATCTCGCCCACCTTATGCGGATCGCCGGTCATTCCTCTTCCTGCTTGCTCCCCGCAAGTTCTGAACGAGAATCTATTGCGACAAGCTGTCACAATTCGTCGCCTTGATTAAGCGCTCCATATCGCGATAGATTGACATTGTCCTATTTGGGAGAGGGATTAATGAAAAAGCTTATCGCGCTGGTTGCCACCAGTGCCTTTGTCGCCGGATCTGCACAGGCGCAGGAAATCGATACTTACGAGCCCGACAGTTCCTGGGCTCTCGATTTCGGCGAAGATTATTGCCGCCTCGGCAGGGAATTCAGCAATGGCGATGATTCGGTCACGCTCTTGCTCGAGCGTACCCATCCCAATGCCCAGGTCAGGGTTATTGTCATCGGCAACTCGGTTCGCCTGTTCCGCCGCGCGGAAACGATCGGTTATCGCTGGATGCCATCTGGCGGGCCGCGCATGGCGCAGAAGCTGGTGCAGGAAACCGGTAACGGCCAGCAATATCTCAACCTCGGGCCGTCGACTCTTGCCGATTTCGGTGGTGGCTTTGGAGGTCCCGGCGGAGGCGCCGGTCCGGGCGCAGGCCCCGGCGCGGGCGCAGGCGCAGGCGCGGGCTTCACGCCCCCGGCTCCAGGCACGCCCTTCTATTCGCGCGACATGGAAGTCGAGCAAGCGGGCAATGTGAACGGCATTCGCCTGACCGAAGGCCTGACCAGCTCGGTCCAGATCAATACCGGCTCGCTCGCCCGCCCGATCGAAGGAATGCAGGCCTGTGCCGACGATATGCTGGTCTATTGGGGACTTGATCTCGAGGCTCACAAGACCCTTTCCCGCACTGTGGTTCCGGGTGACGGGACTGTCCGCACGGGTGACAACGGCTTCCCGACCAATCCGTCTGCAGGCTGGATCTCGCAGAATACAGTTGGCTTTCAGGACTTTGTCTATCTCAGCGGTGGCAACAATGAGATCCGCGTCATGGTCAACGCCCAAGGACGCCCGACCAGTTGCGTGGTCCATTTCCCCTCGCTGCCCGAGAGCACGAATGAAAGCATTTGCGAGCAGGTGATGGAGAACGGTGAATTCCTGCCGGCACTCGATGCCGACGGCAATGCGATCGACAGCTACTGGATGACCAACGTCTTTTCGCTGACACCGCCCTTCGGCGGTCGCTAGGGGGATCGGGCGCCCTGCGGGCGCCCGGACTCACGATTTATCGATCAACTGCGTGACTGCGTGGATGGTGACGCCCGCCAGCCCGCCAACAAGCGTACCGTTGATGCGGATAAATTGCAGGTCGCGCCCCACCGCACTCTCGATGCGGCCAGTGATCGTGCGCGCATCCCAGCGCTTGACCGTTTCGGAGACGAGGCGGACGATCTGCTCACCATAGCGATGGGCAATGCCCACCAGCGCGCGTCGCGCGAAGCGGTTGACCTGCATTTGCAGCGCCGGATCGTCGCGCAGCGCCTCGCCCAGTTCCTGCAAGCTATTGCCTAGCTGGCCGGCCAAGGCTGCGTCGGGATTTCGTGCCATGTCGATCAGGCCGTGGCGCATGCGCTCCCACACGCCGATCCACCAAGCGCCGACTGCCGGATTGGCCAGCAGCTCCGCTTTTATCGCCTCGACCTTGGCGCGCATTTCGGGATCGTGCTGCAAATCCTGCGCCAGCTTGGCGAGACCTTCTTCCACCTTGTTGCGCAACGGGTGCTCGGGGTCGACAAGGATCTCTGCCAACAGGCGGTAGAGCCCGTCGAGCACGGAATTGGACAGCCGCTCATCCAACCCGGTCCAGCGCAGCAGGGCGTTTGCGCGCGCCTGAATCATCTCGCGCACCATCTCCTCGTTGTCTTCCAGCGTCAGTCCGGCCCAGCGGATGAACCCGTCGATCAGCGGCCGATGACGATTATCGGCGATCGCGGCCTCGAGCATGCTGCCGATCAGCGGCGAGACATCGATACGTTCGACCTGCCGCGCCAGGCCGGCGCGCACCTGCTCGCCCAGCCGCTGGGGGTCTAGAGTCTCGAGCAACTCGGCGAGCAATTCCGCAGCCCCGGCTCCTACGCGCCCGGCATCGCCCTCCCCGTCGCGCGGTTGGAGCAGGAATTCACCAGCGCTCCTGGCAATGTTCATGTCCTTCAGCCGCCGCGCAACCACGCTCGGCGTCAGGAAGTTGGAGCGCAGGAAACTCGCCATCGTGTCGGCGATGCGATCCTTGTTTTGCGGGATGATCGCCGTGTGCGGGATAGGGATGCCAAGCGGATGGCGGAACAGGGCAGTTACGGCAAACCAGTCCGCCAGTCCGCCGACCATGGCTGCCTCGGCGAAAGCATGCACGTAACCCCAGACGGGATGCGCATCGAGATTGGCGTGGGCGATACCGAACACACCGGCCATGGCGACCAGCAGCAAGGTGGCGGTGGTGCGCATGCGGCGCGCCCTGTCGGGCGGCAGAACCTGCCGCGAAGTGGAGAAGACGGGGTTCTTGCCGCTCACGCCACGCGCCCCGTCACTCGGCGGGCGCGGTCTCCGGTCCGGAGAACTGACCGTCGCCCGGCTTGTAGGTCAGCAGATTGTCGCGCAGCCACGGGCCAAGGCGCTTTTCAAGGCCATCCGCCAGGCTGAACCCGGCAGGGACGATGACCAGCGTCAGCAGGGTGGAGAGCAGCAGGCCGCCAATCACCACCGTACCCATCGGTGCACGCCAGGCGCTGTCACCCGAAAGCGAGAGCGCGGTCGGAACCATGCCGGCCGTCATGGCGACCGTGGTCATGACGATCGGTTGGGCACGTTTGTGGCCGGCCTCGATAATCGCCTCGAACTTGGACTTGCCTGCCTCCATCTCCTCGATCGCAAAGTCGATCAACAGGATCGAATTCTTGGCAACAATGCCCAGCAGCATCAGCACGCCGATAAAGACCGGCAGCGACAACGGCTGGCCAACCGCCCAGATCAGCGCCAGACCACCCAGCGGGGCGAGGAAAAGCGAACCCATGTTGACGAGCGGGGAAACCAGCCTGCGATAAAGCAGCACCAGCACCGCGAAGACGAGGAACAGGCCGGTTACCACGGCAATCACGAAACTGTCTGCCAGTTCGCTCTGCCACTGGTCCGAACCGACGGGCTCGCTGCTTACGCCGGTTGGCAAGTTGCGCATGATCGGCAGGGCCTGGATCGCGCTGTAGACATCGCCGCGCGCCACGTCCGCCGCGACATCCACGCCGATGAAGACACGGCGATTCTGGTTGTAGCGCTCGATCGATGCGGGACCCATGCCGAAGGAGATGTCGGCCACGCGGCTCAACGGGACCGAGCCGCCTGATGCCGTCGGCACGGGTAGGTTGTTGATCGTGGCGACGTTGCGGCGATCATCTTCGGCAAGGCGTACGCGGATCGGAATCTGACGGTCTGACAGCGAGAACTTGGCAGCATTCTGGTCGATATCGCCAAGCGTGGCGATGCGGATAGCCTGGCTCAGCGCCTGCGTAGTCACGCCGAGGCTTGCGGCAAGGTCCTCACGCGGGACGATGATAAGCTCCGGGCGTTGCAGGTCGTAATCGATGCGCGGAGCCACTGCACCTTCGACATCCGCCATTTGCTCGACCAGCACCTGCGCGGCCTCGTTGAGCTTCTGCGGATCCGAACCCGAGAGCATCACGGTGATGGCGCGGCCCGTGCCGCCGCCGCCGCCGCCCTGCTGGTTCTGGAAGTTGATCCGGGCGTCGGGGAAGCTCTGCAGGACAGGCGTCATCTCCTGCTCGAATTGCAGGCTGTCGCGAACGCGGTCTTCTCGCAAGACCAGACTGATCTGGCCCGAACCTTCGCGCGAAATGCCAAGTGCAAGCTCCACTTCCTGCTCTTCGCTCAGACGTTCGGCGACCGCATCGACCACGCGCTCGGTCTGCTGCAGCGTGGTGCCGGGCACCATGGAGATGCTGATGCGCGAGAAATCGCTGTCGCTGTCGGGGAAGAATTGCTGCGGCACGCCCATGCCGAACATGACCGTCAGGCAAAGCGAAGCGACGCCGAGGAACACCATCCACACGCGGTGATCGAGGAACCGGATGCGGATTCGCGCCATGCGGTTGAGGAACCAGTTCCGGAAATTCGATCCCAGGATGCCCGTAATGATCGTGAGCGGCAATTTAAGCAGGAGCGCGGTCAGCCATGCGGCAACGCCGGCAGCCACCACGACCAGCGCCATCATCGCGAAAGTGATGAGGGCCGCCAGCGCCTGCGCCAGGAAATCGGGCAGGATCGTGAACAGGCTTTTCCAGAAATCGAGGTCGATGATCGCCGAAGCCGGGGTCGAGAACAGGAGGTAGAAGACGGCACCGGCGCCGATGATCGCGGCAATACCGATCAGGATGAACAGCGGCGTGCCGATCAGGCCATAGTGCCAACGATAGGGCGCACGACCGATTTCCGCGAGTCGCTTGCGATAGCCGGTCTGGTCGAGCGACCAGTGCAGCACCTTCATGTACAGGTCCATCGCGCGGCCTTCGCCATGGGCGGACTGACCCTTGGCCTTGAGGAAATAGGCCGCGATCATGGGCGTTATCATGCGCGCCACGGCTAGCGACATCAGCACCGAGACGACCACTGTCAGGCCGAAATTCTTGAAGAACTGACCCGAAACACCAGGCATCATGCCGACGGGCAGGAATACGGCCACGATACAGAAAGTAGTTGCGACCACGGCCAGGCCGATCTCGTCCGCCGCATCGATACTTGCCTGGTAGGCGCTTTTGCCCATGCGCATATGGCGCACGATATTCTCGATCTCGACAATGGCATCGTCGACAAGGACACCCGCCACCAATCCGAGTGCGAGCAAGGAGAGCGTGTTGAGCGAGAAGCCCAGCAGCTCCATGAAATAGAAGGTCGGGATGGCCGAAAGCGGGATGGCCAGCGCGGCAATGATGGTCGCGCGCCAGTCTCGCAGGAACAGGAACACCACTACGACGGCAAGCAGCGCGCCTTCGATCAGCAGCGCCATCGAGCTTTCATATTGCTCGCGCGTATAGTCGACTTCGGTGAACAGGCGGGTGAAGGTGACGCCCGGATTCTGCTCTTCGAGTTGGTGCAATACCTCGATCGCCTCGTCATAGACGCGCACATCGCTTTCGCCACGCGCGCGCGTGATCGAGAAGGTGACGACCTGCTTGCCATCTACCTTGGCGGTGGTGCTAATCTCGCCGTAGGAATCCTGCACGCGGCCGACATCGGACAGCTTGACCGTTCGCCCGGCGCCGAGCGAGATCTGCGTCTGCGAAAGCTCGTAGGCCGAACCTGCATTCCCCAGCACGCGCACCGACTGGCGCGAACCGGCAATTTCCGCCTGCCCGCCTGCGGCATTGAGGTTGAGCTGGCGCAGCGCATTATTGACCTGGCTGGCGGTGACGCCGAGCGCCTGCATCTTTGCCGGGTCGAGGATGACGAGGATTTCGCGATCGACGCCGCCGCTGCGCTGGACTTCTGCCAGCCCGGGCACGGTCAGCAGGGCCTTGGTGATCGTATCGTCGATGAACCAGCTGAGTTCCTCAAGCGTCATGTCCTGAGCGGTGACGCCGAAAGAAACGATCGGCTGCGAGCTGGTCTGCTGCTTCACCACGCGCGGTTCGAGAATGCCATCTGGCAACTCGCCGCGAATATTGTCGATCTCGCTCTTAACCTCGTTGAGCACCGAATCGATATCGGTGCCGAGGGCGAATTCGATCTGCGTGTTGGAATTGCCTTCCGACGCGGTCGAGCTGACATTCTCGATACCGTCGATCGTCTGGACCGCCGCCTCGACGCGCTGGGTGATCTGGTTCTCGACTTCCGGGGGCGCAGCGCCAGGCTGCGAGATGCTGACGATCACGACCGGGAATTCGATGTCCGGGCGATCCTGGATATCCATGTCCTGGAAAGCCATGAGGCCGGCAATCATCAGGCCGATGAATGCCAGGATCGGGACGACCGGGTTACGGATCGACCATGCGGAAATGTTGCGGAAGTTCATTCTCTGAGACTCAGCCCGCGGCTTCTTCCAGGACCGGGCGGATGGCCTCACCCTCGGTCAGGAAGCCGCCGGCCCGCAGTACGATCCGCTCGCTACCGTCGAGGCCCGAGGCGATGGTGATACCGTCATCGCTGATCATGCCCAGTTCGACATCGCGACGTTCGACGCGGTCCTCGGCATTGGCAATATAGACATAGCTGCCCCTGGTATCCGACATGATCGCACTTTCAGGCAGGCGCGGAGCAACAACCGCGCCGCTGTTGATCTCGATCGAGGCGAAACCGCCCGGACGCAGCGCCGCATTATAAGGCATGGCGCAGCGCGCAGTTCCCTGGCGAGTCATTTCGTCGATCACCGGGCTCTTCTGCCAGACCGTGCAGGTGAAGGTCTCGTCCGAGCCGACCGGGGTCACGGCGCCGTTGGCACCAACGGGCACGAGGCTCAGCTCGGTTTCGCCCAAGCGAGCAAGCAATTCCATCTCGCCGCCGCGGGCGACCGAAAACAGCACGCCCGATCCACCGCCGACGACCTGTCCGGGTTCGACATTGCGGGTCAGCACCAGGCCTGCGGCAGGAGCGACAATGTTGAGCTGGGCATTGCGCGCCTGGCGTTCGGCATATTGCGCTTCGGCTACGCGCACGCGCGCCACGGCGGCATCATGCGTCGCGGTCAGGCGATCGATATCGGCCTGGCTGACAAAGCCGCGCTCCACCAGCTGCAAGGCGCGATCGAGATTGGCCTGCGCCAACTCCGCATCGGCGCGGGCGACCTGCACCTGCGCCTCGGCGCTGGCAGTTTGCTCATTCTGCACCGAGCGGTCGATCACGGCGAGGACCTGACCGGCCTGCACCCAGTCGCCGGCCTCGACCGGGACCGAAACCACGCGTCCACCTTCACCGACGACGCCCACGGGCATTTCGCGGCGGGGAGCAAGCGTGCCGGTGACATTGATCATGCCGGCATAGGTGCCCGCGCCCGGCGATACGACCGTGACAGCAGGCGTCGTCAAATCCTCTTCGGGGGCAAAGGGCTGCTCCGCCTCTCCGCCCGACAGCATGAGCGCGACAATAATGATTGCGGCAACCACCACGGCGGCGGCGATCTGCAAGCGCCGCTTGCGCTGCGCGCGCGACTCGTCATCCACGCCTTCAAGCGTCACGCCATGGCTCGCATCATCGGTCAGATCGACTCGCGTTTCGTAATTCATTCGCGGTTTCAGCCTCTAGCTTTGGCCCGGAGAGCCCATACCAAGTGCGCTTGAAGCGCGCGACAGGGGCCATTTACCGTAACGCATGGCCCATATACCCATGATGCCATGCCCGCAACGCAGCCATCTGCCAAGGCCGGATGTCAAACGATCAAATTCGATGGCCCCGCAAGCAAAAAGGGCCGGAAACACGCGGTTTCCAGCCCCTTGGTGCCATTTGTAACAATTTGTCGAAGGTCGCTTCTCAGCGCACCCTGCCGCGCTGGATCAGGTTCATCACGCCAAGCAGCACGACAGCACCGACAACCGCGACAATGAGCCCGGTGATCGAGAATTCCTGCACGCTTCCGACCACTCCGAAAAGCGGGCCCATAATGGCATTGCCGACCAGCGAGCCGATGCAGCCGACCACGATATTCCAGAAGATGCCCATCGACGCATCGCGGTTCATCACCATGCTGGCCAGCCAGCCGGCAACACCGCCAACGATAAGTGCGATTATCCAACCCATTTCGTTTTCCTCCTGATTGTACGGCTGCCCGTTCCGGTTCTTCAATGCCGGGTTGGGCCATGCGTTCCGACTGCAAGGCAAGCGGCGCAAGCTCGAACATGCCCTTTGCGGGCACAGGAGTCGAATCAGGGGAGTTGGATGTCACAGGCGGGGCGCTTCAGCCCCGGCCCTGATTCAATATTTGAGCTGGCGCTCGTAGAGATCGCGATAATGCTGGATACGCGTCACGCGCAGGCCCTGCATCCCCGAACGGTCGACCGCGCGCTGCCAGCTGGCAAACTCCTCGAGGGTAAGGTTGTAGCGCTCGAGCACTTCGTCGATCGTCAGCAGGCCGCCATTGACCGCCGCTACCACTTCGGCCTTGCGGCGCACGACCCAACGCTTCGTGCTGGGCGAAGGCAGGTCGTCAATCGTCAGCGGCTCCCCAAGGGGGCCGATTACCTGTGCAGGACGGATTTTCTGGTTCTCGATCATTTACTTCCTCGGGTCGCTGCCAGTGCCGCTATCGTCAAACGCACTCATGGCCGACGGCCCTTTGCCATTGGCTAAATCATCAGGGTAAACAGCATCTTTACCATTTGCGCGGTCGGTAAGCTGGCGCGCAAAGTGGGCGTCGAAACTTGCGTGGGCATCCTCGGCATCGGCCAACATGGCAGCACGAAGATCGCGCGCCGCTTCCAGGCGGGCGCGAAGATCGCTCCAGGTCAGCGGACGCAGTTCGCCCGCTTTGCCGGATTCGTTGCCGTGGAAGGCCTTGGGAGGATTCGCCTCGAACATGAAGCGTGCCATAAACCTGTAACAGTCAAGATCGGGTAAAGCGGCCCTTAACCGCAAGTTAGCAACGCAATCCGGTATTTGGCGTGGCCGCCCTTGGGGTGTATGGGCGCGCCCAATGAATGCGCCTGCCTTTCTCGACAATGCGGTTAACGCCGCCGCCCTGTTCGACCTCCCCAAGCCCGCATCCGAATGCCGGATCGTGGTGGCGATGTCGGGCGGGGTGGACAGCTCTGTCGTAGCGGCCCTTGCCGCCGCCAGCGGCGCTGAGGTGATCGGCATCACGCTGCAGCTTTACGACTATGGCGCAGCGACCGGCCGCAAGGGCGCCTGCTGCGCGGGCGACGATATCCGCGATGCCCAGCAAGTGGCTGACCGGCTCGGCATCGCCCATTACGTCTTCGACCATGAGAGCAGCTTCCGCGAGGAAGTCGTCGAGACATTCGCCGACGAATATCTCGCCGGACGTACGCCGATCCCCTGCATCCGCTGCAATATGGGGCCCAAATTCACCGACCTCCTGCGCATGGCAAAGGAGCTTGGCGCCGATTGCCTCGCCACCGGTCACTATGTCCGCCGTATCGAGACAGATGAAGGCGCGGAACTGCACCGGGCACTCGATCCGGCACGCGACCAGTCCTACTTCCTCTATGCGACGACCAAGGAGCAGCTGGAGTTCCTGCGCTTTCCGCTGGGCGGCCTGCCCAAGCAGGAAGTCCGCCGGATCGCCGAACAATTCGGCCTGGTCGTAGCGGCGAAGCCCGACAGCCAGGATATCTGCTTCGTGCCCGATGGCGACTATGCCGGAATTGTCCGCAAGATGCGGCCCGAGGGAATCCGCCCCGGCAAGATCGTCCATGCAGAAACCGGCGAGGTTCTGGGCGAGCACCAGGGCATCGTGCATTTCACCGTTGGCCAACGCCGCGGTCTCGAAATCGGCGGCCTGCCCGAGCCTGTCTATGTGGTGGAGCTCGATGCCGAGAGTGCCGAAGTGCGTGTCGGCCCGCGGACCATGCTGGCGACGGGCGCTGCCCGAATTATCGAGACCAACCGGATAGGCCCGCTGCCGTCGGAAGGCCTCAGCGCCAAGGTCCGCTCGTTGTCAAAGCCCGTGCCGGTGACGGTTGAGGGTGAGATTGGCGGCGGCGCGAGCTGCACGATCCGCTTCGCTACGCCCGAATATGGCGTGGCGCCGGGGCAGGCTGCGGTTATCTACCATGGAGAGCGTGTGGTCGGCGGCGGCTGGATCGCCAGCACCGAGCGAGCCTGAATTCCTAGCCGTCCCACGGCTCCAGCACGCAGCCATAACCCTCGCGGAACTGTGCCCTGTTGCTCGAGACAAGCGGGACATAGGCGGTCACGGCCTGCTCGTCTTCATCGTCGGACAAGAAGACGGCCTCCATGCCGGGGACGAAGTCGGTCTTGCAGGAATTAAGATCGCGCCCACCCAGATAACGGCAGGAACAGGCGTTCTTGGCACCATAGGCGGTGCCGGCCTGCGCATATCCAGTGATCACATCGCCATAGAACCAGGCCCCGCCGCCCGCCGCCAGCAACGCGACGAGCAGGAATCTGGGCCAATTGCGCGGTGTTCGCGGAGATCGAGCTTTTGCGGTTGCCATTCACTTTCGCCTGCAGGATGAGGGGCGCGCCGATGAAGCGCCTGCCCATCCCTAGCCTTGCAGCCGTCCTCGCGCCAAGCCTCTTGGCGCTTGCTGCCTGCGGCCAGCCCGAAGCGCCGCCTCCGCCGCCCGTACCCGAAGAGGTGATGGCAACCGTCGCGGTCGAGCCCGGAGTCCCAAGGGAAATGCTGGCGCGTGCGGTGGACACGCTGTTTACCCGCGAAGGAATTGGTGAGACGCGCGCCGTCATTGTCATGCACAATGGCGAGGTCGCCGCCGAACGCTATGCCGATGGCTATGATGCCGAGACCCGCTTCACCGGCTGGTCGATGGGCAAGAGCGTCACGAGTGTCTTGATCGGGATGATGGTGGCCGATGGCCGCGTGCGGCTCGACGATCCTGCGCCCATCGATCACTGGCAGCGCGCGGGCGATCCGCGCGGCGAGATCACGCTGCGCCACCTCCTGCAGATGCGGTCGGGCCTGAGGCACGAGGAGAAGGCCGAGCCGGTCTACGAATCCCCCGAAGTACGGATGCTGTTCCTCGACGGGCGTGACGACATGGCCGCTTGGGCGGAGGCGCAACCCCTCGACCATGAGCCGGGCAGCCATTTCCAGTATTCGACGCCGACCGGCGTGATCCTGGCCGATATTGCCGCGCGCCTGCTCGCACCCGATGGCACGCCGCAGGAACGCCAGCAGGCGGTTGCCGGATATCTCGATGCGCGGCTGGCCGGACTCGCCAACATGCCCTCGCTTGTCGCCGAATATGACGCGGCAGGCACCATGGTGGGTGGATCCTATCTCTGGGCCAATGCTCGCGACTGGGCGCATTTCGGCGAATTGCTGCGCAATGGCGGATCGGTGGGCGGCGTGCAGGTTGTCCCGCGCAACTGGATCGCCTTCATGCGCAGCCCGAGCCCGCAATCGCCCGATTACGGCGCCCAGATCTGGCTCAACCGCGATTCGGGAACCGACCGCAATTTCCTCTTCGCCGAGCAGGGGCCGGAAAGCCTGTTCGGCGCCATCGGCCATCTCGGCCAATATGTGCTTGTCTCGCCGGAGCAGGGCCTGACCGTGGTGCGGCTGGGCAAGACCGACGAGGACGAGCGGCCAGCGCTGGTCGAGGCGCTGGCGGAGCTCGTCGCACTCTATCCCGTCAGGTAGAAATTCCCTTCGACGACGGAAACGCACTCGCCGCCGAGGATCGCGCGATCGGAATCAAGCCTGCATGTGATGTCGCCGCCGCGTGCTGAAGCCTGGTGCGCAGTGAACTTGTTCCGCCCCAGCCGGTCGGCCCAGAATACCGTCAGCGCCGCATGGGCCGACCCGGTCACGCTGTCTTCGGGAATGCCCGCTCCCGGCACGAAGACGCGGCTGACAATGTCGGTGGCCTCGCCCGGCGCAGTGCAGATGAACATGGTGTCGCCATGGCGGGCGAGCAGCTCCATCTCCGGTGCGAGTGAGCGCACTGCAGCCTCGTCAGGATAGAGGCCGATTACATAGCCGCGCGGATCGTGGAGAGACTCCGCCGGAGCAGGATCGAGACCGCGCAGCAAATCCGGATCGGTCTCGCCGCTGACTTCGATGGCAGGCAGGGCAAGCTCGTAGCCCGAAGCGGCGCGACGCACTTCGAGCACGCCCGCCTTGCGCGTGCGAAAACTGACCAGGTCGCGTGACGCATCGCGCGACAGGATCACATGGCCCGATGCCAAGGTCGCATGGCCGCACAGCACCACTTCCAGTTCGGGCGTGAACCAGCGCAATTCATAATCCGCCTCGTCACTGCCATCGGCGAGGATGAAGGCCGTCTCGGCAAACATGTTTTCCGCCGCGATGGATTGCAGCACCGCATCGGGCAGCCATTGCTTCAGCAGCATGACCGCCGCCTGGTTGCCGCCGAATGTGCGCGAGGCGAAGGCATCGACGTGCCAATAGGGGATCGACTGGCCGCTCACTTGTTTTCTTCCAGCTTGTCGAACTCGTCGGCCTCGACCAACGGGTTGTCGGGTTCGTCGACATGGCCTTCCGGGTCGATATGGATGAGGATCTCGGTGCCGGGGAAAGCCTCCATCAAATCCGCCTCCACCCGTTCGATGATCTCGTGCGATTCGGCGATGGTCATCGTTCGCGGTAGGTCGACATGGAACTGCACGAAATCGCGATTGCCCGCCATGCGCGTACGCAAATCGTGCATGCGACTGAGCTCGGGATGCCGGGCCGCACGCTCGACAAAGGCTCGGCGCTTTTCCTCCGGCCATTCATGGTCCATCAGCTGCTCGATCCCCGCCTTGGACGCACGCCATGCGCCGAAGACGAGCCATGCGGCAATACCGATCCCGAAGACCGGATCGGCCCAGGCAATCCCGGCATAAGTGTCCAGCGCAAGCGCGGCGATTACGGCGAGGTTGAGGAACAGGTCCGACTGGTAGTGGACATGATCGGCATGGATCGCGACCGAAGAGGTGTGCGCGATGACATAACGTTGCCAGGCAAGCAGTGCGAATGTCGCGATGATGGCAATGCCCGATACGGCCATGCCTTCGGGCGCGGCTTCCACGCGCGTGCCGTCGATCAACTGGCCGACCGAGCGATAGGCAATGCCGCTGGCCGAGACCGTGATCAGCAGGACCTGGAACATGGCCGCCAGGGCCTCTGCCTTGCCATGGCCGAAGCGATGATTCTCGTCCGCCGGCTGTGCAGCGATCCACACGCCTAGCAAGGTGGCGAGACTGGCAATCAGGTCTAGAGCGCTATCCGCAAGGCTGCCGAGCATGGCGACCGAACCGGTCTTCCACGCCGCCCAGGTCTTGAACGACACGAGCAAGACTGCAACGCTGATGGAGGCGAAGGCCGCACTCTTGGCCAGCCAGGTGCGCCGCCGCAATTGCTCGCTCATGGATAAAGCAACGTGCTGGTCCAGCCATCGCCCGCGCCAATCGCGGTACGATTGAACTGGCGGCGTTCGTGCAGGCGGTTGGGCCGATCGAGCCAGAACTCGATCCGCGAAGGCGCAAGGCGGAACCCCGTCCAGTGTGGCGGGCGCGGGATCGTATGCCCTTCGAACTGGCCGGCGATCAGACCGACGCGGGCAAGATAGGTCTCGCGGCTGTCGAGCACGCGCGACTGGTCACTCGCCGCGGAGCCGATCTGCGATTTGCGCGGGCGCGAATGGAAATAGGCATCCGCCTCAGCCGGCGTCACTTCGGTCAGCGGGCCTTCGATGCGGATCTGGCGCCTCAGGCTCTTCCAGTGAAACAGCAGCGCCGCCTGCGGATTGGCCAGCACCTCGCCGCCTTTCCGGCTTCCGGCATTGGTATAGAACACGAAGCCATCGCGGTCATGGCCCTTGAGCAGCACCATGCGCACCGAAGGCGCACCCTCGGGCGTCGCGGTGGCGAGCGCCATGGCATTGGGATCGTTGGGCTCGCTCTCCTGCGCTTCGGCGAACCAGGTATCGAACAGGGCAAAGGGGTCGGTTTCGGGAATAGCGTTGTCTGCGTCGCTCATGGCGCGATCCTTTTCTTGCCCCCGGCAGGGAGGGAACCCCTCACACCTGACACACTGTCCTGCTGCAAAAATCCGCAAGGCCGAAAATGGCCCTGGCAACCCTGCGTGCCTGTGTCCTGCCGCTTCATCGTTCCGGCCCTACAACCGGAGCGCCACGTAGGAAAGGTTGCACGGCTTCACGCAATTGCGCTCGACGCTTGCTTCGCGCCATTGCATTACCTAACTAATACACCATGAGCGACCCTTACAGCACACTGGGCGTAGCCCGCGGCGCAGACGAAAAGGACATCAAGTCCGCCTATCGCAAGCTCGCCAAGGAACTGCACCCGGACCGCAACAAGGACAATCCCAAGGCGGCGGAACGCTTTTCCGACGTCACCAAGGCCTATGACTTGCTCTCCGACAAGGAGAAGCGGGCCCAGTTCGACCGTGGTGAGATCGACGCCGAGGGCAATCCGACCATGCCGTTCGGCAATGGCGGGTTCCGTGGAGGACCCTTTGGCGGCGGCGCGGGCGGACAACGCAGCTATTCGAGCCACGACTTCGGCGGCGGCGAGGAAATGGACCTCAGCGATCTGTTCGAAGGCCTTTTCGGTCGCGGCGGCCCGCGCGGCGGTGCCGGAGCTTCGGGTTTCGGCCGCCGCCCACCGCCTCCACCCCAGCGCGGCGCCAATATCAATTACCGACTCAAGGTTCCCTTCGTCGATGCCGCGACGCTCAAGCCGCAACGCATCACGCTGGGCGATGGCAAGACGATCGATCTCAAGCTGCCTGCCGGGGTCGAGGACGGCACGCAGATGCGCCTCAAAGGCAAGGGCGAGCCGGGTCCTGCCGGCGCGGGCGATGCACTGGTAACGATCGATGTCGACGAACATCCCTACTTCAAGCGCGATGGCGACGATGTTCGGCTCGAATTGCCCGTCACGCTGGACGAGGCGGTGAACGGCGCCAAGGTCAAGGTGCCCACGGTGGATGGCCCGGTCATGCTGACCGTCGCCGCCGGATCGGGATCGGGCAAGATATTGCGCCTCAAGGGCAAGGGATTTTCCAAGCGCAGCGGAGGTCGCGGAGACCAGCTGGTGGCGCTTGAGATCGACCTGCCGGACGATATCAGCGAACTGGCAGCCAAGCTCGAAGGCTGGAAGGACGACAGCCCCGTCCGTGCGCGCTTCGGACTCTGATATCCACCGCCGATCGCATTCGGCGCGCGGCCTTGCTCGACACATGCCGCTGGATCGTTAGAACCGGACGCCATGGCTCCGCACGGCATCACGGACCCCAAGCGCCCCGGCCCGCCCACGCCGGACTATTCACCCGAAGCGCGCCGGCGCGAAGCCATCGCGCAGAAGTCATCGCATCTCAGCCGGGTGAAGACGGCCGTCGGGCCGGGCACGCGGTTTCGCGAAGTGTTCAAGCGTGTCGCCATCGGCACCTATAATGACGGTTTCATCCATGCCGGGAACCTCGCCTACATGGCGATGCTGGCGATCTTCCCCTTTTTCATCACCGGCGCGGCGATCTTCACCGCGATTGGCGAGGAGCAGGAGCAGGCCGCCGTCATTTCCGCCGTGGTCACCGCCTTTCCGCCAACCGTGGCCAATGCGATCGAGCCGGTCGCGAGGAGCGTGGTCGATGCCCGCAGCGGATGGCTGCTATGGGTCGGCGGGCTGTTCGGCTTGTGGACCGTCACCAGCCTGATCGAGACGATTCGCGACATCCTCCGGCGCGCCTACGGTACCGAGGCGACCCGCGCCTTCTGGCAATACAGGCTGTTTTCGGCAGGCATGATCATCATCGCCGTGCTGCTGCTGATCCTCTCGCTTTTCGCCCAGGTCGCCATCGGCACCGCGCAGCAGGTAATTTCGGCCAATTTCCCGGAACTCACCCGCCTGCTGGGCCAGCTGGCATGGTCGCGGATCATCCCGGCAGCCGGCCTGATGGCCTCGATCTACATGCTGTTCTACACGCTGACGCCTGCCGCCTACCGCGCGCGCCGCTATCCCAAATGGCCCGGCGCACTGCTTGTCACGCTATGGTGGATCGTCATCACGATCATCATGCCGCGCATCTTGCGGGTGATGATCGCCTATGACCTCACCTATGGATCTCTGGCCGGCGTAATGATCGCGCTTTTCTTTTTCTGGCTTGTCGGACTAGGGATGGTGGCAGGTGCGGAATTGAACGCCGCCCTGGCCGAGACGCCTGAGGAGGAAGAGGTGTCCGAAGCCGGGGAAGAGTCCGAGGAAACGCAGGAGAGCAGGTCATGACATCGCTGATGGGGGGAAAGAAGGGCCTGATCATGGGGCTGGCCAACGACAAGTCGCTGGCCTGGGGCATAGCCCAGAAACTGCACGAGCATGGTGCGGAAATGGCCTTTTCCTACCAGGGCGATGCCTTGCTCAAGCGCGTTGCGCCGCTGGCCGAACAGGTCGGTTCCGATTTCCTGATTCCCTGTGACGTGTCCGACATGGATGCGATGGACGTGGCCTTCGGTGAAATCGAAAAGCGCTGGGGCAAGCTCGATTTCCTCGTCCACGCCATCGGATTCTCGGACAAGAGCGAGCTGCGCGGCAAATATGTCGATACCAGCCTCGAAAACTTCCTGATGACGATGAACATCTCGGCCTACTCGCTGGTCGCCGCCGCCAAGCGCGCCGCGCCGCTGATGGCCGAAGGCGGGAGCATCGTGACGCTGACCTATTACGGCGCGGAAAAAGTCGTGCCGCATTACAATGTCATGGGTGTGGCCAAGGCAGCGCTGGAAACCAGCGTGCAATATCTCGCCAATGACCTCGGGCCGGACAATATTCGCGTCAACGCGATCAGTGCCGGGCCGATCAAGACGCTTGCCGCCAGCGGGATCGGCGATTTCCGCTACATCCTGAAGTGGAACGAGCTGAACGCCCCGCTGCGTCGCAATGTCACGATCGAGGATGTCGGCGGTTCCGGGCTCTACTTCCTCTCGGACCTGTCTTCCGGCGTGACCGGCGAAGTGCACCATGTCGATGCCGGCTACCACCTGGTCGGCATGAAGCAGGAAGACGCACCCGACATCTCGCTCGCCTGAGCCAGCTTTCAAGGCTCGTTTGTTCGTGGTATGTTCCTGTCTCCGAATCGGAGGAGGGAAGCATGATCACGGGTGGATGCAGGTGTGGAGCGGTGCGTTTCGAGGCGGAAGGGGACATCCCCCACCACGCCCTGTGCCATTGCCGCGATTGCCAGATGGCGCATGGCGCGCCGATCGTCGGATGGATTGCTTTCAAGAGTGACGGCTTCCGCATCACGCAAGGTAAGCCGGTCTCCTATACCGGCGAGTCAGGATCGACCCGGAGCTTCTGCGGTACGTGCGGGACGCCACTCGTCTTCGTGAACGAGGAGATGCTGCCCGGCATCGTCGACGTTCCCGACGTCATCCTCGACGAGCCCGATGCCCATGAACCGCAAGCGCAGATCCAGACGGCGGATCGGCGCGGCTACATGACCAAGCTTGGCGATATGCCGGAATTCGAGCGCTGGCCCGGCAACTGATCAGGCCCAGCCCAACCACAGGTCGGAAAAGAAGGCGATCCAGGCCGCGAACAGCGCATACATCAGCCCTCGCGCCAGCGGGTGCGGTTCGCGCGCAAGGTCGGGGCGTTTCGCCGGATATGTCAGCACCACATTGCTGCCGGCCTCGGGCGTGGGTTTGGCGTAAGCGGTCTGGCCGGGAATTTCGAATGACCGCTCACCATGCTGGAACGCGAAGATCGGCGTGAAGCCGTCCGACCCCGAAACGTGGCGCACTACACGTGCACGCACCCGACGGACTCCCTGTGTCAGTCGCAAGAGATCGGTCCTGCCGACAACCCACAGGGCATAGAGCGCAATAAGGACCGCCGGAATGGCGATGAGCTGGACCATGCAGGGCGATTAGCCTGCGCGGCGCCGCTCCTCAATCGCCGGTTCCACAATCGGGCGCGGCTGATCGGGCCAGATGCCGCGCGTGTCATAGACCTGCTTGTCGGCGCGTTCGGCCAGAGGGACGGACTTGAACACGTCGTGGTCAACCAGGACCACCATCACGTCGCATGTCTCAAGCGCAGTATCGACATCGATCAATTCCGCACCCGTATCGGTGAACTCGATCGGTAGCTCGGCTGCGTAAGGCTCGACAATCTTGATCCGATCTCCGAAGCGGCGCGCCAAGGTTGCGGCCACCAGGCGCGCCGGGCTTTCGCGGAAATCGTCGATATTCGCCTTGAAGGCGAGGCCGAGACAGGCGACGCGCGCACCCGGATTGGCTTCGACCAGTTCGGCCGCGCGGGCGATCACATGGTGGATCTTGGCATCGTTGACGCCGCGCGCGGTGCGGATCAGCGGCGTATGCTCGGGCGCGCCATTGACGATGAACCACGGATCGACCGCGATGCAATGCCCGCCCACGCCGGGACCGGGATTGAGGATGTTCACGCGCGGGTGGCGATTGGCGAGGCGGATCACCTCCCACACGTCGAGCCCCATGGAATCGGCCACGATCGAAAGCTCGTTGGCGAAGGCGATATTGGTATCGCGATAGGCATTCTCGACCAGCTTGGTCATTTCCGCGCTCGCAGCATCGGTGGTGACGCAGGTGCCACGTACGAAGCGCTTGTAGAAGGCCAGCGCCTTCCTCGCGCAGCGCGGCGTGATCCCGCCGATCGAGCGGTCATTATTGGTCAGTTCCTCGAGGATGCGGCCGGGAAGGACGCGCTCGGGGCAATAGGCGATGGCCACGTCGGGCGTGCCCTCGGTCAGGCCGGGCATGGCCAGGTCCGGGCGCTGGCTCGCGATCATGTCGCGCATCTGCGCAGTCGTGCCCACGGGCGAGGTGGATTCGAGGATGATGGTATCGCCGGGCTTGAGGACGCGGGCGACGTTCTTCGCCGCTTCGAGGACATAGGAGATGTCGGGCGTATGCTTGCCGTCCTTGGCGAAGGGCGTTGGCACGGCGATCACGAACACATCCGCCGGGGCGACTTCGAGCGAGGCCTTGAGCAGGCCGCGCTGGACCACGCCATGCACCAGCCCGTCGAGATCGACTTCCTCGATATGGATCTCGCCGCGATTGATCGTGTCGACCACGCTTGGCGTCACATCGACGCCGTGCACCTTCATGCCGCTTCGCGCGATGATCGCAGCAGTGGGCAGGCCGATATAGCCAAGCCCGATAACAGATACTGTCGGTAGCGTCTCGCCGCGCATGGATTGCCTTTCGCGTCCAAAATTCGCGGAAAGCCTTACAATGGCGAGGTAAACGAAGCGGTAATGTTGGGCTCGTTTGTGTTGCGCTCGCCCATCCGGGCTCGCATCCTCGGGGCTGTTCCCTTCCCCGGAACAAGTCCGGGTGCGGGGCCCCTGCGGGCGGGCGGTCGCCCTTGCGGTCGACTGGTCGTCGACCGTTCCAGCGCAAATCAACTATGCCGACAAAGCAGGTCGCAGATGCGTTCGGCGCTATTGCCGTCGCCGAAGGGATTATGCGCGCGGGCCATGGCCTGATAGGCATTTTGATCGTCGAGCAACCGGTTGGCTTCCGAAACAATCCGATCGGCATCGGTGCCCACCAGCAAGGCAGTCCCCGCCTCGACGCCTTCCGGACGCTCGGTCGTCTCGCGCATGACGAGCACGGGCTTGCCCAGCGCCGGAGCCTCTTCCTGCACGCCGCCGCTATCGGTCAGCATCAGGTCGCAAATATCGAGCAGCCGCGCGAAATGCGGATAGTCGAGCGGTTCGATCATGGCGACATCGTCGACGCCGCCGAGCTCGGCCTCCATCACCTTGCGTACATTGGGGTTGAGGTGGACAGGGAAGATCACAGCCACTTCGGGCCGCGCGGCAAGGCGGCGAATGGCATCGGCAATCGCCTGCATGCCCTCGCCGAAATTCTCGCGCCTGTGCGAGGTAACGCCGATGATGCGCTTATGCGCGAAACGCTGTTCGAGCTCGGCCAGTCCTTCGGCGAGCTGCGGCTCACCCTCGATCTTGGCCGTTACCCATTGTAGCGCGTCGATCACCGTATTGCCGGTGACATGGACGATGCCGGGATCGACATTCTCCGCCAGCAGCGCGTTCCTGGCCGTCTCGGTCGGCGCACAATGCAGCGCTGCGATCGAGCCGATGACCTTGCGGTTCACCTCTTCGGGCCAGGGATGGTAGATATTGCCGCTGCGCAGCCCCGCCTCGACATGGCAGACGGGGATCTTGCGGTAATAGGCCGCCATGGCCCCGCTCATCGCGGTGGCGGTATCGCCCTGCACCACCACCCAGTCAGGCTGTTCCTCGTCCAGCACCTGGCCGATGCCGGTGAGCAGGCGCGCTGTGAGCTGGTCGAGCGACTGGTCGGGCTGCATCAGGTCGAGATCGTGATCTGCGACCACGCCCGAGATCTCCAACACCTGGTCGAGCATGCCGCGATGCTGGCCGGACACGCAGACACGGCTGACGAAGCGGTCATCCGCCTCCAGCGCGTGGATCAGCGGAAACAGCTTGATTGCCTCGGGAAGTGTGCCGAAAACCGTCAGGATGCGCCGTGGGCCTGCCATGGGCATCCCATTAGCGCAGCTAGTGTTAACTATGACCTACCCCCACTCAATTGGTGGCAGGGCGCTCGGGAATTTCGTCCGGATCGACCACCTGGGGCATTGCCTCTTCCTCGCCCGGAAGCGGGGCATCGCGCTCCGATTCGAGCTGGCGCATATAGGATTCCTCGAGCTCCTCGACGCGGCGCTGCGTCGCGGCAGCCTCGGCGTCGATTTCGGACAGGCGGTCCGCGCGGGCTTCCTCGATCAACTGGCTGAAGCGTATATCCTGGCCCTCGGCACGATCGGCATAGGCGTTCTCGATCATCTGGATGGTGCAACCCAGATCACCGCCTGCGCCGACCGGGGTGCAACTCTGCTGGCCGAAACGGCCGACCTGTTCGAAGCTGCGCACGCGCGCGGTCCAGGAATCATTGGCCGGATCATCGCTCTGCCGCAAATTGGGCGGGATGCGATAGCGCTCGCTCTCATCCATACGCGCGCAGACGGTAATCGTGTCGTCGGTGCTCTCGGGACATTCGTCGTCACCATAGATGATGACCGTGTTGACGCGGTCGCCCGCCTCGTCCTGCGCCGTGGCAGGGGCACTCACAATGGCGGCCAGCCCGGTCGTAACAGCAAGCGCAATCAGGCGTTTCATCATCTCATCCTCAAAATTCGGCCCTGGGCACAGGAGCACACAGAAGGCCCTTATAGGGGTCTAACGGCGCTGAACCATATCTGAAGCGCGCGCACCAGACCCTGACAAATATCAAATCTTTTCCGAAAGGCGGATCGCCGCGCGACAACCCAGCCTGATGGCGGCGGAAAGCAGCGGATAGGCCGGCGCGCGTTCGGCACCGGCGGCAAGAGCCGCGTCGCGATGCTCGCGCTCATCGTCGCGAAAGCGCGTAATCATGTCGGCCAGTTCGGGATCGTCGCCATCTTTTTCGAGCGCCTCGAGCTGGCGCGAATAATGCTCGTCAATCTCGGTTTCGATGGCTGCCGTGCAGGCCATGGCCGCTTCCGGCCCGATCATCGCCGTGCCCGCGCCAAGCGCAAAGCCGGCTACGTGCCAGAAAGGCTGCAGGGCGGTGGGGCGCACGCCGCGTTCGGCCATCAGCCGGTCAAATTCCTCGCGATGACCCACTTCCTGGTCGGCCATGGCGCGAATCTCCGCCGAGTGCGGACCGCGATCGCCCATCACCGCCAATTGCCCGGCATAGATGCGCGTCGCACCGAATTCTCCAGCCTGGTCGACGCGGATCATTTCCGAACGGTCGGGTTTCATGCTGTCTCCTTGCGCGACATGAGCACCCATATCGCAATGGCCGAGCCGATGGAAATCACCGCATTGAATCCGGCCAGCGAAATGCCGGCCAGCGTCCATTGCGGAACATCGCAGCGGATAAGCGGGGTGTTGAGGATGGCATCGAGCGCATTGGCACCCTCGGCCTCCACCGCGGCGCAGGCGGTGATGCCTTCCCAGAAGCCATATTCTACGCCCGCATGGAACACGCCGATTGCGCCCGAAGTGAAGGTTCCGCCCGCGGCGATTGCGATCCACAGCCGCTTGGGCGGAATGGCAAAGGAAGCCAGCGCGAATCCGACGGCGGCGAAATGCGGCCAGCGCTGCCACCAGCACATCTCGCACGGATAGAGGCCGAAACCATATTCGGAGATATAGGCCCCCGCCAGCAGCAGGAAGGGAACGGCCAGCGCAAGGCGCTGCGCAAGCGCGGTCGAACTGTTCATGATCGCGACCCTAATTGCGCGAGGCAGCGGGCGGCGTGGCCAGCGCGATACCGGTAGTCCGGCGCAGCGTGCGCACGGCATAATCGAGCTGGAAATCGTCCACGCCCTGCTCCTCGAGCTGTTCGGCGGTCAGCTGGAAACGCGGATCGTCGATACGGTCCGCCTCGAGCGCTTCGTCGTCATAGTCGATCTCGTTCACCAGGTGGCCGCGCAGATCGCTTTCGCGCAGGGCGTAGCGCTGGCGCCTTTCGGCATCGGGATCGGACAATTGCGGCACGCGGATATCGGGCTCGATCCCGCCTTCCTGCACGCTGCGGCCCGAAGGCGTGAAATAGCGCGCCGTGGTCAGCTTCAGGGCGGAATCGCGCGTCAGCGGCAGCAGCGTCTGCACGCTGCCCTTGCCGAAACTGCGCTCACCCATGACAAGCGCACGGTGATGGTCCTGCAGGGCACCGGCGACGATCTCGCTCGCCGAGGCCGAGCCTTCGTCGATCAGCACGATGATCGGGGTGCCCTCGGCCACATCGCCGCGATAGACCGTTTCCGCCTCGTAATAGACGGTATCCTGGCGGTTGCGACCGCGCTGCGAGACGATCTGCCCATCGCTGAGGAAGAGGTCGGAAAGGGCCACCGCTTCGTCGAGCGAGCCGCCCGGATTGCGCCGCAGGTCGAGTACGATGCCGTTGAGGCGACCGGTGGCCTGCGTGCGCAGGTCGACGATCGCATCCTTCACGTCGACACCGACATCGCGGCTGAACTCGTTAACGCTGACATGGCCGATATTGCCTTCGAGCAATTCCCATGTGACCGGCTCCAGCTCGATCAGGCCGCGCGTTACCGTCACTTCCATCGGCTCGTCGCGGCCCTCGCGGAAGATCGTCAGGTCGATCGAGGTGCCCGCCGGTCCGCGCATCTGCGCCACGGCATCATTGATATCGAGGCCGTAGATCAGCTCGCCATCGATATGGGTGATGAAATCACCCGCCTTGACGCCGGCCTGGTCTGCCGGGCTGCCGCGGAAGGGGGAGACCACCTTCACCGCGCCGTCTTCCATCTGCACCGAAATGCCGAGGCCCTGGTAATTGCCATCGATCATCGTCTCGAGACGTTCGAGTGCCGCGCCATCGATGTAAGCGCTGTGCGGATCGAGCGAGGCAAGCATGCCGTCGATCGCGCCGCGAATGAGCACCTCGTCCTCTACCGGTTCGACATAGCTCGCCTTGATTCGCTGGTAAGTGGCGAAGAGCCGGGCGAATTCGGGCGAAGCGCGTCCCTCTACCTGGGCGAAACCTGCGGTGGCTGCAGGCAGCAATGCAACGGCAGTGCACAAGGCGGCAGCGCGAAAGGCGGAAGCGAAGTTCATGGGCAAATCCTGTTGCGTCCCTGACAGCTTGTATCGCAGCGCACGCCTGAACGCCAGATGAGGCTTTATGAGCTTGTACGGGATACCGATGCGGGACGGTTGGCACCGCTCTGCCTAACCCGTGAATTCGAGCGGATTGACCGCCTCCCCGCCCTGGCGAAGCTCGACGCCCACGGTCGGGCGACCTTCTCCGGCAGTGCCGATAGGCGCACCGCCGAGCAATTCCTCACCCACGCGGACATTGCTGCGCGCGAGCCCGGTCACGAGACTGGTCCAGCCTCCGCCATGCTCGATGATGACGATTTCGCCATAGCCGCGATAGGGACCGGCAAAGGCCACGCGGCCGTCTGCCGGGGCGACGACCTGCGCGCCGCCGATCGGGGCCAGCACCAGGCCCTGGCTGAGCCCGGCATCCACCGGTGCACCAAATCCTGTCACCGCGCGGCCCGATACGGGCAGGATATAGGGGCTGGGAGCAGTCAGCCTTTCGGAAGGTATTTCGGCAAGGGCTGCATCGGCGCTCGCGGGCGCGACCTCACCATCGGCAGGCCGCAGGACCGGCCCGGGCAGGGCGGCAAGCCGCTGGCGCAGCTCGGCCGCGCGATCGAGCTCGCCCACAAGCGAGTCGAGGTCGCGCGCCTCTTCGGCAAGGGCCAGCGCCCTTTCCGCCTCGCGACTGGCGCCTCCTTCGGCCTGCTGCGCCGCCAGCCGCTCGCGCGTTTCGACGGCAGCCAGTTCGCTGCGCCTCTCGGCCAGGCTCGTTTCTTCGACCCGCAACATGCTGGCCGCCTCCTCCGCTTCCTGCTGCAATTGCCGCCCACGCGAGATTCGTCCTCGCAGATCGACCGTACGCGCCTCGACGGCAGGGACGGTGCTCGACATGACCGCGCGCAGGTAAACAACATCGCGAACTTCGCCGGGACGTAGCACAGAGAGTACCAGGGGACGGCGGGTGAATTGCTGCAGGGCCGCGGTCAGTTTCACCAAGGGCTGCTGTTCCTGCCCCAGTTCTTCACGCAGGAGCGCGCGCTCGCCCTCGATCAGCTCGATCCGCGCTTCTGCTGCGGCGATGCCCGCCTCCGCCACCTGGATACGCGCGGCGAGCGCAGCGGCCTCGCGCGCCGCACGTTCGGCAGCATCGCCTGCCTGCTGCGCTTCCTGCTCGAAACGCTGACTGCGCGCTTCGGCCTGCTCGCGCTCCTGCAGGGCCGCACGCAGGGCCGCACGCGTTTCGGCAGGGCTGTCATAAAGCTGCGAGCCCTGCCCCAGCGCGACAAAGCCAAACAGGAAACTAGCCAGGATAAGGGGAAGCCATCTCGCCATTCCCCTATCCTGACCTGTGATAGGGATGGCCGGCAAGGATGGAGGTGGCGCGGAAGAGCTGCTCCATCAGCATGGCGCGTGCCAGCAAATGCGGCCAGGTCGCCTTGCCGAAGGCCAGCAGCAGGTCCGCCTCGTCGCGCTCGGCCTGCGAATGGCCATCCGCCGCACCGAGCACGAAGCGGCATTCGCGCATGCCGCCATCGCGCCATTTCTCGAGGGTTTCGGCCAGTTTTTCGGAGGAAAGGTCCTTACCCTTTTCGTCGAGCAGGACGGTCTTGAAGGGCGTTTGCGGTTCGGCAACGCGGCCTCCCGTCTCCGGCAGCTCGGTCAGCTTGAGCGGCCAGGAAATGCGCCTTTCATAGCGCGCGACAAGCTCTGCTTCGGGGGAACGCCCGATCTTGCCGCGAGAGATTACATGCAGGAGCATGGGGTTTGTTTAGCCTCAAGCGCCGGCGCGTGCCATCCGGCACGCTTGGCTATCCTCGCTTCCGGGCAGGCAAGCTGCCCTCGCTGCGGGCGCGCAGTCGCGCTTGCCGGACCCTGCGGGTCCGGATCAATCCGCCCCGTAGTGAAAAAGAGAAGTATCGGTTCGCCGTCAGCGAACCGCAAGGCCGACTGGCCGTCCGCAGGTGCCCCGCAGCCGGAACGAATGTCCCGGCGGAGGGAATAGCACCGAGGATCGCACGCCCGGATGGGCGGGCGGAAACGAACTAGGCGGTTCCCGCCGCGGCTTTCACGCCCTCGTCTCCGAAGCCCCACATCCTTTCCAGGTTGTAGAAGCTGCGCACTTCGGGGCGGAACAGGTGCACGACCACGTCGCCTGCATCGATCAGCACCCAATCGGCAGCCGGCAGGCCTTCGATCTTGGGGGATGGCTCGCCCGCAGCCTTGAGCCTTTCGGCCAGCTTGGTGGCCATGGCGGCCACTTGCCTGGTCGAACGGCCCGAAGCGACGATCATGTGATCGGCGATCGAGCTTTTGCCTTCGAGCGGGATGGAGATCACTTCCTGGGCCTGGTCGTCCTCCAGAGATTGCAGGACGAGGGCATGAAGCGATCCGGGTTCGGCTTGGTCGAGTAGTGAGGTTTCAGTCATGGATATGATGGTTGCGGTGCCTGTCGATACGGGATGGCTTGCGCCCCCGAGAGTGGCTTGGGTCATCGCGACGTTTCATGCTCCTGATCATGGGAATGGACAAATTCAAGCATGGGCCCAGAGCGCCTCATGCGTTCTGTCCCCCCACCATATGATGGATTGCAGGATTGTGAATGAGGGAATGCGTCACTTCATCCCTGGGGGCAGGACCATCGAAACGGTCTGCCCAATCGGGATCCTCCGTACGGATCTTTGTGGCCGAACGCGGATCGGGATCGAAACGCAATTCAATCAGCGCTGGTGCGCTCCATTCGCCCCGGTTTCGCAAACCGCCTGCGGATAACCGGTAACGCCGCAGCCAGGCCATCGCGGGGCTCGCGAGGGCATCCTCATCATAACCGGGCCTTGCAATGACCGCAATCGGCATTTCTCGCGCTATCTGCCGCCAGTTCTTCCACTTGTGGAACTGGGCAAGGTTATCTGCCCCCATCAGCCAGACGAAACGGCGTTTGGGAAACAGCCGCGTAACCGCCTGGAGCGTGTCGGCGGTGTAGCGCGTCCCCAGCTCGCGCTCGATCGCGGTGACCTTGATCGGCGCATTGCGGCTCATCGCCTTGGCCGAGCGTACGCGCGCTGCCAGCGGGGCCATGCCTTCGACCGGCTTCAGCGGATTTCCGGGGGAGACCATCCACCACACCTCGTCCAGCCCGAGCGCGAGCATGGCGAACAGCGTAATGCGCCTGTGGCCGGCATGGGCGGGATTGAAGGACCCGCCAAGGATGCCGGTGAGCGGACCCGCCCGGCCGCGCCTATAGCGCATGGCGCGCCATCAGCTTGGCGAACGCCGCGGTGTGACGCGAAAGCCATGGCGCACATTCTGCGCCTTGATCGCCCAGGCGGGATATTCGTCGTCGAGCTTGCCCACTTCGTCCAGCTCGGCCAGTTCCTCGCTCGTCAGCTCGATATCCGATGCGGCAAGGTTCTGTTCCAGCTGGTCCGCGCGCTTGGCTCCGACGATGACCGAACCGGTGACGGGTTGGTGCAGCAGCCAGGCGAGCGCGATCGAGGCGACGCCAACCCCGCGCGCTTCGGCCATGGGACGCATCGCTGCGACCGCATTCCTGGCCAACAGTTTGTCGGCGCGCGGGAAATCGATCTTGGCGCGGCGACCTTCGCCCGAGACTTCGCCATCCTCGCCGAAATCGTACTTGCCCGAAAGCAGGCCGCCGACCAGCGGGCTCCAGACCATCAGGCCGAGCCCTTCGGACAGCATCATCGGCACGATCTCGCGCTCGAGCTCGCGGCCCGACACGGCATAGAAGGCCTGGTTGGAGATGAACTTGTCCCAGCCGCGCTTCTCGGCAATGCCCAGCGCCTTGGCGATCTGCCACGCGGCCCAGTTGGACACGCCGATATAGCGCGCACGGCCAGAGCGGACGATGTCCTCCATCGCGCGCAGGCCTTCTTCGATCGGGGCAATCGGGTCCCAGCCATGGATCTGATAGAGATCGACATGGTCGAGGCCGAGCCGCTCGAGGCTGGCATCCACCTGGTACAGCAAGTGATAGCGGCCATAGCCGCTATCGTTCGGACCATCTCCCATCGGACCCATGCCCTTGGTCGCGATCACGATCTGGTCGCGCGCAATGCCGAGATCGCGCAAAGCCTGGCCGACGAACTCCTCGCTCTGCCCGGCGGAATAGACATTGGCCGTGTCGATGAAGTTCACCCCGCCATCGACCGCCTGTTTGACCAGCGCAGTCGAGCCGGCCTGGTCGAGATCGTGCTGGAAGAAGGCGCTGGGCTTGTTGCCGAAGGTCATGGCGCCAAGGCACAGTTCGGAAACGACGAGACCGGAATTGCCGAGCTGGTTGTAGCGCATACTCTCTCCCCTCTTCGCCCACTGGGCGGAAATTGCGTTTAAGGGCGCGCCTGCCCCGTGCCGTGAACCTGCCACTTGTAGGTCGTCAGCCCTTCAAGCGCGACGGGGCCGCGCGCATGCAGGCGGCCCGTGGCAATGCCGATTTCCGCACCGAGGCCGAATTCGCCGCCATCGGCATATTGCGTCGAGGCATTGTGCATCACGATGGCGCTGTCGACTTCGTTGAGGAAACGCTCCGCCGCAGCCTCGTCTGCGGTCACGATGGCATCGGTATGGCCCGAGGAATGCAGCGCGATATGATCCATCGCCGCATCGAGCCCGTCGACCACCGCAACCGAGGCGATGGTGTCGAGATATTCGGTGTCCCAGTCATTAGCGCTGGCGGGCTTGATCCGCGGATCGAGCGCCTGCGCACGTGCGTCGCCGCGCAATTCGCAGCCTGCATCGAGCAGCGCGCCGACGACCGCGCCCGAAGCGGGGAAATTCGCATCGAGCAGCAAGGTCTCCAGCGCACCGCAAATGCCGGTGCGGCGCATCTTGGCATTGACCGCAATCGCCTTCGCCATTTCGGGATCGGCTGCCGAATGGATGTAGGTGTGGCAAATGCCGTCGAGATGGGCGAGCACGGGGACGCGGGCATCGTTCTGCACGCGCTCGACCAGGCCCTTGCCGCCACGCGGCACGATCATGTCGATCAGCCCGGCAGCGCGCAGCATGCCACTGACCGCCTCGCGGTCCTGCGTCGGCAGCAGCTGGATCGCTTCGCCGGGGACACCTTCCGCCTCGATCCCTTCGACCAGGGCAGCATGGATGGCGCGGTTGGAATTGACGGCTTCGCTGCCGCCGCGCAGCAGGCAGGCATTGCCCGAACGCAGGCACAGGGCAGCAGCATCGGCGGTCACGTTGGGACGGCTTTCATAGATGATGCCGATCAGCCCGATGGGGATACGCCGGCGGACCATTTCAAGGCCCGAAGGTACGCTGGACTTGTCGATCACCAGGCCGACCGGATCGGGCAGCGAGGCGACGTTCTCGACTGCCTTGGCCACGCCTTCAAGCCGCTCTTCGTCCAGCCGCAGTCGATCGACCATGGCGCCCGACAGGCCATTGGCCTTTGCTGCAGCGACATCGAGGGCATTGGCGGAAAGGATCTGCGGGGCATGTTGGCGCAGGCTGGCAGCGGCAGACATCAGCGCCTTGGCCTTCTCCGCATCGCTCATCCGCGCAAGCACGCGCTGGGACGCGCGGCCCGCCCGGGCAAGCCGGTCCACCAGCACGTCAACGTCTTCATCAAGAGGCAAAACTTCGGCCATGGGCGGCCACCTAACACCGGCCAGCGAGCTTGTCAGGCGGAATCGGGCGAGCGAATCGATTCTGCCTGAACGCGAAAGGTTCCCGGAAAATCGTCCCTATTTCGCACGGGTGAAACGTTTCACCGCGCGATGTGTTCGTTTCGCCCCATACGTTAAGAAGTCCGATGGACCTTGCGCGCATCCACGTTACGCATTTGTACAAGTTGGGATCGGGAAATTACGGGGTCGTTTTGCAGACACAGAAATCCGTTGGCTATTGGGCCCGCGTTCGGTCGTGGTTCCCGGAACGCGAGTTCTTCATGCGCTCGCAGGGCCAAGTCCGATTCCTGACCATTACCACTCGCATGCAGATGGCCGTTGCCGGCACCGTCTCCGTGCTTCTGCTCGGTTATGGCACTTCCATGGGGGCCATGGCGATCAGCCAGTGGCAGGCCAGCAATGAACGCGCCGAACTGCTGACGCGCGAAGCACAGGTCGCCCAGGCCGAACACCGGCTTGACGATTATCGCGACGATATCGAGGCGACCACAGCAGATCTGGCCAAGCGGCAGGACCTGCTCGATTCGATCTATTCCATGCTGCCGGAGGACCTTCTCGCCGCCAGCGCCGACGAAGCAGACACCGTTTCCGATAGCAGCGAAGAAGCCGAAGAACTGATCGGCCTGATCGAGGACGCCATCCCCGAAGCCGCCGGCCTGGCCCGGATCGAGGCGCGCCAGCTCGCCTTCGTGGAGGCCCTTACCCGCTATGCCGACCGCCGGGCAGACCGCACGGAGCAGGCGATCCGCCAACTCGGACTGGACCCGCGCATGGTGATGGTCGCCGACAATGAGGCAATGGGTGGTCCGCTCGAGCTGCTCGCTTCAGATGCCGACGGTTCGCTCGATCCGCGCTTCGAGCGCATGGTTCTGAGCCTTTCGCGCATGTCCTCGCTCGAGCGCGGCCTCGCCGAAATCCCGCAGGTCATGCCGGCAGACATGCGCAACATCTCTTCCGGCTTCGGCTATCGCCGCGATCCCTTCACCGGTCGCGCCGCCATGCACAAGGGCCTCGATTTCCGTGGCCGTACCGGCGCGCCGATCCTCGCCGCCGCCGATGGCCGCGTCTCATTCGTGGGGACCAAGTCGGGTTACGGACGCGTGGTCGAAATCAGTCATGGAAATGGCATGATGACGCGCTATGCGCACATGTCGCGCCAGACGGCGCGTGTGGGGCAGGAAGTCACCGCGGGTGATCAGATCGGCAAGATCGGCAGCACCGGCCGATCGACCGGACCGCACCTGCATTTCGAAGTCCATGTCAATGGGCGCGCGGTCAATCCGCGGCCCTTCCTGGAGACAGCCCCCGATGTTCTCGAAGAAGCCCGAGCAGAATTCACCCACTCAGAGCACGCGACCGATGGCGAGTAACAGTTCCACCTTTTCCGTGATTGGCCCCGACGTGGTCATCAAGGGCGATATCGAAGCCTCGGCCGACCTGCATGTGGACGGCACGATCAATGGCGACATCAAGTGCGCCTCGCTCGTGCAGGGCGAAGCGAGCACAATCGAAGGCTCCATCGATGCCGAGCGGGCGCGCCTGTCCGGAAAGGTCAAGGGCACCATCACGGCGCGCGAATTGGTCGTGCTCAAGAGCGCGCGGATCGAAGGGGACGTGTCCTATGAGACGCTGACCATCGAACAGGGCGCAGCAGTCGATGGGCGGTTCGCACCCAAGCAGCGCAATGCCGCTCCGCTGGGCAAGCCGGCAACGCAGGGCGATGAGGGGCGCAAGCCGTCCGGCGATTCCAACCTGTCGCTGGCAGTCTGACGCGGCGGACCTGCACAAACCCGATACGAAAAAGGGCGGCGCAGTGGCCGCCCTTTTCATTTCAGGAACCGGAAGTGCGTGACCGGATCAGCTGTCCTGCCCGGCATTTTCCTCGGCAGCGCGCTTCGCTTCGAGCCACGCCTCGGCCTCGGCTTCCTGTGCCGCCTCAGCGGCGGCCTTGGCAGCCGCTTCGCGTTCCGCCTTGAGCTCCTCGATCAGCGCTTCGCGATCGTCCTTCTTGGGAACGACCACTTCCTCGCCCTCCTCGACACCGGTCGCTTCGGCCTGGGCTGCCGCCTTCTTGGCAGCCTTGGCGACGGCGGCATCGAGCTCGCGCTGCGAACACAGGCCAAGGGTTACTGGATCCTTGGGCTGGATGTTCTGGATGTTCCAGTGCGAACGCTCACGAATGGCGTTGATGGTGTTGCGCGTGGTGCCGATCAGCTTGCCGATCTGTGCGTCGGAGATCTCCGGGTGGTTGCGCAGGATCCAGGCGATACCGTCGGGCTTGTCCTGCCGCTTGGACACCGGCGTGTAGCGCGGACCCTTGGTACGGCTGACATCGACGGGAGCCTTCTGCATCTTCAGGGCATAGGAAGAATCGGCCTGGCCCTTCTCGATTTCCTCATGCGTCAGCTCGCCCGAATGGACGGGATCGCGACCGGTATATTTCGAGCTGGCAAGGTCATCCGCCATGGCCTGTACTTCGAGGATGTGCAGGCCGCAGAATTCCGCGATCTGCTCGAAGCTGAGCGAGGTGTTGTCGACCAGCCAGCTGGCGGTCGCATGGGGCATCAGGGGAGTGGGCTGGGCCACGTCGAATCTCCGTACGAAATAAAAGGGCCGCCCCTTGCGGAGCGGCCATTGCAGAGAGTGATGTAGGCTGTTTGAGCCTTTTCGGCAAGCTATTGCGCGCCTTGCAGCCGATCAGGCTGTCGCGGGCGCCAGCCTAGCGGGCCGAGCCGGCTGCGCAATCGGCGCCAAGGCGCCAAGGAACTGGTCGGTACTGGCATCCCAGCTATAGGAGCGGCCATGTGCCAGGCAGGCCTCGCGATCGCGCTGGAGCGCGCCGGCAATGGCCCGTTCGAGCGTCTCGTCCATCACCCCGCTCTCCGTGGTCAGAACATCGAGCGGACCGGGCACAGGATAGGCTGCAACGGGCGTGCCACAGGCCAGCGCCTCGATCATCACCAGGCCGAACGTGTCGGTCCTGCTGGGGAAGACGAATACGTCCGCCCCGGCATAGCAGGCGGCCAGCGCCTCACCCGTACGTTTGCCGAGGAAATGCGCCGCAGGGAACCGCGCCTTGAGCTTTTCCAGCGCCGGACCATCGCCGACCACCACCTTGGAGCCGGGATGGGTGTTGGAGAGGAAGGCCTCGATATTCTTCTCCACCGCAACGCGGCCGACATAGAGCTGGATCGGGCGCTCGAGCTTGAAGAACAGGTCGGGCGGCGCGTGGTCGGGACCGAATGTGGCGATATCGACGCCGCGGCTCCAGTGACGCAGATGGGTCAGGCCCTGCTCGCGTAATTCCTGGCGGATCGTTTCGGTCGCCACGAGGATATTGCGCGCCGGTGCATGGAAACGGCGGATGACGGGCCAGAAGAGGCTCGCCGGCAGACCGGTTCGCCGTGCGACATATGCGGGGAACTGCGTGTGATAGGCGGTGGTGAAAGGCCGTTTCGTGCGCAGGCACCAGCGCCGCGCTGCCCAGCCGAGCGGACCTTCGGTAGCGATATGCACCGCATCGGGCTGCAAGGCGCCAAGCCTCCTTCCGAGCCGCCGCGAGCCGACCAAAGCGAGGCGGATCTCCGGATAGCTCGGGCAGGGGAAGGAGCGATACTGGTCGGGCGCAATCACGTCCACCTGGTGTCCGCGCGCGCGCAAATGCTGCGTTACCGTACTCAGCGTGCGGACCACGCCATTGACCTGCGGGGACCAGGCATCGGTGACGAGGGCGATCTTCATCGGGCTCGTTCCGCCAGGCCGCGCGTCAGGCGGCCTCCGCCACTTTGCGCTCGTTCTCGAAGGTCGCGTCTTCGGCTGCGTCCTGGTCGCGCTTGGCCATTTCCTCGGGCCAGTGAAGGATCTCCATGCGCCCGTCCATGTGCTCGACCAGCGCGTTGCAGCCTTCCACCCAGTCGCCATCGTTCCAGTATTCGACGTTCTTGCCGTTCTGTTCGAAAAGGCGGAATTCGGCGGTGTGGATGTGGCCGCAGACCACGCCATCGACGCCGCGTTCGGCTGCGGCGCGGGCCACCACTTCCTCGTACTTGCCGATGAATTCGACCGCGTTCTTGACCTTGTGCTTGGCCATCTTGGAAAGCGACCAATAGGGCAGGCCGAGCCAGCGGCGGATCACGTTCACCTTGTGGCTCAGGCCCATCATGAAGACGTAGAGCGCGTCGCCGACGAAGGCGAGCCAACGGTGCGAAAGCATCACTGCGTCGAACTCGTCGCCATGCAGCACCATCAGGCGGCGTCCGTCCGCCGTATCGTGGAAGGCCGCGCGACGAATCTCGATACCGCCGAAATTCAGCCCGGAGAACTGACGGAACATTTCGTCATGGTTGCCCGGGATATAGACGATGCGCGTGCCGCGCTTGGCGCGCTTGAGGATGCGCCAGATGATGTCGTTATGCGCATCGGGCCAGTAGAATTTCTTTTTCAGGCGCCAGCCATCGATGATGTCGCCCACCAGGTACATGGTCTCGCTGTCGACGCTGTCGAGGAAGTCTATCAGCAGCTCGGCATTGCAGCCCTTGGTGCCAAGGTGGATGTCGCTCACCCAGATCGTACGGAACTTGCGCCGGCCGACTTTGGCCGGTTCGGGAATCGACGGCTCATGCCGATCGAAATCGGGAAAGGCCGAGCCCGTGTCGCTGGTACCGAAATTTCCCTGGATGTAATCGCCAAACATGCACGAATCGTCCTGTGGAGCCTCTTCTCGGCTCAGATTCAGTGCACGGGAATTATGACATGCGATTCACAGTTCAGGGACAGAACGGGGACAATATTACCGTTCTGAGTCATAAAATTTCTGCACCGCGAAACGCTTAACGCACGATATAGGCCTGCTCGCCAAGCCAGGGGGACGTCATGTTGTAAGGGACGGTTACGAACACCGCCTCGACCCCGGCGATCTTGCCGTCGACAATCTTGAACAGTTCGAGCAGCACGAAGGAATGCGGGAAGTAGAAGAGCGACTTGTGGCGGCTGCCATCGGTCCAGGTAATGTCCGTAACGCTGCCCGAATGATCGATGAAACCGGCGGCGCAGACGATGCCCTTTTCCTCATCCACCAGCGGGAAACGGCGATCGCGCAGACGGTCGTCATAGATATACTGGCCAAGCTCGAATTGCGGGCCGGTGCCCATGCGGGCGATCGGGTAGCCTTCGATCTCGGTATTGGTCGTCTGCAGGCCGTTCTCGATGCGATCGCAATCCTCGGTGAATTCGGTGAAGAGCTTGCCGTCATTGAGCTGTATGGTGTCGAAATAGCCATCGGCGATGGAGATCATCCGCGCGCGCGGCACGCGCTGCTCCACCGGAACGTCGTCGAGCATGAGCCGGCGCGGCGCGGAATATCCCTCGATATCGGGGAAAGGGCCGAATTCGAATTCGCGACAAATGATCGTCTCGATCTCGGCAATGCCCTGCTCGGTCACAGCAAGGCGCAGCGCCATGATTGCCGGATTGCCCCACTCCTCGATAATACCGAACCAGCTCACCTGGCCGTTCTCGGGATCGGCGCATTTGAGGTCGTAATTGTCGCGACGTCCGGAGATCGTGTTCCACAGCCCGTCACCCAGTGCGATCTGGACATTGTTTTCGGTGAAGATCACATGGTCGGCAAGGTCGAGGCGCGACAGGTCCCGCGCGACCAGTGCATCGAGATAGGCCTCGGCCTGTGCGTAGAGCTCGGCGCGGGTCCATGCCTTCGCCGAATGTGAACTGGCCATCATTCCTCTCCCGCGAGGACGAGCACCATCTTGCCGACATGCTCGCCCGCCTCCATTCGTGCATGCGCGGCAGCGGCTTCGGCAAGCGGGAATAGACGGTCCATTTGCGGACGCAACAGACCTTCGGAGACGAGCGGCCAGGCATTCTGGTGGATTTCCTGCGCCAGCAGCGCCTTGAAATTGTCCGAGCGGGCGCGCAGCGTCGAGCCGGTCAGTGTCTGGCGCTTTACCATCAGCTTGACCACGCTGATTTCCGCCGTGGTCCCGCCGAGCGTGGCGATGGTCACCAGCCTCCCATCCATGGCCAGGCAATCGAGGTTGCGCTGCGTGTATGCGCCCGCGACGACATCGAGGATCACATCCGCCCCGCCCCCGCCGGTGAAGGCACGCACCGCCTCGCCGAAATCCTCCTCGCGGTAATTGATCGCAAGGTCCGCACCCACGTCGCGCGCCGCAGCGCATTTGGCGTCGCTGCCGCAAGTGGCGATGACGGTCAGGCCGAACAGCTTGCCGAGCTTGATCGCCATCGTGCCGATACCGGAGGTGCCGCCATGGACCAGCAGCACCTCGCCATCGCGCGCATGCCCGCGCTCGAAGACATTGTGCCAGACAGTGAAAAGTGTTTCCGGCAGCGCGGCGGCTTCGGCCATGGACAGGCCTTCGGGTACGGGCAGGCACTGGCCGCAGGGGACCGTGCAATATTCGGCATAGCCGCCGCCATTGGTAAGGGCGCAAATCTTCTGGCCGAGCAACTCTTGTGAGGCGCCCTCACCCAGCGCTACCACTTCTCCGGAAATCTCCAGCCCCGGCAGGTCGCTCGCCCCCTTGGGCGGCGGGTAGAGGCCGGCGCGTTGCAGGCAATCGGGTCGGTTGACCCCGGCATGGCTGACGGCCACCAGCACCTCTCCCGCAGCGGGCAGGGGCACGGGCCGGTCCTCCATTTGCAGGACCTCGGGACCGCCCGGTGCGGAAATCGCCATAGCCTTCATGCTTGCAGGAATCTGCCGTGCCAATTCACCCCCCTGACGGTTGCGGCATATGCATTCCACATGCCTAGGGCCCGCGCCCATTGACAGCAAGCCGCGCGCTCGCGATGCTGCACTGCAATGGAAGACGATGACCTTCCCCGGATGCGCAGCGATGCCGCCAGCCAGCTGGCCAAGGAGGCGCTCGACACCTACTCGCAGGACGAGTTGATGGCGCGCATCCAATTGCTCGAGGCGGAAATCGCCCGGGTCAAGACGCATCACTCCAAGGCAGCGGACCACCGCAAGTTCGCCGATGCGCTGTTCAAGCCGCGAGAAACCGACTGATGGGCCCGGCGAGGTCCAAACCACCCCTCGCAATCGCGCAGCAGCGCACCATATCTTCTATATCAAGAGCGCCGGGTCGCATCCGACGCGATTTCGCCCCCATGCGGGTTCCGTCGAGGTTCATGGCGGTATTCGTACAATCGCAACCCTTCGGACCGTATTCTCCGGCCATCGGATAGGAAAACATGCCAAGTTTCGCGCAAAACCTCGAAAAATCGCTCCATACCGCGCTCCAGCACGCGAGCGATCGCAGCCATGAATATGCGACGCTCGAACATTTGCTGCTCGCCCTGGTAGACGATCCCGATGCTGCCGAAGTAATGACCGCTTGCGGCGTCGACATGGCCGAGCTTGGCAATGTCGTGAAGCAGTATCTCGACCAGGAATACCAGTCGCTCAAGACCGAGGACGATGCCGATCCGCAGCCGACCGCAGGTTTCCAGCGGGTGATCCAGCGCGCCATCCTGCATGTCCAGTCATCGGGCAAGGATACCGTCACCGGTGCCAATGTGCTGGTGGCGCTGTTCTCCGAACGCGACAGCTACGCCGTCTATTTCCTGCAGCAGCAGGATATGAGCCGCCTCGATGCGGTCAGCTTCATCAGCCACGGCATCGGCAAGGGCGGCCGCCAGATCGAAAACCGCTCTCCGCAGGGTGGTGAAGAAGGCGAAGCCAAGGCCGAGGAGAAGCCGGAAAAGAGCAAGAAGGATTCCGCGCTCGACCAGTTCTGCGTCAACCTCAACCAGAAGGCGCTGGACGGCAAGGTCGACCCGCTGATCGGACGCGGCCCCGAGGTCGACCGCACGGTGCAGATTCTTTGCCGCCGCTCGAAGAACAACCCGCTCTATGTGGGTGAGCCGGGCGTGGGCAAGACCGCGATTGCCGAAGGCCTCGCGCGCAAGATCGTCGAGGGCGACGTTCCCGAAGTGCTCGAGGATGCGGTGATCTACTCGCTCGACATGGGCGCACTGCTGGCCGGCACGCGCTATCGCGGCGATTTCGAGGAACGCCTCAAACAGGTGGTCAACGAACTCGAAAAAATGCCCGAAGCCATTCTATTCATTGATGAAATTCACACAGTGATCGGGGCTGGCGCGACCAGTGGCGGGGCCATGGACGCCTCCAACCTGCTCAAGCCCGCGCTTTCCAACGGGGCGATCCGCTGCATCGGTTCGACCACCTACAAGGAATTCCGCAATCACTTCGAGAAGGACCGCGCTTTGCTGCGCCGGTTCCAGAAGATCGACGTCAACGAACCGACAGTCGAGGACACGATCAAGATCCTCAAGGGCCTGCGCAGTGCCTTCGAGGAGCATCACAAGGTCAAGTACACGCCCGATGCGATCAAGACCGCGGTGGAAATGAGCGCGCGCTACATCAATGACCGCAAGCTGCCCGACAAGGCGATCGACGTGATCGACGAGGTCGGCGCGATGCAGATGCTGGTTCCGCCGAGCCGCCGCCGCAAGACGATCACCGCCAAGGAGATCGAGAAGGTCATCGCCACCATGGCGCGCATCCCTCCGAAATCGGTGAGCAAGGACGACAAGGCCGCGCTGCACAATCTCGAAAAGGATTTGAAGCGCGTCGTTTACGGCCAGGACAAGGCGATCGAGAAACTCTCGACCGCGATGAAGCTCAGCCGCGCCGGCCTGCGCGAACCGGACAAGCCGATCGGCTCCTTCCTGTTCAGCGGCCCGACCGGTGTCGGCAAGACCGAAGTCGCGCGCCAGCTCGCCTCCATCATGGGCATCGAGCTCAAGCGCTTCGACATGTCCGAATATATGGAGCGCCACAGCGTTTCGCGCCTGATCGGTGCGCCTCCGGGCTATGTCGGCTACGACCAGGGCGGCCTGCTGACCGATGCGATCGACCAGCATCCGCATTGCGTGCTGCTGCTCGACGAGATCGAGAAGGCGCATCCCGACCTGTTCAACATCCTGCTGCAGGTGATGGATAATGGCCGGTTGACCGATCATCACGGCAAGACGGTCGATTTCCGCAATGTCGTGTTGATCATGACGACCAATGCCGGCGCCTCCGACATGGCCAAGCAGGGCATCGGTTTCGGTGCCGGCACGAAGACGGAAGCGCAGGACGAGGCGGTGAAGAAGATGTTCACCCCCGAATTCCGCAACCGCCTCGATGCCATCGTTCCGTTCGACTATCTCGGCACGGAGACGGTCAGCCGCGTGGTCGACAAGTTCATCCTCCAGCTCGAATTGCAGCTGGCCGAGCAGAACGTGCATATCCAGTTCGATGGCGATGCGCGCGATTGGCTGGCCAAGCGCGGCTATGACAAGATGATGGGCGCAAGGCCGATGGCCCGCCTGATCCAGGAAAAGGTCAAGCAGCCTCTCGCCGAAGAGCTGCTGTTCGGCAAGCTGGCGCAGGGCGGCGAAGTGCATGTGAGCGTGAAGGAGGAAAAACTCGCCTTCGAGCTTACGCCCGCACCACCCAAGGCCAAGCCGAAGAGATCGCGCAAGAAGCCTGCGGCCAAAAAACCCGAGACACCCGCAGCGGAAGACAAGGGCAAGGACTAGGCTCCCTGCATCCCGCATCAACGACAAGGGGCGGCGCTATTGCGTCGCCCTTTTCGTTTCAGATTCGGACCAGCTTCTCGCGCGAAGTTGCGCCGCGCAACAGTTCGAGCCGGGAGGGCGCTTCGCCCAGTGCCTTGGCCAGAAGGCCGAGGACAGCATCGTTGGCCGCGCCGTCCTGCGGCTTGGCACGAACCTTCACCTGCAGCTGGCCATCGGAAATGGCGATCCCCTCGCTGCGCGCACCGGGCGTGACACGCAGGGCCAGCCTTCCCTCGCTATCGGCCAGGGCGCGGATCGCTTCGGCGGGAGGCAGATCAGCCTTCGGACGCGCCATCAGCTGACTGAGCGAGATATCGGCTTGCGAGCCTGACATAGCGATCGGACTGGAAGCGGGTCTTCTCGATTTGCGCCGCATCGCGCTGGCGCAGGAACTTGGCCGGCCGGCCGATCCACAATTCGCCGGCGGGAATGCGCTTGCCGGGACTGAGCAGCGCCCCCGCAGCAAGCATCGCTCCTTCACCGATATGACTGTCATCCATCGCGATCGCGCCCATGCCGACAAAGCCGCGATCATCGACCGTCGCGCCATGGACCAGCGCCATATGGCCGATCACGCAATCCTCGCCGATGATCGTGGGGCTGCCATCGGTATCGGGGCGCGGACCCTCGACATGGAAGACGCTGCCATCCTGCACATTGCTGCGCGCGCCGACGACAATGCGATGGATGTCTCCGCGCAGCACGCAATTGAACCAGACCGAGGCTTCGGGGCCGATAGTCACATCACCAATGATGCAGGCACCGGGCGCGACAAAGGCGCTCTCGTGAATCTGCGGATGCTTGCCCTCGAAGGGCATGATGGTCGCGCCGGGATAGCGGGTAGCGAAGCTCATGCCGGTACCTTCCATTTTTCGCGCGGCATCGCATAGGTGACCGCATCGCACCACGGCGGATCGAAGCGCGGATCCACGTAGTCGAGATCCTCGCGCCGCTCCATTCCGAGCCGCTCCATCAGGCCCCAGCTGGCCGCGTTTTCGACGATGGTCATGGCGTAGACCTCACGGGCACCGAATACTTCGAAAGCGGCATTCATCGTGGCGATCGCCGCTTCCTTAGCATAGCCCCTGCCCCAGGCGTCTTCGCGCATGCGCCAGCCGATCTCGAACTCGCCTGGCACCGAACTGGTCGGCGCGTCGGCACGCTTGAGGCCGCAAAAGCCGAGTACTTCGCCCGACAAATGCCCACCATCCGGCTTACGCTCGAGCAGCCAGAAGCCATGGCCGTAATCCCGTGTGATTCCGCCCACGCGTTCGCGCCATTTGCCGAATTCTTCCGCGCTATAGGTGCCGCCGAGCCAGCGCATGACCGCCGGCGTATTGGTGTGGGTGAAGAAGGCCTCCCAGTCTTCGTCACCACCCCAATCCCGCAGCACCAGCCGTTCGGTCTCAAGCCGGAAGTCAGCCATTGAGCAGCTTCGCCGCCAAGGGGGCATGATAGGTGAGCACCCCGCTGCACCCTGCGCGCTTGAACGCCATCAGCGTTTCCATGACCAGTGCATCGCGCTCACCAGCCCCAGCCGCAGCAGCAGCCTCGATCATCGCGTATTCGCCGCTCACCTGGTAGGCGAAGACGGGTACGTCGAACTGCTCCTTCACCCTGCGCACGATGTCGAGATAGGGCAGGCCCGGCTTGACCATGACGCTGTCCGCACCCTCGGCAATGTCGAATTCGACTTCGCGCAGGGCCTCTTGCGCGTTGGCAGGGTCCATCTGGTAGGTTTTCTTGTCACCCTTGAGCAGTCCGCCCGAGCCGACCGCATCGCGAAACGGGCCATAAAAGGCCGAGGCGTATTTGGCAGCATAGGACATGATCTGGACATTGTGGTGATCGCCCATTTCGAGCGCCATGCGGATCGCCTTGATGCGACCGTCCATCATGTCCGAAGGGGCGATGATGTCCGCCCCCGCCTCTGCCTGGTTGAGCGCCTGGTCCACCAGAACGGCAACCGTATCGTCATTGACGACATAACCGTCCTCGTCGACCAGCCCGTCCTGGCCGTGGCTGGTATAGGGATCGAGCGCGACATCGGTCAGCACGCCCACATCCGATCCGCACGCCTGCTTGATCGCCCTGATCGCACGGCACATCAAATTGTCGGGATTGAGCGCCTCCGCCCCGTCGTCCGAACGCCTGTCAGGCGGCGTATTGGGAAACAGCGCCACGCAGGGAATGCCCAGCGCCACCGCCTCTTTCGCGCGAGCGGCGATCCCGTCCACCGACCAGCGCGACACGCCGGGTAGCGAGCCGACCGGCTCCTCCACCCCTTCGCCTTCAGTGACAAAAAGCGGCCAGATCAGGTCGGCAGGCGTTAGCGCGGTCTCGCGATGCAGCGCACGGCTCCAGCCGCTGGCGCGGCTGCGGCGAAGGCGGGTCGAGGGATAGGATGCACTCATTTCGCTGCGCCTCCTGCCGCAAAAGCGCGGTCAGGGCAATTGACTGCTGGATTGCAGGAGAACGTCAGCCGACGCGCTGGCGGTTTTCCAGCCGGTCGATCTCGCGCGCCGGCTCGCCAACGGAATTGGGATCAGGTCCGAATTCGACCAGCGCAGCGCCGGGTTCGACCGTTTGCAGCCGGTCGAGCTGGGCGCGGAAATCGCGCAATTCACTGCCACCGAGCTGCTCACGCGTGGCAAGGCGCACGCTCTGCGGATCGATGGCATTGCCATTGCGGTACATTTCGTAATGCAAATGCGGACCGGTCACGAGGCCGGTCGCACCGGCATAGCCGATCACCTGGCCGCGGCGGACCTGCTGTCCGGCGCTCACTGCCATGCGGCTCATGTGGCAATAGCGCGTCTGCAGATTGCCGGCATGGCTAAGCCGTACGGCATTGCCACAGCCGCCCGCGCGTCCGGCGCTGGTGACGCGGCCATCGGCCACCGCCACGATCGGCGTTCCGGTGGAGGCCTTGAAGTCGATCCCGCTATGCATACGGCGATAGCCCAGCACGGGGTGGCGGCGCATGCCGTAGCGCGAGGTGATCCGCCCCGGTACTGGGGCAAGCAGCCCGCCGGTTTCCTCGCCGGAACCGTCCGCGTTGAAATAATTGCCCTCGGGGCCCCAGCGCATCATCTGCCGGCGCGGCTCGCCATTGCGATGGATCGCGGCATAGAGCAGCTCGCCCGCTTCCACCTCGCCGGTCTCGGCGCGCTTGTAATCGACGATCAGGTCGAACGTGTCACCCGAAGAGATTTCGCGATTGAGGTCCAGTTCAGTGCCGATCACGCGCAGGAATTTCTGCACCGATGCGGCAGGAGCGCCTGCCGCACGCGCGGAGCGATAAAGGCTGTCGCCCACTTGCCCGCGGATGCGCAGCGGCGTGGTGTCAACGGTGATGGGGCGCGGATCGAGATAAAGCTGCCCATCGCGGCGGCTGACAGCCAGCTGGAGGTCGAAACGAGCCCGGAAGGAGAGCGAATCCACCGGGCGCGGCGCACCTTCGGCAAGGCGGCGGCCAAGCGTGATGTCGATCTGTGTGCCCGGCTCGATATCCTCGACCGGCATGGCCGAGCCCATCAATGCGGCAATCTGGTTGGCTTCCGGCTCGCTCACGCCTGCGCGGCGCAACATGCGGTCGAAACCGTCTCCCTGCGTCAGCGTGGCGACAAGGTCGATGCGCGGCCGTTCGGGTGCGTTGGCGAGCGGGATCACCGCCTGCGTCGCGCCCATGCGGCGGCCGCTATCGGCGCCGAAGGCCAAGGGCATGATCATCTGGCTGCGGAATTCGTCGCGCACATCTTCGTCGATCTGCATGGCGGGAGCTGCTTCGACCGAGGAGAAACCCGGCCAGCCGGCCAGTGCCAATGCCGAGAGTCCGACCATAGTAGCGAGGCCGCGCAGCCATCGCTTGGAGCCGATGTCCTGCGCGAGGTCGGGAGCAAGGTCGAGATCGGACAGCTTGAGCGAGGCCTGTTCGCGCCATTCGTGATAGCGGTCGGACAAGCCTGAAATGCGCGCCTGGCGATGTCGGGTTACGGGCTCGCCTTCATCGATAATATGCGCATGGGAGAGCTGGGCAGGCGGAAAGTCCCCGTCATGCGAGGACTGCGCTCCCTGTCTGTCCTGTTCCTTGAACAAACGCGCCCTCCATCTGGCCGCGCCACATTGCACCGAATTTCATTGGATCGGCGCGACCCGGTCCTGCGGCAATTACTGTCCCTTCGCTCTGCGCGCATAAAGTAAATTCCGCCTTAATGGCGGCGAGCCGAGTCCAATGAGCGGTGAAGCGAGTCGGGGATATCCCGTGGCAGGGCGCGCAATGACGCAGCATGAGCAGTTGCACAGGGCCGCGCGCCGCCCCAGATTGCCAGTCACCGTGACCTCCAACGACTCCAAGGGCCGGATTCGGGCTGTTCTCGGCCCCACAAATACCGGCAAGACCCACCTCGCGATCGAGCGCATGTGTGCCCACTCCTCGGGCGCCATCGGTTTCCCGCTGCGACTGTTGGCACGCGAGGTCTATGACAAGGTCTGCAAGCTCAAGGGCGAAAGCCAGGTTGCGCTGATCACCGGCGAGGAGCGCATCGAGCCACCCAATGCACGCTACCTCCTGTGCACCGCCGAAGCCATGCCCAGAAACGGGTCGGCCGATGGAGGCGACCGCGCCTTCGTGGCGCTGGACGAGGCGCAATTGGGCGCAGATCGCGAACGTGGCCACATCTTCACCGATCGCCTGCTTAATGCACGCGGGCGGGAAGAGACCATGCTGCTCGGTTCGGCCACCATTGAGCCTTTGGTGAAAGCCCTGCTTCCCCGCGCTGCCATCGAGGAACGCCCGCGCTTCTCCACTCTCTCCAATGCCGGTTCGGCCAAGCTATCGCGCCTGCCGCCGCGCAGCGCGGTGGTCGGCTTCTCGGTCGAGCAGGTCTACCAGCTGGCCGAATTGCTGCGCCGGTTCCGCGGCGGCGCAGCGGTGGTGATGGGTGCGCTCAGCCCCGAGACGCGCAATCGCCAGGTCGAATTGTTCCAGTCAGGGGAAGTGGACTACATCGTCGCCACCGATGCCATCGGCATGGGCCTCAACCTCGATGTCACCCATGTTGCCTTCGCCTCGCTCTCCAAGTTCGACGGGGTGCGCCAGCGGCGGCTTACCCCGGCGGAAATGGCGCAGATTGCCGGGCGAGCAGGACGTCACCACCAGGACGGCACCTTCGGCACGCTTTCGGGCGGCAAGGGGCGACCGCCGACCGAGCTCACCGACGACGAGATCTTTGCGATCGAGAACCATCGTTTCGCGCCCGAGACGCAGCTTTACTGGCGCGAGCCACTGCCGCGCTTCCACTCGATCGACACGTTGATTACGGATCTCGAGACGAGGCCCGACCACCCGCAATTGCGGCTTGCCCCCGAAGCGATCGACCTGGCCGTGCTCAAGCGGCTGTCGGAAGACGAGACCATTGCCGGAGACGCACATTCACCGTCGATGGTCGCCCGGCTGTGGGAGACCTGCCAGCTTCCCGATTTCCGCCAGCAGGGGCCCGACATGCATGCCCGCTTCGTGTCGCGGTTGTGGCAAGACCTGCGCAGCGGCCATCTCGGCGCAGATTATGTCGCGGCGCGCATTTCCGAACTGGGGCAGGTGCAGGGCGATATCGACACGTTACAGGGCCGGCTCGCCGCAATTCGCAGTTGGGCCTATATCTGCCAGCGGCCTGACTGGGTTTTGGCGCGCGAGGAAATGGCCGAGCGGGCACGCGCGGTGGAGGCGCGTTTGTCGGATGCGCTTCATCAACGGCTAACAGAACGTTTCGTCAATCGCCGTACATCTGTATTGATGCGCGCCATGGGTAAGGACGCAGCGCTTTTGCGAGTAGAACTGGGCGAAGACGGCAAGGTCAGCGTGGAGGGCCACGCTATAGGCCACCTCGATGGATTCCGTTTCGTCGTTGATGCCGACGCCAGCACGGAGGATCGCAAGCTGATGCTGGCGGCGGCGGAAAAGCATTTGCCGCAACTGCTCGCCGCCAAGGCGCAGGCGCTGATCGCCGAGGAGCTTGGCGACCTGCAGATCGCCAAGGGTGCCATCGTCAGCGGCGAAAGGCCGGTGGCGACGCTCGAATCCGGCAAGTCGAAAACACAGCCGCGTATCGTGCTGGCGAAGGAGCTCGATTCACTCGACCCGGCACACCGCAATCGCCTTAGCGAAGCGCTGGAGGTCTGGCTGGAGAACCAGCTCGCCCCGCTCGCGCCCTTGCGCGCCATCGAAGAGGCCGCGCTCGATCCCGATGCGGGCAGCGAAGTGCGCGCGCTGCTGCTGACGTTGGCAGACCGCAACGGCACGGTCCGCCGCGAGGAAGCCGGGCTGGCGCAGGTGCCCAAGGAAAAGCGGCCCATGCTGCGCAAGCTCGGCGTCTTCATCGGGACCCTCGACGTTTTCATGCCTGCCCTGCTCAAGCCCGGAGCGCGGAAACTACTGCGAGAACTCGGCGCAGACCGGCGCGAGGTGCGCGACCAGATGGAAGCGGTGATCGAGGGCTCCCAGCACCTGCCGGCCGGATATCGCCGCGCCGGCAAGCAGGCGATCCGCGTGGACATGGCGGAAAAGCTGTTCCGCGCCGCACATGACCAGCGAAACAAGGCGCCCCAGGGCAAGGGATCGCCCGGTTTCCCGGTCGACACCGCATTGGCAACTTCCATGGGTCTCCTGCCGGACAATTTCCGCGGTTTGATGCGCGACGCCGGATTCCGGCCCGGCCAGCAGGTCGAGCTGGCCGAAGGTGCTTTTGGTCCTCCCGCACCCCTGCCCTGGACCTGGCGTCCGCCAAGGAAGGACCATGCACGCAGGAACGAGCCGCGCGGCGGACGCAAGGGCCGGCCTCAGGAGGGGCAGAAGCAGGGCGGCAGGCCGCAGAAGGGCCGTCCGGACAAGGGCAGGAAGCCCGAACACGGCCCCGCCACCAGCAATGCCGCTTTTGCCGGGCTGGCCGATCTGCTCGGAGGTAATTGACGGGTTCGCATGCGGATCGACCGGTTGCTGTGGTTCCTCCGCCTTGCCGCCAGCCGCGGATTTGCACAGCAATGGGTCCAGGCGAGCCATATCCGCGTGAACGGCAAGCGCGTGACCAAGCCCAGCTTCGCGGTGAACGCGGGAGACGTGCTCACCCTGCCCATGCGCAAGGATGTGCGGGTGATAGAAATCCTTGCTTTACCCGGCCGTCGCGGTCCTGCAGCCGAGGCACAGGCATGCTATCGCGAACTTGACGCTCGCAAAACTATCGCCATAGCAGGCTCGAGGCCGCCAGGATCTGCGGCAATGAATGAAGGGAACGCACCGAAATGACCTATGTCGTCACCGACGCCTGCATCAAATGCAAGTATACCGACTGCGTCGAGGTCTGCCCCGTCGACTGCTTCTACGAGGGCGAGAACATGCTCGTCATCAATCCGTCCGAATGCATCGATTGCGGCGTGTGTGAACCCGAATGCCCGGCCGAAGCGATCCTGCCCGATACCGAAAGCGGGACCGAGACCTGGCTCGAGCTCAACACCAAGTATTCGGCCGAATGGCCCAATATCACCGAGAAGAAGGACCCGCCTGCCGACGCCGACGATTTCAAGGGGCAGGAAGGCAAGTTCGACAAGTTCTTCTCGGCAGAACCCGGCGAGGGGGACTGAGCCTGAAACCATAGCGGGAATCGAAACCCGCTCCCTGACCGCCGGGATGACGATTCCGGGCGCTGTCTTGCCGCGCATTTAGGCAGGGCTGGTAATATTGTTACGAATCTGTTATATATACGTCCAATCGCCCGGCTGTTGGAGACGGTCCGGGTAGACAGGAAGGCAGGTTTCTCCGTTCTAGCGACAATTGGTACGAAATCGCTGCCGCGGCTGGGTCGCGCGGTTGCAATATCGTCGTCGCTGAAACCGGAACCTGTCCGAGCATGAAAGGACTGTACATGGCAGCCAATGCCCCCGCCTTCGATGTAGGCGATTACGTTGTTTACCCCAAGCACGGCGTAGGCCGTGTCATCGAGCTCCAGAGCGAAGAAATCGCCGGCATGCAGCTCGATCTCTACGTACTCCGGTTCGAAAAGGAGCGCATGACGCTCCGCGTTCCCGTGAATAAGGTTGAATCCATCGGCATGCGCAAGCTTTCCAGCGACAAGACGCTGAAGGAAGCCATGGAAACCCTCAAAGGCAAGCCCAAGGTGAAGCGCACCATGTGGTCGCGCCGCGCGCAGGAATATGAAGCGAAGATCAATTCGGGCGACCTGGTGTCGATCGCCGAAGTGACGCGCGACCTTTTCCGCCCGGAAGACCAGCCGGAACAGAGCTATTCCGAACGGCAGATCTTCGAAGCGGCTTCGAGCCGCCTTGCCCGCGAACTCGCGGCGATGGAAAAGACCGACGAGCCGACTGCGCTGACCAAGATTCTCGACGTGCTGAAGAAGCACGCTCCGCAATATTACGAGAATACCGAGGACGCGTAAGCGATACTCAAGGGGTATTTGGCACTACCCAGGAAGAGCCGAAGGGCCGTTTCGCGAAGGCGAAGCGGCCCTTTCTCTTTGGTGGCGCCGGTCTGCGAAACACCAATGGAGGTCGACCGGCGTTGTTGCCGAAACAGGCGATTTTGTGTATTAGAACAATAACACACAAGTACAGGAGTCGTAGCAATGCGTTTCGACAAGATTGTGCAGGCCGTGGGCCCGCTGGTCATGCTGGCAGCGATGGGCGGGATTGCCGCCAACAAGCGCGGCTGCAACGTCAACTTCAAGGGCAAGGGCTTCCGTTTCGAGGGGAAGGAGCCGAAGCCGCTCGCCGACCTCGACATGGGCGGCGATGCGCCGCGGAAGGTCGTGCTGCTCGGTCCCGACCAGGTCGTGATCACCGAGGGCGAGGATTTCACCATCTCCGTCCAGGGCGACGAGGAGGCCAAGGCCGGCATCCGCTTCGTACTGGAAGACGGGACGCTAGCCGTGATGCGCGACGATCCCTGCAATTATGCGGGCGACGGCGCGACGATCAGCGTGATCATGCCGCCGCCGGAAAAAATCACCATTGCCGGCTCCGGCCAGCTCACCACCGCTGTGTTGGCTCCCGAGGCCGAGGCGACCATCGCCGGTTCGGGCAATCTGGCAACCGGCAACATCGCGATCGACAAGCTGGACGTCACCATCGCTGGCAGCGGAACATTGGCCGCAGGCGGATCGGTTGGCGAGCTTTCGTTGACCGTTGCCGGCAGCGGCAATGCCGACATGCCCGACCTGTTGGTCGGCACCGCGGATATCGACATTGCCGGTTCGGGCAACTCGATCTTCGGCTGCGATGGCGAAGTCCATGCCAGTATCATGGGATCGGGCAATGTCACCGTGCGCGGATCGGCGCGCTGCTCCGTCTCAAGCATGGGTTCGGGCACGCTGGTCTGCGAGCCACGCGAAAAGGCGGCCTGAGGGCCAGGGGAATACAGGGGACTGGAAGCGGAGATGGCGAGAGGACCGATTGAGAAGCCGAAACTGAGAAAGAGAGAGATTTTCGTGGCGCTTGCTGCGGGCCTGCTCGCCGCGGGCGGCGCTGCCATCGCCCTGGAAGACGGTATCGAGCTCGATGTTGTCGGACCGGGCGATGCTGCCGCTTTGGTCGGTCAGGCCGATACCGAGATGACTTACGACCTCGCGGATTTTACGGAAATCTCTACTGCCGGTTCGCAGGACGTCATCATCACGCTGGGCGATGAATTTTCCGTCCGCTCGGAAGGCTCGCCACAAGCGCTGGCCTTGCTCGAAGTGGAAGTCGAAAACGGACGCTTGTCGATCAGCCCGGATGACGACTTCAACTGGAATCGCGGCCTGCAATTGCAGAGTGCCACTTTTCACGTAACCCTGCCAAATCTCTCTTTCATTGCGCTCGCAGGATCGGGCGATGTCAGCGTCGACAGGATCGTCGGAGAGAGTTTCTCCACTACCATTGCGCGTTCGGGCACTTTGACGATCGGCTCGATGGAAGTGGACGAAGTCGATCTTTCGATTGTCGGCTCCGGGGACATCATTGCTTCGGGCACTGCGCGCGAGACCCGGATTGCAATCGGTGGCTCGGGAGAGATCATGGCTCCAGGCTTGCGCAGCGAGGAAGCGCTGGTCCGGATTGGGGGTTCGGGTGATGTCGCGCTTGGCGTTTCAGAGGACGCCTCGATCTCGATCGCCGGAAGCGGCGATGTGGACATCACCGGCACAGATAATTGCTCGCTTACCCGCGTGGGCAGCGGCGAAGTTCGCTGCAATGGCCAGCTCGTCAGCGCGAACTGAGCAAGGCTCGGCAAAGTTCATTGCGGATCAATCCGCCATGCCGCACAAGGCAGGGCGATGGCTCCGCGCATGAAACTCGCCACCCTTGCTGTGGCTTTCGCTCCCGCCCTGCTGGGCGGATGTATCGCGCGGACAGCCGCCAACGTCGTGACTGCCCCCGTCAGGGTGGCAAGCAGCGCGGTCGACCTCGCCACCACCAGCCAGTCAGAGCGTGACGAGGCGCGCGGCCGCGAGATCCGCCGCCGCGAGGAACGGCTCGCCCAGCTGCAGGACGAACATGACGAGCTGATGCTCGATTGCCAGGACGGTAATCGTAACGCCTGCCGCGAAGTGGTAATCGTGCGGCAGGAAATCGAGCGACTCCTGCCGACCATCCCTTACGAACCCGAAGAGGAAGACTAGGCCAGAATCTAGGCTGCCGCGCGGCGCAAACGGTCATTGATGGCCGCGCCCACGCCCTTTTCCGGGATCGGCGCCACGGCGATGCGCGGCTTCTCGGATGCAGCCGCTTCGTGCAGGCAGGCATAGAGCCGGGCGGCCGCTTCGAACAGGTCGCCGGAAGGAGAGAGGTTCACTTCGCCTGCCATATCTCCAAAGCCGATCAGGAATTCGTCTTCTTTGGCAATTGCTGCATTTAGGCGCACGGGTTTGCCGGGCGCATAATGCCGCGCCAGCTGGCCGGGCGCCTCGATCCTGTCGCCCTCGCTGTCACTTTCGGGACCGAGGGTAGCTGCGAGTTCGTCACGTGTGACCGGCCCTTCGCGCAGCAGGTTCCAGCCGCCCTCCTCGCGCAGGGCGACAATCGTCGATTCCAGGCCCGCCCGGCAGGCACCGCCATCGAGCACGGCCTCGATCCGGTCCTCCAGCGATCGCACGACATGCTCCGCACAGGTCGGGCTGATACCCTCGCTGCGATTGGCCGATGGTGCGGCCAGCGGAAGGCCGAGCTGCCGGATCAGCTGTGCAATCAGAGGATGATCGGGATGGCGCAGGGCAATGGTAGGCAGACCCGCCGTGACAGCCGGGGCAATCCCTGCTTCCTCCCGCAAGGGCAGGACCAGAGTCAACGGCCCGGGCCAGTACTGCCTGGCAAGATCACGTGCGCGATCATCGAAGCGACCGATCCGCTCGGCCATCTCCAGCCCGGCGACATGGACGATCAGCGGGTTGAAGCTCGGCCTGCCCTTGGCGCGATAGACCGCCGCCACCGCATCGGAGCTGTCGGCACGCGCGGCCAGACCGTAGACCGTCTCAGTCGGCACACCGACAGGCTGGCCTGCACGCAGCAGTTCCGCTGCGCGCGCCACACCGCCTTTATTGCCCGGGAGGATCACTGCCATCGGGCGGCGCTAGTCCGGCAAGGCGATCAAGCCAAGCCTATTGCATGCTTCCGGGAACGTGGAACGTGCCCGGTTCGGGTGCTTCCAGTGCCACTTCCTCCGGACGGTCCAGTTGCGGAATCCAGTCATAAGGCAGGCGATAGGCGCGATAGACCGCAGGAGAGTTGAAGGCACCTCCCGTGGCGGGTGCCTGCAAATATTCCCACACGATATCGCCATCGGAAGTCACTTCGAAGATGCGGCCGGTCGGCCCTTCGGTGATCAGCGTATTGCCGTTTTCGAGCCGCTGCGCCCCGCTGATATTGAAGGCGAAGAAATTGCTCGCGCGGTAGGTCCAGACCACTTCCATCGAAACCGGATCGATCTCGATCACACGCGAATCGTGGCGGCGGTAATTGGTCATACCCGTGGGCGAAAGCGCGGTCGGGTCGCCATAGCCGCCCGAACCGCCATTATCGAAGATCATCAGGTTCCCGGCACCCGGCAGTCCCTTGGGAATGATATGCGCATGGTGCTGGCCGACGATCTGCCCGATCGTATTGGTCGCCAGCGAATCCGCATAGTCGGGACCCATCTGCCAGACCACGTCGCCATCGCGATCGATGATCGCCACCACGCTCGTCTGGCGACTGGAAATCACCACATTGTCAGGGTGGAAGCGCTCGTCACCCGCATCGTACCACTTGTTCGGACCGAGCCAGGTTGCCGAATTGACGTGGAACCAGTCGAAGCCGTCGCGCCGGCCATTGCGGCGGATGGAATTGCGTTCGGCGACATTGAAGCCGAGCTCGTCGATATGCTCGCTGGCGTGCCAGTCCCACACGATCCGGCCGGATGCATCGACTTCGTAAATACGGTCATCCTCCAGCACGACATCGGCAATCGCCTCGTCGGTGATGCTCGAATGCGCGAGGACGAGCGTGCGCCCGCCATCCATGCCGGGCGTGAATTCGGGCGAGTAATATCCGGCGGGAAAATCGTGCCGCTGCCAGTCATGGTGCTGGCGCGCGCTCCACAGGCGTTCCTCCGTCGTGACTGCGTCGTCCCCCTCCCCCTCGGTGCGAGTGATGGTGATTTCCTCTGCCCGGTCGAAGCGCCACAATTCGTTGCCGTCGAAATCGCGGGCGACCAGCGCGGTCGATTCCTGATGGCCGGGATTGCTGCCCACCGATGCCATCACCACACCGCCCGGCAGCACGCGCGCAGGCCCGCCCGCAGAGACGTTGAAATCCTCCCAGCGCTTTACCACACGGCCATTCATGTCGATCACCACCACGGCTGGCGCGCCAAGGATGGAGAGCACGGTGTAGCCATTCTCTGCCTTGTCTGGATCGTAGATCGTCGTGCCCGTCGGGTAGACGCTGGGCGCTGCGACCATCGGCGCCGCCGAGAGCGCCAGGCCAAGCCCGACCGCGCAGGCAAGCACCCGCTTTGTCCAAATTGCCATCACTTTCCCTCCCAATTGACACGCATGATGTCTGCAATCGGTACCATGCGCAATCCGCAAGCTGCTTGACCTTCACCACATTGGGCGCGAACCAGCCTGCATGAGCGACAAGGAAAAGCTGCTGCACCGCATTGCCGAAGCACTTGAGAGGCTTTCACCCCCGGCCACGCGCAACTGCGACTGGCAGGCAAGCCCGGCCTATGTCTGGGACGGGGACGCACGCGGCGTGGAACGGATCGAGGCCCCCGCGCTGGACCTGCTGCGCGGGATCGATCGGCAGAAAGGCGTGGTGACGCAGAATGTCGCGCGTCTCGCCAAGGGCCTCCCCGCACATGACATGCTGCTCTGGGGATCGCGCGGCATGGGCAAGTCTGCGCTGGTGCGCGCATCGGTCAAGCGCGCGCAGGAAGAAGGCGGCGCCATCGCCCTGGTACAGGTGACAACCGATGCATTGGCTTCGCTGTCGCGCCTGTTCGAGCAATTGGCCGGGCAGGAGCGCAATTTCCTCGTCTATGTGGACGATCTCGGTTTCGCCGAGGGCGATTCGACAGGGCCGCGGCACCTGCGCAGCTGGCTCGATGGCGGGGTCGAGGCACGCCCCGCCAATGTCAGGTTGGCGGTGACATCCAACAGGCGGGCCATCCTGCCGCGCCATTCCTCGGAGCAGGACGATCCACTCAATCCGCGCGATGCGGTGGACGACAAGCTGGCCCTGGCAGACCGTTTTGGCCTCGCGCTCGGCTTCCATGCCTGCAACCAGGACGAATATCTCGAAATCCTGCGCGGCTATGCCCGGGCCTACGGGCTCGAACTGGACGAGGAGGAAGCGCTGGAATGGGCAAAGAGGCGCGGTGCGCGCTCTGGGCGCACGGCGTGGCATTTCATCACCGAACTGGCCGGACGCGCGGGCAAGCAGCTCTAGCCATCGCGCGGGGCAGTCCCGCGATCAGTTGCCGAAATTGAGATCTTCCATCGAGACCGCACCTTCTTCGAAGGCGCGCGCCGGATCGCCGGAGAGTTCCAGCTGCGGCGGCAGGCGTTCACCGGTGTTGAGGACAGGCGCCTTCGTGGGATCGGCCTCGGGATCGACCACGCGCCAGATGATGTTGCCGGTATCGTCGCTCACCAGCAGCGCACCGGTCTGGTCCCAGGCCACCCAGGTCGGACGGCCATGCGTATCGCCATCGCCGGCAAGGAAGCTCTCGAGCACTTGCACCGGCTTGCCGACCGGATTGCCACGATCGTCGAACTCGACAAACACCACGTCGTATCCAGCCGGGGGTTTGCGGTTCCACGAGCCGTGGCGGGCGACAAAGGCGCCGTGGACGAATTGCGGGCCCATCCGCGTGCCTTCCTGCGTGAAGACGAGGCCAAGAGCCGCGACATGCGCGCCGAGAGCAAATTCGGGCTCGCGCACGTAATCGGGGTGGATTCCCATGGCGCTCTGCACGCGCATATCGATCGTGTCGCCATAATAGACCCACGGCCAGCCATAATGGACGCCGAGCGGGACATTGGTCAGGTAATCGGGAACGAGGTCCGAGCCGAGCATGTCGCGCTCATTGACGGTGGTCCACAACTCGCCGCTCCACGGGTTCCACGCCAGGCCGTTGGGATTGCGCAGGCCCGCCGCCCATTGACGCGAGCGGCCCGATTCGAGATCGACCTCGTGGATCGCCGCGCGGCCGAGTTCGGCTTCCATCCCGCCTTCGCCGATATTCGAAGCCGAACCCACCGCGACATAGAGTAGCGCGCCATCCTCACTCAGCGCGATATTGCGCATCCAGTGATTGCCTGCGGGCGGCAAGTCGATGAGCTTTTCGCCTTCACCGGAAACCGTGTTCGCGCCCAGCTCATAGTCGAAGCCGAGCACGGCATCGTGATTGGCGACGTAGAGCTTCCCGTCGGTCCAGGCGATGCCCGAAGGCGAGTTGAGATCGTCGCGCAGGACGTGGCGCTCCTCGGCAACACCGTCGGCATCGGCATCGCGAAGCAGAACGAGCTCGTTGGGTGACGGCACCGAAGCGCCGGCGCGGGAGAACAGGAAACCGGCGACGAAATTGGTCAGCCAGCCCCCGGCAAGCGGACGTTCGGGCGCGTTGCTCAGCGCCACCAGAACATCGCCATTGGGCAAGGTGTAGATCACGCGCGGATGCTCCAGCCCCTCGGCAAAGCGCGTCACCACCAGGCCGTCTGCGGCCACGGGCGCGGCGCCATCCTCCCAGCCGATCGGCCGTGCAACGGAGACGGTGGGAATCGTCTCCTCGTTCGGTGCGGCGAGGATCGGATCGGTGCCCGTTGTTTCCTCCAGCGTGTATTCCGCAGGGCTGCCGCGGGTGAGCCACCAGATGGCGATACCTGCCACCAGGATGAAGGCGATCAGGAAGAGGGCGAGGTTCTTGAGAATGCGCATGACAGGCGAAATAGGCGCTGGCGCGCTTTGCGGCAATCGCTTTGCCAGCTAAAGGCGCCGGGATGTTCGATTTTCGCTTTCCTGCCGACATGCCGAAGCCGCAATTCTATGCCGAGTTGCTGCAGGCGGCCGATGCACTGACCGCCGGTGAGCCGGATGGCGTGGCCAACATGGCGAACATCGCTTCCCTGTTGGGAGAGGCCCTTGCCGACACCAATTGGTGCGGGTTTTATCGCATGGTCGATGGCGAGCTGGTGCTCGGTCCCTTTTGCGGACGCCCCGCCTGCATCCGCATCCCGCTCGGAACGGGCGTATGCGGTACGGCAGCACAAAGCGGCGCGACGCAGCTGGTGCCGGACGTCCACACCTTTCCGGGCCACATTGCCTGCGATGCGGAAACGCGTTCCGAACTGGTCGCACCAGTCACACGCGATGGAGAGGTGATTGCGGTGATCGACCTCGACAGCCCGCTGCCCGCCCGATTCGATACGGAAGACCAGGCCGGGATCGAAGCGCTCGCCACGCTTCTTGCCTCCCGCATCTGATCGCCCCGTTTCGGGACACGGCCGGCGCCCTCCTTGGGAATGCGCCGGACAGCATAGTAAAGCATTGCTTAATGCGCAGACTCGCGCGCGGTCCCGTCACGCATGAGGGCAATGAGATGACGATACGCACACTGTTCCTGGCAAGTTCGGCCTCGCTGGCCGTCCTGTCCGCTCCCGCGGCGGCCCAGTATGTCCCGGTCGAAGCGGACACCTATGTCGAACCCGGCACCTACGCCAGCGACGTGATTGGCGACGAACGCTACGAGACGGTCGTCCAGTCGGGCACCTATCGTGGCGAGTGGGAAGGCGAATGGCGCACACCCGATAGCTATACCGGCCGCTTCGATGGCACCTATACCGACCTCGAAGGTCGCGTCATCGATGCAGATTACGAAGGCACCTGGGTCGACGACACGCGATTCGTCTCCGATGACGGCCTCGTTCTATACCGCGACGGCGAATTCGGCTGGCACGAAGATGCCTATCGCGGCGACGGCGCCTATCGCATGATCCGCCGCGACCTTCCGCGCCAGCCCGCGCCGCCGGCCTACGCCCCGCATCTCGCCTATACGGCGGCACAGCGCGACCAGTGGTTGTCGCAATGCCGGTCTTTGCGCGGCGAAATGCGCGAAGGAACCTACATCGCCTATGAGGACGAATCCGAACGTCGCAGCAGCGGCATCCTCCCGAGCATCATCACTGCGGTCATCGGCGGAGTTGCCGGCAACCGCATTGCCGGCAGTGGCGACCGCCTGGCCGGAACGCTGATCGGCGCAGGCGTCGGCGGGCTTGCCGGCCTGGCACTGACCGCCCTCGCCGACGGAATTGCCAATGGCGACCGCGACGAGGAAGATCTCGTCTATGTCGAGCCGAATTACAGCTTCGATTATTGCGAGGCCTATTTGCTCAATTACGAGCGTGGTTACGGCACCGGATCGGCCGAGGCAGCGCATGTCCACGGGCCCGATTGTGGCCACGCGGCAGTGAGCTACCAGCCCGTCATGCACCAGCCGGCCGTACGCCGCCGGGTCATCGTGCGGGAGATCGATGCGCCTTCGGCTCCGCCCGAACGTCGCATCCACCGCGTGGTTGCACCGCCGGCCAGCAAGCTCGTACCGCTTCAGTAAATCACTGAAATTACGTCAATCTCATAGCCATGAAAGTCGCGCCGCGCGACTTTCCTGCGGCTACCTAGATACCTCCGCCGGTAAGGCGTTGGCAGATCAGGTCGAGCTGGTCGAGCGTACGATACTTGATCGTCACCGAGCCCGAGCGCGGATCGGCATCGGTCGCAATCTTGACCGGCAGGCCAAGGAATTCCTGCAAATGGTTCTCGACCGCGGCGATATCGGCATCCTGCGCCGGATCGCGCGGTTCTCGGGCCGTGCGCTGCCTGGCCCTGCCCCCCTGTTCGCTCGCCCGAACAAGCTTCTCGACCTCGCGCACTGAAAGCTTCTTTGAAATCGCCTGCTCGGCCAGCTCGGCGGCATTTTCGCGGCCGACCAATGCGCGCGCATGGCCCATGTCGAGCCGACCGGCCTCAAGGTGGCCAAGAACACTTTCGGGCAAGGAAAGCAGGCGCTGGAGATTGGCGACATGGCTGCGCGACTTCTCGACCAAGCGGGCGATTTCCGCCTGCGTCATGTCCTCAAGCTCGGCCAGGCGGTGATAGGCGCGTGCCTCCTCCACCGGGTTGAGATCTTCGCGCTGGATATTCTCGATTAGCGCCAGCGCCATCACGTCGCGCTCTGCTAGGTCGCGAATTAATGCCGGAATTTCATGGAGTTGTGCCTTTTGTGCGGCGCGCCAACGGCGCTCGCCCGCTACCAGCTGGTAGCGCCCATTATCGAGCGGTCGAACGATCACGGGCTGGATGACCCCGCGCGTGGCAATGGAAGCTGCAAGCTCCTCCAGCGCAGTTTCGTCGAAATGGCGACGCGGCTGGTCGGGATGCGGTTCGATCGATGCAACGGCAAGGTTGGAAAGCCCGTCTGCGCGCTGCGTCGCCTGCGAAGGGGATGTAGCCCCTTCACCGGACACATCGCCCACAGAAGGGACCGTCAGCGGCTCCTCGCGCCGCGTTTCGCCCATCAGAGCGCCAAGGCCCCTGCCCAGTTTGCGCCGTGCTGCCGCTTTCGGGGCTTTTACCTGGTCTTCCGCACTCATGCCGCTTTCCTCTCCTGGGGCAGTCGACCGATCAATTCGCGCGCCAGCGCCATATAGGCGCGGCTGCCCGGGCAGGCGTGGTCATAGACCAGCGCCGGCAGGCCGTGGCTGGGCGCCTCGGACAGGCGCACATTGCGCGGGATGACCGATTCAAAGACGAGATTGCCGAGACATTCGCGCACATCGTCCGACACCTGGTCGGTCAGGCGATTGCGGCGGTCGAACATGGTCAAGACGACACCGACGATGCCGAGATCGGGATTGAATCGCTGCTGGACCTGCTCGACCGTCTGCAGCAGCTGGCTGAGGCCTTCGAGGGCGAAGAATTCGCATTGCAACGGCACCAACAGCGTATCAGCGGCGCACAGGGCGTTGAGCGTCAAAAGTCCGAGCGAAGGCGGGCAATCGATGAAACAGACATCGTGGCCCTGGTGCTGCGCGATGGCATTGCTCAGGCGGTGAGCTCTCTCTTCGACGCCGACAAGCTCGACCTCCGCGCCGCTGAGATCGACAGTTGCCGGGACGAGGTCGAGACCTGGAATCTTGGTCTGAACGGCGCATTCGTCGATCGAAACGCCATCGACCAGGACATCGTAGCTCGAAAGGTCGCGATGGGCGGCGGCAAGGCCGATACCGGTGGAAGCATTGCCCTGGGGATCGAGGTCGATCAGCAAGGTGCGCCAGCCGGTCGCTGCCATGGCCGTGGCAATATTGATCGCGGTCGTGGTCTTGCCGACCCCGCCCTTCTGATTTGCTATCGCGATAGTGATCATCGGATCGACGGCCTTCCCTGTCCTGCGACGATTCCGGCCTGCGGATCCGTGCGCGATTGTTCCACGTGGAACATTGCCCTGATCGATTCGGGCTGTTCGGACAATTCTTGCTCTGCCGACCGCCCTTTGGGCAACAGCCAGACGGTCTCCCGTGTGGAAAAGCGGGCGGATAACCTGAGCAGCTTTTCCAGCGGAGCGAAGGCGCGCGCCGTAATTACCCCTGCGGAAAAACTCTCCACATTTTCGAGCCGCGAGCCGTGAACCCTGCACTTGGCGAGTCCGAAATGCGTGGCCACTCGCTCGAGCCATGCAACACGCCGCTTGCGCGATTCGACGAGATGGACCTCCAGTTCCGGCCTCGCGATGGCGATCACCAATCCCGGCATCCCCGCCCCGCTGCCCAGATCGAGCCACGGTCCCGCGGTTTCACGTGGAACATGCACAAGCATTTGCAGGCTGTCGGCAATATGGCGCTGCCATACCTGTTCAAGGCTCTTGTTCGAAATGAGGTTCTGCTGGCGGTTTTCTTCCTCCAGCATCACGATAAAGGCTTCGAGACGCTCCAGCGCAGCCGAATCGCACAGGGCCGCGCAGAAAGCCCGCGCCTCGCTCTCATTGCCGATCATGCCGCCTCATCTCCTATCCGCCGCCGCGCATGGACAAGCAATGCTGCAAGGGCAGCGGGGGTGATACCCCGCACCCTTCCCGCCGCCGAGAGATTGGCAGGCGCCGCTGCGGCGAGCCGCTCGACCATCTCGTTCGAAAGACCGGGGACTTCGCAATAGGGGAAGCCATCACCCAGCAAGACATTCTCGCTGGACCGCAAGTCGCGCAGTTCGGCGTCCTGACGCTGGAGATATGGGGCATAGGTGGCATCTTCGGCCAGTTCCTGCGCCAACTCGCTTGCCGGATCGCAGGTCTCGGGGAGCCAGTGCGCCAGGGCCTCCAGCTCAATGGCGGGGAAGCGCAGCCATTCGCGCAGCGACAGACGGCCCGCATCCAGCTTTGCGGCAAGGCCGGCACGCGACAATTCACTTGCCGTGACTTCGCAATCGAGCGCGCTGTTCCACGTGGAACGCTGCTTCTCCCGGTGGAGAAACCACTCGCTACGCTCGGATCCGACACAGCCAGCCTCCAGCGCAAGAGGAGTCAGCCGCGAAGAGGCATTGTTGGCCCTCAAGCGCAGGCGATATTCGGCGCGTGCAGTGAGCATGCGGTAAGGCTCGCTCACCCCGTGCAGGGTGAGATCGTCAACCATTACAGCCATATAGCTATTGGCCCGGTCGATACGGGCGGGCTCGGTTCCGAGCACGGAAGAGGCAGCATGCATACCGGCGAGCAGGCCCTGCGCGGCTGCTTCCTCATATCCCGTCGTCCCATTGATCTGCCCGGCGCAATAGAGGCCGGGGATAGCCTTCAACTGCAGGTCCTGCCCCAATGCACGCGGATCGACATGGTCATATTCCACCGCATAGCCGGGCACGACCATCTCCACCTCTTCCAGCCCTTCCATGGTGTGCAACATGGCCAGCTGGACATCGGTGGGCAGCGAGGTGCTGATCCCGTTGGGATAGACCAGATGCGTGTCGAGTCCCTCGGGTTCGAGGAAGACCTGGTGCCCGTCACGATCGGCGAAACGATGGATCTTGTCCTCGATCGAGGGACAATAGCGTGGCCCCGCCGCGTCGATCGCACCGGTGAAGAGCGGCGAACGATGCAAATTATCGGCGATAATGGCATGGCTACGGGCATTGGTTCGGGTGATGGCGCAGAAGACCTGCGGGTTCACCCTGCCCTTGCTGAGCGGAGACATGGTCCACATCTCGATATCGGAAGGTTGTTCCTGCAGGCGCGCCCAGTCGATCGTTCGTCCGTCGAGCCGCGGCGGCGTACCCGTCTTTAGACGCGCCATCGGCAGCTCCGCTTCGCGCATCTGCTGTGCCAGGACCTGCGCCGATGCCTCACCTATACGTCCGCCGGTGAAGCGCTCCTCGCCACGGAACAGCGTGCCACCGAGGAAAGTGCCCGTGCACAGGACGACTGCCTGCGCGCGAAGCTCGGTTCCATCGCCCAGCACAACGCCCGCAATCCGGCCGCCTTCGAGCAGGAGCTTTGCCGCCTCGCCCTCGACGAGGGTCAGGTTTTCCTGCGCCGCGATGATTGCTTGAACCGCTGCCTTGAACAGCGTGCGATCCGCCTGCACGCGCGGACCCTGGACTGCGCTCCCCTTTGAGCGGTTGAGCATGCGGTAATGGATCGCCCCGGCATCGGCAGCACGACCGATCACTCCGTCGAAAGCATCGACTTCGCGCACGAGATGTCCCTTGCCCAATCCACCTATCGCAGGATTGCAGCTCATCGCTCCGATGGCATCGAGATCGAAGGAAATCAGCCCCGTGCGCGCACCCATACGTGCCGCCACGGCGGCAGCTTCGCAGCCGGCATGTCCTCCGCCGATGACCAGAATGTCGTATGCGCTCATTGCTGCGCCAGATAGGAGCCTGTTGACGCTACGTCAAAGGCCCTGATGTTCCACGTGAAACACTATTTTCCGATACAGAATCGGCCGAACAGCGCATCGAGCACATCTTCGGTCGAAGTGCGGCCCAGAAGCGCATCGAAAGCGAGCCGCGCTTGCCGCAAATGTTCGGCTATCAGAAGAGGATCGTCCTGAACCGCGCAAGCCTCCAGTTGACCAAGAGCATCGCCCACCAAGGTGCGTTGGCGGGCATTGAGTGCCAAAGCGCCCGGTTTGGGCATTTGCCCGCGCGCATGATCGGCCATGCCACGCTTCAAGTCTGCAATGCCGTCGCCCGAAACGGCGGAAATACGAAAGTCCGGGCGCTTCTTGAATTCATGGTCGGCCAGATCGCATTGCGCCTCGATTTCCCATGCGCCCTCAGGGCCCTCGCCTTCCCGTCCCAACCAGAGGACAAGGTCAGCCCGCTCCATCTCGGAGCGCGCACGATCTATTCCGATCGCCTCGATTTCGTCGCCGCTTTCATCACGAAGCCCCGCCATATCGACCAGCGAGAACGGCACGCCATCGATGGCAACATTGCGCAACAGGATATCGCGCGTCGTCCCAGCCTGGGCGGCGGTGATTGCCGCCTCATCCTCCAGCAACGCATTGAAAAGGGTAGATTTACCGGCATTGGGAGGGCCGGCGAGCGCCACACGAAAACCTTCACGCAAGGGCTCACTGGACGGCATGGCCAACACCGAAGCCATGTCATCTGCAAGAAGCTGCAAATCGGCCGAAAACTGCTCCGGAGGCGACGAAACATCGTCCTCATCATCGAAATCGAGCACCGCCTCTATCCGGGCTGACAGCTGCAGCAAAGCTACGCGCCATTGCTCGACCTTTCGTGACACCACGCCGCCCGCAGCACCGATCGCCGTCCGCCGCTGAAGCTCGGTCTCGGCAGAAAGCAGGTCTGCCAGCCCTTCGGCTTCGGCCAGGTCGATACGGCCATTGGCAAATGCCCTGCGGGTGAACTCCCCCGCCCTCGCCTTGCGCAGGCCGGGAATGGCGCCAAGCGCGGCCTCGACCGCGGCAATGACCGCGCGGCCGCCATGCAGGTGAAACTCGGCCAGATCCTCACCCGTCACCGAATTTGGGCCGGGAAAATAGAGGACGAGGCCGTCATCCAGCCTGCTGCCGTCTGGAGTGTGCAACCAGGCCCTTTTCGCCTGTCTTGGGGGAGGAACCCTGCCACACAGGGTTTCAAGCGCTGTTGCTGCCTCAGAGCCCGTTACACGGACTACCGCAATGCCGGCGGGCGGCGCACCACTCGACAGCGCGAAGATCGTATCCATCGCGCAGGCGTTTAGCTGTCGCTGGCGCGCCTTGTCGAGGTCGAGGAGGACGAAGACGGGGAAGAAGAGCTGCTCGACTGTTTGGTCGCGCCCTCAACGAAGGACTGGAAAATCTTCAGGCCCATCTGACCCATCGGTGCGAGCTGCTGGGCATATTCCTGTAGCTGGTCGGCATTGGAGACGCCCTTCATCGCCGAAGCTATCGCATCGACATAGACCGCATTGGCCTTTTCGACATCGGGCAGGCCCATAAAGCGGCGCGCTTCCTCGGGCGAACAGTCGATTTCGATATTCACTTTCATCGGTCTTGCCTTTCACTCGGGCACTGCGGGACCAGCCCGACTTGCCGCTCAAGTGTCCTATATGAGCAAGACGCCTGCAATTTTAAAGTGCGGGCACAGAAAAGGGGGCCGAAGCCCCCTGATCCTTACTGGTTCATCGTGGCGAAGAAGTCTTCGTTGGTCTTAGAATCCTTCATCTTGTCGAGCAGGAATTCCATCGAATCCACCGTGCCCATCTGCATCAGGATACGGCGCAGGACCCACATCTTGCTGAGCTCTTCCTTGCCCACCAGCAGCTCTTCCTTGCGCGTGCCGGACTTGCCGACATCGAGCGCCGGGAAGATGCGCTTGTCGGCCACCTTGCGGTCGAGGACGATTTCGGAGTTACCCGTGCCCTTGAACTCTTCGAAGATGACCTCGTCCATACGGCTGCCCGTATCGATCAGCGCAGTGGCGATGATGGAGAGCGAGCCGCCCTCCTCGATATTACGCGCGGCACCGAAGAAGCGCTTTGGACGCTGCAGGGCGTTGGCGTCGACACCACCGGTCAACACCTTGCCCGAGCTCGGCACCACAGTGTTGTAGGCACGGCCAAGACGGGTGATCGAGTCCAGCAGGATCACCACATCGCGCTTGTGCTCGACTAGGCGTTTTGCCTTTTCGATAACCATTTCAGCAACCTGGACGTGGCGCGAGGCCGGTTCGTCGAAGGTCGAGGAGATCACCTCGCCCTTCACCGAACGCTGCATGTCGGTCACTTCCTCGGGACGCTCATCGACCAGCAGGACCAGCAGGAAGACTTCCGGATGGTTGTCGGTGATGGCCTTGGCGATGTTCTGCAGCAGCACCGTTTTACCGGTACGCGGCGGCGCCACGATCAGCGCGCGCTGGCCCTTGCCCTGCGGCGCGATGAGATCGATCACACGGGCCGACTTGTCCTTGACCGTCGGATCCTTGGTATCGAGATTCAGGCGCTCATCGGGATAAAGCGGCGTGAGGTTGTCGAAATTGGTCCGGTGACGAACCGCATCGGGATCGTCGTAATTGACCTTGAGCAGCTTGGTCAGGGCAAAATAGCGCTCGCCATCCTTGGGTGCGCGAATTTCACCTTCCACCGTATCACCGGTACGCAGGCCGAACTTGCGGACCTGGTTAGGCGAGACATAGATATCGTCGGGGCCGGCAAGGTAGTTCGCCTCGGGCGAGCGCAGGAAGCCGAAACCGTCCTGCAGTACCTCGATCGTGCCGATGCCGAGGATTTCCTCGCCATCTTCGGCCACTTCCTTGAGGATGGCGAACATCAGGTCCTGGCGGCGCATGGTGCTCGCGCCCTCGACCTCATATTCTTCCGCCATGGCAACCAATTCTGCCGGCGTCCTCTGTTTCAGTTCTTTCAAATGCATGTGTTTGTATTCCGTGTGTAGATTGGAAGCCGGCGGGCCGTATGGGCTTGGAGAAAGCAGACCCTGTCGCTCGGAATGGCGACCTCAGCCGGAATGGGGTGCGAAATATGCCTTTCGCAGGCCAGCGTCAATTCGCTTTCGGTAGATCGATGGCCTTGCGGCGGTGATCAGAACGGACGCACCACCACCAGGATGACGATGATCGCCGCGGCAATCCCGGGCACCTCGTTGAACAGGCGCAGCTGCTTGCCGGTCAATGTCCGTTCGCCGCGCGCCAACTTCTTATGATAGCCCGCGAGATAGCCGTGATAGGCCGATAGCAGCAGCACGAAGGCGATCTTGGCATGCAGCCAGCCTTCGCTCCACAGATTGAGCGTCTGGGCCAATAGCAGGCCAAGGACCCAGACAATGATGATCGACGGCAGCAGGATGATCTTGAGAAGCTTTTTCTCGCGGTCCACCCATTTCGCCTCTTCGGGAGAGCCGGGCTCGGCCTCCTGGTGGTAGACGAAATAGCGCGGCAGCATGAACAGCCCCGCCATCCAGAAGATCACGAAGATGATGTGGCCGGCCTTGAGCCAGAGATAGGTCATGGAAAGCACATCCTGCATGGGCTGGATTTAGGAACTCGCACTGCCTGAGTCATCCCCTCACCCGCGAACAATCGCAAGCAGGCGTTCGACATTTGCGATAGGCGTCGTCTTGTCGATGCCGTGACCCAGGTTGAAGACGTGCGGGCGCCCCTCGAATGCCTTGAGTACCTGCTCGGCTCCCTTGTCGAGCTGTTCTCCCCCCGCAATCAGCAGCAGCGGATCGAGATTGCCCTGCACCGGCAGGCCCTCGGGCAGTTCGCGATTGGCCCAGAACGGATCGACCGTCTCGTCCACGCCCAGCGCATCGACACCGGTCTCGCGGGCATAGGCGGGGAGCTTGCCGCCCGCGCCCTTTGGAAAGCCGATGATCGGAATATCGGGATGGCGCGCCCTCACCGCATCGACGATTCTCACGGTCGGCTCGATGACCCAGCGCTCGAATTGCGCGGGCGAAAGACTCCCCGCCCAGCTATCGAAAAGCTGGACCGCTTCGGCGCCCGCCTCGATCTGTCCCGAAAGATAAGTGATCGAGCTTTCGATAATGGCATCGATGATCGCCCCGAAAGCCACCGGATCGCCATAGGCCATGGTGCGCGCGACATGGTGATCCTTGCTGCCCTGACCCGCCACCATATAGGTCGCCACAGTCCAGGGAGACCCTGCAAAGCCGAGCATGGTCACATCGGCCGGCAATTGCTGGCGGCACAGGCGCACCGTCTCATAGATCGGATCGAAATGATGCGGGGCGGGAGTCAGGCTCTCCAGTGCTACATCGACCAGCCTCGGCGAAAGGTGCGGACCTTCGCCTGCCAGGAATTGCAGGTCCTGCCCCAGCGCATGCGGCACGATCAGGATATCGGAAAACAGGATCGCCCCGTCGAAACCGAAACGACGGATCGGCTGGAGCGTGATCTCGGCTGCGGCCTCGCTGTCATAGACGAGCTCGAGGAAACCGCCCTTCTCGGCCCGCAAGGCGCGATATTCGGGAAGGTAACGTCCTGCCTGGCGCATCAGCCAGACTGGCTTCCTGTCAGCTATTTTTCCGCGCAGGGTTTCAAGGAGAGGGCCGGGCATCGAGGGGTCCAAACAATATATATCTATATATTTATATAGGTTGATGGACTCTGTTGGTCCTGTGGAATTCGGGGATAGCGCGCCCTTGCCCGAATTCTCCCGGCTTGAACAGGGGGCTCAGTGTCATCGAATCCCAGCATTCGCTACGTCAAGCAATGCTTCTCCCCACAATCCCCAGCCTGTCGAAAATCGCCGGAACCTGTCCATAGCCCTGCAGCGAAATCGACCGATAGCAGGGGTGGAATCCCATCCCGCGCTTGTCCGCATCGCTCTCCCGTGGTTTATGCCAGTGATTGTCCACATGGCCCGGCTGCATCTCCACCTCCTGTCCGACTCCACCGGCGAAACGCTGGAGATGCTTGCCAAGGCAGCCCTTGCGCAATTCGACGATCCCGATGTTACGCGCCATTTCTGGCCCATGGTCCGCTCCAAGCAGCATCTCGACCGTGTGCTGGAGGAGTTTACCGCCAATCCCGGCCTCGTGCTCTACACGCTGGTGAATGAGGAAACGAGGGCCCGGCTGGAAGAACGCTGCCGCACGCTGGGCCTGCCCCATGTTGCTGCGCTCGACGTGATAACCGAAGCGCTCGAAGCGCAGCTTGGCCAGGAAGCGCATGAACGGATCGGTGCGCGCCACGTCATGGACGATGCCTATTTCAAGCGCGTCGACGCCATCCAGTACACGATCGCGCATGATGACGGCCTGCTGTGGGAGGACTGGGAAGAGGCGGATATCCTGCTCGCCGGCGTGTCGCGCAGCTCCAAGACGCCGACCAGCATCTACCTTGCCAATCGCGGCTTCAAGGTCGCCAATATCCCGCTTGTGCGCGAAAGCCCCCCGCCGCCTGCGCTCTACGATTTGCGCCATCCCATGGTTGTCGGCCTGACTACTGCGCCCAAGCGGCTCGTCCAGATCCGCCGCAATCGCCTGCTTTCGCTCAACGAAAAGGCCGAGACGGCCTATGTCGATGAGGAAGCGGTCGAAAAGGAAGTGGCCTTTGCGCGCCGTATGTTCGCCGATAATGGCTGGGCGGTGATCGACGTCACCCGCCGTTCGATCGAGGAAACCGCCGCCGCCGTGATCAAGCTTCACCAGGAACGTCGTGCGCGTTCGCCCGGACCCAAACCGATATGATTGTCCTTGCTTCCAAGAGCGCCTCGCGGCGTGCCATGCTGGCCGCGGCCGGCGTCGAATTCGATGTCATGCCCGCGGCGATCGACGAAAGAGCGCTTGAATCCGCGCTTGGCGAAGTAGCCCCGCATGTAGTGGCGCTCGAGCTGGCGAAATCCAAGGCGCTCTCGCTCGATGCCGGAACTGTCCCAGTGCTGGGTAGCGATTCTGTGCTTTCGGTTGAAGGGAGGCGCTTCAACAAGCCCGAAAGCCGCGCCCAAGCGGCAGAGCATTTGCGCTACTTCTCGGGCAAGGTGATGGATCTGCATTCGGCTGCGGCTATTTCGCTCGGCAGCCATGTACGTTGGGACCACTGCGCCCATGCGCGACTCAAAGTGCGCGACCTGTCGGAAGATTTCATCCAGCGCTATCTCGCCGCCGAGTGGCCCGAAGTTGGCCAGTGTGTCGGCGTTTTCCGGATCGAGGCACTGGGAGTACAATTGTTCGAGGACATCGAGGGCGATCACTTCACCGTGCTCGGCATGCCACTCCTGCCTGTGCTCGAGGCTTTACGCGAGCTCGAAGAATTGCCGGCATGAGCAGTCCCTATGCCGAGGTGATTGGCGATCCCATCAAGCAGTCGAAATCGCCCGCGATCCACAATTACTGGATCGGCAAGCTCGGCCTCGATGCGGAATATCGTGCATGTCATGTCACCGCCGAGGGGCTGGCAGAATACCTGGCCAATCGGCGCGAGGACGCTGACTGGCGCGGCTGCAATGTCACCATGCCGCACAAGCAGGCGGTAATCCCGCATCTCGACCGGCTGGAAATTGGCGCCGAGCTGGTCGGTGCGGTGAATACGATCGTTCGGCGCGAGCGCTCCGGGAAGAGCGTGCTGATCGGCTCCAATACCGATGGCGCGGGTTTCCTCGAGCCGTTGCAGGCCGACCTTGTCCGCAATCACTTGTTCCGCATGGCGCGCGTGCTCGGCACTGGCGGCGCGGCGCGGGCCATCGTTGCGGCCCTGGCCGATGCCGGTTTCACTATCGTGCTGGCGGGGCGCAATCCGGCCAAGGCGCAGGCCATCCTCGACGAGATCGACCCGGAGGGCGAACATCACGTCACCGACCTTGCCCATTTCGCCGAAGCGACCGAATTCGCGTTCGACGATCGCGGTGGCTGCTTCGACCTGGTGGTCAATGCCAGCCCGCTGGGCATGGTAGGCCAGCCCCCGCTCCATCTCGACCTCAGCCATGTACCGCCGGGATCGGTGGTCTACGATATCGTCACCCATCCTCTCGATACCCCACTGCTGCAGGAAGCACGCGCAGCCGGTTTCCGCACGCTCGATGGAATCAACATGCTGATCGGCCAGGCAGCAGTAGCGTTCGAGAAGTTCTTTGGCGTCGTCCCGCCGCGCGATGATGGCGATGCCGAATTGCGTACCATGCTGACGGCATGACCGGTCCGGGAACACAGGATGGGCCGCTCATCCTCGGCCTCACCGGCTCGATCGGCATGGGAAAGTCGACCGTCGCGGATATGTTCGAGGCACTGCGGGTTCCCGTTTTCGATGCCGATGCCGAGGTGCGGCGCATGCAGGGACCGGGCGGTTCGCTTTTGCCCGCCATTGAAGAAGCCTTTCCCGGATCGACCGGACCCGAAGGCGTATTGCGCGAGGAGCTGGGACGGATCGTCTTCTCCGATTCTGCTGCCTTGGCCCGGCTTGAGGCCATCGTCCATCCGGCGGTGCGCAAGGCGCGTGAACATTTCCTCGCCGCCAATGCCGGTGCAGATATGCTGGTCTTCGATATCCCCCTCCTGTTCGAAACCGGTGCGGAGAAGGATGTCGACAAGGTGGCCGTCGTCTCCGCCCCCGCGGAGGTTCAGCGCGAGCGAGTGCTTGCACGACCGGACATGAACGAAGAGCGCTTCGAGAGCATCCTCGCCCTGCAAATGCCCGACGCGGAAAAGCGCAAGCGCGCCGATTTCGTCATCGATACCGGCTGTCCTCTCGATAAGACGATGAAAGCTGTCGAAGAGCTGGTGGACAACCTCACCGACTAGTTGCGCTGCCGACCGGCGCAGACGATAGTCCGCCCATGCGTGAGATCGTCTTCGATACCGAAACCACCGGGCTCGACCCCAAGAACGGCGATCGCCTGGTCGAGATCGGCTGCGTCGAAATGGTCAACCGCGTCGCGACGGGCAAGAGCTACCACGCCTACTACAATCCCGAGCGCGACATGCCGATGGAAGCCGAACAGGTGCATGGCCTCTCCGCCAGTTTCCTGTCCGACAAGCCGCTATTTGCCAGCACGGCGGCCGAATTGCTCGATTTCCTCGGTGATGCGCCGCTGGTGGCGCACAATGCGCAATTCGATTTCGGATTCCTCAATCACGAGCTGAACTTGTGCGGCCTGGAGCCCGTGAGCACTGAGCGGATGGTTGATACGCTGGCCATTGCCCGCCGCCGGCATCCCGGCGCGAAGCATTCACTCGATGCGCTGTGTACGCGCTATGGCGTCGATCGCAGCCACCGCGTCAAGCATGGCGCGCTGCTCGATGCAGAGCTGCTGGCACAGGTTTACGTCGAACTTACCGGCGGGCGGCAGATCGGACTCGAACTGGCGGCCGAGGTCGAGGAAACCGTGGTGGAGATTCGCACATTCCGTCCGCGCACCGGCGAATTTCGCGAACCGCGGCCCCATTCCGCCAGCGAAGAAGAGCTCGCGCGGCACAAACTCTTTCTGGAATCGTTTGAATCTCCGCTCTGGCATAATTAGGTCCAAATCAGGCTCTATCGTGGCCTGATACGAGAAGGAGAAACCCCCACATGGACATTCGCGTTTCCGGCCATCAGATCGATACTGGTGCGGCGCTCCAGGAACATGCCCAGGATCGCCTTGAGAACATAATCGACAAGCACTTCAGCCGGGCGCTTTCATCCGCAGTCACTTTCGGCAAGGCGCCCACCCATGCTTTCGATTGCGATATCGTCCTTCACGTCAATCACGGCCTGATCCTCAAGAGCCACGGCCAGGCACATGATGCACATCTGGCTTTCGACCAGGCGGCCGACAAGATCGAGAAGCAGCTGCGCCGCTACAAGAGGCGACTCAAGGATCGGCACGAACAGGCCGCCTATGCGCAGAAGGAAGAAGCGGCTGCCTATGAAGAGGCATCCTATTTCGTCTTCGCCCCGGAAGAACCCGAAATGGAGGAGCTTCCCGAGGATGCGCCCCCGATCATTGCCGAGACGCGTATCGACATTCCCGAAGTCAGCGTTTCCGATGCGGTCATGCTGCTCGACCTCAGGCACACCAACGCCCTGTTCTTCAAAAATGCTGGCACCGGGCGTCATAATATGGTCTATCGCCGCGACGATGGCTCGATCGGCTGGGTCGAACCGTCTTGAACGCAGTGCGCCGGGAGAGGGCAGGCACTGCTCTCCCGGCCTGCACGCCGCAGAAAATTTAAGACCTTTCAACGCCTTGCTTGCAGGGTGCTGGTGATATTGGACCCGTTTGAGCCTGTGACAATGAACGTCAATTTCGTCATGAAGCCTGATTCGGTTGCGATCGTCGACGCCGAGGGCAAGCATGAAATCCTGCAGCATCTGAGCTCGATCTTCGCCCGGTCGTGGGACCTGGATGGCGAAATGGTGCTCGAATATCTCGAAGAACGCGAGAAGCTTGGTAGTACCGGGTTTGGTCGTGGCGTGGCGATTCCCCATGCCCGCATTCCCGGCCTCGCGCGGCCGGTTGCGGCCTTGCTCAAACTGCGTCACCCGGCAGATTTCGATGCGGCGGACGGCCTGCCGGTCGAGTTGATCTTCGGCTTGCTTTCGCCGGAGAACAGCGGCGCCAGTCACCTGCATGCGCTTGCATCCATTTCGCGCCTGATGCGCGACGAGGATGTGCGCGAGGCCTTGACCGATGCTCCCGATGAGGAAGCGATCTACGGCCTGATGACCAATGTCTCGGACCGGGACGTCGCCTGAACCCGTGCAATCCGGGCAGGAAGCGCACTTCCGTGCGCTCGAATCCCTTTATGCTTCCGCACCGATCAACGCGCTGTTCCCCTCGCGCCTGCATATCACTGGTGCGGGTCGATCGCGGATCACCTTCACCGTCGACGAAAGCGTGCACCATGCCGCCGGCGCGTCGCACGGCACGATCTATTTCAAGATGCTCGACGATGCGGCCTTCTATGCAGCCAATTCGCTGGTTTCGGACCGTTTCCTGCTGACGACGGCCTTCAACCTGCATTTCACCAAGCCGCTGCGCTCAGGCGAAATCGTGGCTGAAGGGCGCTGGGTCAGTGGCAAGAGGCGCGTTTTCGTTGCCGAGGCCAGCCTGATCGATGCCGAGGGCGACGAGATCGGCCGCGGGACCGGGACCTTCATGCGCTCGCACATCGCACTTTCCGGTCTCGACGGCTACCGGCTCGAGGGCTGATCGCCATGGAGCAACGCCTCCCCGCCCATGTCGAAGTCGGCGGCCTGATCCGTGCGGTCGAGGCTGCGGGGGGCTTTGCGACGGTTATCGCAAAGGGTGAACGCGATGCTGGCACATTGATGGTATTGTGTTGCGAAAACGGCACAAAATTGCGCGCTTACGAAAGAATGCCGCAGGCGGACGGGACCCGTAAATGGGAGCTTTCGCGAGAGCAAGACCCTGAAAACCCTATGGAATTCACCGAATATTGCGAAAGACGCAAGCATCAGGATAGCGATCTCTGGATCGTCGAGCTGGATATCGCAAATGGTGAACGGTTCATCCTCGAGCCGGGAACCATTGGTTGACACCTGAGCCTTCGGCGCTATCTGGCCCGCGACTTCAGAGCGCTGCTTGTTCGCGTCCCGGCAATAGGGCCGGTCCGGACAGTGCGCAGACGGGGAGCGACCGGCAGGTCCCTTGATGGATCGCGGCAATTACGGGTTGTTTTGACAGTCCGCGATCGCTGGCCTGCGACGGGTTTCTCACCGCCGTGAGTTACAGGATACATGACTCGCACGCTTTCCCGTGCCGGGGCTTTCGCCTCGGTCGCAACGCTGTTTGCAGCATTGCTCGGTACCGGCCTGACCGGTGCAGTTGCCCAGGACCAGGCTGAGCCCACCACGCTCGAAACGGTCACGACAGATTCTATCGAAACTGCAGGCGAGGCCGATGCCCGGCCCCGTTTCGTTTCGCAGCCGGTGGTGCAGGCCCTGCCCGAACCCGGCGAGCTGGCACTGACCGATGCGCAGTCGCTGCGCGAACTGGTCGCGGCCATGCCCGATATGGCGGATATGTCCGAAGACATGCGCTGCCTCGCACAGGCGGTCTATTTCGAATCGCGCGGCGAACCGCTTGCCGGCCAGCTCGCCGTGGCACGCGTGGTCATCAACCGCGCCGAGTCCGAATTGTTCCCCGACGATTATTGCTCGGTGGTTACGCAGCGCGCGCAGTTCTCCTTCGTTCGCGGCGGTGCCATCCCCGCGCCCAAGGCCGGTTCCGCCGCATGGAGCCGCGCCAAAGCGATTGCCCGCATTGCTCACCAGGAGTTGTGGGACAGCGAAGCGAGCGACTCGCTCTATTTCCACGCAAGCTATGTCACCCCGCGCTGGGCGCGCACCAAGGTGACCCGCGCGCGCATCGATAGCCATATTTTCTATCGTTGAGATTTCTCGAGTGCCGTTCGTGCATTTGCGCGGACGGTCCTCGGCGTTCGCGGTCGGCTAGTTCGCTGACCGGAGGCGCCATCTGCTGGCCTAGCCCCGCAGCTCCACCCATACAGGTGCGTGGTCGCTGGCTTTCTCCCGGCCGCGATATTCCTTGTCGACGCCTGCTGCCAGGAGCCTGTCAGCAAGGTCGGGTGACAACAGCAGGTGGTCGATGCGGAAGCCATGGTCGCGCGGCCATGCACCCGCCTGGTAGTCCCAATAGGTCCACACCCCGCCACGCGGATTGAGCGTGTCGATCGCATCGGTCCAGCCATCATTGAGCATGCGGCGATAGGCGTCACGCGATTCGGGCTGCATCAGCGCATCGTCCTGCATGGCTTTGACGGCCCAGACATCCTTGTCCTCGGGGATGACGTTATAGTCGCCGAGCACCACGGTTGGGATCTCCGCTGCCAAATGCTCTTGGCAGCGGGCGCGCAGGCGCTTCATCCAGGCGAGCTTGTAGTCGAATTTGGGTCCCGGCTGCGGATTGCCATTGGGCAAATAGAGATTGCAGATGCGCACGCCGTTCACTTCGGCCTCGAGATAGCGCGCCTGTTCGCCTTCGCCATCCTTGGGGCCGTCAATGCCAAGCCCGCGCTGCATTTCCACCGGCTCGACGCCATCGGCGAGGATTGCCACGCCGTTGAAGCTCTTCTGCCCGTGCCAGATCGCCTTGTAGCCGATCTTCTCGAACTCCTCGGCCGGGAAGTTCTCGTCCATGCTCTTGATCTCCTGCAGGCAGGCGACCGTGGGCCGGGTTTCCTCCAGCCATTCGAGCAGGCGCGGCAGGCGCGCCTTGATACCGTTGATGTTGAAGCTTGCTATCCGCACAGATGCGGACATTAAATCCCGAAGCTGGAACCGCAACCACAACCGGCAGCGGCATTGGGATTTTCAACGCGGAAGGCCGCGCCGCCCAGCGATTCGACGAAATCGACCACGCTCCCGGCCACGAGGTCGAGGCTGACCGGATCGACGACCAGCTTCACGCCGTCGGTCTCGCTCACGCTGTCGCCCTCTTCAGGTCCTTCGTCGAGATCGAACTTGTACTGGAAGCCGGAACAGCCACCTCCCTCCACGGATAGGCGCAGTATGGCAGGCTTGCCCTGCTTTTGAGCGATCCAGCCGACACGTTCGGCAGCAGATTTTGTCAGTGTTAGCGCTTCGGCCATGCGCCGCATGTAGGGATGAGCGCGCCTGCGCTCAAGACATGGTGATATAATCGCGCATCTGTTCCGCTTCGGCCTCGACCTGCTCGATACGGTATTTGACGATGTCGCCAATCGAAACAAAGGCCAGGAGCCTGCCGTTTTCGACCACCGGCAAGTGGCGGATGCGACGCCTCGTCATCAGCGAAAGCGCATCGAGTGCCAGGCTGTCCTTCTCGATCGTAATAGCCGGCGCGGTCATCACTTCACCTACGGGTCTGTTCATCACGCCTGCACCTTCGCGGGCAATGCAATAGAGCAGGTCCCTTTCGGAGAAGATTCCCGCGATATCATCGCCATTCATGACCGGCAGCGCGCCGATCCGTCTTTCGGCGAGCATTTTTGCGGCCTCTTGGACAGAATCCTGCGCCGTGCAGCTGATGATCTGCTGGTCGCGACCTTCGATTATCCGGGCGATTGTCATCGCATTCTCCTTATTGCCCCGACGCGATTATGCCACGGAATGCCGAGTCCCTACAAATCTGCACGACTCTGCCATTGCCACTGTCCATATTGCGGCTGTAGTTGGGCGGCATGGTCAGGCCTTCCCCACTCGACGATCCGAAGAACGCGGCACATGCCTGGGCGCGCTATCGCCGCCTCATGCGCTTCATGTTCCTGCTCACCACGGGCACGGTGATCGTTGCAATGGCGATCCTCTACAAGCAGCTGGGCATGGTCTCTGTGCATTTCTTCATCGCGATTGCGCTGGCGATCGGCTTTGCCATGCTGCTGATGAGTGCGCTGATGGGGCTGGTATTCCTGTCGAGCGGGACCGGCCATGACGAATCGGTCGATAATTCTCTCGACGATCTCGATTTCTAGCGCGGCCCGCCGTCGAGACGGTATTCCTCGACGGGAATACCCCCGATCAGGTGCTCTTGGATAATACGCTCCAGCACCTGCTCGGTACAGGAATGGTACCAGACGCGATCCGGCCAGACGACGGCGATGGGACCGGCTTCGCAGATCTGCAGGCAATCGGCCTTGGTCCGCTGGACGCCGCCACGACCGACCAGGCCGAGTTCCTTGAGCCGCGTCTTCAGGTAGTTCCAGCTACGCTCGCCATCCTCCCTGCGGCAGCACTTCTGCTTTTCCGACATGCCGCACAGGAAAATGTGTCGTTCGATCGTGTCGCCGCCAATGGCGGTTAGTGCGCGGCGCGCCCTGGCGATTTCGCGAGTGTCAGCCATGCAGCATAGATGGTGCCTGGACCGCGGGCAGCAAGGCCGGGGCCGCGCTCGGCCTAGCGCTTCTTGCCGGCAATCCGGGCAATTTCGGCTTTTACCAGCCGTTCGACGATTTCGGGGAGATGCGCGTCAAGCCACTGCGCCATCATCGGGCGGAGCATCTCGCGCACAAGACCTTCGAGCGAAGTTTCTCCCGAACGCACGATCTGCGGCGGGGCCGAAGGTTCTGCGAGCATGGAGAGCGCGGCCAGAGACTGGCGCATGGCATCGGCGGCATCGGCATTGGTCAGCGCTTCGTCTTCGACCATTTCCTCACCAGCCTGGCCAAGATCGAGCACGTCGGCTTCTGCCTCGTCCTCATCCTCTTCAGCGGGAAGTTGCATCACCCCTTCGGTTTCGCGCCGCCGGCGCTCGGCCTGCGCGGCTTCGCGATTGTCGCGTGCGATCACTTTCTTGATCGATTCGAGAATTTCTTCGACCGAAGGTTCGCCTTCCTGCCGCATAAATGCCTGTCCCCTATTCGGCTGGAATCTCACCGTCCTGCGCCGGGATGTCAACGGTGCTCGTGGACGTGGCGATCGGATCGGGATCGCTGTGCCAGTCGATCAGGATGCTGCGCGAGCGATCGTAATTGGCAACAGGATCATAGAGCGGAACATCGCCCTCCAGGCCGAGATCACGTGCTTCGGCGCGCCCCATGGCGGCCAGCAGTGAGAAACCCGCAACGTAAGCATTGCGCCGCGCAGTTACCAATTGCACCCGGGCGGCGAGCAGTTCCTGCTCGGCATTGAGCACTTCGAGGATGGTGCGATTGCCGATCGAGTTCTCGGCCCGCACGCCCTCGAGGCTCAGTTCGGCAGCATCGACCGCCGACTGGGTCGAGGCGATGATGGCATTGGCAGCGCGCCAGCTGGAGAATGCTGCGCGCACCTGTGCGATGACGCTGCGTTCCGTGGCGATGGCCTGCTCCAGCGCGGCGGAGCTTTGCGCCTGTGCCTGGCGCTGTTGCGCGGCCACGCGTCCGCCCTGGAAGATAGGCAGGGACAGGCGCAGGCCTGCTTGCGCGGTGGTGCTGGTCTGGTCCGCGGCGGTCTGGCCGGGAATGCTGCCTAGCGTGCCGAGATAATCCTGGTAGCCACCGCTGGCGAAAGCGGAGAGCGTCGGCAAGCGACCGGCACCGGCCACTTCGATGTCATAGCCCGATGCTTCGGCGCGCTCGCGCGCTGCCAGCAGGTCAGGATTGTATTCGAGCGCAACGTCCACCGCGTCGTCCGGACCTTCCGGGAGGCCCGGCAGGGGAGGCGGCGCATCGAGTTCTCCCGGCGCCATGCCGACCAGCGCGATATAGTTCTCGCGCGCGGAGATCAGGTTTGCCTGTGAAGAACGCAGGTCGGTGCGCGCCAGCGCGAGGCGACTTTCCGATTGCGCAACGTCGGTGCGCGTCAATTCGCCAATCTCGAAACGGTCGCTGGTCGCCTCAAGGTTCACGGTAAGCACTTCGACATTACGCGTTGAAAGTCCGACGATGGCCTCATTGAGGATGACGTCCATATAGGCCGCCACGACCTGCGCGAAGATCGCGCTTTCGGTGCCGCGCAGGTCGGCGCGACCGGCTTCGACACGGTTGCGCGCAGCATGGATGCCGTTGCGCACGCTGCCACCGGAATAGATCGGCACGCTCAGATCGACATTGGCCGAAAGCGAACGCTCGGGAGCGATGAAGCTGGAGGACGAGCTTTTCAGGAACTCGGTGAAATTGCCCGAAGTCGAAAGCGAGGGCAGGCCGCCTGCGCGCTGGATGACCTCGCCCTCATCCGTGGCGCGCAAGTTTGCGCGCGCGGCTTCGAGCTGCGGGTTGGTTGTATATGCTGCGATCAGGGCTTCTTTCAGCGTCTCGCCCTGCGCCGGCGCCGCGCCCAGTGCCGCGCACGCAAGAAGGGCAGCCTTCAGGCCGATCCTGCGCATGCTCAGAAGCTCCAGGCCTTCGGCGTGTCGAACTGCGGAAGCCTTGGGATACCGATTTCTGCAAGCGGGAGCAGGGCAATGTCTTGGCCTGCCTTGCGGCCTGTTGCCAGCCTGGTCACGCCATTCACGCAGAGGCCGGTAACGAGGCGGCCACTATCGGCGAGGCGCTTGGCCAGCGAAGCAGGGACGTGCTCGATTGCGCCATCGACCAGCAGCAGGTCGGCCTTCTTGCCTCCGCGCGCAGATACCAGCGCCTCTTCCGGGGTAAGTACGCGCAGCGAAGCGACAAGCGGCTTGAGCAGTTCTGGCAGGTAACCGCTGCCGCCATCCACGACGATTGCCGCATCGCCAGGTTTGGGCGCGGCTTCCTGCAACATCATGCCGTGGAATAACGGGGCGGCGAGGAACTTGCCATCGCCCAGCGGAATGGCGCGATCGACATAGGCCACGCCCTTGGCCGACGCGGGCACGTAATTCTCGCGCGGCACGCTGCCCATGCGGGCAACGGCCCAATCGGCAGTCACGCCGCTGGTTCGCAGCTGGCTGTCGATCATCGCCTTGCGGGCGGCGGTATAATCTGTGGGACGGATGGGGGCTTCAACCATTGTCACGTCGCTATGTCTCTTTCGCACTTGCGGGAGCGAGCCTTAGGCGCAACTCCGCCCGAGGCCAAGGGCTTTGACCCAAGAGCCGTGCCCCATTGGCTTTGACCATAACCATAGGCGCGCCTAGATGGTGTCGAAAATTGTATCAGCAGGAGTCTGGCTTCGATGAACGACGCGATTACCATCAGCGAAGACGATATCATCGAGAGCGTGGCCGATGCGCTGCAATATATCTCCTACTACCATCCGATGGATTACATCACGGCGCTGGGCGAGGCCTACAAGGCAGAGCAAGGCCCGGCGGCCAAGGATGCCATCGCGCAGATCCTGACAAACAGCCGCATGTGTGCCGAAGGGCACCGGCCGATTTGCCAAGATACCGGCATCGTCAATGTCTTCGTCAAATGGGGGCAGGACTGCCGCCTCGATTCGGACAAGAGCCTGCAGGACGTGGTCGATGAGGGCGTGCGCCGCGCCTACAATCATCCGGACAACAAGCTGCGCGCCTCGATCCTGGCCGATCCAGCCTTCACGCGCCGCAATACGCGCGACAACACGCCCTGTGTTCTCTCGGTGGAGATGGTGCCGGGCAAGACTGTGGCCATTGATGTGGCCGCCAAGGGTGGCGGCAGCGAGAACAAGAGCAAGTTCAAGATGATGAACCCGAGCGACAATATCGTCGATTGGGTGCTCGAGCAGATCCCATCCATGGGCGCAGGCTGGTGCCCGCCGGGCATGCTCGGCATCGGCATTGGCGGCACGGCCGAGCATTGCATGAAGCTGGCCAAGCTCTCGCTCATGGAACCGATTGACATGGCGCTCTTGAAGCAGCGCGGGCCGCAGAACGATATCGAGCAGCTGCGAATCGACATTTTCGACGCGGTCAACGCCATGGGCGTCGGCGCGCAGGGCCTTGGCGGTCTTTCCACCGTGCTCGATGTGAAGATCCTCGATGCACCCTGCCATGCAGCGGGCAAGCCCGTCGCCATGATTCCCAATTGCGCGGCCACGCGCCATGCGCATTTCACGCTCGACGGTTCGGGACCGAGCTACATTCCCGCCCCCGATCTCGACAAATGGCCCGATGTGCACTGGCAGCCCGATGCCGAAGCCAAGCGGGTCGATCTCGACAATCTCACGCCCGAAATGGTGGCGAGCTGGAAGACGGGCGATCGCCTGCTGCTCAACGGCAAGATGCTGACCGGGCGCGACGCGGCGCACAAGCGCATACAGGACATGTTGTCCAAGGGCGAGGAGCTGCCCGTCAACTTCAAGGGACGGGCAATCTACTATGTCGGCCCGGTCGATCCGGTGATGGGCGAAGTCGTCGGCCCGGCCGGCCCGACCACCGCAACCCGAATGGACAAGTTCACCGAGATGATGCTCGACCAGGGTTTGCTGGCCATGATCGGCAAGGCTGAACGCGGGGCGGATGCGGTGGATGTGATCAGCCGCTTCAAGACGGCCTATCTCATGGCCACGGGCGGTGCGGCCTATCTCGTAGCCCGCGCGATAAAGGAATCGAAAGTCGTCGCTTTCGAGGACCTTGGCATGGAGGCGATCTACGAGTTCACCGTGAAGGACATGCCGGTGACTGTGGCGGTGGATGCCGAGGGCAACAATGTGCACACGCTTGCCCCGCTGCACTGGCGTCGGAAGATCGCCGAAGAAGGACTTCTTCAGCCTTCCTGATCGACCAAGTAACGACAGGTTTCGACCGGAAGGTGACACGGGGCTGGTATAGAGTGGTTCCGAAGGGCTAAATGCGCCCGATGGACAGTGCCAAAACAGAAGATCCGGTCGCGCGCGTCCCGTTCAGCACCGTGCTGGCTTCGATAGTCGGCCTGTGGGTGTGCTATTTCGCGCTCATGACCCTGCGGGGCGAGCTCGTCGACCTGGGATTTGCGAGTGAGGCGTTCTGGCGCCGCGCCCTGGCCTCTGCGCTTGGTATCGTGATTACGATCGGCCTGTGGTCGATCCTGCGCCTGTTCGATTCACGCGCGCTGTGGCTCAAGATCGCCGCAGCCCTCATCGTTTCATTGCCGGTGGCCGTGGCGATCGCGCAAGCCAATCAGATGGTCTTTGCCTCGATGGAGGAGCGCGTCTTCGTCCGTTCGGCAGAACAGCGCGGCTTCACCGTCAGGCATAGCGCGACCGGTGACCTGCTGGTCGATATTCCTGCCATGGGCATGCCCGACCTCGCCGAAGAGGAGGGTGCTTCCGGCCTCGTGACCGTCGAGGCCGCAGCCTTGCAGGGAACCTATTGGCAGCAGCTGACCGAAGTTGCCTATGGCCGGTACTTCATGTTGCTGGCCTGGTGCGCGCTTTACCTCGCCTTGTTGACGGGTGAGAAGGCGCGCGCTGCCGAACGGCGCGAGGGTGCCTATCGCCGTGCCGCCAAGGCGGCGGAACTGCGCAGCCTGCGATATCAGGTCAATCCGCATTTCCTGTTCAACACGCTCAATTCGCTGTCGGCTCTGGTGCTGACCGACAAGAAGGAACAGGCCGAGCGCATGATCCAGATGATTTCGCGCTTCTACCGCCGCAGCCTGGCGGACGATCCCACATCGGACGTGCCGCTGGCGGAGGAAATCGAGCTGCAGAAACTCTATCTCGATATCGAGTCTTTGCGTTTCCCCATGCGGCTGGTGGCGAAGTACGAGGTTCCGCACGCTCTGGAGGACTGCCTCATTCCCGGGATGATCCTTCAGCCGCTGATTGAGAATTCGGTCAAGCATGCCGTCGCGCCGAGCTCGGGCCAGGTGACGATCACGCTTTCCGCACGCGAGGAATATGACCGGCTGGTCATCACCGTGTCGGACAATGGCACCAGCAATGCCGAGCGCAACGATGTGCGCCCCGGCTATGGGATCGGCATCAACAATGTGAGCGACAGGCTGGCTGCCCGTTTCGGCGATGACGCCTCGATCGTCTCCGGCCATGTGCCCGGCGGTTATGCTACGCATATGCGGCTGCCGATCGTGCGCGGAGACCGCCATCGCGAGGCAGCCGAATGAGCGAGAAGGATGCGGCGCCCCTGCGCACGCTGATTGTCGATGACGAGCCGCTCGCGATCGAGCGCATGCAGGTCCTTTGTGCCGAGCTTGACGGACTGTCAGTCGTGGGCACGGCCAGCGATGGCGATGCCGCACTACGCCTGACCGAAAAGCTCAAGCCCGACCTGCTGCTGCTCGACATGACCATGCCGGGAATGGACGGGCTTTCAGTCGCGCGCGAACTCGGCAAGCGCGACGCGCCTCCCGCGGTGATCTTTGTCACCGCGCATGAGGATTTCGCGGTCGAGGCCTTCGATCTCGATGCCGTCGATTATGTGCTCAAGCCCGTTGCTACCGACCGGCTCGAGCGCGCGATTGCGCGAGCCCTGGCGCGGCGGGAGAGCCGGGAAGCGACGCCTGAAACCGAGTGGCTCAGCGAGTTCTGGGTGCCCAACCGGTCGGAGCTGTTCCGCGTCGATGTCGATCAGGTCAGCCGCATCGATGCAGAGCGCGACTATGTCCGCCTGCATGTGGGAGAGAGCAGCTATTTGCTGCTGCAGACCATTGCCGGTCTGGAAGAGAAGCTGGACCCGGAAAAGTTCATCCGCATCCATCGTTCCACCATCCTGCGGCGCGATGCCATTCGCGGCTTGCGGCACGAAGGGCTTGGTGTCTGGTGCGTCGAGCTGGAAGATGGCGAGGATCTGCGCATCGGCCGCACCTACCTGCGCAAGGTCAAGGCCATGGCCGGCCGCTAGGACTGGCCTGCGCAATCTTCAGCAGCACAAAAAGAAACGCCGCCCGTTTCGGGGCGGCGCAGGGAAGGGCACTTGGGGGGAGAGGCACCCTTCGATTGGCGGCTTTGGATTAGCCGCCGCGGCGCTGTTCTTCGACAACTTCGGCAAAGTGGCGGTCCATCTGGCGCTTTGCGTCACGATAGCACTGGCGAAGCTGGCGGTTGGGAACGCGCGAGCCGGTATTGGCGTCGTTCAGGCCGCAAACTTCCTTGGCAGCGTGATCGATCCGGCGGTCGAGTTCCTCGCGGCCCTGGTCGGTCGCCAGGTCGAGATCGTCGACCGTTACGCCAACGGTCTGTGCGTCGTTCTGCTCCGCCGATGCGGCAGGAGCGGCGACGAGAGCGGCGCCTGCCAGCGCGATAGAAATGGTCTTCAACATGCCCTTCTCCTTCCTCCGGTAATTCCTCCAAGGGGGTCACGCCGCAGTCGGTGGGACTGGAAACGACTGCGGCGCGAGTCAGGAAATAGGCCGATCCGCGATTCGCAGCCCGCCTTGCTCGACTTGCAGCGCCAATGCATCGACGGGCGAGTCACTGTGGCGATGAAACGCCAACGGCACTCCACGAACGACAATTTGCACCTACGAAGCGCAACAGGCACAATGGCAGCATGGCCATCATCATCGTCTTCCTGTTGGGAGTCGCCAATTTTGCCGTGCATCGCGCCGTGCTCGACAGCGGCCATGCCATCGTCAGCGCGATGCAGCCGGAAAATGGCTTCTTCAGTGCACGCATGACGCTTTCGATCGAGTTTGTGCTGTTGCTCGCCGCCATGCTGCTGGTCGCTTCCGGCTCCTCCGGCTGGGGGTGGGCCTATGCCTTCTATTCACTCGCCAATGGTTTTGCCGCATGGCTTATCCTGACGCGGCGCATTTGATTGCCATGGCCATGTCATGGGCAGGCTGTTAGCGGACAGGCCATGTCTGCGGCCAAAACCCTCTTCCACCTGAGCGATATCCATTTCGGGATCGAGGACAATCGCGCGCTCGACTGGGTCAAGGAGGAGATTGCGCGCGTCGGACCCGATGCAGTGGCAATCACCGGCGATCTCACCATGCGCGCGCGGATGAAAGAATTCGCAGCGGCCGAGAAGTGGCTCCATGGCCTCGACGTGCCGGTAACGGTCGAGCCGGGCAATCACGACCTGCCGCATTATTATCTGCCATCGCGCTATCTCGATCCGCTCGGCCGGTTCGAGGCCTTTCGCGAACTGGTGGAGCGCCGAATCGAATTGCCGGGCCTGGCCCTCGTGCCGCTCAACACCAATGTCCCCGCGCAGCCGCGCCTCAACTGGTCGAAGGGCTGGGTGAGCCGCCGCGCGCTCCACGCCTGCCTGGCGCAGATTGATGCGCTGCCGGCAGGCATGCGGGCGCTCGTTACGGTACATCACCCGCTGCGCGAGACCGGGACGCGCGGCACTGCGCTTACCCATAATGGCAGGCTTGCCCTGGACGAATTGGCGAAACGAAATGTCCTGGGCGTTCTCAGCGGCCATGTCCACGATGCTTTCGATATCATGGAGCAAACGCCGCACGGCCCGATTCGCATGATCGGAGCGGGCACCTTGTCGCATCGCTTGCGCTCGACGCCGCCGAGCTTCAACCAGATCAGCTGGGACGGTGCCGAACTTACCGTTTCCGTTCGCAATCTCGAGCATGTCGAGACGCGCAAGATGCAGATCAAGGACGTGCCCGAGGATGCAACGCCGCCGCGCGAACCGGGCGAACCCGTGGCTCCGGTTGGCCGTGTCCCGCGTACCGATCCGCCAATCGAATAGGGCTGACGCCAGGTTAACCAGTCACGTGGGCACCAAATGCTCCGAGACAGGTTGAGATGATATGACTGGCAGGATCCTCGTGGTCGAAGACGACCTGCTCAACCGCTTGTTCTATCATGATGTGCTGGAGCAGGAGGGTTTCGACTTGCGCCAGGTATCCGATGGCGCGCTCGTCCTGGATGAGGTGGCGCTGTTCAAGCCGGACCTCATCACCATGGACATGCAACTGCCGAATATCTCCGGGCTGCGCCTCATCAGGCAATTGCAGAAGGATAAGGCGACCTGCCACATCCCGATTTTGGCGATCACCGCCTTTGCCGGACCGCAGGAGGAAAAGCGCATCCGTAGCGCGGGTGCATGCGGCTATCTCGCCAAGCCGGTCACGGTGAAGCAATTGCTCGAGGCCGTGAGCGCCTGCATTGAACCTGACGGAGGTACTGAAGACTAGGGCGCCAACCCGAGGGCAGACCGAATGAAGGGCATTACCTCCCTGCCGGAGCCTTCCTCCTCGACAAAGGGATAGGTTTCGACAAGGTCGCCGCGCGGCATGGGATAGATGACGAATTGCGCCTCGGTTCCGGCGGTTTGCAGCAGATCGAAGAAACCCTGCGAATCCCGGGTTTCATCCTCATTCTCTTCATTCGCGAAGAAGAGGAACTGCGGCGCAACGGGCGCGTCCAAATGTGCTGCCGGCGAATAGGGCAAATAGTCCTCGGGATCCCTTCCGAAATGGCGCCGGTAATAGCTCCGCGTGAAATCTCCCTGCGCCATCCTGGCCTCGATATCGAAACCGAGGCCATCGAGGGAAAGCACTCCGCGCAGAGAGGAGAAGGGAACGCCTGCCGTTTCAAGGAATTGCGGATTGGTCGCCAGCACTGCAGCAAAATGCGCTTCGCGCCGCACGCCGGCCAGAACAATGCGATCCGCATCAAGGCCGAGTTCCTCTTCGTGCTCGCGAAGATAGGCGATCGCACTGGCATAGCTTTCGAGCCTCTCGCCGGGCCGCTCACGCAATCCCCGATAGGGCACGACGGCCAGGGCAATACCGGCTTCCGTTAGCCTGTAGCGAAGCCATTCAAGCATGGAATAGCTGCCCGCTCTGCCGGAGATGCTGGAAAACAGGACCGCGACCGGTTGCGGGGTGGGGTCTCGATCTTCCGCGACAAACAGCGAGACCTTCTGCCAGCTTCGCCTGCCATAGTCGAACTTCTCGGGTGAGGCGATTGGGGCAGTAAGCCTTATGGCCGTCCCGCGATTGTTGTGTTCGAGTTGGGAAAGGGGGTCGAACTGCGCATGCGCGGGAATCCCCAGGGAGAGGAAAACGAGGCAGCCGAGGAAGCAGATCTTTCGCATCCACTCCAGTCTAGCGGCCAATATTACAGTGTGAAGCTGCCGTTAGTCCTGCGAGGCCTGCTCGGCCAGGTCCGACTCGTCCAATTCGTAATCGAGCAGGTCGCCCGGAGCGCACTTCAGTACGGCGCACATGCGGGCCAGCGTCGCGAAGCGGATCCCGCGTACCTTGCCAGATCGAAACAGAGAGAGTTGCGTTTCGCTAAGGCCCATACGCTCGGCCAGTTCCTTGCCGGTCATCCCGCGCTTGGCCAGCACGCTATCCAATGTGATCTTCACGGGCATCAGAAGAAGCTGTCCAGTTCCTCGCGCATGGAGGCGGCCCCTTGCAGCAATTGTGCCACAAGCACCAGTGTCGCGCCCACCACACCCAGCGTTATTGCGGCGCCATCGAAGTTTAAGGGCAGGCGGATGCCGAACAGCACCCCGGCAGTCGGTCCGGCAAAGACGTTGAACAGCGCGCCGACGAACAGGGCCAGCCCCACACGCGAGAGCAGGCGTGGCACCACCTCGTCGAACATCGCGCCATCGGCAATGCGCTTCAAAGCCTGCCGCACCATCCACATGGCCCAGATATAGATATACATCGGCACAAAGGCGGCGAGGTATATCCAGCGCGCAGCCTCTCCATTGAACAGGAACACCAGCTGGCCGATGCCGAGCAGTGCCAGCAATACGAATGGCAATGTCACCAGCCACATCAATATGCGCGCCCTCTTGCGTAGCGAGTCCATGGCAATTCAACCTCTCAAACCGTCCAGATGATTTAACCTTGACTTAAATTTCGGCAGAACACAAATTTAAGTAATAGTTAAATTGGATTCGATCATGGACGATGCAGACATTAGTCCCGCGCTCGCAACCAGCGGGCTGACCAAGAGCTTCGGCGGGCGCGCACCAGCGGTGGACGACCTGTCGATCACTGTACCGCGCCGGAGCGTCTACGGCTTTCTGGGCGCAAATGGCGCGGGCAAGACGACCACGCTCAAGCTCGTGCTCGGCCTTGCACGTCCCGACAAAGGCACGATCCGCCTGTTCGGAGAGGCGCCGGGTGTAGCGCGTGGAAAGATCGGCTCGCTGATCGAAACGCCCTCGCTCTACGACCACCTGACCGGACGGGAGAACCTCGACATTTCGCGGCGGCTCCTGGGTTTGCCGGCAAGCGAGATCGACCGCGTGCTCGAAGTGGTTAGCCTGTCCAAGGCGGCCAGCCAACGTGTGGCAGGCTATTCGCTCGGCATGAGGCAGCGCCTGGCGATTGCCCGCGCTCTGCTTGGCTCCCCGCGCCTACTGATTCTCGACGAGCCAGCCAACGGACTCGATCCAGACGGTATTCGCGATATGCGCAGCCTGCTCCGGCAATTGCCGGAAGCGGGCGATGTCACATTGATCGTATCCAGCCATTTGCTGTCCGAGGTCGAATTGGTGGCAAGCCATGTCGGGCTGATCCATCGGGGGCGGTTGCTGCTCGAAGCCCCGCTCGCCGATCTCTCAGTGGGCGATGCGGTGGAAGTTTCGACCGGCGACAACGAGGCCGCCGCCTGCCTTCTTGGCGAAGCCAATCTGGTTTGCACCACCCCAGTCGGTCACGGGGAACCGCTGATCGTCCACGGTGCGCCACCGGAAAGGATCGCACATCTCATGCTCGATGGCGGACTCGACCTAACCCACCTGGCCCGGCGCCGAAATGCGCTCGAACAGATCTATCACGAGCAGATTGCCCGCGCGGCCTGACGGGGAGGAAACATGCTTCATCGCTTTGTAATAGCCGAATTTCTCAAGCTTCGTCGCTCGCTCACCCTGTTCCTGTGTGTCGCGGCGCCAAGCTGCGTGGTCGCCCTCAACACCATCATGTGGCTGCGGTCGGACCGTGCCGCGCCAATCGGGGAATTTGCGGTAGGGGCATCGAGCCTGTGGGCCTTTGGCATGCTGCCATTGGCGATCACGGCGCTTGGCGTGTTGCTGGCGCAGATGGAGCATGTGCCGCGCAGCTGGCTCCATATCCTCACCCTTCCGGGGGCAAGGCCAAATGTCTTCCTGGCAAAGGCGCTGGTCATGCTTGTGCTCATCGCCTTCATGTCCACCGTGCTCTGGGTTGAGACGCTCCTCGGTGCGAAACTGGTGGACCTGCTGCGCGATGACATGTCGGGCGAAATCTATCCCGGCGGCCTTGCGGCCTTGCTCTCTCTTATGGCTGCCGCTGCTACCTTGGCCGCCATGCTGCAATTATGGGTCGCGCTACGTTTCAAGAGCTTCGTTCCGCCACTTGTGCTCGGGATTTCGGCGACATTCATCGCGATCGCCTCGACTTCTTCGAAAGAGGCGATCTATTTCCCCTGGCTCATGGCCGCCAAGATCATGTCCGAACCGCAAAAACAGCAGGTCGCGTTGACGCTAGGCAGCGTTGGCGGTGTGCTGGCGCTGATCCTCATGGTGGTGCATCTGAGCCGGCGCGAAGCCTGATCGGCCGATCTCACACAAAGAAAAAGGGCGGCCCCGAAGGACCGCCCTCTCCATTCCGCCGTCGCGGAAATTTCGTTTAGCGCTTCGAGAACTGGAAGCTGCGGCGCGCCTTGGCGCGGCCGTACTTCTTGCGCTCCACCACGCGGCTGTCGCGGGTGAGGAAGCCGGCCGCCTTGACCGTGCTGCGCAGAGCCGGCTCGTACTTGGTCAGCGCCTGGCTGATGCCGTGCTTAACGGCGCCGGCCTGGCCCGAAAGGCCACCGCCCTTGACCGTGGCGACGACATCGTACTGGCCTTCGCGATCGGAGATGGCGAAAGGCTGGTTGATGACGAGGCGCAGGGTCGGACGCGCGAAGTAGATTTCCTGGTCCTTGCCGTTGACGGTCACCTTGCCGGTGCCGGGCTTGAGCCAGACGCGAGCGACAGCGTCCTTGCGGCGACCGGTGGCATAGGCGCGGCCCTGTGCGTCGAGCTCCTGCTCACGCAAAGGAGCGGACGGCGTTTCGGCCTGGGCTTCATCGGCAGACGGAGCGTCGGCAGCGATGTCCTTCAGGTCCGCCAGGTCGGAAACGGTTTCGTTCTTGGTTTCGTCAGCCATCACTGAGCAGCCTTGTTCTTGCGGTTCATCGAGGCAACGTCGAGCACTTCGGGGCTCTGCCCGCCATGCGGGTGCTCGGTGCCATTATAGAGGTGCAGGGCCTTCATCTGCGCCCGGCCCAGCGGACCGCGCGGAATCATGCGCTCGACAGCCTTTTCCAGCACGCGCTCGGGGAAACGGCCTTCGAGCACCTTGCCCGCAGTCACTTCCTTGAGGCCGCCGGCATAGCCGGTGTGCTTGTAATACTTCTTCTGCTGCAGCTTGTTGCCGGTGAACTTCACCTTGTCGGCATTGATGATGATCACGTGATCACCGCAATCGACATGCGGGGTGTAGCTCGGCTTGTGCTTGCCGCGCAGGATGTTGGCAACGATCGTGGCGAGGCGGCCGACAACCAGCCCCTCGGCATCGATCAGGTGCCATTTCTTTTCGACCTCGGCCGGCTTGATGGACCGGGTCGCCTTGGTAAGCGCCTTCATGGCTTGGCAATTCCTTGTCTTGCGATTGGATCGCCGCGGCCCCCTTCGCGGAATCGCATCCGGGGCCAGCGAAGGCGCGCATTTGTGCGCAAACCTTCCCCAAGTCAAGCATTCATGGGGGTTAGCGGGGAGGTAAAATAATACCTCTCACAAATTCTCGGCGCTTCAGGCAGGTGCCAGGTGCCAGGTTTCAATGCTTCGGCGGGCGTCGTCTGCGATAGTGGTAGTGACGACGCGCTGCGCCTGTTTCATCAAGCCGGTCTGCGGATCCCTTTCGGCTGAAAAGTCCATTCGCACCCTTCCTGCATCGCCCCAGGGCAGGTCAATTTCGCCTTCCTCGCTGCGCGAGGTGTCGTTCGGGGCAAACAAGTCGGCGGGGAGGCGGGTAACCAGCTGAGTTCCGGCGAGCCTGATGCTCTCGACCAGCTGCTGCGCCTCATCCATATCGGCCGGATCGGTTTCCAGATTCCCCAGACGCCGTCGTGCCTCCTCGATCGCCAGCTCGACTTCGTGTGAGCGAACCGCCTCGGGTCCGCTCATGATCTGCCCGCTACTGTCCAGCAGCATCGGAAAGAACCCGGTTTCCACCCGCTGCTGTTCCAGCTGGGCGAAGGCCGCCAGGCTCTCGGGGAAGTCGACCTCAACCTTTGTCTGGTTGCCTGCAAGGTAAAAGCCGCGCCCCTGTCTCTCGAACTGCACGTTGAAATCGCGACTGACGGTAATGTGGGCACCCCCGGCAAGCTCACGCACAAGCACGCGGCCGAAGGTCATTGGCTGGTCGGGTGGAGCGATGGGCCTTCCGGAAACAGTGGCGCCGAGGGCCGAACGCGACATGATAACAGGCGCGAGGGCAGCGCCCACCGCGAACCGCATGATCCCGCGCCGATCGGCCAGACTCATTTCTTCGACCTCTTTCCCGTCAAGCTACCTAGCCAGGCATGAGTATCTGCCGTGCTGGTATCGACCCGCCAGCCCATAATTGCCGGACTATCATAGGAATGCAAACAGGCAATCTTTTCAATGGCCTCCTGCAGCAAGGCGGTGTCAGTCTTGAAAAGTACGCCGACCTCTTCCGATTCGCCGCGTTCACCATTCCATTCGAACAGGGAGAGCATGGGCGGCATGATATTGGCGCAGGCAATGAGCCCCTCATCGAGCAATCGTGTCGCTACGTCGCGCGCTTCTTGTGTGCTGCCAAAGGGGCACCAGATCATTGCAGGACCCTTCGAAGAGCTACTCATCTATGGTTCTGCCCCAGCCTGTGTGCACCCCAAGCCGTCGCGGCTACGAGCAGCGCGCCGACAACCTGGTGCGCAACGGCAAGCCATAGCGCAACGCCGGTCCAGACCGTGGCGATGCCGAGCAGGATCTGCACGCCGAAAGCAGAGTGGATGTAAATCGAGGAAGGGCGGTCGCCGGTCTTCTTGATGGCGCGCGCCATCACAATGAGGGCGGCCACCGCGATCCAGGCCCACCAGCGATGAACCCAGTGAATCAGGAACGGGTCATGCGTGAGAAGCCAGAAGGCGCCGCGATCCCAGTTCACTTCGGGAATGAAGCGTCCCTGCATCAGCGGCCAGGTGTCCGACGCGAAGCCGGCGTTGAGCCCGGCCACCCAGGCGCCGAACAGCAATTGCACGAAGAGAATGGCCAATGCTGTGAAGGCGAGGACGGTCAGGCGCGCAGGACGGGCGGTCCTGTCGGCATCGAGTGCCAGCAGGTCACGCGCGGTCCAGACAAGGCCGCCCAGCGTGAAAAAGGCCGTCAGAAGGTGGATCGAAAGCCAGAAATGCGAGACATCGGTCATCTGGCCGGAAAGGCCGGAGCGGACCATGAACCAGCCGAAGGTTCCCTGCAGTCCTCCGAGGGCCAGCAGGGCAATCAGGCGAGGTTTGTAGCCTTTCGGAATTGCACCTTTCACCCAGAACCATGCGAGCGGAAGAGCGAAGGCAAGGCCGATCAATCGCCCGATCAGGCGATGGAACCATTCCCAAAAAAAGATGAACTTGAAATCGGCCAGATCCATTCCTGCCGGCCCGGCCTCGAATCGGTATTCGGGGGTTGCCTGGTACTTGGCGAATTCGGCCTGCCACTGCGCCTCGGTCAGCGGCGGCAAGGCCCCGCTGACCGGCTGCCATTGCGTGATCGAGAGACCCGATTCGGTCAGCCTGGTAATCCCGCCCACGGCCACGATCAGTACTACCATCGCCGCGACGACGAACAGCCAAAGCGCCAGAAGCCGCGGCTTCGCGCCATTCTGCGATCCGTTCGGCGCGTCGATTGCTTGAGCCTGTGCGACCATGGCGCCGATTTGCGCTGCACTGCCGCAAAGCGCAAGGGCGATCTGCAAATGCCTTTTTGCCGCAAAAGGGATTGCGCAATGTTATAGCGTTACATACATGGCCTGCATGGGATCGCTTATACCCCGGATTCGCGGCCGTCTGGACCGTGTCGGCGTGCTGCTGTCATGCCTGTGCCTCGTGCATTGCGTCACCGGCCTGGTGCTGGTGGCAGGTTTCGGCCTTGGCGCGACATTCCTGCTCGATCCGGCGATTCATCGCGGAGGCCTCTTGCTGGCCACTTTGGTGGCAGGTGTCGCCATCGGTGTTGGTGCCATGCGTCATCGCCGCGCCGGACCCTTCGTGGTGGCAATGACAGGCCTTTCCTTCATGGGCGGCGCCTTGGCCGTCGACCATGGAGCGCCGGAGGCCGTCTTGACCATGATCGGGGTGTCGCTGGTTGCTGCCGGGCACATTCTGAACCTGCGCCGCGCCGAACGGTTCTAGGGTCCCGGCCCTCCCTTGTTGATTTGCCCGTAAAGCCCGCTATCTCGCGGGCCTATGGCTTTGTCGATCTCCCTCACCGTCAATGGCGAGACCCGCCGCTCCACCGCAAGCACCATTGCCGAGCTGGTGCGCGAACTGTCGCTCAAGCCCGAAAAGGTCGCGGTCGAGCATAATGGCGAAATCGCGCCGCGTTCGACGCTCGAACAAGTCGAGCTGAAAGAAGGCGACAGACTGGAAATCGTGACCTTTGTCGGCGGTGGCTCAGATGCTGCTGACGATAGCTGGGAAGTGGCCGGACATCGCTTCAATTCGCGCCTGATCGTCGGCACGGGCAAATATAAGGATTTCGCCCAGAACGCCGCGGCGGTCGAAGCGAGCGGCGCGGAAATCGTCACTGTAGCGGTACGCCGGGTCAATGTGTCGGATCCGAACCAGCCGCTGCTGATGGACTTTATCGATCCCAAGAAGGTCACCTATTTGCCCAACACCGCAGGGTGCTTCACCGCGGAAGAAGCGATCCGCACCTTGCGCCTGGCGCGCGAGGCGGGTGGCTGGGACCTGGTGAAGCTGGAGGTGCTGGGCGAGGCGCGCACGCTTTATCCCGACATGCGCGAGACGCTGCAGGCAACCGAAGTGCTCGCCAAAGAAGGTTTCAAGCCGATGGTTTATTGCGTCGATGATCCCATCGCCGCCAAGCAACTCGAAGAGGCGGGGGCGGTGGCGATCATGCCGCTTGGTGCTCCGATCGGATCGGGCCTCGGCATCCAGAACAAGGTGACCATCCGCCTGATCGTGGAAGGCGCCAAGGTGCCGGTGCTGGTCGATGCGGGGGTCGGCACGGCAAGCGAGGCGGCAGAGGCGATGGAGCTCGGCTGCGACGGCGTGCTGATGAACACTGCCATTGCCGAGGCGAAGGACCCGATCCGCATGGCGCGCGCCATGAAGTATGGCGTAATCGCCGGGCGTGAAGCCTATCTCGCGGGCCGCATGCAGACGCGCAAATATGCCGATCCGTCGAGCCCGCTTGCCGGAATGATCTGATCCGGACCCATCGGATCGCGCGACCCAAACCGAAAATTAACCATGTTGGGTGAATCATGCTCCCGAACTCCAGGGGGCCATGATGGCAAACACGCAGACTTCTTCGCTGAGCATTTCCGAAATGCGCGAATTTGCCGGCTTCACGCCGGAAGAACAGGCATTCATTACGCGCAGCCTCGATGTGGGCATGGGTCGCGGCGATGCCTTCAAGGCATGGAGCACGGAATCGGGCTCGAGCTCGGCCATTCGCCAGCAATATATCGCTTATCGCGAGCTGCGCGCGCTGCGCGAGGACATCCCCGAAGCGACCAGCCTCGATGGTGTCGGGCAGTTCATCGGCGCGCTGATCCGCATTTCCGCTCAGGACTTGGCGCAGGAATTGCTCAGCAGCTTTTCCGCTTACCGCTTTCTTTATGAACGGCTGCTCGGCGCTGAAGTGCGGCCCTATTTGCCGGCAATCTTCTGCGGCGCAGCGGCGCTGCCGCAAATTCGCCCCTGCCATCGCAAACTGCTGCTGCAGAGCCTGAGCGAGGCTGCAGCAACGGCACCGGGCTGGTCGCCGCGCCAGCCTGGCTTCTTCCCGGAAAAGATCGAGGGCGAAGCGGCGTAACGCCTAGTACAGAGCGTCCAGCCGCTCGCCATATTGCTCGCGAATATAGGGCCGGCGGATTTTCAGCGTCGGAGTCATCTGGTTGTTTTCGACGCTGAAGGGTTCGTCCGCCACAACGAACTTGCGCACTTTTTCAAGAACCGAGAGTTCCTTGTTGGTCTTGTCGATCGCTGCTTTGATCGCCGCGCGGAACTCCGCATTGTCTTTCAGCTCCGCAAGATCGGCCTTCATGCCGTTCTCACGCGCCCATTGCTTCATCCATTCGGCATCGGGAACGATCAGTGCGACCATATAAGGCCGCTTGTCCCCGCTCACCATGACCTGAGCGATCTCGGGCTGCAGCGTGAGCATGCCTTCGAGCTTCTGCGGGGCGATATTGTCGCCTTTGTCGTTGACGATGATGTCCTTCTTGCGGTCGGTGATCTGGATCCGTCCGCGATCGTCGAGATGGCCGATATCGCCCGTATGTAGCCATTCACCAGGCAGAGCGGCCTGAGTCGCTTCCTGATTCTGCCAATAGCCCTTCATCACGCATTCGCCGCGCACCAGGATCTCACCATCATCGGCGATTTTCACATCGACGCCGCGCAAGGGCGGACCGACAGTGTCGAGCTTGATCCCGGCGCTGGGGAAGTTGCAGGCAATGACCGGCGCGGTCTCGGTCTGGCCATAACCCTGCAGCATGGTCAGACCCATGGCCTGGAAGAAGCCTCCGACTTCGGGATTGAGTGGCGCACCGCCCGAAACAAGCGCCTTGATGCGTCCGCCAAAATTCTGCTTCACCTTGGGCCGCAGCGTGAAATCGAGCAGCCAGCTGATCGGAATGTCGCCAAGCGCATGCTTCCCGGCGATCTTGCGCTCACCCAGCCCCATGGCCTTGTGCAGCAAGTAGGCGGCGAAACCGCCGCGCTTCTCGACCTGCTTGATGATCTTGCCGCGCAGCAACTCGAACATTCGCGGCACTACGATCATGAAGGTTGGTTGCGCCTCCTCGAGATTGGAGGAAAGCTTGTCGAGTCCCTCGGCGAACCAGATATCCGCGCCCAACCCGATGGGGAGGAACAGGCCTGCCGTGTGTTCGAGAGCATGGCTCAAGGGCAGGAAGGAGAGGAAACGCTCCTGCTCCCAGCCGAAATCCTGCGCCAGCACTTCGCCTGCGGCCATGCAATTGTGCAGGATCGCGCCATGGTGGAGCATAACCCCGCGCGGGGATCCGCTTGTGCCACTCGTGTAGATAATGCAGGCAATATCGTCGCGCGTGACGCCGGCAACGCGTGCATCCACTGCGGCGCGGGCCTCTGCGGCATCGCCTTCGACCAGCCCCGCCCAGTCATGCAGGTGGAAGCTGCCGGTTTGTTCGGCACCGATCGGGTCGATGGCGATCACATGTTCGGCGTGTCCCGAACGCATCATCGCCTTGAACAGCGGCTCGGCCAGCTTGGCGTTGGAGACGAATACGGCGCGCGCGCCCGAATCGTCGAGGATATGGCGGTGATCGCCTTCAGTATTGGTCGTGTAAGCGGGCGTGGTGATGCAGCCAGCCGCCATGATGGCTAGGTCGGCGATGCACCATTCGGGCCGGTTCTCTGAAACGATGACCACGCGGTCGCCAGGCTTGAGGCCCATGCGGACAAGCTGTTGCGCCAGCAGGCAGACCTGCTTGGCCGCCTCGGAATAGCTGATCGATGTCCAGTCTCCGCCCGTCTTGGCAGTCAGGAAGGGTGCGGCGCCAATCTGGTCGGCACGCTGAAGGAATAGCGCGACGAGGCTTTTCGCATTCTCGATATCGGCAAGTTGCATTGTGTTCGGCTGCAAGGGCCACGATCCTCTATTCCCGGGGCCGTTGTTTCGGCCGGTGCTCTATCGGAAACTACCTAAGGTGCCGGGAGTGTCCGGGCAAGCTAGGGCGTGAGCGTATCGCCTTCGTCGAACCCGGCTTCCACCGCTGCGCCCTCGCCGACCGTTCCGGGAATACGGACCAGCTCGTCGAGCCTGGGGTCGTGACGGGCATGCCAGCCGCCAACCCCGCGCAAGGCGCCGGTCGTGCGCAACAACTGTCCAAAAGGGATGATGCGCGGATGGCCCAGGGCTTCGAACGCGGGGCCAAGATCCTCCATCCATGTTCCCTGCTCGACCAGCAATGCGCCTGGACCCACCCCCATGACGAATGGGAGTTCCAGAGCTTCTTCGAGCGGCAGGCCGAAATCGATCACGCCAATGAGCGCTCGTGCGGTTTGCGCCGGAATCAGCCCTCCGCCCGCTGCCCCAACGGTGAATAGCGGTTGTCCCTCGGGGTCATAGACCACGGTCGGCGTCATCGAACTGGCGGGACGCTTGCCGCCCTCCACACGGTTGGCAACGGGAAGCCCGTCGACTTCGGGAGTGAAGTCGAAATCGGTCAGCTCGTTATTGAGATAGAAGCCGCCATGGACGAGGCCGGAGCCGAAAGCCCCTTCGACCGTTGCGGTGAAGCTCGCCATGTTGCCTTCGCCATCCACGGCGACAAAGTGGGTGGTTCCCTGCTCGGGCCATCCATCGCCCGGGGCGAGTGCAACCGATGCGCCGGCCGGATCGCCGTGGTCCACCTGCTGCAAGGTCCGATCAGGTTCGATCAACGCGGCCCGGCCAGCGAGGTAGTCCTCATCGAGCAGGCCTACGAGCGGCACTTCTACATAGGCCGGATCGCCGATAAAGAACTCGCGATCGGCAAAGGCGAGGCGCTGTGCCTCGGCAAAGACGTGCCAAGTTTCGGCGTTTTGAAGTCCCATCGATGCAAGGTCAAAAGCTTCGACCTGATTGAGGATGGCGAGCACGGCATAGCCGCCCGAAGATGGCGGTCCGACCGTGCAAACGCGATGCAGCCGGTAGATCGTGCAGATCGGCTCGCGAACCACCGCACGATAATTCTGGAAATCGTCCACCGTCATCGCTGCCATGGACGGCGTGTCGAGCGCGATCTTGAGCGCCATGCTTTCGGCGAATGGTCCGGAATAGAAGCTTTCCGGTCCTTCGGTGGCTATCATTTCGAGCGTAGCGGCCAGGTCAGGCAGCTGCACCACTTCGCCGGGCGCAGGCGCTTCGCCGTCCTCGCCATAGAATTGGGCCTCGCCCGCCGGATCGCGCGCGCCCCTTTGGGGGAAACTGGCCAGCGATCCGCTCAGCCGGGGCGTAACGGGAAATCCGTCTCGCGCCAGGGCAATGGCGGGGGCAAAAAGGTCGGCCCAAGGCAGTAAACCATGACGCGCATGGGCTTCGGCGGCGAGAGCTATCTGTCCGGGAACGCCGATGGAAAGACCACTCAGGACTGCCGCGTTGCGATCGCGCGGTGAGCCGTCTTCGTTGAGGAACCAATTGCCCGAAGCTGCGGCGGGTGCCGTCTCGCGCCCGTCCAAGAGTTCGACCTCGCCCTCGGCCGAACCCAGCAGCAGGAAGCCGCCCCCACCCAAGCCTGTGCTCTGCGGTTCGAGCACGGCCAGTGCCAGCATCATGGCAATCGCAGCATCGGTGGCGCTGCCTCCGCGCGCCATGATTTCCTCGCCGATCTCGGCAGCGCGAGGATCGTTGGCAGCAGCAACGCCTTGTGGCGGAGGAGGAAGCGGTTCGGGAGGCGGGGTGCAGCCAAGCAGCGCTAGCGGTGCTGCGAGGGCCAGCAGGAATGAACGCGACATAGGAGACCCCTATTCGCTTCCCACGGCCTCGGCAATGGAAGCGATTCCGTCCCGTCGCATCAATGTTTCAAGTCCGCGCGCAATGTCCCTGGCGATACCAGGGCCGCGATAGACCATGGCGCTGTAGAGCTGGACCAGGCTGGCGCCGGCGCGGATGCGTTCCCAGGCATCCTCGGCCGTTGCAATGCCTCCGACGCCGACCAGCGGCAAAGCGCCCCCGGTTGCCCTGCGGAAGTCTCGCAACCTTTGCAGCGCCTTGGGTTTGAGCGGCGCACCCGAAAGCCCGCCGCTCTCGCCCGCATGAGCCGATAACAGGGCCGGTCGCTCGATCGTGGTATTTGAGACGATCAGCGCGCCGAGCCCCTTGTCCATGGCGATGCGGGAAATCGCATCCACATCGGCGGGTTCGAGATCGGGCGCGACCTTGAGGAAGACGGGAACGGCGAGATTGCCGCGGGCCTCGAAAACCGCATCGAGCAGGGCGATCAGCGCCCCCTCATCCTGCAATGCGCGCAGGCCCGGCGTGTTCGGGCTGGAAATATTGACCGCGAGATAGCTTGCCAGCGGCGCCATCAGCTCCGTCATCGCCGCATAATCGGCAATGCGATCCTCACTATCCTTGTTGGCGCCGATATTGATGCCCACCACGCCATCGCGGCCCGACCGTGCCGCAAGCCGGGTATGGGCAAGTTCTCCGCCACCATTGTTGAACCCCATGCGGTTGATCACCGCGCGGTCCTCGACCAGGCGGAACAGGCGCGGCTTCGGATTGCCTGCCTGCGGGCGCGGCGTGATCGATCCCACCTCGGCAAAGCCGAAACCCATGGCGAGCAGCGCGTCGGGAACCTCGGCATCCTTGTCGAATCCTGCTGCCATGCCGACCGGGTTGGGAAAGGTGATTCCCGCTACTTCGGTCTGCAACGGTCCGCCAAGTGGCTGAGGCTTGCTCGATGGAAGCAGCTTCAGGGCATTGACGGTCAGGCGATGCGCGCGTTCGGCATCGAGCGCGAAGATCGCCGGGCGGGCGAGGCGGTACAGCATGGACCGGCTATGGCAGGGCGGGGGTCGCCTGTCGATGTGCGACTGCTTAAGGAAATTTCCTGCGCAAAATGGCTGATTTGCGTAACTTTTCAGGCGAAAAAGAGCGCTTCGTGTCGCCTTCTTACAATAGCCGGAAACGCGAATCGGCTAGCAACCTCTTGCGACCCGAAGGGCTCGACGCAACATTGCGACGGGTTCTCGACTTTGAAGGGCGGTCCTGCCATGTCGGGGCCGCCCCTTTTTTCACTTGGCAGTCAGGCCGGGCCGGCCCCACAAGATGCTAACGACTCGCAACAAGCCGAATTGGCTTGATTCCGTGCTTTTCCTGCATAGGTGCCTAATCGGAATGAATTGGTCCGATTAAAAGAGCGCCGAAAGATGCGACTGTCCAACCTGGCCGACTATGCCGTCGTCACAATGTGCGCAGCCGCGCGCCATTGCGGCTTTGCGCGCGTTTCGGCTGCGGACCTCGCGGAAGAGACCGGCCTGCCGCTGCCGACCGTGCAGAAGCTGGTCAGCGCGCTGGCCAAGGCGGGCCTGCTCAAGAGTATGCGCGGTGCGGGCGGCGGCATCAAACTGGCACGCCCGGCGGCCGCTATCAGCCTTGCCGATATCGTCGAGGCTGTCGAAGGACCGATCGCGCTGACTGCCTGCGTCGAGACTGCGCGGCACGATTGCGCGCTCGAAGCGCAATGCACGGTGCGTCCGCATTGGAGCCTGGTGAATGCCACGCTGCGCGGCGCGCTGGCTGATGTGAAACTGACCCAGCTCGCGCAATTGCCCGAGCCGAAAGAACAAGAACCCGCATGAGTGACGAAATAGACATCCAGGACCGCGAGGCCCGCGAAGCTGCAGCCAAGGCCGCCGAATACGAATTCGGCTGGTCGTCGGAAATCGAGCAGGAATTCGCGCCCAAGGGACTCAACGAAGACACTGTCCGCTTCATCTCGGCCAAGAAGGGCGAGCCGGAATGGATGCTCGAATGGCGGCTCAAGGCCTTCCGCATGTGGCTTGAAATGGAGGAGCCTGACTGGGCCAAGGTCGGCTATCCCAAGATCGATTACCAGGACGCCTATTACTACGCCGAGCCGAAGAAGAAGGAGGCGCTTGCCTCGCTCGACGAGCTCGATCCCGAGATCAAGGCGGTTTACGACAAGCTCGGAATCCCGCTGGCGGAGCAGGAAGTGCTCGCCGGGGTCGAAGGTGCGCGCAAGGTCGCGGTCGACGCGGTGTTCGACTCGGTCAGCGTCGCCACCACCTTCCGCGAGGAGCTCAAGAAGGCGGGCGTTATCTTCCTGTCGATCAGCGAGGCGATCAAGGAACATCCCGAGCTGGTGAAGAAGTGGCTCGGTAAGGTCGTGCCGCAGCATGACAATTACTTCGCCACACTCAACAGCGCCGTCTTCTCGGACGGCACCTTTGTCTACATCCCCGAAGGCGTACGCTGCCCGATGGAGCTGTCGACCTATTTCCGTATCAATGCGGAGAATACCGGCCAGTTCGAACGCACGCTGATCGTCGCCGAAAAAGGCAGCTATGTCAGCTATCTGGAAGGTTGCACCGCGCCCATGCGTGACGAGAACCAGCTCCACGCTGCCGTGGTCGAACTGGTCGCGCTCGAAGATGCCGAGATCAAGTATTCGACCGTGCAGAACTGGTATCCAGGCGATGCCGAGGGCAAGGGCGGCATCTACAATTTCGTTACCAAGCGTGGCCTGTGTCAGGGCGCTCGCAGCAAGATTTCATGGACGCAGGTCGAAACCGGCTCTGCCGTGACGTGGAAATATCCCAGCTGCGTGCTCAATGGCGAAAGCTCGGTGGGTGAGTTCTACTCGGTCGCGGTCACGAACAATTTCCAGCAGGCCGACACCGGCACCAAGATGATCCACAACGGGGCCAATACGCGCTCGACGATCATCTCGAAGGGCATTTCGGCGGGCAAGAGCAACAATACCTATCGCGGCCTCGTGCGCGTCGGCGCCAATGCCGAGAATGTACGCAATTTCACCCAGTGCGATTCGCTGCTGCTGGGGGACAAATGCGGCGCGCACACCGTGCCCTATATCGAGGTGAAGAACCCCACCGCGCAGATCGAGCACGAGGCGACCACCTCCAAGATCAGCGACGACCAGCTGTTTTACGCCATGCAGCGCGGGCTGGGCGAGGAAGAGGCCGTGGCGCTGATCGTCAACGGCTTCGCCAAGGAAGTGCTCAAGGAATTGCCGATGGAGTTCGCCGTCGAGGCGCAGAAGCTGTTGGCGATCTCGCTCGAAGGGAGCGTGGGGTGATGACTGACCGCAAGACCCTCAAACTTCCCGAAACCGGTGCCGATACCGAAGCCCCCGCGCTCAAGAAGAAGGGCCGCGGCTGGGAAATCTCGGAAAAGCGGCTTGACGTGCTGCATGAGCAGGCGCGCGATTTGCGCCGCCATTCCAGCGAGGCGCACAAGGCTTTGGCTGAGCGTTTCAGCAAGGCCGACCTTGGACCCTACACCTTCAAGCGCCACGCTGTCGTGGGCTCGGCCATCGTCGACTTCAACTGCCATGTCCTCGGCATGGCGATCGATATCGACGAGGAAGGCGAGGACGAAGCCCTGGCGCGCCGTCGTGACAAGAGCCTCGAAAGCGTCGGCATCCGCGTCATGCGGATCAAGGCAGCGGACATACTCGAGAACATGGACGATGTGCTCGCGCGCATCACTGCCGGCATGCGTATGCGCATCGCCGACAAGCAGGACGCGCGCCGCGCGCATGGCAAGCAAATGCGCGAAGGCAGGAGGGGCGGTGAGCGATGACCGATGAACTCACTCCGCGCGTCGAACATCACCGCGATGGCACCGTCTGCGCGCGCGGCCAGATGCTGGGCGAGGAATTGCACGGCTATTGGGAATGGTTCCGCAAGGACGGCACGCTCAAGCGTTCCGGCCATTTCGAGCGTGGCGAGCAGGTCGGCGAATGGGTCACCTACGATTCCGACGGCGCACCCTACAAGATCACACAGATGAAGACGAAAACCGATGCTGAATATTGAAAACCTCCATGCCGAGATTGACGGCAAGAAAATTCTCAACGGACTGACGCTCGAAGTCGGCGCGGGCGAAGTGCACGCCATCATGGGCCCCAATGGGGCGGGCAAGTCCACGCTCGCTTATGTGCTGGGCGGCCGTCCTGGCTACGAAGTGACCGAAGGCTCTGTGACCTTCATGGGCGAAGACCTGCTCGACATGGAACCGCATGAGCGCGCCGCGGCGGGCTTCTTCCTCGGCTTCCAGTACCCGGTCGAGATTCCCGGCGTCTCCAACGTCCAGTTCCTGCGCGAGGCACTTAACTCGCAGCGCAAGCTCCGCGGCGAAGATCCGCTGTCGGGCGGCGAATTCCTCAAGCTCGCCAAGGAAAAGGCCGGCCTTCTCAAGCTCGACATGGAGATGATGAAGCGCTTCGTGAATGTCGGCTTTTCGGGCGGCGAGAAGAAGCGCAACGAGATGGTCCAGATGGGCATTCTCGACCCGAAATTCGCCGTCCTGGACGAGACCGATAGCGGCCTCGATATCGATGCACTGAAGGTCGTGGGCGAAGGCATCAATGCGATCATGCGTGATCCCGCCAAGGGCGTGCTGCTGATCACCCACTACCAACGGCTGCTCGATTACGTGCAGCCCGATCATGTGCATATCCTCGCCAAGGGCAGGATCGTGAAATCGGGCGGTCCTGAACTGGCGCTCGAGCTCGAACGCGAAGGCTATGAAGCGGTGGCGGCGTGATCCTGCTGACAGCCCTCCTGCTAGCCCAGCCTGCGCCATCGCCAACGGCCGAGGCGGCGGATTCGGAAGACAGGATCGTCGTCGTGGCAGAGCGCATGCGGTCGATCGACGTGAATGTCGGGCGCGACCCAGAGGGCAATTGGCATTGCAGCCTTTCGGAAAGCTCGGGCAGTGCCTGGGTGGATGACCGACTTTGCCGCATTACCACGGGCTGCGTTCGCGACGCGCGCGGCGACGAAGATCGCATAGTGAGCTGCGCGACGCGTCGCCGGGCATCGATCATGGATGAATTCCGTGAAGCACTGGAAAGGGGAGAGGCATGACCTCCCTTCCCACCAACAAGGACGAGGCCTGGCGCTATTCCGATAGCGAGGCGCTGACGCGCCTGACGCCGCAGGAGCTGGCGAGTTGGCATGAGGCCGAACTGGCGCCGGGCGAGACGCGCTCCAAGACCTTGATCCTCGATGACAGCTGCCCCGGCCTGCACCGCGTACGCCTGAAGGTCGGCGCAGCAGGGCGCGCGGAGATCTTCGCGGTGGTTTCGGCCAGCGCCTATACCCGCCTTGAAGTCGAGGTGGAGCTGGCGGAAGGCGCGCATTTCGAACTGGGAGGCGTGACAATCGGCGGCGGGGATGTCGTGCGCGAGATCGTTACCCGCACGCTCCATGCCCAGCCTCATGGCACCAGCAACCAGGTGATCCGCAGCGTCCATTGGGGGCATGCGACGGGCAATTTCCTCGGCAATATCGATGTGGCGCGCGATGCGCAGAAGACCGATGCCGCTCAGGACTTCAAAGGCCTGATCCTCGAAAAGGGCGCCAGCGTGAACGCCGTGCCGCAGCTCGAAATCTTCGCTGACGATGTGAAATGCGCCCATGGCGCGGCGATCGGCCAGATGGACGAGATGGCGCGCTATTACATGGCCAGCCGCGGACTCGATCCGGCCACGGCCAAGAAGCTGCTCGTGCGCGCCTTTATCGGCGATGCCTTTGCCGCGATCGATGACATGGACGAGCAGGAGCGGCTGATGGAGGCTGCGCTCGGCGCCCTCGGAGACGCGGTGTGACCATGACCGCGACTATCTCTCGCAAGGCGGACTTTCCCGGCCTGCTGACGCCCGATGGCCAGCCGTGGCACTATCTCGATAGCGCCGCCACCGCGCAGAAGCCGCAGGCGGTTATCGACGCAGCCACGCGCGCGCTCGGCGTCGACTACGCTACCGTTCACCGCGGGGTCTATGCCCGCTCGGCCGAGATGACGCTGGCCTATGAGGCGGCGCGCCGCCGTGTGGCAAAGTTCATCGGCGGGCAGGAAGACGAGATCGTCTTCACCCGCGGCGCGACCGAGGCGATCAACCTTGTCTCCTATAGCTGGGGCGAAGCGAATATTGCTGCTGGCGACCGTATCCTGCTCTCCACGCTCGAACATCATTCCAATATCGTGCCCTGGCAATTGCTGGCCGAGCGCAAGGGCGCACATATCGACGTTTGCCCTCTGACCGATGACGGACGGATCGACCTCGAGGCGGCGCGCGAAATGCTCACCAGCGCGCACAAGCTCGTCGCGCTCGCGCATGTCTCCAACGTGCTCGGCTCGGTGCTCGACGTGCAACGCGCTGCCGAACTTGCCCATGCGGTGGGCGCCAAGATCCTTGTCGACGGGTGCCAGGCCGTGCCGCGCCTGCCCGTCGATGTCGTGGCGCTCGATTGCGACTTCTACGCTTTCAGCGCACACAAGCTCTACGGACCGACCGGCGTAGGGGCGCTGTGGGCGCGTGCGGATATCCTTGCTGCCATGCCGCCCTGGCAGGGCGGCGGGGCGATGATCGACAAGGTCACTTTCGCAAGGACCACTTACGCCCCGGCGCCGCAGCGTTTCGAGGCCGGTACGCCCGCGATTGTCGAGGCGGTCGCTTTCGGCGCGGCCTGCGATTACGTGGCGGAGATCGGGCTCGAGGCGATCCATGCGCATGAGGCGGCACTCGTCGCCAAGACCCGCGAAGCGCTGCGCAGCATGAACGATGTGACGATCTTCGGGCCGGAGGATTCCGCCGGTATCGTGAGTTTTGCGATAGACGGTATTCACCCGCACGATCTCGGCACCATATTGGATGAAGAGAACGTCGCCATTCGCGCCGGCCATCATTGCGCGCAGCCGCTGATGGACCATCTCGGCGTGCCCGCCACGGCGCGCGCCAGTTTCGGCATCTATTCCGACGAGGAAGACGTCGCCGCGCTTGTCCGCGGCATCGAACGCACCAAGAGGATCTTCGGCTGATGGAAAATCAGGACGACAAGAAGGAATTTATCGCGGCCCCGCCACCCAATGCGGAGGTGGTGGAGGCTGTCGACAAGCCGCGCCGCGCCAGAGTCGACGAGGCCATGGAGGAAAGTTCAGCCGAGAAGCTCGAGCGCAAGCGCGATTATCTCGAAGGCTTCCTGCAGAAGAAGCCCGAGGGCGTGCCCGCCGGTGCGCCGGGCGGCGAGCTTTACGAAAGCGTGATCGATGCGCTGAAGGATATCTACGACCCGGAAATCCCGGTGAATATCTACGATCTCGGCCTGATCTACGGGGTCGATGTTTCCGATGAATCGGACGTCATTGTCACCATGACGTTGACCACGCCGCATTGCCCGGTGGCCGAGACCATGCCCGGCGAGATCGAGATGCGCGTGATGAATATTCCCGGTGTGCGCGATGCCGAGGTCAATGTGACCTGGGACCCGCCATGGGATCCATCCAAGATGAGCGACGAAGCGCGCCTCGAACTGGGGATGCTGTGATGAGCGATGCCAAGACCCGCCCTGCACCCAAGGCTGCCGTGATCCTCACCAAAGCGGCGGAGGATCGCATTGCCTCGCTCATGGCCAAGGCGCCCAAGGACGCCATCGGTGTAAAGCTCTCCACCCCGCGTCGCGGTTGTTCGGGCCTCGCCTATTCGGTCGATTACGTGACCGAGGAGGAAAAGTTCGACGAGAAGATCGAAACGCCGGGCGGCACCTTCTACATCGACGGTGCCAGCGTGCTTTACCTCGTGGGCAGCACGATGGATTGGGTGGAAGACGATTTCACCGCCGGCTTCGTGTTCGATAATCCGAACGCCAAGGGCGCTTGTGGCTGTGGCGAGAGCTTCATGGTATGATGCGCCTATGGCAGCTGGCAACAATTCCCGAATTTCGGGTATCCTGAGGCTTCTCTCGATGGCCGAGGAAGAGCGCGCCGCGCTGATGCTTGCTTTGGGGCGGGCAAGGCTCGACGAAGTAGCGGGGTTGCAGCGCCAGCTTGCCGTAAATCATCGTATGACGAATTTGACCCGGCAATTGCTGGCTGAGGCCCGGCGCAAACGCCGCAAGCCTCCGGAAGCAGGACTGTCCTTCCCCGCCATTCCACCCAAGGGACCTCGTCCCATGCAAGGCGGGGCCGCAGCACCGCTCGATTTCCGCAAGGACTAGGCCTCAGCCCGAATATCAGGCCTCGCCGGTTTCCTCGGCGATGAACTCGATCAACGCCTGGTCGTAGCTGTCGACCTGGCCGTTGGCCGCCATCATCTCGTCGAGCCATTCTTGCTCGTAGCCGGTGAATTCGGCGGCCTCCGCCACGCGCTCCTCGCGGGTTGGAACGGTTTGCTTCTTGCCGAAGACTACACCGAAGGCATTGGGCGCGCTCTTGACCATCTGGCCCATGAACCGCCCGACATTGGCCTTGTTGTCGGCGACGAAACTTTGCAACTCGAGCATGCGCTCACGGCTGAGATGGGCGCTCTCGCTGGCAAAACCCATCAGGTAATTGCCGACGCCCTGCACGAAGACGCGCTCGAATTCCGGCGCATTGGCTTCTTCCAGCGTCTTGTCCTTGAGGCGAAAGAGCATTTCGGCTTCGCGGCGGCTGACGGCGCCCGGACGGTCGCTGGCAGAACCGAAGATCACGCGGCGCATGATCCGCGCCTCGGCCTCGGAAACATGCGTGTCCGACAATTCGCCGCCGCAGCGGGTCGGGCCGGTGCCTTCGAGCACTTCGCGCTCGAGCACGTCTAGCACGTAGGTCTTGAGCTTCACGGGCACGTTGAGACCCTTCTCGATCACCTGCACCAGCAGCTCGAGTTCGGTCAGCGAGCAGACCTTGCCGTCGCGCTTGACCATTTCGACCAGCCAGTCGGCTTCCGCATCGCTGGCATAGCCGCGCGGCTCGGTGCCGTTGAGCACGTAATTACGCATGGCTTCGACGAAGAAATCGCTCCAGGTGTCCGTCGGATCGTCAATTGCCTGTTCGAGCGTGAAGATCGCTTCGGCCTCCTCGCGCGAGATCATGCCATCGCCCCAGCCGGAGCGACGCAGATCCATGATTTCCGCATCCGAAATGGCGCGGTCGGTCGCGGCATGGCGCGTAAGGTCGGTAAACTGGACGGTCATTCGGTCCCCCTGATCAGGCGGGTACCTATCGCTCAATAGGCTTAAATTCGGGTTACTTTCCGCGTGCGATCCGCGTTCAGCGGCTTTGCCGTAGCGCCTGCATGCAGGCGAGGTAATCGACCTCGGCCCCGTCGCTTGCCCGTCGTGCTTCCAGCCAGGTTGCCACCGGCTCGCCATTCGGCCGGAGCGGATAGAGGAAAATGTCGAGAACACAGGCGCTTGCAGAGAATTGAAGCTTGCGCATATCGCCTTCAGCCACATCAAGGCGCGGCGTGCCGAATTGCTGGATGAGCGATCCCGCGCGCTCCTCGATCACCCCGGCAAGGCCCGGTCCGCGCATGATCTCGACGGAGCGGAAGCCGCCGACTGCAGGCGGTGGCGGCTGTGTGGGCGGTGGCTGCTGCACCTGGCCAGGTGGCCGCGAGGGAGGTGGTGGAGGAGCGGTGATGGGCGCTGTGGCGCAAGCGGCCAGTAACAGCGCCATGCTTGATACGAGCAGTTTACGCATGACCAGCCTCAACCTTGTTTCCGACCTTGCGATGTACGAGATGTGTTGCCCCGGCCGCGCCCAGCACGGGGGCGAGGAAATTGACGAAGGGAAGCGCCAGCAGGCCCGCAACTGCCCCTCCGAGCAGGAAGCGCTCGAATTTGCTGACCGGTGCCAGCTCCGCCTTTTGCTGGCGATAGCGCAGCCACACCATGTCCTGCAATTCGCGCCCCACCAGCATGGCATTGACGCCCCAGAACACCAAGGCAGGCCCGAACCCGGTAAAAAGCAGGGTCAGTGCCACGGGCAGGGCGACGAGATTGGCAATCAGCGCACGCAATATCCCGCCGAGGCTCGCTTGCACCTGTTCGTCCGTGGACAGGTCGCGCGCCGCACTCGCCTGTTGCGGGTAGTGGCGCGCCTCTACCGCCCTCACCACGTCCTCGGCATAGAACTGGATCACCGCCATCGCTACCACGCGCCAGGTCAGCCACAGGCCAAGCAGGGCGAACAATGCGGAGGCCGCTTCGCGTATGCCTTCCGCGCCCCGGAACAGCGAATCTGCCAGCCCAAGCCATTCGAACAGCCAATCGAATGCGTACCATCCGGCCCAGGCCACGGCGATGAAGACCATGATGGTGACTGCAATGCTTTTCAGCAGGATGCGCAGCACCTTTCCATCGGCCAATTCGCCGATCGCCATCCCGAGGCTTGATACAATTGCGGGCATTGGGTGTTGCGATTGCTCCAGCTAACGGCCAAGTCAACGGCACGCCATTCAATATCGCATTACAAGGATTAACATGTCCGAACCACGTTATGACGTCATCGCTATCGGCAATGCTATTGTCGATGTAACGGCCACCTGTTCCGACGAGCTGATCGAGGAGCTGGGCATGCCCAAGGGCGGCATGACGCTGATCGATGCAGAGCAGGCACGTGATCTCTATGATGCGATGGGTCCGGCGCGAGAGTTTTCGGGCGGTTCGGCGGCCAATACGCTGGCGGGCCTTTCCGCCCTCGGCGCGCAATGCGCCTTTGTCGGCCAGGTTGCGGCAGACCAGCTCGGCCAGGTCTTCGCGCATGATATCCGCGCCGTTGGTATCGACTACGACACGCCAGCGCGCGAAGGCGAGCCGCCCACGGCGCGGTGTCTGATCTTCGTCACGCCTGATGGCCAGCGTACGATGAACACCTTTCTCGGTGCGAGTCAGTTCCTGCCTGCCGATGCCCTCAACGAGGAGGCCATTGGCGGTGCATCGATCCTCTATCTCGAAGGCTACCTGTGGGATCCGGAAGAGCCGCGTGCAGCCATGCGGCAGGCGATCGAGGCGGCCAAGGGTGCGGGGCGCAAGGTCGCCTTTACCCTTTCGGATGCCTTCGTGATCGAACGATATGGCGATGATTTCCGCGCTTTGATCGATGACGGGCTGATCGACATCCTGTTCGCCAACAAGGTCGAGCTGGCGGCGATCACGGGAGAGGACGATTTCGAGGCCGGCCTTGCTTTGCTGGCGCCCAAGGTTCCGACTCTGGTGGTGACGCGCAGCGAAGAAGGCGCGGCGGCGATCAATCGCGGCGAACGCGCGGATGTGCAGGCCGAGCCTATCGACAAGGTTGTCGATACGACGGGGGCGGGCGATCTCTTCGCTGCTGGGTTCCTGGCTGGCTATGTCAGGAATGAGCCGCTCGAAACCTGCCTCAAAATGGGCTCGATCGCCGCAGCGGAAGTCATTTCGCATTACGGCCCGCGGCCCGAGGCTGACCTGAAAAAGCTGATGGCCGAAAAGCTGGGCTGATTCCTGACGGTTCATTGGCGGTTTCTTAGGAGTTCCCTTCTAGGCGGTTAACCAAGGAAACCGCTTTGAAACATGTCGCCATCCATCCGCCGGCCGAGGCGCTCGCGTGCACGCCATGCGCGCATGTGCTGGAACGCGCATGGCGCGACCTTTCCGAGCAATCCAGCCTGCCTACGCAGAGCGCCGAGTTCCTCGTCGCCCTGCTGGCGACCTTCCTCCTCGGGCAGGAAATGCTGCTGTTGCAGGTGGAAGGCGCACGGTGCTTCGATGCCGTGCTGCCGCTGGTGCGTCGCCACGGCATTCTGGCGCGTTGGCGGCTTGCCGGGGACGAGGAAGTCTTCGAGCCTTCCGATGCGCTATATCGCGATGCCGATGCATCCGACCGCCTGGCCAGGAAACTCGCGCGGGAAAGCCGCCCGGCGGTGCTTGCCAGGGTGCCTGCCAAATCAGCCTTCATTGCCTCTCTGCGGAAGGCCATGCGCGGTCGCGGGATAATTTCGGTTCGTCCGGCAACGCCCTGCCCGACTATTCCGCTCGATTCAGGTTGGACCGAGCCTGAAAGCAAGTTCTCCTCGCGCCGTCGGTCCGATTTCCGCCGGGCCATGCGCCGTGCAGAGGAGTTCGGTGAGGTGCGTTTCGAAACGATTGCCCCGACCGAAGAGAATTTCGATGCGCTGTTCGACCTTGCCGTGCAGGTCGAGGCGGCCAGCTGGAAAAGAGAGGCGGGCAGCGCCATCGCCTGCGACAAGGTGAAGGAAGAGTTCTTCCGCCAATATCTCAGGGCTGCCGGCGCAAGAGGCGAATGCCGTATCTCCTTCCTGCGCCTCGGCGGGCAGGTCGCGGCCATGCACCTTGCCGTGGAACAGGGCGGCAAGCACTGGCTGTACAAGATCGGCTTCGACGAGGGCTTCAAACGTTGCTCTCCCGGCACGCTGCTCATGCTGCATGCGATTGGCGAAGCGGCGAAATCGGGCTGCACGGCGTTCGAGATGATGGGTGATGCGGAAAGCTGGATCGCCGATTTCTGGACGCGCGAGGAAATTGAATGCGTCCAGCTGCGCACATATCCTTTCGGCTGGCGCGGCGTGGCGGCGCTGCTGGAAGACGGGTTTGCCTGGGGCAGAGCGCGCCTGTCGGGTGCGCGCAAATGAGTTTGGCGATCCGATCGCGGCTGCGCGATGCGCGCTATGCCCTGCCGGGCCTGATCGAGCGAAATGTCCGGGGCCAGGACGTCGACGCCGCGATCCGCGCTTGTGCTGCATTGGAGAGCAAGGGCTACGCCACGACATTGGGGTACTTCCACCGGGGCAGCGAAAGCGCGCATGAAGTGGCGGAGGTCTCCGGCAAGCTCGCCACAGGGCTTGCCAAGGCGGGCCTTGATTCCCTGGTCGCGGTGAAAGGCAATGCTCTGGATTGCGACCAGTGTTTGCTCGACCCGCTTGGCGCCAAGGGCGTTCCGCTTGTCTTCGATGCCATGACTCCCGCCCATGCAGCGCGCATTTTGGACCTTGCCGCAGCCTATGCGGCAGGCATTGCCCTTCCTGCGCGTTGGCGCCGAAGTGCGCAGGACGCCGCACGGTTGCGCGATGGGCCGTGCCGGATCCGGCTGGTCAAGGGCGAATGGGCAGACCCCGATGCAGACACGCCGGACATCGCCGGGGCCTATGTCGATCTCTCCCGCCAGCTTGCCGGGCGCAGCGCCATGGTCGGTGTGGCGACGCATGATCCCGACCTGGCGGAGGCGGCTTTGTCCGTCCTGCTTGCCGCCGGAACGCCGTGCGAGCTGGAACAATTGCGCGGCCTGCCGCGCCGCCGGACCATGGCAGTGGCCAAGCGCCTCGGCGTGAAAGTGCGCCTCTATTATCCCTTCGGTCCGGGCTGGTGGCCCTATGCGATCGACAAGGCACTGTCCCGTCCGTACCTGCCGATCTGGGCTTTGAAGGACGCGCTTGGACGCTAACCCCTCACACCTGACACACTGTCCTGTTGCAAAAGATCCTGCTGCCCGATCTGCGCCCCGAAATGGCGGTGCAGAGCGGGTGAATGCGGCGAGCATCTGCGCAGGCTGGCAGATGCTTGTGCCTGTAGGGAAGCGCCTCCGCTTCACCTTGCCATCGCCAGGGCGCTTGTGCATCTTTCGCTCTTGAGGGGAGAATTGAGGATGGCAGGCAAGGTTTCGCTCGAGGATCGCGTCGAGATCGACGAGCTCATGGCGCGCTATTGCTGGTCGCTCGATACGGGCGATTTCGATGGCTATGCCGATTGCTTCACCGAGGATGGCTGGCTGCGCCACTGGCCGCAGGGCCAGTGCGTCGGCCGCGACGGGCTGAAGCGCGCCACGGATTCACTATGGTACGACACACCCAACCATTACCTAGGCCGCCAGCACCGCTTCTCCGCCGTTCTGATGAATGTGGAAGGCGAGGGAGACGTGCGGATCAAGGCCTTCTGGTCGATCCTGCAGCACGATGTCGAAACCTTCGAGAACCGCGTTTTCGGCATGGGCACTTGGGATACGCTGGCGCGCAAATGCGATGATGGCGAATGGCGCTTCTTCAGCGTCGATGTCGACCTCTGGATCAAGGGGAATGTCCCCTGGGTGGGTGAGGACCGGGCGTGGAAGAACGGCCCGCCCGCCGGACTGGACAGCGAAGCCGCCGAATAGGCGCATCGCCGCGTGAGCAGTCCCATCACTTACGGAGCGGCGATCGAGCGCCAGCCCTTGCGCGGCTTCCAGTTCCTGATCGTGGGACTGGTGATGGCCGGGCTGGTCATTGACGGGCTCGACTACCAATTGCTCGCGCTCGTTGCCCCGGTGATCCTCGAGGAATGGGGCGTGGACCGCGGGTCTTTCGGCACCGCCATGGCCGCGGCCCTGTTCGGCATGGCTTTCGGCGCGGCAGGCGGCGGCTGGGTCGGTGACCGGATCGGGCGACTGCGCGCACTGGTACTGGCTGTGGTGCTGTTTGGCGCGGCGACCATGGCGGCGAGCCAGACCGATGGAGTTCAAAGCCTGGCAGCTTTGCGCGTTCTGGGCGGCGTGGGCTTCGGCGCGGCGGGACCCAATGCCATCGCGCTGGCGACCGAATGGTGCCCGGCGCGCGTTCGGACCTATGTCGTCTCGCTGCTCGCCATCGGCACGCCTGCGGGCGGTATGATCGGCTCGCTCGCGCTTCCCGTCATGCTGCCCGATCTGGGCTGGCGCGGCGTGTTTGTTGCGCTGGGCCTGCTGGCGGTGGTGCTGGGCGTGGTGCTGTTGCTGGTCCTGCGCGAGTCTCCCGTCTGGCTGCTGCGCAAGGGTCGCGTGGATGATGCTCGGGACGTGGCGCGGCGCGTACTCGATAAGGATATCGAACTGGCGGAAGAGCAATCGGACGCGGAAACGTCAGGGCGATTGTTCTCCGGCGCAAATCTGCGGCTCAATGTCGGGATCGGCCTCAGCTTCGCGGCGCTGACTGCCATCGTCTACGGACTTGGCTCATGGATGCCTTCCTTCCTCACGGCAGCGGGCTTCACGCTCGAACAGGCCTTGCGGGCGAGTTTTGCCTTCAATGCCTGTTCGATTGCCGGGGCGCTGGCGGCCGGATGGCTGGTGCGGGTTGCCGGATCGCGTGCGACCATGCTCGGCAGCACCGGGCTGACCGTTGTGTTGCTGGTCGGGTTCGGCCTCGCATTGGAGAATGTCGCTGGCACGCCGAGTTTCGCGGCGCGTTTCGGCGTGGATGCGCTGGCCGCCGGCGTAGGGGCCTTTGCCAGCGTCGCCGTGACCACGCTTTATGCCATGGCCGCAATCCTCTATCCGCCCGAAATCCGCTCGAGCGGCATCGGACTCGGCACGACCATGGGCCGGATCGGCGGGATCCTCATGTCCTTTGTCGGCGGCTATCTGCTCGACTTTGCGGATGGCTCGGCGATCATCCTGTTCGGCGTGCTGGCGCTATGCGGATTACTCGCGACGACAGCCGGATGGCTGGTCAGGGAGCATGTAGTGGCGGCAGGTTAGCTCCGCTCGATCTCGCGCCAACCTATATCGCTGCGGTAGAAGCCGCTGGGGAAGTCCACCTTCTTCACCGCGGCATAGGCGGCTTCCTGCGCGGCTTTCACGTCCTTGCCCCTTGCCGTGACATTGAGCACGCGGCCGCCACTGGCGCGCAGCACCCCGTCATCGTCGAGCACGGTGCCGGCATGGAAGACCTTGGCGCCATCCGCCTCGGCTCCGTCGAGATCGATCGCGCCGCCCTTTTCGGGCGTGCCGGGATAGCCTTTCGCCGCCATCACCACGGTCATCGCCGCGTCTGAGGAGAAGCCCGGACGTTCCATGCTAGCGAGCGCATTGTTGGCGCAGGCGAGCATGTAATCGGCAAGGTCCTCCTCCAGCCGCATCATCAGCACCTGGCATTCGGGATCGCCGAAACGGCAATTATACTCGACCAGCTTGGGCCCTTCTTCGGTCAGCATCAGCCCGGCATAGAGCACGCCCGAATAGGGTGTGCCTTCGCTGGCAAGCTGCTGCACGGTGGGGGTGAGGATCTTTTGCATGACCTCGGCGCGCAGTTCGGGGGTGAGGATACTGGCAGGGCTGTAGGCGCCCATGCCGCCCGTATTGGGGCCGGTATCGCCTTCGCCCACGCGCTTGTGGTCCTGCGCGGAACCGAAAGCGACGATGCTGGCGCCGTCGGTGAGCGCGAAATAGCTCACTTCCTCGCCGGTCATGAATTCCTCGATCACCACTTCCGCGCCTGCCGCGCCGAACTGGCCGCCGAACATGTCGGCCAGCGCATCTTCGGCGTCTGCGCGGTTCTCGGCGATGACCACGCCCTTGCCCGCAGCAAGCCCGTCGGCCTTGAGCACGTAAGGCGGGGAAAACCTGTCGAGCGCGGCCTTGGCCTCATCGAGCGAAGTGGTGCGGACATAGCCCGCAGTGGGGATATTGGCGCGGTCGCACAGCTCCTTGGTGAAACCCTTGCTGCCTTCCAGCTGCGCGGCAGCCTTGGAGGGGCCGAACACGGCGAAGCCTTCGGCGCGCAGCGAATCGGCGAGGCCATCGACCAGCGGCGCTTCGGGGCCGACAACCACAAGGCCGATGCGCTCCTGCTCGCAGAAAGCGATGACGAGATCGTGATCGGTCAGCTCCATGTCGAAGCATTCGGCATGCTCGGCAATTCCCGGATTTCCCGGGGATGCGAAGAGCTTTCCGCCCTCCTTGGCAATCGCGCGGGATTGCGCCAGCTTCCAGCTCAGCGCATGTTCGCGTCCGCCCGATCCCAGCAAGAGGATATTCATGCCCGGTTCCCATTCCGATTACGATGATTCTGACAATGGGCTGGTAGCCAAGACCAGCGCAGGCGACAATTCGCAGGCGCTCACCATCACCGAGATTTCGCAGGCACTGAAGCGCACGGTGGAAGACCGCTTCGGCTTCGTGAAGCTGCGCGGGGAATTGTCGGGCGTGAAACGGGCGGCTTCGGGGCACCTCTATTGCAGCCTCAAGGATGAGAAGGCGGTGATCGATGGCGTGATGTGGCGCGGCACCACGCAATGGCTGAATTTCGTGCCCGAGGACGGGATCGAGGTGATCGCCAGCGGCAAGCTGACCACCTATCCGGGGCGCTCGAAATACCAGATCGTGATGGAGCGGATGGAGATCGCCGGCGAAGGCGCGCTCCTTGCCTTGCTGGAAAAGACGCGCAAGCGGCTTGAGGCGGAAGGCCTGTTTGCCGAAGAGCGCAAGCGCGCGCTGCCTTTCATCCCGAAGACCATCGGCGTGGTGACTTCGCCCACCGGCGCGGTGATTCGCGACATTCTCCATCGGCTGGCGGATCGCTTTCCCAGCCATGTACTGGTCTGGCCGGTGCTGGTGCAGGGACAGGGCGCGGCGGAGCAGGTGGCAGGCGCCGTGCGCGGCTTTGGCGCCATGCCCGAAGGCGAGCGGCCCGACCTGCTGATCGTCGCGCGCGGCGGCGGCTCGATCGAGGACCTCTGGGCCTTCAACGAGGAGGTGGTGGTGCGCGCCGTGGCCGAATCGCCGATCCCCACGATCAGTGCGGTCGGGCATGAGACCGACACGACCCTTTGCGACTTTGCCGCAGACAGGCGGGCGCCCACGCCCACTGCGGCGGCGGAGATCGCCGTGCCGGTGCGGGTGGAGCTGGCCAATTATCTCGACGACCTCGGCTTGCGCCAGCGCAAGACCGCGCTTCGCCCCGTCACTTTGGGCCGCGAAAGGCTGGAGGCGCGTGCCCAACGCCTGCCCAAGCCGGAACAATTGCTGCAACCGCAGGCGCAAAAGCTCGACGATCTTTCCGAGCGCTTGCGGCGCGGGCTGGTCGACCGTGCGGCGCGGGGCCGCGAAAGGCTTTCCGCCCTGCGCCTGTCCTCCACCATGCTCGAGCGAAACTTGCGCGATGCCCGGCAGCGGCTGGCCGGCGTGCGGCTCGCCCCCTCTCTGGTCCAGCGCCCGCTGGCGGAGCGGCAGCAAAAGCTCGCCGCGCTGGCGCGCATTGCCGAACAGCTTCACCCCGACAAGCCGCTGGCGCGCGGCTATGCCATGGTCATGGACGCGGCAGGCAAGCCGGTTACCGCCAAGGCTTCAGCCGCGGTAAAGCCAAGCCTTGTTATCCGCTTTCGTGACGGCGAGCTCGACGTGGTTCCCGCGACGTCGAAGAAGCGCGCCGCCAAGGCCGAGCCGAAAGGCGAGAGCGGCCAGCCGAAATTGCTTTGAAACGCTGCGCTTGGTAGGATTGCGCCCATGTTGATGAACTCGTCCGAGAACGCCGCTACGCTTGTTTACGGCCCCAATGGCTTCCGCGTGGTCCGGCCCGGCCATTTCGTGATCTGCGCCGCCAGTGGCGATCCCGTCCCGCTGGAGGAGCTGCGCTATTGGAGCGTGGATTTGCAGGTGGCCTTTGCCAGCCCCGAGCTGGCGACCAAGCACCTGCTCGAACAGGGGTGACGCAAGGATGAGTGCAGGGCGCACCCTTGCCCTTGTCGTTGTCTGTGCAGCCGCGATCGGCGGCGGGGCCATCGCCTATGCACAAACGCAGGCTACAGTGCGCACACCCGACCCCATACCTTCGGGGTCGATCTTCACCCCCTCGCCGCGCACACCGCGATCCGAGCCGCTTGAGTTCACCTATCGGGGCGAACTCGAACAGGGCGGCTGGATACGCGGACAGGCGCCCGTCGGAACGAGGAAGGCCTGGTTGGGCGAGCAGGAGCTGCTGCTCGACGATGACGGGAACTTCTTCGCCGCTTTCGATCGCGATGCCGGACTGCAGACCGAGCTGGTGGCCGAATTGGAGAATGGCAGCGAGGTGCGCCTGCAGATCCCCGTCAGCCCGCGCGACTGGCAGATCGAGCGCGTCAATATCGCCCGTTCGCCCGGCGGCGCCTCCGAGGCTTTCATGCGCATCCGTACGCCCGAACTGGCGCAGATCAATGCCGCGCGCACGGCCGATTCCGACATTGACGGCTGGACGCAGGATTTCATCTGGCCTGTCACCGGGCGGATTTCGGGCAGGTTCGGCCGGCAGCGCATCTATCGCGGAGAGCCCGGTTCCTATCATTCGGGCATCGATATCGCGCCTGGTGCGGGTGTGCCATTCGTCGCGCCTGCGGATGGCGTGGTGACGCTCGCGGCCATGGACGAATTCAGCCTCGAGGGGCATCTGATCATCATCGATCACGGGGCGGGACTCAACAGCGCCTTCCTCCATTGCTCGGCCATCCTTGTCGAGGAAGGACAGGTGGTGAAGCAGGGTGACGTTATTGGCCGCGTAGGCGCGACCGGGCGCGCCACCGGGCCGCACCTCCACTGGAGTATGAAATGGCGTGATGCGCGCCTCGATCCGCTGCTGTTTACCGGGCCGATGCCGTGATAGCGGGCGCAGATGGCTGCGCTTAGACCAAGAAGGCCGATTCCGCGCCGCCGCGTCCTCGCTATCGCTGTGCTGGTGCTGGCACTTGTGGCGGTCACCTTCCTGCGCAGCCCCTTTCGTGAGGACGATGCGCAGCTATTGCGACTGCACGAAGTGGAGGTGGGCCTGCCGCAGGGCGTGGGGGCAGGGCCGGTCCGCAGCGGATTGTGGGTGCTCGACAGCGATAACACCCTGTTCGGCGGCTATTCCGCGCTTCTCAACCTGCCATCCGGGCAGTTGCGCGCCTTCTCCGATCGCGGTTCGACTCTCACTTTCGATGTGCCGGAAGAAGCGGGGGATGCCCGGGTTCTCTTTGCGCCGGTGTGGGATATCGGGCCGCTCCAGACCGATTTCCGCGATATCGAATCGGCGACGCAGGAAATTGGCGGCGGGACCTACTGGATCGGCTTCGAGGCATTCAACGCCATCGGCCACTATCGCGAGGATGGCAGCCTGATCGCGATCCGGCAGCCGCCCGAATGGCGATTCTGGCCTGCCAATGCGGGGGCGGAGGCCATGGTGCGCCTCGCCGATGGGCGCTTCATAGTGCTGCCCGAGTCGAGCAGGATGGGCCTGCTCTATCCATCAGATCCTGTTGCCGGGGAGGTAATCGGGCAGCCCTTCGCCTTCCGCCTCCCGCGGGGCTATCGCGCTACCGACATGGCACAGCTTCCCGATGGAAGGGTGCTGGTGCTGCTGCGCGGCCTCGATCTGGCTTTGCCGCCCTTTACATCGCGGCTGGTCATCGCCGATCCGGCGCAGATAGCCGATGGCGAGGAATGGATCATGCAGGCGTTCGCCGATCTCGACACGATCCTGCCGCGCGAGAACTGGGAAGGCATGGCTGTCGAACCGCTGGATGACGATGCGGCCGCCATCTGGCTGATCTCAGACGACAATAATGCGGTGATGCAGCGAACATTGCTGGCAAAGCTGATTTGGCAGCCGGAAACGGAAAAGGGCGCCCGGAATGAACCGGACGCCCCTCAAATTCCGTCAGACGAGGAGAGTTAGGCGGCCAGCGCCTTCTTCAGCTCGCGCTTCACCTTCTGGGCGCGCGCGGAGAGCTTCTCGTCATTGGTCTTGAGCAGCCAGTTGTCGAGGCCGCCATTGTGCTCGACCGAACGCAGGCCCTGCGTCGAAACGCGGAACTTGAAGCTGCGATCCAGCTTCTCGCTGATCAGCGTGACGTTCTGCAGGTTCGGCAGGAAGACCTTCTTGGTCTTGTTATTGGCGTGGCTCACATTGTGGCCGACCTGGCGGCCCTTGCCGGTAAGTTCGCAAATGCGCGACATGGCGAAAACTCTCTCTCGAAAGGTGAATCGGTTTACAGCTTCAGCTGGGAAGGCGCGCGCATACATAGGAGGGGCGCTTGCGTCAAGCAAAGCTGCCGCCTAGCGCGTAACGCATGACACGCTGGCCGCTGCCCGAACCGATGCTGGAAGCCCTCGCTTTGGCGCGCAAGGCCGGCGAATCGGGCGAGGTTCCAGTGGGTGCGATCGTGGTGAAGGATGGCGAGGTGATCGGCGAGGGCTACAATTTGACCCGCACCGACCATGACCCGACCGCCCATGCGGAGATCGTCGCCTTGCGCGAGGCGGCGCGGCATCTGGGTTCCGAACGCCTTGTCGATTGCGATCTCTATGTCACGCTGGAGCCCTGCGCCATGTGCGCCGGCGCGATCAGCCATTCGCGCATTGCCCGGCTCTATTACGGCGCGTCGGATCCCAAGGGCGGCGCGGTGGAACAAGGCGCACGCGTGTTCGACCAGGCGCAATGCCTGCATCGTCCGGAGGTCTATTCCGGCATCGGCGAGAGCGAGGCGGCGGAACTGCTGCGCGATTTTTTTGCCGAGCGGCGGTGAGATGAGTGCCGGGAAGCGCATCCTGTTTGGCGCCATTGGCTTCGCCATGTTGTATGCGTCGGCGCGCGGGATCATCGTCGGCCAATACAACATGCATGGAGAGCCGCTCTTGCGCTCCGAGCAGCCGATTGCTTTCTGGTTCTACGGCGCCTTTCTTGCATGCGTCGCGGCAGTGACTCTCTATGCGACCGTCAGGAAGGGCAGTTGATCGAGCCTTCAGCGCCTGGCCACCTAAAGCCCCCGCCAGATGCTCATTTCCGTAGCGTCATCGACGCCGAATTGCTGGCGTGTGCAGCGGGTCGGCTTGAAGTCCGCCGCATAGCAGAGCCGCATTTCCTCCAGCCAGCCGCGCTGGTTGAGGTCGATTCCGATCATCTCGGGCTCCCAGTAGCGATTGGCCTCGGCCAAGGCCTCTCGCAGATCGCCTGCGGTCAGGCCGTCGCGGCGCGAGAGGCGGTCGAGATCGGGGATGCGCAGCGAGTTCCAGAGGATTCGCGTGACCGCGAAATAGGTCTCGGGCCGCACGCCCATGCAGGAGCCGTGCTTTTGCCATTCATGGACCAGCATTTCCGCACTGGGCGAGATGCAGAGGTTCGCGCGGATGTCCTCCGCAGAAAGCTCACGCTTGACGGGGCAGTATTGCGGCCAGCTATTGCGCCCCTCCGGCCAGAGGCCGTGGACGATCAAGCCAAAGCGGCCAGCTTCGCCCGAACATTGCCGCGTATGGCGCGCCGAATCCTCGCGGAAACGGCAGAATTCGGGGCTCCATGACAGGGCGAGCGTATAGCCGGTGACATCCATCTGCCGCGTTGGCCCGTCCTGCTCGACCTGCGGGACCGAGATCGGCGCGGTCGGAATGGCGCATTGATAGGCTTGTGCCTGGGCAGCCGCCGGCAGCAGCAGCGCGAGCATTACGGAGCCATATCTATGCAAACGCATGGGACTCCCCCTTCCCCTTTGTGCGCAGCCAGGCTCTGGCATTCGGCGTGTAGAGCAGGGCGACCGCCAAGGGTGTCACAAGTCCGTCCAGGAGCACGCTCCAATCAGCGAACCGAGCGTCCAGCAGCAACCACAAGGTGGCGAAAGCGGTTACCAGCGACAGCAGCGCGAAGAGTGTCAGCAAGGCTCGCGCGATCCGGCTGGCGAAGACCCACACGGCGACGACGGGGATCAGCACGATGGTGAAGTTTGCGGACAGGGCAACGATGGCGAGGTCGCGGTTCCAGTCGAGTGAGGGAATGGCGATGGCGAGGACCGTAACCGCGTCCTCGAGGGAGAGCAGCCCCCCAGCCAACTCCCACAAACCCTGGATCAGCAGCATGGCGGCAAAGATCTTGATCGACCATGGTCGCGGCCCCTTTGCCAGATTCATAGCGGCGTGAAGTCGAGCCCGATATCGGCTGCGGGCGCGCTTTGCGTCAGGCGCCCGACCGAGACGTAATCGACCCCCGTCGCGGACTTGGCGCCGATCGTCTCGAGATCGATTCCGCCAGAGGCTTCGGTCCTGGCGCGGCCAGCCACCAGCGCCACCGCCTCGCGCAAGGTGGCGACATCCATATTGTCGAGCAGCAGGTGATTGGCGCCCGCCGCCAGTGCGGGCTCGATCTGGTCGAGCCGGTCGACCTCGCAGATGATGTCTGTCACGCCTGCCGCAGCTGCGCGGCGCACGGCTTCTCCCACGCTGCCCGCGACGAGCACGTGGTTGTCCTTGATCATCGCGGCATCCCACAGACCCATGCGGTGGTTTTGCGCGCCGCCCATCTTGGTCGCGTATTTCTCGAGCATGCGCAGGCCGGGAATGGTCTTGCGCGTATCGAGGAGCACGCAGGAGGTTTCGCCCATCGCATTCACATAGTCGCGCGTCATGGTGGCGATACCCGAGAGGTGCTGCACGATATTGAGCGCGCTCCTCTCGGCGGTCAGCAAGGCGCGGGCATTGCCGGTGAGCCGCATCAAATCGGTGCCGGGTGCAACGCTCGCACCTTCCTCTACCAGTACCTCGATCTGCATGTCGGGATCGAGCGCACGGAAGAAGGCTACGGCCACCGGCAGGCCCGCGACCACGATGGCATCGCGGCTGTCCATCACGCCGGCAAAGCGCGCATCCTCGGGGATCACGCTTTCGGCGGTCACGTCATGCCCGCCGCCCGGAAGGCCTACACCGAGGTCTTCGTCCAGGGTGGAACGGACGAAAGCGTCGAGATCGAAGCCGGGCAGGGTGAAGCTGGTCATCGTCGTTCCTTGCTCCGGCGTTCGATATGCTCTCTGCCTGCGAGGATCTCCCTCACATCTGAGTAAGCGGATTTCCATTGCGGATCCGATTTGAAGAGGATTGCTTCTTCGGCGGACAAAATCTGCTCGGGCGTAAGGTCGGATCGAACAGGCGATTCCTCACACCAGCGCAGGCGCTTCAGGCGTGCGAGCAGAGCTCCCGTCGGCAAGCTCTCTAGCGCTGAGCGATCCATGACCGGCAGCGCGCGGTCTAGTCCATAACCCTTCTTCACCGCACCGCGATAGCAGTGCAGACTCGCGCAATTCAATCTTAATGCACAAAGCGAGCTACCACATCCCGGTAGGAGCGGCTGACCTTCACCTCTGCGCCCGATTCGAGAACGAGGAAGCACTCTCCATTGGTATGCGGGCGAACCTGCCGCACCTGGTCGAGATTGACGATGGTCGAGCGGTGCACGCGCTGGAAGTTCTTCGGGTCGAGCCTGCGCTCGAGATCCTTCATCGTCTCGCGCAGGATCAGCGAATTGTCGCCGGTGTAGATGCACATGTAGTCGCCTGCCGCCTCGATGTGTTCGATTGAATCGACATCGACGCGGAAGATCTGGCCGCGATCCTTCACATTGATCATCTTCTCGTAACGGCCGGCGCCGTCTTCCTCGACGCCAATGCCTTCGAGGCTTTCGGGGCTGACTTCGGCCAGCACGTCCTTGAGCTTCTCCGCCTCCTCGGCCGAGCGCTTCTCTGCGAGGCGCTGGCGCACGCGTTCGAGCGTGTCGGCAAGCTTGCTCTCATCGACCGGCTTCATCAGGTAATTGACCGCATTGGCCTCGAAGGCGCGGATCGCATGCTCCTGGTAGGCGGTTACGAAGACGAATAGCGGCGGCTCGATCTCCATCACGCCCTTGACCACGGAGAAGCCGTCGAAACCGGGCATCTGGATATCGAGGAATACAAGATCGGGCTTGAGCGTCTTGATCGCGCGGATCGCTTCGCGTCCATTGGCACAGGTTTCGATCACCTCGACATCGTCATAGGGTTCGAGCCTCACTTGCAGGCCCTGGATTGCCAGCTTTTCGTCGTCGACGATGATGGTGCGGATGGTCATAGGGTGCTTCCAATCGGCTGCTGGCTGGTCAGGGCTTCGACGTTGCCGCCGGGAAGGAGCCTGCTTCCTTGCGGCTGCGGTTCGGCTTCCGCCTGTTCCGGTTCATATGGGATCTCGATCACGACAGTGAAGCCTCCATCGGGGGGCGTTTCGATCACGAAGCGGTGGTCTTCGCCATAGGCTTGCGCCAGGCGGTTGCGGATATTGGCGAGGCCGACGCCCGTCGAGACAGACCGGTCGACGGCCGGGTTGTTGGCGAAGATGTCGCCGCGCCGCGATCCCTGCAGGCCCGGCCCCGTATCGGACACGGTCAGACGCAACATCTTGCCGAGCAATTGTGCCGAAAGGCTGATGCGCGCCCCTTCCTCCTGGGCGGAGACACCGTATTTGATGGCGTTCTCGACCAGCGGCTGGAGCAGCATGGAAGGGATGCAGGCATTGGCGGCGGCTGGATCGATACGGAATTCGGTGCGCAGCCGTTCCTCGAAGCGCATGCGTTCGATTTCGAGATAGAGCTGCAGCGTTTCCACTTCCTGCGCCACGGTCACCTTGGCGCCCGGCTGGGTCACCAGCGTATGCCGCAGGAAGCTGGACAGGCGGGTGAGCATGGCATTGGCCGGCTCGGTCTGCTTGAGCAGCACCAGCGTGCTGATCGAATTCAGTGTGTTGAACAGGAAGTGCGGATTGAGCTGGTACCGCAGCATGGCCAGCTGCGCGCTGGTTGCCTGCGCCTCGAGTCGTTCGAGCCGGTCGTTCTGTTCTTCCACCTGGAGGAAGAAATTGATCGCGTAATAAAGCGCCGACCAGGCTGCGAGCAGCGTCAGGTCAAGATAGAACACGCCCAGGACCAGGCTGGTGAAGCTGGTTTCGCTTGCCTCGGGCCTCAGGCTGATTGTCCAGGCATTGATATAGGCGGAAACCGCCACCGCCACGGCCAGTACCAGCGTGGTCGCTCCCCATGTCACCAGCGGCCGGCGGTTGATGAGGTTGGCATAGATGACCGACAGGATCGTGCTGATAGAAAAGCCCGTAATCGTGGCGATGACCACGCCCACCAGGAAATCGATCGGGCGTCCATTGGCGATGGCCGTCGCCGAGCGCAGCAGCATGGCGCCGCCCCAGCCGATCATTTGCAGGCGCCAGAATGCGCGGTTCTTGTCGGCGAAGAAGGGCGTCGGACGGAAGGGCAGTCCGGCCATGCCGGCGGCCCGGTCGCCCGGTGCCGTGTGTCCGCCTTGGCTGTCCTGTGTTTTTTCCATGAGCGCCATCCTGCCGCTCTACCTTATCAGGAATCGCGTGCTTCGGCGATTGCCCTGCCGATTGCCTCGCGCCCCACTGCGCCGTTGAGCGTGCGACTGCCAACGATCCAGCTTGGTGTGCCGGTAATCCCGATGCTTTGCGCAAGGAAGACATTGTTCTGCAATTGCGCCTCGAACTGGCCGAGATCGATCGCGCCCTGGGCCAGCTCGATATTCACTCCTGCCTCGCTTGCGGCGGCCAGGATGGTCTCTTCGCTCACCTGCCCCTGCGCGAACATGGCCTGGTGGAAGGCCTCGAACTTGCCCTGCTGCGCGGCCGCCAGCGCCATGCGTGCGGCAGCGGCGCTATGCTCTGTAAGTATGGGGTATTCGCGGATTACCACTTTCAGGTCCGGATTGTCCGCAATCAGCGCATTCACTTCTGCAACGCTCTGACGGCAATAGGTGCAGGCGTAGTCGGTAAACTCGACCAGCGTCACCGTGCCGTTGGGATTGCCGAGCACGGCGCCGGGGAAGGGTTGTTCCAGCTCGTCACGCAAAGGCTCGAGCCGGGCCAGCGCTTCGCGCTGCTGCAGCACATTCATGGCCTCGGGCAGCACTTCGGGATTGGCCAGGAGGTAGTCGCGGGTGGGGTTGCCGCCAAGGCCGGAAATGGACCAGAGGGCGGCGCCGGCAAAACCGGCGACAAGGGCGATCAGGGCAGTCGGGAGCCAGCGCATGGAAGACATTGACGGACCCTAGTTCCGTTCGTCCATGCGTTCAATCTGTGCGCGCGCCTGCAAAGCGACGTCCTGTGCGCGAATCCAGTCGGGAGAACCTTCGGGCAGGCCTGCTTCTGCCGATCTCGCACTGCGCAGCGCCATTTGCGGCGCGCCGGACATGATCTGCGTTTCGGCGCTGGCGAGTTGCGCGCGCGGAATGTCGCCGCGATGACCGTAGACGACGCCGAGCTGGTACCAGGCAAAGGGGTTCTCGTGGTCGCGACCGACGGCGGCCCGCAATACCGATTCCGCCTCGGCGTAATTGGCCGGGTCTTCGGTCGCGATCAGGGCGTGGCCCAGCATGGGGGCGATCAGTGGGTTGGAATTGGTCAGGTAGACCGAGCGCCGCAGCGGGACGAGCGCATCCTCGGGTCGGCCCGATTCGAGCAGGATTTGCCCCTTGAGCTCGAGGAAATAGGGATTGTCGGGCTCCATCTCGAGCAGGGCGTCGACTTCGGCCAACGCCCGGTCGACCAGCGCATCCTTGTGATAGGCATAGGCGCGGGCATAGCGGGCAGGTACGCCGGTCATGTAGGTGGGATAGGCGTTCAAAGTGCGCTCGGGCGTGGCCTTGTAACCGAACAGCTTGGCCTTGATCCGCAAGAAGCGTTCCTGCAGGTCCGGATCGGGCGGCCTGTCCCATGCCGGATCCGTCTCGTAGTCGGCCTGCAGCGCAGCAATGCGATTGCCAGAGAGCGGGTGTGTGCGGCCGTATTCCTGATCCTGGTCCTGGCTGATGCCGCGGCGGAATTCATAGCTTTGCAGCTTGCGGAAGAACTCGATGCTGCCGCGTCCGGAAATTCCCGCCTCGGAGAGATATTCGGCGCCGGCGGCATCGGCGCTCGCTTCCTGTGTCCGCGTGAAGGAGAGGAAGGATCGCATGGCCGCCTGCTGTCCGAGGGCCATCACGCCCATGGCAGCTTCTCCGCCGCCCGCGAGGGCAGCGGCGATCCCGGCCAGTGTCGAAAGCAGGGTGATGCGCGTGGCATTGCCCGCGCCCTCGCCGAAGCGGATGATATGTCCGCCCGTGATGTGGCCGAGTTCGTGCGCCAGCACGCCCTGTATCTCGTTCACACTGTCGGCTTCATTGATAAGGCCGCTATGGACATAAATACGCTGGCCACCGGCGACGAATGCATTGATAGAACCGTCGTCGATCAGCACGACTTCGACTGCACCTTCGCCAAGCCCGGCGGCCTCGGCTAGCGGATCGACCAGTTCCTGCAGCAATTGCTCGGTTTCGGCGTCGCGCAAGATGCTTTGCGCCAGTGCCGGACGGGCACCCAGCATGGCGATTGCGAGAGCGGCGAGAACATAGGTCAGCAGGCGCATTGGCTGCACTGCTAGCCCACCTTGCCATGAACGGAAACTGAAGACTTTGGGGCGAGCGAGCTTAGCCGAGCAGAATACGCGCTGCCTTCTCGATCAGGGTGCGATCCTCATCGACCTCGCCAAGAAGTACCACATCGCCATTTTGTGTGCGGCGAACCATGACCAGGGCGAATTCCTCGCCATCGCGCGAGATCGCGTCGATCGGTAGCGGGTCGAGTGCGCGCAGCTTGCGGGCGAGCACGGGGCGCGGCCCATGCAGGTCTTGCTCGACCGGCTTGCCGCTTTCGGCGCGGCGCATCTGTCGTTCGGCCTGAACGACACCCTTGAGCCCGCCTTCGGCGTTGCGCAGGTAATCGGCAAGGTCCCCGCAAGCGAGACCCTGGCGGTGTGCATGGGTCAGCGCGGCAGCATACTCGGTGAGGCGCGTCTTGTCGTAGTCGGCGCCGAAGACCAGCTTGACGACCGGCGTCATCGGCGCGCGATCCTGCATGGTCAGGCCAGCCTCTTCGACCATCGCGCGGAATTCCTGCGGTGCACTTTCTGCAGCCAGCGAGAAATCATAGGCGCGCGAAATGGCATCGTAGAGCGCATTGCGCGTGCGATCCTCCGCGCTGCAGGCCGCCTGGGCCAGTTCGCGGGCAGAGGCCAGCCATGCGGCGAGATCCATGGCGGCGGGATCGAAGTCTTCCTGTTCCGTCGTGAAGTCGTTGGCGGGGACAGCAACGGGCGCAGAAAGGTCGAGTCCGAAGGAAGGGCGGGGCAGTTCTTCGGCCGCTGGCATCGTGTCGACAATCGCGCCGGGTCCATCGGCCCAGTCGCCCATGGGCAGGTCTGCCTTGCGCACCTTCTGGCGCGGCGTCGGTTCTTCCAGGGCCTGGTCGATTTCGAGCAGCAGTTCGTCTGCCGACTGGGCGTCTGCCAGTTCCTTCCAGTTGATCACGCCGAAGATGAAATCGATCGTCGAATCGTCGCTGGAAAATGGCAACAGGATTCCGCGATAGAGGATCGTCGCGCCGCGCTGGTTGATGAACTCCGCCTCGAAGCCGATCGGGGCCTGGTTGGCGAGGATCTGCATGTAGTGGTCGGTGATGCGTGACAGCAGCGAACGCGCAGGCACATCGGAAAGGCGTTCGATGGCGAGGCCGTTGGCGCCGCATTCTTCCGCCAGGCCGGCACCGAGGAAGGCGATTGCCGGATCTTCCGTCCCACGCGAGAAATCGAGCAGAACGCCATTCGGGCCAAAATCGGGCAGGGAATCGGGATCGAGGTCGTCTATACGCGGATAGTTGCGGTCATCGAGCAGGCCGGCCCAGAAATTGTAGGCCCGAACCTGCATGCGGCGCTCGTCCTGGGAGATCTGCGGGGGCGGCGATTCATGAACCGCCTCGTCGTCATAGGCGCCGTCGGATGAGCCTCCGCCCAGAGCGTCGAAATTGTCCCGCAAGGTGTCCATCGTAAAAACCCCATAATCTTCAATGGACCCCTTTTGGCGCGACGTGGTAAAAATACGGTAAAGTTGCGCCGGACGGCATGACGTCAATGCGTCGGCACGAGACCGCTAAAGCCAGTAGCGCATGCGGATTTGCTGGTGGACCTCGGTATCGCCCACGGTGAATTCGGCATCCTCGAAATCGGGCGGCCCCATGCGCACCGGCGCATCGTTGGAGAAGCCGTATCCCTCTCTCGGAATAAGGGTGAGCGCCCTGTCGGAGCGGCCGTTCTCGTTCTCGTCATGCAGCAGTGCGATTGCATAGGTGCCGGCCGGCACGCCCGTGAAGCGGAGGGTGAGCGTCTCGGCCGCGGGCACGGTGGTGCGGAAGCTGTCGGGATCCTCGCGGCAGCGCGGGAAGATATCGGGATTGTCGGTCATGCAGGCCATGACCACGCCCTTGGTATTGCGCAGCTCCGTCACGGTGATCTCAACCGTCACGCCGTCTTCCGCCTCGGCAGCCGCGAGCAGGGGCGCTGCGGTCGCTAGAGCGAGCGCGCCGAAAGCCCGCGATCGGTGCCGCATAACCTGTCCCAGAATCGAAAATAGAGGCCGAAATTGCATAGATACTCGTCATGATGCCGCTGGTGGTGGCTCGCCGTTATCAGCCAATCTCCCAATCTGGAATGAACGATCCAGCGCGGAAACATCTCCCACCCCATGTGGTTGGTCACGCCCATCACCGTCATGACCAGCAAGACGAGGCCCAGCATGGCGACATGGATGGGAATTAGGAAGACCAGTGCGGGGATCACGATCGCGCCGGTAATCGCCTCGATCGGGTGAAAGCTCATGGCCGCCCATGCCGTCGGTGGTCGGCTGGCATGGTGTACGGCGTGGGCGATGCGGAACCATTTGGGCACATGCATCCAGCGATGCGTCCAGTAGAACCAGGTGTCGTGCGCGAAGAGGTAGAGGAATAGCGAGACAGGCAGGCACCACAGCGGGTAGTCCGCGAAATCGGTGTAGATCCTTGTCCAGCCCATCTCCTGCCAGCCCCATGCGACTACGCCTGCAGGCACTCCGTAAATGGCGGCGGAGGCAAGCGACCAGAGGATTTCCCTGCGCATCTGCGGCTCCAGCCCCTTGTACAGGCCGGGCCGCACCTTGTGTGTTGCCCAGGCGAAACCGCCGCTGGTGATGAGGTAGCGCACGGCGACGATGGCGGTCATGGCGATGGCCGAAATGATGATCGCAGCGAGCATGCATGGCGAATAGCAAAGCGCGGCTCCGGGCGACAGGACAATCCCGATATATCAAATCTTATTGACATAATGTCTGACATTGCATACATCCCGATTCGTCAAGAAGATTTGACATTATGACGGAGGTTTTTGACATGCGTCCATTTCCAGTCACGGCCGGCGAGGGGGCGACCAGCGGAGAGCTGCGCCAGGTTCGCAATGGCCGCAGCTTCGCTCTTTGGGTCGTCTTGTTCATGATGAGCTTCATTGGCCTCAGGCCGGTCTTCGCCATGACGGGTTGGGAAGCAGACAGCCTCGTGGCTATCGCTTTCTCCCTGCTGCCGCTGATCCCGGGCACCATGCTCTTCCGCGCGTTCATGCGCCTCTATCGTGAAAGCGACGAGATGCAGCGCGACATGCTCACCGAAGGAGTCCTGACCGGCGCGGCGCTGATGATGGTTTTCTGGGGCGCGATCCAGCTCCCCGAACATGTCTGGCTGCCCAAGGTGAAGGCCGATTTCATGATGGCGGTCCTGTGCCTGGGCTTTTCCATCGGCATGATCCGGGCCCGCAGGAGGCGTGCATGAGCAAGACGCAGTACCGCAATGGGAGGAAACCCGTGTTTGACCTTATCGAGAAGAAGCCCGCCCTCGCCATCATTGCCTGGAGCCTGGCATGTGCGGGCGCGATGATCGGAATTGGCCTCGCCATCGGCGCGTCGGAATTTCCCGGTCCCGAGCTGTTCGTCCTGCCGGTTTGGTTCACCGGCTTCGCCTGGCTGGCGGGGAAAGGGGCATGAGCAAGCAGCAGGAATATCCGCGTCGCGGCCCTGTCGGCTGGCTCAACGTCCTCAAATGGGAGGGCATGCGCGAAGTCGACCGGCAGAACGAGAAGCGCGTCAATATCTACGCCGTCCTGTGGGCGCTCAGCCTGATTGGCACCGCTCTGGTAGTTGCCTGGGACGGCTCGCCAGACTGGATCGGCTGGGCCCTGGCCATCATTCCCGCAGCTCTCGGCATCCTTGTTCTACGTTCCTACCTCAAGCTGCTGCGCGACATGGACGAGATGCTCCGGCAGATGCAGTTCGAGGCCATGGCGATCGGTTTTGGTACCGGGATGATCACCGGAAATACGCTGGTCATTATCGATGGTTTCCCGCGTGAATGGATCGCACCGGCGATCGTCGTCCCAATGGCATTCTCTTATGCCTTGCGCATCCTTTTGGGTGCGCGGCGACTTGCCTGCGACGCAGCGGAGACGGAGGAGGTGCAGTGAACAATCGCCTCCGCGTGCTGCGCGCCGAGCACAAAATGTCGCAGGCGACTCTGGCCGAGCTGCTCGATGTTTCGCGCCAGACGGTCAACGCCATCGAATTGGGCAAGCACGATCCCAGCCTGCAGTTGGCCTTCAAGGTGAGCCAGGTTTTCAGCCTGCCGATCGAGGAGATTTTCGATCCGGGCGATGAGCAGGCGATGGCCGCCGAATAATGCGCTGACGGTCCCGCGCTTGTGATTAATTAGGCTATTAGCTAAATACAAAACATAATTGGGTAATGCTCATGCTGAGGCACGGGCGTGTGAGAAACAGGGGGCTGGCGTGACTACTCGTCTAGCCACCTGCTTAGCGAAGGAGGAATTGCCATGCGTAACCTGCTGAAGGGCCTGCTTGCCTTACTCGCCGTATTCGCGATGCTGCCGGCCATGCCCGCCCTTGCACAGCATGCTCCCGATCCGGTCGGTGAATGGAGCGGTGTGCTGGCCACGCCGCAGGGCGAGTTGACGTTGATTCTCTATATCGCCCGCGGTGAAGATGGAGACCTGTCGGCGGAGCTGGAAAGTCCGAACCAGGCGCCGGGGCAGAAGATCCCGGCGACCGAGATCACGCTCGAAGATGGCAAGCTGGTCTGGCGGATTGCCCGGATCAACGCCAGCTATGAGGGCCAGTGGAACGCTGCCGAAGAGCAATGGCAGGGCGTTTTCAACCAGGGCTTCGAGATGGAGCTGAACCTGGCTCGCGGCCTGCCCGAGGCGAACCCGGTGGTCGAAGGGCTGGACGGAACCTGGCGCGGTGCCGTCGAGACGAATGGTGTGACCTTGCGCCTGGTGCTCAACGTTACCACCGGAGATCGCGGCACGGCTGCCACGCTCGATTCGCCCGACCAGTTGGCCCGCGGACTTCCGATCGACAATCTCACGCGCAACGGACAGCAGGTGAGTTTCGAATTCACGCGCGGGCGACAACGTTTCGACGGAGCGCTCAGTGAAGACGGTAGTGCGTTGTCGGGCGCGTGGAGCGGCCCCAATATGAACGGTACTCCGATTACCCTGGTGCGCGATGCCGCAGGAGCAGTGGCGAAGGCGCCGAACCGGCCGCAGACGCCGCAGGAGCCCCTTTCTTACTCGGTCGAGGAAGTCGATTTCGACAATCCCGATTTCGAGGACGTCCATCTCGCCGGCAGCCTGACACTTCCCGAGGGCGAAGGACCCTTCCCGGCGGCCGTGCTGATCACAGGATCGGGAGCGCAGGATCGAGATGAAACGTTGCTCGGCCACAAGCCCTTTGCCGTCATCGCCGATCACCTGACGCGCCATGGCATCGCCGTACTGCGTTACGATGATCGCGGCGTGGGCGGCTCTACCGGCAATTATGCCGCGGCGACCTCGGCCGATCTTGCGACCGATGCCAATGCCGCCGCACGCTTCCTCATGACCCGCGATGATATCGACCATCAGGCGGTCGGCTTCATCGGTCATTCCGAGGGCGGGATGATCGCGCCCATCGCCATGGCCGAGAACGACGACATCGCCTACTTCGTCTCGCTCGCGGGCCCCGGCACCAAGCTCGACCAGTTGCTGTTATCGCAGCGCAGGCTGACGGGTGCGCAAATGGGGATGTCAGAAGAGGTGTTGGATCGCGCAGAGCCGGTCATGGTGGCCCTGTTCGATGCCATCGGCGATGCGACCTCGCATGAGGAAGGGCTGGAAGCCGCGCGAGCCGTGCTGACACCCGAAGCCATGGTGGCTATCGGCGCGCCTCCCGAAACGCCGCCGCAAGTGGTGCGCGCACAGATCGGTACGCCCTGGTTCTACTATTTCCTCAGCTATGATCCGGCGCCCAACCTGTCGCGAATTTCCGTGCCGATCCTCGCGCTTAACGGTTCGCTCGATCGGCAGGTGCCGTCGGTAGACAACCTTGCCGCCATCGCGGAAGCGACCAGCGGGAACGCGGATGTCACGACAATGGAACTGGAAGGCCTCAACCACCTGTTCCAGACCGCGCGGACCGGCGCTGTCGGAGAATATGCCGATATCGAGGAGACCTTTTCTCCTGCGGCGCTGACGATCGTCAGCGACTGGATCGCCGAGCGATTCCTCGAACAGTAGCGGTTAGCCGCTGCCACCCCAGCGATCGCAATGCGGATCTCCCAAAACCGTGTTGCGGCGTAGCGCGGCGCGGGCGAGACGTTCCACCTCGACCTTGCGCCGCGCTGCGGCCAGCGGCTGGCTCGGTGCAGGCCGGATGATCTCGGCATCATATTCGTCGGCCACGATCACGCCGCACATGTCGGGCCGGAAATCCTCACCCTCCAGGCAGGCGCGGTCGAGCTCGGGCGGCAGGCCCCAGAAGAAGCGGTCGCAAAAGTCGAGATAGTCAGGCCATTTGCCATCGCCCATCAGGTCGCCGCGCGCGGTCTTGATCTCGACGATCACGATACGTCCCTTGGGGTCGATACCCATCAGGTCCGCCCGCCGGCCATTGCGCAGCGGCATTTCCGGGATCACCCAGATATCGTTGCGCGCGAAGAGGCGGCAAATGCCGCGTGCTACGGCGAGCGAGCGCAGTTCCACCGTTTCTCCGGCGACAACCTTGGGTAGCGAATCAGCCATGCATCGAAACTGGAACGAAATGGGAACATGGTCAAGCGGGGAGAATGCCCGCAATCGGTGCCGATCAGGCGCTGCGGCGCGGACCCATGCTGCCGGTCGGAGGAAGAAGCGCCAAGATGGCGGCGCGTGCCTCGACGAATTCGGCCCACAGGGCGCTCGCCGCTGGACGGGGATCAGCGCCACGCGCATTGACCGCCAGCAAAGTGCTGAGGCCCGGTTCCATCATTGCGGCCAGATCGGCTACCGCGTCTTCCGCCAGCTTGCGCCGCCAATGCGGGCAATCGCGCAGCAAGGCGGGGAAATTGCGCGCCTGCGCATCTTGCGCTTCCGGTTCGACACCGGCGAGCATGGCCACCACCTTGCCCGCCTCGCTCAGCGCGGCCCAGCGCATGCTGGTGGCATTGGCGCCAGCTGTAGAGCGTTCGGCGCGCGGCCGGAAGGTCGGGGGGACGGCATTCATGGCGGCCCTGATAGCGCCGCCATGCTTGCCATTTGGTTAGCGAATCGGACTAGTGTGTCAGTCCGACGGGCCGAACTGGTCGGGTTCGTCGAGGTGTTCGAAGCCGAGGTCGATATTGGCCCCGTCCTCGCCGCTTACCAGGCGATTGTTCTCCGCGCAGATCCATTCGCGCATGGGGAATTCGTTATCGAGGCGATAGGCGATCTTGGTCGTCATCGGCTCTTCCAGCAGTTCCTCGTTATAGAAGGTCATCTCGACCACCAGTTCGCCCGGTGCTTGCAGGTAGATGCGTTCCTGCAAGCGGCTTGCTTCGGTATGCTTTACTCCCGCGACAAGATTGGTTTCGGGATGCAGGCCGATCACATCGACTACCAGCGTGTCGCCTTCCCAGTGGCCGACCGAGTTGCCGGTGAAGAACAGGTCCGCATAATATGGATCGGGCAGTTCGCGCCCGTCGGTATAGATGCGCTGGATCTGGTTATAGGCTTCGGTGATGATCGACACGCGTCCGGGCGAGAACAGGATCTCGATCGGATAGGGCTGCTGCATCATGCCCGGCAGGCCCGGCGGCAGGCACTTGGCCTGCGCTTCCTGGCTTGGCCCATTTGCCGAAATCGAGGCCCTGTATTCGTCGACCAGGCGCTGGCCGAGCGGTGTGAACTTCGGCTCGACGGCTTCGCGACCCGCAAACAGCAGTGACCAGTCAGGATACCAGATGCCGGTCCAGTCGGGCAGTTCGAGTACTTCTTCGTAGCCTGTGGCGCGCGGCGGCGTATAATCTTCGTCTTGCGCGATCGCCGCAACAGGTGCGGCCAACAGGGCAGCGGCAGAGCCCGCAAATGCGATCCTGGCCAAAGCCTTCATCAGTAATCCTCCCGGCATAATCCTCGCATCGGTCTCGCCGACCGTATTGCGTTTGCCCAGCCAATTGATGTCGCAAATCGTATCAAGTCAACCCGGCTACTTGATTCTGTCCGGGAAATTCTGGCAGACAATCGACAAAGGCGATCAGGTGGCATTCAGACTGCCTGTTCCATGGAGAGTGATATGTTCAGCAACACTACACGCCGTATTGCGCTCGGCAGCGCCGCCGCCCTCACCGGGCTCGCCATGCTTTCCGTTCCGGGCTCCGCCCATCACTCCACGGCGATGTTCGCCTGGGGCGACGAGGTTGAGCTCAAGGGCGTGACTGTCGAGCGGTGGGAATGGACCAATCCGCACACCTTCCTCTACGTTCGGGACGAGGATGGTACGCGCTGGGCCTTCGAGGGCATGAGTCCGAACCATTTGGTTCGCTATGGCTGGACGCGCCGCGCAGTTGAGCCCGGCCAGAAGATCGACCTGACCTATTACCCGCTGCGCGATGGCCGCAATGGTGGCTTCAACGTCACCATCACTTATGAGGACGGCCACTATCTCAACCAGTTCGGTGAAGGCGGTACCCAGCAGTAGGCCTTCGCGGGCTTCGGCCCCACCTTCAGAATATCTCTTGGCGCTGCGCCCGGCGATTGCTAGGCGCGGCGCTGCCGTTTTCGGCATGATGCACCCGTAGCTCAGCTGGATAGAGCGCTGCCCTCCGAAGGCAGAGGTCACAGGTTCGAATCCTGTCGGGTGCGCCAATAAATCAGATAGTTACGGCATCGGCTTTGGTGACGTATGGAATACGTATGGAAAACAGGGGTCGTTTTTGGCGGTTCTCGGCTGGTTGAAAAGAGTTTTCCGAGGCGGCGAGAAATCCGGCTGGGCCGCCACACGTGGATCGATTGTTCAATCGGCAATGAGTAGGAGGGAGAAGGCCGAAGCAATTTCATATGCCGTCAATCTGTCGGGCCTCGTAAAGTGTGAGCCGGATGCGATGGCCTTCTATGAATCAGCCTTTGCCGATCATCCCGAAAGATTTTTGACCTATAAGGAGCTTCGCAAACAGGGGGATCTGCTCGACCCAGTCGCTCTGAAAGCACTTGGCCTTCGGTCGAATGTGAAACTGTCCAAGCAGCTTCTCGCTACCTTGAACGAGGCAGGAGCGAATGATCCAATAAATTCCGCCAATGTGATTGGCCTTACGATCTCGACGGCGCTCTGCACTTCGCGTGATTTGGAAAACTTCAAATCTACTGGCGTCAATGATGCAGTCTTTTGTGCCTCCAACATGGCCGCTGGACCATGTGGGGCCGCCGCGAAAATGGATCGCAATTCAGTTCGTGTTTCAAACGCACCGCTATTGCCGCTTGGATCCTGCTCACACCCAGACCAATGCTCATGTCGTTATCTGGCGTCTTTTGCCGTCGACAGCGCGTGAACAGACACATCCTCGCGCATGACAGTTTCATGATGGCGGCGGACCTCGAAGGGCCGCAGCCGTAATACGTAGTATTAGGGGGGTGTGTGGCGCACTTGCAGCGCAGTTTGACGCAAGGGCCATTATGGGTTTCGGCCATGGGTTGGCGCAAATAGCGCACAGGGGTTGGCGCATGGCAATGGCGCGCGAAAGAGTAAGTGGTGTAACGCTCATCGATTCCGATCCGTTGCCTGGATGCCGCGCTTGAAATGTCGGTTTGATCCCTTCCAAAGCTCTACATCCAGTTCAATCTCCGCACGATACAATAACCGTTCCATTGCGGATTCGAACGCCGACTTCTTGATGCCCTGCGCTTCAGTCATCGCCGCGAAAATCTTGGGCGCATAGTTACTGCCAGGCTGGTGGGAAACATTGCGCCTCCGTTTAGTGCAGGCAGCGAGGCATCGCATGAATGCTTTGTCCTCGGTTCTGGCGCGCGCGGCTTCTTCTATCGAGCGTGCCGTGTCCGGCGGCAATTCGTCCTCGAGAATGAAGGCCCAGTCCAGCCACACAAGGCGGATCGAATCCCCCATTTGCGCATAGTTTGCCTTGCCAATCGTCAGAGTTCGCATGTTGGTTTGCAGGTCGTGATTAAGAGTAAATTGGGAGCGGACGGCATTCAGCCACGCAGTCGAACCAGAATAGGTATCGCCGATTTTGTTCGGGTGCCCCAGTAAGACGACGGCAGCGCCCGTCTCACCCGCCAACCGGTTTAGGGCATTGACGAAGCGGGTCACTGAACCCCGATCGTTCTCGTTTCCGACAAATAGGTGAGCGATGTTGTCGAGAGCAACGAATTTTGCGCCCGCCTGACGGACCTTCTCAGTAAGTCGAGTGTAGGCAGGGGTAAGTTCAAATTCATCGCCCTTCCCATCCATGCCAAGCGCGTTGTTTAGATTGCCACGCAAGCTGGACAAATGAAGCTTTTCGGCAAGACTCTCCATTCGGACGCCGAGCATTTTGCAGATATGCGTTTGCCGCCAATGAAGTTCATCGGCATCATCCTCGCAAGTGAGATAAAGCGCCGGTGACTGCCGCAGTTCAAGGCCAAGTGTCGAAACGCCAGCAGCTACGCTAGTTGCCAATTGCTGGGCCAACAAGGATTTGCCCGCGCCTCCCGGACCCGTGAAAAGGGTCACCTCTCCCGCTGGGGCCAATTTGGGCACGATAAAGTGCTTCGGCGTTGGTTCCACATGGGCAAGTGCCGCAAGGTCCAGGGTCTTAATGCTTGCCGCCGCGATGCGAGAACCGGCTTCATCGAGCGCCACTTCTGCAAGGTCCATAGGTTGCGAGGACATCATGCCGACCGTTCCAATCGCGCTACTTCGATACGCCCAGCCACATCTCTGCGCGGAATGTCCGCAAAATCGACGCTGGAGTTCGCTGAACACGTTTTCGGCCTTGGAGTGGCCACAACCCCGCCAATGGCCTGAGCCGCCTTCCTGGCGTTGCGAAGGCCAACATTCTCGGCAGGGCGGCGATCATCGTCGGCAGCAAGGATCAGTTCGCGGGTGGGGAACAGCTTCCGCATGAGGTGCGCCACGGTTTCGAGATTTCGCGCGGACATCGCAGCGACAACGCCAAAGCCGGTTGCCGAATGGACAGCCGCCATTGTGGCAAAGCCTTCCCCGATCACCAGCGGGCCAGCCGATGGCCTGCCATCGCTCAGGTGCACGGCATGGGGCCAGAACAGGCCAGCCGTGCGAGCGTCCTTGCCAAACAGCTTAAAACCATTGGGCCGGATGCGCTGAACGTTCCACAGACGAAAGCCGGGATCGACCATCGGCACCAGCAAGTCGCGCACCGCCTGCCGGATACCGAACGGCTCTAGCGCCTTAGCGACAAGATAGGGGTGCGCGGGGTCGGCGCGGCTGGCATTGGCCCACAGGTCCGCTGCGCATCGTGCCGCCGCCTCCTCAGCCGCCAGCCGCTCGCGCTTGCGGGCAACTTCGGCCTGCCGGATCGAACGCCGTTCCGCTGCTGACAGTTCGTGCCCGCCATCTGCCGCTAAGAAGCCGTCCGCGCGAAGCATTTCCTTGACTGCCAGAGCATCGGCCTGAGTGCCATTGTAGCAGACGACAAGGCAGCCATCGGGAGCGTGCGCGCTGGCCTTGATCGCGGTTCCCCTATCGCGGCTGCTGTGGCCTGGCGTCGGGATCAGCGCATTGCCTCTACAGACCTTGCCACCATAGTAGCGCGCAATCGCGTCAACATCGACGTTCACAGTGCGGCCCCCCCCTATGTCAGCGAGCCGCAGCGGACATCTGTTGATTGGGCTAAAACAGGACCGCATCGAGCAAGTGGGATCGGCCCAACCAGCGGCGCCCGATTGCGCCAAGTTCGACCGGCACAATTCGAGCAAGCTGCAGATGTCAGGTTGACGAACGGTTCCCGGGGGGATCGCTTGCGAAGGCGTCTGGAGAGAGGTAAGAGAGACGAGCAACCAGCGGCCAAGTTGATTGCGCGACGCCCCGCCCTCGTGCGGGGTTTCGCAATTCTGAGGCATGGCTCAATTCTCGCCCGCTATCAGCGTATGGAGACTCTCGGCGGGAATAACGGTGCGCCCGCCAATCCGCGTGGCACGGAGGCGTCCCGCAGCAATGTGATTGTAGATCGTTGACCTGCCCAAGCTTGACGCTTCGCAAGCCTCCTTGATGCTATATCCAATTTTCGTTGGCGATGGTGCTTGCTGCATGAATCAGTTCCCATTTGGCCGTCGACGGAATGATCTGCACGGCATGGGACTCACAGCTACATCATGGCGTCAGGGAGAGAATGTAAGCAGAGGCCTCTCGCTACTGATCTTTGCCCAGCCCGGGTAGCGGCGCTTGGCGTTATTTAGATCATCTTGCGAGAATTCGTATCCTCGCTCGGCCAGAAGATCCAGGGCGTGACTATCAGGAACGTCAGCCCAAAACGTATGCAGGAGTTTCACCACTTTTGGATAGGCTAGAATCTCATTTGGCGTGCCTGACAATTCGGCCCGTGAAAGATCAAGCTTGGCGATGGCTAGGTCTAGTTTCGCCTTGATGACAAGGGATAACAAGCCACGATCTCTTTCTATCGTTGCCCTGGATGATCCTTTTCTCTTTTCCGCAGCAAAGCGCTTCTTTGGTTCCCTCGAAATCTGATCCGCGAGGTAGCGTCTCGTTTCCGCAGAGAGCTTTTCCCCAGATCGCAAGAGGGCAATCAGCATTTGGTGATCCCCTTGCTTCGAGCGCATGATGTGTTCGCGCTGACTCAGTTCTGAAAAGTCATACTCCGTCATCCCGTATCCCTCGCGGTATCCAGTTGCGAAGCAAGAATGATCTGCGCTTTTCGGCTGGATTGCTTACCTCCAGTCTCTGGATGTTTCAGCGTTTCGAGCCTCATTCGTCTATGCTCGCCCTTAGGCCTTCCAGATCGTCGGAATTCCTGTTCCGATAAAGCCAGCCGCAGGAAGTGGTGAGGCAGAGACGCGCTGTCACTTCAGCGCTTGAGCGGATATGCGTCCAGTCATCGGCAAAATCTTGGCTCGAACCATGGATGAGGCGGCTTCGACCATTGCTATAAATCTTGCTGATTACACTCTTGGTGGTGCGGCCATCCTTGAACAACGGACCGTCCGGCTTGTAGTTTAGCCGAGCGCCGAGCAGATTGACGATTGCACGTTCGCCATTGCCTCCCACAAGCGCGTCCATGCTGGCTGCGAATTTTGTGATTGCGATCTGATCGAGAGGCTCGCGAGTCGCTTCATGAAACCACAACAGGCTCATGAAAATTGCATTCATGACCTTCGGACGATCAACCGGGCGTCCAGGCTGGACGTAGTTGAGTAGCGCTTCCCCAACCTGATCCAGCAGCCATTGGTTTTCGGTCAGGTTCGAGACAAGTTCATTGTCCGTCCAGCGCCCAACGGGCATCTCGGACTTTGCGGACGAACTGCCAGGGTATTTTCCTTCGCCAAAGCTGACAGTGTGGCGGTTGGGCAGCTTCCGATCATAGAGTAATTTCATCCACTGGACGCCCTGGGAAGGGCGTTCCCACATCAGCGAAATGGCTGACATGGCCAGCCGTGCGGCCAGCAGACCCTTTTCTTCGATGTTCTTGGATGAGAGGCCATCGGTCTCGATGGTGCAAGCGACGGGGCATTCCCCGATTGCTTTGAGGATTGCGTATTCGGTTTGGGAATCAGCGGAGGCTTTGCGTGCCCGTCTTGGTTTACCCGACCAAATGGCTTCAAGTCTGCGCGCGCTAGTGCGCGAGAGCTTGTTTCTCGCGACAAGCCGCTTGCGCCATTGTTCGCGTGTCTCAAAGATCACGGGGCCGACACGCAAGGGATAGGCGTTATCGCCCTCGAAGAGATGGCAACCCACTGTCAACTCGATTGTCTGCCTGTGGCGAAGCAAATCCTCGTTGAGCCGCTCCCGAACCTCTTCTTCGACTTCGTCCACGAGGTCTTCGTCGGGCCGGTCAGAATCGGTTTTGGCAAGCACGTTCGCAATGGCGTATTCTGCCAATTTCGCGAGTTCATCGATCTTAAAGCGGGGCTTTATCGCCGGATCATTGTTCCAGCATAGCCTGGCATAATCATGGACTGCGTTTCGCAGGGCTTCTGTTGCCTTGAGATATTCGCCGTTGCCCAAGGCCAGCGTTGGCGGAAATCGCAGCTTTTTGACCGGACCCGGCTTGGGCGGCGTCCACTTCTCGGTCTGCGCCTTTCGCAGTTCTTTCAAGATTGTGGTGATGAGATCTTTTTTGCTGGCCATGGCTTTGTTGAGAGGGTGATCCTCGACCGTAACTCGAACAGCAATCCACTTAAACCATCTATCGACAACCGCGATTGTCGGCGTGATTGATCTCCATGAGCTACAGTCACGCGCGCGCACGCGCGCGCGAGGAGTTGGGCATGTTAAAAGAAATCAAGTCGTTGCGCCGAGAGAAACTCTACAGAAGTTGCTTGTCGAGTTCTCATTACTCGTGGGGCAAGTTATAGGCACCTGATGCTATTTGACCCGGATGGACCGGAAATCCCAATCCAGCTTCTACGTGCTCATCGAGCCGGGGACGTGCTATTTGTCGTTGGCGCTGGCATATCCAAAGCTGCAAGGCTTCCTCTATTCGGCGAACTGGCCGATCAGATATATGCTCGGTTGGGGCAAGCCCTTCCAGGAACGCCGGAAAGCTTGGCATCACGCGCGGAAATTGCAGCGCGAGATGAAAAGCAATATGACCGACTAATTGGTCTCTTGGAACAGCGTGTCGTTTACCGCGGCACAGACTGGCGGCAACCACACAACGCAGTCCGTGATGCTGTCGCGGAATTGCTCAGGCCGACAAGCAGGACGCGCCTCACCGCCCATGCAGATCTACTCGATTTAGCGCGGGGCAATGATGGTCGTCCCAGAATTGTCACCACCAACTTCGATACTCTGTTTGAGAGGGCGTGGCGACGACGAACCCGGCAACGAATTGTCAGTTCGGCTGGTCCCGCGATGCCCGCAGTAGGGTCACATGACTTTTCCGGCGTACTTCATCTCCATGGTAGAATCGCGGATCGATACAATGGGCTAGAGGGAACCGACCTCGTCCTCACGTCGGCGAACTTTGGTGAGGCCTACATGCGGGCGGGATGGGCCTCTCGCTTCGTTTATGACCTTCTGCGGAGATATACTCTCGTCTTGGTGGGATACTCTGCGGACGACCCCCCAATGCGATACATGTTGGAGGCCACCGAAGAGGGCCGACTAAACTTCCCTGACTTAAGACCGGCATTCGCTCTTGTAGGTGACACGGACAACGACGCCGGGTCTCTACGAGAAGCCTGGCGCGGAAAAGGGGTGCGGCCCCTGGTTTATCCCGCGCCAGAACACGACCACAGCGCGCTGTATCGCACCCTCGATGGTTGGGCACAGTTTGCGCGCCAGCCATTAGAATGGGCAACGGAACGTCTGTCTGCGATTGCTTCGGCAAGTCCGAACGAAACGACCACCGAACAACGTTTGAGCTTCGTGTATTTGACCAAAGAAGTCGCAAGCGTTGGCGTGGCAGCCGAACAAACCCAAGACCCTCGGTGGCTCGACGAACTGCTACCAGTCGAGCGGGACGAGACTTGGACCTTCGTCTCGTGGTTTAGAAATCGGCTGGCTGACCGAGAAGCAGCCGAATATGCGGCTGGGGCGAACGATTCGACAAAGATTGAGATCGCTCGCGCGGTGGATGCTTTGTTGCGTTCACACCACGATCCCCTTCCTGATCTCTATCGTCAGTATTGGACGCTATTCATTCAAGCCAACCTTCGCCATCCGCCTAACCGATTTGGACGCATTCGCGGAGGACCAGAGATAACGGCCAATCGCATTCGTGATATTGTTGAGTTGTTAGAACCACGCTTGCGAGTTGATCAAAAGTTTCGGTGGCGCGAGGATGATGAGTCGGAACGCGAGCCAACAAACATCCACGACTTGGCGCATTTTCATTTCCGCGCGAATGAGAGAGATTGGCGGCGCCTCTTAGAGCGGTGGCCTGAGGATCTTCGTGGCGAAGAGCGCCTATTGCTCGCTCTTGATCGCGCTCTGAGCGAGGCTATCGAGCTTGGAAACGACGCGGGTATACTCCAGCCCGACGGCGATCTGATGTCTTATGATTTGGCCCTAGTTCATGCTCCTGAGGAGGGAGAGGGACTTGTCGATACCAATGATCGACATAGAGGTGCCTGGCGTCTCAATCAGCCCGACGCGAACAATGACAGGTTTGCACCGCTTGTCCGAATGATGACGGGCCTATGGAGGAGAATCTTTAGTCGAGATGTCGCGCGCGCGAGCAACATCGCCGCAGCGTGGTGTGATCGTGAACCGATGATATTCAAACGCCTTGCTGCTTGGGCTGCTATTGAAGGAGATCGCGAGACCGACCGACGAATTGAGAGGTATCTGCGAGGCACGACGCGTCAGAGATATTGGCAATCCGACAATTGTTCGGAGTTAGTCCGATACTATTGCCGACGATGGAATAGGCTGGTTCCTGCGACACGACGAAAGATTGAAAGGGCCATCCTCGCCGGAATGCTTCCCGACGTGATCAATCGGATCGCTCAAAGGGGAAATCGCTCATACGCGCGGGCGCTTTATACAGCCCGTGAACTGGCTCGCATCCGAAGTGCCGGTGGCCGATTGTCGCGCCCTACGGCAAATCGCCTAGCTAGACTATATCGATCATATCCTGATCTCCCTCGCGAGATGCCAATCTTTGCCCATCTCTACAGCCCGAGTTGGTCTGGATCGGGCTATTCTGCTGACATTCGAGTTTTGGATCAGGTCAGCGATGACGAACTTCTTGAAAGTGCTGAAGCATTTGAGAGTTCAAACCGTATCGAACAGGCCGACCTCTGGACTGTATTCGCTCGCAATGAACCAAGACGCGCATTTTCAGCCCTTTACAGCGCGCACGAGAATGGCGCGTTTCCATCGGGTCGCTGGCAACCCTTGTTGGGACTCTATGGAGCAAGAGGAACAGAGGAGCTTCCCGAAGATCTCCCACCGCTCTCCGAGATACTTGACGTCATCTCGGAAGTTCCGAACGAAGGGCTCTCGCCAGTTGCCTATCAGCTTGCGAGTATCATCGAGCAAAATGCCAGCACTACCGCAGGCCCGACCTTCCCGAAGATTCTGAGGCTTTGGGATCAACTGGCGGCTGGTGCGCTTGCGCTCGATGACGGTGACTATGAGCGCCCGTTAGCCGAATTGGTTTTTTCGCACCCGATAGGCATCATATCAGACAGCCTTGTTTCCATGCTCGACGAGATGCGACTGCCTCCTGGCAATGGAATAGCAGACAGCCTTAAGGAACGCTTCGACTTACTAGCAAACATGCCGGGGAGAGCCGGACTTATAGCTCGGGGCGCGCTATTACAGCAATTCGCGTTTCTTCGGACGATCGCGCCCGAGTGGGTGGATGCCAATCTTCTGCCAGAGCTAGTCGAGGAAAATGACGAGGCGGTGGAATTGATGAGCGTCATCGCGCGTTCTGTGGCTCCGCAGTATTCCGAGATGTTCAATTTACTTAGGGGCGCAATCCTTCATGCCCTCGAACATGACCGCACGGAGGAGGCAACCAGAGAGCAGCTTTCTGGGGCTCTAGTCGGCGCTGCGCTTGCGATCATTGAAGGTGTTGGCGGCTTCGACCTGACAAGCGTTGAATGCCGGCGGGCTCTGACACGAATGCCAAATAGCGTGCTTGCTAGAATGGCGTGGGAACTCACATCTCTCCTGCGACAGAAGAGTACGGCTCAGGACCGCGAGAGATACTGGGATAACGTGGTGGCACCATTCCTGCTCGACTATTGGCCCAATGACGTATCGGCCAGGACGCACGAGGTATCTGAGAATCTAGCTCACCTTCCGGGACTGACCGGCGGAGCATTTGAACGTGCGGTTGTCCTTGTCCTCGACTTGGTTTGCCCAATTCAGCGATATGAACTTTCCTTCGGACTGGGACTTGATGGTGACGAGAACCATCTGGAACTTCATCCCCAAGCATGTCTCATGTTGCTTAGTTCGATCTTGGATCGTTCCGCACCGCCTCCTCGCGACCTAGCGGAAACGTTGGATCGCATTCTATCGGCTGATGCCAATCTTGCAGCAGAGCCAGCATTTTGGAGATTGCGGCAAATGTGCAGGGCCGATTGAAGTAAACATCCAAGCTGGGGGCGTCTTCGATATGAGCAAAGTCTATATTGCCAATATGGGAGAGGCTAACGCGCTTTGGCCTCGGGCAAAGGCCAACAGCACAATCCTGACTTACGATAACGTAGATTTGCACCCGTTCTGGCAAAGCGGCGACCGAGAAGGTTACATCGCCACGGCCCTTGACCGCGCCACAACAGCGCGTGGCGAAAGGCCAACTAAGCAGACGGCGGGACGTTGGTTTAACTTGATCGATGAACTCAGGGATAGCGAGGGTGACATCTGGATTTCCCGGCAAGGGCCATCGCTCTGGTGGACGACTTCAAGCCGAGGGGACCTGTCGGAATCGCTTATCGAGTCTAATAATCCGGGTCGGGACGGCCCCGAAATTTGGGTTCTGGAAAAGGACTGCCGGCCGTGGTCCGACCGTGACGCGGAGGGGCGCCCATTATTGTGGGAAGCACTTCATCCCAAGGCGCGTGATTTTCTTTCGACCGAAGCGACATTCCAGTCGGTCCAGAATGACAGGGGCTATTCCGACTACGCGCGCGCTCTTGTAGCAGGGCAACCGTTGGACAAATGGCACGGCCTCCCATTGTTCAAAGAGAAAGAGGCTTCCTCAAAGAAACGGGTTGGGAAGGTGTTCTCGCCGAAGGAGATCGCAGCCGCACGTATGGCGCGGACCATGCTTGCGACCGTTTCTCAATCTAACGGACAGACAGTCGAGAGCAAGGTCAAGGAGAAGAACACTACGCTCGGCCTCACCGACTGCGAGGCACTGTTACGCAGGCTAATGGGCGAACAGGAAGATCTCTGCGCACTAACCGGCCTTCCACTGGGCTACGATGCGGAATGCGACGATCCTGAAATGCTGGCTTCGCTCGACCGTATCGATAGCAACGGGAATTATGCGCCAGAAAACGTGCAAATCGTTTGCCGGTTTATGAATCGCTGGAAGAGGGCAGATCCTGACGAATTGGTCCGAAGGCTGCTCAATCGTTTGCGTGATCACCACAGGGCTGGCTGACATGGGGTCACCTATCTCCTCCGAGAAACTCGCCAGCTTGCGGAACAATCTATTTGAGGCATCATATGCGGCAATAGAGGATTGGCAGATATTCCCTTGGCACCGTGACAAGCGAAACGAGGTCCAAGCGGACAAGTCCAATTCATCACAAGCTTTAGCCATCGATGTTTTCGGGACAGTCCGAGCAATGGCCAATAGTCGGCGCGACACTGTGCTAGATGCTCTCGCCGCCGAGGCCGATCTGCCTCCAGGTGGTCCGTGGACGCTTGAACTGGAATGGATGGATCCCCAGAATCACCTATGCGAACCCCGCCAGACGCAGGTTGACGCGATTGCCATCGGGGCGCACGCCATCATGGTGATTGAGTGCAAGTTTACCGAACCCGGCGGTGCTTGCAGCCAGACGCGCAAAATCGCCTCCGGTCCGGGGGCAGGGCAGCGTCAATGCAACGGGGACTATGTTCAGCAGACCAACCCCCGCACCATGGTAGAAGCGAGTTGTGCTCTTTCCGGCAAGGGGATTCGATACTGGGAGGTGATCCCATCACTGTTTAGCTTGGAGCCAAACGCTGTCTACAGTCCCTGTCCATTCAAGGGAGAGGCATTCCAGTGGATGCGGAATATGGCACTGGCCCACGAACTAGGTCGGCTGCACGGAAAGGCCGCTCGCTGCGTTATCGCCTATGCAGCCGGCGGCGGCTTTCCGACCGAAAACAAAGCCCGCGATCTGGGCTGGCTTCCGCCATTTGCAAGAGCGGCTTTGCCGCCTAGATGCATTTCGTATCAAGAGATCATAGCCCTGGCCGATCAAGTCGATCCCTCGCCGATATGGGGGGATCTGGCATGCTGGGTTGAATGCAAAATCGTCCAGGCGCAAACGGCGCGCTAAAGGGTCAGCTTCGCCGGTCGTTCTAATCAACGGCGCAAATGCGACGGCAGCTTAAACCGATCGACGGAACCCATAGCCCCTAATATGCCGCGTGTTGGCGGGCGACCGCCTTCACATGCGATCTCGATGCCGCCTGCATTGAAGTTCATCCCACCAACATCTGCTGTCGGCGGCTTGATGAGACCCGGGGCGATCACCCAAGGCGAATAGCCAGTTTCCAATCTAAGATCCGTTTGGGAGGATCGAATTAGGATGTGATGCGGGGTGTTGGCGAAGAATTTTGACCTGACGGGTGCAGAGCCGGGAAGGGGAATGATTACGGCGGACGTGTGTGGCCCGACGCCTGGCTGCTCATGTTTGCGTATGGTCGCGGTCAGGAACTCCGCAATCTCGTCATGGGTCAACTGCGGCGTCGCGTCACGCAAGTGGGTCAAGATGCGTTCGCGTTCTTGGTCGCCAATTTCAATACCAATGGAGCTAATGCACCCTGCCCCCGCTCGCCAGTGGCGCGGGGACTGATAGAAGTTATCGACTTGGTCCCGCCGCAACGCCAATTCATAAAGCAAGGGTCGAACCATCCCCCGGCTGTCGAATTGGTGGCCGACCACCGAGACAAGAATGATTTGCCCAGCAGCGATGCACGGGGGGAGTTGCTCTCTGATGGCCCTAACAGCCTTGCCAATGTCCCAATTGTTTGGGGTGCGGCCCATGCGCACACCGCCCCGATCGTCCGGCCCGCGAACATTTGGTTCGCCCGAAAGGAGTTGGGCGATCCATTCGTCTGTCGGAATATCCTTAATGAAGGCCTGCCCAGCGTATCCTATAGATACGATGGCGTCCCGCGCACGGTAAATCAGGAGCTTATTGGCAATTTGGTCGAGCGGGCTGATTTCCCGGCCTCGCTGCTGCGAGACCAATCGATCAGCGACTTGGACGGCGATGCCGTGACAGGCGAATGACAGGACTAGGGTCACTGGTTGAGACGGTGGTTAGTGAACGCGAGCATGGCGGTTGTGACTATAGCGCCAATTCACCGAGCGCTTTTACCGCCGCGTCGCTGGCCAAGTGTCCGTAATGACGTTCAATCATCTCCGCGCTTGTCCCTGAGATTTGGGCAATTGTGAGCAATGGCAGGCCTGCACTTACTAGGTCAGTTATCGTGCTGTGGCGCAATGTGTATGCCGTAGCCGTCCCTGGCAGATCAGCCGCTGCCACTGCGGTGGCTATTGGGGTTTTCCAGCTATTCTTGTCCCAAGGCATACCATTGGCGCGCATGAACAATGGTGCGCTGGGAAGCTTATTCTTGGCTTGGTCGGCAAGCAGCTTTGCGGCTTCTTGAGGTAGCTGGATGCGTCGAGGTTTGCCTGACTTATCCTTTCCGATTGTAAGCTCAGACGTGCGCTTCTCGAAATCTCCGACGGCAAGGCTGGCAAGCGCGCCTGGGCGAAGCGGTAGCAGGCACAGCGCGCGGACGAACGGCGCGGCCTCACCATCGATTTTCTCCAGCAATTTCCTGCGCTGATTGCGATCAAGGTAGAGTGTTCGCCGGCCGTTGGCATTTGGGATGGTTTTCAGCGGCTCTTGCCATGCCGCCTCGGTGTTGGGCATTCCAGCGCTGAGCACCTTGGCTAGTGCAGCGCGCAACACCACCATATCTCGATTTATGGTTGAAGGTGCTCGCTCGCGATAAATCTTCGGCCCTTGCTTGCGCCGACTTACCAATGCGGGTTTCGCCTCAAGCCGCTGGCGCCATTCCTTGACGTGGCGTCGGCGCAACTTCTCTAACTTCACCTTGGCGATAGCGTCATTGTAGACATAGCGTCGGAAACGGGACTCCGCGTCTGGCCGAGACTTGGCATACTCGCGGCAGGCATCACCTACAGTTTCGACCTTTGCCCGAAACTCGCCACCAGCTTCAATAAGCTCCGCAAACGCCTCCGCTTCCTTTTTGGCGGCTGCAAACATTTCGTTACCGGTGAGCGTTCCGAAATCACCGAGGGACTTCACTCGATACTTGCGATTATCTTCGTCATAGGCGCGAGCGATCCACGTTCCCTTGCCTCCACGTTTTGATTGGCGAAAGCCGAGAAAGCACCCGGCTCTAAGCCTTTGCCAATGTGGCTCCCGCTGCACCTTAAGCTTCCCACGCGCGGTGACTTTGCTGAGGTCCAAGGCCATTTGCTGATCCTTTCCCAGTTTGTATGGAACGAGTATGGAATACAGCATAGGGTGAAGCTGGACAATAAGGGACGGATTTCTGCGGTTTTCTTTCCATGAACGTCCAACCTTGCTCATTTTCCCTGCCCTCCGAAGGCAGAGGTCACAGGTTCGAATCCTGTCGGGTGCGCCAATCAATCACCGTCCCGCAAGGGCGCAGCTTATTCTGCCCTCATGCAAAGCAAAAAGGCCCGCCCATCGGGGCAGGCCTTTCGCTTTTTGGTGCTTGCAGACCCGTCCGGGTTTGAAGACCTGTTCTCTTTACGAGCCCGGCGCAGGCGGCGGGCCACCCCTTCCACAGTATGGCGTGATGCAGGCCGTCACTTCGTGGATGTAGCGATTGTGGCCGTCCTCAACCCTGAACATGTGGCTGACCGGGATCCCGGGGTGATACGGGCCGAGGCCCGCATCGAGCCATGAGAAGCGGTGGAAGATCGAAACGGCGCCTTTGGTCTCGTCTATGACGAAGCGGCGGCTGCCCGTCTTGATAGGCGTCGGGAACGCGCCCATGGTGCAGGTCTGGCCTTCCGGGTCCCTTGCGCCTGTTGAGATGCGCCCCTCGAGCCGTGCACAAGGTGTGCCATGCGGCACCGGCAGGTCCGGATTGCCCCAATTGTTGATATAGGCTTCCGCAGCAGCCTGGATCACCCCGCGCCTGTCGCGCTGGTCTTCGGGGATTTCGCTCCAGTCCTCCGCCTGCGTAACGGCAAGGTGTCCTTCGGCGCCGAATACCCAATCATCCTCGTCGGTAACCACGGATTCCATTACGGTCACCTGACCCTCCTCGTTCACTTCCATGCGCGTGTGGATCACATAGGGATGCGAGTGAGAGGCGGAGGTTATCTCGGTAAAGGTGGCGCATTGCGTCGTATCGTGAAAGCTGCGGGTGAAGTCGATTGGCAACGCTTCCGACATTACACCCTCGGCAATGGTCGCCGGCAAGTGGTTCTCGCCGTAATAGGATCCTTCGGCGAGGGGAACCAAGCCGGGATTGCCGGTGGATTGAGCCTGGACATAAGTGTCGGTCAGCCCTTCCAGCATGGCGCGGTCGCATGCCTCCTGGGCATTGGCACTTGTTGCGAAGGCCATTCCGGCAATGGCGATGGAAGACGTAACAGCAGCTTTTACCAGCTTGGACCGGCGCGTGCGCCATTCACTTGCATTGTTCATTCAGGTGTCCCTCCCCAGGGTCTTTGTGTGTAGGCGCGATGTTAGCGTGAAGCTGGGCGGGCAACAACCTATTCCCAGCCCTTCTCAAGGAAGCGCATCGCGCAGCTGGCAAGGAAAGCCGAACCCTTGGGCAATACGCTTTCATCGACCATCATGCGATTGGAATGGATCGCGCAGCAGCTTTTCCAGTCCGCGCCTTCTTCGGCCACGCCCAGGAAGAACATGGCCCCGGGCACTTTCTCGAGGACATAGGAGAAATCCTCCGCGCCCATCAACGAATGGACCATGGGATGCCAGCCTTCCTCGCCGCCCATTTCCCTGGCGATTTGCTCCCCCAGCGTTATGGCACGAGGATCGTTGAGTGTGACGGGGAAGCCCTCGATAATCTCAACTTCGGCGCTGCAACCATGAGCGGCAGCGACCCCATCGGCGACATCGCGCATCGCATCGCGCACTGCCTGGCGGCGTTCGGCGGATAGCGTGCGGATCGTGCCGCGAAGCAAGGCATTGTCGCCGATAATATTGTGCGCCGTCCCTGCGTCCATGCGGGTCACCGTCACCACCGTGGCTTCCTCGGCAGAGAACCGGCGCGTCACCATGGCTTGCAAGGAGGTGACGATCGCGGCTGCAGCAGGGATCGGGTCGCGCGTATCGTGCGGCATGGAGGCATGGCCGCCGCGTCCCTTCACGGTGATGTTGAACATGTCTGCCGCGGCCAGCATGGCACCGGGCTTCCCGGCGATCACGCCATGCTTGGCATTGGGCATGATATGCAGCGCGAAAGCGGCATCGGGCAGCGGGCCGTGATTGTCTCCGCCCAGCAGCCCGTCCTCGATCATGTAGCGCGCGCCGTGAAAACCTTCTTCGCCCGGCTGGAACATGAACCATACCTCGCCGGCGACATCTTCCGACCGTTCGGCCAGTATGCGCGCCGCGCCTGCCAGCATTGCGGTGTGCGTGTCATGGCCACAGGCATGCATGCGGCCCTCGATCGTGGATGCGAAAGGAAGGCCCGTCTTCTCCTGCATGGGCAGGGCATCCATGTCGCCGCGCAGCAGGGCGATCTTGCCCGGTTTGGCGCCCTTGAGAACCGCAACCGCGCCGGTCGCGGAGAAACCTTCACGCCAGGTCAAGGGAAGGTCCGCCAGTTCGGCGCGCACCTTGGCCAGGGTCATCGGCGTTTCGAGGCCGAGCTCGGGTTCGGCGTGGATGGCACGGCGAAGTGCGACGATGCGCTCTTCGATGGAGCGAGCGGCATCAATCATGGAGGCGGTAAGCATGTCGTATCCTATCGCGCCTCCTCTCCGCACGCCAGAGCATGATCTTTGCGCCTCGCTTGTCCTTGTAAGTTTCGTATCAAGACCTAATTGGCAGCCTGTTTCCGTAACCCTTTCAACCCGCGCTTCGTAATAGGGCGGCTGCGCCTGACTGTGGCAGTTCCACGACAGTCCGCAGCAAGTTGAATAAAAAGCGTAGTAATCGACCGCAATGCGCGGGTAAGGCGAAAATGATGCACGGCACAATCCATTTTTTTGACCGCCTTCCGCTGGTCGATATCGCGCGCGAACCCACGCGTGCACCCGTTGCCGCGCCAGTGCGGGCTGAGCCGCTTGTCGGCCTCATCCGCAACCAGCACAGCCATCGCAATGGCGGTTCTGTTCCGGTCGAGCTGGACATGCCCAACGTGCTGGTCGCATCGCCGACAAAGCGCAGCGAGCTGTTTGAAATCCTTGCTGAATTTGCCGAAAAGCGGGTGGACTATATTGCCGTCGACGGCGGTGACGGAACTGTCCGGGACGTGCTGACCTGTGGCGCCAGTGCATTTGGCGACACTTGGCCGGCCATCATCGTTCTGCCCAGCGGCAAGACCAATGCCCTGGCGCATGACCTTGCCATTCCGGACGACTGGACGCTTGCCGATGCGCTCGAAGCAGCCAAGCGCGACAGCCTGATCATGCGCCGCCCGATCGTCGTCGCCCAGCGCGACAATACCCGTGCGCAGGTGCGCGGCTTCGTGCTCGGTGCGGGTGCCTACAGTTCGGCCATCACGCTGGGTCAGCAGGCGCATTCCTATGGTGCTTTCGATGCATTGGCCGTGGGCATGACCGCAGTATGGAGCGGGTTGCAGGCTTTCTTCGGCGGTGAAAACAATCCTTGGCGTCGCGGTGTTCGCATGCGCCTGCGCGACGAGGCCGGCAACGACCTGCCGCATGTCGGCGGAGCGCCTGCCAGCGAGCGCTATCTCGTTTTCGCCTCCACGCTGCGCAATTTTCCTGCCGGCATGAACCCGTTCAGGGGCATGAACGATGCGATGCACCTCGCAGTTTTCGACAATTCGCGTCGCCGCCTGCTTCTCGCCCTTCCCAAGATTTTCGGCGGCACGACCGGGCCGAAGCATCGCGAACTCGGCTATCACACCCACGGCATGACCAGTTTCCAGTGGGATATCGCCGACAGCTTCATTCTCGATGGCGAGGCCTTCCCGCCCGGTTCCTACACGGTTTCAGCCGGCCCGCGCATCTGCTTCGTCGTACCGTGAGCAGCGATTTTGGCGCGCGTATCCACGCCGCGCTGAATCGTGAAGTGCGTCCCGCGATTGCGGGCTTTGCCGCATTGCTGGGACAAGAAGCGGGCGCGCGCGCCGTGCTGTTTTACGGTTCCAACCTGCGCACCGGCTCGCTCGAAGGCGTCGTCGATTTCTATGTCCTGCTGCCCGGTGATCCAGAAAAGGGCATCTGGCCCCGCGTATCCTATCGCGAGTGGGAGCATGAGGGCGAGACGCTCCGCGCCAAGATCGCGAGCATGACGCTGGCCAAGTTCGCCGAGGCTTGCCGCGGCGAGACGATCGACACCACGATCTGGGCGCGTTTCGTGCAGCCGAGCGCACTGATCTGGGCGGCCAGCGATGCAGCGCGCGCGGACGTCGCCACGGCGCTTGAGGATGCTGTGAAGACCGCCACTCGCCTTGCCGTCGCCGTTGGCCCCGAGGCGGGGAGCGAACAGGATTACTGGCGCGCCCTGTTCCGCTCGACCTACAAGGCCGAACTTAGGGTTGAGAAGCCGGGACGCGAGAACGCGATCATCGAGGCAAATGCCGCGCATTTCGACGGATTGCTGGCGGCCGGACTCCTGGCGCAGAACATCGCTTTCGAACGTGACGGCAATCGCCTTCATCCGCTCCTTCCCGACAGCCAGCGGCAGGAAATCCGGCGCTGGTGGAACAAGCGCAGGCGGCTGGGGAAACCACTCAACATCGCGCGGCTTGTGCGGGCCACGCGAACGTTTGAGGGCGCGGGACGCTATGCTGCGTGGAAAGTCCACCGCCATACTGGCATCGAAGTGGAGGTCACGCCTTGGCGCGAGAAACATCCCGTGCTCGCCGCACCGGGCGTATTGTGGAAGGTCTGGCGCGCCAAGCGCAGAGACTGATAGCCAGGCGCTCAGAGATAGCGCATGCGGATATCGATGGTTACGACTTCATTGCCGATATCGAAGCGCGTCCTGCGATAGTTCGGCTTGCCGAGGTTGAAGATGTTGAGGCTGGGATTGTTCGACATGGCACCGCCATCCACGGTGATGTCGGTGCTGCCATTGCCATTGACGTCATGGCGTACGGCCACGCCATAGGTTCCGGCCTGCGGCGCGGGCAGGCAGAAACTCATCCTCCCTTCGCGGGCCGGAGCCTCGATCCGGTAAAGCCAGCGTCCGGTTTCAAGCCAGTCGGACTCTATCCCGCGATAAAGCTGCACGCGGATCGTGCCGCGGGCGCTCTCGATATCGGAAATGTTGACGCGTACGGCAGGGCCGGCGCCATTGCACACGCTCATGTCGTTCGGGATGACCTGACGAAAGACCTGCGCATGGGCGGGCGCCAAGGCTGCAAGGCCAAGCATTGCCACTCCTGTCAGACCCAGCGCCAGTGCGGCGCGATGGAAAATTGCACGCATCGTCTTTCCTGCATCCTGTCCTGCGGTTCCCGTTTCCGCCGGAATGGCGGCAAGTGCGGGAGAAATTCCCATACGGTCTGCAGGCGAGATTGATCCCTGATTACGGCACTTTATCGCGCTCGCCCAGTGAACCATGGCTGAAGCGCGATGTCAGCCCAATGTCAGTCGGGCGTCACCCTGCCGCATGCAAGGCGCTGCCCGTGTGGAAAATGCCCTCGCGCTGCTTGTTCGCCGATTCGCCGGAGCGTATCGCGATTAACCAATCATGCCAGCACCGCTGATCTCGCCTTCCATCCTTTCTGCCGACTTTGCGAAGTTGGGTGAAGAAGTGCGCGCTGTGGATGCGGCCGGGGCGGACTGGATCCATGTCGACGTGATGGATGGCCATTACGTGCCTAATCTCACCATCGGCCCGATGGTGGTGAAGGCCCTGCGCCCGCATACGCAAAAGCCCCTCGACGTGCATTTGATGGTCTCGCCGGTCGACCAGTGGATCGAACAGTTTGCCGAGGCCGGCGCGGACATCATCACCGTTCATCCCGAAGCGGGGCCGCATTTCCATCGCAGCGTGCAGGCGATCCGCGCGTTGGGCAAGAAGGCGGGCATTTCGCTCAATCCCGGCACGCCGGCCAAGATGCTCGATTATCTCTATGAGGAGATCGACCTCATCCTGGTGATGAGCGTCAACCCCGGCTTTGGCGGACAGAGCTTCATTTCCAGCCAGTTGCGCAAGATCGAGGCGATCCGTTCGACGATCGACAAGCGCGGGTTCGATGTGGTGATCGAGGTCGATGGCGGCGTGAATGCGGAAACCGCCAGGCAATGTGTGGCCGCGGGTGCTGATGTGCTGGTGGCCGGTTCCGCCACCTTCAAGGGCGGGCCGGATTGCTACGCCACCAATATCGCTGCGTTGAAGGGAGGCTGAGCCTTGGACGATCTCTCCACCCGCCTGCATGACACGCCGCAGGATGCGGTGGACGATGATGCCATGGCAATTCCCTTGCGCGATGACCGGCAGGAGGAGCTGGCGCTCGCCCATCCCGCGCCGAGGCGCAAGCCTCCTGCACCTGCGACTCCCGACATGGCGGCGGCGGAGCAATCGTCGGAAAGCGCGCCGGGACGGGAGCTGGCCCTGTCCGATCTCGACCCGCCGGATATCACTGCGGGCGAGCGTTTCCTGCGTTTTGCCTATCGCCTCGGTGTTCCCGGAACAGCCTTGTCTGCTCCCTTCCGCAAGCCGATGCGGCCGCGCCTGCTGGCAACGGTGGAGAAGGGCCTGGAGGGCGACCGCGTGGCAGGAATGGCGCTGCGCGCGGGACACTTCCTTGTTCACGGCGTCAAAGCACCGATCGCGCATGTCGATTTTTCCCCAGTGGCCAAGCTCACCCCGCCCTTCGACCGGGTCGTGCACGGCTTTGCCTGGTTGCGCGACCTCGATGCCAGCGGCGCCCGCACGCAATGCGCGCCCACGGCGGAGCGGGTTTTCTTCGCCTGGCTCGATGCCAATGGCGTGGTGGGCAAGGGTCCTGCCTGGAAGGTCGAGAATGCCGGCCACCGGCAATTGTCATGGCTGGTCCATGCGCCGCTGATCCTCTCGAGCCAGGACCGCACGCGCCGCCAGCGGGCGCTCGAGGCCCTGTGCGAGACTGCCCGCTGGCTCGATCGCAACGTGACTCGCGCCGATGACCGCCTGGGCGAGATGATCGGCTGGTGCGCGATTACTGCCAGCGGCTTGTTGCTGCCCGAGGGCAAGCCGCGCCGCCTGTTCGGGGAAGCGGGATTGCTGCGCTGCCTTGGCGAACTGGTAGGCGAGGATGGCGGGGTACTGTCGCGCAGTCCCGTGGCGCAAATGGATGCGATTGCCGCCCTGGTGGATCTCGCCGCCTGCTACCGGGCTATGCGCCGCGATCCGCCTGCCTCGCTCGAGGCCATGCTCGGCCTGCTCGTTCCGCCGCTTCTGGCGCTGACCCATTCGGACGGAGCGCTGGGTAACTGGCAGGGCTCGGGTGCCGTTAGCGCGCAGCGTATCGCTGCGCTGGTCAAGGCCAGCGGCATCCGCGCAAGGCCGCTGCGCGATGCCCGACAATGGGGATACCAGCGCATTTCGGCTCGGCCCGCAGTGCTGCAATTCGACACTTCGCCGCCGCCACTGGCGCGCCATGCACGCAATGGCTGTGCCTCCACCCTTGCTTTCGAGCTGAGTCATGGCGAGCATCGCCTGGTGGTCAATTGCGGCGGCTCGGCACTGGCCGGTGGCCAGGTTCCGGTCCGCATCGAACAGGGATTGCGTGCCACCGCTGCGCACTCGA